>Ga0316209_1000005_pt1 | contig 617235 bp, 549 predicted proteins | sample 6monopyrite_MG_FD_204945 | JGI IMG/M metagenome (GOLD analysis project Ga0316209, IMG submission 204945) | Microbial mat bacterial communities from mineral coupon in-situ incubated in ocean water Damariscotta River, Maine, United States -... | ecosystem: Environmental > Aquatic > Marine >... | reverse complement strand
CGCTACCCTGATTCTGACCTATCTCCGACCCGGATTATGAATACGCCAACTTCAGCGATGTACGCGGGTAGGGTGGAACAAGCGTAGCGGTTCCAGCAGGATCTTGCACACGCCCAAAAAACCCGAGTCCACTGACCAATGAGACAGTTATTGTTCGAGCGATCCTTACCCGGTGACCTGTGTTGCCACAGGTGGCTTGTTGTAGTTGCAGGTGCAAATATGTCGTGTTTCCAATAGTGTATCGTTTTCAACAGGTACTGCAATAACGACAAGAACCAACGACTAAAGTCTGTGGACCTATGGTGTTGCCATTATGATGATCAAACCATCATACAGAGCCGCCTTACTGCACCTTGATAGGAATACTGGCAAAATTACTCTAATATACGCTGCTTTTCGATGGCGAAATTCCTCAACCGGAAGCCATCCCTGACCTGCCACAGAGAACTGACCTATGCATGAAATTTCCCCCGGACAACGCTGGATTAGTGATACTGAGCTGGACATGGGGCTAGGCATCGTGCTTGCCGTAGAACACCGTACCATCAGCATTCTTTTCCCTGCCACGGGCGAACAGCGCACCTACGCCCGCCAGACGGCTCCCCTTACCCGTGTGGTGTTTTCTCCCGGCGATACGATCCGGAATCAACAAAATGAAACACTCCGCGTCAGCTCGGTAGAAGAGGAGGATGGCTTATTGTTTTACTGTGGGAAAACCTCCGGAGAAGAAATAACGGTTTGGCCGGAAGGCCAGCTGGATCATTGTATTCAGCTGAACAGGCCACGCGAGCGATTACTGGCCGCACAGATTGATGCCAACAAATGGTTTGAGCTGCGTTATCAAACCCTGCGACACACCAGCCGTTTGATGCGCTCGGATTTGTACGGTTTGACTGGAGTACGTACCAGCCTGATCCCTCATCAACTGTTTATTGCTCATGAAGTGGCAAAACGTTATGCACCGCGCGTGTTGCTGGCCGATGAAGTGGGATTGGGTAAAACGATTGAAGCCGGCTTGATATTGCATCAGCAATTATTAACCGAACGCGCCAGGCGCGTATTGATTGTGGTACCGGAAGCCCTGGTGCATCAATGGCTGGTGGAAATGTTACGACGTTTTAACCTGCGTTTCAGCGTGTTTGATGAAGAACGTTGTATCGGAATTGAGGAGGGGGATTCAGCAGAAGAGGAAAACCCTTTTTATTCCGAACAACTTATTTTGTGCAGCCTGGATTTTTTGTGTAAAAATACGAAACGCAGCCAACAGGTGCTGGCCAGTGAATGGAATTTTTTGGTTGTGGATGAGGCGCATCATTTACAATGGTCGCCCATACAAAGCAGCGAGGAATATCAGCTTATCGAAGCCCTGGCAGAAAAAACAAAAGGTGTATTACTGTTAACGGCAACTCCGGAGCAACTGGGTAAAGAAAGTCATTTTGCGCGTTTGCGTTTGCTGGACCCGGACCGCTTCCCCAGCTTTGAGTCTTTTGTGCAGGAAGAAACCCATTATCGCCCTGTAGCCGAAGCGGTGGAAGAATTACTGAATTCAGAGCACAACTCAGATAACCACAATCAACTATCTGCACAAACACTGAACACGCTGCGGGCAGCACTGCCGGAAACCGAAAACCGGTTATTAATCGATTCACTTGCCACTGAAAATAATGATGATGCAGAAAAAATCAAACAACAGCTTATTGAGCGACTGCTCGACCGGCACGGTACCGGCCGCGTATTATTTCGCAACACTCGTGCCACAGTAAAAGGCTTTCCTGCACGACAGGTGAATGCTCATCCGTTGCCATTACCCAAACAATATGCAGATGCCTATAAAGACTTTGCAGAGGCCAACACAGAAGTAACGCTGTCCGAGGCAAAAAGCCTGATCTGCCCTGAATTGCTTGTTCAGAAAAACCCAGACCATCTGGCATGGACATCTTTTGACCCCAGAGTAAACTGGCTGATTGAGACACTCAACACACTCAAGCCACAAAAAATTCTGGTTATTGCAGCCAATGCCAAAACGGCTCTCGATATCGCGCAAGCCATTAAAGCAAAAACAGGTATACATGTACCTGTTTTTCATGAACAACTCAGCATTATCGAACGTGACCGTGCAGCGGCTTATTTTGCGGATACCGACAATGGCGGACAAATTCTCATTTGTTCCGAAATCGGTAGTGAGGGACGAAATTTCCAATTTTCACATCACCTGGTGTTGTTTGATTTACCACTGAACCCTGATCTGTTGGAACAGCGCATTGGCCGATTAGACCGCATTGGTCAAACCGACATTATTCAAATTCATGTGCCTTACTTCGCCCATAGCCCGCAGTCATTATTATTTGATTGGTATCACCAAGGATTATCTGCCTTTGAACATACCAGCCCTGCGGGAGCCAGTGTGTTTGCAACATATAAAGAAAAATTGCTGACTGCACTCGTTTCATTTGGAAAAACGGCTGGAAAAACAGAAACACATCAGGCGTTAATCAAGTCTACACAAGAACTCGCAAAAACACTTAATGATCAGTTGCACAAAGGCCGTGATATTTTGCTGGAATACAATTCCTGTTTACCCGGAGTTGCTTATGCCTTGCAGGAAAAGGCCCGCACAAAAGACGCGGACCTGAGCATCGAAGATTATCTCAACAATGTATTTGATTGTTTTGGTGTTGATACAGAAATCCACAGTACCCATTGTTATATCGTGAAACCCGGCGAGCATATGCATACACACTTCCCCGGGCTTGAAAATGACGGTATGAAAGTCACATTTGACAGAAATCTGGCGTTATCAAACGAGGATATGCAATTTATTACCTGGGAGCACCCTGTTGCCACAGGAGCCCTGGAGCTGGTGCTCAGTAATGAAACGGGTAATACCGCCCTGGTAGCCATTAAACATCCTGAGCTAAGTGCAGGCACCATCTATCTGGAGTGCGTATACCTACTGGAACCTGTCGCACAAAAAGAATTGCAGTCAAAACGTTACCTGCCACCCACCACGATTCATCTGGTCACGGATCAACAGGGAAAAAATATCAGCAGCACGTTACGCCATGAGCTGATCAATCAGTTATTGATTCCCATTGATACTGATACCGCGAAAAATGTCGTGCGCTCGCAAGCCAATGAAATCAAAATAATGATTGAAGCTGGAGAGCAACTGGCAAACGGGAAAAAACCTCAGCTAATTGCCAAAGCCCGGCAACAGGCAATGGCCACCCTTGACACTGAAATAGAACGTTTGCGAGCATTAAAAGCCCACAACCCCAATGTGCGTGAAGAAGAAATTCAGTTTTTCGAAAGCCAGCGGGAGGCAATTAAAATAGCGCTCTCCACAGCCACTGTCCGCCTTGATGCAACCCGAATTATTGTTGCGACATAGAGAATGCTATTCCGTTAGGGGCATTGAACTTTGTGACTGGCGAGGCGCGATGAGGAGCAATATGCACTAACCGGAAAAAGTCTTTTTCACTACTTGCGCTAAATCTTGAGTCAATTGTGTCACCTGAGCAGCATCTTCACCTTCTACCATCACTCGCACCAATGGCTCGGTACCCGATGGGCGCAGCAACACTCTGCCCCGATTGCCTAATTCATCTTCAGCGGCACGCACTGCCTGCTGAATAGTCTCTGAGCCTTCAATGTCCACTTTACCGCTGACCCGCACATTTTCCATACGCTGTGGAAATTTTCTCATGCCGGATTTCAGTTTGTGCAAACTCAGTCCGCTATGATTCACTGCACATAACACTTGCAAAGCTGCCACGATACCATCGCCAGTCGAGGTACGATCCAGGCAGATAATATGCCCCGAGGATTCCCCCCCCAGACTCCAATTGCCATTGGTGAGCACTTCCATGACATAACGATCACCGACTTTAGCTCGCTTGAAATCGATACCATCCCGCTGCAATGCCACTTCCAGTCCAAGATTACTCATCAGCGTTCCGACCACTGCTCCCTGCAAGCAGCCTTCACTCAGTCGTGAGTGAGCGATGATATACAGTAGTTCATCACCATCGACAATTTCGCCCTTGTGGTCAACCATGATGAGGCGATCACCGTCACCGTCCAGCGCAATGCCCAAATCAGCACTATGCTTTAACACCGTGCGCTGCAATTTCGCCGGATGGGTGGAGCCCACTTTCTCATTGATATTCAACCCGTCGGGCTCAACACCAATGGCAATAACCTCAGCACCCAGTTCAGAAAACACACTCGGGCCAATGTGATACGTCGCACCGTGTGCGCAGTCCACCACAATTGTCATGCCTTTCAAACTCAGCGTCGATGGCACCGTGCTTTTGCAGAACTCGATATACCGTCCAGCGGCATCCCCCATACGTTCAGCCTTGCCCAGTTTTGCAGAGTCCACACATTGCATGTCTTTTTCCATCTCTGCTTCGATAGCCAATTCGATTTCGTCAGACAATTTTGTGCCCTGTGAGGAAAAGAACTTGAGGCCATTATCCTGATACGGATTATGCGATGCGCTGATCACAATACCTGCATCCGCATGAAAAGTGCGTGTTAAATAAGCAATGGCAGGTGTGGGCATCGGTCCCAGCAAAAAACTGTCAATACCCGCTGCCGCCAGTCCCGCTTCCAGCGCACTCTCAAACATGTAACCGGAAATACGTGTATCTTTACCAATCAGCACTTTTCCGGAATCTCCCTTTGCCAGAACACGCCCAACAGCCCAGCCCAGTTTCAGAATAAATTCCGGGTTGATCACACCTTCACCGACAGTGCCGCGAATTCCATCAGTACCAAAATATTTTTTATCCATTTTTTTATTTCCCTAGAGCAATACATTGCATGCAGCAATGACGCTGTATATTGTTCAAAGTGTCTGTTGTTAAGTGTTAAGTGTCAGCATGAGCCACTGCATGATAAATTTTTACCGCATCAACTGTTGCAGCCACATCATGTGCGCGAATGATGCTTGCTCCGTATTGGCAACACAAGGTCGCCATGGCAACACTGCCTGGCAGGCGCTCATCATTCGTGGACCTGCTCAACAATGCGGCAATACTGGACTTGCGAGATACCCCCATCAAAACCGGTTTACCCAACATCGTAAATTCGCGCAAATTTTTCACCAATTGCAGATTATGATCAACAGTTTTGCCAAAACCAAAACCTGGATCAATCAGCAAGGCATTAATACCCGCCGCTTCACAACAGATAACACGTTTCTGTAAAAATGACTTTACGACTTGTACCACATCAGTATATTCCGGTTTTTGTTGCATGCTCCGTGGCTCACCCTGCATGTGCATCAAACACACGGGCACACCTGTTTCATTTGCTGCTTCCATTGCGCCTGGCTCACGCAATGCACGCACATCATTAATCATACCCGCTCCTGCTTTTACGGCCTCACGCATGACTTCAGGCTTACTGGTATCAATCGAGATAATGGCACTGCATTCCCGTTGAATTGATTCAATAACCGGTATAACCCGGTCAAGTTCTTCCTGCGCAGTAACCGCTACCGCACCGGGGCGTGTCGATTCGCCACCCACATCAATAATCGCCGCACCGTCTTGTATCATCTGGTGTGCTTGCTGCAATGCCTTATCTGCGGACAAAAAAAGACCCCCGTCCGAAAAGGAATCGGGGGTAATATTAAGAATACCCATCACTTTAGGCGGTGTTGACGGGGAAAGATCCAGCAACCTGCCATTACACTCCAGCACACTGAACACCCGCGAACAGAACTAAGCGTTAATCAATGCTCGCCTGCTGGACCACCGATAGTGCTATCCCCCGGCTTTTCCTTGCCATCATCGCTGCTGTCCACTTTGGCGCTGGTGTCTGTCGGCTTGTTATCATCACTGTCTTCGTCTTCCCAGTCAGCAGGCGGACGCGGAAGTTTGCCCGCCATAATGTCCGCTATCTGTTCCTGATCAATGGTTTCATACTTCATCAGGGCATCGGCCATTTTGTCCAATTGATCCCGTTTTTCTTTCAGGATACTTTCCGCACGTTTGTAATTTTTGTCGATAATCACACGAATTTCTTCATCGATGATATGTGCAGTTTCATCGGAAACATGTTTGCTCTGTGCAACAGAATGCCCAAGGAAGACTTCACCCTCTTCTTCCATGTAGGTCAGCGGACCCAGTTTTTCAGAGAGTCCCCATTTGGTCACCATGTTACGCGCAATTTCCGTCGCACGCTGAATATCGTTGGAAGCACCTGTGGTCACCGAATCCGGGCCAAAAACCTGTTCTTCGGCAATACGTCCACCAAACATGCTGGCAATCTGGCTTTCCAGTCGTTCCTTGCTGTAGCTGTAACGATCCCCTTCAGGCAGAAACATGGTGACGCCCAGGGCACGCCCGCGAGGAATAATCGTTACCTTATACACCGGGTCATGTGAAGGCACACTCAAACCTACAATGGCATGCCCTGCTTCATGATAGGCCGTCAGTCTTTTCTCCGCCTCATCCATCACCATGGACTTGCGTTCGGCACCCATCATGATTTTGTCTTTGGCTTTTTCAAAGTTGGTCATGGACACCAGCTTGTTATTGGCGCGTGCCGCAAACAATGCGGCTTCATTCACCAGGTTAGCCAGATCGGCACCGGAAAATCCGGGGGTGCCACGCGCAATAATGCCGGGTTTTACATCATCGCCAATCGGTACTTTACGCATATGTACTTTGAGAATCTGTTCACGCCCACGCACATCGGGCAGACCAACCACCACCTGACGGTCAAAGCGACCGGGGCGCAACAAGGCCGGATCCAGCACATCAGGACGGTTAGTGGCAGCAATAACAATGACCCCTTCGTTGCCTTCAAAACCATCCATTTCCACCAGTAACTGGTTGAGGGTTTGTTCACGTTCGTCGTGTCCACCCCCCAGGCCTGCACCACGGTGACGGCCCACTGCGTCAATTTCATCAATAAAGATGATACAAGGTGCATGTTTTTTGGCTTGCTCGAACATATCGCGCACACGGGATGCACCGACACCGACAAACATTTCCACAAAGTCCGAGCCGGAAATGGTAAAAAATGGTACCTTGGCTTCACCGGCAATGGCCTTGGCCAGCAGCGTTTTACCCGTACCGGGCGAGCCCACCAGCAAGACGCCACTCGGAATTTTTCCGCCCAGCTTCTGAAATTTGCCAGGATCTCTGAGGAATTCCACCAGCTCAGCCACTTCTTCCTTGGCCTCTTCCACACCGGCCACATCCGCAAAACTCACTTTTACCTGATCTTCACCCAGCAAACGCGCTTTGCTTTTGCCAAAGGACATGGCACCACGACCGCCGCCACCGCCCTGCATCTGGCGCATGAAGAAAATCCACACAGCAATCAGCAAGAGCATGGGGAACCAGGAAATGAAGATCTGCATCAACATGCCCTGCTGCTCCGGCGGCTTGGCGTTGATGATCACACCATTATTCAGCAGATCAGCAATCAGACCGGGATCATCCGGACTGTATGTCGTAAAACGCTCACCATTTGCGGTCAAACCACGGATGGTACGACCGGCAATTTCCACTTTGGAAACCGAGCCTTGTTTTACCGCCGTCACAAACTCCGAATAATCCATGGGTTTGGCTGAAGTGGGCTTTGGCCCGAAATTGTTAAATACCGACACCAAAACAATGGCGATAACAACCCATAAAACAAGGTTTTTTGCTAAGTCACTCAAGTGGATAACCTCAATGTGTCCGTGTTACGCGCGAGCACGACAACGGCTTTCGCACGTCCGCACGTCTTAAAAATTAGTTTGTACCCTAAACAGCGCCGGATTTCAAACTCCAGTGCCACCCTTCCATACTCCATCTTAACACCCGGTCTTATGCCTTAAAACCTCGTGCCAGGATGTACACTTCCCGCGATTTAGGCCGCGATGCCTTTGGTTTGCGTATCACCACCTTGCCAAACGATTTGCGCAACGCCAGCAAATAAGGATCAAATCCCTCACCCTGAAATACCTTGGTGAGAAAATCCCCACCGGGTTTCAGTGTGCTTTGAGAAAAATCCAGAGCCAATTCAGCAAGATACATTGCCCTTGGCTGATCAACCGCACGCATCCCACTAATGTTGGGGGCAATATCTGACATTACAAGGTCTACCGAGCGTCCATTTAACGTCGCCACCAACTGATCATGCATATCCTGTTCCGTAAAATCACCCTCAAGCATCGTCACACCGGAAAGCGGCTTCATCGGCAAAATATCCATGGCGATAACAACCCCCTTGCCACCAACAATCGGCGCAGCAATTTGTGACCAGCCCCCCGGAGCCGCGCCCAAGTCAACCACCACCTGCCCCGGTCGGAGCATTCGGTCTTTTTCCTGGATCTCCAGCAACTTGAACACCGCCCGCGAGCGATAACCCGCCTTTTGTGCCTCTTTAACATAATGGTCATTAAAATGACGATGCAACCAATTCTGGCTGCTGTTGGTTCGTTTCATAATCGGCCTTCCATCCAACGGGGCGGCCTAGTGTAGTGCCCTAAACGGTTTGTGCCAATCCATTAGACCGCGTCAGAACACCTCGATGAACCCTGAGCCATAAGCATTCCAGGAATACAATGAGCGGAATGATTGAGCCGCTGGCAGGCATTCTGCCTGAGCATTCGAGAATGTGCTGCTTTACCACAGTAACAACAAAGGTCACGCCCTGCTCTTCGATGACAGCCCATCACTGACTTGATGGTGATAGTATCAACAATAAAAACAGGCGAACAACACCCCAACTCAAAAAAACAATTGAACCCAAAAAACTCGGGCACTATGCCAAAGAGCCAAGGCAGGTAAAACCGGTTAAATAACCTGGAAAGATTGCGCAAGCCATTGGTTGATGAATGGGCGGCTTATGACAACTCCCGGGTGACGCCTAAATTGCCTGGAGAGGAAACAAGATAATGAGCAGCGATAAAAAACAAAGAACCCCCGACTTAATCAATGCCGACATTGCAATGAAACGAGCGGCGTTTAAAGCGCGAGAGATTGCGAGAGAAACGGGCACAGCAGTGGTGATCGCTGAGAATGAAGTCATCGGGAAGAATATCCTGACCCGGCATCCTCTGAACGCTGAATTCCGATGATAAATAATATGTTGTTTCCATCGCAGGAGGAACAATGAACCGGACAGTCAATACGGTATCGGACCGTTTGAATTTACGTGAGCCACAACGTAAATCACTAGAGGCGTTAGCTAAAGCCATAGAAGGAAAGCGCCCTGTGAAAAAGTTGGCCAAGGTGGTAGCAGATGTGAAGTGATGTGAAAATGCCAACCAGCACCTATTGGCCAATGGTGATAAAGAGTGGAAAATCTGTTGATCCCTCATAATGAGGTTAAAGAGCAGAATGTGATGGAGAGTTTTGTGCAGCGGTTTATATGCACACCGGAGTAAAATGACATTCAATATCGGTCTCGTTCCCATGCTCCTGCGTGGGAATGCATACGATGCTGGAAAAATAATGTGTGGTATGGATTCCCACGGAAGACCGTGGGAACCAGAAAAGCGCTTGGAGTTAGAGCAAAGCAAGAGGGGGTGGGGTGTAATGATTGAAAACATTCAAATTAAAAATGAAGCAAGCTACGGTGATTCAGGTGAAACTTTGTTAGGGCTTGCAGAATTCAACTTCATTTATGGTTCTAATGGAACTGGTAAGACAACGATTTCGAGAGTTATTGCTGATGAGTCTATTTTTTCTCAAAGCCACTTAGTCTGGCAAGGCGGTATTAGTCTTGAACCCTTGGTTTACAATCGTGACTTTGTAGAGAAAAATTTTAGCCAGTCTTCAGAGTTAAAAGGCATTTTTACTTTGGGCGAGAAGGACAGGGATTATCTTGATAAAATCAAGGATGCGAAAGAATTATTAGATTCCTTGGGAAAAGATGGGGTAAAGCTAAAAAACACACTTGAAGGTGAAGATGGAGATAGTGGGAAAAAATCTGAACTAGAGAAAGTTGAGGCCGAATTTCAAGAGAAGTGCTGGAAATTAAAGAGAAAGTATGACGAAAAATTTCAAGGGGCATTTTCTGGAGTTCGGAATAGTGGACTTAAATTTAAAAACAAACTGCTTTCTGAAGCAGAAGACAACTCGGCGGAGCTGAAAAGCATTGATGAGCTTGAAAGTAGAGCGAAAACGATATTTGGGGAGAGCCCACTGACAGAAAAAAATATTTCTGTTCCAAATTATGAAAGCTTATTAAGCCTGGAATCCGACCCTATTCTAAAAAAGAGGGTAATCGGCAAAGAGGATGTCGATATCGCGGCAATGATTCAAAAGCTCGGCAATAGTGACTGGGTTAGTCAGGGCCGGGAATTCTATGATGCCAATGACGATGTCTGCCCATTTTGCCAGCAAAAAGTGGAGGCTTCTTTTGCTGATAGTTTGAATGCATATTTCAATGAAGCTTATAAAAAAGATATGTCTGCAATAGATACTCTATTGACTAACTACAAAACGAATGGCGAGCGTATACAGCAAAGCTTACAATTAATATTGGATAATCCACCAAAATTCATCGATGCCGATAAATTAAAAGTAGAAAAGGATGTTCTGGACTCCAAAATCAGCGGCAATTTACATAAAATAGAGAAAAAACGAGTAGAGTCTAGCTTGCGTGCTGAGCTTGATTCTCTTGAAAATGTATTAACTGAAATAAAAGTCATGATTAACTCTGCAAATAATGCAATCAACGAACACAATAAAATGGTTTCAAATCTTTCTCAAGAGAAAAGAGCCTTAGCTGACCAAGTGTGGAAATTTTTGCTTGACGAAGAAATAAAAGATGATCTCACAGAATATTTTTCAAAAACGAAGGGGCTGAATAAATCCATTGAAAACCTAGAGTCTCAGATTAAGGAAAAACGGATTGAATACAACAAGCAAAGAGTAAAAATAAAAAAACTGGAGAAAAACACTACCAGTATTCAACCAACCATCGACGATATAAATAGCCTGTTAGAAAACTTTGGTTTTAGCGGGTTCTCATTGGCAAAATCAGAGAAGGAGAGATTTTACAAAATTCAACGTCCTGATGGTTCTGATGCACAAGAAACGCTAAGTGAAGGCGAAAAATCATTTGTTACATTTCTTTATTTCTATCACCTCTTAAAAGGTAGTGAGTCTGAGTCAGGAATGACAACGGATCGGGTTGTGGTATTTGATGACCCTGTTTCAAGTCTTGATAGCGATATTCTTTTCATCGTTAGCAGCCTTATTCGCGGTTTGTTTGAAGAGTTAAAAAACAACCACGGCCATATTAAGCAAATATTTGTGCTAACCCATAACGTCTATTTCCATAAAGAAATCACTTTTAATGTGGAAAAATACGGAAAACCAACGTCAACGTTCTGGAGTGTGAGCAAACCAAACCAACGCTCAAAAATAATCAGGCATGATACTAATCCAATAAAAACATCTTATGAATTGCTGTGGATTGAGGTGAAAAACAGTGACCGTTCAAATCTTTCTATTCAAAACACGCTGAGAAGAATATTGGAGAATTACTTCAAGATACTCGGGGGTATAGATCCAGATGATATTTGTGGCCTTTTTTCAGGAAAAGATCAGCGGATATGCAAGTCGCTATTCTCCTGGGTTAATGATGGATCACATTTTTCTCATGATGACCTTTATGTTTCCGTTGACGATTCAACCATTGATCGTTATTTAGAAGTGTTCAAACAAATATTTCATGAAACAAACCATGATGCGCATTATAACATGATGATGCATAAGACCAGATAAGATAGAGCATAAATACTACCTCATGAAAATCCTCCACACCTCAGACTGGCACCTGGGCCGCTCACTCTATGGCCGAAAGCGCTACGAAGAGTTCGACGCATTCCTGTCCTGGCTAGCCGAAACTATCCAGCAAGAACAAATAGATGTTCTGCTGGTGGCTGGCGATGTCTTTGACACGACGGCTCCAAGCAATCGAACGCAAGCACTCTATTACCAATTTTTGTGCCGTATAGCCGCCTCCTCTTGTCGTCATGTCATTGTGATTGCGGGCAATCACGATTCACCTTCCTTTCTGAATGCACCCAAAGAGCTGTTACGTGCGCTGGATGTTCATGTCATTGGTTCGACCACGGAGACTCATAAAGATGAAGTGCTGTTATTGCAAAGACAGGATGGCTCGCCTGAACTCATTGTTTGTGCGGTGCCTTATCTAAGGGATAGGGATATTCGCGTGGTGGAAGCGGGTGAAAGCATTAATGACAAAGAGCGTAAGCTGGTTGAGGGTATACGTGCCCACTACGCTGAGGTGGGTGCGTTGGCCGAGCAGCAGCGCTTATCGGTAAAAGAAAAGTTAGGCGTTGATCTACCCATTGTTGCTATGGGGCATCTTTTTGCCGCAGGCGGGCAAACGGTTGATGGCGATGGTACTCGTCCGCTTTATGTCGGGTCACTGGCGCATGTGACTTCAGCTATTTTCCCGGAGTGTATTGATTATCTCGCTTTGGGACACTTGCATGTTCCTCAAAGGGTGAATGGTTCAGAGGTGATCCGCTACTGTGGCTCTCCACTGCCGATGGGCTTTGGTGAAGCCAAGCAAGAGAAGAGTGTTTGCATTGTTGAGTTCTCTAACCATGAGTCAAGCGAGGCGCAGGTTCCACACGTTACACAAATTACGGTGCCGCTGTTTCAACAGCTTGCACGAATACAAGGCTCCTGGAATGAAATATCTGCCCAAATCTTGGAGCTTTCGGTTACGCAAAACCAGGCCTGGCTGGAGATTATCTATGATGGTGACGAGGTCATTGCTGATCTGCGTGAGCGTCTGGAAGATGCTATTTCTAACACTGAAATGGAACTGCTTCGTGTCAGGAATAACCGGATCATTGATCGTGTTCTCAACCGCATCCACAATGACGAAACGCTTGATGATTTGAATGTTGATGATGTCTTTGAGCGTTGTCTGGATGCGCATGAGGTGTCTGATGAACAGCGACCGGAATTGCTGCTTGCTTACCAAGAAATAGTTTTTGGAATTGAGAAGGATGGCTTTTGATTGATGATTGATTGGTGTAGCTTTCTCTCGTTACTCGTTCCCGCGCTCCTGCGTGGGAATGCATACGAGTGCTGCGTTGATGGTGCGGTATGGGTTACCACGCAGGAGCGTGGGAACCAGAAAAATTAAACCGAGGGAGTTAATGATGATTTTTGATTTTAGAAGGATGATTTATAAGTGCCACTTTGGCTTCTGTCTTTTTAATCATAAATCAGCAATCAAAAATCAAAAATGAGAATCCTCAACATCCGTTTTAAAAACCTGAATTCACTGGTGGGTGAGTGGGCGATTGATTTAACACACCCTGCCTATACCACCAATGGTATTTTCGCCATTATCGGCCCCACCGGTGCAGGTAAAACAACGATTCTCGATGCCATCTGTCTGGCGCTTTACGGTCAAACACCTCGTCTTGGCAGGGTGACTAAGAGCAGCAATGAAATCATGTCTCAGCAGACGGGGGAATGTTTTTCTGAGGTGACCTTTGAAACTCAATCCGGGCGATTTCGTTGCCACTGGAGCCAGCACCGGGCGCGCAAAAAACCTGGCGGGGATCTTCAACCACCGAAGCACGAGATGGCGGAGGCTGACTCTGGGAAACTATTGCAGGCTTCGCTGCGCGGTGTTGCTGAACAGATCGAAGCTACGACAGGTATGAATTTTGAGCGTTTCACACGTTCTATGCTGTTGGCTCAAGGCGGGTTCGATGCTTTTCTACAGGCTGATCCCGGTGATCGCTCCCCTATTCTTGAACAACTGACCGGAACAGAGATTTACAGTCATATATCCAAGTCTGTTCATGAGCGCCGCTCTGCGGAAGGGAAAAAGCTGGAGATTCTTCAGGCCGAGCTGGATGGGATGCAACTGCTGAGTGAAGAAGATGAACAGCAACTGAAAGAAAGTCTGGAGCAGAAGATACCTGAGGAGGCTGATTTAGCGAAAAAAGTGGATCAACAAAGAGCGGCAATCGCTTGGCTGGCGGGTGTCGAAAACCTTGAAAAAGAGTTGGTTTTGCTTGATGGGAAGAGACAGGATCTGCTTACGCATCAAGAGGCATTTAAGCCAGCACTTGAAAAGCTTGAGCGTGCTAAACAGGCTTTGGAGTTGGCGGCAGAATACACTCGTCTCGATTTGCTGCGCGGTGGGCAGGAAGCGGATCGCCAAGGTCTCAACGATTGCCAGAAAGTGCTACCTGAAAAAAAAGCTGAAGCACAGCAAGCCGAAGAGATGTTAAAGCAGGCGAATGAAGATTTGTCACAAAAGAAAAATGAGCAAAAAGAGGCGCTGCTGGTTATCCGTAAGGTTCGGGCGTTGGATTTCAAGCTTGGAGAAAAAGAGACTTTAATAAAGAGTGCTTTGAATGGTATTGCAGAGCGCGATAAAACCCTCGATGCCATGCGCACCAAAAACAGTGAAGAATGTCGTGAGCTTGATTCAAAAAAGAGTGCGCTTGATGCGGTTTTGAAAGCTATCGGCGAAAGCAAAGCGGATGAAGGTCTCGTTGAACATCTTGCAGGGATACAATCCCGCTTCGATGTACTCCATGAAGTGGATGTTAAACACCGTTGCCAGATTGATGAGCTTAGCGTGGTTGAAATACAAAAGCGAGAAGCCCATCAGCGCTGGAATGAACAATCAACCAATCTGGAGGTTGCTAAACAAGAGTTCACCACGTTACAGGAGCAGTTTGGTCAGCAGCAGACTGAGCTTACCCAGATATTAGCAGGCCGAGAAATTTCAGATTGGCGGGATTCTCTCTTTAGGTTGAGGGAGAGAAAAGAGGCTCTTAAGGGGGTTAGCGAATCGATTAACTCAGTGACTGATTTTCGAAGCAGCTTATGTGAGCTTAAGAACCAGGATGAAATACTGAATGCACAAAAGGAATTATTGTTTAATCAGGTTCAGCTGCAAACCGAAAAACAGGTAAGCCTTGAAAAAGAGATGGGTGAGCTTGAAACACAACTTTCTCGAATCAATAAAATCCTGGATTTTGAGGCGCATCGACAGCAACTACAGGAGGGCGAATCATGCCCGCTTTGCGGTGCTGAGGAGCATCCCTTTGCTGAAGGAAATCTTCCTGTTCCAGATGAAACAAGTATCGCGCTAAATCGTGTGAGGGCTGAGCTGAAACAAGCAAACGGGTCACTTTCTGGCTTTAAGATAAAGCAGGCTGAAAACCTGAAGGATTTGGCGCAAGTCTTGATGCGGAAAGAAGAGATTGCTGAGAAAATCGCCACGGAAGAGACTCGAATTCACCAAGGTGTTGTGGTTCTTGCCATTGATGGTTTTGCTAAAGAGAGTGAAAAAGCATTGGCTCTTGAATCGGCTTTTGAGTGGTTAGCTAAAGCCTTGCCACGCTTACAGCAAGAGAACGACGATAACCTGGAACGTGCATCAACGGTTGTACAGGCCGCCGAGAAAATTGAGAAAGAGATTGCAGCAATGCGCGAGGCCATGGAAAAGGCACGAGAAGCCACAGTGCAGTTGGAGCGAGAGACGCAGACGACCCACTACACAAAGGAGTCTGCCGAGTTGGCGTATGTTCAGGCCAATAAGAAGCGTGCCGAGTTGGCGGAAACGGTGCAGAAATTACAGGATGAGTTACGACCTGAACTCTCAACGTATGGAATCAAGCACCTGGCTTTGGATGGGTTGGATAGTGTCCTGCATGGGTTAACTACACGTCGGGATCAGTGGCTTTCTCAACAAAAGAGCAAAACCGACATTGAAAAACAACTCCCTGCCCTGGCATTTCAGGCGCAGCATCAAACTGAGCAAATCATTCAGTTTGAAAGCGAACTGAAAAAACAACAGGGTGAGCTTGATGTCTCCACCCGTGAACGAGACAATTTGGTTCGTGAGCGACAAACGCTTTTCGGTGATAAAAACCCCGATGACGAAGAATCCCGTCTCTCCTCAGTCATTGATCAATGCGATAAGCATCTCGAAGATTCGCGCCAACGTTTCAATTCTGCAAACCAGGAACTCGGAAAACTGAAAAGCAGGCTTGAAACGATTGAAAAGACAATGCATAGCCGAGCAAAGGAGTTGAAAAGCGAGGAAGCATTATTCCAGACTCGACTGGGCTTATTTGGTTTCAGTGGCGAGATAGATTATCAAGCAGCCTGTCTTCCCGAAGATGAGCGTAACCTTCTACTACAGAAAGACCAGCACTTGAAGACTGAGCAAAAGGCGTTGGATGCAAGGTATCAGGAGAAAACCACCCTGCTGAAAACTGAACAACAAAAACAGGTCACGGATCAACCTCGTGAGCTGCTTGAGCAAGCGTTAAAGACGCTTGAAAATAGCCTGAAAGAACTCCAGCAGATGCTGGGTGGCATCCAGCAAAAGCTAAAAGACAATAATGATTTGCGGTGCAAACAACAAACGCGAGCAAAAGTCATTGACGCGCAAAAACGTGAGTGTTCGCGTTGGGATACGCTGCATGAATTAATCGGCTCAGCCGATGGCAAGAAATACCGCAACTTCGCCCAGGGTTTGACCTTTGAAATGATGGTGGGCCATGCAAATCGGCAATTGCAGAAAATGACGGATCGCTATCTGTTGATCAGAGATGACAGGCAGCCGCTGGAGCTGAATGTGATGGATAGTTATCAAGCGGGTGAAACTCGCTCAACCAAGAACTTATCGGGAGGTGAGAGCTTTATTGTCAGTCTCTCTCTGGCGCTCGGCTTATCCCACATGGCCAGCAAAAATGTCCGGATTGATTCACTGTTTCTGGATGAAGGGTTTGGCACGCTGGATGAAGATGCGCTGGACACGGCGCTGGAGACCCTTGCCGGATTACAGGCGGACGGCAAACTGATCGGTGTGATTTCGCATGTTTTAACCCTAAAAGAGCGAATAAGTACTCAGATACAGATCACTCCTCATACCGGGGGTAAAAGCGTAATCAGTGGGCCGGGATGCGGTAGGTTAGATCAGAAGGTATAGGTCACTGCCATTTAAAGTGTGGTTAACCGCTACTCATCCCCCTGCTCCGCGTGAGAATCTATACAGCAATAAAACGTTGGCTCACTCACGCACCAGACTTACCTCCGTCGGATAAGACAGGAAAATATCTTAATCGGGTGATTTTTCTGGCGTTGTAGAGGATTGCTCCATTTCATAATGACGCAACAACTAGCCTGGCACAGGGGGACACCGCGCGGGTGCGCAGCACCAGCCAGATTGCACTCGGTCGATGAAGTCTTTGTTGACTGCGAAAGCGAGTACAACCGAGCCCCGTGAGGGAAAACTTCATGCGGGAGATGCCGGGTAATCGGGGTTCCTACCGCGACTATTTTTTGCACGTTTAATCGTTGATCCAATTCTCTATAGTTAAATCAGGAACTCGTTTAAACTCTTTAACATTATTAGTTACTAGAACAGCATTTAAACTTCTCGCATGGGAGGCAATTAATAAATCATTATTCCCAATTGGTGCTCCTTGTTTTTTTAATAAAGCGCGTATGTAGCCATAATGTCTTGCGGCATCCTCATCTAAGGGATCAATAAGTAAACGTTGAGTAAATGCATCTAACTCCTTCCGTCGAGCGTCTTTTTTTGAGGTGTCACCATTTTCAATTCCATAGCAAAGTTCGGCGTATGTTATGGAGGAGATACAAATATTTTTTATCGCTTTAAATTTAAATCTCAGTTTGTCGGAATGATTTTTTAAAACATAAATGCAAATATTGGTGTCAAGCATGTACATTAATCAAAATCTCTTTCTTGTGATTCAGAATCATTTCTATCATTTAAAAAATCGTCACCGAAGTTAGATTTAGAATCAAAGAAGTCATCCCACGTAGGTTTTTTTTCAGAAATTATTACGTTGTTTCCTTGCTTTGTAATGTAAACCTCGTCTGTATTAAAACGGTATTCTTTGGGTAGGCGGACAGCTTGGCTGCGCCCGTTCATGAAAATTTTAGCGACTTGATGCGGCATTGGAATCACCCCCCTCTATCTGGTATATATTAACAAGTATATACCTTGTATCGATTGATTTCCAGAATTCTTTTAACGTATTGTATATGTATGAAAAATATAACGAATCAGGTTATATCGTGCGAGCTTGCGAGCCACGATCTGAACCGATTTGTTGGACAAACCCGCTGGCTGGGAAAGAAGTGGGATTTGTTATGTAACTGATGTTACGCAGGCCTTAAATGTGAATTAAGCGCTTAAAACATCTGTTTTCAGCATCACCGGGTATTTAACACAAAGGTCGCAGAGACGCAAAGGACGCGGAGAAAAACACTAAAAACTTTGCGTTCTCTGCGTCTTTGCGCCCTCTGCGTTTATGACACACCATTTGTCAGTACTGCAACGGGCTCCGGGATAATCAACCCAAACAAACCCTACAAAAAAGTTTAACTTAAATGGCAGTGAAGGCTTGCCTCCGTCGGATAAGGCAGGAAATTATCTTAATCGGGTAATTTTTTTTGCGTTGTAGAGGATTGTTCCATTTCATAACGATGCAATACTGCGCGGGTGCGCAACACCAGCCAGATTGCACTCGACAGACTGTATGCCAGTAACATGAGCAGCTGTGTACCTTCATCGGCTATGATAGACTCCGCGCCCAGCCACAACAGCATACCCAGGATAATGCAAATACCCAGCTCCAGCTTGATGCCATTAAACGGACTCGCCGCCACGCCAAACCCTTTGGGCGTTTTTGCTGCATTTGTGGTCGTTGCATCGGATTCGACAGAAGCAGCGTTTGTCATATTTTTTCCAACCGAAGCGGTTTGTTTAACACTTTCCATTTTTTAACCCTGACTTTAATCCAACTTCAAGAAAAGCTTACTATGCCATTGACAAATAAACAAAATAAATATCTTCGCGGTCTCTCTCATGATCTCAAACCCATCGTGATGATCGGTAACAGCGGCGTCACTGAAGGTGTTCTCAGTGAGCTGGAAACCTGCCTGGCGCACCATGAGCTTGTCAAGGTGCGCATCAGCGGCGTAGACCGGGATGAGCGTCGGCAAATGGCAGAAAACCTGTGCAAACAGTCAAACAGTGAGCTGGTGAATACCATTGGTCATATTGCTGTGCTTTATCGTTGTGCGAAGGAACCCGTCATTAAATTGCCCAAATAGCTTCTTCCTGACTGAATTGCCAGAAAGTTTATGGGCAGGCATCTGCCGAGTAAGAAGTACTATCCACATTTCTCCAGCACCGGAAAGCCCGTTTAACGCTCGTGATTTCCCATTGGTCCTGCGCTTTCTCTATAACCAACTCATGAATGTCCCCTCTTACGGAGTCATCCCAAAAACCGTCACGGACAATAATAATCGTAGACTTTCTGTTTGACTCAATACCTTGTGCCGAGTAATGAATTGAGTAATCTTTTAATTCAGAAAAATCAAAAAGGTGCTGAGGATATAAAAAAGGAGATAAAACCCAACTCTCAGCATTATTCCGTGCATCCTCCACTATCATCGATAGCGCTGCGGTTGATCCCCGTTCCCATGACTTGACGAGTTGCCCGTATGGCTTCACATATTTTCCACCCGTTGCCACACATCCCGATATAAAACAGATTAATAGCAATAAGGCAATATTCTCTAACCACTTCATGGTTTGCTTAAACTCACCAGAACTTGCGGTTTTATGCGAGAGAATCAGACATCAGGTTTTCCCGGACGGCTTGTTTTGGAAATGATTCTTGGTGCATCCGTATGGCGCTGTATATTTGGGGTAACACTTATTTCTGTTCTTTCTTCACCCCAGCACCAAACCCCGTTGCCACCAGCCATAAACCCAATAAGCTGTTGATCAAATGCAAAATCGAAGCGGCACCGTGCAGGCGGGCAAATTGTGCCGCTTGTTCACTGCCCGGTGTAAGCCCAATGAGCTTTAATTCCTGCATCATCGGTACCAATACTCCGACACCCAGCGCGACGAGCAGTAACATCAACAATACGATGCGTGCGCGATTGTCCCGCCACCAGTTGCCACCCTTCTGCACGATGATTGAAAGTAGCAGGGTCGTACCTACCGCCAGCCCGATGTAGCTGACCAGTTGAAATATCTGCCCTGCCATTCGGCCTGCTAATTGACGATCATCCATAAAAGCAAACAGACTCGGGGCGACCACGTACCCGGCAATCCATAATCCGCCAACCCAGAAGGTCAATGCGACTCGTTCTGCGCCAACCCACCAGCAGTTTCGGGAAATTCCAAGCATGATCAGATGTGTTTCACTTCAAGTATTTCGTATTCTTTAATACCACCGGGTGCCTGCACTTCTGCGATATCGCCCTCTTGCTTGCCAATCAACGCACGAGCAATGGGGGAGGTGACAGAGATTTTGCCGACTTTGATGTCCGCTTCATCTTCACCAACAATCTGATAGGTCACTTCTTTGCCCGTTTCCTCTTCTATCAAGTCAACGGTCACACCAAAAATAACCTTGCCGGTGGGTTTGATTTCGGTGATATCAATGATCTGTGCATTGCTCAGTTTGCCATTAAGGTCTGCAATGCGACCCTCTGCAAAACTCTGTTGCTCCCGCGCCGCGTGGTATTCGGCATTTTCCTTGAGGTCTCCATGCTCGCGCGCGGTGGCAATCGCAGCAATGATGCGCGGTCGCACCACATTTTTCAGTTCACGCAATTCCTCACGAAGTTTTTCTGCGCCTTGCGCTGTTAAGGGTACTTTGCCTGTCATTTTCCCATCTCCTGATGCAAATCCTGTAACCGGTTAACCACTGAACTTTCCCCCTGCGCCATGGCCAGACACATAGCTTCTGCTCCAGCCAATGTTGTGGTATAAGTAACTTTACGTTGTAACGCATTACTGCGGATTGTGCCAGAGTCAGCGATAGTTTGTGTACCCTCTGTCGTGTTGATGATGAGGCTGATTTCGTCATTTTTGATCATATCCACAATGTGCGGCCTCCCCTCTCCGACTTTATCTACCAATGAGCACTTTACACCAGCTTCCCGTAAAGTTTTGGCAGTACCATGGGTTGCCACGATACCAAACCCCAGTGCAACCAGTTTTTCGGCCACCGCAACGGCACCGGTCTTGTCATCATCACGCACGCTGACAAAGGCCGCTCCTTCGGAGGGGAGGCTCACTCCGGCACCCAGCAAGGCTTTGGCAAAGGCTTCAGCAAAATTTTTACCAACACCCATGACTTCCCCTGTCGATTTCATTTCCGGCCCCAGAATGGGGTCAATACCTGGGAATTTCACAAACGGAAACACCGCTTCTTTCACCGAAAAATAATCGGGCATCACGGCTTCGGTAATACCTTGTTCCGCCAGTGTTTTGCCTGCCATGCAGCGTGCCGCAATTTTTGCCAGGGGTAAACTGGTGGCCTTGGAGACAAACGGCACGGTACGCGAGCCTCGTGGATTCACTTCGATGATATAAATGTCATCACCCTTGATGGCAAATTGCGCGTTCATCAACCCCACAACATTCAGTGCCAGGGCCAGCTCACGCGCCATGTCGCGCATGCGTGCCTGCACAGACTCCGACAGGCTGTAAGGCGGCAGGGAGCAGGCGGAATCACCGGAGTGTACACCGGCCTGTTCGATGTGTTGCATGATGGCACCCACCAGTACCTGCTCTCCATCACAAATGGCATCAATATCCACTTCGATGGCATCATCCAGAAAACGATCCAGCAGCACCGGTGAATCATTGGAGACTTTCACTGCCTCGCGCATATAACGCTTAAGCTCGCTCTCTTTGTAAACAATTTCCATAGCCCGGCCACCAAGCACGTACGAGGGCCTGACAACAAGTGGATAGCCGATGTCAGCAGCCAGTTTGACGGCCTGCTCTGAATCTCGCGCAGTATGGTTTGGCGGCTGTTTGAAACCCAGCTTTTGCACTAGCTGCTGGAAGCGTTCACGGTCTTCTGCAAGGTCAATGGCATCGGGCGAGGTACCGATAATTGGTGTGTCGGCCGCTTCCAGGGCGCGCGCCAGCTTTAGTGGCGTTTGTCCACCATATTGCACCACCACTCCTTTGGGTTTTTCCAAATGCACCAGCTCCAGCACATCTTCCAGCGTCAGTGATTCAAAATAGAGGCGGTCCGAGGTGTCATAGTCTGTGGAGACGGTTTCCGGGTTGCAATTAACCATGATGGTTTCGTAACCATCGTCACGCAGCGCAAAGGCGGCATGCACGCAACAATAATCAAATTCAATACCCTGACCAATTCGGTTTGGCCCGCCGCCCAGCACCATAATTTTTTCGCGGTTCGTGGGCAGCGCTTCGCATTCCTGTTCGTAAGTGGAATACATGTACGCCGTATCGGTGGAAAATTCTGCGGCACAGGTGTCAACACGTTTATACACCGGTCGCACACCAAGCGAATGCCGGTGCGCACGGAAGTCGGCTTCTTCCATGGATAACAAATTTGCCAGACGGCTGTCGGAAAAACCTTTGCGTTTCAGCGCAAACACGCGCGCCTTGTCCATGGCCGCCATACCTTGCTCATGAACCTCTGCCTCCAGTTTGATAAGATCTTCGATTTGCACCAGAAACCAGGGGTCAATTTTTGTCAGCGAATACAATGTATCCAGGGACATGCCTGCACGGAAGGCATCCCCGACATACCAAAGGCGCTGCTCGCGTGGCGTACTCAGCTCACGCTTGAGGATCTCCATGGCATCATCCGCATCGATATCCATGACAGGAGTTAAACCATCAACACCGACTTCCAGCCCACGCAGGGCTTTTTGCAAAGACTCTTGAAACGTGCGGCCTATGGCCATCACTTCACCGACAGATTTCATTTGTGTGGTGAGGCGTGAGTCCGCATTGGGAAATTTCTCGAAAGTGAACCGTGGCACTTTAGTCACTACATAATCAATGGTCGGCTCAAAGGACGCCGGAGTCGCGCCGCGGGTAATATCATTTTGCAGCTCATCCAGGGTGTAACCCACCGCCAGTTTGGCTGCAATTTTGGCAATGGGAAAACCCGTGGCTTTGGAGGCCAGTGCCGATGAGCGTGACACACGCGGGTTCATTTCGATGATGATCATGCGACCACTTTCGGGATTAATGGCGAACTGTACATTGGAGCCACCCGTGTCCACACCGATTTCACGCAGCACTGCCAGCGAGGCGTTGCGCATGATTTGATATTCTTTATCCGTCAACGTTTGCGCAGGGGCCACGGTAATGGAGTCGCCGGTATGAATCCCCATAGGGTCAAGGTTTTCAATGGAGCAAATGATAATGCAGTTGTCCTTGCGGTCACGCACCACTTCCATCTCATATTCTTTCCAGCCCAGAATGGATTCTTCGATGAGCAGTTCTTTGGTGGGTGAAAGATCCAACCCGCGCTCACAAATCTCAACGAACTCTTCCTTGTTGTATGCAATCCCCCCTCCACTGCCCCCCATGGTGAACGACGGACGGATTACCGTGGGATAACCCACTTGCGCCTGCACCTGCCAGGCTTCTTCCATAGAGTGGGCCACCGCTGCACGCGGCATATCCAACCCAATTTTTTCCATAGCCTGTTTGAAGCGGTCACGGTCTTCGGCTTTGTCGATGGCATCCCGGTCTGCGCCAATCATTTCCACGTTAAATTTTTCCAGTACACCTTCACGCACCAGATCCAGCGCACAATTCAGCGCGGTTTGTCCACCCATGGTGGGCAGTATCGCATCGGGTTGTTCGCGCTCAATGATGTTGGCCACCGTCTTCCAGGTAATGGGTTCGATGTAGATCGCATCCGCCATCTCGGGGTCGGTCATGATTGTCGCCGGATTGGAATTCACCAAAATAACGCGATAGCCTTCTTCCCGCAGCGCCTTGCAGGCCTGTGCGCCGGAATAATCAAACTCACAGGCCTGACCGATAATAATGGGACCAGCGCCGATAATGAGGATACTTTTCAGGTCTGTTCTTTTTGGCATTAATTCAGTATCTGCTTGTAGTGACGGGTTATTGGAAACCGGGAAAATTTTTCCCTGCTACTGACTTCTCGTTCCTTGATACTGTTTGATCGATTCAACAAACCGGTCAAACAACGGGGCGACATCATGAGGCCCCGGACTCGCTTCCGGGTGGCCCTGAAAACTGAAGGCAGGGTAGTCAGTACGCGCCACCCCCTGCAAGGAGCCATCAAATAACGAACGATGGGTGGCTTGCAGATTGTCAGGCAATGATGCTTCATCCACGGAAAAACCGTGATTCTGGCTGGTGATCATCACTTCCCCGCCGGCCAGTGCCTGAACCGGGTGATTAGCACCATGGTGGCCAAATTTCATCTTCAGGGTTTTTGCGCCGCTGGCCAGCGACAACAGTTGATGGCCCAGGCAAATACCAAACACGGGAACACCACTGGCCAGAATATCCGGGATCGCCGCCAGTGCGTAATCACAGGGTGCCGGGTCACCGGGGCCATTGGACAAAAATACGCCGTCGGGATTCAAGGCCAGCACATCGGCAGCGGGTGTCTGTGCGGGCACGACCGTCAGGCGACAACCACGGTCCACCAGCATGCGCAGGATATTGCGTTTAATGCCGTAGTCGTAAGCCACAACATGATACGGCAGTTTTTCCTCAATGGGATGTGGTGCCGCCTCGGGCAAGCCATCAGCCAGTGTCCAGGAGCCCTGCGCCCATTCATAGGGAGTATGGGTAGTAACTTCTTTGGCAAGATCCATACCCTGCAAACCGGGAAAAGCCTGCGCGGCAGCAATAGCAGCCTGTTCCGCCACTACTTTTTTCTCAAGAAGGTCGCTGGCAACAATGCAACCCGCCTGTGTACCCTTTTCACGCAGCAAGCGAGTAAGCTGGCGGGTGTCAATATCAGCAATGGCCACCACCTGTTTTTCGGCCAGATAGTCTTCAACACTGGATTCACTGCGCCAGTTACTGACAAGCAGCGGCAGATCGCGTATCACCAGCCCGCTGCAATGCACCTGTGACGATTCCTCGTCATCAATATTCACGCCAACATTGCCAATGTGAGGGTAAGTCAGGGTCACTATCTGTCGTGCATACGACGGATCAGTAAGGATCTCCTGATAACCTGTCATCGCGGTGTTAAACACCACCTCCCCTACTGTTTGGCCCTCAATACCAATCGATTCCCCCCAAAAGAGCGAGCCATCTGCCAGGGCCAGTAATGCCGGTTTTCTCAATCTATTTCCCCTGTTGGTGAGCCACTGCCACCCACAAATATTCGTGCGTGCATAATTCACATGTACGCAAAACGTAGATGCACAAAACGGGAGGGACGAAACCTCGCCCTTCCCGTCTGTAGTGTAAGCGTATCGTGTCCGCAAATCGCCGGAGCCCGGGTAGTTTACTCGATTGGGCTTGGGAGCGTCTATACAGAATGCTGTTTTTCAGCGCAACCGGTGCGGCATGATCAGCTCAGGCTCATTTGACCAAGCGACAGGCTTTCCAGGGAGTCCTGGTTTTTGAGGGGTGTCTTCATTCATCCACCGTAAATTCAAATATTGATATCCTGACCCTGACAGGCTGATTAACCAGTGATATCACGATACGTTAATTGCAAAAAAAGCTAACGTCGCGGTTTGGCATTAAAAATTGCGCACGGCGCAGTGGGCGACCAAGCCCTTGACAGGCGGCAATAATACGTTGTCCTACCGGAATATCATGACCACCAATTTCAGCATTACGCCAGCCTCGAATCACCCGCTGATGAAGATGACCGTCATATTGTAAAATCAACGTCAGTGGCATCATGGTTCGCCAATACATTCGACCGGAACCAACAACAGAACTCATTTCCCGAAAACTCAAATCTTGGGTTTGTGGCGCTTGATCATGCACGCCCGTGGAAGAAAATGATGTTGATGTGCCACCTAAATAAAAAACCATAGCGGTAAATGCAAAAACAGCTATCCTGTTCATAATCTGTATTTCCTTATAAAGTTGGTTGGCTGACAAGTTTACTACAAACTGCAAACCAGAAGATAAAAAACAACATATCCATAACACCGAAACCACACGTTGCCAAAAAGCGACTCGAAGTTATAAGCTGGCGTGCCAGGTTGCGCATAATGCTTTGCATTCCCCCGACACCCCAACAAAAACCCAACTTGAATTTGACACCCTCTTAACTTCAGGTTTTTACTACAACGTTAAGAAAAAACAAATATCATCAGATATTTGTTTTAATTCTGAGAAAGATCAATCCTCCTTGTTATCTAATCATCGTCTTTGTCGTCAATGTCCCAATCAAACTCACGCACAAATTCAAACAATGCATTACCAATAAGTCTATTCCCTTTAGCTGAGGTATGTTTTTCATCAAAAAATAAAAATGCATCCGCGTTTTTACCAAAATTGCAATCAGGATGAAAAGTCAATGTAGAATAGAAAAAACAAGGCTCACGGGTATTGCTAAACCCGAAGGACTCAGCCCTGACAACCACCCGGTGCAGAAATTTAAAACTGTTAAATTCAGCGATGTCCAGATCAAATTCATTTTCAATGTCACGTAAATTTCTTTTAAGAAGACGATTAAATCCCCGGGTTATTTTTGTGGTCCGCTTGCTCAGTGATGAATTTTTTAATTGTGAATTTGATAGCAGTGCTTCGGGAATACGCCCCATATCAATTGAATTCATCACTACAAAAAACTTTGCCCCAGAGGCAATCAATCTGTTTATGTTTTTCTTAATATTATCAGCTGCATTTTGCATAGCCGCTTTTACTAAGTAACGATCTTCGATATCGCGCGCGCTGCGTATATCATTTCCGCCGATAAAAAAGATATACAATGCATCTTCAGGGGCGGAAAATTCATTTGCCATCATAAAGGCATTGACCTGAGCATCTAAATCGAAAGGCCCGCTTTCTCCAGATTTTGCAGATGCAACTGCATAGTTTGTGCCCGCATTTTGACTGATAAGATGAAAAGAAGCATCGGTTGGCAAGCCCAGGTGTTCCCCCAGTATTTCCACCGAAACCGGCCCATTGGATACACGATTATTGTAATAAACTGGCGGAAAGTCACCAACAACAGATGCAAGATTTCCAGTGTCCGACATACTGTCACCGAAGATAAACATATCGGAAAATAACGAGTCAGCTTTGACGGGAAGCATAAAAAACAGACAAAGAAAAAAGGCCATAGCCACAGGTTGAAACATTTGTCTGGACCTGAATAGTAATTTAATCATCGATGCCATCCTTGTTTTTAGTATTAAAATACGACTGAGTAAAAACTCGATAGTAACGTAAATTAACTTGGCAAGTACACCCGTTCATAATGGTAAGTTTAAAATCCGGAAGAAAATGAATATAAATTAACAACACAGCCTGATTAAGGCTGATATTCAGGAAAAATGTTACAAAACATCACCCTGTCACCACAACCCATTTGATAGGTAATTTCCCGGCTCTATTAAGGGAGTGCCTGAGTTTTTATTCATCCACGATTATCGATTGACCTGAATAAAAATGATGACTGAAACATCTATTTGTAGACAACAATACATAGATATTTTTACCATACGGAAAAAATGTTAAGAGAAAGCGAAAGTTTGGCACGGTGAAAAAATGGACAAATGGCTATTCATCCTCTTTATGTTAATGCATTCTCGAAGTAGTCAACTACGAAATCCAGGTTTATTGAAACAATATTTTCCGCATGGCGTGGAGATAACAGGGGAAGAGGTCAAGTCAAAACTTGAAAACAGTGCTGCTGAAAATCAAAGGCGAGGCATAACAAAAAAATGCTTTATTATCCTGCCACGCATCACTTTCATAACAACGCAAGCGCAAGATAAACAGCAGAATTATTTATCGATTAAGAGGGAAGTTATACATGAATCAACAACAATTTTTCCCGTCGGCTGAGCTTTTTTATGGCGGCTTCACGCTGACTGGCTGTTGAGCGCGTATGCCCGCCCTCCACATACACAATTTCTTCGGGTGATCGCGCTCGAAAATATTTTGCGCCTTTTTGTATACCCTCTTTCTTCCCATTATGGTTGGCGTGTTCAGTAAATCGCCGCTCAACATCGGTAGTAATTCCGGTATACAGTGACGTATCAGAGCACCGGATGATGTAAACATACCATTCGTTTCCAAAGCGGGATTTCAATCTTGCCCCCTAATTGCAGGTTCTATGGAGAGAAACAAAAAAGATAAAAAACAACGCCGCTGAATGCATTGATCCAGCGGCGTTGTTCATGGCGTCATCGTAACCAATATTTTATTTCTTAGCGTTACGCTCCTGTACTTCTTTAATCACGTCTTCCGCGACATTCTTCGGACACGGTGCATAATGTGAGAACTCCATGGAAAACTGGCCACGGCCAGAAGTCATGGTGCGCAGATCACCAATATACCCGAACATCTCAGCCAGTGGCGCACTGGCTTTGACACGTACACCGGTCACTCCGGCTTCCTGGCCTTCGATCATGCCACGGCGACGATTAAGGTCACCAATCACATCACCCACATGATCTTCCGGTGTGAATACGTCTACTTTCATGACGGGTTCAAGCAGCTGGGCACCGGCTTTTGGTATGGTCTGGCGGAAGGCGTTTTTGGCGGCAATTTCATAGGCCACGGCCGAGGAATCCACTGGATGGAAACCCCCGTCAGTCAGGTTAACGTGTACGTCCAATACAGGGAAACCAGCCAGCACACCTTCGCTCATCATGACCTTAAAACCTTTTTGCACCGCAGGCCAGAATTCACGCGGTACATTGCCTCCCGTCACTGTGGACTCAAAAGTGAAACCACTGTTCTGCTCACCCGGCTCAATAATGTAATCGATCTTGGCAAACTGGCCAGAACCACCCGTCTGCTTTTTATGGGTGTAGCTGTCTTCCACGCGCTGCGTAATGGTTTCACGGTAAGCCACTTGCGGCTTGCCCACTTCCACGTCAATACCGTGGGTACGCTTGAGGATGTCTACCTTGATATCCAGATGCAACTCACCCATGCCTTTGATGATGGTCTCGCCGGTCTCTTCGTCGGTTTCCACACGGAATGACGGATCTTCCTGGATCATCTTGTTGATGGCCAATCCCATTTTTTCAGACCCGCCTTTGTCTTTAGGCTTAATAGCGATGGAGATAACCGGGTCCGGGAAGATCATAGGTTCCAGCGTGGCCGGGTTTTTCGGGTCACACAAGGTGTGACCGGTCTGGGTATTTTTCAGACCAATAAAGGCTACAATATCGCCGGCCTGGGCAGAATCCAGCTCGATGCGTTCGTCAGCATGCATCTCAACGATACGGCCAATACGCTCGGTTTTGCCGGTAAAGGTATTCAGCAGGCTGTCGCCTTTTTTGACTCTGCCGGAATAGATGCGGGTAAAGGTCAGGGCACCGAAACGGTCATCCATGATTTTGAATGCCAGGGCGCGCATTGGTTTGTCGGCATCAACAATCGCAAATTCACCGGTCTCATTACCTTCCAGATCCACTTCTGGCTGTGGCTTCACTTCCGTGGGATTCGGCAGATAATCCACCACAGCATTCAATATCAACTGAATGCCTTTGTTTTTGAAGGCTGAGCCACAATAGGTCGGGAAAAAATCCAACGCAATCGTGCCTTTGCGAATACATTTTTTGATGTCATCGAGAGCGGGCTCTTCACCGTCCAGATACTGCTCCATCATGGTGTCATCTTGCTCAACAGCAGTTTCGATAAGCTTTTCCCGCCATTCTTCAACCTGATCGGTCATGTCAGCAGGCACGTCTTCAACGGTATACTTGGTCGGATCACCCGAGTCATCCCAGATCCAGGCCTTTCGGGTCAGCAGATCGACGACACCGGTGAAGTCATCTTCTTCACCAATGGGCAGCACCATCACCAGCGGATTGGCGCCCAGCACATCTTCAACCTGCTTAACAACGCGGTAGAAATCCGCGCCCAGACGATCCAGTTTGTTCACCAGAATAATGCGGGCAACTTCAGACTCGTTCGCATAGCGCCAGTTGGTTTCGGACTGTGGTTCCACACCGCCTGAGCCACAGAATACACCGATACCACCGTCGAGTACTTTTAATGAACGGTACACTTCAATCGTAAAATCAACGTGTCCGGGGGTATCGATAATATTCAGACGATGATCATCCCACTCGCACGAAGTAGCAGCGGATTGAATCGTAATGCCACGCTCCTGTTCCTGCTCCATAAAGTCGGTGGTGGCCGCACCATCATGCACTTCACCCAGCTTATGAATTTTACCGGTGAGTTTGAGGATACGCTCCGTCGTTGTGGTTTTACCGGCATCGACGTGCGCGAATATGCCGATATTTCTATAGTGGGTTAGATCAGTCATGAAATAAGTACTCTAAAGTTAAATTTTTTGCTGTTTGTCCGCTGCGCTGCCCGCAACCGCGATCAGATACGCCTTGCAACCAAAGATCGATATCTGTCGCTATAAAGTGTCACTAAAAACTAAACGGTGAATATAAGCGCTGGTGGGGACGAGAGAAATACGAGCCTCCGCCCACCTGCACCCCATAAAAACGGGGAGCGCATAGTAGCATGCTGTTTTATATAGAAAAAGTATTATTACACGTATTGGGGAGTTTGGTATTTTGAGGCATTAATAATCAATGACTTACACTCTGTCGGCGATTCTGAAACCACGTTGCTGCAATTGCAACGGGCAAAATATCGCAACTACGTCATCCAACGTGCAATAAAAAGTGACTATTGGCACTTTAAACTACTGAGAAATATTTGAGAAATTTCCTGTATATCATTGTTATTTAATGACTTTAATGCCCTATTTCGAGTTTATCAGCATGACCGTAAAAAACGGCTCCTGGTAAAACACTTGCTATGAAGGCAAAAACTCGATGGGATAAGTCACCGTTACTTTTTTTACATTTTGAGCACCAAAATCGAACTGTTTTACCCGGGTAATGATGCGGGCTTCCAGTTTGGCATTTTGTAATTCGCTTGAAGTTATTCTGACACTTTCCACTTTTCCGGAGGGCAAAATGGTAATTTCAAGTACAATTTTCCCTTGAATTCCCGGGTCACTGCGGCGAGCCCGGCGATAAATAGCATGCAATTTGCTTTTGTTTTTATCGACAACATAAGCAATATCCTCTTCTGAACGGTAATTTCCAACTCTTTCGTTTTTTGTCGTTTGTACTTCTTTTATTGCTGTTGATTCAGCCTGGCTTGAGTCTTCGCTGGCACGGGCCGTAATTAATTTTCGCGCCATCGCACCCTGCTCACCATCAAGCTTTGTCGCACCAATCGGTTTCGGTCGATGTTCTACCGGTTTTACACCAACACGCCCCTCCATTGAACCAGCCATCAAAATTTTAGTGTCAACCGATGCGGTTTGCGTTGTCTGTGTGGTTGATTTTTTGATGGGATTACCTACCATTGCATCAATATTTGATGTATCCATCAGGTCAGATAACTCCGCCGCGAGAGCAAGCAAGCCGCTTTCGCCTGCTTTTTTTCGTGCAACCTCCTGTTTTTCAGTTAACTTTATTTCCTTTTTTGGTTGTTGCCGTTTTACTTTAGGTTTGGGAGCTGGCTTCGGTTTGGGTTTTTCAACTTGTTTGGGTTTTGGTTTAATCGCTGGTTTAACAATGGGCTTAGGTTTATCCAGTATAAATTTGGCGATTCTATCCGGTATATCAACTTTTGCTCGGTGTTCTTCCTCAGGAACTTTTATCATGTTAAAAAACAACCCTGTTCCCATAAAAAACGTAAAAATAAACATGACAAACCATACAAATGGTTTGTCATGTTTATTTTTTGGCTGCCATGCAAGCGCAAGACTTTGATACGATGCAGCACTCATCAAACCTAGCCTTCTGCCTTCTGAAAAGCAGCAAAAGCTATCGCAGTGTAATCAGCCTGCCGACACGTTGCGAGAATTTTGCGTAACAGCTGATATGGAATATTTTCATCGCCCATTATTGTAATGGCACGACCTGTTTTTTTATCCTCGGAGGTTATAAGTTGACGCTTTGATGCTTGAAATTTTAATTCTTTTTCCAGCTCTGCAATAATTGTTTCTTTGCTCTTTAATAACTCAGAAATTGCAGCAACTCGCTTACCTTGAACCAATATGTCAGTTTTGGTGATTGTAATGATCAATGTTTCTTTTGGCACATTCTTCGCAACAGAGGTTGGTAACGTGATGTCTTTAGTGCTTGGCAGCTGTGGTGCGCCAGAGCTCACCAAAAGAAAAAACACAAGTATTGTAAAGATATCCATTAATGAAACAAGGTTTAACCCGCTGCGGCCATGTAGTTCTTTGAAGTGATCCATTCTTTTTGAACGGCTGGAAAGCTTTAAACTATTCACTTTTGATCCTCGCCGTGGCTCTTCTCCGGCGCATCTATTTCGGCATCCCCGATAGAAATATTTGGGAATAACTCAATAGTCTCCACCGTCAAGACTGAAACAACATCGGCTGTGCGTACACGATCCATAACCTGTATTAATGTCTTATAATTGACGGATGGCTCTAAAAGCAGTGTAATATCCTGCTCATCAGGAAAACGTGTTTTAATCTCCACCAATAAATCAGTGAACAAGTCCCAGCGTGTTTCTCCCCGGCTTCGTGGAAATACTTTAATAACACCAAGGTTTGCATCACGTATATCGAAACTGTTTTCACGTAAAACCAGCTCCAGCTGAAGTTCCGCTTTTTCCTGAGTGTTTGTCTTGGCATCCAGCGCCGGTAAATTCAGCTCTAATACTGTCATCCGTGAAAACACAGCCGTAATAAGAAGAAAAGGAACCAATATCACCATTAAGTTCATAAAAGCTGTGATATTCAGCTCTTCCGCTTCATGAAGATGCTTAAAAGATGATTTTTTCATTGTAAACGGCTTTTAATCTCTAACCATCAAATTAATTGACTTTACCGCCGCTTTTTCCAGGCTGTCCACAAGCCGTGCCGTTTTTGTGACCAGATAAGAATGCGCAAGCAATAAAGGAATCGCGGCCATTAATCCAAAAGCCGTCGTATTCATGGCAACAGATATGCTGGCCGAAAGTAAATCCGCTTTTTCTGCCGGGTCAGCCTGCGCAACAGCGGTAAAGGCCTGAATTAAGCCAACGATGGTGCCAAGCAAACCCAGCAAGGTTGCAACATTAGCAAATGTCGCCAGGTAATGTGTACGCTGTACCAAGTCTGGCATGGCATCCATCATGCCCTCCTCCATTGCCGCCTCAATGATTTCCCGGCGTTTATTTTCACTGTGTCGGGAAAAACCATAATTCAAAACCAATGTGATCGGTGTTTTTACAGACGCTGTTAATTTCATCGCACGATCAAAATCCAATGCCTTTAGCATAGGAATCAATTGCAGCCAGATTTTATTCGTTACTTTGCTTGTTTTACTTAAATAAAAATATCGTTCCAATGCAATTGCGACACCAATGGCAAATACCCCTAAAATAGGATACATAAATGGCCCGCCTGCCTGGAATAATTTAACTATCTCCATCAAGATACCCTCTTAACTGTGTTTTTTCATGACTAGTACGTCAACCAAAATATGATTATCGAAATATTTTATCTCATCTTATGCTCATAAATAATGATTACTGGCTCGATATCATTACTCTTTTTGCCAAAATCAAAATACGTGTTGATTTTCCCTGTTAATACATTATCCACACGGTTTATTCTTCTATTTTTTCAGAGCCTTGGGGGAAATTTTCATAATTTTGATAATTAAGTATCTGGTCAATTTCATCCAAAAGATATTTTCGCTTTAACCGATACTCATTCAGAGCAATCCTTTGGTTTGAATAATCTTCTGACAATTCGCGTAATTGTTTTGAAAGTTCTGGAATATTCATTATTATTTCTCATCGAGATTCCGGGCAACGCGAAAGCCTGTATATTTATCCGCATTCCCGGAATGGCTTGATATTGTCAATGCCGTACACTCCTCCATCGAGGATTTGTGTGAACCACCAAGAGCGACAAATTTTCGACCCGTTTCAAGTGCAAGCTCTCTGACATTTCCCGCGTAGTTAACCAGCCCCCATCCATTTTGTTTGCCTGTAACGGCTTTAACAAGTGAGCCACCTTTTTCAATGCCCCGCGCACTTAATTGACAATTACGATTTGGGTCAAGGACATATGGCTTTGATTTAGAAGCATATACCCATTCTTTTCTTGTCGGCAATCTGTATTTTTTCTTTGTATTTTTACTTAACCATTTCAAATAAGCCGATATTGTCGGCATTCCCACATTGGTTGCTGGCAAATCACCCGGTTTATCAGTGTATACATCACATTTTGAAGAAATGCTGCAAAACTCATTTAATTCAGCGACGGATATTTCATATTTTCCGATAGCAAACGCCTTGATTCCATTGCCTGCAGGCACAACAACCAACACAGGTCCAACGCTACCATTCCCAAGTTTGTCACGACAAACAGCACGATCACCCCGCGCACCCAAACCGGCAATGGAAAGATTGCACACATCTTTTTCTTTTATCGCAATTGCCATTAGGGCTGGGTTATCTTTAAAAATATGTAAAGCATAACGTTTTGCATCAAGTGCATGTGCGGGGAAACGCTCCCCAATAGACACAATGCACTGCGCCAATCGTGTTGATAATGTATTTTCTATATTTGTATATCTTTTATAATCCAGATCACGCAATTTATTAATCGCAATATTAAAATCACGCATATTCAGTTTTGATGAGCACGTTAATTGTTTATTGACATTGGCAAGTGCCACATCAAACAAACCGGTGTTTGTCGATTTTTCGGCTAATTTTTTTTCTTTTTTATTTTCTCTTTCGTTTGCCTGGCGTCTATTCCGTTCGGCGCGTTTTTTATCCCGGATTTCTTTTTTTTGTATAATTTCTTCCAGTGCAATTCGCTCATTATCTAAAAACTGATTGTTATCTGTATAGCGATAAGCATTTTCTATCAGGATTTTCGCACGAGGATATCTGGGTTCTTTCACAAGTTCTTTGATTTTATTTATGTATAATTGATAGATATTTTCCCGTGTGGCTAAATACCATTCATCCGGTTTATCTGAAAGTATTTCCAGGATACCCAGCACCTCACTCCAGAGACTTTCCTCCCACTCATCGGTAAAGCTGGGTTTAGCAAGCAATTTCTCAATACTTTCTTTGTACAGATTGTAGCGTATATTAAATTCCAGTTCATTCCTGATATCGGATTCCGATATCTGCGGGATTTGCGGTATAACAGTATTGTTTTGTACATATGTATAATATCCAACTCCGGCACTCACAAACAACAAAAACACCACCAACATAAATCTTGATTTTCGTTTGAATGTCAACTGCCTGTAAAATGCATCGACAGATTCAATCCGGTCTCCACGTTTAAATGACAATGCTGCCTCTATCGCTTTCCATTGACGTTTACTGATATCACTTATACGTTTTGGCTTGAGTTTTTTATTATACGCCTCATCTGCTGGCAATCGATTAAACGGGTGCTCTCCTGAGAACAATTCATACGCAACGCAACCTAATGCATATATATCGTCACGAATATCAGGCGTTTTTCCTAATAACATCTCACGGCTTGCATATGCAGGAGTTAATGCACCCAGACCGCCTGCATCAAAAACCGTCTGGTCTTTCTCTTTCCCTGTATGTCGGTCGATATTTGCCACCGCCCGTGCAATACCAAAGTCAAATATTTTAGCCACCCCCTCATTGGTAACAAAAACATTACCAGGCTTGAAGTCTGAATGAACAATATTTTCAGAATGCGCATGTGCCAGAGCCGAGCACATTCCAGATAAAATATCCCATACATCATCTCGTGGAAGGCCTGTCGCTTGATATTGTTTAATCAGCTGATCCAATGGCCTTCCTTCCATGTATTCCATGGTCATAAAAACAATATCACCATCCCTGTCAAAATCATAAACTTTTACAGTATTCGGATGTGCAATACGTTGAGCCTTTCTGGATTCCCGCTGAAGGGCAATAAATGCCTCCGGGTGAGTCTTGAATTCTTCACTCAAAACTTTGATTGCCACATATGGGTCTCTGTCCTGAGCTTCGACTTTCAAGAGATCCTTGGCTTTGTATACAACCCCCATGCCACCAACACCCAGAATTTCCTCAAGCAAAAACCGGCCTTTTAATACGTTTGTATCTTTACCCTCAAGACCCTCAAGCCTATCAATTACCGGCTCGGCATCTGGAGTAACAGTAGTATGTTTTACGCGTGTTTTTGATGGCCCATCATTTTTTTTATTATGGTGTATATTTTGAGCAGGTGATTTAAATCGTGTTGCATCTGTTTTTTTGCGGTTCTGGCCCGGCGCTTTAAATTGCGTTACATCATTTTTTTCGTGATTCTGATCAGGCGCTTTAAATTGTGTTGCATCATCATTTGCATGGCTTTGGCCCGGTGGTTTAAATCGTGTAACATCATGTTTTTTATAACCTGGGCCTTTTGATGCTATCGTGTTATTCGCGTCATTAGGCCCCACCCGGTTTTTCCCATGACCTGAAATTTTTTCACCACTGCTGATTCGCCCATCAGTAACGGGGCACTCATTTATTGTTTGCGGAGTCGTCCCCTGTTTCTTTCCGGGGTCATCAGGTCTGGTCATTATAAGAGGATATTGGTCAGTGATGAGATGTATTATTGACTGGCATTGTTACGTACACCTTTGACCAAAACGACAGATACATTATCAGAAGCACCATTGTGCAAGGATGTTTCAATAAGATTATTTGCGGCCACTTCAACGGTGTCTTCCTGCAAACAGTTGAGAATACCTTCTTCATTCACAGCGTTGTATAGCCCGTCAGTACATAACATAAATGTATCGCCTACGTTGACATCAAAAACATCAATATCGACATACAAGTTTTCACATGTGCCCACAGCCCGGGTAATCACATTTGCATCGGGATGATTTTCTGCTTCCTCCATTGAAATTGAGCCATGCTTCACCAATTCAGCGACATGGCTGTGGTCAACGGTAATTTGTTCCATATCACCATTCCGATAACGATACAGCCGGGAATCCCCCGCCCACAGACAAATACCAACACGACCTTTTATCAAAAGAATGGCAACGGTACTACCAATAATTCGCCCTTCCAGCATTATTTCAGAATATTCAAGAAGTCGGTTATTAACATCCAGGATTTTATCCTCGATTGCTGAAACAAAAACATCCAGATTAGTTTTTAATTCAATATCATCAAGCATATTGACAATCATATTGCTAGCAACATTTCCTGCCTCGTGCCCGCCCATGCCATCGGCAACGGCCCACAAATGAATATCCGGTTTTGAAAACACAGCATCTTCATTGATTTTCCGTACCACACCAACATTTGTTGCGGATGCACTGAGCCATTGGACAGGTCTTCTTATTGTTGTATCAGTCATAATTTATTTTATAGAATAGGGTTGTGGCCAACCCCAGTACGCCCATTGTCCATCCAGCATGGCAGGTAACTGATTAGCGGCGGGTAAATTTTTAACACTGATAAAACAAGGATTAATTTTCTCCGAACCACGAGTGGTCCAGATGCTATAGCAATTCATTGTTTTTCGCATCATCGAATCCAAAAAACAGGTATAAACAGATGCCGGAGACTGTTCATCAAACTCCATATTCATCTGCATAGAATGGGCAGTAACCTGTTGTCCCGTTTTCATGTAACTCAGTGTAAAATCAACATTAATATTGTTCACTTTATCAACAAGCTCATCAACTGAAAACTGCTCTTCCAATGCTTGTAAAGCGAATTCCTCAATACTTTCAAACCAGCAGGTATGAAATGAAATAAACTCCAGTGGGTTCAGTTCCGGCTTAAGTGGCATAACAATTGAAAAAGGATAATATCGTCCCACCTGATCAACACTTGGCAGCATAATTCCAGCCCAATGCTGTGTATCAACAACACCAGATGAAAGAACAAAGCGCCAGATTGGGCTCGTCAAATAAGTGTCGAGCCATTCATCTCCCATTTGTTCTTTTGAGCTGGCAATATACAACTGCAACCATTCATCCCAGGTTTTAATAAATGTGGCAGGCAAATTTCTATGCACAAAGTCTCCATGCATCGGCAGTTTTCCATAAACACCACATTGTTGTTCAGCGCTCATTTATATATTTTCTCGAAGCCTGAATGAATTTAATAAATTATTTTTTAACGGGTTATTCACGCTCTTTGCTTTAATCTGGTAAGTAATTTCATGCTTGATAGGCGTAGGCAATGGAGATGACTCCCACGTATCCGGTTTTTTATCCGTAATATTATAGGTAATTAAATAAACATTCGATTTTTTTGTTTTAGACAGTTTTGACTGGTCTAATAATTTAAACCAGGCCCATGGCCCGTCAAACGCTCTGGAATATTGCTGTTCATTTAAATCTTCAAAAATAATACGGACCCTGTTTTTGTCATCACTGCCAACCCACTTCAGAGTTTTCCAAAATTTAGGGCCATGACTGTATGAAATATTATTTTCACCCACTTCCAACTCAAAACGAACATCATTTTTACTCATTAAATAAGGCTTTAACTGAAACGTCAGGCTGGGTATCTCCGCATTGTTTCTAAAATAGATATTTTGAATGGCCAAAGCTCTTTTTACCTGATTAATAGATTGCTGTGAAAGACCAAGGTTATATTTATCAATGCTACGATTTTTCCAGCCATTGCGAGTGCTAATAAACGGTTTGATGTATTCCTCACGGAACACATCAATTGTACCGCCTGGCTTAAAGAAATCGATAAAATCAAGTAAAGCAAGCTCATCTTTCGATGACTTGGTGAGTGGGTATCGCCCTGCCAGGGCCTGTCGATATGGCCTGTAAATATTTGACTTCCATTCTGAATTAACATGCTGATGCGCAGACCGTAAAATCACTCGCCAGGTTTCGCTTGCTAATGTTGTCAACCAGCGCTCAATAGGTTTAGGTGTGTTTTTTGCGTATGCATGTAATGACGAAATGGCATTTCCAGCACCACTTTGGTATCGAACTTTAGCAACCTCAAAAGCCTTTTTGGCCGGGTCCGGTGCCAATGTTATTTCATTCACGAACTCCTGCAATTGAGATACCTTTAACAATACAGAGCTTATAGGCGCAGGTTTTTTTGATGATTCACGCAACATGCGATTAATGCTTCTGAATTCACGATCAACCTTTGTCCAGGGGACTTTTGCTGCCGCCAAGGTTGCAAATTTCCCGGAGACGCCCTCTTTATTATCCTCTTCTAAATTGGCGGCCAATTGACTGGAAAGTTCTGTATTGTTTGAAGCCACTTCAAGAATGGAAAGCATGGGGGAATAAACCGGATCAGTAAAGTTTATCAACACATCATTTGCATGCTTCAGGCTTTCAAATGGCTTAACATTTAAAGCATCGTACACTTTTTTCCACACTGCATTGTATTCTGACAAGTAGTGGTCTTTAACTTGTTCACTCACCTCCCCGAGGTCATCTTTGATAAAATCCACCCGGGCTTGATCATCATCAGACAATAGCCATTTTTCACTTGTAATACTGGATATAATGTTCGAATCGGATGAAAAATCGATATCATCGTAAGCTTCTTTGGTGAAAAGAACGGGTATTGACAAATTCATTTTCACCTCTTGGGTAGTGATATAATTATCGCGTACAGACTCACCAAATTCATTTAAGAGATCAATTTTTTGGGTGTATAGCGGGTTTGTGCGGATACGCTCATAAATACGCTGAGAGGCAGGCACGCGCAGTAAGAGGTTGCGTGTTGATGCGACTATCTGTTTGTTCAGTTTTTCAGGTTCCAGATCAAGGCTGAGCAAAGTTGCCAGGTGAGTCAATAATTCCTGTCTTTTAGTTGCCTGCCCTTCCAATTCGTTTTTCCATTTTTCCGAGAACCAGTTTTCCACAAGCTGCTTGTCCATATGCGACAACTTATTGAACATGACGTAGGTTCGGAATGTGCTATAAAGGTCACCACCCCGATGCCCGCGTTTCAAATGGGTTTCCAGCTGTTTTATTAGCTTTGGGAGGAAAAAGTTTTTAAGTTGGGCGTGGTATGCTGCATTGGCAGCATCATCCACATTGCTATCATACATACCCAGGGCAGACAGCCAGGGATGTTCTTCCTGGTCATAAACCACGCTCGCCTTTGCCAGGGCATTAAGGGTTGGCAGGGTATTATAAATATTACCCCTTCGCATATTATATTTTTCCTTCTCCGCATTAAATTCAGCAATATAAGATTCCACTTCCTGCATATACATTTCATTACGGGTAAAACTGCCAGCCCAGACAACAGACATCACAATGGCAATACCTGCCATAGCAGCATATGCTGATCTTTTTGACCAGGTTATCAGTTTTTCATAGCGCCTGTTTGAGCCCACCAGCTCTGATTCAGGAAATACCACATCACGAAAAAGTTGCCCCAAAAAATAGCTTTTACCTTGACTCATCGGCGGTGCCATAATTTCACGATTAAAACCAAAATTCGATGAGACTGATGACATTAAGCGGTCTACCGGTGTGCCATCCTGGGTACCACTGGTAAAATATATACCGCGCAAATAAGGTTGATAGCGAAATCTGTTTTTAATAAATGTTTGCTGAGTAAATTTTTCAACAATGCCTTTCAAGTTTTCCATTTGCAGTGGAAACCCTTGAATAGCCCCTCTTCGTTTCACATCTCTTTCCTGGTGGACGCGCCATAAAACTCTTTCGTACAAACGTTTTATAATATTTTTATATTCGGTATCCAAAAACTCAAAATCCGGAGACTGTGAATATTTTGGTGCATTGGGAAGAGAAATACCCCAAACCTGCTCACGCTCATCTCTTCCCATGTCTTCAAAAAACTCAGAAAACCCGGAGACTAAATCGCATTTGGTGAACATCAGGTAAATTGGAAAGCGAATTTCCAGTTTCTCCATCAGTTCATCAATACGTGAACGAATGGTATTAGCATGAATGATGCGTTCTTCTTCCGTTTGCGTCAGAAGGTCTTGCAGACTGATAGCAACGATTGCACCGTTGATAGGCCGTCTGCGGCGATGTTTTTTCAAGAGTGTTAAAAAGCCTTCCCAGGCCGAGCTGTCAACAACCTTATGACTATCCTGAGTAGTGTATCTTCCTGCTGTATCGATAAGTACAGCATCATTGGTAAACCACCAGTCACAATTACGGGTGCCACCGACACCATGCAATGCTCCCTTACCGAATTGTTCGGCCAGGGGAAAATTTAAACTTGAATTAATCAAGGCGGTTGTTTTTCCGGAGCCTGGTGGGCCAATAATAATGTACCATGGCAATTCGTATAGCGCTTTGCTTGTTCCCCGGCCTTTAAACTTTAGTTTTTTGAGTGTTGTCAAGGCATGTGTAAAACGCTCCCCTATCTGTTGTATTTCTTCTGAGGTTTGATCCGAGAGAATATTGTTGGATTCTGCCGATGGGCCGTCCTGTAATGCAGTCACCAGCTCATCATTGTTTTTGTTGTCTTGTCGTTGAACCCGTAAGTTATTGAGCCCCCAAAGTACAATAATGATGATTATGGTAAGCAGTCGTGCTGTTTCCCCCCCTAGCGGCGCATAATTATTTTCACCAAACTTAAAGGCTGGGCCAACAAACCAAATGAGCGCTGAAAGTATCAGCAAACCTATTATTGAAATAACAATTCTGTTTTTGAAAAAATTGATAACGGGTTGCATATTTTTACTCAGATTGACAATGAAAGTTACGGCAAACTAATTTTTTTCTTAGTAAAATCGGTTGTTGATATTTCAGTTAATTGTTTTGCAACGTCACTTGTTGATTCATGCATCCAATACCGTAAGCCGGAATAGCCTAAAAGCATTATGCCACCAACAATACTGGCGACCACCCACATTGGGATGTATTGGGTCAACGTATTGCGTATTCTGCCCAATCCTTTCCAGTTGGGTGACAAGGTACGTTCATATTCGCCACGCTGCCTGCGGATTATTTGAAACAAGTCATCACGCAATTGTTCCAGCAGGTCTCGCCCCCGGTGGATAACGCGATACTTGCCTTCATATCCCAGACTGAGAAAAATGTACATCAACTCCAGAATATCGATATTTTCAGCGGGTGCATTACGCATTCTATCCAGTATTATAAAAAACTTTTCGCCGCCTTCCGTTTCATTATGAAACACGCTTAGTAGTGTTCTTTGAGTCCATGCGCTTTCTGCGCCCCACGGTGTATTGAGGACGGCTTCGTCAAGAATGGTGCATAATAAGTAGCGGGTCGCCAATATAATTTCCGGCTTAATCCCCGCCGCTTTTGATCGCTCTTCAAACAATTTAAGTTCACTCACCAACTGCTGGTGTAGTCCACCTACATTTGCATGGCTCACTGTTTCCCGTGTTTTCGTAAATACCGCAATGAGCATTGCTGAAGCATTTACCAAGGGATTAAGCCCGAAAACAGTCTGAAACTGATTGGTATTAACATTGGCATTTTGTATCTGTGCATTATTTAAGGGCGGGTGCTGCATATAAGACGGATTTTGTGATGCCGCAGCTGGGGGAAGGGAGGAGGAAGGCGGTGGCGTGTGGCTACTTGATGCCCGTCCTCCTGGCACTGGACGGACAATAGTACCATCACCCTTGTCAATGGGTTGTCTGAAGACAGTTTTGTCTGGATTATCTGAAGACATTAATTACTCCCGAATGATGTACACAAATTATTGCCTGATTGTCCAAAGTTCAAGTTCCAACCCAGGAAAATCACCGCCAATATGCAAGGCAATGCCTCCAGAATGCCTAAGCTCTTTCCAGTAATTATTATTTCGCTCAAATTCAAAATATGTATAACCTGCGTGATAGGGTATTTGACGAGGAGCAACCGGTAGTACTTTTAGTGGTATGCCCGGCATTGCGGCATTAACCAACTGTCTGATGCGATCCACAGGGCCGACTTTTACCTGAGCAGGAAACAGTGTTTGAATTTTATTTTCGGGTATGTCTGCACGCACGGCTAGAACAAACATAGCGCTGTCAATCAATGTACGATCTGATATTTGTGCAACACGAATTCCAAACTTTTTCTCAACAAGGGCAAGTGCTGCTGCTGTCTGCTCATAAACCATGGTGAGACATTGACGCAATGAGTTGATAATAGGCACAAATGTTGTTTGTAAATTATCGTGCATGTATGGCGGAAAAACCGGTGGACGTTTATTGTTTGTAACAAACGTTGACAACTCTCCCACCATTTGCACGACTTCAGCGTACAATTCCACGGGATGCAGTCCCTGCATTTGTGATAAATGCAGGGTAAGTGGTTCAAGTCGATTAACCAGCTGCAACAACATGTAATCTGCAATTTCAGCCGTCCCTCCACGCTGGGTATCTGCCAGACGACCTGCGATAGATTCCCCGCGATGATGTAACATCCCTGCTAATTCCGACAGAAACCCGGAAAGTTTCACGGACGCATGACAGTCAAAACAAGTAGGAATATATTCCTCATCAAGCAATATATTTTTATCTTCCCGTGCCTCCGATATGCGCAAAACACCGATTCCAGCATAACCACTCATATCATCGGATGCTAATAACAGGCGCATCCTGAGTTTCCCGATGTCAATTTCAGTGTTATCACCTCCTTCTACAGAGACATCGCGGACGCTCTGTTTTGAGGAATAATAACGTGCGAGTCCCTGCGTTTCGTTTTCGGGTAAAACATCAATTGCCCCTGGGCGCTTAACCGGAATTGCCAGATACACAATTTCATCATGCGTATTTTCAGGCACTTCAAATACAGGGGGTAAGTCGTTTTGATCAGGAAAACTGAAAGGGGTTCCATCAGGAAAAACACCTTTGGCATTTATGAGTGAAATTTTCCCTAGCTTAAGCAGCTCCTGATCAACCTCAATATGGTGTATACCCCAGCCATATGCGCCATATGCCGTGCATTTACCATCAATATAGCGTTCAACATAACGTTCTTGCTGTTGAAAATGATGAGGATTGAGGAACATTCCCTCCGACCAAATGACTTTATTATCTAATGACATGAAATCCTGCCTGGGGTTTATTATACGGGTTAAATTTTTTGTTTATAAAAATATGCGTTAACACAAAGACGACAATTGCTGCATTGGCGACCAACAAGTGGATTGTGGGAAATGTTCAACGTAAAACCAGTCGTAGTGGATTATCTTTCGTCAGACTCATCGACGTTTTCCATATCTGGTGCTTGATCTACCATAAGAATTAATTTATTACCCGATAATCTTATATCTGCTGATGAGCTAAATACGTTAGTTTGAGCAATGGGTATGATTAATTTATATTCTGCATTTTTATATTGCAGGAACTCGGCAAAAAACCCGACATATTTTGTTTCTTTATTTAAGACAAAACTGACTTTTCGGTTTTCTCCCGGCTGTATCGGTTTAAGCTGTTGTTTGGCCACCAAATCAGCACCCAGTACTTCAGTATCTTTTTCATAAATATCAATAAAATTCGCTTTTTTAAATATATTGGGAGATTTAAGTTCATACATCCTAATGATAAGTGGTGATGGAATTTTATTGTCATCTGGATTTACATCAGCATCGACAAAAAAGGCAATAAGAAGGTCTGAGTCGAGGTTCAGAATTCCGCCTACCTTTGTATTAAGTGCAGTACAGGCCGTGCCTGAAAGAAATACAAGGCCTATTATTGTTAATTTAATGGTGTGAGATAAATACATGGTGCTTCCCTGATATTTAATACTGATTTTTAACAAAGTATCTACTTTTTATTCGTGTTTGCTTTTCTTGCAATAACCAAACGCTGCATCTGTTCTTCGTATGCCTGCACAAAGTCGTACCCAAATAAATACTGGAACGAATTATCCAGGTTCCCTGCCAGTTCAGTATGATATGCCTTGTAGGATTCCCAGTTTTTTCGTTTTTTGCCGAGTTGAATCACGCTGGATTTTTTATATTTTTCAAATCTTTTCTCAAGGGTATCCGGGTCAAATCGTTCCAACATACCTCGAAATGCGGCTTGCATTCCGGCAAGTACCGCAACCTGATGTTCAGCAATACCCTGAAACCCCTCGCGTACTGCTTCGATAGGCTCTTTATAGGCATTATTATCTTTGATAAACATATTTTCCATTGCGTCATCAATATTTGCTGAAAACTTTAGCGGATTATTTTCTACGGGCTGTATGGTTGTTACATTAATCCTGAATTCTTCCTTGATTTTCTTTCTAAAACTGAGGACTCGCATCATCCCTTCCATGGTTTCCCGTACCAACAGACCGACTGTTTCACTGATTTCCAGCATTTTATCCTGATCCAGGTTCTTTTCCGAAAAACCCAATGCCTCTATCAGTGTTTTGTCCATTGCAGTAATCGTACGTTTCTCTCCCTGTTCCCTTGCACCGTCGCTGGCATTCTGTTTTTTTATATACTGTTTGAGGCGAGCAACATCAGTTATTAATTTTTTGTTTTCATTTTCCAGCGCCAGGTATTCATTTTCCAGTTTTGCTAACGCTTCCACGTTTGAAAAATCACTACCGGATGAATGCTCCGGTGTACTTTCAAATGCTGGCGCACTATGGGCAGGAGAAACAACCGGAGCAGTTAACGGCTCGTCATCGTTCCAATCATCAGGGATTATGCCTGATTCTATATTTGAGTTTGGCCAGTCGATGGCATCATTCACAGCGACACCATGATTAGCCATGCTGTTGTCGGTAAACGAATTATTTTGAACGGGTGCTGGATTGTTACCGGCACTTGCTTTGTCCAATGCCGCCAATGGGTCAGTTTCCGCGATGTCAAACCCTGACATAGCATCTGACATTGGCACGGAATTGTTCACCGGAGGAGCGGCAAATGGGTCATTCGGTGAAAACAAACTTTCCCCTGTTACATCTTTAGTATCGTTAAACGGGTCCTGGGTTGCCGGTTTAGTCAATAAATCACCAGCTGCGTTGTGTGTGTCTCGATAATTGACGAGAAATTCGTAGTCGCTGATGATAAAACGATCCCCTTCGGACAGAATGACTTTATTCCCTCCCCCCAGCGGCTCTGGTGAACCATTGATAAATGTCCCGTTGGTGCTGACGTCAACGAGGAGATAGTGCCCGTTTTCAAAACTGATTCGGGAATGTACGGATGACATGTATTTATCCGGGTCATCCAGCACCCAGGTATTATCCGGGCCACGTCCCAGGCTGCCCCCGCTCTCCGAAAATGTGCAACTCGTTTCACCGTTATTCACACCTTCCGGGGATTTTATAATTGTTATCTCAATCGACATACACTAAACACCCTACGCTACCTAACTACCGTACATTTTTGTTAAACCCGCAATATACCTGATTACACACCACCATTATTCTTTATTTTCGGCGAAACTGCGCGGCTACGCAATCCGTACCGCGAGTACCGCATGCAGCACAGAGCTGTTCAAAAACCATACAAAATAATTTTAACTCATTGTATTTTCAATAAAAAATAAAATTCTTTCAGCTCAAAAAGCAAGATTATCAGGCCGATAAACTAAAAATGCGACGATACGAACTGAGAAAAATGGTGCATATGACCACTATTTTGCGGTAGTCAGATGACCGATTACTCATTACCATCAGTGATGCTTTGATCATGTTGGGACGTTGCCTTCTCATTATGTTCCGAAATTTGCGCCAGTAAAAAAGGCAAACCGCTCTATTTCATGCTGTACAAGGCTTTACTTAACCTCCATGATACCTTATAAACAGCACTAGTTAATGGAGTTAAGTGGTTAAATTTATTGATATAACGCAGCTACAGCATCACGGAATCATCACAGAGAGGGCGCAGACGGGTATGTGAATTTGCACCGCATCGATTGTATGCATCACAAACAACCCGTTTGCTATGCACGAATTTGATTAAATTTATGTGGACTATCTATGTATAATTGCGCAGCTTTGGAAACCCCAGGTCCATTGTCATCGCAGTCCCCGTTTCTCAAAAGAATATTCAGGCACAAGCGCCCGGTGATCCGGGATTACAGGAGGGTAAATGTCGTCACCAACACTCATTGATATCAATACATTGATGCAGCCGATATCTGAAGAAAATGCCGTTGGTGAAGATATTCGGAACAACCCTGCCCCCTCATCATTGTATGCAGAAATAAAAAGTGCTCGAAATGCGGCAAGGGCTGCTGAACGCAACAGCATGTTTGATGGCGGCAGCACGGAAGCTGTTGAAAACTGGCATAAAATTTCGACACTCGCCCCCAAAATCTTAACAACTGAAGCCAAAGACCTGGAGGTTGCCTGCTGGTATACAGAAGCACTGCTACGAAAAGCAGGCTTTCAAGGGCTCAGAGACGGATTTAGTCTCATCCGGCATTTAATCGAACAATATTGGCATGAGGGTTTATATCCGCAGGAAGACGAAGATGGCATTGAAACGCGCGTTGCCGCAATATCCGGTCTGAATGGTGAAGGCACCGATGGTGTATTGCTTGCCCCGATTCGAAGTACGTACATCACCGATGACGTCCAGCCCGGCCCCTTCAGTCTCTGGCAATACAAACAAGCGGTTGACATAAAGCGAATCTCTGATGCCAAAGCCCGTACGGAGCAAATATCAAAAATCGGCTTCAGTATGGACGATATAGATCGGGCTGTTGAACAATCCTCATCCGCGTATTTTGGAGACCTGCGGGACGATGTGACGGAATGCCTCACTGAATATCGACACATCAGCAGCATGTTAAGCGAGTATTGTGGAAGCCATGATGCACCACCCACCAGCAAAATCATCGAGCTTCTGGAAGAAACCCTTGGTGCAGTCAATCATATTGCAAAATACAAATTTCCGGTGGTTCCCGTTATCAGTGATGATTCACCCGACAGTGAGCAAACAGCATCACCCGAATCTGATATCGCCATTCCTGCCGGTGTCCCGGGCTCGCGTGAGGAGGCCTTTCAGCAGCTGGCCAGTATTTCGGAGTTTTTCCGTAGAACAGAACCCCATTCACCCATATCCTATGTTCTTGACAGGGCAATAACCTGGGGTGGGATGTCGCTCGATGAGTTGATCAATGAATTAATACCAGATTCATCTTCCCGTACAACCTATGGCTCTCTCACTGGTGTGCAGGCGAACGACGATTAAAACAAAATATCGACAGTTAACAACACGCAGATCAAACAATTACTTACACAATGGTTATATACGGAGGAATGCACAATGGGTGACAGCATACATGACAAGTTAAAACGGGTACGGAAGCCGCGCGTACACATTACATATGATGTGGAAACAAACGGGGCGGTCAGCGAAAAGGAACTTCCTTTCGTAATGGGCGTTATGGGCGATTATTCCGGGGACAATACAAAAAACAAAAAAGCACTCAAAGACCGAAAATTTTCACAGATAGACCGTGATAATTTCAATGAAATCATGGAAAAAACAGCGCCTCAATTAGGCATGAAAGTTACGAACACCTTGGAAGATGATGGCAGTGAAATGTCCGTAGCGCTTAATTTCAAAAATATGGAAGATTTCGAACCCCATAAAATTGTTGAACAAGTTGAACCATTAAAAAAGCTCATGGAAACCCGTGATAAATTGCGAGACTTATTAAGTAAAGCTGATCGCTCGGAAGAACTCGAAAATGTACTGGAAGATATTTTAAGTAACACAGAAGCCCTGGCATCGTTATCAGGTGAATTAGGCACTACGGATAAAAAGGGTGGCAATGATGAAGGTGACAAACAATGAGTGAAGAACAAAAAGTAGACACACAGGAAGAAACCGAAGCTGCCGCAGAAGTCAGCTTTCTGGAGCAGGCGATTGGGGCAACCAAACAAACACCCCGAGATGAAACCGAAGAACTGTTGAAAACGCTGACTCAGGAAGCGATGAAGGGAACGGTTACCTGGGACAAAAACCTGACCGTCACCATTAATTCAGCCATAGAAGCCATTGATAAAGCATTATCAAGCCAGCTTTCTGCCGTCATGCAGCACGAAAAATTCAAAAAACTGGAAGGCTCATGGCGTGGACTTAACCACTTGGTCATGAACTCGGAAACCAGTTCCCAGCTGAAAATTCGTGTCTTGAATATCAGCAAGACCGAGATTGCAAGAGACCTGGATAAAGCTGTTGAGTTTGATCAAAGTCAAACCTTCAAAAAAATCTATGAAAGTGAGTTTGGCATTGCCGGTGGCGAACCTTATGCCGCCCTGATCGGTGATTACGAATTTTCATCACACCCGGACGATATTGACCTGCTTTCCAACATATCAAATATTGCCGCAGCAGGTTTCTGCCCTTTCATATCAGCGACCGCACCTGAAATGTTTGGCTTTGAATCGTTTACAGAATTATCAAAGCCTCGTGATTTAGAGAAAATTTTTGACTCTGCGGAATACATCAAATGGCGCAGTTTCCGTGACAGTGATGACTCCCGCTTTGTCACACTAACCATGCCTCGCGTTCTTGCGCGCCTGCCCTATGGCCAGGACACGAAACCGATTGAAGCATTCAACTTTGAAGAAGGCAGTATTGATAGCAATGGACGACAGCTGAGCCACGAACACGATAATTATTGCTGGATGAATGCAGCCTACTCCATGGGAACCACCCTGGCCCGTTCTTTTGCTGAATACGGCTGGTGTACCAGTATTCGTGGTGCCGAAGGCGGTGGTAAAGTTGAAGGGCTACCGAGTCATGTCTTTATGAGTGACGACGGTGACATGGATCAAAAATGCCCAACAGAAATCGGCATTACTGATCGACGGGAAGCGGAATTAAGCAAATTAGGCTTCCTGCCATTATGTCACTATAAAAATACGGACTATGCCGTTTTCTTTGGTGCGCAAACAACGCAAAAACCGAAAAAATTCGATGACCCGGATGCAACCGCAAACTCGGAAATATCGGCTCGCTTGCCCTATATCATGGCAACAGCACGAATCGCACATTTTTTAAAGGTTATGGCGCGCGATAAAGTAGGCTCGTTTATGGAAGCCTCAGAGGCTGAAGAATGGCTGAATAAATGGATATCCAACTACGTTAATAACAGCCCCGATGCCAGTCCCGAAATGAAAGCACGTTACCCATTGGCAGAAGCTTCAATAGAGGTCAAAGAAATACCTGGGCAGCCTGGCGTTTTCAGTGCCATTGCCTGGATGCGACCCTGGCTGCAAATGGAAGAGTTGACAGCGTCACTCAGACTCGTTGCCAACATTCCCAAAGCTGGCTAATGCGATCAACTGCTCTCACGGATGAGAGCAGTTGGCTTTAGCCTAACCCTAACCCAATAATTTACACCCTGTTAGTCCTCTGAACTAATGGTAAACCCGTGTCAAAAATACAACAAAAACCCCCGGTTATTAAACAAGCACACAACGGGATTGACTTTGACACTGTCCTTGCACAACCCGCGTATGTCACAAATTTAGACGGCTTTCTCCGGGAAAAAAATGACAGTAAAGCATTACGCTACTGTGTTGAAACATTCATCACAGAAAAAAGACTAACATCAACATCAGCAATCAGGAATGCAATATTTGAGGTTATTGCGGATATCGATGAAAAAATAAATACACAATTAAATGAAATAATACATCATCGCAGATTTCAAAAGCTCGAAGCATCGTGGCGAGGGCTTTGGCTATTGACGAGACAGGCTGATGGCAAACAAAATATTAAAATCAGAGTACTCGATATTTCCTGGTCAGAAGTTGTGAAAGACATTAACAGAGCTTTAGAATTCGACCAAAGCCAATTATTCCATAAAATATACAGTAAAGAATACGGTATGCCGGGCGGCGAACCCTATGGTGTCATTATCGGTGATTATGCAATAAGTCATCGGATATCAAAAAACAGTCCGCATGATGACATAGCAACACTGGAAGGAATGGCGCAAATTGCGGCGGCTGCTTTAGCCCCTTTTATTACATCAGCTTCCAGTGAAATGCTCGGAATGGAGGATTTTTCAGCACTAGGCCTTCCCTTTAAATTAAAAACCATTTTTAATCAAAAAGAATATATAAAATGGCATGCTTTACGGGAAAAAACAGATTCACGCTTTATCGGATTAACACTGCCCCGGGTTTTAATAAGACAGCCCTACCGAAAAACACCCGGAAGCCACAAAGGTATTTATTTTTATGAAAAACCCGATAAAAATGGCGAAAGTCACTTATGGGGTAATGCCTGCTATGCATTTGCAATTATTCTTATCCGTGAATTTACCAATGTAGGCTGGTTCGGTCATATACGCGGAGTGCCGCGCAATTATACTTCTGGTGGCCTTGTTACAGAGCTGCCTGTTGATCACTTTGAGACAGATTCACAATCAATCGTCCATAAGCCAATAACTGATGTCGTTGTGACCGATTCCGCTGAAAAGGAAATAACTGAACTGGGGTTCATACCCTTGTGTCAAGGTTATTTATCATCGCATGCTACCTATTATAATAATCAATCAATTTATAAATTCTCCACACATAAGCAAGCCTCAGAAAATTCCAATGCGCAGCTCTCCGGAATGCTACAGCACGTATTATGTGGCTCACGTATTGCGCATTATATAAAGGTAATGATTCGGGATAAGGTCGGGTCATTTACAAGCGCCGACCGCTGTGAACGTTTTTTACGGGACTGGCTGCTTGAGTATACTACAGGCCGGGAAGACCTTAACTGGGAAGAGCAGGCACGATATCCCTTAAAAGAGGCTTCAGTACGTGTAAAGGAGCATCCTGCAAGACCTGGTGAATACCTGTGTGTTATCCACTTGCAACCGCACTATCAGCTCGATCAAATGGTGTCTGAGTTAGAACTTGTTACAGAACTTGCATCCCTCGGAAATTAAATAATGGCACGAGTCGATAAAACAAAAAAATTACGCCCATCCATTTTGGATCGGCTTTTTGACAATGAAACCCATAACAAAATAGAACATGATCCTGAGCATCATCAACTGTTAAAACAATTGCGCAACAGCATTCGCCGGGATCTTGAATCTTTGCTTAATACACGCTTTTGCATGTCAGAGCCGCCTGATAACTTTCCAGAACTCAACAAATCGCTGTTAAACTATGGTCTTCCTGATTTAGCCACCGTTAATATTATTGATATTGAAAAACGGAATGAATTTTCCCGGAGCCTGGAGCAGACACTCAACTATTTTGAGCCCAGGTTTAAATCAGTAAAAGTCTCTTTTTTGGAAAACTTCGATAAAACTGACCGAACATTACGATTTAGAATTGATGCCGTTATTTATGCGGACCCATTACCGGAAATTGTTGTATTCGATTCCATTCTGGAGTCAACAACCAGAACGGTCAGCGTTAAGGAAATAAGTCATGGCTGATGAATTGCTACCCTATTATGAAAAAGAACTCGCCTATCTACGCCAGTTAGGTGCTGAATTTGCAAAAGAACACCCTAAAATTGCCAGCCGTTTAAGTATTAACAGCGACACGATTGAAGACCCGCATGTCTCACGGCTCATTGAAGGATTTGCTTTTTTAAATGCGAGAATTCAACATAAGCTCGATGACGATTTTCCTGAGCTAAGCGATGCCTTACTCAGTATCCTGTACCCACATTATCAGCGCCCCATACCGTCAATGTCCATCGTACAATTTGAGGCAAATGTAGACCTGCTGGACTCGCAATATACCATCCCCAGAAAGTCCTTGCTTGAAACAGCACAATTTCAAGGCGAAAATTGCCGTTTTTCAACCGTATACGATGCAGAACTGTGGCCAATTACCGTTACTTCCGCAACACTGATCGGCCGCCCCTTCGCCACGCCTGGATCGGCAAAAATATCAGGGGCTGAGAGTGTATTAAAACTATCACTATCCACATTCACTGAAGAAATGTCTTTTTCAGAATTGCGACCTGAACAATTACGTTTTTATCTTAAGGGCCAGGCTCAACACGTCAACCCCCTTTACCAAATGCTTTTGAATAGTTGCAATAACATCGTGCTGGCGTTATCAGAAATGGATACTGCGCCTGTTTTTCTGGGCTGTGACAGCATTAAGCCTGTTGGCTTTGACAGAAAGGATGGCCTACTCCCCTACCCGGCCTCATCTTTTATCGGATATCGTTTATTAACAGAATATTTTACTTTTCCGGAAAAGTTTATGTTTGTTGATTTAACCGGACTTGCCGATAAAATCCCAGACAATGCAGGCAATACACTCGATATATATATTTATCTGAATTCATCTGATATAGAGCTGGAACACAATATATCCGCCGAAGGGTTTCTACTGGGATGCACCCCCATTATAAATCTGTTTGAACATACAGCTGACCCTATAAAGCTGGACCATACCCAGCATGAATATCAAATTATTCCCGATGTCCGCCGTCCCATAGGTTATGAAATTTACTCTGTCGATGAAGTTGTTGCCACCTCCTCTTCAGGAGTAGAAGAGCACTACACCCCGTTTTATGGCATGAATCATCGTCAAAACAATACCGATACACACTCATTCTGGTTCGCAACACGCAAAAATGCAAAATCTGGCTTATTTTCTCGCGATGAAGGAACCGATATGTACCTATCGCTGGTCGATTTGGAATTTAACCCTAATGTACCTGAAGACCACACGCTCACCCTTAAAACCACATGCAGTAATCGTGATTTACCTGAAAAACTCCCTTTTTCATCAGATCAGCCAGCGTTACAGTGTGTGGACAGCGCTCCTCCTTGCTCAAATATCCGCTGTCTGATACGGCCAACCCAGGTGATCCGAGCTCCGTTACGAGACCATGCGCGCTGGAGACTCATATCGCACCTTAACCTGAACCACTTATCATTAACGGGCGGTGACGATGCAACAATGGCATTAAAGGAAATACTGCGCTTATATGATTTTAAAGAATCTTTCGTCACTCGCGCACTTATTGAGTCCATTATTAAAGTTCAAGCCAAACCAATCAGTGCCCCGTTAAATATAGACGGACATGCGACCATGTGCCGGGGAATGGAAATTGAGGTAGAACTGGATGACTCACTTCTTACAGGAAGCAGCGCCTATCTTTTTTCTATCGTATTAGAACATTTTTTTGCATTATACTGTTCGATCAACTCATTCACCCGGTTACTCGTAAAAATTAAAAGTAAAGAAGGTTATTTTAAAAAATGTCCACCAAGATCCGGCGAAAAAACATTTCTGTAACAAAGCATCTTACTGAGCGGCCTTTCGACTTCTGCTTTAATCAAGCAGTACGTTTGTTAGAGCGCTCTTCTGTTATGGTACAGAAAAAAGAGGGTGAGCAGCCCACAGACAAGTCGATTGCAAAATATATCCCTCCCTCTTTAGAGTTTGTGAATTTTAATGCTAACTCCTCCCTTTCTTTTCCATCATCTGAGATTAGAACAATTAAAAAGTATAAGGTAGATGGGAGTACCCGGCAATGGAGAATGGATATAAATTTCATTGGCCTGACCGGAAGCAGTGGGATTTTGCCGTTTCATTATACCGAAACGGTTTTGCAACGATTAAAACTTAAAGACAGTTCAATGGCGGACTTCTTTAATATATTCAATCACCGTACCACCTCATTATTCTACCAGGCATCCTGTAAATATAACTTCCCGATAAGTTATGAAAAGAAACAACTCAACCGGAATGAAAGTAATGTATCCGATAATTATACTCAAGCCATTCTTTCTTTGATTGGTTTTGGCACAAAATATTTAGTAAATCGATTATACACAAAAGATGAATCGCTTATATTTTACTCTGGCTTATTAACAGAAAGAATACGCACAGCATCTGGATTACAACAAATGCTTCAAAACCACTTTGGCATTTCTGTTGAAGTAAAAGAATTCATAGGACAATGGCAAAATTTAATTCCTGATGTAAGAACCCGCCTATCCGTGAAGTGTACTGGTTTTAATAATTGCCTCGGAAAATCTGTCATGCTTGGCCGCAAGGGCTGGTTTTCCCAGGGAAAAATAAGAATCATTTTAGGGCCGCTGAACAGGTTGCAGCTCGATCAGTTTACGCCAGGCACAACTACCCTGAAAGCACTTGATGAAATAGTACGCCTGTATATTGGTATTGAACACGATTACGATTTCATTATGAAAATAAAGAAAAAAGACATCCCGGAACGCACCCGGATCACAAAAAAGAAACCCGTCATCATAGGATGGAACACCTGGTTGTCCAGTAAAAAAAGTAGCAATGCAGACCCGGATGAAACCGTCAATATCCCCATATCGTCAAAGCGACTTTATTAAATAACTGTTCTCCCGGGAAGTATTTTGGGAGAAAAAAATACAAACATTCAATAATTTTGAAATGTATGCGGTATTAGCATTTCCCCGAAACAAAAGAGAATCATTATGATAACAATTGACCTGAAATCATTAGTTGGCAGACTAAACGAGCCAACACGCAATGCGCTTGAAGGAGCCGCAGGATTATGCCTGGCCCGCTCACATTATAATGTTGAAATTGAACATTGGTTTTTAAAGTTATTAGAGATTCCAGATAGCGATATACTATCCATCATCGATAAATTTGAAATAGATCTGGGAAAGTTAACGCAGGATTTAAACCGGGAACTGGACAGAATAAAAGCGGGAAATACCCGGGCACCTGCACTTTCCCCGACTATCGTTGATATTGCCAAAAATGCCTGGATGCTGGCCTCAGTTGAATACGCTCACCCCGTTGCTACCTCTGCTCATATCCTTGCTGCATTGATGCTGGATGACAGCCTTCGCAGAACGACAGAAGCAACATCCGGTGAATTAAAGAAGATTCAACCCGAGTCCCTGCGTGAAGTTGTACGCGCCATTGTGGGAACGACAACGGAATCCCAAAGTACTGTCACTGGCGACACCACAAGCACTCCCGGAACTTCAGCCGCCGGCATGCCAAGTAAAACACCGGCTCTGGATAAGTTCACCGTCAATTTAACCGATGATGCAAAACAGGGAAAAATTGATGCCGTACTTGGCCGGGACGAGGAAATTCGGCAGATTATCGATATCCTGATTCGCAGACGTCAAAATAACCCGATCCTCACAGGCGAAGCGGGTGTTGGTAAAACAGCCGTTGTAGAAGGTTTTGCACTCAGAGTTGCATCAGGTGATGTCCCTGAGCCATTACGGGGAATATCAGTACGCTCCCTTGATCTTGGCTTATTGCAAGCCGGAGCCAGCGTCAAAGGTGAATTTGAAAACCGCTTAAAATCTGTCATCGCAGAAGTCAAAGCCTCGCCACAACCCATCATTATGTTTATTGATGAAGCCCACACATTAATTGGTGCAGGCGGAAAAGAAGGGCAAGGTGATGCCGCCAATTTATTAAAACCTGCGCTGGCAAGAGGAGAGCTGCGGACTATCGCGGCAACAACCTGGGCAGAATATAAAAAATATTTTGAAAAAGACCCGGCCCTCACCCGCCGTTTCCAGATTGTAAAAATAGAAGAACCTAATGAAGAAAAAGCCATTAACATGATGCGTGCTATTTCTGTAATGTTACAAAACCATCATGGCGTGCAAATCATGGACGATGCGATTGTTGATTCTGTTCGTCTATCAAGCCGTTATATTACCGCAAGACAATTACCCGACAAATCAGTCAGTTTATTAGACACTGCATGCGCACGCGTTTCACTCAGCCAAAGTGCCACCCCGGTAGCCGTTGAAAACACACGGAGAAATATCACTCAATGTCAAACTAACATAAGTTCACTTGAACGTGAAAATGCAACCCTGGGTAATTGTGAAGAACGAATCAGTGGGTTAAAAACTGAACTTCAGAAAAATGAAATTCATCTGAAAGAACAGGAAACACAATGGGACAAAGAAAAAAATAAAGTTGAAGAAATACATCAACTACAAAAACAAATTGAAGAAGATTATCATGCCAGGGCATTATCAGAGGACGAACGTAAAAAGAAAGATGCCCCGGCATTACTTAATGACAATGACCTAAAAAAGATTAAAACCAAATTACATCATTTAATGGACGAGCTGGAAAACATCCAGGGTGACAACCCGATGATTCAGGTAAATGTGGGGAGTCAGGCCATTGCAGAGGTGGTTGCCAACTGGACCGGAATTCCGGTTGGAAAAATGGTTTCTGATGAGATTGACTCAATACTGAAACTTGCCGATGCACTGGGTAATCGTGTCATTGGCCAGCCGCATGCATTAAATGCGCTTGCTGAAAATATTCGCACATCAAGAGCAGGTTTAACCGATCCCAGAAAACCTATCGGTGTCTTTCTTATGGTTGGCCCCAGCGGAGTCGGTAAAACGGAAACCGCACTGGCATTGGCGGATACCCTATATGGTGGAGAACACAATATTTCCACTATCAATATGTCTGAATTTAAAGAAGAGCATAAAACATCCATGTTATTAGGCTCACCACCCGGGTATGTGGGATATGGTGAAGGTGGCGTACTCACTGAAGCGGTTCGTAGAAAGCCGTACAGCGTACTATTGCTGGATGAAATGGAGAAGGCCCATCCTGGGGTGCAGGATATATTCTACAACCTGTTTGATAAAGGCACTATTAAAGATGGTGAAGGCCGGGATATCGACTTTCGCAATACCATTATTATCATGACCTCTAATGCCGGTGAAGAACACATTCGTGCAATATGTGCGCAAAGTGAAGAAACACCCTCCCCGGAAGTCTTACTGGATAACTTCAGGCCTCAATTATTAAACTTCTTCAAACCCGCATTTTTAGGCCGAACAACCATAATCCCTTATTATCCTCTTGGTGATGAGGATCTGCTTAAAATTTGTAAAATCAATATGCACCGAATCGAAAAAAGAATTAAAGGGCATTACGATGCAACATTCAGTTACCATGAGGATGTCATGCTGCATATTGTGGCACGCAGCCAGGAAGTGGATACTGGCGCTCGAAATATCGAAAATATTCTGAGCCGCACATTGTTGCCTGAAATGGCCACAGAATGTCTGTCACGATTAGCTGATGGAAAAGAAATAGAAAATATTGATGTGGGCGTAAGTGATGAAGGTCAGTTCACTTACACTATATCCTGACATCATAGAATGTTTAACATTATACAGTCAGACTAATGAGTAGATTGATTAAATATACGGCAGAAATATTTATTGCATTTACACTATTTTTCTCTGCGGCATTATCCGCTGCACCAACTGGTGCAGCGGATAATATCAGTGCGTTAATTGAAGCGGCAGACCGGAAACACCAATTATTTTCTGCGCATTTCCAAACATTTTTATTAGCACAACCACAATGGACCCCGCCAAAATTTAAAGAAGTAAACCCCTTATTATTGGAAGTAGAGAAACATATCAGAAAAAATGAAAATATTCTTGCTGCAAATATTATCATTAATAATATTGCCATACTGAATAAATATTATGACGATATAAATATCACCTATTTTATCAACGTTTTGTTAAGACAAAACAATACAAAAGCCGCCAATGCGATTTTTGGTATCATCAAAGATGAAGGAGATCAAACGTTAATTTCAAACACAGCCTATGTATTTGCAACATTCTCGTTCAAGAAAAATAAGTGGGAAAAAACACTGAAACTTCTTGATGGTATTATAAATGACTTGCCGGATGAAAATTATTACCATGCCCTGTTGATGCAAGGCATATCGCTGCAAAAGCTGAAAAAACATCGGGAATCGATAATATTTTATGAAAAAATAAAACCCGTTTCAAAATATTATCTGTCCTCCCGGCTGAATATGGCAATAGCCAATATCAGGCAAGGTTGGTGGACTGATGCACATATCATTATAAAAGATGCCTTGAAATCAGCTGAGAACTTAAAAGAAGAGGAGGCACTTAACCGATTATATTTAACATTAGGTTATTCCTTGATGAACCAAGAGCTCTACCGGGACTCAAGAAATTATTTTCGCAACATAGGCATCAGCAGCATATTCGCCAATCGAGCACTATTAGGTATCACGCTTACCGCAGCCAATCAAAATGACTTTGTTGCCGCCTTAAGTACCATAAATATTTTAAAGGGTAAAAAAATATATGATTTACCGGTTGATGAATCTTATTTACTGACACCTTATTTCTATGAAAAATTGCAACAATTCACAACAGCATCGGCTGGCTACCTGGAAGCCATCAATTACTATCAAAAAAGAATTGCCGACATACAAGCCATTTTAAATTCTGAAATCAACCTGGATAACCATCCAATCAGTATAAACATTAATACCACGATAGAAATAAATGACAACTTAATTGATTTTTCTCAAGAATATCCTGATTATTTTTTTGAGGGTTACTTGAAACTTGAATCCTATAAACAGTATTTCAAAAATAATGCCAATAAAAAAATTAATGAAGAATATCACCAATTAAACAATGAATATAAAGACATTATTATAAAAATAATCCACAATATGCTCCAAAAACGAATCAAACACCTAGACAGCTATATGAACCAATCAAGATTTGGATTAGCCAGGCTTTATGACAATAATCTGACTGATCATTAAGCGTATGTATAGAATATTAATTTTTATCACGTTAATCATGCTATTAAGCGCATGCACTACCCCTTCGGTAAAGCGCGCAACATTAGGTGAGCTTGACATTAACACAACACAAACAACGACCAGTGGCACACCCCTAATCCCAAAATCTGAGGATGATATTCGTAAAGCCTACGCAATATATTTAGAACATGCCTCCAAAAATGACAAATCCAGAGTTGATGCACTCAGTCGTCTCGCCGCACTGGAATTCAAACTATCAGAACAAATATTAAAAAATAAAAATGATCAGAATGATGATGCGGTCGAAGCAGCAGATGATCGCCTTTACAATGCAAAATTGAACAGGACTATCGAGCTTCTCAGCACCGCTTTGCGTGACTACCCGGATGATAAAAACAATGACAAAAAGCTTTATCAGCTCGCAAAAGCCTATGACCAAAAAGGTGACTTTGAAAACACTCATGCCACATTAAATGAGCTGGCAAATAAACACCCGAAATCAAAATATTATACCGAAAGCCAATTCCGTCTTGCCGAAAATGCATTTAGTGCAAAAAAATATGCGCTCGCTGAAGATAAATACACTGAAGTTATTGGCTCAAAAACACATAATGTTTTTTACGAAAAATCCTTATACAAACGCGGGTGGGCACGTTTTAAGCAGGAGTGTTATTTTGAAGCCATTGATGACTTTTTGCATGCCGTAAAAATTAATGAATTTAATGAGTTTCAGAAACTGGACGCCGCAAAAAAAGAGATTTTTAACGAATACTTTCGCGCCATTGGCCTTTCTTTTTCGTACATGGGAGGCGCAGATTCACTCAATCGTTATTTCAAAAACAAACCTGATTTTAAACACCTGTATTACGTATATGCACACTTGAGTAATATTTATATAAAAGAAGAAAGAAAAAATGATGCGGTAGTCGCTTTACAGTCTTTTGAAAAATATAATCCAGACTCTGATTATGTCCCAGAGGCTTTATTGAAAATCATTAACATCTGGAAGTCTGCTGGATTCCTTTCAAGAATGAACACTGCGCTCGAAGATTTTTATGCCACTTATCAACCCAGCAGTGAATATTGGAAAAAAAGAAAAAATATCAATCAACGAATTTTTAAATTAGTAAAAAATACGCTCCGAGAGCATATTTTAACGATAACCGCGAATTACCATAAAGAATATTTGCGGACACGAAAATCAAGCGATTACGCCAATGCCTCACGCTGGTATGAAAATTATCTTAAGCATTATTCATCTTATTCACAAAAAGATAACATTCATTATTTGTACGCATCGCTTCTTGCTGAAAATAAAAACCATACAAAAGCGTTAAAACATTATGAATTAGCGGCCTATGACTCAAATATTATTATTGACAAAAACTCCGCTTATGAAGGAATTTTGCTTGCCTCAAAATTAGCATCCTCAGATAAAGACACTTTGTTGTGGAATAATAAACTTATTCATTTTTCCACACTTTACGGACAGCAATACCCCAATGACAAACGAACAGCCAACATAATTGCCCATGCCAGTGAAATTGCGTATAAAAACAACATGTTTAACGAAGCCATCATGCTAACTGAATTAACCACACGTAACATTAATCATTCAATGGCGATCAAAATCAATACAATAAAAGCCCACTCATACTTTAAACTGGAACAATATGAAGACTCTGAAAATACATATCACAGCATATTAAATGACTATGATTTGGTTCATAAAAATAATTCGTCGATCATTAATGGCCTGGCTCAGGCAATTTATCTTCAAGGTAAATCAGCCTATGAAAAAAATGAAATAAATACTGCCATTCGACACTACGTACGAATCTCAGAAATCACCCCGACTTCACCCATTGCGGCAACAGGAATGTATAATGCTATTTCATTAACGATGGAAAAAGAGCTTTGGGATGAATCCATAAAATACAGTAAAGAATTTCAACGTCTATTCCCCAGTCATCAGCACTCATATGATGTTGCCAAAACACTGAGCCTGGCTTATTTGAATGCCAAACAGGATATTAAAGCTGCAAAAGAACTGGAAAAACTGGCGGACAATAAACAAGACCGGGAATATCGCCTTGCTGCTTTATGGAAAGCGGGTGAACTTTATGCATCGAATAAAGATTATTCTTCGTCAATACGTTCATTTGAAAAATATGCGAAAAATTTTCGCCGCCCCTTTCCACAATATATGGAGTCTATGTTTAAACTTGTTACGTTGTATGAATTAAACAATAATTCTGAAAAAGTTAATTTATGGCAAAACACCATCATCCAGGAAGATAAAAAAACACCACATTCATTAGGGACTGAGCGAACCCGGTTTATTGCTTCCTCTGCTGCCTTATACCTGGCAAGAAAGAGTCACGCTGACTTCACAAAAGTCAAATTAATTCTTCCGTTAAAGAAAAGTTTAAACAAGAAAAAAACGGCTATGCAACGAGCAGTCAACCTGTATGGGAGAACATCTTCTTATAATGTGGCCGAAACCGCGACAGAAGCCACTCATTCAATTGCGGATATATACAATGAATTCAGCATTTCCCTTCTTGACTCCGAGCGTCCTAAAAATTTGAACAATGATGAACTGGACCAATATCAAATATTATTGGAGGATCAGGCTTTTCCATTTGAAGAAAAGGCCATTGAGTTCTATGAAATAAACCTGACTTATGTGAAAAATGATATTTATGATGAATGGACCCGGAAAAGCCATGCTCAACTTAAAAAATTGTTCCCCGTGAGATACCAACGAAAACCTAAGTTAGACGGGTATATCAATGTATTACACTAAATATTCATTCTTACTGCTGATATTATTGCTTTTACTTGGCGGATGCGCATCCGGGCCATCAAAAGCACCTCTTGCTCTCCCTGCAACTGAGAAACAAGATACAAAGACCGATACACACGAACCATCTGTTGAAAATCTTGTTACTCTTTATCAGGATGCCCTTACTGAACTTAACAATAATAACCTTAATAAAGCTGAGAAATATTTTTTAGAGGTTACCCAAAAACACCCGGACTTTGCTGGGCCATGGGCAAATCTTGCATTGATATATATCAAACAGGAACAGTATAAAAAAGCTGAGCATTATGTACAAAAATCGCTCGAAAAAAACCCGGAAATGGCACAGGCACTCAATACAGCCGGGCTTATCGAAGAGCAAAAAGGCAATATTAATAAAGCAAAAAATTATTACGAAAAAGCCATAGAAAAGAAACCAGACTATACCCTGGCTCATTATAACCTTGCTTTGCTCCACGATGTATACCTACAAAATATCCGAGAAGCTATAAAATACTATCAACAATACCTGTCACTCTTAGACGGGAAAGATGAAAAAACGGAAACCTGGGTGGAAGAACTTAAGTTTAACTTAACGGATGGTGACACATGAAACTCATAACACCGGGAGTGATGATGGTTATTTTAATATCAATAACCGGTCACAGCTTTTCTGATGATGAAGTAGAACTGAGAACCACTTTCATTAAAGGAAACAAGGAGCTGCCTCAGGTTCTTTATATTGTACCCTGGAAAGATGTTAAAAAAGAAAAAGGAAAAAAGAAAATACTTGTTTTACATAGTTTGTTTGGTGATGCATTCGATCCTGTGACACCCAAAAACCTGGGACAATAAGGAATGGGAAGGTATCGTCCTCCACAAAAGCCAGGTTCCAAATATATTACACCCGAAGGCTTCCAGCGCCTTAATGATGAATTGTCATATTTGTGGACAAAAAAACGGCCACAAGTCACGCAAGCGGTGCGCGAGGCTGCGGCACAAGGCGACCGTTCTGAAAATGCAGAATATATTTATGGAAAAAAGCAATTACGGGAAATTGATCACCGCGTACGTTTTTTACGAAAACGGTTGGATAATATTACGGTGGTTGATGCGCTGCCCAGCGATACAACGCGGGTTTTCTTTGGCGCATGGGTTGAATTGGAAAACCCCCATGGGGAAACGTTACGTTATCGCATTGTTGGCCCGGATGAATTCGACCCGCAACGCGGTTTTATCAGCATGGATTCTCCTGTTGCACAGGCCTTAATGAAAAAATCGGTTGATGATATCATCGTGGTAGATACACCTGAAGGAGACACCGAACTCTGCATTGTTGCAATATATTATGAGACCCCAAAAAACCATGATGAATAAGTACAATAAACCAGCCCGGGTCACTGGATTGATTCTGGCGGGCGGGCTGGCTCGTCGCATGGACGGACAAGACAAGGGGTTGATAATTTTGGCCGGCATTAGCCTGATTGAACGTTGCATCAACACCCTGTCACCCCAAGTGGAACAACTTTTCATCAGTGCCAACCGTAATATTGCCCAGTATCAGAAACTGTCTTTCCCAATTCTACGGGATGCCACCGACAAACATGAAGGACCGCTGGCTGGATTACAACGCGCACTGGAGAACTCACCCGACATGCCCGTGCTCGTGGTACCTTGTGATGCCCCTCTGTTTCCTGCTCAGTTGGCAACCCGATTATGGACTGCTTATCAGGACAACCGGTATCTCGCGGTTATTCCGCATGATGGTACACGCTTGCAACCGCTTTTTGGCTTGTTTCCCCCCGCTTCTCTGGAATCACTCACTCACTATTTATCGACAGGCCAACGAAAAGTTGAAACCTGGGTCACGTCATTGCCGCATAAAGTAGTGGACTTTTCGGAGCAATCAGCGCATTTTTTAAATATTAATACAACCGATGATTTACGCCGTGCAGAATTGTTTCTGGAGAAGCTAAACGCATGCTAAACAATGCCACAGTGCCCGTTATTGGCTTTGTTGCACCCAGTGGCACGGGAAAAACACAATTATTAAAGGCGCTTATTACCCGGCTAAAATCAAAGGGATTTAAGATAGCCGTTATCAAACATTCACACCATAACTTCGAAATTGATAAACCGGGTAAAGATAGCTATGAATTGCGCATGTCAGGCGCAACACAAATGCTCATAGCCTCAAAATACCGGTGGGCTCTCATCAGTGAGAATGAGAGCCCGAAACAAGAAGTGGCGTTAAATACCTTGATCACGCAACTCGACCAGGAAAACCTGGATATTATTTTAGTGGAAGGTTTTAAATTTGAGCGTTTCCCAAAAATTGAAGTTTACCGTTTTGAGGCCACTTCGTCGAAACCTGCTTATACACCGCTATTTTTATCCGACCCGGATATTATTGCGGTGGCAGCGGATAAGTCTCTTGTGCCCCAAAACGGTATCCCCTTGCTCGACATTAATGATATCAAACAAATATCACAATTCATTATTCACTATTTTTCTTTAATAAAAACGCTATAAGTATCGAGAAATGTCATGTCTGATAAAAGCATAACGTCCCTGCCCGGCTGCGATGAATTTGGCCCGAATATACTACACGTTGAAGATGCGCGAAATAAAATACTGGATTCAATCAACCCGCCGGGTGATATCGAACAATTATCTATTCGTGAAGCATTAGGCCGTGTATTGGCAAACACAATAAAATCGACAATTAATGTCCCTTCGTATACGAACTCCGCCATGGATGGCTACGCTATTTCAGGAGCGGACATACCAATAACGAAAACCAAGGAACTTGTCATTGTCGGCACGGTTATGGCGGGAAAACCGTTGGACATCCATATTTCCGCCGGAGAATGCGCCCGCATTATGACCGGTGGAAAAATGCCCGCTGGCACCGATACCGTAATTATGCAAGAGCATGTACAACGAACTGATAATGAAAAAATTATCCGTATTTCACCAGATCATCATGCGGGGCAGAATGTTCGTCAGGCTGGTGAAGACCTTTCCAGAAACGACGTGATTTTTCAATCAGGACAACGGTTAACCCCTGCCGATATAGGCATGCTGGCATCAATAGGTATTGCCGAAGTTTCTGTTTTCAAAAGGATAAAAGTTATCTTTTTTTCCACCGGAGATGAGTTGTGCAACGTGGGAGAACACCTGAAAGATGGGCAAATTTATGACAGCAACCGTTACACTTTGTACGGTATGTTACAGCGTTTGAATGTCGATTTTATTGATATGGGCATTATTCCTGATCAACGTGAACGCGTAGAAGATGCTTTTCAGCGGGCAACTGTTGAAGCAGATGTTTTGGTGACAACCGGTGGCGTTTCGGTCGGTGAAGCAGATTTTGTAAAAGAAACACTGGAAAAACTGGGGCATGTGGGATTTTGGAAGATTGCTATGAAACCTGGTCGCCCACTGGCATTTGGCCATGTTGGTCATTGTCAATTTTTTGGCCTGCCAGGTAACCCGGTATCGGCCATGGTAACCTTTTACCAGTTTGTACAACCTGCATTATTACGCATGACGGGAATCGAGGATGTCGCCCCCCAGTATCTGTATTTACGTAGCGCAATGACGCTGAAAAAACGGAAAGGTCGCCTGGAGTTTCAGCGTGGTATTATCAGTAATGTCAACGGTGAAACGGTGGTACGCTCCACAGGCGCACAAGGTTCTGGCATTTTGAGTTCCATGAGCGAAGCCAATTGTTTTATTGAATTGCCAGCAGAGATAGAAAAAATTGAAGCTGGAGAATGGGTGAAGGTACAGCCTTTTGCAGGAATGATTTAATCTCTTTAAATACGGTTGAAATAGTTTTTCCTAACAACCAGTATCGATTCCATATTATTCATAATATGTTGTTTTTATTAGACGTATACCCTTAACTACGTGTCATTCGAGTCTGCTTCCATTGATTCATTAAACCTACTGCGACGCTTCCAACAACTTACGGCTGAAGGTATTCTCCGCTGAGGTTGTTATTAACAGACACTCCTGTGCCCGTGTCATACCAACATAAAGCAAGCGGACGTTTTGTGCCTGTCGCGCTTTGTCGTCATTTAGCTGGCCAATTCCCAACATGATGACGCGGGAAAACTCCAGCCCTTTGCTGCTGTGAATAGTCAGTACTGTCACTTGCTCATTGCCTGGGCAGTAAGCACTTTTATACTGCTTGCTGCCCAGCCAGACATGCGGAATGCCAGCATCCCTCAGTTGCGATGCCACCTTGCGCCCCTGGTTCCCCTCGGCATATACCACTGCCATATCGCTCCAGGGTATACCCTGCCGCTGCCATTTCGTTAAACACCTGATCGCATAAGCAATCTCCTCCTGAAGACTGCTGCTTCGGTAAACCACCGGGACTGGCCCGCTATTGCCCGCTGCTTCTGGTTCGATCAAAGGAATGTGATCATCGTCTGCATTTTTTGGATAAAGGTAATGACTGGCAAAAGTATATGCAAAATGAAGAATCTCACGGGTATTGCGATAATTGAGCCGCAGAATGGTAGTACGCCCCTTCCCCTGAATACCGACACTGGAGAGACTGAAACCCAGGCCAGCATTTTTGTGGTAAATCGATTGGGCATCATCGTAAAGCAGTAACAAAGCATTACTCTCAGGGTCAACCATTTGTACGACAAGCTTCAGCCACTCCGCCTCAAAATCATGCCCCTCATCAATCAGCAAGGCACCATATTGCGCTCTGGGGATGCGTCCCTTGTCCACTGCGGCAATCACACTTTCCACCTGACGCTCCCAATAAGGTTTGCCGGACTCCAGCAGTTCTACATGGTAACTCTTGAGTTGCTGACCACACCAATCATGGAAATGATAAACTTGTACCTGCCCACCGATACCTTTGTCAGTGATAAAAGCCCGCAGCTTAGCGGCAAGAGTGACATTAAAACAAAGAACCAGGATCGGCTTTCTCATCACCTGCGCCAGATGTAAACAGCGATAACCCAGAATCAAGGTTTTACCGGAACCCGCAACCCCATGAATAACCCGATGCCCTTCTCCCAGGCTGCGCGCCAACTGCTCCTGCTGAATATCCATGATTTTTATGATATCAGGCAGGGTTTGTTTCAATTGTTGTGCCTCTTCCTCTCCCTCGGCAAAAATATCGGATTGGCTACCGTCATCAATACGAACTTCGGGAAACAAATGCCAGCGGATACGGTCAATTTGTGGCAGAGTCAAAGTACCCCCGAATCGATAGTGAAACATGTCCCATAGTTGTCCCTGGAATTTTTCGGCATCAGCATTCCCGGTGATCTCATCTTTATAAATGATCAAATGATCGGGCAACAGCCCTTCGCGTGATTCATCGGGAATTGCCTTTTCGATCTGCTTGCGGGTGATATTGGTAAATACCACTCCCCAACCATAAGGCATGGCCAGATTACCCTTATAGGCTTCCGTGGTCTGACAGAGTTTGGGATCGCGTGACAACACATCAATGACGCTGTATGTATATTGACGAGCCTGCTCCAGCGGGTGTGGCCGGGTAACCAAACCGGTATTTGTCAGAAGGGTCACATCAGATTGATTGATTTTTTTGAGTGTCTCCGGCTTCCAGTCTTTCACTTCCAGAAACAACAACCCCCGTGAAGGGTGCAAGATAATAAAATCGGGGTAACGGCGCTTCTTTCCCAACGGGATATCGAACCAGACCAGATAATCATCTTCCAGTAATTCCTGTAAACGCCTCGCCACGCGCTTCTCCCCGGCGGTCATGCGCCCGAGGGTCTGGCGGCTCAGAGGAGGAATCATTTCAGCCATTGTTCACCGCTATTGTGTTACCTGAATTATATGCGAATTATCAATGTAGAGGGCTTTGGATTTTTTGGCAAACTTACGATCGACCTCAATCCCCGGACAGTCGTCAAAGGCACTCCATCATAACTTATGCCAACCAATATCTTGTTTTAAAGTATTTTTCAACTCATGGTAGCGAGCTATACCGGTTCCAGCTACAAAATCCAATGTGCTCTACCAAGCACTCAACTGCGGGTTTTAAGATAACTTGAAAAAAACGCACATAACGGTTATTTCATGTAAATGTCACTACGAATAAAAATTGCCACTCTCTCACGTTTGCATGGGCGTTCGCCCATAGCACAGCAAGAATGCGGAGACTCTTCGGCCCTTAAACCGGCTCAATATACTCCACCATTAACTGGGCACTGCGTTTACCATTAAATTCATTGATCTCCAGCCGATAAGCCAGCACCACCTGACTCACACCCGCTGGCCAGTCGTCATCAACGGTATTAAAAGCAATAGCATCAATCGCCTGTTGACTACCCGCAGGCCGCAGTACCAGTTTCAGGTGTTTTTCACCCACAATACGCCGGCTCACCAGCTCAAACACGCCATCAAACAGCGGCTCGGGAAAACCCTGCCCCCAGGGGCCACCGGCGCGCAGGGTTTCTGCCAGCTCCAGAGTCAGTTCGTTTTCACCCAGCTCTCCATCACTGAGAATTTCCCGGCGCAGGTCTTCGGCTTTTAAATAACGGCGTACTTCGGCATCAAAGGCATCACGAAAACGTTCAAAATCGTCCGCTGCCAGACTCAGCCCGGCAGCCATGGCATGACCGCCAAATTTGCTCAACAAACCAGGATGGTGAACCGCCACTGCATCCAGTGCATCACGGATATGCAGGCCGGGCACGGAACGCGCCGAGCCTTTGAGGCTGCCATCATCGGCCTGGGCGAAAATAATCACTGGCCGATGCAGCCGGTCTTTAATGCGCGACGCAAGTATGCCGATAACACCCTGATGCCAGTGCGGCTCAAACAGGCACAGGCCCGTGGGCAGTTCTTCGGTTTTATTACCCTCTATTTCCAGTTCCATTTCATCCAGGATGAGCATGGCTTCTGCTTTCATTTCGTCTTCAATTTGCCGACGTTCGAGGTTGAGGCCATCAAGACGCTGTGCCAGTTCGGCAGCGTGCGCGGGGTCGTCGGTGAGCAGCAATTCAATACCCAGTGACATATCATCCAACCGGCCTGCGGCATTGAGTCGTGGACCCAGCGCAAAACCCAGGTCCGAGGCGGCCAGTGTGGCGGAGTTGCGTTTCGCCACCGAAACCAGTGCCGCGATACCGGCGACGCACTTTCCGGCACGAATGCGTGCCAGCCCCTGCCCCACCAGAATACGGTTGTTATGATCCAGCGGCACTACGTCCGCCACGGTACCCAGCGCCACCAGATCCAGTAACTCAGCCAGATTGGGGCCGGGGTCACTGCCAAACGCCCCCTGCTTCCGCAGCACTGCGCGCACCGCCAGCATCACATAAAAAATCACCCCGACACCGGCCAGGTTTTTGCTCGGGAATTCATCACCCTGTTGATTAGGGTTCACAATGGCGGCAGCTTCAGGCAGTTCATCCCCCTGTAAATGATGATCCGTCACCAGTACACGAATGCTCCGCGCATTGGCAGCGGCCACGCCTTCGATACTGGAAATACCGTTGTCTACGGTCACGATTAAATCCGGTTTGCGCTCTGCCGCCACCGCGACAATTTCCGGCGTCAGCCCGTAACCGTATTCAAAACGATTCGGTACCAGATAATCCACTTGCGTCGCGCCCAGCATGTGCAGCGCACGCACCGCCAGCGCCGAACTGGTGGCACCGTCACAATCGAAATCACCAACAATCAGAATGCGCTGTTGTCCGTTCACCGCTTCAGCCAGCAATGCTGCTGCTGAATCAACACCTTTCAACAGATCCGGTGATAACAAATGGGCAAGCCCCCGCTCCAGCTGCTGCGCAGACTCGATACCCCGCTGGGCATAAATACGTGCCAGAACAGGATGAAGCGCTGCCCCGGCCAAAACAGCCCGGTTGTCAACGGGACGGCGATTAATGGCGATACTCATTGGTGTGCCTTCAAAAGAAGATGAAACATGTTGTGCGATATCCGCAAAACAGGATGCTCAGAAAAAAGGCTTGCACATTTTACTGAACAAGCCTTTTTCAGCGACAGTGTTGCCGGAAAAACCCGTTTAATCTCTGGCAGTTTAATTCTCCGCAGCCGACTTGTTGCCATTGCTGAAAAGAATAATCCCGCAGGGCGGGCATTGCCCACCCTGCAACAATGCAGGTTTTTGTTCGAGCACCTGCGAGGTGGCTTATTCCGAACGGCTTGTCACTTCCAGAAGATGATAACCAAACTGGGTTTTAACCGGGCCTTGCACGGTGTTGAGGTCAGCACTGAAAACCACCTGATCAAACTCGGGTACCATCTGACCCGGGCCAAAAGAACCAAGGTCACCTCCCTTTGCGCCCGAAGGGCAACTGGAATGTTCTTTGGCGACACCGCCGAAATCGGCACCTGCCTCAATTTCATCCTTCAATTTCTGACATTGATCTTCACTGGACACCAGAATGTGTCGCGCTGTTGCTGTTGCCATAATATTCTCCGCTGCACTTGCCTGATAAGGCAATTTTTATTGATTTGTGAGCGCGCAGTATACCCTAAAATCCGCCGTTGAACGGCCGGTAGAGTGCGTTGAATGTTGTGGCTGACGAGACGCAACGAGAAGCAATAGCTTGCGCTGTAACACAAACAACGCATAATTCTCACCACAAACCAAGTAAGGTACCCCCCATTGTGTGATGGGGGGGCACTTCACATTTATTGGCTACTTGTCCACAGCACGGGGCAGAATATTGTCGCCCTTGCCTGCTGTGGGATCCGCATCAGGACTATTAATCAGCACACTGATGGCACCGGTTAATGCCGCACTCATGGTGTGGTCCACAATCGCATTTGCCGTTGTTCTGCCTTCCGGTGAGACGATATCAACACTCACCGCTTCAGAAACCGCAACTCCGTAGGTAGCCATATCATAGAGGATATTTTTGGGACTGCCGTTAAGGAAAACGCGATCCCAGATGCCAGCGATAGGATGCAAAGCCACCGGGTTGTTAATATTGGCATTCACAAAATGGAAGCGCACACGTTCACCGGGTTTGGCAGCCAGCGTCAGGGAGGCATCCGGGTCATGCACAGGGTCGTAATGGAACATACGGCCATTGATCAACGAGCCGGTCGAACCTTCGTTTTTCAACATGGCTTTATAGTTGTCGGCATCGGGGAAATACTGTCCCTGAATCAACACGTATTCACGATCAGGTTTCGGGAAGTCTTTGGTATAACCTTCTTTAGGATCAACAATAATCACACCATACATGCCTCGGGCAATATGCTGCGCCATAACACTGGCACCACAATGGTACATCCAGACGCCTGGGCGTCTGGCTTCAAACTTGAAGTGTTTGGTTTCACCGGGTTTGACCGGTGCAAACTCTTCCAGCACATGAACTTCTGCGGCATGGAAATCCATGGAGTGGGATTCTTTATTGGTTTTGGGGTTAATCAGCTTGAAGTCAATAATGTCGCCTTCAGTCACACGCACGACTTTGCCAGGAATCGCGCCATCGAAAGTCCAGGCTTTATACAGGGTGCCTTTGTTATCGATTTGCACCGTGGTTTCTTTTGCCGTCATAGTGACATGCACCGTTTTGGCTTGCACGACTTGCGTGCCTGCCAGGCCAATGGTCAATACCATGGCACTTACGGATAATTTGTTAAACATGGTTACTCTCCCTTTTTCAGTTAGAAGCGTGGTTGAAATTAAAACCACTTTTTAAAAAAAGCAGCATCCTGGCCAAAACACTCAATCCTCCATTAATCATTTCGCCTGTGCGTATTACTGGCCTTTTACTGTCAGCTGTTAGCCGCATTGGCAGAGTTTTCTCAGGTACTTGACCAGATCACGAATCTCATCATCACTCAGGCTGTCACGCCAGGGCGGCATCAATACCGATTTATCAATGGCCAGCCCGCCTTCTTTGATCACTTTAAAAAGACCCGCATCACTGCGCCCCCCCATCGCCTTGGCACTGGTATGGTCACGCGGCTGTACAGACATATCCTGCACATTGAGTCCCATGCCATCACCCGTCATACCGTGACATTGCCAGCAATAATTTTTGTAATTATCTTCGGCATCATCCGGCCATGCTGCTGAGGACAACATCAATAAAGGCACAAACAAAGTCAGGAAAAATTTATTTTTTCTCATCCCGGTTCTCCTTTGCCAGTGCTTGCAGATACTGCACAATTTTTTGAATATTCGGTGCAGAAACATGTTTATTGGGCATGGGCGTTTTAGGATTCCAGGCTTGTGGATTAGTGATAAAACTGACCAGATAATCCGCCTGATACCGTTTGGCTGCGGTGTAAACTTCCGGCCCGGAAAGGCCACCGAAACCCGGCTCAATTTCATGACAGGCCATGCAACCGTTAAATTTATCAAACACCATTTCACCAAAGCTGGCGGAAATACTGCCACCCTTAAAAACGCTCGTACCCATCATTTCTGCTGTTGCTTTGAGTTTCATCAGTGCCTCAGTGACCTCTTCAGCGTCGCTTGATGACAGGGCCATATGCGGCTTCAACGTTGTTGCATCAATCATGTCGCGTTTATCACCCGGCTTGATATGCCGGATGGAATGATGCCCGGCAGGACGAATGCGGCGTGGTTTCACCAGCCATCTTTCCAACCACTCAGCATTGTATTTGGAACCGGCATAAAACAAATCCGGGCCTTTTCGCTGCCACAACTCCTGCACACTTTGCGCAGCCGGGCCACTGAGGTCATGACAACTCACACAGCGCTTTTGCAGTATATCCATGCCATCATCTGCCAGAGCCACCCCCGAAACCGAAAGAGCAATTAACAAAACAAGATATTTCATGTTATGCCCCTAATGCCGACGCCGCTCACGAGTCAAGGGCGTACCTTTAAATCGTGGGTTTTCAATCAGGCCATAACCTTTTTTCATGGCTTCGCTAAAGAAAAAATCCGGGTCATAATCAATGTCTTTCCACACATACCAGTCATCCATGGGTGTACCTGCATATTCCATAACAGTAATGGGGCCGCCCGGATGTTTTCCTCGTGCGGTGACATGTTTATCGACATGATCGTGGAAGATAAAACGCCCTTCTTTCTGATTGGCTTCGATGATGACGTCATAACGCTCACCCGGACCGATAAGTACGGTGTCAACGTGATAAGGAATGGGTATCGGCAAACCATCTTTGTGCGTGACAAGCATGTCGTGACCGTGTGAATGCAGAGTATGTATCGCCCCACCTGCACCATAAAAACGCACTCGCACAACATCACCGGTTTTAAAACGTATTGGCTGAGTTAATGGGAAAGATCTGGCATTGACTGAAAAATAATCCTCAACGTCATAAGGCGTGGCACCCTGACCGAACTTGTCAGCATTTTCACTCTCCCAGGTGGAAAGCATCATGATCACTTCTTTGGTTACCCGTTTTTCAATGGGCAGCGGCTCTTTCGGTGCAACAATCAGCGGCCCCCACATCCCCCGGATACCCACATGTTCGTTCACATTAACGTGGCAGTGATACCAAAGACTGCCAATGCGGTCAGCCTTGAATTTATAGGTGTAGGTGTCACCGGGTTTAATGGGTTCCTGGGTAACACCCGGTACACCGTCACTGCGCCAGCTGCCGGTTTGCAGCACGCCGTGCCAATGAACCGTGTGCGTCAGGCTGGTGTTATTGGTAACGTGGATGACCACGTCATCACCTTCCTGAACATGAATCAACGGGCCGGGTACCTGGCCGTTAAAAGCGAAAACCTTGTATTTCAGATCAGGCGCAACATCAATCACCCGTTCCTCAATGGTCATGGACATTTCACGTTTAGCCGCCAGCGTAAAACTGCTAAACCCCAATGCAACACTCACCAGAAGCAGGCAAACGGCCTGTCGAATTTTTCGCGGCGTATTACGTTCCCGACAATCTGTCATGAATACTCCCTCCCACAATTAAATACCGTGTGTAGCAGTCAACTTTTCATTAACATGTAGATTGAATACATATTTATGCAAGCAACAACCTTTTGTCAAGTGAGGTTTTTGTTTATATTTTAGACTTTATATAAGCTATTGATATAAATAATAAATATCTTATGAAAGCGTTTCAGGAGAATAAATACACCTGCATTAACACACGAAAAAGGTCATTTGCATCCCTTTCTTCCCTGTTCGCACAAATTCCCCGCCGGTGGGTACAGCCGGTATAATCCACTCCACATGCGAAGCCGCTGGCAAAGCACTCCACGACCAAATGAGCAAAAATCAATGAGCCCCTCGAAAAAACAACGCGAATTTATGCCACTTAATATTGCTGTTCTCACCGTATCCGACACCCGCACAGAAGCCGAAGACACCTCCGGCAAAGTACTGGTCAATCGACTGGAAAATGCGGGTCATCAGCTGGCCGAAAAAGCCATTACGCCCGACGATATTTATCAAATTCGCGCCGTTGTTTCCCGCTGGATCGCTGACCCCGACATACACGTAGTAATCAGCACGGGGGGTACCGGCGTTACCGGCCGTGACGGCACCCCGGAAGCCTTTCAACCCCTGCTGGATAAAGAAATTGAAGGCTTTGGTGAAATGTTCCGGATGATTTCCTTTGATGAAATCAAAACATCCGCATTGCAATCCCGCGCCCTGGCAGGTGTCAGCAATGGCACATATTTGTTTTGCCTTCCTGGCTCCTCCGATGCCTGTAAAACCGGCTGGGACAACATCATCAAAGATCAACTGGACCACCGCACGGCACCCTGCAACCTGACCATGTTGATTCCACGACTGAAAGAACGCTAAGGCATGGGGTCTGTTTCAATCGAAGTGGTTTTTTATATTCTGGAGGCCATTGCCGCACTGGGTCTGATTGCTGTTATTTTCTTTTTTTGGAAGCAGTCCCGTAAAAACAAACATCAGCGCCATGCCCACAAAGTGGTGGACTCTTTGGGGCTGAAATATTTGCGCAATGTGGTGTTGCCGGACGGTATCGACGGACTGGTATTCATTGACTACTTACTGTTAGTCCCCGGTGGGTTTGTGGTATTGGACACACAACACAGTGAAGGGCATTTATTCGGTGGCGAAACCATCGATCAGTGGTCACAGGTCATCAACAATAAAACCTACAAATTCAACAACCCATTGTACGACAATCAACGCGCCTGCCAGGCGGTACAGTGGAATTTACAACACACGACCAAAGCAGAAAATTCACCCGCTGATACACACTGGCAGGTACACGGGTGGGTGGCATTCTCCAGTGCAGGCAACTTCCCCAAAGGCACTCCGGCACAGGTCAGCATGATTGATGAACTGAAAAATAATTTTTCACCATTAATCAATAACGACAGCAGTATTGATGCGCATTTACAAAAAGCCTGGCAGACTTTACAGCAGCTTTCCATCACGACCCGGAAAGAAAACACCGCGTAAAATGCGGGCGTCAATAGAGCGTTGTAAAAACCCGGAAGCACGTTTGTCTATCGTTTTCACTATCGGAACGGGATATATCAATCATTGGATAAATTATGATCAAAACCCATTTCCAAAAAAACAGAAAGAATGCCGGAAAGAGTTTTTCAATAAAAAAATCAAACAGTTATACTCTTACATTGCACAAAAAAGGATATTTCCAGTAGCAGCAATCACTTACAGCCGCGCAACAAAACAGCACCAAAACTGATGCCGTGCTTGACAGTGTTGCCAGTGATGCCCATATTCCGGTGAGCGGTGCCCGTCAGGTTTTTATCACCGCTGCCACTATTAATAAACACAAGCCGTATAAGCCGTTTGTAAAAACAATATTTATCAAACAGGTCTGTCATGATAAAAAAAGTGCTCATCGCCAATCGCGGTGAAATTGCGGTGCGTATTGCCCGCGCCTGCACAGAGCTGGGCATCCAGTCTGTCGCCATTTATACCGATGCTGATCGTTATTCCCTGCACGTAAAAAAGGCGGATGAAGCCTATAACCTCGGCCCGGACTCTGTTTCCGGTTATCTGAATGTACATCGCATCGTCAACCTGGCCACAGCCACAGGTTGTGATGCCTTGCACCCCGGCTATGGCTTTCTTTCAGAAAACCCGCTACTCGCCGAAGCCTGCGAAAAACGCGGCATCCGTTTCATCGGCCCCAGCGCTGCCATCATCCGCCAGCTGGGCGACAAACTGCAAGCCCGCGCCGCAATGATCAAAGCCGGTATACCCGTTACCCCTGGCAGTGAAGACAATGTGGAGTCGGTACAAGAGGCGCTGGCCGTTGCGGAAAAAATCGGCTACCCGGTGATGCTGAAAGCCACCAACGGGGGAGGTGGCCGTGGTATCCGTCGCTGTGCGGATGCCGATGAACTTAATCGCAGTTATGACCGGGTAGTGTCTGAAGTCAGCAAAACCTTTGGCAATGCCGAAGTGTTTCTGGAAAAGTGTATCGACAACCCGCGCCACATCGAAGTACAAGTATTGGGCGACCAGCATGGCAAAGTAATCCACCTGTTTGAACGGGACTGTTCCATTCAGCGCCGCCATCAAAAACTGATCGAGATTGCCCCTTCACCACAGCTCAGCGAAGAGCAGCGCAAATACATCGGCAAGCTGGCGGTGACGGCGGCCAAATCTGTGGGCTACACCAATGCGGGTACTGTGGAATTCCTGTTAGCGCAGGACAACGCATTTTATTTCATGGAGGTCAACACCCGCCTGCAAGTGGAACACACCATTACCGAACAAATCACCGGCATCGACATCGTGCAGGAACAGATTCGTATCGCTGCGGGCCTGAAGTTGCGTTACAACCAGCGCGATGTAAAACGCCGCGGTTATGCCATGGAATTTCGCATTAATGCCGAAGATCCCAAAAATGACTTTCTGCCCAGTTTTGGTCGCGTGACCCGGTATTATGCCCCCGGCGGTCCCGGTGTGCGTACCGATGCGGCCATTTACACGGGTTACGATATTCCACCCTATTATGACTCCATGTGCGCCAAACTCATCGTCTGGGCACTGGACTGGGATTCGTTAATTGATCGCGCCAACCGTGCGTTAAAAGACATCGGCGTATATGGTGTCAAAACCACTATTCCCTATCAGCTGGAAATTCTAAAGTCACCGCATTTTCAGTCGGGAAAATTCGATACATCGTTTGTCGAATCCCACCCGGAGTTAATCAATTATTCTGTGCATCGTTCAACGCGCCGACTGGCGGCTGCTCTGGGAGCAGCAATGGCAGCGCACATGGGCTTGTAACACTGGCACTGTAACAACAGCACTGTAATAATTATGCGGCCATACACTCACCACTGACTCACAGGGAAACCTATGTCAAAAGTCTACATTACCGATACCATCCTGCGCGATGCGCACCAGTCATTACTGGCCACGCGCATGCGTACTGAAGACATGCTGCCGGTTTGTGACAAACTGGATGCCATCGGCTTCTGGTCGCTGGAGATGTGGGGCGGAGCCACCTTTGATGCCTGCATTCGTTTTCTGAAAGAAGACCCCTGGGAGCGCCTGCGTCAATTGCGCGAAGCCTTGCCCAACACACGATTACAAATGTTATTACGCGGGCAAAATCTGCTGGGCTACCGCCACTACTCCGATGATGTGGTACGCGCCTTTGTGGAATGCGCTGCAAAAAATGGCATTGATGTGTTTCGCATTTTTGATGCACTTAACGACGTGCGTAACTTGCAGGTTTCCATTGAAGCCGTCAAAAAAGCCAATAAACATGCCCAGGGCGCAATCAGCTATACCATCAGCCCGGTTCACTCCACAGCACAATATGTCGAAATGGCTATCACTCTGCAAAAAATGGGCTGCGACAGCATCGCCATTAAAGACATGGCAGGTTTACTGACACCCGCAGCCACCGCGGAACTGGTGAAAGCATTGGTGGATGCACTGGACGTCCCTGTACACCTGCATTCACATGCGACAGCCGGACTGGCCAGCATGTGTCAACTGAAAGCTATCGAAAATGGCTGCCGTCACATCGACACTGCCATTTCTTCACTTTCCGGTGGTACCAGCCACCCGCCCACAGAGAGCATGGTGGCAGCACTGCGTGATACCGAATACGACAGTAAACTCGATTTAACCGCATTACAGGACATCGGTTTTTATTTTCACGAGATACGAAAAAAATATCACCAGTTTGAAAGCGAATTCACCGGGCTCGACACCCGCGTACAAAACAATCAGGTACCGGGTGGCATGATTTCCAACCTCTCCAACCAGCTCAAAGAACAGGGTGCGCTGGAACACATGAACACCGTGCTGGAAGAAATTCCCTGCGTACGCGCCGATCTGGGTTTCCCGCCACTGGTCACGCCCACGTCACAAATCGTCGGTACTCAGGCATTGCTCAACGTACTTTCTGACTCCCGCTACCAAACCATTACCAACGAGGTCAAACTCTATCTGCAAGGCAAATACGGTAAACCACCTGCGGAAGTCAATACCAATGTACGCCGGCAGGCCATCGGCAATGAAAGCGTTATCACCTGTCGTCCCGCAGATTTACTGACACCGGAAATGGCCCGCTTGCGCACGGATATTGGTGACATCGCCGAATCGGATGAAGACGTATTGACCTACGCCATGTTCCCCGACATTGGCCGGGAGTTTTTGGAACAGCGCCGCGATGGCACACTGGAACCGGAAGCGCTCGAACCACCACCGGGGGATTCACAAGACTACTGTGTCGCCGCCACAGAATTCAATATCAGTCTACATGGCGAAACCTATCACATTAAAGTTACGGGTACCGGACACAAAATGCAGGAAGAGCGTGCCTTTTATATCAACGTGGATGGTACACCGGAAGAAGTTATTGTCGAATCCCTTGATGCCGTATTCACCAATGGCGGCACGGACGACGTACCACAAACCAGTGGCAGCAAAGGCAGCAGCCGCCTGAAAGCCACTGCACCCGGCCATGTCACCACATCAATGCCAGGCATTATTGTTGAAGTTCTGGTTACCGAGGGTGATCAGGTTTCTGCGGGTGACCCCATTCTGGTGACCGAAGCCATGAAAATGGAAACCGAAGTTCAGGCACCTATTGCAGGCACAATCAAAGCCGTTCATGTACAAAAGGGTGACAGCATTAACCCGGACGAAGCATTGGTGGAAATTGAATAAGGGTCGCTCGAACAATAACTGTCATTTTTGAACTGTCATTTTTGTATGCTTGAAACCACCGGACACTGACCTTCGTCAATGTGGTGCCAACACGCCACCATTGACTTGAAAGGAGCCAGTGATACTTAATTTTGCCCCGTATCATTTCACTGAAATCGATGTCACTATCAGTCAGTGCCCGATAACAGAAAACACCATTAGAGTATTGGGTGGTTATTGGGGCATAAGCGCAAAAGGCAGCCCCATGAAAAACATCCGCAGGAGACCACCTATTCAACTGTATTCAGATGTCATGACCGAGCGCAAAGTCATTCGGGCAAAGTATGCGGCTGAATAACTTTCCACTGGCGACATCGGAATCGAAGCCTGGAAATCACTCAGGGGGCAATAACAACCTCAAGTCTGATACGGGGCTGCATACTGTATCTCATGATTTAACGTTGTCGCTTAGATGCGCTTAACCCGGCGTTTTTTCCTGCTCTTCTTTTTGCTCTTTTTTGCCATCTTACGGTCGTAAGTTTTTTGCCATTTTGACAAAAAAGCAGCAACGGCTTTTTCTTTTGCTTCTTCCAGTTTACGCTCAACTTCTGCCTGCTTTACCGCTTCCTTTAAGGCCTTTTCTGCATCACGCGCCTTGGCCTTACTTGCCATTAATGCAGCTCTTGCCTTTTTCGCTGCATTTTTAGCTGTAACAGCAGCGCGCCTGGCAGCCGCTGTTTTTTTGCGTGAAGCTGCACGTACCGCCTTTTCGATGTTACCAGTGGCGACTTCCAGTGTCTCTTCAGCAGCAACAACTTTTGCGCCCAGTTTTTCTGCTTTATCCAAAGCAGCATTAACCACTTTTAAGGTTCTTTCATGGGCTTTGCTTAGTGGCTTTGAAGCAGCGATCCGTTTCGGACTGCGTTTTACCGTACGACGTTTCGCTTTGACCTTTGTTTTTTTCTTTTTGACCATGGTTTTCTCCTCAGAGGAAATCAATTAACCATCAAATAGAGTGACAAACAGTTGCTGTGCAAAAAAGATACACATGACCAAGTGTATCTTTTTTTTATTGAATAACAAGTAAAATATGGTTTGAATCCAGTTTGAAGGCAGAAGTGCTTATTGATGCATGATCATTTGTGCATACTTATCAAGTTTATCCAGCAGTGCTAATTGTACAGTATTCAATTTACCCTTTGTCCGTAATTCTGTAATACACGCAGTGTATTCATCAAAACCAATACCGGCGCCAGGATGTGTACTCGTCAACCGCGCCGTACGAAATTCTTCCCAACGGTTCTTTTCAACATCACTCAGTGTCTCTGGATAATTCCTGGCACGATAACGAAACAACATTTCCGCGAGGCGTGCATCTTTGAAAGGAAGATCCAGATCTCCCAGGTTTTCAGGCGGTGTAGTGCGAATTTTTTCCATATACATCCGATCATCATTGGAAAAAAAACCGCCACTATAAAGCATAAAATCAGGATCAGTGATGGTTTCAAATACCGGACTGCGATAAATTTCCTGTAATTTTTTAATAAATGCGGGTTGTGCCAACAATTGATCAAGATGGTGTTGCGCTCGTTGCGGATCAAGCTGCCAACGTGTCGCAGCATCCACCGTGAGTGTCTTTGCAGGAACCACCACCGGGCTTCTGTTGATATGAATGATTTTAACCGGCAATCGGATATCACCGTCAGAAAGCTCATCCTGGCGAGCAAACAGGCGCTCTTTCAATTCACTTTCATTCAGCGAAAAAAACCGGGCAGGATCAATGCGCAAGTCATAAACGATAATTTCATTTTTATTCGTCGGATGCTGTGCCAGCGGTGCCACGAGACTAATGCAACCCTGTTCAGCCGGATACAAGGATGAAACATGCAGCGCGGGTATGGGCCTGAACACATTCAGCTGTTGTGCTACCGCCTGTTTGGTGCGATGTGTAAAAACATAATGATACAGCCTGGGTTGTTTTTCACGAATCAGGCGCGTCATGGCAATTGTTGCCAGCACGTCCGATACAGCATCATGTGCGGCATCATGTTTAATGCCATTGGCGGCTGTCAGTTGTTCCAGTCGAAAACTGGTTTTTCCATTTTCATGTGTTGGCCAGACAATACCTTCCGGCCGCAAAGCATGGGTTAATCGCGCCATATCGATAATATCCCAGCGTGAATTTCCATTTTGCCATTCCCGTGCGTAGGCATCATAAAAATTACGGTACAGGGTAAATCGCGTTACTTCATCGTCAAAACGCAGATTGTTGTAACCCACCACACAGGTATTGGGCCGGGAAAACTCGTCATGAATCTGCCGGATAAATTCTGCTTCAGGCAAACCCTCTGCCAGCGCCTGCTGCGGGGTGATACCTGTCACCAGACAGGCCTTTGGATGAGGCAGGAAATCATTCGCAGGTTTGCAAAAAATATTTAAAGGCTCACCGATGACATTCAGCTCAAGGTCGGTGCGGATACCGGCAAACTGCACAGGACGATCACGGCGCGGGTCAACACCAAAGGTTTCATAGTCGTGCCAGTAGAAACTGGGAGCATTATCCGTCGGGTGACGGTTTGAACGGGTTATTGCCATCGGATTCTTTTTCACGCCAGTTTATGTGTTGTGAAAAAGAATATATCGGAAATTGTTTTTGCGGGAAACACAAAAACGGAAGAGACGGAAACAGCAACGTATCCTCAGGTATCACCTTTAACAACCGCTGTCACCAGTAATGCGGTAACATTATCGGCACCCCCGTTGTCCAGTGATTTTTGAATCATCAAATCCACTTTCTGGCTCTCATTCAGGTCCAGCTGAAGAATTTCAATCATCTCCCCGGTTGATACCTCACCGGATAATCCGTCACTGCATAACAATAATTGCTGGCCATGCTGCAAGCGACCCTGCACACGCCCCACTTCCATTTTATACAGATCAGACATACCAAGCGCCTGGGTAATGTAATTGCGCTGCGGGTGTACCAGGGCTTCTTCGGGTGTAATGCGACCTTCATCCACCATGTGCTGCACCAGTGAGTGATCCTTGGTGATTTGCGTGAGTTGCGTACCATCCCATACATAGGCACGGCTGTCCCCTACCCACACCACATCAAAATGACCATCATCCAGCTTTAATGCCACGGCGGTGGAACCCATGCCGGGTTTACCTTCCCCATTATCCACAGCCTTGCGCACCGCATAATGCGCCTGCACCAGTGCTTCGGCCATGGGTTTACCGTTACGAATTTCACGGCTGACACAATCCACCACAATACGACTGGCAATCTCACCACCTTCGTGACCGCCCATACCATCGGCCAGTACACAAAAGTTGGCATCAGCATCCACTTCATAACAATCTTCATTATGCGTGCGCACGTTACCCACATGGGTAACATGTCCACAGGTACTAAATGCCATAAATTAATTTCTCGTTGTTGCGCGATAACCAAAAAAGTGCTTATTGGTTAAACAATTGATAACCCTGACTGTCGATAAACACATCGACCAAAACCGGATCAATTTTACCCGTGCTGGCTTCATGATGCAGGATATCCAGCGCCTGATCCACCGCCAAACTGCATTTATAGGGCCGGTCACCTGCGGTAAGTGCATCAAAAATATCGGCCACCGCCATAATACGCGATTGAACGGGAATCTCATCCCCCGCCAGACCCTGCGGATAACCCGAGCCATCCAGCTTTTCGTGATGGGCATGGGCAATATCCGCAACAGCAGATAATGACGCTGTCCACGGTATATGATTCAAAAACGCAAACGTGTGACTCACATGCGACTGAATTTCCAAACGCTCCTCCGGTGTTAAACTGCCGCGAGCCAGGGTCAGTGCATCCAGCTCCGGTACAGTCAGCAATTGTACATGCTCACCATCGTTACCGGGAAAAATAAAATCAGCCACGGCGCGTAAGTCATCTGTCACTTCACCATCCAGCACTGAGGGTTCATTCGCATGCTGAATCATTGTCATAAACCGCTGTAATTGCGCCCGTTCAAGGGACAGACGTTTATTCATGGCCGCACGACGTAATTTGAATGCTGCTGGCGATAATTCGCCATGCTGGTCGATCAGCTCGCGATAGGCCTGCCGCTCCAGACTGGCGCATGCATAGCGAAATCGCTCTTCCAGTACATCCATTTCAGAATGATACAGTTTTCGTGCTTTAATCAGCACATGTTCACGCACGCCCACCTTGCCAAAATCATGCAGTAACGCGGCATAACGCAGCTCCCGCATCTGGTCCCGGCTAAAATTAATATCCCGTAAAACATTCTGCCCGGACTGATCCACCACAGTGGCCAGATGCCGGGAATATTCAGCGACGCGAAATGAATGACCGGCGGTCGTCGGATCGCGTGCCTCGATGGCATGCACCGACGCGGTGACAAAGCTTTCAAATAAATGGCCAATATCTTCGTAGAGCAGAAAATTTTTCAACGCAATGGCCATCTGCGCACCAATGCCTGTGAGAATCTGTAAATCCTCTTCACAAAAAGAATGTGTTTCTCTATGAGTATCAATCTGAATCAGGCCCATGACCTCGTTGTCCACCAGCAACGGTACGCACATCATGCTGCGAATACCCAAACGCCGGATAGACGGGTGATCGTCAAACCGGTGGTCATCCGCCGCGTCGTTCGACAGAATACTGCGCTGCTGGCTCACCACTTCATCGACAATGGCTTCCGACAGCGATAGCACCTCTCCTTCCCTGGACGGTTCACGGGTAGAAGCCGCAGCAGGTTTGAATTCCTGGGACTCTTTATCACGCAGTACCACAAAGGCACGCTCAGCGGTGGGGAAAATAACAAAAATAAAATCCATGATTTTGGCAAACAGCGATTCCCGGTCATGTTCCCCGCCCAGGCCGATGCTGACCTGTGCCATGGCCCGCAAACGGCGCAGATCATCACTCTTTGATGCCTTTTCATCATCCGTTATTGCCTCCCGCAGGGCATCCACCACTGCCGGGGCATCCAGCACCACACTGATTTCCGGCTCCGGCAAATCAACCGGACAAAACAACATGGAGATATCAGCCTGTGATGCAGTCGCATCCGGGTTGGCCGTGAGCGACAAATCAAATATTTCTTCATTCAAACCAATTTCGGATGCCCAGGGTGCAGCATCACTATTGCTGTCGCCGGATGTTTCCACCGCGTTCAGCGTCGGGCGAAAACGCATATGCACCCCCCCCACCTGCACATTACTGCCCTCACGCAAAACACAGGGTGCGCCCGGCTGTAAACGAAAAGTGTTGAGAAAGGTCCCGTTAGTGGAATGACAATCTTCCAGATAATACCGGCCGCGCTGGGTGTAAATACGCGCATGTCTGCGGCTTACCCGGGTATCGGCCAAATCAATACCCCCCTCCTGCATCGGCACATCCTCATCATCACGCCCGATAATGGTCTCTTCCCCTAACGGAAAACGGGTGCCCACTAAAGACCCGTTAAGGATTTCCAGATAGGCTGCTGCCGGTTGTTGGGATTGATCGTCGCTCATATTGACTCGTATGTGGATGATATATGTCAGAAGGTAACCAGCCTGTCCCATAGACGCAATAGCGGCTATATGTTTCGTGTATTCCGGTCGTTATATTGCTCAGAGATGAAAAACAGAAACAAACCGGTGTTTTTACACAAACGCGCCGGAATAACTGGCGTATAATAGGTCGGCAGGTTTACGTATGTAAAATGTAGACCTGTGTTAACACAAAGGACAGGCTGTGGATAACAATACGCTTAATAATACTCTGAAAGTACCCAAAAAACGTCGTCCCGTCACTCTCTGGGTACACCCGGAAGGTCGCGTTGTCGGTTCCATTTATCTGCGCACACAAAGCCCACATCATGCAGGCAGCGAACAGCCACTGGAAGTATTGAACGCCTGCGAGAGTTTTCTGGTATTTAATCGGGATGAACCTGCTGAACTGCGATTCTATAACATAAAATCAGTGATTCGTATTGAATACGAAACCACAGAAGAGGATGAAGCCGTCAGCAACGACAACACCAATGCCTCCATGCACTGTCACTTGCAGTTAATGGATGGCGCGTACATCGACGGCAGCATTCATGAATCCCTGCCATCCAGTCATGCCCGTCTGCTGGATTACCTCAATCGCAATGATGAAGCTTTCATCAAAATACACATGGAAGACGGACTGATTTATCTCATTAACAAATCGTACATCAATCACGTTCGCGTTAATGACATCGGTACCACTCATACTGAAACTGAAACCCGGGAAGCGGACTAATGCTCCGTTCGGATTATATGAACAGGCGCAGCGTTGCAGAGTGTGACACGCACGCCCGAAAGGATAGCCTGTCAGTATCCAGAACGGTGTTTTGTTTCTCACTTAACAACGCATCGACTGTTGACAGCGCTCTGAATACTGACCGCTCAACTGAGTCCGTCCGTATAACCAGAACGGAGTACTAGGTCTTTCCCGTGGTTTTCATCTTGCCTTTCCTGCCGTTCACTGTCTCACACACCCATCGCCCATGGAGCTGTTCGTGAGCCTGCTGTCCGACTTCAAAACCACTCGTGCCATTGCCACCCTCCTCGCCGAGGATGCCGGGGCCACAGCAGAAGGCAAACGCGCCCTGTACAAACTCAAACAAATTGGCGAGCCTGCAATCCCCAAGCTCATCGAAGCGCTGGAAAACCCCCTGCACACCGCCACCTTAGAGCAATTACTGGTGGGGTTTGTGCGCAACAACAGTCTGCCTCTGTTTCTGGCGGGTCTCGCCCACGGTAACCAGCGCGTCATCGATGGCGTAACCCGTGTACTCAAGCGTGCCCAGGACTTTAATCCCAATGAATTATTCCCCTACTTCAGCCAGCCCGTGGATGGCGAAGAAGTCTCCAAAACGGCCCTGGGAAAAGTACTCACTGCCCATGCCGAACGCATCAATGCCAACCTGTTACTGGGCCTGCTGGACCAGGTAGACAGCAAGGTGCGCCCCATCTTATATCGCCTGCTGGATGGTATCGCCAGCGAAACACTGGTGCCCGACATCAGTCAACGACTCGACAGCAATCAGCCACTGGTGCGCGCGCACCTTCTTCAACTATTATCCCGTTTTGACACAGCCCCCAGCCGCGAAGGACTGATCAAAGCACTGCATGACCCCAACAAAGCCGTGCGCCAGGCGGCATTGAATGGTCTGGCCAAACTCCACGCCACAGAAAACGTTGGTGATATCTGCGCCTTGTTGGGCGATAGTGACCTCACCGTGCAATCCGCAGCCATTGAAACCCTGGCTAAAATCCGCTCACCCCACACGGTCAAACACCTGATTCCCGTATTGCAGGATGAATCCGAATATGTGCGCCGTGCGGCTGTGGAAGTGCTCAACGAAGTGGGCGATCAAAATGCGGTCAAAGACCTGCTCAATGCCCTGCGTGACGTAGACTGGTGGGTGAAAGTACGCGCCGCCGATGCACTGGGCGCCATCGGTGGTCCCAAAGTGTTTGATGCCGTGCTGGCCCTGATTACCGACAACGATGAATTTTTACGCCGCACCGCCGTGGAAATCCTCAATACCAGCAAAGACCCGCGCGCAGTGGACCGGCTCATCGAGGCACTGCGCGATGAAGACTGGTGGGTACGGGAGCGTGCCGTGGATGCCCTGGCAGCCATCGGCGACACCCGCGCTGTGCCACACCTGGTTGCCATGATGGAAGAAAACCCGGAAGCCGGTCAGGTCGTCATTCGCGCCCTGGCCACTCTGGGCGACAAACAGGCCGTCACCCCTCTGCTCAAACAACTCGACAACACCAATAACGCCCTGCGCAAAGAAGCGCTACGGGCACTGGAAACCCTCACCGATGACAGCAATGCACAAAGAGTACAAGAAGCAACCACCCAGCTGACCACCTCCCGTACCAGTGATGTGCGCACCATCGCCAACGAAACCATGCAAAGCCTGATCATGCGTTTTGGTGATCGCACCAATGGCGCAACGCCCCAGGGTGCCCCCCTTATCGACAACCCCGTGTCTTCCACCTCCATGGAAGATATGGATATACAGGATCAACCTACCCTGAACTTCAGCACCTCCCCGACGGCCAACACCTCGGGGCAGACGCAAGCCATGCATACCAGTGGCTCCTTCACATCATCCGGCGGCATGACAACCCACAATGATGACGGTCAGCACTTCACCCATGTTTTTGACCCGTCACGATTAGCCGCCAACACCGTGCTTATTGACCGTTATCACGTCATCCGTAAAATCGGCGAAGGTGCCTTTGGTGTTGTGTGGCTGGTGGAAGATGTCATGGTGGGTGACCAGTTCATTCTCAAATTCCTTAACCCGCATGTGGCCGCCGACCAAAGCATGATCGAACGTTTCATGCACGAGTTACGCTACGCCCGCAAAATCACCCACGAAAACATTATTCGTATTTATGATCTGGTCACCATTGATCAGTCCTACGCCATTTCCATGGAATATTTCCCCAGCCATTCCCTGGCCGACGAACTGAATAAACGCAAAAAACAGAAACAGACCTGTGACGTTCGCCGCGGCATCCAGCTCATGTGCAGCATTTGTCGTGGCATGGCCCAGGCGCAAACCATGGGTGTGGTACATCGCGACCTTAAACCCGCCAACATCCTGATTAACGATAACGACCTGGTGAAAATCGTTGACTTCGGCCTCGCCGCCGCCGCACGCAAAGCAGATTCACGACTCACCAAAAGTGGCATCCTGGTAGGTACCCCCACCTATATGGCTCCCGAACAGGTACGTGGCCGCACCATTGACTCACGTACCGACATTTACACATTAGGCATTATTCTCTATGAAATGTTTGTGGGTACAGCGCCCTACACTGGCGATGAATCCATGGCCATACTGTTCCAGCATGTAGAAGGCTCAGCAACCCCGCCACGAAAAATCAACCCGGAACTGCCCGAATCACTGGAGGCTGTTATCATCAAAGCCATGGCTGTCAACCCCGATCAACGGTTTCAGACGTTTGATGAATTACGTGAAAAACTGGAAACAGTGGTGGAGACTCTTTGAATGGCCAGAATCGATGCTTTCCTGAAACTTGGCCGCGAACAAGGCTGCACAGACATCCATTTTGCCGTTGGCATGCCGCCCCTGCTACGCAACCTGGGTGACCTTGTCCCCATTAAATACCGGGATCTCACCGACCAGGAACTGGAAAGCCTGATCGTCGAAATACTGAACAGTCAGCAAAAAACCGATTTCGACAATGGTCAGGACATCGATTTTGCCTACCAAAGTCACGATGTGGGACGATTTCGCGTCAGCCTGTTTCGCAAAGTCAGCGGCGTGGGTGCCGCCTTCCGGCTGGTGAACACCGACATCCCCTCCCTGCATGAACTGGGCATGCCCCCCATCGTCAAAAAATTTATCGATGCCCACCAGGGACTGGTATTGGTCACAGGCGCCACAGGAACCGGCAAGTCCACCACCCTGGCTTCCATGCTGGACCAGCTCAATCGCAACCGTCGGCTAAACATCATTACCCTCGAAGACCCCATCGAATACATCCACCACAGCCAGAAATCCCTGGTGGTCCAACGCGAAGTCGGTACCCACGTCGATACCTTCGCCAATGGCCTGCGCGCCGCCCTTCGCGAAGATCCGGACGTGATTCTGGTGGGCGAACTGCGTGACCCGGAAACCATTATCATGGCCATGACCGCCGCCGAAACCGGCCATTTAGTGCTGGGTACCCTGCACACCACCTCGGCCACCAAAACCCTGGACCGCATTATCGACGCCACCCCGACCGAGCAAAAGACCCAGACCACCAACTTTCTTGCGCAGCATTTACAGGGGGTCATCAGCCAGAAACTGGTAAAAACCGTGGACGGACGTCATCGCAAAGCCATTGTGGAAGTCTTCATCAACACCCCGGCCATTGCCAACCTCATCAGCACCGGCAAAATTTTTCAGATACCCTCCATATTGCAAACCGGGCGTGACAAAGGCATGCAAACCATGGACCAGGCACTGTTGGAAGCACTTCAAAACAAAGAAATTGACCCCGATGACGCCTACCTGCACGCCACCAACAAACAACAATTCCAACGCTTTGTCACCGACCCGGATCTGCTGCCGCAGATTGACCTGGCTGTCAGCTGAATAATGAGCGCCAACGCATGAGCCGTGTCAACGCCTTTCTTGAACTGCTGATCAAACAATCCGGGTCCGACCTGCATCTGGTTTCCGGCAATCCGCCGCGTATCCGCCTTTGCGGTGAAATCCACCCGGTTAAATACCGTGAGCTGACAGAAAGTGAAACCCAAAGCTTGTTATTTGAAATCATGCCAGCACACGTCAAGCAGACCTTTGAAAAACTGGGGGGAGCCGATTTTGGCTACGAAATACCCGGAATATCACGCTTTCGCGTCAACGTCTTTCGCCACCTCGGCGGCATGGGTGCCGTGTTCCGGGCCATCCCCAACACCGTCACCGACCTGGACACCCTGAACATGCCCGCCGTGCTCAAAACACTGGCCCGGCAGCGTAAAGGACTGATTCTGGTGGTCGGTCCCACCGGCTCAGGCAAATCCACCACCCTGGCAGCAATGATTGACTTCATCAATCGCGAACGCAAAGGCCACATCATTACCATCGAAGACCCCGTGGAACATGTCCACATGCCCAAAGGCTGCCTGATCAGCCAGCGTGAAGTGGGCGACCATACCGACAGTTTTGCCTCCGCCCTGCGCTCCGCCCTGCGCGAAGACCCCGACGTTATCCTCGTCGGCGAAATGCGCGACCTGGACACCATCAGTCTCGCCGTCACCGCAGCGGAAATGGGCATCCTGATTCTGGCCACCCTGCACACCAACGGTGCCGCCGCCGCCATCGACCGGATCATCAACGTATTCCCACCTGGTGAAGAGCCCTATATTCGTGCCATGCTGTCAACTTCACTGTGTGGTGTTATCTCTCAGCAGCTGGTAAAAACCGCCGATAATCGTGGCCGACTTGCAGCCGTGGAAACTCTGGTCAATAATTCGGCTGCTTCCAACATTATCCGTGAAGGTAAAACCGAACAATTAGAAAATGTGATGCAGGGTGGCGCCCTGCAAGGCATGCAAAATATTGATACTGCATTGCGCCGTTTGCTCGACGAAAAACTGATCACCGGCGAAGAAGCCTATCGAAAGGCCCGGCTGAAATCGAACTTCGAACAATATAGGGAACAAGATGACTCAACCGACCCAGCATCAGCCAGCAAATTCCAGTAACGTCACCACCCTGCCCAAGCCGGATGAAACACAGCCCGTATCACCGGAACATGAGCAACTGACGCAACAAACACCCGCTGCCAGCATTGTCGAACCGGAGCGCAAGCTGATTCTCACCCTGGAAGGTAAAATCCTGCGGGAGTTTTCCATCGGTGACCAAAACCTGAGCATTGGCCGCAAACATGGTAATGACATCCAGCTAAACGATCTCACCCTGAGCGGACGGCACGCACTGGTTTCCAGCATCCCCGATTATGTCTTCATCGAAGACCTGGGCAGCACCAATGGCACCCTGGTCAACGGCAATCATATAAAAAAAATCGCACTGGAGCACGGCGACATTATCCAGGTTGGTCATCACCAGCTCACCTACATGTGCGAACCGAAAACCCGCTATGAACCCACCATGTTTGTAAAAGCGGAACTGGATGACACGCAATTTATTTACGATGGCGAAATCAATCAGGCACTGGTCACCGGCCTCGCCCTGGGCGGCCTGCGCACAGTGGATGGACACATCCCGAAACCCGTCATGGAATTACGCAAAACCTACAACACCATCGGCTTTCAAGGCAAACGCATGGCACTCATCACACGCGGCTCGGAAGGCTACAGCATCACCTCCGTTATAGGTACCCGCAGCCGCCGCGCCAGTGACATACCACGAATCAATGGAGAAGAACTGGGCACCGAACAGTTTTTATTAAGTGAAGGCGACATTATCAATATCGCCGGATTTGAAATACAATTCTACTACTTGAGTTAAACATTGAAAGTTGAAAGTTGAAAGTTCAAGGTTAAAACAATCGTTGATCACACACCCACTACCACAACATTTCATTAACCACTCTGTCCCCGCCAAAACCACCTCGCAAGGAACTTTGCCTGCATGAACAGTAAACTCATCCTCACACTGGACGGTGAAATCATCAATGAGCATTCGCTGGAAACTGAAACACTCAGTATTGGCCGTAAACACACCAACGACATCCAGTTAAACGACCTGACCGTAAGCGGCCGCCACGCCATGATCAGCCAAACACAACAGGACCAGATTTTTGTTGAAGACCTTGGCAGCACCAACGGCACCCTGGTCAACGGCAACCACGTCAAAAAAGTGACCCTCAGACACGGCGATATCATCCAGATGGGGCACCACCAGTTCACCTTCCTCACCGAAGGCAGCAGCCAGTATGAACCCACCATGTTCATCAAAGCCGAACTGGATGAAACCCAAATGGTACTGCCGGACTGGGAATCCCGCGCAGAAAGCATCAAAGGGCAACCACTGGCCGGCCTGCGAACACTCAACGGCCCGCTGGCGCGTACCATAATGGAACTGCGCAAACCATTCAGCACCATCGGTTTTCAAGGCCATAAAATGGCACTGATCAGCCGGGGGCTGGAAGACTACACTATCAGCCCGGTAGCTCCCACAAAAAACCGCCGCTCATCAGACAAAGTGCTGCTCAACGGTGAAAGACTCGGCCCGGCAGCCATCGTCCTCAAACCAGAAGATGTCATCAGTATTTCCGGCTTTGAAGTCGAATTTTATTTTATCCACTGATTCATTCACACTATCAAATATACCCCACTGCCTCGAAAAAACTCTCCTGGAATCTATAGACCGTACAACTTCGGATTTCAGGATGATGACAATCAGAAAAACAACACCCAACGACACTGCCGAGCTTATCGAATTATTTGGCAAACTGGACCAGGAAACCAGCTTCATGTTAATGGAGCCAGGAGAACGAGAATTACCGATTGAAAAACAGATGGAAATCATCAACGAACTATCAAACCCTAAATCCGGCGTATTATTTGCTGCTATCGAGAAAAAAGTTATTGTGGGTTTTCTTGGTGGGCGCAGAGGTACAGCCAACAGAAACAAACACTCAATCCATATCACAATGGGCGTATTAACAACATACTGGGGAAAAGGCATTGGCCGTCAACTACTACAGACATTCATTGAATGGGGAATAAAAAATCAGCTTCACCGGATTGAGCTTACGGTTATGGAGCACAACAGCAGAGCCTTATCATTGTATAAAAAAACAGGTTTTGGGATCGAAGGTATAAAGCAGGACTCACTCAAAATTAATAGCCGTTACGTTAACGAATATCACATGGCAAAATTAATATAGTTTCAAAATTTCCATGCAAACGGAACTCAACTCTGGCGCAAGGTATTTTCCAGCCTCGCGCCTGTGAAGGCGTGACGCTACCGGAATAATCGCTCCTGACACTACGCATGTGGGGAACACTGTGCTGGACTAGGAGACTGCGATTAACTCACCGGCTCATCCCCACGTACCTGCGCGGGGGTGAACCGACCCCCTTGAAAAGAGGCTAAATAAGGGCTATATTTAGTATCATCCAGAAAAATAGGCAAAAGTGATGAAGCTCAGTAAATCGGTTAAACCAATCAGCTATTTGAAGCAACATACAGCAGAAGCAATCAAAACCGTTCACGAAAACCATTCACCCATGGTTATCACACAGAACGGTGAAGCCAAGGCTGTTTTGATTGATATTGCTGAATATGAACAGGATCAAGAATCATTTGCGATACTCAAAATGATTGCTCAGAGCAGAGCAGGCTATTCTTCTGGCCAATACAAGACGGTAAAAAAGGCATTTTCTGACATTAGGAAATCGATCAAGAGCACACAGTCTTGAAGAAATACCAAGTCAGAGTAACATCCGAAGCAGAAAAAGACATCGAAGATATTTACGATTACATTGCAAAAAAAGACACCCCTCAGAATGCGGAATATGTATTGGGTAAATTAGAAGCGTTAATTCTCGCATTAAACCACGCCCCTGAGCGTGGTAACTATCCACCCGAATTGATTCGCCAGGGAATACGCGAATATAGAGAAGTCATGTTCAAGCCTTATAGAGCGATTTATGAAATATCTAAAAACAGGGTCATTGTTCATATATGCGCTGATGGCCGCAGGGATATGAAATCACTTCTTGAAAGAAGATTGATGAGATAGGAGAAAAGCGATCATGAAGCCATTAAATAACATGCCTCTGCATTTAACTCAGCACGATTTGATGGGCGCATGAATAAATGTACTGTTTCAATCCACGCGCCCGTGAAGGCGCGACCTGAAAAATACCCTCCCGGTGGCAAACACCACGGTTTCAATCCACGCGCCCGTGAAGGCGCGACCAAAAGCAACGCTCGTGAATTTTGGAGTATGTGGGTTTCAATCCACGCGCCCGTGAAGGCGCGACTCATCTAGTTTCCAAACCTGCTGCGCTCTTGCAAGTTTCAATCCACGCGCCCGTGAAGGCGCGACATAATGCAATTCGTATGCTCGTCGTAGGTCGAAAAGTTTCAATCCACGCGCCCGTGAAGGCGCGACGATTGCTGCTATCGATGACCGCAGAAAACCTTCAGTTTCAATCCACGCGCCCGTGAAGGCGCGACCTCTAAATAATCCATATCATCACAACCAATCAAAGTTTCAATCCACGCGCCCGTGAAGGCGCGACATCAACACGTTTTATATCATTATAATCTTCTCGGTGTTTCAATCCACGCGCCCGTGAAGGCGCGACTTGTCAATCACTTACGTGTGTCTCTATTTAACGCGTTTCAATCCACGCGCCCGTGAAGGCGCGACTTAACGGCATTTGTAGCAGCGCCAATGCCCGCCTGTTTCAATCCACGCGCCCGTGAAGGCACGACTTATATACAGTAGTTACTGTGGATATATACAGTGGTTTCAATCCACGCGCCCGTGAAGGCGCGACCAAACGGGATGTTTGCCCCTGTTTTGTTGAGTTTTGTTTCAATCCACGCGCCCGTGAAGGCGCGACCAGGTTTTCTCTTCCCTTGTTGAGCAGTGCTCTGGTTTCAATCCACGCGCCCGTGAAGGCGCGACCAGTCACGTAATAGGAGTAATAATATGATTAACCGTTTCAATCCACGCGCCCGTGAAGGCGCGACTTCCTTTTTCTAACCGGGGCTGCCCCGGTCAATGTTTCAATCCACGCGCCCGTGAAGGCGCGACGAGGTTCGTCACGATGTTCACGAGCTGCTTTTTAGTTTCAATCCACGCGCCCGTGAAGGCGCGACTCAATATCAATCTCAATCGCCAGTGTGGAAATCGGTTTCAATCCACGCGCCCGTGAAGGCGCGACCCGGAACATTTTGTTGAAACATTTTGGGCGTCAAGTTTCAATCCACGCGCCCGTGAAGGCGCGACGCAAACGTTGGCCAAAACTCAGCAGGGATCGGTGGTTTCAATCCACGCGCCCGTGAAGGCGCGACCTAAATTATCATTGTAGTTGTTTATTAAAGTTCCAGTTTCAATCCACGCGCCCGTGAAGGCGCGACCGTCGCGGCGACAGCCCCAGATAAATGGTTTGGGGTTTCAATCCACGCGCCCGTGAAGGCGCGACCACCAGCGCCGGTTCCGGAACTCCCCTCAAAAAAGTTTCAATCCACGCGCCCGTGAAGGCGCGACAGTAATTCCACCACGTATAATGTCTCCTTCCAAGGTTTCAATCCACGCGCCCGTGAAGGCGCGACTTTTAATGAGATTTTATCTTTTGTCAGATTCCATGTTTCAATCCACGCGCCCGTGAAGGCGCGACTCGGCAGTGCCCCTTAAGATTGCCATGTGTGTACGTGTTTCAATCCACGCGCCCGTGAAGGCGCGACGTGTGTGTATTTTGTATCTAGCCCATTGTATGGGAGTTTCAATCCACGCGCCCGTGAAGGCGCGACCTGATGGATTTGTTATCGGCAACCGGGCTAAAGTGGTTTCAATCCACGCGCCCGTGAAGGCGCGACAGCCTTGATTTTACAGACCCGCGCTTACATCCTAGTTTCAATCCACGCGCCCGTGAAGGCGCGACTTTCCTACGGTTTACTCTTAAAAAACTCTTAAAGGTTTCAATCCACGCGCCCGTGAAGGCGCGACGATGATGATTTTTTTGCATCTTTAGTTATGGCCTGGTTTCAATCCACGCGCCCGTGAAGGCGCGACTGCACGCTCTTCACATATTGGGCACGCTTCATCAGTTTCAATCCACGCGCCCGTGAAGGCGCGACATGGGTCAGGACCATCGGGATTGTCACAGCCTGTGGTTTCAATCCACGCGCCCGTGAAGGCGCGACCCATTGCCGAGGAGCACTGCATGTCAATAAAAATAGTTTCAATCCACGCGCCCGTGAAGGCGCGACGTTACCAATACTCTGTGGTACATGTATGTCCCCAGTTTCAATCCACGCGCCCGTGAAGGCGCGACCAATCAAACAGAGGATATTTGTATGGCAGCTGTTGTTTCAATCCACGCGCCCGTGAAGGCGCGACATACTCAGTATCGGCATTGGGTAGCTCTATCTCAGTTTCAATCCACGCGCCCGTGAAGGCGCGACCGAAACCCGGAGCGGCTGGTTTTTTCCGCTTGCTGTTTCAATCCACGCGCCCGTGAAGGCGCGACGAATCAAAATAATCAATAGGTTCGCCAAAAAGCGTTTCAATCCACGCGCCCGTGAAGGCGCGACCAGCCACGAGGTCGGCTAAAACGATAGAGCCAGTGTTTCAATCCACGCGCCCGTGAAGGCGCGACTGTCATCTTCAAACGATTCGTCAGGTGATACTGGAGTTTCAATCCACGCGCCCGTGAAGGCGCGACCTCTTTTTTTTTGAGGTCAATTTATGGTCTGGGGTTTCAATCCACGCGCCCGTGAAGGCGCGACATGAGCAACCGGATATGATTTGTGGGTGCATTTGGTTTCAATCCACGCGCCCGTGAAGGCGCGACTCGCCAGGAACACCTGAATCCGGGGCAGGAGGAGTTTCAATCCACGCGCCCGTGAAGGCGCGACACCTCCGGCACTTCCTTCTGGTGTGCCCAGCATAAGTTTCAATCCACGCGCCCGTGAAGGCGCGACTTCCACCAAAAAGGGGGAAAAATAATGGCTAAAGTTTCAATCCACGCGCCCGTGAAGGCGCGACACGATAATTTTTTACATCTCCATCAATGTCGTAAGTTTCAATCCACGCGCCCGTGAAGGCGCGACTTTATGCAACACAATCTCTAACCCTGCTAGAGATGTTTCAATCCACGCGCCCGTGAAGGCGCGACCCACTGTCGTGATACCAGGGATAGGCAAATTTCGAGTTTCAATCCACGCGCCCGTGAAGGCGCGACATTCGGCCCTTTTAAACTCTCTGGATCATCTCCTGTTTCAATCCACGCGCCCGTGAAGGCGCGACGGATACTCCGACAACAGAGAGTGTGCTGTGTAAAGTTTCAATCCACGCGCCCGTGAAGGCGCGACTCTGCGTCGCCCGCTAACGCCATATGCTAAGCAAGTTTCAATCCACGCGCCCGTGAAGGCGCGACCTGCACGCATTAAGTGTGTGGTGCTCAATGCGTGCAGTTTCAATCCACGCGCCCGTGAAGGCGCGACTTTAAATACCGTCATCATACGCTTCAGTTAGCACGTTTCAATCCACGCGCCCGTGAAGGCGCGACGCACGATGCGTATTGAATTAATCAGCAGCCGTGAGTTTCAATCCACGCGCCCGTGAAGGCGCGACTTTTTGAGATACAACCAGGCAACTTTACGGGCTTGTTTCAATCCACGCGCCCGTGAAGGCGCGACGTTAAATGGGCGTGTTAATGGTGTTGTTGCAATGTTTCAATCCACGCGCCCGTGAAGGCGCGACTACAAACCCGGTATTGAATGATTATTTGTCTCGTGTTTCAATCCACGCGCCCGTGAAGGCGCGACGATCATCCGGGTCAGCTTTTTCGCCAGGAACACCTGTTTCAATCCACGCGCCCGTGAAGGCGCGACATAGTTTTCACGGTGTTTTACCTTGTCATCCCAGTTTCAATCCACGCGCCCGTGAAGGCGCGACTTATTCGCTGATTCGGCCAATAGCCGAAGACGCGCCGTTTCAATCCACGCGCCCGTGAAGGCGCGACCCGCCCGGTTGTTTTTTCGTGCAAACACCAGCGGAGTTTCAATCCACGCGCCCGTGAAGGCGCGACCCGCCCGCTTCCGTTGCTTTGCCAATTATTCCATGTTTCAATCCACGCGCCCGTGAAGGCGCGACCGACGAAAGCTTTATTAAAACCCAACTTTACGGCGTTTCAATCCACGCGCCCGTGAAGGCGCGACATGGAACTTATGCCTTCAGTTGCCGACGCAATCGCGTTTCAATCCACGCGCCCGTGAAGGCGCGACCCAACATTGCCAACCGTTAACACGCCATCAACCGGTTTCAATCCACGCGCCCGTGAAGGCGCGACTGCAGTACGGGAAGAAGCCCGCAGGGCAGAACAGTTTCAATCCACGCGCCCGTGAAGGCGCGACACCAAATCCAACGGTGGGCCACCGCCCTCGTTGAGTTTCAATCCACGCGCCCGTGAAGGCGCGACAAGGCGTCGTGCGTCTTATCGGGCTTGATGTGTTGTTTCAATCCACGCGCCCGTGAAGGCGCGACATCCAGCACCGCTCAGTTTGTGTGGATGGGTCAGGTTTCAATCCACGCGCCCGTGAAGGCGCGACGCCAACCGTTCGGTCTCGCGTTTGGTGTTGAAAGTTTCAATCCACGCGCCCGTGAAGGCGCGACGAAAAATCTCATGAATGCTTACCGGGTCAGAAATGTTTCAATCCACGCGCCCGTGAAGGCGCGACCGATTGCTGGCCGACTACGCGCGGCGGACCTCGTGTTTCAATCCACGCGCCCGTGAAGGCGCGACCTTCGAGGTATCGGACACCGTGAACGCTGACATTGTTTCAATCCACGCGCCCGTGAAGGCGCGACATCTCCGAGCCCGTCAGGTCGTTGGAGTTAATGAGTTTCAATCCACGCGCCCGTGAAGGCGCGACTGTTGAACAGGTGCGGCGGCCGGGGCTTCCAAATGTTTCAATCCACGCGCCCGTGAAGGCGCGACTCGCTGACCGCTTCGGGGCTAAGGTCTCGGACGTGTTTCAATCCACGCGCCCGTGAAGGCGCGACTTGCCAGTGGGATGTTACCGATGCAACTGGACAGGTTTCAATCCACGCGCCCGTGAAGGCGCGACGGTGCGCATCACATCAAGCCAGTTAGCACATTTTGTTTCAATCCACGCGCCCGTGAAGGCGCGACTTAGAGTCTTTAGGGTTTACCCAACAGCAGCTCATGTTTCAATCCACGCGCCCGTGAAGGCGCGACTGGTCTCGGAGACTATAACGGGTGGTGTTTTTATGTTTCAATCCACGCGCCCGTGAAGGCGCGACATTTCAAGTCTAACCGACTGAAATCCAAACCCAAAGCAGTCATTTTCCGCTAACCTCAGTCACTGGGTCACTAATATTGGAACTTCAAAACATGAAGAGAATTATAAGCTTAAAAAACAACAGGTTAGAGGGCCGCTAACTGCCCAGGGAATCAATGAGAGCGAACGGTTAGCGATCAAAGAATCAACGCATCATTAACAGGGTCTGCAACTGGCTTTGCGCCAACATGCTCGACTTTTTCCCGGCCTTTTTTGCCCAGCATATAAAACCGGATACTATCTTCATTAGCATCAAATATGTCCAGCAATTCACTTTTTAACGTGACAAACTGCGCAGGCGTTACTTCACACTCAAACACCGAATTTTGCACCCGCATACCATAATCCAGACAGGTTTTGGCAATTCTGCGCAAGCGCCTTTGCCCGCCATCGGATGTAACGCTGACATCATAGGTTATAAGCACCAGCATAATTATTTCACCAGATAAGGCGGGTAATATTCTGTATCACCTCGTATGTGCCGGGCCAATAACATGGCCTGACAATGGGGCAATAAACCAACGGATACTTTTTCTTCGAGATAAGGATGCATAACCTCAACTTGCTTTCGTTCTTGCCAGGCGGTTAACAGTGTTTTTCTGGCATCGTCCTTCAGGCGCACAGCACCACTGGCCTCTGTGATGAAGTCATTGAGCTGTATTTGTTTTCGATTGATCAGCGTCAACACAAAACGATCGGCCCACGGGGAGCGAAATTCTTCCAGTAAATCCAGCGCAAGACTGACCCGGCCAGGACGATCCTGATGTAAAAATCCAACATAAGGGTCCAGCCCCACACCCTGTAACGCGGATGCGCATTCATGGGTAATGAGCGTATAGATATACGACAACAGTGCATTTACCGGATCAGCCGGGGGACGCCGCACCCTGCCACCAAACGTAAAACCGCTGCCGCGTAACAATTCATTAAACACACCAAAATAAGTTGCAGCGGCATCACCCTCAATGCCCATTGCTTCACTGACCGATTGTGCATGTTCCGCTCGCCGTAAACTCACGGCCAATCTGGAAACGGCATCACTTAATGCCGGGTTTTCGCCGTGGTTACGAATCTCCCGCATCAACACTGAGCGCGCATTAGTGATTTTTGCAGCAACCATCAAACGGGCGATTGAAACTGATTTTTCTTCATCGTCTGCCCAGCGGTATTGTGCGCGACGTAATAATACATTCCCGGATTGTTTTCCTTGTACACGCGCCAGAAATTTTCCGTATTCCGAATAAAATGCCAGACCAATACCCTGCTCTCCGCAAAACCCCATCAAAAAGGGGGAGACGGACACCTGACCAAAACACAGTATGTTGCTGATGCTGATCGCGGGAAATTGGCCAAGTTTGTTCTTGCCTTGTTTGATCACAATGGTTTCCCGTTCTTTGTGCAAATAGCTTTCCTGCCGGGTGATGTACAACGTATTGAGTAATTTTTTCATGGTTATTTTACCGTTTTTTCATAGCTATTTGGCTTTATGAATCAGTCTCAGTAAATTCTGCAAAAATCCCCGCAACATAGTCACCAGAACGGTCACGCCGAAAGGCATCCGGCTCACACAGGTCCACCAAAGAACAGGCACGGCAACGCTTCTTTTTATCCGTGGGCGGTGGTGTTTTTCCCGACAACAACACGCGATGTGCGCCTTCAATAGCCGCAAGGGTGACATCACGTAATGCGCTATCAATCAATACTGGCTCCCGCCTTCTGACCTGCCAATACCACAAAGCCCCTTCTTCAATGCTCACCTCACGCATTTCTTCCAGACATAAAGCTTGCGCGCAAAGCTGGATTTTATCCCAGTCTTCCACTTTGGGTTTCCCCCGCTTGTATTCCACCGGAAAATATCGGGTAGCGGGTTTGCCTTCAATTTCAAGCAAATCAAGCTTGCCAGTGATACGCAGTTGCTGTGAATTGACCGCAACACCCCGCTCATAGCGGGTATTACCCCGTTGCTCAGGATCACAACTGTCAACACGCTCATGCAATAAATTGCCATGGGCCGTGAAATAGTTTTCTGCCCATGCCTGCTCAAGATGAATCAGCGCAAACTGACGCGGGCAATACGCATAGTGTTGCAAGGCAGAAAGCATGATGGTTTGTGTTTCATCGCTCATTCGCTGACATCTTTCGCTTGATCTGTTGCTATCTCTTTTTGTTGCTGTTCCAGTAATTTATCAAAGTCTGACTTGAAGAGTCTGTCTTGAATAATACGGTATTTTTCAAATTCACTTTCAGCAAAATCTTTGGCGATTTTGGCGGTGACTTTCCCCACATCTTGCAATATTTCGCGTTCATCAAATTCGAGAAACAGATCGAGCCGCTTGCTCCAGTCTTCCATGGTCATTGGAATTTTTCGCCTGGCTCGTCCTTCTGCCAAATCAAGATAGGCATTAACGATTCTACCCAAAGATTCCAGTTCATCTTTGCTCAAGTAGTTTTTGGCAATACTCACATCAGTTTTAATGATCTTGCCATCGGGCGCACTGCTCCAGGATGTCAACCCCATATGGGTTTTTCCGCTATCAGCGCGCTGCATAATCAACTCAGCCGCCGTATGACCATGAATGCCAAAATGCAATTTGTTCTGCACCTTGGCAAAAAAAGTTTTAGTCGCCTCGGCATCTTTGTTGTAATCCAGGCTGGTCGCATAAATGTCAGTGATTTTTTGGTAGAAACGCCGTTCGCTCAGCCGAATTTCCCGAATTTCGGCCAGCAACTGTTCAAAGTAGTCCTCACCTAAAAAAGTACCGTTTTCCAAACGCTTCTTATCCAGCACAAAACCTTTGATCGCAAACTCATGAAGCACCCGCGTTGCCCATTGGCGAAACTGGGTGGCGCGTTTGGAGTTGACGCGGTAACCGATGGAGATAATGGCGTCAAGGTTATAAAATTTGGTCTGATAGCTTTTACCATCACTTCCAGTGTGTCGGAATTCCCGACACACTGAATCCTCGACCAATTCAGCCTCGGCAAAGATGTTGCGTAGATGCTCAGTTATCGTACTGCGACCCTTGCCAAACAGTTCGGCAATCCGCTTTTGCGTCAACCAGACAGTTTCATCTTCAACCCTGACTTCGATGCTTCTTTCACCCGTTTGAGTGGTAAAAATCAAGAACTCAGCTGTGGAGTTGCGGATGAGTTTTTTCATGCAATTACCTCCATATGCGTTCCCACGCGGAGCGTGGAACGAGAGGATATCCAGCCCTCTGATTCATAGAAACGTCTCTGGTTCCCACGGTCCTCCGTGGGAACCCATACCGGACTTTGCAGTGCCATTAATTCGATATGAAGATACAGGATGGTATGCATTCCCACGCTGGAGCATGGGAACGAGAAAGTGAAATATCACAGCGAGTTTTCCTGCCTTTAGTTTGGTGGTGATAAATTGGGAGATAGGCTGGAATTTTTGCTACCCCAGCAATCTAATCAGCTCAACGCCTTCAGACCAATTTGATTCATCTATATCAACCTGATAATCCTTAAATTCTCTGGTAACGGCAACTTCATCATTTTTATTGACCTTGATACGGTCTAACAATGTTGTTGCGGGTGCATTACCCAGTTCATTACTATGTTTGAATAGGTACAATCCTCTTGCGCTCATTTCGCCACGACTGGCAGAGCGGTCATGATCAAACATTTGTAATAGTGACTGCCAGAACAACTCCAGATCATCTTCATCAAACCCTGTTTGTTTAGCCAAGTGAGCAGAGATAAACCCATGGCAACGATATAACCCATAAGGCACTGTAAATTTTCGTCCCATTGTTCTGTTATCACCCTCCTGCTTCTCCGCCTCTTTTTCGGTCGTCACGGCCATCCGGGTGATACTGTGTTCAGATGCCACGATAGGATCAATTGAGCGCGAAAAGGTCATTTGTACTGGGCCCCGTACCTGCCCCGCATTTTTCCCAGTGCTCATCACTGCTCCAAATGTACGAACATCATAGTAGTTTTCACACATCCATTGTCTCGCCGCCGCTGTTTTATCACCTTTTATTTTATCTTTAACTCCTTCCTGTTCATGCGATTCATCGATCATATTATTCAGAATGGCTTTTTCGCGCACAAATATTTTTCTTTTTGGGTTATCTGTTTGTGTCATTTGCACAAAATTGCGTATTTTCCGCTTTAAACAGACATCGGTTACCAGTCCCATGCCGGTTTCAGCATCAATGCGTGGAAGGTTTCCTGCATCGGGATCACCATTGGGATTACCATCCTTTACATCAAATAACAAAACGAATTCATAACGATTATTGAGTCCCATGATTATTCTCCTTGATCACTGTTTTTATTTTTTGTTGATATGTATAAGTCTGGTTTTTGATGATAATACCCAATGGCAAACAGACCCTGGTTTTCCAAATCAAGATGGGCAGGAAATTCAGGAATTAATGCCATCACTTCTTCGATACGATTTTCAGCATTTTTTCGATAGGCTGGCTTCTCCAGCTTTTTCAGGTGATGAGTCGATAAACGCATTAGTGTGCCAAATACCGACTTTGGCGTACAGCTCGCGCTGCTGTAATAGCGGTCTCTAATCGTAGCTTTAATACCCGGCTGAGCATCCAGTTGCAATTTTTCCAGCACGGCAAATAATCGGCCCAGGCAATAGCCTATGCGTCTCTCATCTCTATTCAATGACACAGTTAACTCCCTTTGGTTGTTCGTTGGAAAACGATATTTTCTATTCAGGCAAGCTTTAAGCGTACAGGCACGCGAATAACTAATATGCCCTTGTTCCGCTTTTATCCGTCTTAAAGTTGCTTGTAAAAATGTTTCAGGGAGACGGATTCCCAATAATATGCTTCTGACGACATCGGCTGGAAGATTCGGCGAAATATTGTCATCTTTGTATTGTAGCGCTGTAGCTCTCAGCAGTTTTTTCAGTGGTGGAAAACCGTGATGATCACGCCCAATGATATCAATATCGTCGAACCATGCAGCAATATTTTCTGAGAATTCAGCTACCGTGCCAGTTTGCCAAAACCGGATAACAATGCGTGCGGAATTCGGAGCCATCCCCAAGACAAAGAATCTGTCTTGACCATCATTATCTTGATACGCACCATTATGCACGGATGAAAACAATCCTTTAATCGCTTCCATATTTTTATCGGGATCATCACCGGCATCGGAAAATATCAGCGAAAAGGTATTTTCCAATGGGTGAGATTTTTCTGACCAACAGACATAAGAGGTTTCTGCAATACGAAATTTATTTCGTGATGTTTTGCGCAGCAAGTGATTAAGTGCCGTTGCATAACGAAAAGAAGCATCTGCACTGACTGGAAAATTAAACCCTTTATCTTTACCAAAAGAAGTATATGCAGGTTCATTAATCGCAGCTAGTGGTGCAGGTTTTTGATTGACACCACTCACGCTGTCATGCAGCCTTACAACCTTGCTTTTTTTGCCTGAAACCAGACAAAAGCCATCTTGCACATTACTTTCAGGCAGTGGTTGTTGCTGTACCCAGGCGATGACTGATGTTGATTGACATACTGGGTGCGAGACACCCGACAGCCGAAAAGTTAAATTACACCCTTTTATTTTCAAACATTCCTGCCAGGTTTCACTGGACTTTAATTTTTCAATGTCGTCTTTACTGTTTAGAAACAGGTCAACCGCTTTAACACCGGCATCATTCGGCAAATCATTTCGTAAATGAGCAATCAGATTTTTGAAACTATTATGCTGCTTTATGGCATCTGCTATTTCTTTTTCTTTTGGAATGTCATCAGGTTTGGCCAGCTTGGGTTGACCCGCAACGTAGCCATAGTGATCCCATAAGCAATAAGCTGTCTCATAGGATTTAGCGCCACTTCTACCAGAAGCTTTTGGCACTCGTATTGACCGAACAACCACTTTCCCATCTTCGGTTTCACTATTGCTTTCTAATTGAATAAAGTGTCCGTCATTATCAATGACAATAATATAAGGAATGTTTTTTTCTTCAAACCCAAAAGGTGGCAGCGCATCCTGCTTGCGCTCATAATAGTCACATAGTGCTTGTAATATCATCCGATGACTTCCTTGCTCTGTTTCTCCGGCACCTCAATAACACCTTCCTTCATCGCCGCATTAAAAAACAGCGGCATTGGCTCGGTGCTGTCCCGGTAGTCCATGTCATACAACATCCAGCCCAAATCCCTGGATTCACTGATGGCTGAATCATGTTGTTTATTGTTTTCCACCAAATGAAATTCACAGGAAAACTCCCGGCACCCTAGATAAGGTTGATTAAAGCACTGTCCTTTTTTTGCTCTGCGTTTGAACATGTCCGCAAATTTTCCAGCATTATCGGAAGAACCCGCTTTTTCAGTGAGTGAAAAATGAGCATGAATACGGTAAGCCACATCGCGAAGCAGCAGCCCTGCTCGCTGTTGTCGCGCCTCTTCGACATAGAGAGCAGGCAAAGCGCCTCCCTTCATCGCCTTCGTTATATTGCCCAATGGCAACACTGCCCCCACCTCGTTACGCCGAATATTGACCCAACGAATTGGCTTTAAAACTTCAATTTTTTGAATGTGCCATTCGATAGCAGGTTTCCACATGATCGCTTCGAATATCGCCCTGGCAGCCGAAGGGGTGATAACGTCATAACTTACCCGCTCTACTTTCATTTCAGGACGGGTAAAACAGGCAAAATCACCGCTGACCTCTAAACAAAACCCCATATTCAACTCCTCTCCCTTTTGAAGCGTTATCTGTTTTTTGTTATTAACCACGTACAAACCACGATCACGAGCGCACTAAAAACCAACATGCCCCAAAAACGATCACTGGAATATTGATTCAGTCTCGTTAAGGCTTCAGGCACCCAGCTAAAGTCCATTTCATCTCCGCACAAAAATGCAATGGACAGATGCTACTGGCAAGACTCGGGAAAATCAAACTTTTTTTCTATTTATTAATTTATCTAAATGATACCATGCTTACGTCGCACCCTTTTACCGTTGTGCGTGGATTGAAACTATTTATTAATGTATCTAATGCGTCTAAACGATGTGACAAGCGGGCACTCTATGTGTCCGCTTTTCATCACATCACACAGCTTTCCGCATCCACCAGTGCATCAGGCGCTTTAACCCCGAACAATGAGTGGTAATAAATATCCAGCAAGACAAACAATCCTGCTCTGGTCTCAAGGCAGTGTTTGGCGAGTAGCGCATTAGCCAAATTCTCTGGCACAGTGACGGTATAACGTTGCAGTTTTTTGTAGACTCCTTTCAGGGATGGATCAAATTCAAGCTGCTTAACCCACCCCTCAACAGGGCTTTTTTCCTCACCTGCGGGCTGAAAAGGCACAATGATCGACACCCCCTTGTTATCGATTAAGCGGAACTTCTCCGCCGCTGTTCTAAATTGAATGGCCAAAGGTGCATCATGACTGTGACTAGCGCTTAATAGCCCTAAGATATCGTGTTTGTCCCGCTCTCCCTTGCTATTCATTAATGAGAAATACCGCACAAAACTTTCTGGTGACAATGGATCAACAAGCTGCCGGGAAGCAATCATCTCCAATGTGGTATCTTCACCCTGCCTCAAAAAGCCTGGCGGGGCTGGTTGCTCAGGATTGAATACAACCACCTTTCCAAGACTGTCCATTTTATCTTCGCGATTACAACGCCCCGCAGATTGCGCAATAGAATCAAGCCCCGCCATGGCTCGATAAACCACAGGAAAATCAACATCTACACCAGCTTCAATAAGCTGCGTACTGATCACTCTTAATGGTCTTTGATCACCAGCCCTTCTTTTCTCTAACCTGTTTTTTATTTTTGTTATCACTTCTGTTCTATGCTGAGCACACATATTGGCTGAGAGATGAAGTTTGTTGCCATCATCAGGCAATAAATCAAATAGCTCTCTGGCTTGTCGCCGGGTATTTACAATAGCAAGTACACAATTTTCTGATGCCAGTTTTTCAGACAACGCTTGCCAGCTTAATTTGGGATCGTCTATTGAGGCTAACTGAACATCAACCCGTTTCAATTTCCTGGCAAGGTCAGCAGGATCATCAACAATCTCTCGAACATCCGTCAATCCTTTCAACAAGATTTGTCCAAAGGTGTTTTTCGATTCGTCTAATACTGGTTGTGTCGCCGTGCATAACACCCAGGTTACGCCAAAATCGTCTGACAGCTGCTGCATTATCTGTGTGATTGGCGCATGAAAATCCCGTGGAATTTGTTGAGCTTCATCAAGAATAATAACGCTATTGACAATATTATGGAGCTTGCGGCAACGACTGGTACGCGATGCATGCAGAGACTCAAACAGCTGAACATTAGTAGTAACGATCAACGGTGCATCCCAGTTTTCTGAAGCCAGTCTTGATTTATTGTTTTCTTTTTCGGGTTTTACATCAAGGTTACTGTGATGTTCAAGAACAGCATCATCACCAATAAAACGCCTAAAAACATCTGCATTTTGTTCGATAATGCTGGTAAAGGGAATTGCATAGATAATTCTCGCTTTCTTATAAATACGCGCATGTTTCAAAGCAAAGGCTAGGCTGGAAAGGGTTTTTCCGCCACCGGTAGGGACAGTTAAACTAAACAAGCCCGGTTGCCACTCGGCAGCGGTATAACATTCATTTAAAATACTATTCCGAATATCTTTTAACGACGACTCTTTGCTGCTTTCCTGAAGTTTGGCCATTGCACTTGAGAAACGGTCTTGCAACATTTCCAAATTAATATCTTGTTTTCTCAGACGGGTCTTTTCAGGCTGCATATACAGCTCGGTATCAAGAAAATCCGCATCAACCAGACATGAAAACAGAATTCTCATCCATAGATGGATCGATTCATGAGATTGTGCGACGACGGGCAGTTCGGGACATTCTCCCTGCAAAATATCAGCGGGTATATTTTCATTTAATGCTTCCCGGTATTCATCCAACCCTTCTTTTAATCGAAAAGCCAAACTCCCCTTGCCACCGTGCCAATCTGGCAACCCGGCATGATGACCAGCAATCAGATAAGCAATAATGTGGCCAAAACCTGGGGGAAATTGCTTTACTGCATGTATAGCCCCTGCTGTCGAATGCGGTGCTCTTGTTCCATTTTCGATATGGGCATTTTCTTTCTCATAACCTGATTTCAAACGAATGTAATCTTGAAATCTTTTTCGATATTTACCTAAATCATGCCATCGCCCGGATAATGCAGCCCAAACAGGACCAACATCTTCCGCAAAATCACAGGCCAACTGTTCAACGTCACGCAAATGCTCTTCAAGAGAATGAGGTGATGCCCACTCTGCACTGGCATTCTGTTTTACATGGGCAACATATTTTTCCCTGGTCATTTAATTTACCTGCACTTGCACAAATCATCTGGCACTAATCGGATATGTGCCAATTAAAAACACCTATAAAATAAAGTCAGCAGAATACATGCACCCTTTTACGGCGCGAATGGTGGTAACAAGAGACCGTTCCTTTTTTGTCAGTTTGACAAATATTCGGGGACATCAAACTTTTTTGCTGTACATTCCGGGCAATACATATAAATGGTCTCATCAGCACCAAAAGTAACTGTGCCACCTCTATATTGATGAATACCCCACTCACCTGTATCACCATTATCTAAAATAATATTTCCCTTAACATAACATGGCGACCAGTCAAGAATATATCTATAATCATTTTTTCTGATTCTTTTAGCCATAGTATAATACTCCTCGATATCATTCTGAGTTAACGTAAAATTTTCACAGGAAATGTTTATATCTTTCCCCGCTATAGATTTAACACTAACTTCTGTTATCGTTATTTTATTAACACCCTCCAGGCTCAGGGAGTACAATTCTGGTTCTGTACCATCATCTTCATGATTGACCGTCGAGCATGCAACAACAAATACTGTTAACAGTAAAAATATATATCGCATAACTTTTCATCACCATTTTGCGGTTGCTGCTTCTGTTGGATTTTTTCTTGAAACTTCCGGATGATGAAACACTTCAAAAACAGGTATATTGAGCACAAACCGAAGTTCTTGAACAAGCCATTCAAGGGACTCGTTTTTCACCTTTGTTACAGGCTCGTAAATTTTTTGCCGGTGACTGCTCAGTAACTGGAAGATGTGATCAAACATTGCCCATATTCTATTTATTGTTATTGACGGCAATATATTGCAGGGCACTAACAAATATGACAAGCCGTGTTTTTGTGTGAAATTACCCTTTACGTGAGTATTTTTTATTCATGGGACTCACTTTCCGCTGACCTGCACCAGAATAACAACATCCATAACAGCAGCCCAGGCGTTTGAATGAATATTCGTATTATTTTTACGCCTTCCCCAAACAACACTTTTTGTATTTTTTACCGCTACCACAAGGGCAAGGATCGTTACGCCCGATTTTCGGGGTTTCACGACGGTAAGTGGCCTGGGGATAATCAAGCATCTTATTGAAAGATACGTCATCAATGTCGTGGCTATACCTCGGTTCTGATTGCTGCTCCTCCTTCTGACAGCGGTGTTCCCGCCATTCTATTTGGTCTTGTGCGTAAAAATGCCAGGGGTTGTCAAAACCATCCAATATCGGTATATCAGTTCCACGCGCATAGGCCTCTTCAATATCGTCATCCGTATAATACGCAGCCAGACCATGCTCCCGGTCAGAGAATTTCATGAGCAGTTCACGATAGCGTTCACGCGGATAATGTAACAAGCTGTTGGCTGTAGAAAACCGGTAATCCCAATCTTCCTCTTCATCAGCAACGCATTGTGCTGCCCAGTCCAGGGTTTGTTCCAATGCTTCTCCACCCTGCTGGTATGCTCCCGCCAGTACTGCTTCTGTTATATTGGCACGCATGTACCAGTAATTTTTTGTGTTTGTACAAATATCGGACAACAGGGTAATAACCGATGCTGGTTTGTTGCGCAGCAAGGCGGACCAGTGGCCACTAAACCAGTCTTGCAGGTCATAGTCCTCCTCCCGGTTCATGCCATGCACAAATGCCACTAATAAGCGACCGGCGGATTCGCCAGGTATCAGTCCGAGAATCATTGCGGCATGTAAACGCAACCACCAATAACCGGGGTTTTCTTCTTCTTTTTCGTCGTCAGGTTGTGCAAAGGGTGCCAAAGAATCCAGCATCTGTTCTCCACGCCGGACGCATTCGTCAATCACCGTGCGTGGCACTCGGTCTTCATGGGTTACCATGATGTCGATCAGTTCTGCTGGCGTGCAGGCGGCCAGTTTTTCGTTTTCAATTTCGGGCAGTTTCATCATTGCATTCTTCGTGTTTGCGGTCGCTAAAAACCATAAGAATCCCCGGTATAACCGGAATAAACTAAAACCGGATAAAATGCTTCCGGTAGTGTTTTAACTCATTAATGGAGTCGCGTGTATCATCCAGCGCCAGGTGACTGGAGTCTTTTTTAAAGCTTTTGGCAACATCCGGTGCCCAGCGTGAGGCCAGTTCCTTGAGGGTGCTGACATCAAGATTGCGGTACATAAAAAAGGCTTCCAGCTCAGGCATGCAACGTGCGAGGAAACGGCGGTCCTGACAAATACTGTTACCGCACATGGGTGATTTGCCTTTGGGGACGTATTGCCGCAAAAAATCAAGGGTCTGCTGTTCGGCTTCGGCTTCGGTGATGCTGCTGTTTTTTACCCGCTTGGTAAGGCCTGAACCGTTATGTTGTTTGGTGTTCCATTCGTCCATGGCTGCCAGGATTTCATCACTTTGATGTATCGCTAACATGGGCCCTTCGGCCAGTATATTCAGTTCGCTGTCGGTAACGATGGTGGCAATTTCGATAATGACATCGTTTTGGGTGTCCAGCCCTGTCATTTCCAGGTCAATCCAGATCAGGTTTTTTTTGTCGGGTGTCAGGGTGTCAGGCATGGCCGCTCTCTCGCAGGGTTGTTGTATCTGGCAGCGATACTATCAGAGCTACCACTAAAATTGGCGTTGTTCTCCTCCCATAGCCGTCAGGCTAAGCCCTGCCCGGAAAGAGGGTGAAGCTGGCATATTACCGGTTTTTTGTCCTGCCCTTTTCAATACAGCGTAAAACAGTAGGGTGGAACAAGCGCAGCGGTTCCACCAATGGGCGATAAGAAACAATAACCTGACCACCTGAAACAGGAAAAAAAGCCTTCATGCAATAACGGCTCACCAGCAAATACCGGCTCACGGTGGACATCGATAACTGATTGAATTTTGATGTCCTTTTCCCGCTTGGTGGAACCGCTGCGCTTGTTCCACCCTACCCCGAGAAAAGATTCACTTCCCAAAAACCGCAATTTCAAACGCTGCGGGTATATATTTCGTTAGTCTCATTTGCGGGTATACTGTCGCTGTGGCCGTTCAATCGCATCTGCCGGTTATAACGGTACTGAAGATGAACATCAATATCAAAGACATCACGGTGGTGACCAATATGATAACGAAAACGTTTATATTCCTTGTGATAGCAGGCTTTTCACTCACATCTGCATGGGCTGGCGAACGTGTACCGGATGCTGTCCAGGGTAAAACATTACATAACAAAAACTGCATGGGCTGCCATGACAACAGCCAGTACACTCGCGTCAATCGTATTATTCATACCTTTGAGGATTTGCGCGCCCGGGTGAAATTTTGTGATGGGGCGGCCAATGCAAATTTTTCACCGAATGATCTCAACGATGTGGTGGAATACCTCAATGTCGATTTTTACAAATTCGGGAAATAATCAGGCGATAAACAATGTCCACGCTTGCTGAACAAACCTGTAAACCTTGCGAGGGTGCTGTCAAACCATTGAACAGCACCGACGCACACACCATGCTGGCGGCATTGAATGGCTGGCGCCTTGATGGTGATAACAAGGCAATTCAACAGGACTTTCATTTCAAAAATTATTATCAAACCATGGCTTTCGTCAACGCTGTGGCCTGGATTGCCCACCAGGAAGATCATCACCCGGATATGACGGTGGGTTATAACCACTGCCTGATTCAATACAGCACCCATGCTATTGGCGGGTTATCACAGAATGATTTTATTTGTGCCGCTAAAATCGATGCGTTACTCACCGTTAACAACGGTGCCCATGGCCAGGCGTAAACTCACCCGCCGCCAGGAATGGCGTGCGGAAAAAATCCAGGCCGAACGCCTCGCCCGCTCCCAAAAAAAGAACACCCGCCTTGCTGATGAGTTGCAAGGCAGCGAGCTTGGCCCGGAGCAGCCAGGGCGCGTCATTACCCGCTACGGTGCGCAGGTTGATCTCGAAGACGGTCAGCAAAAACGGCACCGCTGCCTGCTGCGCCGAAATTTACCGCCGCTGGTGTGTGGGGACCGCGTGGTCTGGCAGGCCGGACCCAATAACACGGGTGTGGTGGTGGCCATGGAGCCTCGCCATAGTGTGCTGGAACGCCCGGATGCGGATAATCAGCTCAAGCCGGTTGCTGCCAATATCAATCAAATTCTGGTGGTGGCGGCACCGGAGCCTGCGCTGGATGTAGACCTGATCAATCGTTATTTTGTGGCGGCAGAGATGACCGGAATACCCCCTGTATTGATTATCAACAAAATTGACTTGCTCAGCGATGCTGCCTTTGCCAAATTAAAAAAGCGTTTCCAGGCTTACGAGGATATTGGTTACGGTGTCATCTATGCCTCGACCAAACGTGCGCATGGACTGGATAATCTGTTGGTATATCTGCGGGATAAAACCAGTATTTTCGTTGGCCAGTCCGGCGTCGGTAAGTCTTCATTGATCCAGGTATTATTGCCCGAAGAAGAGCTGCGCGTTAACACGCTATCTGAAAGCAGCGGCGAAGGACGCCATACCACCACAACGACGCGGCTGTACCATTTTTCTCATGGTGGTGAACTGATTGATTCACCCGGGGTACGCGCTTTTCGGCTGGGGCATGCCAGCACCGCGCAAATTACTGAGGGCTTTCGGGAATTCCACCCTTTTCTTGGGCAGTGCCGTTTCAGCAACTGCCGCCACGATGTTGAGCCGGACTGCGCTTTGCAGGGGGCAATTAGCGCCGGAAAAATATCCAGGGATCGTTTTGCGAGCTACCAGCGTATTATTAGCGAGGTGGTTTTTTAATCTCAATGGGCAGCCGCCGCCCACATGATAAATACGAAAAAATGTGGCGTCCATTACACCAACCCCTTATAACAACGCTATACTTGTGCTTTCCGACAGCGTGTGAAAAGGATCACATGCTATTAAGGACGACGCGGGTATAGTTCACAGCCGTAATCAACAAAAGCCTGGAGCAGTAAACATGCCGGAAACCAAACACTCGAACTGGAAGTGCATTGTCACTGTAATGGCAACACTGGCTCTGCCCCCTGTGACCTGGGCCGGTGGTGATATCAACAGTGTCGGCAGTCTCAATCAAAGCTCATTCAAAGACCTCACTTCAGACCTTGGTGCCGCGCTCAGCTACAAGGCTATTCGCCCCGCTGAGCCCTTGGGAAGCCTGGGTTTTGATATCGGTTTTGAGGTAAGCAGTACCTCCCTGGAAAGTGCTGCGCTGGAAAGTGCAACCGGCGGTGAAGCGACGTCCAGCCAGTTATTGGTGCCCAAGTTGCATGTCAGCAAGGGGCTGCCCTTCGGTTTTGATGTTGGTGCATTTTACACGTCTGTGCCTTCCAGCAATATCGGGCTGATTGGCGGCGAACTCAGTTACGCGCTGCTGGAAGGTGGCATGCTCAGCCCGGCCGTTTCTATTCGCGGTACCTTTTCACGGCTGACGGGGGTGAATCAACTGGACTTGAGCACTCGGGGACTGGAGCTGTCCGTTTCCAAGGGATTTGCCTTTTTCACACCTTATGCGGGTATCGGTCAAATATGGATTAACAGTGAAACTAATGTAGGTGTAGGCTTGGAAGATGAAAGTCTCACCAAAAACAAATATTTTCTTGGTATTAACTTCAATTTGGGGCTGGTTAATTTTGCTGCTGAAACCGAGCAAACAGGTGATAACACGTCCACCAGTGCCAAAATCGGTGTGCGTTTTTAGTCTGGATATTTTTTTCTGCCCTTTAGCAGGTTGTAAGTGTGTTCGGCACCTTCGGTACCTCCGCCCGAACAAAAAACCTGCGCTGTTCGCAGGGTGGGCATTGCCCCACCATTTACATCAATACTGCCAGTCTGCATTGGTGGGCAGTGCCCACCCTACAAAATTATTCCTTCAACTGTCGCAAACTGCGGGAAATCCCCCCAGGGGATTGTGAGAGTCACAGTACAAACATTCAGGCAAAAACATCAATCCCTGCAAGTACGTTACTCAATTCAAATCGCTGTTCCTGCGTAGCCACGTTGCTATATTCCATGATGGCACGTTGTGCCGCAGCTTCGTTACCCGGCCTGCCGGTCGGCACATTACTTTGTAAACTATCAAGCCCTTCACGCTGACGGGCCAGCACCAATGCACCCGCAGCATCGGCATTGTGTGCCGCATTAACGACAGTATTGACGGGTGCAATGGGCGGGGCTATCTGCTGTAGCGTACGTGCATTAACTGCTGAAGATACATCGGTGTGCGCGGTGGCAGACAGTTCAACAGCCGGTTTGCGTGCTGTTGATAAGGCGGCTGACAATCCCGGGCCGGCCACAAGCCCTGCATTAATGGAAGAAGTTTGCATGTGTGTACCGTTCATCCCTGACAGCCGTCATATTGAAAATATACTCGCGTTACAACACGGCCTTGTCAAGATGCCTCGCTTTATTCAGGCCTTGGGCACGCGACAGGTTTTTTGCATCGAGTAAATCTGCATCACGGAAATTAGCGCCACGCACATCGGCACCATTAAAATCGACGCCTCTGAGGTTGGCACCGATCAGACTGGCCGCAACCAGACGGGCTCTGACCAGTACACTTTTCAGTAAAATCGCATCATTCAATTTGGTATCACTGAAATTTGAGCCGGTAAAATCTCCCCCGGTAAGCACCGCTCCACGCATGTCCGACCAGGCAAAACTGGAATTAACCGCGCTCACATTCAATAAATTGGCCTCACGCAGATCAACGCCTGTCAGGTTGACCTCACTGAGATTAGCGCCCCGTAACAAGGCTTTTTTCAGGTTGGCTTCCTGCATGCGGGCACCAAACAAATTAGCGCCACGCAGGTCGCAACCTTCCAGGCTGGCATCCATAAGATTGGCACTGCTCAACAGGGCTTCGCTGAGAATCGCTGAATCCAGATTGGCCCGTGCCAGATTAGCCGAGCCCAGGTCTGCTGCGCGCAGGTTGATACCACTCAAATCTGTCCCTTCCAGATTGGCGCTACGCAAAATACTGTTACTCAGGTCTGAGCCCTGAAAATTAACTTCGCGCAAATCCAGACCGCTGAGGTCGGTGGCTCCCAGATACACATTCACGAACTGCGCATCATACAACACTGCATCTTTCAGTTTGATGCCCTGCAATAGCGAACGATTAAATATCGTGCCTTGCAGGTTGGCACCGGACAAATCTGCGCCATTAAGGTTGGCTCCGGTAAAATCGACGCCGGTGAGATTGGCACCCCGGAAGTCTGCCTGCCGCAAATCAACTTCCACCATAACCGCTCCGGTTAAATCGGCCTTGTCGAAACGTACCTGCTGGAGACGGGCATTACGAAAATCCGTTCTGGCCAGATAGGCCTGGCTAAATATGGCGGCCTGGAAATTAAAGTTACGCAGTTCAAGACCGGCAAGGTTTTTACCGGCAAAGGTAATCACTTTGTTTTTATCCCGCCTGGCAAGCGTGCGCACCAATTCCAGCTTGGACATGGGCTTGGCGAACGCCGCAGCATTGTTCTTGGTGGGCGTCCCCCCGCAACTCGTTAAAGCAATGAGCAGTAATGAAACCACCAGCAGAATGATGTGAATGCGATACGTCTTTACAGCCATTGAGTTTTCCGTATTTAGTGATGTTTCAAGCCATTGCCTGAAACCCGGGTGCCTGCAAAAAACCTTGTTCTTCAGTGCGATAATATCGCATTTATATAAAATGCCCTAGCCTGGCGGGGTATTAACACCATAGCCGTCAGGATGGGTGGAACAAGCGTAGCGGTTCCACCAAACAGAAAGGAACATCAAGGTTTAATCAGTTACCGATGTCCACCTCATGTCGCCATTTGCCAGTAAGCTGTTATTGCATGAAGGCTTTTTCTCCTGTTTCAGGCACTTGGATCGTTGATTTTTGTCGGTGATATACCGCCCATTGGTGGAACCGCTGCGCTTGTTCCACCCTGCGGTTTAGTCTGATGGCTATGCTGTTAACGCCCCCCAAGTCTATCGGATCTTTTTCCAGGTAACTTTATCGCGCAAATACACCGGAAGGGCCTGCTCGGCACTGACCCTCTGCCCGGCCTCGTAACCCGCCACGCCCAGCAGCGCCACATCACGGGCATGGGGAAAACCCGCGCCATCCCATGATGTCAGCTGTTCTGCACAACGCGCCGATAATATCGCGTCATAAGCCGCCCAGCCTGCTCCTGCCCCCTGCCAGTCATTGCCCGGAGGGTATGGCACATTATCAGGCGACGAAACACATTCTTCACCAACCCGTTCCATCAGGCCTGCCGCATTGCGCTGGTAGGCACCCCAGTAGACTTCATTCATGCGTGCGTCCAGCGCGGCCAGCACCCGGTCTCCTTTCACACCCTGTGCTAACGCTGCCAGTGTCGAAACCGGCACGACGGGCAAATCCGCCGCAAACGCAATGCCTTGTGTCACACCCACAGCAATGCGCACACCGGTAAATGCACCAGGACCACAACCAAAAGCCATGGCATCCACCTGGGCAACAGTGATGCCCGCCTCGGCCATGAGTCCATCAATCATCGGCAGAATGCGTTCCGTATGCGCGCGCGGCGCAATTTCAAAACGCGCGCGCAGTTCACCGTCAATGGACAGCGCCGCCGAGCAGGCATCAGTGGCAGTTTCAATGGACAGCAGTTTCACGCGTTTACCTTCTCCTGCTTTTGTTCACCCGCAAAAAATGTCTGCACACCCGCCACATCCCGGCTGACCGGCATGGGCGGCAGGCTGTTACGAAAAATACGGCCATAACCTTTACCAAACAGACGCGGGTCACAAATCATCAACACGCCACGATCATGCACATCACGAATCAACCGCCCCACCCCCTGCTTAAGCGTAATCGCCGCCTGCGGCACCTGATAGTCAAAAAACGGGTTTAACCCCTGCGTGCGCATGGCTTCCAGTCGTGCCTGCATCACGGGATCACCCGGTGAACTGAACGGCAGCTTATCGATAATCACGCAGGAAAGCGCTTCGCCACGCACGTCCACCCCTTCCCAAAAACTGCTGGTGCCCACTAATACGGCATTGCCCAGCTCCCGAAAGCGCTCCAGTAATTCGCCGCGCGGCAGGCTGCCCTGTACTAACAGCGGGTAGCTGATCTTGCCTTCCAGTTCACGGGCGACAATATTGAGCGCACGGTAACTGGTCAGCAGGAAAAAGGTACGGCCACCACTGGCGTCGATCACGGGTCGTGCGGCATCGATCACCATCGTGGTGTAGTGCGGGGTATTGGGGGCGGGCAACGTCGTCGGCACATACAGCAATGCTTGTCGGGCAAAATCAAAAGGACTGTCCCAGCGCCGGGCATGGGCATCCTCGATACCGAGTTCACGGGAAAAATGTGTGAAATCATCACCCACCGCCAGCGTTGCCGAGGTAAATATCCAGGCACTTTTATGCTTATCAACATGACCGCGAAAAGTCTCACTGATTTCCAGCGGCGTCATGTGTAACGCAAAGCCACGCGCGTGCGTCTCGAACCACTGGATGACACCCTGCTCGTCACTGCCGCCACTCACAAACTGGTCCAGACGGGCTTTCAGGTCCAGGCAGCGTCGCCAGCTGCGCTCCAGCCCTTTGCCCCGTTCGGCCAATGGTTCCAGGTCTGATTCCAGACGCACTAACGATTCCATTAAATCTTCAGTGGCTGTGGCCAGTGCCACATTGTCATCCATGGATGCCCAGGGCGCACGTTTTGTATCATTACCCAGGGCCAGGCGAAAATCCCTCACGGTTTTTTCCAGGCGGGTAATACTGGCTTGTACCGCATCTGCGTCCGGCGCTTCGGTAAGTACATCAACCAGTGCGTCACGCGCCAGTTCGTTGAGCTGCCGGGCACTGAGGTTGCTGCCAAAAAATGTACTGGCCACATCGGGCAGCTGGTGGGCCTCATCAAAAATGAAGGCGGTAATACCGGGCAGCAACTCACCAAACCCCTCGTCACGCAACGCCAGATCCGCAAAAAACAGGTGATGATTAACCACCAGCACGTCGGCCGCCTGCGCGGTTTTGCGTGCTTTTACCACAAAACAGTCACTGTAAACCGGGCACTCGCCGCCCAGACAATTATCCATAGTAGAAGTCACCTTCGGCCAGATAGGTGCATCTTCCGGTACAGCACCCAGCTCGGCGATATCACCACACGCTGTACGACCCAGCCAGGTGCGAATACGGGCCAGTTGATCCTGCTGTTCAGGGCGTAAGCGTTGGCCTTCCACCTTCTCCAGGCGGTGGTGACACAAATAATTGGCGCGCCCTTTAAGCAGTGCCACAGAGGTGGATACCCCGAGTGCTTTACGCACGGTGGGCAGGTCACGATGAAAAAGCTGGTCTTGCAGGTTTTTGGTGCCCGTGGAAATCATCACCTTTTTACCGCAAAGCAAGGCTGGCACAAGATAAGCGTAGGTTTTGCCTGTGCCGGTCCCTGCCTCAGCAATCAGCATTTCATTATTTTTCAGCGCACGGGCAGTGGCCTCGGCCATATCCTGCTGCTGGCTGCGGGCCGCAAAACCAGACACATGTTTTGCGAGGGGGCCATCCGGCCCCAGAATATCAACAATGGTTTGCATGAAAATGATAAAAAATAGCGTGAACAGCCTCAGGAGGCCTGCTCATCAGGAAAATGTTCTTCGTCTACATCATCCACAGACCAGACCCGCGTGCTGATGGCCTTGAATTTCGCCACCGACATGGCCCCTCGCTTGGCGCGTTTTTCAGACGTTTCCGCCGTTGCCTCCACCAGCACTGCGCGATCTGCCTCATAAATCGCCTGTGCCTCGTAGTCTTCATTCATAAGAATGAGCATGACGCTGTCCCAATCCTGCTCCATTTTAATCTGCCCGATACGCTGGCCACTTTTTTTGTCATTAAAAATGGTACGGCCCTTGATCTGGATATACTTACCCTCACGGCTGCCGGTACCAATGGCATCGTAGCCTCCTGCGCCCGGCTCTGCGGGTACCAGCTTCATCAGGCGAATTACATCATGGGTGGCAATTTCATTACTGATACCCAGCGCCTGCCCCGTGGCCCGGCGATAATCCGCCGCCAGCTTGCGAGCCTTGTGCATCAATTTGTCTACGTCGTATACGGCCATGGTTGTTTGAATCGCGAAACGCTGCCCATCCGGGAAAAAGGTTTTGCGTATCTAACCCTATTTACCACCATTTTGGAAGCCGTAATACATGAAGAATGCGAACCAACCGCCTGAAAAATCACTTGAATTATTCGCCAAGCATTGCTGCTTTCAAACCCGAATCTGCCGGTTCTTCCCCCAGCCAGACCCTGAGCAGGGCGGAATAAAACGCCTTGCCAGGAATGCTGCCTTTTATTTGATCATTGATACGCACCCGGGTACCGGTTTCCGGCAGGTAATCCAATTCGATACGATCACCCCGTTTCACGGTGACGAACAGCGCATTAAAAACTTCAAGCTGTGTTTTAAGCGCATCAAATTGCTTGCGGGTATGGTTGTTTTTAAAGCCATCAACCCAGCCTTCGATAAGTTTTTCTTTTTCAACTTCTTTATAAAGGAAGTGCATTAATAGACGTTTAGGGCCATCCATATTGATAGCCGTCTCAGCATCCTGTGTTTTTTGCGGCAAATAGAGCGCGCCTACATAAATTTTAAAAAAGAATTTACTGCGAATACCGGCACCATTGAGTTTGAGAGCAGTATTGGCAAGTGGCACCTGCTCCGGCACCTTGACCCCGGCCACTTCTTTCGCATAACCATGGGTAGACATGAAACACAGCAATAACAAACCGGGCAATGCAAATCGGATATTCATTTCAGGCTCTCCGTAATTTAGCAACAAAGGTTCAGTACCCGAGTTATAGCACAAGCCTGGAGACTGGAATAAAAAAAACAAGCCTGCCACAAGCGCCATATGCCATGTTTCAATATAGAAAAGATACTTACCGCGACAAGACTTTCCTGTCATAAAGTTACAAACTGTCTCTTTTAAGAGACAGTTTTGCATGACAAATTACCAGAATGGCAAACCTTATTAGCCTGTCCAGACGAAACGGGAACAACAAGACAGGCAATTGCGTTCAATCCAATGCAGATAACCAAACGCAATAAAATCCGGATCAACATAAACTCAAGGAGCCATCATGAGATTCGTCACGCTTATAATCACCATTCCTTTTATACTATTAATGTCCGCCTGTGTATCCAGTAGTAAATTTGAGGCTGCACTGGCAGAAAAGGAAGCGATGAGCCAGTCCCTGGAAAGCGCGCAAAATGAAATCAGCCGCAATAAAGAACAACTTAAAAAAGCAGAACAGGAATTAGCCGCCGCCAGAGCGAAAGTTACCGCAACACAGGATGAGCTGGCAGAACTTGAAGCAAAAAAACAGGCGCTTCAAAAAGAACTTTCTGATTCTCAGGAAAAAATGGCCACACTGAGTAATATTGAAGCCGAAACCAAGCGCCGAAATGAAATATATGCACAGTTTGTCAATCGGCTGAAAACCATGATCGATGGCGGTCAATTGACTGTCAGTATCGAACAGGGACGAATTGTGATTAATCTTCCCAATAACGTTCTGTTTAAAAGTGGGAGCGCTCATTTAAATCCCGACGGTAAAGACGCCCTGACTCAAATCGCTGCGGTATTGAGCCAATTTTCTGACAGGCGTTTTCAAATTGAAGGGCATACAGACAACATGCCCATTAAAAGCGCCCGATTCCCCAGCAATTGGGAATTATCCACATCCCGGGCACTGACGGTTGTCCATCTACTGACAGATATGGGTGTTGCGCCTGAAAATATTTCTGCCGCTGGCTTTGGTGAATTTCACCCAAGAGCGGACAACAAAACAGAAGAAGGCCGGAAACTCAATCGCCGTATAGAAATCATTATGCAGCCAAACCTTGATATTCTTTCCAGTGAGCTTCCAAAAGTAGCGCCTTAAAAAACCGATGACTTACAAACTCAAGTTTTGGGATTCAAACCCAAGCAAAAATATAACGCAAACAAATGCTCATTCTGAACCCCGAAACTTGAGTTACAGAGCAGCAAATAATAAAAGAAGGATGCCCGCGCTCACGGGCATCCTCTTCTTACGCTTTATGTAAAGTTATAGAAAGACTAAGCGTCATCCGGATCACGCAAACATAATCCCACAACCGCAGACCGATGACGACCGACAAAGCCACTATTGACAATAGTATTATCCCAGGCACTCAGCCTTACGATATAACCGCAACGTGGCATCCCGGCGGTATTCAGCGACCAATTCCCGTTCTCGAACGTTTTCGTCGGTGAAAACACCCTGTTCAACGGCATTGTTCCACCTGCTGGCAAAGGTGCCGGGCTGGTGAAATTACCGCCCTTGGCTGGCTCGACAAAAAGGCGCACCTGACGCAGATGCGCATCAGAGACCGAGTAGCTGCCGTCAATCACATCACCAATTGTAAAGTCCGCGCAATCGCCTCCTCCCGAAGTAATGTTGATTGCAGGATCAGGGGCGTCATCATCCAGCATCACTCTCACCGTGTTGCCATACCAGACAGGTCCGGGTACCGCTGGATCTTTTGCCTTGATACGAATATCCCACAGGCCGGTCTTGCCTGCTGTTTGCCAGCGCGCCAATACGTTACCCACCGGAAATATTTGCGCATTGCCAGGACCACCAATCAGGTCTGCCTGGTATTGATACCAGTTCTCCACATCAACCGACTGATCGACTTTCAGCAAATCGCTCCAGATACCGTTTAATAGTTGATCACGACCCAACATAAAACTGTTGGAAAGCGGTTGCCAGCTACCACCATATTCCCGAACTTCAACCATATATTTCAGGTTAGCTGCACCCGTGCTGATATCCGGCGTATTGGCAATATGCCCGGTAATAATCAATTCGCCACCAAACGGACTCTCCGCTGCCGTAAAGCCCGCCAGAGCAGCCGCACCACTGGCCAATCCCGTTACCTCATCAATGTCATCCGTATCCATACTCGCTACCGTCTGAATAATCGGCATATGTGTACCAGGAGGATAGGAATAACCGGAGCTGATATGTATTACAGTCTCCTCACGATTACCCCACACCGGTACATAATTGGGATTATTGCAGGGCGGCGCGATATTCCAGGACATGATTGCCCGCACAGGAACCAGCCTCGCTCCCTGCTCGCAGGGTTGACGGTATTGATCAAAATTAACAGGAAGGAAAGCTGCATATTCCAGACCGTCATCTGGCACCTTGCTGATATCATGAACATTGACCGAGGTCGTTCCCAGGCAGGTTTCAAAACTGCCATTGTCATCGAAGTCTGCCCAGAAGGTCACATACTCAAGACTCCCTTGTTTGCATAAACTTCCAGAGTAACCAGATGATAATTTAACCCGGATTGTCGCAACCATGGTCTGCGTCTTTGGGTCATAACCGATACATTCCATCTCTTCATAGCGTGTACTTCCATCCCCCGGATTTAGTACTGACACCAGATCATTGATATCGATATCCAGATTAAGGTCTGCCAGCAATCCCGCACTACCCGATGATGTAAGTAAGGCCGAAAAAACAGGTTGACTCATTAACTTATTCAGCTCGGTCAGTGCAAAACGGTGTACCGGTACATCTTTGCCTTTGTACATTTTCTGCAACTCCGGTACAGTCATCGCCATTTTTTTTGTCGGAGTAATGTTTGCATTCACATCGATGGCCGACAACAGTTCTGGCTTAATTTTTACTTCCAGTGCCTGGAGAATATCACCAACCAGAAAAAAGGTTTTAGGGTCTACCTGGATATGGGCATCATGTATATCTCCCCACACAGGAATAAAATCTGGCGTATCTTCAGGCGGTGCATTATTCCAGGAAAGGATCGCTCGTGCCAAAATAATATTCTCGGTAACACAGAGATTTTTGGGCGGGTTTACCGTTAATGAAGCAGCATACTCAAGTCGTTTGCTACCGTTGGTTACTTCCGGGATATCATAGGATGTGAAGCTGGTTAACCCCTGATCCACCCAGGTCGCACCATTATCGTAGGAAAGGTAAAAACGCACAAATTCTGGTGAGCCATTGAAACAGACATCACCACTATAGCCAGCAGATTGTTTAATATAAACAATGGCCTCCAGGCGATTGAACTGTGGCTGAAAGCCAACGCAGCCCAACTCTTCATAGAAGGTATTACTTTGAACATTAAGCACTGATTTAACTGGACAACACTTGTCGAGGTTGCCGAAATAGTTAGGATTATTCAGCAACAATGCACGAAACTGAGAGCGTTCTTTTATGTATGTAAGCTTACTATGTTTGCTATGCTTGGTATTTGACATGATTCTATCCCCCTAAATTGGTGAGAATTTTTTGTCCACGCGAAAACCACAAAAACAAAAAACATCAATTCAATTGTTAGAAAAACAATGGTCTTGTATAAAATCGCAACATAAACGCTAAAAATTGCTTATGCCACACGTCTACCATGCAGCCACTCTAAAAAATTCCATATGATATATTCCACAAATATTCAGGGAATATTAACGAGAGTAAAAATAGAAACACAACTCTACAGCAATTTTTCTCGTTCACTGCGCCAAAGCGGAATATTAAAAATATAGAGTGTTTGAACAAAAAGCCTGTGTAGCAAGCTATGGGGAATTGAAACCAAAGAAATTAAGAAAATAATTTTGGGATGAATAATAGTTACCTTAATTGCGGCCGCTTTTGCAGCTTTCGCTGTAACGTTCGGCGGTGCATACCAAGGGCACGCGCGGTGGCTGTAATATTGCCTTTATGGTCGTTTAATACCTTTTGAATATGCTCCCACTCTATACGGTTGACGGAGAGCGGCTGTGTGGTGATATCCACACCTGTATCACCTTCCTCACGATAAAATGCAGCAATGACTTCATCAGCATCCACAGGTTTAGCAAGATAGTGAATAGCGCCCAGCTTGATCGCTTCAACCGCAGTGGCAATACTGGCAAAGCCGGTCAGCATAACAACCCGTGTGTGTGAATCGAGATCAATAAGATGCTTGACTAATACCAGACCGGAGCGCCCCGGCATATTAAGGTCCACCACGGCAAACTCAGGGGATGTTTTCTCACTGAGTGCGATACCCTCATCAACATTACTGGCTACCTGTACATTGAAACCCCGCCTGGTCAGTGCCTCCCCCATCACCTGGCAAAACAGACTGTCATCTTCCACTAACAATAGCGTAGGACGATCACTGGATGGCTCGGTTTGTTGATCCATTATGTCGGTACTCTTATAGGAACAAGTGGTAATTCAATCACGGCCTGCGTGCCGCCGCTATTTTGATTAAGCAGCTGTATTTTTCCACCGAAGCGTTCCATCACCGCGCGGGCCAGATAAAGCCCCAGCCCCTGCCCGTCCGGTTTGGTGGTAAAAAATGGCGTACCGGCAGCGGCAAGTTCTGAGGGGTTTAGTCCTTCACCCCGGTCACAAACACTCAGAGTGAGATGCTCGTTGTTCCAGCGTCCTTTTACTTCGATGCTGTCAATGGAAGCATCAGCGGCATTATTGAGCACATTCAGCAGCGCCTGGGTAAGCGTGGTATCTGCCAGAATTTGCGGCGTCGGGCGTGACCCTTCTAATTGACAGGAGACCCTTGCGGCCGGGCGCGAGGATCGCAGTAACCCGACCACAACTTCCAGATAATCATCAATCGCAAAACTGCGCCCGCCTTCAGGCCGTACCTGTCCAGCACTGGCAGTGATACTGGAGAGAATACTTTTGCAGCGGTCCAGTTGACTGCGCAGCATTTTTGTTTTCTCCAACACCTCGGTGTCGTTTGCGTGCTCGTGCCGCAATTCACCCACCAGCACGGCCATTGTTGCCAGCGGTGTGCCCAGCTCATGCGCAGCACCAGTGGCCAGGGTGCCCAGTGTCACAAGATGTTGATCACGTAGCGCTTGTTCTCGCGTTTCCGTCAGAATACGGTCCCGCTCCCGTAAGCTGTTGGCCATGCGGACCACGAAGAAGACAATCAATCCCGCACTCAGTAAAAAACTGAACCACATGCCCGTTACATGCAAGTCGAAATCAACACCGTGTTTGATGTTCGCATGGGGCAGTGGCTGAAAAAAGTAAATAAGCAGGCTGTAACAACCGACAGTCAACACAGCCATAGCCCAGGTAAAACGCTGGGGCAGGATGGAGGCAACAATAACCAGCGGCAACAGAAAAAGTGAGACAAAAGGATTGGTGGAGCCTCCGGCAAAATAAAGTAATGCACACAGAACCAGCGTATCCAGCACCAATTGCACAAAAAACTCCCACGATGATACCGGGCGCGGCTTTCTCATGCGTAACAGGGTCAGGATGTTAATCACGCCATGCACAGCAATGGTGAGGAGCAACGGCAATAGCGGTAGCTCCATTGCCAGTACCTGAGAGGCAATAGTGACCGCTGCCAGCGCACAAATAATGGCGATATTTCTCAATACAAAGAGGCGCTGTAGATTGAGTGCAGCAGTTGGATCGTGAATTGCCTGAAAGTTGCTCATTGCCGTAGTATACAGTCCGTTGATGTCTTGCGCGGAGTGACAAATTGTCGCGTAACACCTGAGCCATTTTTCTGGCCCGCATTCTGCCAGCTCTTTTTCAGCGCCCTCACTGGCAATAAAAACCTTAACAAACAATATGATAACAAGATTATATTATTTATAAATATCGCAAGCAAAGCAAAGATCGCCAACATAGCGCTGCCCATTGAGGAAGTCGGTACTGTGCTGTGCAGAATTCCAATAACAAGACCCGAGGGTACAACGACCACAGCATTATGCCGTGATCGTTGTCCGTGGATTAATAACCGTCAGTCAATGTCAGCATAAACGCGACGATGGCATCTTCCTCACTATTTGTAAGTCCAAGATTACCCAATAATACGGTTTCAACATTTTCCGGTACTTCCGGTGAGTTCCACAACCCGGGAATATCCCGCGTGTTATAAAACTGTACAACTTCTTTTAGCGTCTTTAACAGACCGTTATGCATATAAGGTGGCGTCAGAGCAATGTTGCGCAAATGAGGCGTTTTGAATTTCCCGTTTTCTGCGGTTATGTTCAGCACGCCACCAAGCCCCAGGTCGATCACATTGGATGGCTGTTGATTGAGGGGGTATTCGGTATTTTTCGGTAAACCCAGATTGTGGTAGCGAAAATCGGTGAACAAAATCGGACTCGATGATCCACTCCCGCCCATACCGCCCATACCGCCCATACCGCCCATACCGCCCATACCGCCCATACCGCCCATACCGCCCATACCGCCCATACCGCCCATACCGCCCATACCGCCCATACCGCCCATACCGCCCATACTGCCCATACCACCCATACCACCCATACTCATCATCATTCCACCGCTTGTGTGACATTGAGCACACCGGCCTTTACCATTGAACAGCATCAGGCCGCGTCGCTCCTGAAAGGTGAAGCTGGCCTGCCCTGCTATAACCTGGTCAAACTTTGAGCTAAATTGATTAAGCTCATCAGATCTTTCAAAGGCTGCAATAGCCTCCGCCATGCAGTCATAAGCGTCATCGATGTTACCAATGGGGCCGCATATATCCTCAAAGAGGTTGATGTAATCTGAGGCCTGTATATCCGCGATAACCGTCGCCTTGTCAGGATTATTCATTTCAAGAGGATTTAGAAACGGACCTTTTGCCTGTTCAGCAAGATTAGCTGCACGGCCATCCCAGAATTGTCCGCCAATGGCAACATTGTTGTTATAACTGAATTCCGGAAAAAACATAGCATAGGCGGCACTGGGCGAATTTCTGTTGCCAAAGCGTCCGGGAATAACACCTTCCGATACCGGAAGATGAGTATCCGGATCCGCAAAACCTGCATTCTCATGATGGCAGCTGGCACATGACTGGCCATCAGGCTCTGATAAGCCCTCATCAAAGTAAAGCTTTTTTCCAAGCGACTGCTGTGGCGTCAGTCCTGCCTGAGCATTTGAAAAACAAACCACAAAAAGAGTGAAAAGACATACGGTAACACTTTTTTTAACCTTACAAATCATAACATTTCCTTATTTCAAGTTAATTTATTTATGACAATTTGCAACAACTTATGAATGAACAATCAAAAGTTATATCCCTGGACATATGGGAATAAATTTAAATTCCCCAATTAATTTCCGCAGAAGACTAGTTCACTTCTAACGGCATATCAAGATGTAACAATTACCTTAACTTAATATTAAATTATTTACAGAGTGTTATTTATCCTCCTTCGATACTTAAATGATAAATTGACACTTTAAAATCACTGAAAGTAGTGTTTTTTATATATTTAAAACATAATAATTTTCTCTTCACACAACACCAAAAGAACAATAAATGTACAACTCATTTTGCTAAATCACATCATCTGTACATCATATTTATTCTCTAAGCTCTTGAAATACTCAGCATACTGAAGATTCTTTCCATTTCAATCTACCTTGAAATATACCGTAAAAATTTTTCAAAAAAGTGCGACAAAATGTCACGCGACATTTTGCCACTTCCGGCCTTTTTTTTTCTCCATTAACATTCGCCACAGGAATTTGGAAACCAGATTGCACTGATATTCTGGTCTCACCAAATATGATGACAGGAGGTCCATGATGGCATTAATGATTACCGAAGAATGCATCAATTGTGATGTATGTGAGCCGGAATGTCCCAACGAAGCAATTTCGATGGGTGATGAAATTTGCATTATTGACTCAATGTTATGCACCGAATGCGTAGGAGCCTACGACGTAACACAGTGCACCAAAGTCTGCCCCGTAGATTGCATTGTGGATGACCCTTGCCACAAAGAAGGACAGGATCAATTATTCGCCAAATTTAAACGTCTCTCTGAAGAAGCCGCGTAATTTCGGAGAGAAATAGGGATAAACCGTAATGCAGATAATAAACCGAAAAATGACCCGGGCAATAATGGTGCTGTTTTTCACCTTTTCGTTTGGCGTGTTCCAGATAGCAATGGCCAATACAGTAGACGAGCCATTGTTGCACCCAGCCATTCCGCTTTTAGATGAAAAAGGAAACCATGTGCGTGATAGTGGCAAGCCTTATAGCCCCAGGGTAACCTGTGGCAGTTCCAGCTGTCATGATTACGATGCAATCACTCATGCTTATCATTTCGAAATGGGGCGCGATGAAGCGCGCGATGACTTTGGCAGCAAACGTGGTCTGCCACACCTTGTCTCTCCCGGGTACTTTGGTGGCTATACCTGTATGGGTGGAAACAACCCGGAGGTATTAGCCAAAAAAGACAATGACAGCGCCGATGACTTTGCCGATAAAGGCAGTGCGGGTTTAATTAAACGCTGTATCGGCTGTCACACTGGTGGTGGCTGGATGGAAAAGGACCGCAATGGCCGCCAATATTATAATACCGACCCGGCCAGCGTGACTGAATTCGATGGTGATTATTTTAATCGCGGCACCGATGAAAACAATCAGGACACTGATGTGAATGTTGTATCACAATGGAACTGGAACAAAAGTGGTGTGGTGGAAGCCGACTGCATGATGTGCCACACCAATTTCAGCGCAATGAAGAAATTTGATCCGCAACTGGGTGCTAACGATGGCAGTGACCATACAGACTCAGCATATAACCACTTTCGCGACTTGCGTAACAACTATCTCGTTAAGGAAGGCGGTTATTTTCGTTATGCTGCCACGGCAATTTTGGAATTCCTCAATCTCAAACACCCTGACGGCAGTCAGGAGGAAAAATCGTTATTGATTTTTGAGCGTGAGATCAAGCCCGCCAACGGGCATGGCAGTAGCGGCGGTCCTGACTATACTCTGACATTAGGGAATGATGAACTGCCTGTCATCAACTGGAATGCTGATGCCTTTGATAGTGATGGCAAGGTTCTGATTCCGATGTTGCGCTTCCCTGCAAATGACAACTGCATGTTATGCCATCGCACCAGCAACTCCCGGCGTGGCTTTTACGGCTTCGGTGAAGTCGCTTCAGCAACTTATGAAGATGGTGATGACGGCCCACTGGAAGAAGACTACAAGGATGATGTCCATAAAGGAAAAACCTGGACCGAGCCTAACGGCGAGACCCGGAAAATTGAAAACTGCAATGCCTGCCATTCACGAAATTATTTCAAAAAACCCTTTGAAAATGTGGACCTGAATGCAGATCATAATTTTCTCAAAGGCAACTCGGATATGGATGTGCGTAACGATCTTGATTACAACGCCAATGCCAAAACCTGTGAATACTGTCATAACGATGCCCCTGCACCTGCCGAACTGGCCATTCCGTCGGGACATGAAGATATGCTCAGCGCGCATCGTGAAATCTGGAAATCCAATGGTGATATGGCGGGTTATCCCATCAATACACTCACTAAAATCACGCAAACCCATCTTGATGTAATCGCGTGTCAGACATGCCACATTACCAATAAAAAAGACCGTCGCGGAAACACGATTCAAATCCTGTATCGCTACCGTGCTGAAGCAGGTGGTGAACTTAAAATCGTCCCTTATAACCCGCGACTGCGCTATTACTGGAAAGACCGCAACAGTGGCCGGGTATTAAACCAGACCGAGCGCAACAGCGTCTTCGAGTTAAAAGAAGAAAATGGTGAACAATATGGTGCTGTGGTGGATTCTGACGGCACTGAACTGACCCAGGTGAGTGTACGCATGTCGCACGGCAATGTGCGCTTTGGTGACCCTGAAACGTATGAAGGGTTTGTTGCACTTAAAAATGCCTACGACAGCCTGTTCATGGACAAAGGGATCAGTAATCCTGATGCGGTACTGGTGCGAACTGAATCCAATGCATACATCATTTCGCACAATGCCCGTCCCTCTCCGTCATCACTCCAGTGTGGAGAGTGCCATAATCGCAAGCAAAGTGGTGCATTCAGCTCTCTGGTGTCAACGGATGGCTTGTTTGGTGAAAACAATACCAAGACCGTTGTCCAGCTGCCCGACCGCCGTCTGGTGGATGAAGGTATCATCGTATTTGATTTACCGTACATGCAGATGGATGAAACCGGCAAGGTAACCGAAAGTGTGGCTGATATTCTTTATGTCACCAAAATAGACCCTTCGATGACGGTGTTGCGATCAGCAACGGCACCTGTTGCAGCGGGAGTATTAAAACGGATGTCCATGGCAGATGGCCTGGATGCCGCAGGACTGGACAGTCGCGATGCGAACGTGACAGCACACTTCAGCAGCGGTGAGGTATACCTTTACAAAGCCAATTACGGTAATCGTTCTGTACGTGCCGTGGCACTGATCCCCGAGGTCAACGGTCAAACTGAGTTGATATTTCCCTCGTATCGTATGCAGGTTGCCCTTGCCGATAATGATGTTGTTTCGGCAGCAGAAAATGCCGGCCTGGGTGAGCTGGCTTCACCGGTATTTTCATTGGAAGCGGTGGATAAAAACAGCCGTGAAGTCACCCGCTTCGCTGGCAGCCGGGTGTTGGTAAAGCTCCCTTATGAAGGTACGGCAACCAACACTGATGAAATTAAAGTCATTTTTTCCACTACCGGGGATACTGCCTGGCAAGCTATTGATAATGATGACATCGTTGTTGTGCAACCTCACGCTGATGAAACCGGTGATGAAAGCGAAGGTGAAGATGAAGGTTATGTTGCCTTCCTGACGGATCATTTCAGCGACTATGTCATTGTCAATAATACCCGCAGCATAACGCCACCCTCGCAAAACAGCGGAACGCCTGGAGAGGGTAGCGCCTCCGGCTCTGGTGGTGGAGGCAGTACAAGTTACCTGCTGTTATTGCTGCTAGGCCTGATGTGTGTGTGTGCATCGCCTGGCTTACAAAAAATAAAACAATACCCGGACACAGGATGTTAGAAAAATGAAACAGATACTGTGGCGGGAACACCATGAAAAATTATTGCCCTGGATAGCCGGAGCCGGTTTTGCGGCCAGCCAGATTGTTGTTGCCTCCAGCTGCACACTACCTAAAGAGGGGCGCTGCTCCACTTGTGGTGGTTGCGTAGTGGCACTGGCTGCCATTGTGACCTGGGCGATCTATAAAAAAAGAAACGGCAACGGGATTTATGATGAAAACAACCCGCAAAATCAGGGAGGGCTAAACAATCATTCTGACAGTTCTGTTGTGTCTGAAAGATATCCAGTAAAGCGAAAAAAGAACAGGTGAGTTATCCAAATGAGCGACGAACAACGCAGTCTGCGTATTTTTCAGGTGCATACTGAAAAATCCAGTACTCACTTTTCATCCCTCAGCGTTATAGCTCGATCATATGGAAAAACCCTACCCTTCTCGCATCGTTTTAATGGATAAAGTCAGGCCAACAGAGCTGTCAAAATGATTGTAACCCATACGCTGATCGTTTTTTTACCGCAACGCCAGCTCCTGCATTAACCGTGAAAACCTGAGTTATACCAGCGGACTCTACTATCTGTAAGCGCTGTCTTGTGATGAAATTCTGCAGAAACGCTGAACCGTCATATTAAACCTGGACGATGTACTTGTGACATACCGATGGCTGACAGCAACCTTGCAAACGGGAACAATAATATTAACAGTAGGCACTGCGCATGCCGGCATATCAGGGCGTATTGAGATGCTTGTTGAACAGGATAACCAGCGCTTTCAGAATAACAGTCGTATCGAAAAACGACTGGACCTGGTTTATGACGACCCGGCAGCCGGTCTGCGTGGTGGCCTGGCACTGGCCCTCGCCCAGCGGCAAGGTAAACAGGTGGAAACCCTCAGTCAATTTTACCTGGAAAAAAAACTGAATAACAAGGGTAGCCTGCTGAGTCTGGGTCGTTTACAGCGTAGCGATGCATTGGGTTTCTATATCCTCGATGGTTTGTTATTCAAGCGGGTTGCCGATAAAAAAACCCTGACATTTTACGGCGGTGTACCGAGCCGCATTGATGAATTTCATACCCTTGAAGGAAAATCTCTCTATGGTTTTGATGCACAAATATCCATTCCCCGGTTTATGCATTATACGCTTAGCGGACGATTCGGCTGGCAACGACTTAAACAGCAACAGACTATTGATCGCCTGAATATTGGTTGGCGCGGTATACATCAACAGACACCTGCATTATTCTCTCCTTCCTCGTTTTCATTAACAGGCAGTTATCTTGTTGGTGAAAATGTTTGGGAAAGCGCTCAACTCAGCGCTTACAAAGACTTAAAAAATAACACACAATCTGCACGTTTAAGAATCGATTACGAAATCTATGAACCGGGTAAAAAAACACTCACTTTCAAAGACCGTTTTTATTCCCTCTATGCACGCGGTCGCCAATCACAATTCAAAACAGGGTATCAGTTCAAACAGGGACGCCGACATACCTGGTCTTTAAGTGGGCGACGAATTTCCCGTGAATTCGGCGGCAATGGTTATGCTGCTGTGGTAACGATGGACTATCACAACGACCGGGGATGGTTATTAATAACACAACTTGACCAGATGGCATTGGCTGACGAACATATCAGACGATTTTATTTTGAAGTTCATCAATCACTTTCATCCCTGATGCGCGGCACACTGAGTGGCGTATTACAACAACAAAAACGATTGATAAACAACAATTACAGCACCGGCATCGAAGTCCGACTGGAACGCCGTATCAAATCCGGAATATTACCGTCACCGCTCTGGGTTTCCGCACACGCCAGCACCGTCCGAAACAGTCGGTCATCCAATGAATATCGTATTGCCATACGTCTGAGCTACCGTTTTGATGACCGGACACGGGCACTGTTCTGATGTCAGTTTTACTATCATTTTTACTAAAAGGACTTTTGTGGCTGTTGGTTTTCATTGCGCCACCCTCCTTTGCCAATGACAAAACTGATTTTTCCATTATAGTCGAAACAGAAAAAACAATACCGAAAAAGCAAAAAGACACCTGGTGGGAAAAAAGAAATAAACGCACAGATCTCTACTACCCTCACAATGCGCACATAACTGTGATGGAAAAAGAAGGTGACAGTTGTTTCCTTTGTCATCCGTTTAATGCCAATACAATCACTGACCTTAAGTTGTTAAAAAAACTTAATATCATTGCCAATGAACCACTGGAGGCTATATGCCATGAATGTCATGTGGTAAAACTGACAGCGCCATGGCGTTGTGACCTTTGTCATTCCAGCGCTGACACTATCTGGCCCAATGACCATAACTTTGATTATCTCACTCACCATGGTGAAGATGCACGACAGGATGAAGACAAGTGTCGCCAATGCCATATTGATCTCTCTTTTTGCAGCGACTGTCACTTTCGCCGGGATCCGGTACAGCACCGCGTCCATATCTTAGGCTATCGCACTACACACGGCATTGAAGCACGGATGAACACCGTCTCCTGTAGCCGTTGCCACAATGCATATTATTGTAGTGATTGTCATCAGGAGCACCGCTGATGAAAAACAGTACGACGATCACGGCATTAATGATAATCACGTTATTGTCAGCCTGCGGCGTTAATGACAGCGAAAATAACGGGGTGTCACTGGAAAGCGGTAATCTGATTTTAACCGCATCACATGGCGGCAAAGGTGCAGCCTGGCGTCTACCCGACTGCTCCACCTGCCATGCCATGGCGGTCATTCATGAAAAAGCCGGACATATTCGCCACATTGTACGTGAAAAAGGATATACCACTTGTAGCGGATGTCATGGACGTAATGGCAGTAATGAAAGCGAACCACGACGATGCATTATATGCCATAACAACAATGACCTTCCGCACACACCCAGGTTACAGGGGAAACATGCCCATACATTTACAGCAGGAAAAACCACATTATTAAATGATGATCAATGTATAAATTGCCATGTTGCTTCAGATATGGATGGCCTGTTTGAATTGAATCGTGATCTCACTGGTTATGTCGATAACACACAAACAATATCAGGCTACGAATCTATTTCTGAATTTTGTCTCCGCTGCCATAACCGGGATCATCAACAAACAGGGTTTGAAATTACCGGCGATGGTTTTAATGATCCTCTGATTTCAGTGGAAGATGATTTTTATTTTATCGACCAGCATGGCGCAGTGGATGGCACCGGTTTACGCATCTATGCCGGCCTGCGCCCGGGTTATGAATACCGTACCGTCGTGGCCTGTACAGATTGCCATGCCATGCATGGTACGGATAACACCCGGTTGATTATCGATAATTCACTCAAAGGTGTCAGCCGTCTGGATACATCCATTCGCGAAAGCGCACATCGCGTCACCATAAAAAACGGTGACTATTCACAACTTTGTGTATTGTGCCACCAAATGAAAGTGATACTGGATGATGGCGACCTGGAAACCGGCAATGGTTTATCAGGTATCCATGAAGTGGGCAGTGATTGCCGTATTTGTCATACCCATGGTGAATCAGTACAGGCAGGATTATGAAATATATTTCATTATTTATCCTCTTTTTGATTCCGCTTGTCGTTAACGGAAAGGAAGAAAAAAAAGTTGAGATTCCTCCACTACACCATGTGGTCAAGGTAAAACCGCCTGAAGACATGAAATTACCAAAGGCATTTCCGCTCAATGATAAAGGTCAAATCGATTGCAAAACCTGTCATGGCATCAAGGATATCGAAAAAACCCCTGTCAACAAGGTAAATAAAAAAGCGGATAACTTTCATCGTGGTGGCCCTTATGAACGGTTAACTGATTTTTGTGCCAACTGCCATAATAAGAAAGACTACAAACGCCCAAACATCCACAAACTGCTTGATGAAAATGGTGAATTTGATAAAAAGGATTGTGAATACTGCCATAAAGAAGCACCCGACCTTAAAAAAGAAATCAAACGTGAAAATTTGAAATTTCGTCTTTCACCACAAAAAATATGTTATGGCTGCCACCTGAAAACACCCCATTTTAATGCGCTTAACCACCTGGTAAAACCTGATAAAAAAATGCGCAAACGTATTCACGAAGCAGAGAAAAAACTGGATATTATCTTCCCCCTGGATAATGAAGGAAAAATAATGTGTGTCACCTGCCACGCACCTCATCAGCCGGGCGTTATCGACAAAAAAAAACCGGCTGGCAAACAGGTCGCCGATAGCGACCTTGATGAAGGGGTAAGTTATGTCAAACACCCCTGGAATCAGGTATTTCAGTCCGATAAAAAGGCGCGGCTGGCAAAACTGTCGAAAGAGAGTTCTGCTGTTTATTCTCTGAGCTATAAGCGCATTAAAACCGAAGTACTGCTGCGTCTTTCCGCCAAGAACGGTGCCCTGTGTCAGGCCTGCCATACCTTTGAAAAATAAGCGATAAAGAACAAAGGAACAATAAATGATAAAAGCAATAACGGCAATAAAATCAATCCCCAATCCACAAAAATATCGCTATGCAGTAATAATGGCTTCCTGCACGTTATTTTTTTCACCCTTCCTGTTTCTTCCCGGGCTGGTGGATAACCCGGATCTGTGTGGCAAAGTATGTATACGTCGCTTTTATCTCTTTTTTCCGGGCATGAGTCCTGCGGACGTTAGCAGCAAAATGCAAGTAGCGGCAATTGGTGTCTACATACTCTCACTCATACTGATCACCACTTTTTTCTTTGGACGCATGTGGTGTGGTTATATCTGCCCAGTCGGCGGGCTACCGGAACTGGTCAGTCGCACGTTCAGTGACAAATGGAAAATCGAATACCGTGCCCTGCCGCAGGTACCCATTCGTTATGGTTATTTTTCTGTTTATTTAGCATTAATGCCAATGCTTGGCATCAGCGCTTGCACCTTGTGTAATTTCATCACTATTCCACGTATTTTTGACGCCTTTAGTGGCAACCCAAAAGGGCTGGCATTTGCTCTCTCGGCAGTGGGCCTGGTTAATCTGGCGCTATTGTTTCTGCTCGGCTTTTTCGCCACGAAAGGCCGTGCCTATTGCCAGTTTCTCTGCCCGGTTGGCGCTCTTGATGGACTGGTCAATCGACTGGGAGCCAAGTTGCGCTTCACCCGTCGCATTCGTGTTGAACGTAACCGCTGCACCGGCTGTAACATCTGTGCCCGCAACTGTATGACCGGTTCCATTAAAATGGTAGACCGTATCGCGGTGGTGGACCAGCTCTCCTGCATGTCTTGCCATGAGTGTGTCGATGTCTGTGACTGGGGAGCAATAGACTGGCGTGCAGCACCGCTGGATGAAGATCCAAAACGTAAAAAGAAAGGTGTTGATTTTCATCCTCAACCACAATGGCAGGCGGTTTATGTCGCCCCACCGTTATCAAAAAACAAATAATATGCTAGTGAAAGGATTTTTGTTTGTGATCGTATTGTTCACCAGTTTCATTCAACCGGTGGATGCCGCACAACGTCACCCGGACCCTGATGGCTGTTTTTCCTGCCATGCATTGGAAGGTCTTGACTATATCGACAAGAATGGCGTGCTGCGCAGTGCTTCCATTGATAAGCAACATTACTACAGCGCCTTGCATGGCAGCGTGCCCTGCAAGGATTGCCATCGCAGAATCCGGGACTATCCCCACAAAGTGGAAAATGGTGAAGTGGATTGTGGTAATTCATGCCATGTGGAAGAACCTTCAGAAGGAGAGCCCTACACTCACAAAGTCGTTGTTAAAGAGTACAAAGATTCAGTACATGGTAACGGATGGCACAAAGGGTTGACCGGTGGCAATCGTTTCAGGGAAGCAAAAGAAGCACCTGATCCTTCTTGTCGATTTTGCCATCCCAATGAATTATATATCCGCGAAGCGGAGCTGCCGAAATTTAAAGAGGCATTTGACCATCTGGACAGTGAGTGTGGCAGTTGTCACCAGGGTGAAATATGGCTTGGCCAGTTTGGCGGCCATATTCTGCGCCGTTTTATCGGCTCCCGCTGGAATAAAAACGACCATAATAAAATGTGCAACGACTGTCACGCTGACCATAAACGCATAGCGAAAGTTGAACAAAAAAATGAAAAGACCGGGGAAAAAGAAAAAGTCGGACCACGTTTTATATTGGCCAGTGCCAGTTACGCAACCACATTGCACGGGCGTTTACTGGAAACCAATGTCATGCAGGGAGCTTCCTGTATTGATTGCCATGCTCCCAGGGGGTTTCGTCATGGTGTGTTGCGCGATGAAAAAAGTGAGTCCTCCACTCATGCGGAAAATCTGGCCGAAACCTGTGCGCAGAGTGGCTGTCATGCTTATGCCACCCACCCCTTAAATCATCGTTTTGTCAAAACCGATCTTCATGACATCGATATGATACCGGTGAACAGCAATATTGTGCCACGGGATCAGTCCCGACTGGAGTCAGGCTGGGTTAAAGCATTAATCGCCTTGTCCCCCATTATAGTGATACTGGGAGGTGGCAGTCTGTTGTGGTGGTTATTTGGCAGCAAGAAAAAAGGCGTTACCTTTTCCATACTCGGCGGTGATGCTTTTCAGGAAAAGATGATTGGCCGAAAACCAAAAAACAAGGTTAAAAATAAAGCACATACAAAGAAAAAACCCACAGCCACGATAACCCAAAAAAAGCCTGAAGATGAATAAGCGATATCAAATATACCCGGCATTCATGATAATTTTCCTGTTAATGGTTATGCCCTGCTCCGCTACGGCAAAAACACTTTACCAATTACATGTCGAGCAGGCAAAAATCACTGATCAGGATTTGAAAAAATCGCTGAAACAGGTAAAAGATCATAAAACCATCAATATTATTGATAATCTTGTTGTTCCTCCCTTCCATAAACGGATAACACAACAAAAAACAACAAAACACTCTTTTTGTCTGACCTGCCATTTGCCATTACCACACCGTAACAATGAACGCAGTCGCACCTTTATGAATATGCACAGTCGTTATATTGCTTGTGAAACCTGCCATTTTCGCCCCGAAACAGTAACGATAACGTACCGCTGGATGGCCTATGATGGTAGCAATGCTGGACATGTTCTTTCACCCCGTCAGGCATTGGAAAACATTGCTAAAACACTTCCCATAATGGAACAAAAACACAAAGCACAATTCAAAAAAAAGATACCATTGGCACCGCAGCCCGGCGCACGTATCGCACCTTTTTATAAAAATATTCCAGTATCGTTATTTAAAGAAACACCTTTTTCAAAAAAAATAAAAAGGGAATGGAAGGATGCTAACGAAAATCAACGTGCTGATATCAAAGCAAAACTGCATGCGCCATTAAAAAAGAAAGGGCCATCCTGCCAGAAGTGCCATGGTAAAAATAACACCATGCTGGATTTGGAAATATTGGGAGCAACACCTTCGCAGCTCAAAAAAATCCAGAACAATACCATTGTCCGATTTTTTGATCGGTTCAAAAAAAAGGATGAGCGCATCCGTATTAACAAGTTGCTGCAATGAAACACTGTTTTTTCCTGTTGGTTTTTTTAGTCATTCTTCCCGTAAATATTTATGCAGGATTATTGGCTGAAAAAACAATGCAATTTGAAAGTGACCTTGATCAACCATCCGACATCGCTGTGCATGATGATGGGCGGATTTACGTACTGGATGGCGTTAACAACCGTGTCATAGTTTATCGTCCAAATGGTGAAAAAGATTTCATCTTTAACGGTGGTAAAAACGGTTTGAAACAACCGATGGGTATTACTATTGCCGATAAACAGATTTATATTGCCGATAGCGGATTTCACAGGATTGCGGTGTTTAATCTGCAAGGTAAATTTCTGAAAGCACTGGCACTGGCGGGTAAATTCCCACCGGAACCTGTCGCGCTTGCTGTAACAGAAGGTGTGGTGACCTGGAGTGACCGACGTAATCACAGAATTTGCCGTACCGCTGCTGACACAGGAAAAACTCTGATCTGCTGGGGAAAGCGTGGCGAGTCCAAAGGTGATTTTCAGTTTCCATTTCAACTGAAATTCGATGGTGATGACTATCTGCATGTGGTGGATGTACTCAACGGTCGGGTACAGACGTTTAATCATCAGGGGCGTTATTTCGGTCAGGTGGGACGTTTCGGACTTGAGGCAGGTGAACTCTATCGCCCCAATGGCCTGGCTTTATATAATAATCATTATCTGTTGGTCAGCGATGCCTATCGCGGCACAGTGTCAGTTTTTCAGAACAAGCGCAACATTGGATTGTTGCTCGATACTGAAAAGAAACCAGTACGCTTTTCCGCACCAACAGGATTGACAATATGGCAGGATCATCTCTATGTAGTGGATGCACTTAACAACCGTGTTGAAGTCTTTCGCCTGCACGAAGATGAAACCGACCCATTGTCTGTGACAAATAACACCCGCGCGGATTTATCGCAAAAAAACTGTGCTATCTGTCATCTCACCTGGGCACCGGATTACAACACAAGCGAAGGGGAACAGGATGGTGTACCCCCCGTTGCTACAGAGCGTATGTGTTACAGCTGCCACCACGGTGCAGTGCTGGACTCCCGGCGAACTATTGGCCGGGGTGAACAACACCCTGATATCCATCATCAACGCAAGGAGGTCCAAAATAAAAAAAAGAGTTCGGCGAAAAAAGAGAAAATCCCAAAAGTATTTCCACTACTGGAAAGTCCTACGACACTGCGCGGCAAAAAGAGGCAGCTCTCCTGTGGCTCCTGTCATACACCTCACACAAAAGATATTGATAAGGCCGATACACTTTACAGCCAACATAAGAACCCATGGCTTCGGGTATTGAATAACGATGGCGACCTGTGTCAGCAATGCCATGAATCAAAGCTCGATGATGTGCGGAATACACAAAAACCAATAAATGGCACTAATCACCCGGTGGGTATTTATCTTAAAACACCCCCTGGAAATCAAACAAAAAATTATGCCACTTCTGAAAAATTACACAAAGGGTTACCTGATTCACTTTCTTCAAATGGTGCGGTTCTAGGACGCGATAGACAAATGATCTGTCAGAGTTGTCATCAAATTCATGGTGCAATAAACAAGGCTCTCACACCATTGAATATTAATGAAGGTCAATTATGCGCAGAATGCCACGACCGGCAGCATGCTAAAGACAAAAAAGAAGCAAAAAAGAAAGGTATTCATCCCGTTAATATCGAGCTGGATGAAGCACTCAAAGTGGATGGCAAAGAGATAAAAAAAATCACCTGCCTAACCTGTCACAGCATTCACAATGGAGAGAATGGAACAGCAATATTGACATTAACAGACCAGGACGGAGAATTATGTCGCCACTGCCATAAAAAACATGAGGCTGTGGTACACAGTGATCATGACCTGCGTGTGACCAGTGAAAAACATAAAAATCGTTTTAATCATACCCCCGAGCAGTCTGGTGTTTGTGGTGCCTGCCACACCATGCATCGAGGAAATCCCGAAATACCGTTTCTCTATGCGGGAAAATTTCAATTATACAACAGTGAAGAACCGGTAATAGAACGTGATCGTCTCTGCCTGGATTGTCATCGTAAAAAAGGTAGTGCAGAAAAAATGATAGTCAAGCACTTCAGCCATCCGGCGAAAGACTTGATATTACAATCAGACCCAAAAGTGCTTCCATTAATTAACGCCAAAAATGAAATCGATGAATTTGGCGTCATTGCTTGCATCACTTGTCATGAACCACACCTCTGGGAACCAAAAAATAATGAAAACACGAAAACTATTGTTAAACCTGAAAAAATCCTGTCAAAAAATCAAAAAGGTACGGTACTTAACAGTTTCCTGCGACGTAAAGGAGCCAAAGGAACATTTTGTATAAATTGCCATGGCCTGGAAACACGGGTGAAATACAAGTATTACCACGACAAACTATCCAGGGATAAAAATATTGATTATATAAAATAAATTGTATTCTTCTCGCCTTCAACAAAGTGCGACATTTTGTCGCGCAAGCATTTTATTTAACTGATTAAATTACCGTATTTTTAGCCGTAATTAAAATTACTTATTTATCTATTGATTTTATTAAGCTAGCATCTCTATGCTTGTATGTATATCCCATAAGAAAATAATATTACGACATAAGATATGAAATTTATTTCAATAATGCTTGAATACTGTTTCAGTAATTAGTTTTTTATTTCCTGAAATTTCTATATTTTAATTTTCTTATCAACAAGTAATAATCATATTTCAAAAACCATAAACAGAGGATGTTTTTATGAAAAATACATTAGCACGTCCTGCTTTATCTGCCCTTACAATTATTGGACTTGGTTTTTTTATTGCCACACCGCTTCACGCTCATGAAACAAGAGAAGGTGTCAGCGACACCTATAATTTAACCATTGGTCATCGCTCCGAGCCAGTGTTCGCCAGGGAGCCTGCTCAATTTGATTTGATTATCCGGGATTTAGATGGCAATCCTTATGAACCATCTGAGATCGATATTTCGGTTAAGGTATTGTATTTAAAGGAAGACACCTTTGATGCAAAAATTCTGAAATCCAGGAAATTGAAAGGCGACTTGCGAGCTGATCGTAGCTCACCCAACCGTTTCAATATTTGGTATATGCCTACGCGTGCCGGAGCTTACGGATTTCGCATAAAGGGCACAATAGATGGTGTCGGAATTAAAGAACGCTTTGTTTGTGGTGATGGTGCTTTGGCTGAAAGCGGATTTTCCTGTGTCACAAAGATACAAAAATTCCCCGGCGGGTGGCGATAAAACCGTTACAAATAAAACATCGCTAAAGCAATCATCCATACATTCCAGTTAAGCACGTAAAAACAGGAAAAGCCGTGATTATACACTCCACGGCTTTTCCTCCTGTTTCACGTTTATCTCATATATAAAAAATTTCTCTAAAAATACGGCGCACGCACTAAAAACACCCTCCCCTAAAAACCATTTAACATCATAGTGTGGCGCGCAACCTGCCAACATTGCTACGACTTCGCGATACCGTTAATACGCATACAATAATGGCTGATAATAAGTGCGGCATAATGTCGCGCGACGCTATGTCACTTCCCGCCATGTTATTTTAATTCTAGTCTGAAATCCGCTCAAAAAATACTGAGTTTATATATCACTAAAAAAATATTAAAAATATTGCGCTGTATGCAACAGGGGGAAGCTATGAATACGAATGAAAAACAAGGTATCTATTTTCGGTGGCTGGGAATGCCCTTCATCACATTATTGGTCGCCTGTGGTGGCGGATCGAGCAATAATAACAATTCACCCGCCAATGGTGGTACACAAAATACCCTGAATGGTTCAGTCTTTGCCTCAGCAATTGATGGTGCCAGCTGTGAAGTGACCGACAGCATTGGCAATGTCGTCTCCGGTCCTTTCACGACATCAGCTGACGGTAGCTATAGCGTAACTCTGCCCGGCGACCGGCTTGCCGAAGATCTCATTGTGGAATGTTCTGGAGGCACTTTTACGGATGAAGCAACAGGACTCACCAATCGCGCAGCAGGCTTCATGGCGGCCCATATTACAGGTGGAACCGCGAATGCGGGTAGTATCATTCATATTACCCCCTCAAGTACAATTGTACATGATTTGATAACCCGGCATGGCAAAACAGCAATGGAGGCGACCGCTGCATTTATCAATGCATTTGGTTTTACACCGGATTATACAACCGCCCCAACAGATGCCAGCGCTCCTGCACAAGGTGCTGAACAAGCGAGTTTGTTAAGTGGTTTGCGGGCTGCAACATTTAGTCAACTTGCCAATGACCTTGGGTTATTGAGCACTGCTCAATTTGCACTGTTTTCCGCACTGGCCACCGACCTGAGTGATGGTGCGCTGGATGGCCACGCAGCCTCCGGTGCCATTACCATTGAGGGCACTTCAACAGAACTGCCTGTGGATATTCAGAATCGTTTTGTCCGGGCACTGATCAACTTCAGAAATGGTCGTGATGCCAGCGGCCTGGCTAACAGCAATATTGGCATTCTCCCGTTTGCCAAAACAGCAATAACACATAACTACAAGATAGACTACCTGCCCGGTATTCATGCTGCCGTTAATGGTAAAACCGAATTCACACTCAAGATCAGTGATCATAATGACACGGCTCAAACCGGACTGACTGTCTCCATCAAGCCAACGATGAATATGGACGGTATGGTACATGGTACTGCGTTTGAAGGTACATGCAGCGAAGGTGCAACAACGGGCGTGTATGGATGCACCATCTATTACTTGATGCCATCCATCATGATGAATGATCGCTCCATGGGTTTTTGGGAATTAAAAGTGACCGTGGACGGCCATGATGGCGAGCATGTCTTTTTTCATCCCAGCGTCACAATGGCAATGGGTGATACCGTACAAGTCAGGCTCAAAGGGCGTAACGATAAAATTTCCAGCAGTATCAATCATGAAACTGACAACGGGACCGGCAGTGACCATAGCGGGGATAATATGCATGCTGCTATGCGTTCACACCCTGAAGATGACAACACAGATGGCATGACCAATGAAAGCGAAGTCCGCACCTATTATCTGTTTAAAAAATCACTGACCGGTACAACAGGCAGTCACAGCTTCGCTTTTTTCATTGCTGCCAAAGAAAACATGATGCATTACCCAGCGGTCTCTGTGGGAACAACACTGAACAGTGGCGACCTGAATTATGAACTGTCCATCGTCACAATGTCAGTAGAAGTTTCAACAGATGCTATTAACTGGGTAACGGCTACGGACCATGGCGGACATGGGCATAGTGGTCAATGGGTAGCCGAAAACATTAGCGGCCTGACTGATGGCAGCGAAGCTGTGCTCTACGTCAGACTGATAGTGGAAGGTGAGCAGAAAACAACGGATGGTGCAACGCCCAATGCATTACCTGCCACAGATGATGCCAATAACCATTACGCAAAATTCATTGTGACGCCCGGTGGTTCGGGCATGTCAATGTAACAGGTGGGTATTTCGATGAAATTCACACCAGTAACAACGATCTTTCTTATAGCAGGTAGTGTTTTTCTTCCCGGCACACCGGTTTATTCTGCGTCCTGTTGCGGTGGCGGTTCGTCCAGCTCACTGCTGTTACCCAAAGTTTCCCACGCTATGATTGATACCTCAATTGACATTGAACAGTACGATGGCTTCTGGAATAAAGCGGGTGATCACATTAATGATCCGCCTGGCTCTGATTTGAACCAGTACCGCCTGAACCTTGCGTATGCTCATCGTCTCGCGTCACGCTGGCAGACCAGTATTATCATGCCCTATATCTGGAATGATAATCAGTATAGTGGCCTGAATACCCAAACCAATGGACTGGGTGATACGAGGGTCAATCTATGGTACGAGGCTTTTGATGATGTAACGTGTGTCTGGAAAATTAAAAAAATGGCCGACCTGAAACCATCAGCTTACTTTGGCGCCACGCTGACATTACCTTCCGGCGTTTCACCGTTTGATGATGTTGACAACAATTTTGATATCACCGGGCGCGGCTTTTACCGTCTTGATGGCAATATGCTGATTGAAAAAACCATCTACCCCTGGAGCACTGCACTGCTAATTTCCTACGGAAAATATTTTGAACGTTCAATCAACCGAGAATATGGAAAATATGTAGAGCCTTATGACATGAATCTCGGTGACCGTTTACTGGCTACTTTGTCGCTTGGCTACACCCAGTTTCTGGATTCCATGGACACTGTGACCTACACACTGGCATTTTCCCACTTGCAGGAAGAAAAAGCAGAAATCAATGGCCGCACTGACCCCACCAGCGGCTTTGAAAAACGCTCGTTTGCGTTAACTGCCGCCTATGCCACCATGGATAGAGACTGGGTCTTCAAAGCAACCTGGGGGCATGCCATTGATCAGGATGGCTGGGGTGAAAACTTTCCAACAACGGATGTTCTGACACTGGGGATAAGCTATGTATTACGTTAAAAAATGGCTGCCAGCCTGTTTAATGATCATTCTGTTTAACACAACAGGTTGTCAGGGAGTCACAGATGATCTGGCCCCCTCCGATAATGACAAGCGTCCAACAGTGGTATCCGGCTCCACCGGCTCACAACCAACACAATCAGCCCCCGGTTTCACCGCAGTGGATACACTTAATAACAGCCGCACCCTCACCAACGAGTTAGCGCTGGCCGATAGCGTCGTCCTTTATTTTACAATGTGGTGCCCCATCTGTGACAGCCATATGGCGCATATTCGTTCCCAGCTGATCCCGGAATTTCCTAATGTACGATTTCTTGTGATCGACTATGTTACCGGCTCAGTCGCGGCTTCCCGTGCAGCGCAACTGGCCAATGGTTATGCCAGTTTCACCGTATTGGCCGACAGCGATCAAGCATTGCACGACACCTTCAAAGGCAGTATGGGAATAACGGTAGTGATCGATGGTGCCGGTATCGTAAAGATGAACGAATACTACAAAGATGGCAGAAAGTTGCGTGAAACACTGGCTGCCTTGCCGTGAAAAAAATGAGAGATAAAAAATGAAAAAACTGATTTCCCGTTTATTATTATGTGGAACATGCTTTTTGGTACCCTGCTATGCAACAGCCAATCCATTTGCTGCAATGAATATAAAGCCATTCTCTGACACAAAGACACCTGCATTGAACTTTACGTTAAAATATCTGGATGGTACCACTGCAAGCTTGCAGGATTTTAGCGGCAAGGTGATATTACTTAATTTCTGGGCAACCTGGTGCCTGCCATGTATTCAGGAAATGCCCGATATGGAGAAACTCTGGCAGCGATATAAAGATGCAGGTCTTGTGGTATTGGGAGTATCCAATGATGATGCTGGAAAACAGAAGCGTGTAGAAACTTTCATTAACAAAGTTAACCTCAGCTTTCCCATATTGCTTGACCCGGACAGCACCGTGAGTGAACGTTATAACGTATCTGCGATTCCCGTAAGTTATCTCATTGATCGCAATGGTGTGCTTCTGGCAAAAATTGTCGGCGTGAGAGAATGGGCCAGCCCGGAAGCCTTTACTTTAATGGAGCATCTGTTACAACCATAACCCTGACCCAGATAGTGAATTCAAAATATTCCAAACCGGATTAATAATGGTATTGAATCCTAAAGTAGCAAGAAAATTTGCTGAAGCAACAATGATTCGGGGTAAAACAGATGCGATTGATGCTGGAATTTTAGCTCAGTATGCTGATTGCATGGAATTCGTAATTTGGACAGCACCTAAACCAAAAGCCCTACAAATAAGGGCTTGTTCACGCCGTTTAGCCGCTCTAACCAAGTTGAAAGTACAAGCAAAAAATCAACTACATGCGCTTCAAGCAACTACCCATACTCCTTCATTGGTAATTGAGGATGCTACGCTTACAATCGAACAATTAGAAAAACAAATTGAAAAATTAGAAGCTTGCGCATTGAAATTTATTCGTTCTGATGAAGAAATTAATGCCATTATGATGTTGCTAACGTCTGTCAAAGGTATTGCCGAAACGACCGCTATTCAACTTATTGGTGAACTGCTTGTATTGCCAAGTGACATGACACCAAAGCAATGGGTAGCCTACGCAGGCTTAGATCCCCGGGTTGTCGAGTCGGGAAAATCAGTATCTAAAAAAAGGCGCATTAGCAAAGCAGGAAACCGCCATTTGCGAAAAGCATTATATATGCCTGCCCTTAGTGCTACTCGCCATGAAGTGCATGTGAGTGCGTATTATCAGCACCTAATTAATGACAATGGATTAACCAAGATGCAAGCGATATGCGCTGTTATGCGAAAGCTGTTACATGCTATTCACGGTATGTTGACGTCTGCTAAACCTTTCGATGGGGGTCGTTTTTATGTTATTCCAGCAACAAGCTGAATCAACAAAAAATGGAAAAATACCTTCATTTCCCATTGACCTGGAACAGAGTATCTACGGCACACCGCTTTTTAAATAAACCACCCCGCAGCAAGCTATCTCGCTGCGCTCGACTTCGCTACGCGAAGCGGGGTATTACACTGCCAGCTCAAATGCTTAGGCATTTGAGCAAAAAGCCTACGCAGCAAGCTGCGGGGAATTCAACCCAGAGAGATTAAACCCTCAGAGATTAACTTAGAATCGCTCGAACAATAACTGTCGCTTTTTGGTTGGGTAGAGGGTAATACAGGTTGAAAGGAGTGATGTTCTTCCCTTGACCTTTTGGTGGAACCGCTACGCTTGTTCCACCCTACGGCTTTACCTTGTGCTTGAGAAGACGGAACAAACAAACCGCTACCCTGATTCTGACCTATCTCCGACCCGGATTATGAATACGCCAACTTCAGCGATGTACGCGGGTAGGGTGGAACAAGCGTAGCGGTTCCAGCAGGATCTTGCACACGCCCAAAAAACCCGAGCCCACTGACCAATGAGACAGTTATTGTTCGAGCGATCCTTAATAGTATTGACGCTCCAGCGCAGGACTGCACTGGTAGCCAAAAATTGCACGAGGTTTGAGTACCCACAAAAGCCTGTGTCAATCAGAATAATCCACATCCATAAGATGGAAACACCCGTAAGATGTGAATATTACCACAAAAAACCGGTTCACAAATATTGATTATCTGAGCAGAACTACCACACTCATGACGTTTAGAATGTGATCAAACAATCACGTTTCTAAATCTAAAAAGGCCCGTCCCTGAAACGGGACTATAAAATAATCTGTATGCACCCATCCAAGGAAAAGGAGATTTCCATGACTACATTTCGTTCCATACTCGGCAGCATTGTTTGTATCTCATTACCCATTGTCGGCATTGGCATCGCAAACGCTGGTGGCGATATCGAAAAACCTTTTAAAAACGCGAGCAATAACAGTGCGGCCAAGCTTGGCACAATGACTATCGAACGCGGCAATGCAGAAAAAAATCTTACGGAGTCTTTTTCCTTATCCTCCAGATTGCCAGCCCCAAGAAGACACTGTGATTTAAGCACACGACAAACCATGAACTGGGATCCACTTTTCCCACGGTGGTATAACGATAATGTCAACAGTGGTTTTGCTGACCCTAACTTTCCAGGGTACAAACTTCAGTCCGCACGTTTGTGCATCAAATATAGAGATGTTGACTTCACAAGCCACTCTGCATACACCCCCGAACTGGATGTGGTTCAATTTGGAGATACCACTATAGGCATACTCCCAGGAGAAAATGAACAGACTCTTACAAAATGCTGGAATGTAAAGCCTCGTTTGCAGAAAAATGCCAACCCGAGCATTCCTTTCATTATTAACGTTGATGCTGCCCATGACGTAAGAACGTGGGCACTCTTTCTTCATCGGGCGGTATTATCTACTTGCCACGCCAGCATAATAAAACCACCTTATCCTATTCTTCTTCCAGCTAACCCCATTCGTTAATAAGCCATGTGGATGGGTGTAACAATGTGGAAACTGCGGTTGTGCAACAGCACAACTGATACAAAGATTATCGCATTTTTACGTCACTGAAGCTCATGGTGAATATCCTTACCGTTATGCTGCAACAGCTTATAACAGTTGCAGCATAACGGTATTCTAACTTCTAACCCGCCCCCACTGCACGCCGCACAATTTCAATTAACTCGGCATTGCGTCGTTTAAGTGCTTCATCATCTTTGGCCAGGGTATTGGATTTTTGCGCCAGACTTTCCGCCATACCGTAACGCCCTTGTTGCAAACGCACTTTCGCCAACCGGTGCCAGAGTTGTGCATTGCGCGGCTCGATGCGTAACGCCCGCTCTAACAAGGCAGCAGCACGCTCCCAATGGGCCTGACTTTCCTGGTTTTCAACTTTGGCTAAAAGCGTGGACACAGCACGACCGGCATCCTGAGTGGCACCCATCTCTTCAGAAGCGGCATCCGGCCCACTGGCGGTGAGGCCACCTGCACAACCCGTCAGCACCAGTGCAAGCAGCAATAATGTCGGCAACACCCGCAGAGCATATACGTTATCTTTATTTCCAGTATCAATCATTGTTATCACTCATTTTGTACACCAAATTCACACGCGCTTTGCCCGGCAGGTTGTGTACCGACAATAAACGGCAACGGCATAGCATAAGGGCAATCATCATCGCTGGATAAACCGTTACGCCGGTCAATCCAAACCATTTCGATGCCTGAAGGCAAATCACCAACCGGCAGGCTGCGCGTGCCCAGTCGAGAAAGAATATTTCCCCATACACGCAACGCCCCCCGGGAGCCGGTCAGTCCGGCAGGACGATTGTCATCCAGCCCCAGCCACACTGCGGCCACATGAGATTCACTGAAACCGGCAAACCAGCTGTCGCGCAGCTCGTCACTGGTACCGGTTTTACCCGCCACCACCATTCCTTCAGGTAAATAATATTGTAAATTTTGTCCGGTGCCTTCACGCGTCACTGCACGTAAAGCACTGTTCAGCAGATACACAGATTTATTATCAAAGGCGCGTGTCACCGACAAGGGATAACGTTGCAAAGGCTGGCCATCAGCCGTGAGAACAGCGCGAATAGCACGCAATGGCGTACGAAAACCACCCGCAGCGAGAGTGTGATACATCTGTGTTACATCCAGCGGGGAAAAATTTGCCGCACCCAGTAACAATGCCGGATATTCTGTGAGCGAACGCTCTGCACCCAGCCCTCGCAGGGTTTCGATCACGGTGGGTACACCCAAAGTCATACCCAGTCGGGCGGTGGCAATATTGTAAGAATGCACCAGCGCATTATTCAATAATACCTGATGGTCTTTTCCCGCATAACGAATGCCATGGTTCTGATGATCAAAATTTTGCGGCTGCCAATGTTCACCACCGCCCATATCCACATTCAGCGGACCGTCATCCAGCAGGCTGGCCAGGGTATAGTGTTCCGTTTGCATCAATGCGGTGAGATACACCGCAGGTTTGATCAGCGAGCCAATGGGGCGCACTGCATCCAGCGCACGGTTAAAACCGGCAAAATGCGGATCACGCCCACCCACCACCGCCTGCACTTCACCGTCGTTGACATTCGCCACTACCGCTGCACCCTGAATGTCAGCATCCACACCTTCCCGCTGCAAACGGTCTAACTGTAAACTGACAGCCTGTTCCGTAGCCCGCTGCACAATGGGATCGAGGGTGGTAAAAATACGCAGACCTTCGGAATTGAGATCCGTATCACTGTAATCACGGCGCAACTGTCGGCGCACCAGGTCAATAAACGCCGGTACCCGCGACACGCGTGTGGAGTTTTGTGGCAGCACCGTGGATGCATTCGCACTGGCGCGCTGTGCAACTTCAAGGTCAAGCCTGCCCTGCTCTGCCAACAAGTGTAACACCAGATTGCGCCTTTCAATCGCGCGTACACTGCGCCGGCGAGGATCATAAAATGACGGCCCTTTCACCAGCGCCACCAGCAGGGCAATCTGTTCCGGTGCCAGTTTTTTCAGTGGCTGACCAAAATAAAACTGGCTGGCCAGACCAAAGCCGTGAATCGCACGACGCCCATCCTGTCCCAGATAAATTTCATTGATATAGGCTTCGAGGATTTCATTTTTGTCGTAATGAAATTCCAGCAACAACGCCATAATGGCCTCATTGAATTTTCGCCAAAGCGTGCGCTCGTTAGTGAGGAAAAAATTCTTCACCAGTTGCTGGGTCAATGTACTGCCACCCTGTACCGTTTTCCCGGCACGCAGATTAACCCATAAAGCACGTAATATTGATTGCGGCGAAACACCGTGATGACTGAAATACTCACGATCTTCCACCGCCAACAATGCATCAATCAGCAACGGAGGCACATCGTCCAGCTGCACCAGAATACGGTCCTCCCGATGGGAAGGATAAATGTTAGCAATGAGCGGAGGGTCAAGACGCAGCAAGTCCACAGAATCTCCTGTGCTGGCCTGCCAGATACCCAGCAACTTGTCCGCTGAAAATTCCAGACGCAAAGACTGACTCTTTTCGTCGCCATCCCAAAACTGAAAGGCCCGTGTCGTCAGCACAAAAGCATTGCCCAGACGAACATAACTGCCCGGTGCCTGCGGCCGGGACAGCTCACGATAACCCAGCATTTTCAACTCAGCTGCAAACTGCCTGGCCGTTAATGCCTGATCGGGGTACAACTCCAGTGCCCGCGCATACACATGGGCAGGCAAGGCCCAGCGTTTGCCTTCAAACTGGGTTTGTACCTGCGCATCAAGATAAAGCACATAAACAAGGAACGGAACCACACCTGCCACCAGCAGAGACAATAAAACCGGCCATCGAAGCAGTCTGTCACGCACAGACACACCATTCCGCCGCTTTCTCCTGGTACGTCGTTGTTTCTTCCTTTTCGGGTGTTTTTTGCGTAAACCAAACATGTGAACGCATTGTACCCCACATTGCTCAGCGCAATCTCGTATAAAACGACCCCCTGCTGCCTCGTTATCCCTTCCCCGTTATTTCGGCATATGCCGGAACCAACCCGGCACCCTCTGCGTTAACAATACTGTCTATCTTCAGTGCGCCTTACCGTTCCGGTTTTGCTATGCTATTGGCATAAGCGACCAATCAGTCAGGAGCACACCGTGTCAGTTATTGCCGCCGTAGACAAACCCCAGCGCCTGATTACCGCATTACAACGGGCGGATGCTTATTCGCATACTGTCGAAACAATCATCTTGTTTGAAACCCACATCTCCTGGGTACTGCTGACCGGCGAATATGTCTATAAAATCAAAAAACCCGTGAATTTTGGTTTTCTTGATTTTTCCACACTGGAAAAACGCCGCTTTTATTGTGAAGAAGAACTGCGTGTTAACCGACGCCTTGCGCCACACCTCTACCTGGCCGTTGTCCCTGTTTGTGGAACGCCCGATACACCGCATATTAATGGTACAGGACGTGCGTTTGAATATGCCGTGAAAATGCGCCAGTTTGATCCACAAAAAACCTTTGACGCATTACTGGCTCGTGATGCACTCACCGCGCCCGTTATCGACGAAACTGCGTCTGTGCTCGCCGGATTCCATCAACAAATCGCCATTGCCGCAGCAGAGACTCACTTTGGAGCGCCTGATGCCATCAAACAGCCCGTGCAGGAAAACTTTGAGCAACTGGAGCAGATTTTTGCCAATATGCCGAACGTAGATAACATTCACAAAACCTGCAAGACATTGCAGCAGTGGTCACAAACACAATTTGAAAAATTACAGTTAACATTCCGGCATCGTCAACAGGCAGGTTTTGTCCGTGAATGCCATGGTGACCTGCACTTGCGCAATATCGTACTTTGGAACGATCAGGTTGTCCCTTTCGACGGCATTGAGTTTAATGCCAACCTGCGCTGGATTGATGTCATGAGTGAGCTGGCATTTTTACTCATGGACCTGGATGACCATCATCAAAAAAAACTATCCCGGCAATTACTCAATCGTTATCTTTCGCTCACCGGTGATTATGATGGCCTGGCCACATTACGCTTTTATCAGGTTTATCGTGCCATGGTACGCGCCAAAGTTGCCAGCCTGCGACTTGCACAAACGTCCAGCGCACCCAAAATGGATGCAACAAAAAATAGCCTTGCAGAAATACATAACTATATTCAGCTTGCCGAAAACTACACACACACCACCCCTGTCAACCTTGTGATCACCCGTGGCCTGTCGGGATCAGGAAAAAGCTACCTCGCACGGCAACTGACCCTGAATAGCGACCTGATCCACCTGCGCTCTGATGTCGAACGCAAACGCTTGTTTGGACTTGGTGAAACAACCCGAAGTCATTCACAAATTGATACTGGCATTTACCAACAGGAAGCAACACACGCCACTTATGACCGGTTATACACACTGGCAGAAACCTGTCTCACCCGTGGATTTTCAGTCATTGTAGATGCCACGTTTCTGCAACATGCGCAACGAGAGCTGTTTCGCGCATTGGCGCAGGAATTAAAATGCCATTTCCGCATTCTGGATTGCCAGACAACACCAGAAGTCATGCGCCAGCGCATTCAGCAACGCGAACAGCAGGGCAGCGATGCCTCCGAAGCTGATCTACACGTTCTGGAAAAGCAGTTAAGTAAACAACAACTGCTGGACAGTGATGAAAAAAAATACGCGCTCAATATTGACACCACCGTTGAAATTAATATCTCCACTATTCTGAAGTTAATGGCATAAATTCATTAATGGCGGTGTGCGGTTAAAAAGCTTCAGTACAACCGGGTGGAACAAGCGCAGCGGTTCCACCATGACCTTGTGGAATTTGGGATCATCCGACCCCAAAAACCGCGTGGTTGCCAGAATCACACGGGCCCATTACACTTGGCAGGTTGTCGAGCCGGCGATAAATCCGGCAACCTCCCAGCCATCAACTGCACCCATAGCCAATCCCGATATGAATATGCCCAACAAATATGAACCCCTGCGTAACATGGAATCGTTCACCGAAGACATGTTCAACCGCATTATTGCCTTCCAGGAGAAAAAGCACCATGCCTGGAACAATAATCTGTCTTTTGCTGCACGTATCAAAGACCTGCCCCTGCACAACCTGATTTTCAGCAACCCGGACCGTGACCCGGAAAAGTTCAGCGCCACCGTCGCGCCTTTTTATCCCCTGCGCGAAGAAATGCAGAAAATCGCCTTTTATGTGCAGCAACTTGCCGACAATCCGGTGGTTTGTGACATCTACCCCGGCAATGGTTTTATTGGCAGCCTGCTCGGTCGCGAGGGAATTGAACTGCGAGGTCTGAAAAACCACGCCCCTGACAGCAAACCCAACCAGATTACGTCGTTTTTTGATGCGGAACACTTCCGCTACAGCGACGAACCACTGGCGCAGTTACCATTTGATGCAGCACTGGTCTCCTGGCCTCCCGCGCACAGCAACCCCAGCACAACACTGGTACAACGCAAAACCGGATTGCTCATTTATATTTTTACCGAGCATGTTGACCCCAGCACACAACAGCGCCAAACCGGTAGCGATGAAATGCTCGCCACACTGTCCGGGGATTATCGACTCATCGACAGCTGGGAAGTCATTCGTCCCAAAGACATCCTGCACAACATCTGGCCCGACATGACACCCTCCATCGAAGAAACGCGCCATGTGCATATTTATGCGCACAACTCGGTTGACAATTTACAAGCGCCGCAAGCCATCCCGCCCGCACAAAGTTATGACTGGGAAAAAGATCTGCAAATGGCCTTGCTCGCCCTGCAAGCCAAACAAGAAGTGCAGGCCCGGGGATTCCCTGCCTGAGCACAACACAAAACGACATCGTTGTTGCAACCTCTGCGCAACAGGATGCAACGACGCAAAGCCGCTTACGGGCGCTGGCCCGACAACTGCAATTGCCCGTTTGTGACCTGTCTACACCGGGCTCATGCAGTACATTTCGTTTTTACCTGTCGTTATTCAGCGCAAACCCGCCGGACAACCCAAAAATCCTCGGCCTCTCCAGCACAGCTGATGATTTCAAAGGCTACGTACACATCGATTTTGTACACGGCAAACTCGGCCACCGACGCCAGTTTGGCGGTGGCCGGGGACAAGCCCTCGCCAAAGCCATCGGCATGAAACACGGTAACAACCCCTCCATCGTAGACGCCACCGCCGGACTGGGGCGCGATGCCTTCATCCTCGCCAGCCTTGGCGCACAGGTCACCATGATTGAACGCTCTCCCATCCTCACCGCCCTGCTTGAAGACGGCCTGCAAAGACTGGCCGCCGAACCTGAATTGTCCGGCATTGCTAAACAACAACTACACCTCGTGCAAGCTAATGCCATCGAGTGGTTACAACAACAAACCGAAAACACAGCCAACCGGCCCGAAGTCATTTACCTCGACCCCATGTACCCGCACCGCAGCAAAAGTGCCCTGGTGAAAAAGGAAATGCGTGCCCTGCGGGCACTGGTGGGTGCTGATGAAGATGCCGGTTTGCTGCTACAGGCCGCGCGTCAATGCGCATTGAAACGTGTTGTGGTGAAACGCCCTAAAGGGGCACCTTTTGTTGATAACAGCAAACCCAGTGGAAATGTACAGTCGAAAAATACCCGATATGATATTTACCCTGTCAGCAAAGCGAGGGAACACAACCGTTAGGATTGATTGATCAATCATTGTCCCATTTTGACAGTGTATCGTGAAAATTGAAGAACCGTGTTTTCTGTCATCGGGCACTGATAATGACATCGATATCATTGAAATGATACGGGGCAAAATCAGGTATCACTGACTCCTTTCAAGTCAATGGTGGAACCGCTGCGCTTGTTCCACCCTACCCAATACCACCCCAGCCGTAGGGTGGAACAAGCGCAGCGGTTCCACCTTGTGTCAGCGGAAAAATCATAAATACAAAAAAACCAGATACCCAATATGCCGATTTTTTCCAACAAACAGCGTTACCGCAAACTGCTGGCGTGTTAACGCCACACTGACGAAGGTCAGTGCCCAGTGGTTTCACTATTCAGGATGGCTTCCTTCATAACAAAAATGACCATTATTGTTCGAGCGCCCCCTAATCGTCCCTTTCTTCAATCCAGGCCATTTGCACCGCTTCGAGAATACGCTCCCCACAATGTTCCGGATCATCATCAAACCCGGGCAATGCCAGTATCCAGTTGCGTAATTCCACAAAGTTGACATGCAACGGATCAACGTCGGGATGGGCTTCATCCAGCTCAATGGCAATGTCCAGGGTATCTGTCCATTTCAGACTCATGCTATTTTCCTGTTTTAGTGATTCTCAGATACCATATTAATGGTGTATTTGGGAATTTCCACCACCAGGTCCACCGTACCCACTTTCGCCTGACAACTTAAGCGTGAATCCGGCTCCAGCCCCCAGGCTTTATCCAGCAAGTCATCTTCTTCTTCGGTGGATTCCTGCAATGTGTCAAAGCCCTCTCGGATAACGACATGGCAGGTCGTGCAGGCACAGGACTTTTCGCAGGCATGCTCAATCTCAATACCATTGGCCAGTGCGGCATCACAAATGGTCACACCGGTGTCGGCTTCAATAACCGCCCCTTCGGGGCAGACTTCTTCGTGCGGTAAAAAAATGATCTGTGGCATTATTTTCTCTTCAGCAAAAAACTAGAATTCATCAACTTTATGTCCCGTCATCGCAGACTGGATACTGGCATCCATACGCCGCGCAGCAAAATCGGTACTGGCTTTGTTCAAGGTTTCAATGGCCTGTTTAATTTTCCGCGGATCATCACCATCGCGCATGTTCCGTAATTCACTCAGCGCAACATCAATCTGTATGCGCTCGTCATCCGTCAACAATTGCGCATCCGCCGTCACCGCAGATTCCACAGATTCAATTATACGGTCCGCTTCCACCTGCTGTTCACGCAACATGCGTGCAGTAATATCTTCCTGCGCATAGCTCATGGATTCGCGCAGCATGGTTTCAATTTCGTTATCCGTCAAACCAAAAGACGGTTTAACCTGTACCGTGCTTTCCACACCGGAAATCTGTTCCCGCGCCGTCACAGAAAGCAGGCCATCGGCATCCACCTGGAAGGTCACACGGATACGCGCATTACCCGCCACCATAGGCGGAATACCGCGCAATTCAAAACGGGCCAGGGAGCGGCAATCACTCACCAGTTCACGCTCTCCCTGCACAACATGTACTGCCAGTGCGGTTTGCCCATCCTTGAAGGTAGTGAAATCCTGAGCTTTAGCCGAAGGAATGGTGGTATTGCGGGCGATAATTTTTTCAACCAGCCCTCCCATGGTTTCGATACCCAGCGACAGTGGAATCACATCGAGCAGTAACATTTCATCATCGGGTTTATTGCCCACTAAAATATCAGCCTGAATCGCAGCCCCTGCTGCAACCACTTTATCGGGGTCGATGTCCACCATCGGCTCGCAGTGAAAAAACTCACCCACCCGTTCACGTACCCGTGGTGAACGGGTTGAACCACCCACCATCACCACATCCTCGATTTCATCCACATCAATTCCCGCATCACGCAAGGCACGACGACAGGAGGACAAGGTTTTTTGAATAAGCGGATCAATCAATTCATATAACTGTGTACGTGTCAGCTCGCCCTGCCATGCGGCATCATTCACAATGGAACCATCTGCAACAGACACAGACACCACTTCCGCATCTGACAACGCCTCTTTTGCCCGACAGGCTTCCAGCAGTGTGGCACGCATCTGTCCGGCGGAAAGAGCAGACGGATCAAGCCCGGCCTGTTGTATCAACCATTGCGCAATAATACGATCAAAATCATCCCCCCCCAGCGCCGTATTGCCCGCTGTGGACATCACTTCAAAGACACCTCGATTCAGTCGCAGGATGGAAATATCAAAGGTGCCGCCACCCAGGTCATAAACAACATGCACACCTTCCGAACCCTTGTCCAAACCGTAGGCGACGGCCGCTGCGGTGGGCTCATTGAGCAGACGCAATACCTGCAAGCCCGCAAGCTGGGCGGCATCTTTAGTAGACTGCCGCTGCGCATCATCAAAATAGGCAGGCACGGTAATCACGACACCGGTTAACTCACCACCCAGCGTCTCTTCCGCGCGCAGCTTCAGGTTTTTAAGAATTTCTGCGGACACTTCGACAGGGCTGATGTCTCCCGCAACAGTACGAATGCGTGGTAAAGAAGAATCACTGTCAACAAATTCATACTCGCTACGAGAACAACCCTTGCAGATATCAGCCAGTCCACGTCCTACGTAGCGTTTCACCGAACTGATGGTATTGCGTGGATCGCTGATAGCAGATTGTTTGGCCATAGCACCCACTTGTGGCGCACCCGTTTCGCGGTAACGCACCACCGATGGCAACAAATGCATGCCCTGTGCATCCGGCAGGGTTTCGGCCTTGCCACTGCGCACAGTGGCCACCAAGGAATTGGTGGTACCCAGGTCAATGCCTGCCGCCAGCTTGTGTTGATGAGGTGCAGCCGTCTGGCCGGGTTCACTGATTTGCAGAAGCGCCATATAAAATATCTTGAGGTATGTTGTTCATTGTTTGAGGATTGTGTTGCAATCCACGGAGACGGATTGCACAGCGTCTTTAATAATCACCCAGCTCATCTTCCAGGGTATCAACTTCTTCATTCAAGCGCCGAAAAAACTGTAATTTACGGCTCACACTCCGTGCCTGCTGCAACGATTCCGTACTGGCTTCGTTCAACAAACCAGCCATTTGCATGATTAACGATTTGTCATGTGCCGCAATATCATCGGCAATGATTCGCAATTGTGAAACAGGATCGGCACTGTTTTTCACATCCGCCAGGCGCTCTCGTAATTCCATTTGCTCCATGAGAAAAGCATCATCAAAGGCAGTATCGGCATCATCAAGGGCAACACCGTGCAGCTCAAGCAAATAACGCCCTCGCGAGAGAGGATCTTTTAATACTCGATAAGCTTCATTGATGCGCGCAGCCATTTGTACTGATAAGCGACGTTCAATCTCCGGGGCGTTGGCAAATTTGTCAGGATGCGCAGCACGTTGCGCCTCACGATAGCGTGCAGACAAGGCATCCAGATCAACATCAAAAGAAACCGGCAAGTCAAACAGTGCAAAAAAATTGCTGGAGAGATCCGCCGCTTGCATACAAGAAACCTGAACCGTTAAACCGTGAAGCTCTCGCCGCAACCACAGTTATCTTTTACGTTGGGGTTATTAAACATAAACCCTTCATTCAAACCTTCTTTGCCGTAGTCAAGTTCAGTACCATCGAGATAAATCAGGCTTTTGGCATCCACCAGAACGCGCACGCCCTTGTCTTCAAACACTTCGTCATCGCTGCCGATTTCGTCGGCAAATTCGATAACGTAAGCCATGCCCGAGCAGCCGCTGGTTTTTACACCCAGGCGCAGGCCGACACCCTTGCCACGATTTTCAAGAAAGCCGTGAATACGATCTGCGGCTGATTGTGTTAATGTTATCGACATTGTCATTTTACACGCTAGTCACTATATTTCGTTATGCAGCCTTGCCAGAGCCATCCGCAGTATTTGCGTCATTGGCTTTTTCATTGTCTGCCTTGCCACGAAAATCTTCGATGGCCGCTTTGATGGCATCTTCCGCCAATACCGAGCAATGAATTTTTACCGGCGGCAAAGCCAGTTCTTCGGCAAGATCGGTATTTTTAATCTGTCCTGCCTCTTCCAGGCTCTTACCTTTCACCCACTCCGTCAACAGGGAGCTGGATGCAATGGCAGAACCACAGCCATAGGTTTTAAAACGTGCTTCTTCGATGATGCCATCGTCGCTGACCTTGATCTGCAAACGCATCACATCACCACACGCGGGTGCGCCCACCATGCCGGTGCCTACGGAAGGATCATCTTTTTCCAGGGTACCCACATTACGTGGGTTTTCATAATGATCTAAAACTTTATCGCTATATGCCATATTTCACCTGCCTCACAGTTTTGTCACTGTACGTTAGTCGTTTGTTCTCTGCATTCTTTCAATTAATGCGCCGCCCATTTCACCTGAGACAAATCAATGCCTTCTTTGTACATGTCCCATAATGGTGACAAGGCACGCAGTTTTTCAATGGCCGCACGCACATGGGTGACTGCATTATCAATATCTTCTTCCGTGGTAAACCGTCCTATGCTGAAACGAATGGAACTGTGTGCCAGTTCATCGTTACGTCCCAGAGCACGCAACACGTAAGAAGGTTCCAGGCTTGCCGAAGTACAGGCTGAGCCGGAGGATACTGCCAAATCTTTCAGGGACATGATCAGGGATTCACCCTCAACATAGTTAAAACTGATATTGAAGATATTCGGCACGCTTTGCGCCATATCTCCGTTGACATACACCTCTTCGAGATCCTTTACGCCATCATATAAACGGTCACGTAAAGCGGCTGCATGTGTTTGGTCTTTGGCCATATCTTCTTTGGCGATGCGGAAAGCTTCACCCATGCCAACAATCTGGTGCGTGGCCAGCGTGCCGGAACGCATGCCGCGCTCATGACCACCACCATGCGTCTGTGCTTCCAGACGAATGCGTGGTTTGCGACGCACATACAATGCACCCATGCCCTTGGGGCCATAAATTTTGTGTGCCGAAAAAGACATCAAGTCAACCTTCATGTTCGACAGGTCAATGTCCACCTTACCGGCACTTTGTGCCGCATCCACATGAAAAACAATGCCTCTGGCACGGGTCAGTTCGCCAATAGCGGCGATATTCTGAATCACCCCCAGTTCGTTGTTGACATGCATGATGGAAACCAGAATGGTATCGTCACGCAGGGCTGCTTCCAGCTTGTCCAGATCAATCAGTCCTGTGGGCTCGGGATCGAGATAGGTGACTTCATACCCTTCACGCTCCAGCTGGCGACAGGTATCCAGCACGGCCTTATGCTCGATTTTACTGGTGATAATGTGCTTGCCTTTCTTACTGTTTTTTCCACCATAAAAATGCGCGACACCCTTGATGGCGAGATTATCCGATTCGGTGGCACCCGAGGTCCAGATAATTTCCTTGGGATTGGCATTCACCAACGCCGCCACCTGTTTGCGCGCTTCTTCAACCGCCGTTTCTGCTGTCCAACCATAAGCATGGGAGCGCGAAGCTGGGTTACCGAACTCACCGTCCGGCGTCAAAAACTGCATCATTTTTTTTGCGACACGGGGGTCCATGGGCGTGGTGGCCGCATAGTCCATGTAAATCGGTCGTCGGTTTGAACTCGTCATTGATTACTTGCCTTTACATTGTTCAATTCAAATACTTCTCAATCACTACTTCTCAATCACTTTTTTCAAAAAAATCGCCGGGTCAGGCATAAGCGACGGCTGCAAAACGCTGCAACACATGCACCTGCTGTTTAAGACAATCAATAAAGCTGTCAATTTCATCGCGGCGTGATTCTTTGCCCAGACTGACACGGACTGCCCCGCGGGCATGCTCCGGCGAAACACCCATGGCCAGTAACACATGGCTAGGCTCTACGTCACCCGTACCACAGGCAGAGCCACTGGATACCGCCAGCCCCGCCCGATCAAGACTCATCAACAGGGTTTCACCGTCAAGCCCCGGCAGCGCAAAAAAACTGGTATTTGGCAAACGTTCTGCTTGCTGACCAAAAATGCATACCTGTGGCAATTCTGAACGCAAACGGGCTTCCAAATAATGATGCAACGTTTGTGTCTGTGCATGGCGTGTCGATAATTCACTCAGCGCCAATTCTGCCGCCTTGCCAAAACCCACAATCGCCGCCACATTTTCAGTACCGGCACGGCGCGCTTTTTCCTGGCCACCACCCTGCAACATTGGCTCCATGTCTACGGCCTTATCAACAATCAGCGCACCCACGCCTTTGGGGCCATAAATCTTGTGTGCGGAAAGGCTCATAAGCTGCGCGCCGCTGTGGGTAAAGTCCACGGGAATCTTGCCTGCGGCCTGTACAGCATCAACCAGCAACAGAGCACCAAAATCACGCGCCAGCACCGCAATGGGCGCAATGTCATAAACAATACCGGTCTCGTTATTCGCCAGCATCACCGCCAGAATTTTTGCGCGGTCTGCTGATATGCCGGAAAAAATTGCGCGTAAATTTTCAATTGCCAATCGACCATCGGCATCCACACCTATTTCATCCAGCCTCCAGCCATATTTTTTCAACACATTGGCCGGGGAGCGCACCGAGCTGTGTTCCACCCCGCTCAAAATAATGTGGCCAGGTGTCAAACGGGCTGCGCACCCTTTCAATGCAAGATTATTGGCTTCGGTACCACCACTGGTAAATATCACTTGCGAAGGATGTGCGTTCACCAGTGCTGCCACCTGCTCCCGCGCAACGTCCGTTGCCGCGCGGGCAATACGCCCGGACTGATGGCCGCTGGAGGCATTGCCGAACTGCTCACACAGAAACGGCATCATGCTATCCAGTACCCGCCTGTCCAAAGGCGTGGTTGCGTTGTAATCAAGATAAACAGACATAGCGCGGGCCCAATGCAGTCAGGCTACATACCTGTCGCTGCCTGTAGCGGGTTCTCCACAATATCCTGCCCCGCTTGATCCTGCACACTGCTCAATTGGCGTTCGGAAACCATTTTTACATGGTCTTCCTGCACCAGATCACCCAACGAGATGCCCGTCAGAAAATCCTGGATCTGATCACTCAACGAACACCAGAGTTTATGCGTCAGGCAAGCCTCACCATTTTGACAATCGCCCTTGCCGCCACAGCGGGTCACCGATACCTTTTCATCCACGGCTGCGATCACCTGCGCCACACTGATTTCACCGGCATTCCGACTCAGGCGATACCCGCCACCCGGCCCGCGTGCGCTGGACACCAGATCCTGTTTACGCAGGCGCGAAAACAGCTGCTCAAGATAGGACAGAGAAATACCCTGCCGCTGGGAAATATCCGCCAATGTAATAGGACGGTCTTTTGCGTTTAACGCTAAATCCAGCATGGCCGTAACTGCGTAACGACCCTTAGTTGTCAGTCTCATAGTTTCACCTCTGTGGTCTCTGCCCTTGCTATGTTTAAATATACATACAGAATATATGTATGAACCCAATGCCACCAGCGTTGTTTACGGCTAAAAAACATACTAAAAAAGTGGGGATTCGACGAAAGCCTACAGAAACTGTGGTTACGGGTCAAACCACACTTACCTACAACTTGTGCCAATACTGCAATAGCCCCTGGAAACACACCTGCACAAATTCCTGATCAATTTAATTGGTTATTATCTATATCCGACAAGTTTAGTCAAGAACTAAATTCGAAAAATAACCACTCATAAAACCAGGGGAAGTCCGCACAGTCTAGTACATCAACCACTTTAGTTGATGCACTAGTCGCTCGTTTTTTTGTCTGCTGGCATGTCTGCCGCCTCATCCAGGTGGACAGGCGGGTCACTGCTGTCGTCGATACCACAATCATCCAGATCCGGCAGCTGCACATCGTTAAAGCCTGCATCCAGCTGTTTAATAGATTCGCACATAGCGGTCATTTTACTGTCCATCACATGCACATGATCAAGCAGGCTGTTAATGGCATGTGCCACCGGGTCTGGTGCATCGCTGGTCGCACCATAAGCATCAAAACCCAGTTTTTTGGCGGTGGCATGCCGCCGTTTATCTTCGCTGGAGGTCGCCTGCTTCACCTTCGCCTTAACCACCTGCCCCGGCACACCCACCACCGTCGCACCCGGTGGCACCTCTTTGATCACCACCGCATTGGAGCCCACCCGTACACCTTCCCGCAGCACAATCGGCCCCAGAACCTTGGCACCGGCCCCCACCACCACATTATTTTCCAGCGTGGGGTGCCGCTTGCCTTTTTTCCAGCTGGTGCCGCCGAGTGTCACACCATGGTACAGCGTGCAGTCATCGCCGATTTCTGCGGTTTCACCAATAACCACGCCCATACCATGGTCAATAAAAAAACGCCGGCCAATTTTAGCACCGGGGTGAATTTCGATGCCCGTTAACCAGCGGCCCAGTGCCGATGACATGCGTGCCAGCCAGCGCAGGTTCATATTCCACAAACGATGTGCAAAACGATGCAACATCAGCGCATGCACGCCAGGATAGGTGGTGATCACTTCAAATGTGGTGTGCGCCGCAGGATCGCGGTCAAATACGCAACGGATGTCTTCCCGAAGATGACTGAACATCAAACTGTGTAATTGTTGCGCAACACGTCATGCGTTGCTTCGTTGTTAATTCTCATTTTTCTTGTTTTATCCTGTTGCAAAATATTCAGCGCAAACTCACATTAATTCGGACAAGGTTCCCTGCGCTGCATCCTGTTCCGATTCGGTATTATCCGTATTCGCTCTATTCAACGGCAATTATTCTCCTGGACTCCAAAATAATCAATCCATGATTTTTGGTAAGGCTTTGCTCGCTTTTCATCAATGCCTTTCCGAACACCATTGAATAAATGTGTGCTGAGCTGCATTAACAACACACCTGCAATCCCCATAAATTTTAATATTATTGATATTAAATCAATACATTACAAACAGGAAAGACCCTGTTTCATGATTTTCATGCCGTTTTAAAAGGTGTGAAATCAGAAACTTGTATTCGCCCAACCATGAGATTGACGAAGTATTTTTTCCTTGAAGCAGCAAAGCTGATGCGGCCACCGGTTTATCCATAACAGGAAATACGACCTTTTTACTTTGAGTCCGGCCCCAAAAGCACTCCATCCATTATTCAGGATCAGATTGATGCCCGGCCTTTTGCGTCATCGTTAAAATACCGCGCAGAATATTCATTTCCACCTCATTGGGGCGCGCACGATTAAACAGACGCCGTAGACGCTGCATCATGATACGCGGATTTTTCGGGTCGAGAAACCCGATTGTTTCCAGGGTTTGTTGCAGATGCACATAAAACCGTTCCATATCCTCAGCACTGGCCAACGGTTCGACATCCGCATCAGAAACCACTCCGGTTTGTTCACCTAGCGTTGCCATACGCAGCTCGTAACTCAATACCTGCACCGCTGCGGCCAGATTCAAGGAACTGTATTCAGGATTGGTGGGAATATTGACCAGATAATGACAACGACCTAACTCGTCATTAGTCAGCCCCGAATGCTCACGACCAAAAACAAGCGCGCATTCAATACCGGTTTCAGTTATTTCACTCAACGCTTTTGTGGCACATTGCCGGGGAGCCAGCAGAGGCACCGATAAATGACGTAACCGCGCGCTAGCTCCCATTACCAGACTGCAACCAGCCAAAGCCTCGTCCAATGTGGCGCAGACTCTGGTCTGCGCCAGCACATCATCGGCGCCCGAAGCCCGCGCCGTTGCGTCCGCATGGGGAAACTGTCTGGGGGTCACCAGATACAAGCGAACCAGTCCCATGTTTTTCATCGCCCGGGCCGCTGCGCCAATATTGCCCGCATGGCTGGTATCCACCAGGACAATACGCACCCTGGCCTGCAATTGTTCTTGTGTGTTTGCTGAGTTTGACATCGCGCATACCTTACATGAGACGCACAACACATGCACTCCCTTCCCCCGCTGACAAAACCAGCAATGCAGGACAATCACACATCCATCTCTGGATTTATAACACACTTCTTGTCAGCACCACGACATGATCTCCCTATACACTGAAACGATTGTCCGAGAGTTTTTGATAGTGCGAAGGCTTCACTCAGAATATGAGGTATTACGTCATCTAAAAACTATCTGTCAGTAATTCATTATTCGAATGTATAAAAAATACAATCAGTCAGAATGGCGGCATGAACAGTGTTATTAATATTTAAAAATACAAAAATATAAACATGAACTTAATTTACCCTAATGAGTGAATGAGTGACCAATCACTATAGTTGGTTACTCCCAAGGAAACGAGATATTTAAAAAATCCTTTTTGTCTTTCCTGGTATTTACTTACCGCATGTCGCACGCGATAAACCCTAAAAGACCAGAATGGTTTTTATTCCGTAAATTTCAGGTAATTTTCCACAAAAATAAAAATAAGCGTATTCAGTAATAATTAAATATGTTTTTATTCAGCAATCGCTTTTCCCGGCTATAATCAACACCGCCCCGTGAAAAAAATATATTTTTTAACGTAACCCGTTGGACTTTTCAAAAAATTTGTCACAGGACCTGGTCATTATCACTATCCATTTAAACACTGCAAACAACATCATGATTATGAAATGAAAAAAGTAGCGTTTTTATCAGTGTTTTTACTGACGCGACCGGGTAATTAAACTCAGGGAAAATTCAAGGAGATGTTACATGTCCAGGATCACGTTCACACTCAGTGTTACAGTTGCTGGCGGGAAAACGGTAACGGCCTCTTCGGGAATAATCGAAGCAGAAGCCACCGGCCAGATCGATATTGACTTGATGGCTGATGACACTGATGTCACCGTCGAAATACAACCCAGTGCTTCCAGCCAGTTACATGTATTACTCCTCTCTTCAACGCACTACTCGCCAAACTTGACGTATGTTTTTAACGATGGCAGCACCGATGCTGATGAGAGACTGACGCTGGACGGCCCGCAAATGTTTTCTGCCGGAAACCTGAAAGCCATCAATGTCAGTCCCAAAGCGATCAAATTAAAAATGGCAGCTGCGGGAGAAAACGCCACTGTCAGTATTTTTGTTGCGAGAGATGCGACACCTTGAAACGGCTCACTTCACCCGGTATACGGCATTCACAGAACCATCAGGATTCAGGCGTCATTGTTTGGTCAGCAGGTTTATGTACGACAGATTAAAGCAGTCATCAAATATTAACCGGACCCTTAACGTTACTTTTAAGGTTCTGCAAACTGCCAATATGGAGACATTTTATGAGCGTTCCGCTAACGTACCCCGGTGTTTATATTGAAGAAATCCCCAGTGGCGTTCGCAGCGTTACCGGCGTCGCCACATCCATCACAGCATTTATCGGCAGCGCATTGCGCGGTGCAGAAAATGAACCGGTATTAGTGCAAAGTTTTGCCGAATACACACGCACCTTCGGCAGCTTGTCACGCAGTCACCCGATGGGTTTTACCGTCAATCAGTTTTTCCGCAATGGCGGCCGGGATGCACTCATCGTCCGGGTCAGTAACGGCGGCATTGCCGCGACACGGCTCGCTGGCACGCTTGATCTGCGGGCAGCCAGTACGGGAGCCTGGGGGAATAATTTATCCGTAACGGTGACTTACCCGGACCCGGCCATTAACCCGGATGCGGCCGCCAATGAAGTATTTAATTTAATCATCACGGATAGTGGTACCGGTGAAGTAGAAACCTTCAATAATATCTCGGCACTTGAAGAAAACAATCGGTATGCAACCACCATTCTGGAGCAGCAATCGAAACTCGTGCGCGTCAACGGAACGCTGGCTGCCACACGTCCACCTCCCGCCGATAATCTTGCATTCGATACCACGACGGGGGAGGACGGCGGCGCCATCACTGACGCTGAAGTATCATCTGGCCTAACACTGGAAGAGGATCGTGAAGGCATCTGGGCACTGGAAAAAGCAGATTTGTTTAACCTGCTTTGCATACCGCCTTTCACACTGGACAACACGGGTGACATTGGTGCGCAAAGCCGTATCGCAGCCGCCGCTTATTGCCTGAAGCGTCGCGCAATATACATTGCCGACCCACTGTATGACTGGGATGAACACAGTGATATCACCAATCCCGCAACCGGACTGGACAGTGCCACCTGGGGGCTGAGCCGTAATGCCAACACCGCAGTTTATTTTCCCCGTGTTGTTCAACCCAATCCCTTACAGGAAGGACGCCTGGCCGAATTTTCACCTTGCGGTGTTGTCGCGGGCATTATCGCCCGCACCGATGCCACTCGTGGCGTCTGGAAAGCGCCTGCCGGACTGGAGGCAACGCTAAAGGGCGTTGTTGCATTGTCAGCAAAACTCACCGATGACAACAACGGCATACTCAACCCGCTGGCCGTCAACTGCCTGCGGGCTTTCCCCGTCAACGGTCGCGTGGTCTGGGGAAGTCGCACGCTGGCAGGTGCTGACCAGCTGGCCTCTGAATGGAAATATTTACCGGTGCGACGCACCGCCTTGTTCATCGAAGAAAGTCTTTACCGTGGTACCCAGTGGGTTGTCTTCGAACCAAACGATGAGCCGTTATGGTCACAGATTCGACTGAATATCGGCGCATTTATGCAAAACATGTTTCGCCAGGGTGCCTTTCAGGGAAGCAGCCCCCGGGATGCCTATTTTGTGAAATGTGACGCCGAATCCACCACACAAACCGACATTGATAATGGTGTCGTGAATATCATGGTGGGATTTGCGCCGCTCAAACCCGCTGAGTTTGTCGTTATCAAACTTCAACAAATCGCCGGTCAGGCTGAAACATAGGGAGTAAATCATGGCTCAATTTAGTGTTAACGCACAACGCTTTGACCCGTACAAGAATTTTAAATTTCGCGTGAAATGGGATGGCCGTTACGTTGCCGGTATTTCAAAAGTCGGCGCGCTCAAACGCACCACTGAACCGGTAACCTATCGTGAAGGGGGCGACCCCAGCACCGAACGGAAATCACCCGGGCAAACGAAATTTGAAGCCATTACGCTTGAAAGAGGCGTTACTCATGACCCGGAATTTGAGAAATGGGCAAACAAGATCTGGAACTTTGGTTCTGGACTGGGCGCAGAAGTGTCACTGCGGGATTTCCGCAAAGACCTCATTATCGAAATGTACAACGAAGCCGGCCAGGTTGTCATCTCATACAAAGTCTATCGATGCTGGGTATCAGAATACCAGGCATTACCCGAGCTGGATGCCAGCGCCAGTGCCGTGGCCATCCAAACCCTGAAACTGGAAAACGAAGGTTGGGAGAGAGACTACGAAGTCTCCGAACCCACAGAACCCTCATTTACAGAGCCCGCAGGATAAGCGACCATGAAAGCACTCGGAAGCGGAGAATTATTAAATGCCTGGGAGCAGAGTCTGGGCAAGCCCCTGCTACCAAGGATGTTGATTCTTCTGGCCGCATCCTGTCCCGAAATACCCGCCGATACCCTGGAAAAATTAAGTATCGGCCAGAGAGACCGCCAGCTGCTGCAACTTCGCACACATCTGTTTGGCCAGCGATTATTGAGTACCGCCGTGTGTCCGCAATGTGGCGAGCGCATTGAATGGGAAAGCAACACGACAGACTTTATCCGGAAAACGCCGGAAAACAGCGCAATAGCCGATGAATTTGATCTCAATGCAGATGGCTATGCGCTACGTTTCCGTCTGCCAAACAGCCTTGATATCACCACGGTTATCAACACCTCACCTGATAACGACAATGCTGAAAAAATGCAACAACACCTGCTGTCACGCTGCCTGCTTAACGCTGAACAATCGGGAAAAAGTTATGACTTTGACCAGTTACCGGCTTCTGTTACGCGAAAGTTAAGTCAACAAATTGAGCAGCTGGATGCCCATGCAGATATTCGTATCCAGCTCAATTGCCCCGAATGTTCGCACAGCTGGAGCGTATTATTTGATATTGCCCATTTTCTCTGGACAGAAGTGAATGAGTGGGCGCAGCAAATATTGCAAACCGTCTATAAACTGGCAACGGGTTATGGCTGGAGTGAGCAGGAAATACTCCGGCTCAGCCCCGTGCGCCGGCAACTTTATTTAGGGATGCTGGAATAATGAGTCAATTCCTGCGCAACATCATTTATCGACATCAGGCAGGCAATGCCCACCAGGAGGCAAACCGTATTGTTCAGCCGCGCCCGAAATCACGCTTTGAAAACGATGCAAATACCGGAGAACCCTTCACCCGGCATGACCCGAAAACCGAACCTGCAACAGAAACTGCTCACGCGCCGTTAACAGCCAATTTGCGGATAAACAAAAACACCGACGACTTAACACCTTTATCTGAACAAACAGTCTTCGCGCAGGAAACACCTGGTGTTGACACGCAACCAGCAACAGGACAACCCGACCGGAAAAAAAATCCCGAAAATGATGAGTCCAGCCTGCGCATACACACAATATTGCATCACCTGAACAATCAGCATGTACAAAACAACACACCCTCGCCAAGCGGATTCCGGCAAAAGACCACCGCCTCAAAGACGGCGGAAAAAATTGATGACACCCCATTACACGCACCCGCAAAGTCACCTTTTTTACCTGAACAGGACATTGCTTTTAAAAACCCGGATTTTAAAACCCTGAATACTGAAAGCCCGCACGTTGCAGACCCGTTTTTTAAAGACCCTGTTTTTAAAGGTCAACGTTTTAACCAGGACGGCAACAATAAAAAACACACCCTTGAAAACCTGTCCGAACAACAAGAGATGCACCAGGCCGGTGTATTACAAACCCCTGACTGGCTGACTGAAATGCAATCCAGCCTCACCGAACGCTGGCAGGCACTTAATGCACAAACAAAACCCGAGCCCGTCATCAACGTCACCATCGGTCGTATTGAAGTACGGGCCGTGCAAACAAAATCACCCACACCGCCCCCTCAGCCCGACAAAAAACCAAACGGCATAATGAGCCTGAGTGACTACCTGGAACAACGTAACAGGCAACACAACAAGGGACAGCCATGAGCAGCCCCGCCGCATTAGCCACCGTCACTGCAACACTGCAACACTTGTTGAGTGATGTGACCACGTCGGTCACCACCCAGCCTCCAGGCACAGCACGCAGTGGAACGGGTGAACAAATCAATATTTTCCTCTACGGCACCTACCACAACACTGCCTTCAGTAATTCACCCATGCCGGGTGAAACACGAAACGGTGAACATGCTCATCCACCGCTGCCGTTAATACTGAAATACTTAATTACAGCTTACGGTGCCAATGATGATGATATTTCGGGGCAGCAACTCATGGGGCAGGCCATGAGCATCCTGCACGATCATCCACTGCTCAGCCCGGCGGATATCGAAGGGGTTACCCCGGACTCCAATCTTCAGCATCAGGTCGAACGTGTGCGCATCACGCCGGACATATTATCTCTGGACGACATGTCCAAACTCTGGAGCAGTTTTCAATCTGCCGAATACCGCCTTTCCACAGGTTATGAAGTATCAGTGATATTAATTGAAAGCACCCGCCCCAGCAGAACACCGTTACCCGTATTACGCCGGGGAACTGATGATCGTGGCCCCGTCGTCATTGCCGGCCCCTCCCCCTCGCTTTCCGGTTTACGCTTTCTCAATCAGAAACCATCAGCGGAACTGGGGGATACCGTAACCTTGCTGGGTACGCAATTAAGCAGCGACGATACCGTCGTACGCTTTCAGCACCCGCAACTCAACAGCCCCATTGATATACGGCCAGCGGTCAACAACAGCAACACTGAAATGACCGTACAACTCCCTGCCCCGGCAGATGATGCCGCACTGGGTTCCCAATGGCCCGCAGGATTTTATACGCTGTCACTGGTGACACAACGAACAAGTGCGCCAGTCTGGAGCAGCAACTCGGTTACCATGCCCCTATCACCGAATATCCAATCGATCAATCCAATAACAGCACCAGCGGGTCACGTTGTACTTACCATAGAATGCCTGCCGCAAATAACCGCCGGGCAACGTGTCGTATTACTGTTCAACGAACAGACAATTGCACCTGACACCATCGTCACCCCCGCTGACCCCACAGCCCTGACCACATTGACCTTCACCATCAGAGATGCCGTTGCCAGACCTGCTGCACCCTATGTGTTGCGTCTGAGAATGGATGGTGTTGACAGCATACCTGTCGATTTTTCAGGTACCACACCACAATTCATTGCCAGCCAACAGGTGACCATCACATGAACGAGCAGGCAAACTGGCTGGAAAACAACGACAGGTATCTGGCGGCAATGGTCGCATGGATACACTTGCGCCTTGAGCGGCTTGCTGCCCGCACAGACGATAAAAAAAGCCCGTCCATTCCTGACAATGCCACTATCGAACAGGCCCGTCAGGAAAAGGTAAAACTGGAAAACAGTGAACTACCGCCTGCGTTAATGTTACTGGGTAACGCACTGGGTTTATCAGAATTTGACCGGCACATACTGGCATTGTGTACAGCAATGGAACTTAATACACAAACCGCCAGCCTTTGCGCGAATGCACAGAACAAGCCCTACCCCACATTCGCACTGGCATTCGCTTTATTCGATGACCCCGACTGGGGAGCCTTGTCACCACATGCACCTTTAAGGCATTGGCGATTATTGGAAATCAATCAACCCGGCGTGCAACCGTTAACAGGTGCCGCACTGGGTGCCGATGAACGCATCGTTAACTACCTTAAAGGGCTTAACTATCTGGATGACCGGCTTACACCCTTGCTCGACCCGGTTCAGTATGAGTCGCCGCCTGTTCAGTCAGATGATGATCGTGATGAAACTTTGCCACGCTCGCAACAACAGGTGCTCGACAACATACTTGAACAGTTAAAACATTCAAATGGCGAAGTCAGAATGCCCGTCATTGAATTGCTGGGACATGATACCGCCAGCAAGCGGCGAATAGCAGGTCGAGTGGCATCAGTTCTGGGTTTAAATCTGCAAAGTATGAACATCAGAATGTTGCCCGGTCAAATGGACGATTTTGAAACCTTCACCCGACTCTGGCAGCGAGAATCCTTGCTGATGCCATTGGCCGTGTATATTCAGGTTGACGGCGCTACAGACACTGAAAAAGTGCAACTCAGGCGTTTTCTTGAACGTAGCAACGGCATTGTTTTCATTGATTTGGAAGATACCAAAACTGAAACCGTACGTAACCGGTTTTCGGTTGAAATCAACAAACCAACACCAGAGGAACAGGAACAGCTTTGGATAGCCGCATTACAAGGCCAGGCCAGCGATCAACCACAGCATCTGGCCGAGCAATTTTCTTTCAACCAGAGGGACATCAAACGGTTGGCCAATATAGCCCTTGAACCATTGTCAAAAAATGAATCCGCATTAAACCCAACAATAGAGCAAAATCTATGGCAAGCCTGTCGCATCGCCGCCCGTGCAGGAATGGAACAATTAGCACGTCGTATCGACATTAAAGCGGACTGGGAACAGCTGGTACTACCGCCAGAACAAATCTCCTTGCTGCACCAGATCACTGATCAGGTTGCGTGCCGTAACCGGGTATACGAAGACTGGGGTTTTCGGGAAAAAATGAATCGAGGCCTGGGGATTAATGCCCTGTTTGCCGGAGAGAGCGGCACCGGAAAAACCATGGCAGCAGAAGTCATTGCCAACGCCCTCGAACTCGACCTTTATCGCATCGATCTGTCATCGGTCGTCAGCAAATATATCGGTGAAACCGAAAAAAACCTGCGTAAACTGTTTGATACAGCAGAAGACAGCGGCGCGATTCTGTTTTTCGATGAAGCCGATGCGCTGTTTGGTAAACGCAGCGAAGTCAAAGACAGTCATGACCGCTATGCCAATATCGAAATCAATTACTTGTTACAGCGAATGGAATCCTATCGAGGGCTGGCAATTTTAGCCTCTAATATGAAAACCTCTTTGGACAAAGCCTTTGTGCGGCGGCTGCGGTTTATTGTGGATTTCCCTTTTCCGGGTGTGGCAGAGCGCAAAGAGATCTGGCAAAAAGTGTTTACCGCCAATACCCCGGTTGATAACAGTGTGGATTACTCACATCTGGCCAAATTCAACCTCACCGGCGGTAATATTCATAACGTGGCATTGAATGCCGCTTTTCTGGCGGCACAAGAAGACGGGATAGTTACGATGTCGTTGTTGTTGAACGCGGTACGTACTGAGTTTAAAAAACTGGAACGACCGATGAAGGACTCGGACTTCCGGTGGCCGGGGACTATAGGGATGGTGAAGTGAATATTAATTTGCATATTGAGCGATTGGTATTGGATGGGGTAAATATCACTCTCATTCAGCGTCGGTTACTGCAAGCCAGCGTAACAACCGAATTGACTCGAATGCTGGCGGAAAGTGGACTACCCACTGGTTTCACCCAAGAGGCAATATCGGTGCGAATGTCCACAGACGGTATTCAATTGACTGGCAACAACACCCCGACGCAACTTGGTCAGCAAATCGCACAATCGGTGTATGGAGGTATTGCTCATGAGTAAAACAGCAGTTGCTCAGAAAATAAAAGCAACCAATACTTTGCCGTCTTCTCAAGGGATACTTCAGCGTAAATGTGCTTGTGGCAATCAAACGATTGCAGGTGGGGAATGCGCGGAATGCGGGAATAACAAACATGGTATGCAACGGAAGCTGACTATTGGTGCAAGTAATGATCCGCTGGAAAGGGAGGCGGATCGAGTGGCTGACCAGGTGATGGCAATGCCGATGCATTCCGCCGTTAACAGCGCGCCACTACAAATCCAACGCTACGCGGGACAAGCAAGCAAGAAGGCTGGCATCGCCCCGGAAAGCGTAGATAGAGTGCTAGCAAGTTCTGGGAGGCCGCTTGAATCTGCGCTTCGGCAGGATATGGAACAGCGCTTTGGGCATGATTTTTCGCAGGTGCGAGTGCATTCTGGTGCGGCTGCTGAGCAGTCGGCACGAGATGTGAGTGCTAATGCTTATACCGTAGGGAATAATATTGTGTTTGGTACCGGGGAGTTTGCGCCGAGAACCCACGAGGGGCAGCGGTTAATTGCTCATGAATTGACTCACGTAATTCAACAAAGAAATAACCTACCAGTTATTCAGAATCAAAATAACGAAACCAATCTGATTCAAAGGCAAATAACCACTTTTGTCGAAGGTGAAATACAGGGGCATGCCAGCCCCCGCTGGGAACATACTAAAAGGGCAAATAGGGAAGAACTTAACTTACAATTATCGAGAGATAGAGCTGATGCTGTGGAATATTTGTTTAGAGAAATGTTCCAAAGAGCAATGAATGGTTCAATGAATGTGGAATTTGTGATTACTTCATCGTCCGAAAACCACAGAGACCCCTCTACCGTATCAATACCTTCTGAAGGTATTGGAGATCGCCAGACTATTATAGAAGCGGCAGGAAATACTGATGCTAATGATCAAGCAATGCGTAGGGTCGATATCAGTATTGTAATAACACAACAAGTGGATGGTGAAGCTGGATACTCCGAGGCTGTTATTATTCCTGAAGAGTGTGAACCTTATGCTACCAATCAATGGTCAATCAAAATGAGTATTAGTGGTGGTGGTGGTCATGCTGGGCTTGGTGGGGCTGTTGCTTTTGGTGAATTAAAAAATAGACGAACGGGACAAATAGCACAAGGAAATTTTATAGGAGGTGGAATAGGGGTAGGCGGCCAGACTCCAGGGGTAGATCCAGGCTGGGGAGAATGGACAGATTTCATAAGTGAAGATATAAGTACTTTTACAGATTATGATGGAACGTTAGCAAGACTGACTTCTGCTGGTGCTGGTATTGGTTTAATTGGATATTCTGCAACTTGGATTTCATTCCCGATGAGAGGGGCCAATTCTATTTATGTTGGAGATTTTAATATGGGAGCTATGAGTGCAGATGCAGGATCTAATGTTGGAGTTTGGAACATTATCGGAATTCCTCCAGGGCCTCGCTGTCACCCAGAGGAAACAATCGAAAGACATGGTTCAAGTGCTTACCAATTTGATATTCAAGATGATTTACGTCATACCGTTTACTTTGAGACTGGTGAAGCCGAAATTCAAGATAACCAATTTCAATTGCTAAATGAATTTGTCCAATATATCACAGCCCGCAGGTTGGAGTGAGGCACGAACCCCAACTCCAAATGAACACGAATAGTGAAACTTTATCAAACGTTTTTAAACACAACAGCCTACATTTTTTGGGAATAAAAAAATTATGACAACATTTCCAAATTCACCAAAGATCATAAAAAGCGGCATCGTATTAATCGACGCCAAAAGCGGTGCAACGCTAAACATGATAACGATGCAATATAACCCGGAGAGTTTGAGTCGATCCTATGAACCCCAGGGTTTTGGTGAAGGCCAGGGTGAAGCTTTACGATTTAAAGGCCCGGCAATTGAAACCCTGACCATCGAGGTTGATATTGATGCCGTGGATCAACTGGAATTTCCCGACCAGAATCAAAACGTAGTAGAACATGGAATACAACCACAGCTGGCGGTGCTGGAGTCGTTAATCAACCCTACCAGCCAACAGCTCAATAACAATAATATTCTAGCCATGGCAGGCACATTGGAAATCGTACCAATGGAAGCACCGCTTGCATTATTTATCTGGAGTAAAAACCGTGTTATTCCAGTAAGTATTACTACTTTCAGCATTACCGAAGAGGCTTTTGATACGCAGTTAAACCCCATTCGCGCAAAAGTCAATTTGACGATGAAGGTGCTCAACGTAAACGATCTTGGTTTTAAACATAAAGGCGGCAGCCTGTTTATGAATTATTTGCAAAACAAGGAACAACTTGCCGCCAAAGTGAGTGGCGCATCATTAAGTAACTTTGGGCTCAATTCATTACCGCCCTGATGACAATGCACAATACAACCAAATGTAAACATATTTCACCGCACAGGAACACCAGCATGAATGACCCGATCAAAACATTTTTACAAAACAGCGGTCTGCAACAGCCCACTTTTACGGCCAACAGCCGCTATGCGGGCCTGGAAACCGCTGAATGGACAAGGGCCGATGGCCTGCCGGTACGTTATGTCAAACAACGCTTTATCCCGACACCAGAAAACTTTTCCACGTTGCAAGAACATCGTGTCGAAGAGAATGACCGGCTTGATAATATCGCTGCACACTATTTTTCTGATCCCGAATTATACTGGCGTTTGTGTGATGCCAATGGCGCAATGAACCCGGTGGAATTAACCGCTAAAGTAGGTCGCCGGTTACGCATCACACTCCCTGAAGGCATTCCGGAGCCCACGGAGGAATTATGATACAGGGCAGCATTCAGTTAACACTTCATATGGGGCCGGTTGTGCCGGTGCCTGCACCGCGTGTGGTGATTGATGCATTGCAAAGCGTTACAGTGACAACAGCAGCTGGTTCGGCCAGCGGTTTTCAAATGCAGTTTTCCTTTAACAGCTCTTCAGAGCTGAATACACTTTTTGTGATTGCGCCTGCACTTAGCAGCAGTGTTGCCACGCCGCCTTTACGCATACTGTTAATTGTTACCATTAATGGTTTGCCAACGCCGCTGTTCGATGGCGTTATGACCAATGTGCAGGTGCAGGCCGGACAAAACGGCAGTCCCGGCACGGTCAATGTAACGGGGGATGATTTAACAAAAGTCATGGACACTCAGGAGTTTGATGGCCTGCCCTACCCTGCAATGCCTGTCGCGGCACGGGTGGCATTAATCTGTGCCAAATATGCAGCTTACGGCATTATTCCTCTGCCTGTTCCTGAAATTTTTCTCGATGTGCCGATTCCCGTTGAGAAAATTCCTGCTCAGCAAGGCACTGATTTGAATTACATCAAGCAACTTGCCGAGGAAGTGGGTCATGTTTTTTATATTGAACCCGGCCCGGCTCCGGGCACTAACATCGCCTACTTTGGCCCGGAAATAAAAGTCGGGGTGCCGCAGCCAGCACTCAATGTTGATATGGGCCCACACACTAATGTGGAATCACTTAACTTCAGTTTTGATCCTGCAAAAGGTGTACTGCCTGTTGTCTTTATTCAAAATCAAATGACGCGTGTGCCGATGCCGTTGCCTATTCCCAATTTGAATCCATTACAGCCACCGCTGGGCGCATTGTCTACCACGCTGAGTAATATAAAAATGCTGAAAGACACGGCCAAGATGAGTCCCGCCAAGGCGCTGTCGAAAGGATTAAAAGAAGCCGCAAAGTCGCAGGATTCTGTCACCGCAACCGGTAACCTGGATGTGTTGCGTTATGGCCGCTTATTGAAAGCACGCCAGCTGGTGGGTGTGCGTGGCGTGGGTCTGGCTTATGACGGTGTGTATTTTGTAAAAAGTGTCACCAATACATTGAAGGCCGGGGAGTTCAAACAGAGTTTTGAATTAACCCGCAACGGTTTAATTTCTTTAACACCAACGGTGCCCGCATGAGTGCAACAAAATTTTACGGTAAATATCGTGGCATGGTGCTGAACAATGTTGACCCGTTACAAACGGGCCGGCTGCAAGTACAGGTGCCTGATGTCGCAGGTCTGGTCCCCACTACCTGGGCAATGCCTTGTTCTCCCATTGCGGGACTTCAAAACGGCATGTTTGCACTGCCGGTTATTGGCTCCGGGGTATGGGTGGAGTTTGAGCAGGGTGACCCGGAATTTCCTATCTGGGTGGGTTGCTTTTGGGGGAGCGCAGCAGAGGTGCCTGCATTGGCATTGTTAACGCCACCGGCAACACCGGCCATCACGTTGCAAACGCCGTTACAAAATGGCATCACCATTTCAGATATGCCGGGGCCAACGGGCGGCATTATGATTAAAACAGCCACCGGTGCATCATTGATTGTTAACGATACCGGAATTTATTTACAAAATGGCAAGGGTGCGATGTTGAATATGGTCGGTCCCACCGTCGATATTAACAACGGCGCATTGACGGTGGTGTAAATGCCTGGTCCTCTGTTACATGTGGGTGCAACGGTGATGTGTACACACGGTGGGCAGGCCCAGCCCACAGCACCCAACCCGCGAGTACTGGTCAGCGGCCAGCCCACCGTGCAGATGACGGCTCCCTATGTGATTGCCGGTTGCCCGTTCACTACAGGTGGCAGCCCAATGCCTTGTGTGACAGGACAATGGACGGTAGCGGCAACACGGGTTTTTTCCGGTGGTCAGCCACTGGTGTTAATGGACAGTCAATCCGTGAGTACGCCCAACGGGACACCGATGCTGCCCACCGTTGCTCAGATGCGTGTGCTGGGCACATAACTGGTTTTAGCGGACGGTGTAATCCGTTCGGAACGTGGAATAAATAAAGCATGGAGTCAATTAATGGATTTATTTTTCCCTTATCAAATTGATGGCCGGGGCCGCACCCGTGAAGCGCGCCGCGATGAGGACACTGATGAATACATCAAAGGCCTGATCGAGCAACTGCTTTTCACCGCACCCGGTGAGCGGGTCATGCGTCCTGACTTTGGCAGTGGCTTGCAGCAACTTCTGTTTGCCGGTAACAGCCCCGAACTGGCTACGACAACACAAATGCTGGTGCAGGGTGCGTTGCAGCAATGGCTGGGAAATCTCATTGTTATCGAATCCGTCGCCGTCGAAGCCATTGATGCCACTTTGCACGTTGACGTCATTTACACCGTCCTCCGTACCCGGACACAACAACGGGTGAACCTTTCACGGAGTATACCGGGATGATTTATCACTGCTGTCAGGAAAAACGCCGCAATGCCGTTGCCGATCACCCGACGCTCAATGGTATTGATTACCTGGAAGTGCTGGATCAGGATGCCCCTCCGGGCAGCCCACGCCAACGCACTCTGATGCTGCACTTGCTGAAACCGGTGCCCGCTGGCTGGACACCGGACAACGTCAGCATTGCCGGTGGAGAACGCATACGTGATCCAAACATTGAATGGGTGGCACCCGCCAATGATCTCGCGGCCACCCCCCTGAACGCTGCCGAAACAGATCTTTTATCGGCACTGCCCAATGCCGACCATGTTCTGGTTATTCGCACTGAAAGCGATGGCGACTTTTCCGACTACTGTCTCTCCTTGCGCCAGAACTCGGCCAGCCCGCCTGTGCCACCGAATAATTTTGACCCGCGATTAGTGGAAATCATCTTTTCTTTCAAGGTGGAATGCCCCGGCGATTTTGATTGTCAGAACACGGAAACCTGCAACGAAAACCCGGCCGCTGAACCCGACATCAATTATCTGGCCAAAGACTACGCCAGCTTCCGGCAACTGATTCTTGACCGCATGAGCTACCTGTTGCCGGACTGGAAAAGCCGCAACCCCGCAGACCTGGGAATCACCCTGGCCGAACTGGTCGCTTACATGGGCGATCAACTCAGTTACTGGCAGGACGCTGTGAGCACCGAAGCGTACCTGAACACAGCACGTAAACGCATCTCTCTGCGTCGTCATGCGCTGCTGGTGGATTATCGTATTGGCGAAGGCCGTAACGCCCGCAGCTGGCTGCACATTGAGGTCACGGGTGGACCGTTTGAGCTGTCAGCCAGCGGCCTGCAATTTCTGACTCGCGTCGAAGGTCTGAGAGAACCTGAAGATAACCGTATCGAACCGGATTCGAGACAACATGCACAGGCACAACGGCAACATGCCCTGGTGTTTGAATTGTTACAGGGTACGCCCCTGTTTGAAAACCACAACGAAATATCGTTTTACACCTGGGGGGATGAAAAATGCTGCTTGCCCAAAGGGGCAACCCGGGCAACATTGAGCGGGCATTATCCAGAGCTGGCGCTTTCCGGTGAGGCAGACATCGCCGGGCAATATTTGTTATTCGAAGAAATACTCGGCCCGGAGACCGGTGAACCCGGCGATGCCAACCCGGATCACCGCCAGGTTATCCGCCTTGTCCAGGCCACGCTGACGACTGACCCGCTGAATGACACAGACATCACCGAAATCCGCTGGTCCGGTGACGACGCTTTGACCTTTCCACTGTGTATCTCGTCCGAAACCAACACCGACCCGGACAGTCCCGTACCGCTCACGGATGTCAGTGTTGCCCGAGGCAATATCGTACTGGTGGATCACGGTGAAACTGTCAGCGAAAACCTGGGCACCGTGCCCGAAGCCTGGTTATATTATCCGCAGGATAAAAATACCCGGCGCTGCAATTCCAGCGCACGACAATCCATTCCCCCGCGCTTCCGCCCCGTTCTGAACAAAAACCCGCTGAGCCACGGCGCCGCAGCACCCGATACCGGCACACCGGCCAGCGGCACCCTGACACCCGCGGCGGAAACAGTACATCCCCTGATACTGACATTGCAGGGTGACAACGGCCTCGGCCCGTTGTCCTGGAGTCTGCGTCCTGATCTGTTAAACAGTGATAACGATGCCCGGCATGTCGTGGTGGAACTGGATAACGAAGGTGTTGCCACCCTGCGTTTTGGTGACGATGAAAACGGTGCCCGCCCTGACAGTGGCACTGAATTTACAATAACCTACCGGGTTGGTAATGGCCCTGAAGGCAATATTGGTGCCGAAGGCATCGCGCATATTGTCAGTCTCGACGAACGGGTCATCGCTGTGCGTAATCCGTTACCTGCCCGGGGCGGGCGGGCCGCCGAAACGGCTGCGCAAATTCGCCGCCGTGCCCCTCAGGCTTTCCGCACCCAGTTACGCGCCGTTACCCCGGAGGATTACGCACACGTCACCACCGCACAGGCCGGGGTACAACAGGCCGCCGCAACACCACGCTGGACGGGCAGCTGGCATACACAAACCATTACTGTTGATCGCATGGGCGGCCTGCCGCTCGATGCCGGTTTTGAAACGCAACTGGCAAACAATATTGAACGCTATCGCATGGCAGGTCATGATCTGAATTTTACTAACCCGGTCTTTGTGGATCTGCAACTGGAACTGCAAATCTGCGTATCACGCGACTATTTCCGCAGTGATGTGGAGCAGGCGCTGCTGGCAATATTCAACAGCAATGTGCGCACCGATGGCAGCCTGGGTTTGTTTCACCCGGATAATTTCAGCTTTGGGCAAACCATTTACCTTAGCCCCTATTACGCCGCTGCACGTCAGGTGCGCGGGGTATCTTCGGTGCAAATCACCCGCTTCACCCGTCAGGGTGACAACGATCAAAAACCACTGTCCGACGGTTTTATGCATCTGGGAAAACTGGAAATAGCGCGCCTGGAAAACAACCCGAATTTCCCGGAACGCGGCGTGCTGAAACTGACCCTGTTGGGGGGCAAATAAAATGACAAAACCAGCCAATCAAAATAATTGCGGTTGCTGTGCCGGTATCTCTCAGGCAACCCCTGTCAGGCTGCATAACCTGCCCTCGCAAAACACCTTAGCCTATCGCACCGGCACCCATTCCACCTTCAAACAATCCATGCTGGCAGCGCTGAGCAATGCCCAACGCCCTGCTCTGCTGCCATTGGGCACTCGTGACGATGATGATTTCACCCTTGCCTGTCTGGATGGCGTGGCCACCATGCTGGATGTATTAAGTTTTTATCAGGAGCGTTATGCCAATGAACATTTTCTGGCAACCAGTACCGGGCGACGCTCCGTACTGGAAATGGCGCAGTTGATTGGTTACGAATTATCACCCGGTGTTGCATCAGCCACTCATCTTGCATTTACCCTGCAAGACACACCCGGCATACCCGCCAGCAGCGCAGATCCCATCACCATCCCCGCACGCACACGCGTACAAAGTGTGCCAGGACAAAATGAAGAACCACAAATATTTGAAACCACTGAAGACATCGAGGCCCGTTCACACTGGAATGCCGTCGCTGTACAAACCACGCTCCCCTATGTACCGGATCATGGTGATCTGGATATCTATATCAAGGGACTGAACAACAACGTTGAAGCCGGTGACGCCATACTCATTGTCGGTCAGAACCGGATGGACAAAGACAAAGGCGACCCCGGCAGTGAACGCTGGGACGTGCGGGTGATTAAACAGGTTGAAAAAGATCGTGATCATTTGCGTACGCGCCTGATATGGGATGTTCCGTTAGGTCATGTCAGCCCCACCATCCAGCCCTCCGGCACTGACGTTAAGTTGTTTGTCTTTCGTCGGCGCGCCAGCTTGTTTGGCCATAATGCACCGGACCCGCGTTTGATGAGTAAGGAAAACAATACTCTTGCCCCATTGCTAGAGGGCACAGGAATTAATCTCAGGTGGAAAAATTTCACTATTCAGAATAACCAGATCGACCTCGCCAGCCCCGAAGATAACGTCGTTGCCGGTAGCTGGATAGCACTGGTATCCAACGAAGATGACATCGGCAGCCCTGACCTGCCCGGTTACGTGGAACTGTATCGTGCCGCAAAAGTCTCCAGCATGTCTCGCACCGATTACGGTATAAGCAGCAAAATCACCCGTATTGAAACAGACACTACTGAAAATATCCGTCACTTTACATTACAAAAAACCCTGGCGCTGGTCGCCAGTGAAGAACTGCCGATTCATCAGCGGCCATTGCGCTACCCGGTATTCAGCGACACACTGCATCTGCATACACATATCGACGGCCTTGTGCCGGGTCAATATCTGTCCATCAGCGGTCAGCGGCAACGCCTCAAAGTCGCTCCAGGTATTACGGGGCTCAGTCTGCAACGGGAAGATGGCCGCAGTACACTTAACGAATCTGACAGCGTACAGCTTGTCGGCATCCCGGAAAAACTCAGCCATGGTGGCAGCCCGATAAAACTGACACCGGAAGCATTTGGCACACTCATTAATGACAAGGACCCGGTTACCCGATTACAGTTACGTGTTATTGACCGGGATGGCAGCAGCGGCACGGTCATCAGTCGCCCTTCAGACTGGTTATGGGACAGCAATTTGCAGGACAAGGAAACTGATCCTCGTGTCGCAGAAATTGCACAAATCAGCAATAGCGACAACCCTGTTCAAAATAACCGCGACCGCACTACCCTCACACTCACTGCCGCGCTCAACAATATTTACCGGCGAGACTCAGTGCGGATCAATTTTAACGTTGCCCCTGCCAATCACGGCGAAACGGTGGTGGAAATTCTGGGTAACGGTGACGCCCGTAAAACGGACCAGCAGTTTATTCTGAAACAGGCACCTCTCACCCACGTCAGTGCCGACACTCCCGGTGGCAGTGCTGCATCACTGGAAGTACGGGTCAACGAATTACGTTGGAATGAAACGCCCAGTCTTTATCAGGCCAGCCACGACGCGCGGGTTTACCAGGTTCAGAATCGTGATGACGGCAGTGCCGCCATCCTCTTTGGTGACGGCGTTGAAGGCGGACGCCTGCCCACAGGACAAACCAATGTGCGTGCCATTTACCGAAAATACAGTGGTGCCGACGCCAACCTCAACAAAGACAAACTGACCACACTGTTACAGAAACCACTGGGCGTCACCGAAGTCACTAACCCGGAACCTTCCACAGGTGGAGCCGACCCGGAAGCCATCGACGATGCCAAACAGAATGCACCCTTAACGGTACTGACCCTGGACCGCGCGGTCTCCGTTACGGACTATCAGAATTTTGCCCGCGCCTTTTCCGGTATTGCCAAAGCCCATGCCCTGTGGATTCATTCAGGACCATCCAGAGGTATTTTCATCACCCTTGCGGGTATCAATGGTACCCATATTCCCGACACCAGCCGCACCTACATCAACCTGGCAAATGCATTGCGGCGTTACGGTGACCCCATGCTGCCATTACGTCTGGTGAATTATTCACCGGCAAGCTTCGCGCTGGGCATGGCCGTCAAGGTCAATGATGATGCTGTGCGCGACACCGTGCTCGACGCACTGGAATCTGCATTACGCGAGCACTTTAGTTTCGCAAACCGGGATTTTGGTCAACATGTCAGTCAGGATGAAGTATTGGCCGTGGCACACAGCGTGCCACACGTCGAAGCTGTGCGCATTACGCGATTGTATAAACAGCAGCCCGGTGCGGTGGACAGTGTCTCCCCCATTATCGCCTCGCATCTACCTGTTACATCCCTGACCATCGCCCCCAGACCCGCGCAATTATTAACCCTGTCCGATGAGCCCCTTGAAATGGAATCCTTCTCATGAGCATCAATACCCGACAATTGCTGGAGCTGCTGCCTGCGATCCATCGCATCCGCGATGCAGACATCGCCCGGCAAAACGGTTGGGAAAACGGCCCGCTGGAAGATCTGATGAGCGTGATCGCCGAACAAATGGCGCTGATGGAAGAGAACATTGAACAAAGCTACGACGACCTGTTTATTGAAACCTGTGCCGACTGGCTGACACCCTATATTGGCGATGTCATTGGCTACCAGAGTCTGCACGGTAAAGTGCCCGGTGTCGCCAGCCCCCGCGCAGAAGTGGCGCATACCATTGCCTTGCGCCGGCGTAAAGGCACTGCCGTTGTGCTTGAACAACTGGCCCGCGATGTCACTGGCTGGAATGCCAGAGCCGTTGAGTTCTTCAGGGAACTGGGCTGGACACAACATATGAATCACAACCGCAACGACGTACATTACAGCCCTGACATGCGCAACATGGAACCGCTGGCCCGGATCGGCTCCGCGTTTAATACCGTGCAACACACGGTGGATGTACGCCGGGTTGAATCCGGTCGCGGGCAATTTAACATTCCCGGCATCGGTATCTTCTTATGGCGGCTGGAAGCTTATGCCCATACCAGAAGCCCGGCCCTGCGGCTGGCCGAACGACGCTATCTGGTCAGCCCGCTGGGACACGCCCTGCCTTTGTATTCCCGCCCTCGCAGCACACAGCAGGGATTTATCAGCACACTGGCCAGCCCTGAAAATGTCCCGGAACCTTTGGCCCGCCGACAACTGCACGATCACCTCGACCGCTATTATGGCCAGCGCGCCACCGCTGCGGATGAAATTGATAATGACGAGCCAAGCATCGTGCTCTACGTAGACAGTACCGAAATTCCCCGCGAACACATCCGTATCTGTAACCTCAGTGATGACGGCCTCGCCTGGGCCCACGAGGCCGCCGAAAACACGTATGCCATCGACCCGGTACTGGGACGTATTGCCCTGCCCCCGGAGGCTGCGGACCCTGCCGATGTTCGGATCTCGTACCACCAGGGTTTCAGTGCCGACATGGGCGGCGGTGAATACGAACGGGAAAACAGTTTTGCCCTGCAAGACAGCGTAACGGTCATTCCGGTGCCCACGCCCGCTCATCCCACACTACAGGCAGCGCTGGACGCGCTGGGCGGAGCCGGTGTCGTGGAAATCACCGACAATGATCGTTATGCAGAAACGCTGACGGTCAGTGTTGCTGACAATGCCGGTATTGAACTGCGCGCCGCCAATGGCCGCAACCCGCATCTGGCACTCACCGGCCCGCTCACCGTCAACGGTGGAGAGGGCAGCCGCTTCAGCATCAACGGCTGTCTGGTCAGCGGTGATTTATTAACCGTGCCGGACACCGGCACAAACAACCTGAGACAACTGGAAATCGTACACTGCACCTGGGTACCAGGTCGCACACTGGATGCCGGTGGCCGCCCGGTTACCCCCGCAGCCGTGAGCATCAGCGTTGCCCTGGCCAATGTTTCCGTCTCCATCGAACGCGCCATTACCGGTGCCCTGCGCATGGTACCGGAAGCCCGACTGGCCCTGCTTGACAGCATCGTCGATGCCACCGATGCAGAAGCGGTGGCATTTGCCGGTCTCGATGACAACAGCCCCGGTGCAACACTGAATGCCACCGCAAGCACAGTGATCGGCAAAATTCATGCCCGGGCATTCGACACCGTCAGCAACTGTATTTTGCTCGCACGCCTGTCGGCTGCGGATACCTGGAATGCACCGGTGTGGACTGAACGCAAACAAACCGGCTGTGTCCGTTTCAGCTTCCTGCCCTTTAACGCCATTGTGCCACGACGCTACCGCTGCCAGCCGGATTCCGCCGACAGCGCACGACGCCTGTCGCCACGTTTTACCTCACTGAATTTTGGGCAGGCCGCCTACGGACAACTGTCGCAACTCACTGCGGAAGCAATCTGGCGTGGTGCAGACGACGAAAGCGAGATGGGTGCCTTCCATCATTTGTATGCACCACAACGCCACCGGAACTTACGCATTCGCCTGCGTGAATATTTGCGTGTTGGTCTGGAAGCAGGACTTTTTTATGAAACCTGACCTGATTGACAAAATAAACATGAAAATGCCCAAAGGAATTGACCATGAGCTTTGATCTGAGCCGAAAAAAATTCAACCCGCTGGACGACTATTTCAGTGTTGTTATGCAGCAAGGGCGTGTGCAAACAGACGCGGACTGGAACACCCTGGTGGCCCAGCTCAATCGACACATGCAGGCCGGGTCTCTGGATACCTTCGGACCCAGTGTCGTACCCAGGGAAACCGCTGATGGTTTTTTAATCAGCGGTACCGCCGATGTCATTGACATCGGCGCAGGACGCATTTATGTCGATGGCCTGTTAGCGGAAAACCATACCGATACCCTGAAGTGGGATGCCCGGCTGGCCGAAATATCCGGCACCGCAAAATTATCCGGTGCCAATATCAATGCTGCGCCCACCGGGTTGCCCGGAACAACCGCCTACGATGCACAACCCTATTACCCCAACCCGCCCGCCTTGCCTGAGGAAGGTACCTACCTGATGTATGTCGATGTCTGGCAGCGGGACATGACTTATTTACAGGATGCGAGCCTGATTGACGTTGCCGTCGGCGTGGATACCACAGCCCGTCAGCAAACGGTCTGGCAGGTAAAGTTTCTCGATGGTGTCGGTGCCCTGGATCCCACTGTCGCAGATGCTGATATTCCCGGCTGGCTGGAAACCATCCACCCTTCATCAGCGCGCCTGTCCACAGACACGGGTGACTTGACCGACGATGACAACCCTTGCCTGTTACCTCCCCAGGCCGGTTATAAAGGTCTGGAAAACCAGCTGTATCGCGTACAAATCCACGACAGCGGCCCGGCGGGTACCGCCACCTTTAAATGGTCACGCGACAATGCCGTTGTATCCGCACGCATCAGTGCAATCAGCGGTGGTAATGACATTGTGGTGGATTCACTGGGGCGCGACGATGTACTCGGTTTTCATGAAGGTGACTGGGTGGAAATTACTGACGACCACCGGGATTTAATGGGCCTGCCGGGTGAATTGCGGCGTATCCGGCTGGGTGATGGTATCGACAATGCAACCCGCACCATTACCCTGGAAGGTGCCGCGCTCCCCATCGGGGCGGGAAACGGCCAGTTCCCCGTTGATGGCAGTGACCAGACAGACCCGGCGCGTAACACTCGCCTTATTCGCTGGGACCATGCCGGCATTGTCTTCCAGGAAGACGAAAGTGAGTACACCGATCTCGATGCGGCAATCAGCACCGGTGCCATTACAATTCCTGCCGCCGGCACCCGGTTGTTTCTGGAAAAAGGCATACTGGTCGATTTTGATCTGGAAAGTGTGGTGGATGAAGCAGACTTTGAGCCGGAATATAAAACGGGTGATTACTGGGTTTTTTCTGCCCGGGTCAATGATGCCTCCATTGAACAATTGGACCGCGCCCCTCCTATGGGTATTCATCACCATTATGCAAAACTGGCGATTGTCAATGGCAACAACATAACCGATTGCCGCACGCTCTGGCCGCCTGAAGCCGGAGGCGAAAGCTGTGCCTGCACGGTTTGTGTTCACCCGGACAGTCACAACAACGGCAGCGCCACCATTCAACAAGCCATAGATCAGGTTATTGCACAAGGCGGCGGCACCGTTTGTCTGAGCGTGGGCGAGTATCAAATCAGTCAGCCCGTCAGAATCACCGGTCAGTCAGTCACATTGCGTGGACAGGGCTGGCAAACCCGCTTGATTTCCCAACAGGCAACGCCCTTGATTGAAATAGGCGGTGAAGGTATCGCAACAGATATCACCGTCGAAAAACTTTTTGCACTGACTGCCACTGCACAGGGCTTTAATACCGCCATCACCGTTAACAACGTGATAAAACTGAACCTTATTGATTGTTTTGTCATTAACCTGGCTGTAGGTGATGCCACCAGCCAGGGTATTCAGTTTACCGGCCTGGCCATCATGGTCACCGTACAAACATGTAACATCGCAGCAGAACGGGGAATCATCGGGCCACGCCTGCAAGACGAGTTTCTGGGGACATTGAATTTTTCTCTGACCCACTGCCTTTTATCCTGTAGCGCACAAGGCATCAGTTTTGCCGGGACGAGTTTTCACCTGGGCAAACTGGATGTGCGCCACAATCATATCGGCAATGCAAACGATGCCGGTATCGAACTGACCGGAGCAACACTCGACAACACCGCCGTCGCTATCGAAAACAATTTGCTGACCAGCTGCCAGAACGGCATTCGCAGTGGCGTTTCCAATTTACGCATTCTCTGCAACGACCTGGAAGTGGACGACGACAATCGAGGCAGTGGTCATGCCATTACACTTGTGGAAGGCCTCGACCCCGAAGACAGCACCAACCAGCAAATCATTGGCAACCGCATTCGCAACTACCGGGGACACGCGATAACAGTACAGGCTGGCATCGGAAAAATGATGGTCAAACAAAACCAGATCGAAAATATTTCAGGTTCAGCTTTTATTGTTGAAGAAAAGGGCTCTATTGAATATATAAGCCTTGAAAACAACCAGTTTAATAACGTGGCAGGCATCATGTCAGCAGAAACCAATACGCTTGCAGCCGTCCTCCTGAATGCCAGCGTGCGAGCCGACATCACCAACAATGTATTTGACGGTGTTGTACGCACAAGCCACACAGCCACCATCCGAACAGGAATCGCCGTCATTAACAGCGGTGCGGTGCGCGTGAGTGGCAATCGATTGCTCGCCGTAACACCCGCAAGCTATACCGGCTATGGTGTCGGCATTTTTATGGCTGGCCAGGTGGGTGATTTTGAAGTCAACAACAATGAAATAAGCCGTATCTCTCAAAAGGCTCAAAAAGATGACATGGCCGCTGAAAGACTGGCAAATGCCGAATGGAAACCTTTATATGTCGTAATGGGAGGCCGCACTCAACGCAATGAATTCGCAAGTTCATCCGTTACAACCACCAGCAGCACGCCACTGATTACCGTTGATAACAACGTTTATGCCGTCCTGGCCACCCGGCTTCTAAACCTGGGTGCAACAAACAACATCAGCATAAATGGCAACCGTTTTGACGGAACATCAGGCACCGCTGCCGCTGTAGAAATTGTGGCTCCCATGTACTGCGGCTTTATTGACAATGAAGTCAAATCAGCGACATCCCGGAACAGTGAGCTTGTCTCGTTAAGCGCCGACCACGTAGGCGCCAATAACAATCGCCTGACAAGCAGAGATGATCAAAACATATTAACGGTTCAAGCTCGCCGCTACGTGCTCATGGGAAACATGACGACGGGCAATATCATAGTTAACAGCGGAACCGCCAGCGCAGGCGCCATTCCGCTCCCGGAACCGTGGAAATCACTGAATATCATTATTTGAGGTTTCACTAACAGACCCACAGGACACTGACGCAATGAAATATTTATTATTACACAATGAAAAATCAGTACGCGATATCGCCGACAAGGCTTACAAAAACCTGTCCGACAAAGCCCGGAAACAGGCGGAAACCGCCCTGTTGAAAATCAACCCGGAACTCAAAACATTCAAGTCTGTTCGCAAAGGTTTTATTGTGCGTATACCCGAGATTCCTGAAGACAGAAAATCCAATCGCCGAAACGCTATTGACCCTATTGAAAACATTGCCCATGAAACATCAGAAAAACTAAAACAGCTTGAAGACTCCCTCAACAAAAAATTTTCCGCCCTGGAAAACCGACAAAAAAGTTTTGTACAAAGCCTCAAAGCGGCAAGCAAAGAATTAAAAAGCCAAGCCACTGGAATAGCGGCAACGAAAACTTTACAGAAACATGTCACCGACGCAAAAAAACAAAATGATAAAAATAAAAAACTGAGCATGACCGCTTTGAAAAAAATGCAAAAAACAATCGCCGCTTTTGACCGTTAAAATAAACCGGTGGCGCTCTTAATTGAGCAAAAGTGCAGAATACGGTAAAGAACGACGCTTATTTCGAGTTTTTGCGTTTAAAGAACGAAAACACCAAAGGCAGGTGCATTCCAGCATTTGGAATAACCCACCACAGCACCTGTCGCAATTCCGGGACAATTCTGCTAGAGTCGCGCGCGGCTGACCACAGTCCACCACTGGATCACCAGCGGTCATTTTTGAAACAAGAACAACGCAAGAATAAAGAGAAACCATGCATCCCATCGTTAATATCGCCGTCCGCGCCGCACGCCGCGCAGGTAATCTCATCGCCAGCGCCGTGGAACAGGTGGACCGCCTCGACATCACCGAAAAAGCCAGCAATGACTTTGTCACCGAGGTTGATCGTCAGGCCGAAGAAGCCATTATCGGTATCATTCACGAAGCCTATCCCAACCACGGCATTCTTGGCGAAGAAAGCGGTGAGCAGGCAGGCAAAAAGGATGGGGTGGACTATCAATGGATCATCGACCCGCTGGATGGCACCACGAATTTCCTGCACGGTTTCCCGCAGTTTGCCGTGTCCATTGGCATGAGCCACAAGGGCCGCCTGGAACACGCCGTCATTTATGACCCCATGCGCCAGGAGCTGTTCACGGCCTCCCGTGGTGGCGGAGCCCAGCTCAATGATCGCCGTCTGCGCGTCACTCCGCGTAAAGGATTGGAGGGCGCTCTGCTCGGCACCGGCTTCCCTTTCAAGCAACAGCAGCATCTGGACGCTTATCTGGCCACTTTCAAAGCCTTGTTTCCCATGACTGCGGGTATTCGCCGGCCCGGTTCCGCGGCACTGGATCTAGCCTATGTGGCCGCTGGCCGCCTCGATGGTTTTTGGGAAATCGGACTCAGCCCCTGGGACATGGCCGCTGGCACGCTGCTGGTGCAAGAGGCCGGTGGACTGGTGAGCGACTTTGGCGGTGGTGACGACTATCTCAGCACGGGTAACGTCGTTGCCGGAAACCCCAAAGTCTTCAAAGCAATTTTACAGAAAATCCGCCCGCATTTAACAACAAAACTCGCCAGATAATGACTGCTTCACTCGCGGCATTCCCGGCAAGCCTGACTCAAGTATTACCCTTGTGCGCCGTTGTGTTTCCTGAATTTACATTGAAAAGGCAAACGCATCGCGCGCGTAACACACGCATGGCTAACGACACCCTTCCTGACAACCCGTCAGGTAAATCACTGGAAATCACCTTGCGGGACTGCCTCGATGGTCTGGAGGATTTCACCCTGCAAATGGCTTACGCCACCACCCACGCACAATTTGAGATTCTCGCCATTGGTGACGTAATAAAGAATAAAAATGACTTGCCAGCAAAACCCGCACCCCTTACGCTGGTAACTGCATCCATTAACAATAATCACTTCCAACCCACAATCCGCCGCCAACGGCGCGTCTGAATACCATGGCCAAAATCACCATTAACCGGGAAAACTTTCAAGTCGATGAACTCGAGCTGGAGCAAGGCTCACTCAGTATCGGCCGTAACCAGGACAATGATCTGAGCATTGATGACCCGGCAGTCAGCGGCCACCATGCACAAATTGTCACCGTATTTGACTCCTCCTATGTAGAAGACCTTGGCAGTACCAACGGTACCTTCGTTAATGGTAAACAAGTCAAAACACATACCCTGCACAATGGCGACGTGCTGACCATGGGCCACTATCAGATATTATTTCAAAGTGAAACGGCCGCGACAGTCCAAAATGCCAACGCCACCATGATGATCGGAGCCTCCCAGCTCGAAGAACTGACGACAAAAGCCAAACAAAAAGATCGCAGAAAAACACCTGCACGCAAAGACTCATCAGCCGCCCCACTCCACAACTCGCGACGTACGCCTGCCGTTGCCGTCACACCACCGCCAGCCGACAAAGCCAAACTGAAGCCCTGTGAAAACGTCGGACAATCCACTGCGGGCAATACCGCATTACCCGATATCGACGACAGCGAAAGCATACTGGGAGAAACACAACCTGTCCCCTCCAGTCCTCCCCTGTACAATCGTCGAAAAGGTGATAACAGCATTTTGCCATCACTCAAGGTCATGCTGCTGGCTGTGCTTGTCACGGTCATCACCTTCAGCCTGTTGATGCTGATTTTTAAATAAACCTCCCGCCTTAAATTGTGAATTAAACGCTAAAGGCGCGATTCTTTTAAGAATCACCGACTGCGGTCTTCTGTATTTATAACACCTCGCTTGTCAGTGCCACGAGAGATCCTTCTCACAGGACTCAGGCTTAAAACAATCAGTCATTCGTCTCACGTAAAGCCATCCGCGCTTTACAATTTTTGGTACACTTGCGCGATAGGCCAACAATAAAAGCCAACATGAGTCACCTGCGGTAGAGGAACCCGACGATGGAACTATTATCAAAATTATTAAAAATCATGGTGGCAAAAGCGGCCTCAGATCTGTTTTTATGCACCGCCTCCCCTCCCGCATTCCGCATTAACGGCGCATTACAAACCTATGCCATAGACCCACTGAACCCAGGTGCCACAGAAAAAATGGCCCAGCTGGTAATGCGCCCGGAACACACTGCCGCCTTCAAGGAGGATCTCGAAATCAGTCTGGGTCACACCGTGCCCGGTATTGGCCGTTTTCGTTTCAATATATTTCACCAACGCGGTGAAGTCAGCCTGGTCATTCGGCTGGTACCACTGACAGTGCCGGGATTTGAGACCCTGGGTATTCCCGAATTGCTCAAAGACATCACCATGCTCAAACGTGGACTGATCCTGGTCGTCGGGCCTTCCGGGGCAGGCAAATCCACCACGCTGGCGGCAATGATCAATCATCGCAACATCAACACCAGCAGCCACATCATCACCGTGGAAGATCCCATCGAATATATGCTGACGGCCAAACAGTCAGTGATCAATCAACGTGAAATCGGCGTTGATACCCACTCCTACCACAAAGCACTGATCAATGCCCTGCGTCAGTCACCGGACATGCTGATGATCGGTGAAATTCGTGAGCATGAAATTATGGAAGACGTATTGGAGTTTTCTGATACCGGCCACCTCTGCCTTGCCACCCTGCATGCCAACAACGCCAGCCAGGTGTTCGAGCGCATTGTGCATATGTTTCCGCAGGAAAAACGCGAATTACTGCGCTACTCGCTGTCGCAAAATATCAAGGCTGTCGTATCACAAGTGCTGGTACCCACCCGGGACGGTGGCCGCACCGTGGCTGTAGAACTGCTCATTGCCACATCCCGGGTACGCGACCTCATTCGCCGGGGTGACTTTACCGAACTGGCCGAGGTGATGGAAAAAGATACCAATTCCGGCATGTGTACCATGGATCAATCATTGTACCTGCTGTATGCCGACGGTAGAATCAGCGAAGAGACCGCCCTGGCTTATGCCGAATCCCGCAGCAACATGCGTCTGCAAATGCGTTTGTCGGGAGTATCGCCCCACACTTCTGTCGATACAGAGATTAACGCCTAGAGCGGCCGCCCGAGAATACGAAGCCTGCTTCAAAGCGGCTTTCCCTCGCGAGGCACCCCGCATTCCCGGACAGGCTCCCGGTTTAAACTATTCACTGCGTCGCTGACGCACGACAAAACAAAGGAAAAACATGACCACAACAGAAATCCCCCTCATTATTGAGCCCAAGCAATTGCAAGCACAGCTCAACGCGCCGGATCTGCTGATCATCGATCTCTGCAAGCCCTCAACCTATGCCAGAGTCCACGTACCCGGCGCAATTCACCTGGGCTACGCAGAAATCATCGCTATACAAAAGCCCGCAATGGGTCTGCTGCCTGATGCCGACACCCTGAGCCAGACATTCTCCAATATCGGCCTCACTCCCGAAACCCATGTCGTCGCCTACGACGACGAAGGGGGTGGTCGTGCTGCCCGCCTGCTATGGACACTGGATGCCGTCGGGCACAAAAAATCCTCATTGCTCAACGGCGGCATCGGTGCCTGGTTCAATGAAGGCCATCCTACGGAAGACACACCGGTACAAGCCACACCCGGTAAATACCAGGCAACTATCGTAGACACTGTTGTTGCAGACCAGCAATTTATTCATGAACACCTTGATGATGACAACGTAATGCTGCTGGATTCCCGCTCCCCGGAAGAATATCGCGGTGAAAAAAAATTCGCCGAGCACGCCGGACACATCCCCGGAGCCGTAAACCTGAACTGGTTTGAAATAATGGATCAATCACGCAACATGCGACTCAAGCCGGAAGCTGACTTACGTGCAATGATGGAAGAACGTGGTTTAACGAAAGACAAAACCATCGTAACGTACTGTCAAACCCACCATCGTTCCGCACTCACGTATTTTGCATTGAAGGTGTTAGGTTACGCCAAAATAAAAGGGTATCCAGGCTCCTGGTCTGACTGGGGCAACAGTGAAAATCTGCCAACAGAAACCGGATAACCAACTATACCCCGGATGCCTCTGTCAGCATCCGGGGTGTTCATCGCAAAAAGTACCATCGTGGCTAAGTCTGCTGTAGTAACAATACCCGGTGATTTTGAATCACGTTCATTTATGGCGGCGTTTTTGGCACATTGTGTTTGCGCTTGCTCACCCGTGTTAATAAAACACTGACAGTAATAGCACTGCGGAAATCAATACACTGACTTCGGTGATTTCAATGAATGCTCCCGCGATATCACCGGTCACCCCCCCGATGCGTTGTATCATCAAACGCCGTGCCAGTACGAATACCACGGCCACGGCAAATATCAGCCACAGACCAATGCTGCCTGCCAGTAATACTACGCTGGCAATAACGACCGCGATGACCAACATCAGCCCACGGCGTGGCAGGTCGGCAACCAGTGCGCTGCCCAGACCCTGTTGACGCACGTAGGGAGTAGTGAGAAATAACAATGAGGGAATCGTTCGGGCTAACATCGGTGCGATTATGATCATTAGCAGTGGCAGATTGTACGCTGAGGGTGTTGCAGGCACTTCAAGTTCAAACAGGGTATACAGTGCTGTGAATTTAAGCAGTAACAGCAGGACAATACTGACGACACCGGCCGGACCGCATGCGGGGTCTTTCATGATGGCTAAGGTTTTTTCACGATCCCCCAGGCCACCGGCCCAGGCGTCGGCGCTGTCGGCAAGGCCATCCAGGTGCAGGCCGCCGCTGATGAGTACCCAGGCTGTCAGTATGATGGCGGCGCGCAGCATGGTGGGAACGTCTTGTAATACACCTTGTAATATCCAGGCAAGCAGGATGAGCACGACACCCATCAACAGACCGACAAGCGGGTAATACAGTTGTGAACGGGCAACTTGCTGTGCGTTCGGAGTATTTTGCAGACGCACGGGGATACGTGTGAGAAATTGCAGGGCAATAAGGAACGCACGCATTGTTCTAGTCGTCCAAACTCGCTGAACAGCGCTGTGTGTTTGCCGCTGCGTCACTGTGTTCAATGCACAGTTGTTTTAGCGCGGCATGTTTTACTTCGATATCCATCAGTTGTTTGATGGGGTGTTGCTGCACATGACACAGCAATATACGTATCACCCCGCCGTGGGTGATCAGCAGAATATGCTCACCCTGCCAGTCCCGCAGAAGATCGGTCCATGCCGATAATACCCGCTGTTGAAAGGTCAATAATGGTTCAGCTTCGGGTGGGGTGTTTTTCACCGGGTCATTCCAGAATTGTGTCAGTGCCTTTTCGTCAGTGGCCATCAGTTCGCTGGCAGTGCGCCCTTCCCAGCGGCCAAAATGCATTTCTTTAAAACGGGCATCCAGTTGCACGGGCAATGAGTATTGCTGGCCCAGTGTCTGTGCGACATTTGCGCAACGTTGTAACGGGGAGCTGATGATGCGATCCCACATTCTGGCCTGTTTTGTCAATCCCTGTTTTATCGCTGCATTCATTTGCGCCCTGCCCTTTTCCGTCAGGGCATCATCAATGCTGCCACGAAAACAGGGGCCGCTGGTTGTTTCACCGTGGCGCAGCAGGTCGATGACGGTGTGTACGTTGCCGGGTGATTTACAGATTTCCGGATACCTCGGCTTCGGCGAAAGTCGCCATACCATTGTGCAAGGCGCAGGCCATGCGTAACAGGGGAACGGCAACAGCTGCACCACTGCCCTCTCCCAGGCGCATGCCGATGTTGAGCAGTGGTTCTGCCTGTAATGCCTGCATAATATATTTATGGCCGGGTTCGGCGGAGGCATGTGCATAGAACAGCCAGTCGCTGACACCGGAACATTGCCGGGTTGCCACCAGTGCGGCAGTACTGGCAATGAATCCATCAACCAGTACCGGTACACCCATTTGTGCGCAGGTGATAAATGCACCAGTAAGTGCGGCGATTTCAAAACCACCAAAATAACGAAGCGCAGTGACCGGTGAGTCAATGTGTGCCTGATGTAAATCCAGTGCGGCTTTGATCACCGCTATTTTGTGTGTGATACCGTTGCTGTCCAGGCCGGTGCCGGGGCCGGTCAGGGCTTCAGCGCTACGGTCAGTGAGAAGACAGGCCAGTGCTGTCGCGGCACTGGTATTGCCAATGCCCATTTCGCCGCCGATAAACAGATCCATGCCTTTGGTGACGGCACGCTCGACGCTTTGTCGGCCAATGTTCATGGCCTGTACCAGCTGCTGTTCTGTCATCGCGGCCTGTTTGGCAAAGTTCGCTGTGCCGGGGGCGATGGTCTGGTCACTGACATTGTTCAGAGGACCGGGGTCGATGACCGTACCAAGGTTTATCACTTCCAGCGCGGCGTTCAGTTCACGCGCCGCTACGCTGATGGCGGCCCCGCCATGGGCAAAGTTGCGCACCATTTCTGCGGTCACCGCTTGCGGGAAAGCCGATACGCCTTCTGCGGCAATGCCGTGGTCGGCGGCAAAAATCACAATGCGTACCCGCTCCAGTGTGGGTTTTTCTTTTCCCTGCATGGCGGCCAGCCGGATTGCCATGGATTCCAGCTGGCCCAGCGCACCTGGTGGTTTGGTCAATATGGCCTGACGGGCTTCGGCTGCGGCCTGGGCGCTTTTATCCTGTTGAGCGACGGGTGTTTTTAACCATTCAGCATTGTTCATTTAACATCTTTCCTGTTTGTAACCTGTTATTTATAGCGGTAGGCTGGGGTGAGCTTGCGACCCCCAACACTATCAATTGCATTGGGATTCGCAGACTCACCCTCGTCCCCATGCTCCTGCATGGGATGCATATCGTGCCAATGTTTTATTGCAGTATGGATTCCCACGCGGAGCATGGGAACCAGAATAACGAGAAAACAAAAAACTGCGCAGTTTGCAGGGTGGACAATGCCACCCTACAAGATAATTGTTTCCAATTGTGACATGTCCAAATGTGTTTCCAAAGTATCTGCCAGTCGATTGATATCGGTTTCCCGTCTGGCGTGGTAATCCATGATGACAGGTTTGCTTAACCCGGCCCAGCGCAGCAGTGCTGCACAGGCCGCTTGCGATTCAAACAGGCCATGCAGGTAGGTGCCGATGACCTGGGCATCATCTGAAACGGCCCCGTCGTTACCGTTTTCCAGTGTGAGCAATGGGCGCAATAATGCCGCACCGGTGGTTCGTCCGGCATGTATTTCATAACCGTGAACCGCCGCATCGTCTAACAATAAGTGTCCCTTTACGTTGCACAATTGTTTATCTGTTGCCAGTGTTGTTTCCAGTGCCAACAGTCCCAGCCCTGCACTGGAGCCGGGGTCGCTTTCAATACCGGCTGGGTCATGAATCATTTCCCCCAGCATTTGAAACCCGCCACAGATACCCAGCAGTTTTCCGCCATAACGCAGGTGCCGCTGAATCGCTGTTTCCCAGCCGTTGTCACGCAACCAGTCCAGGTCACTGCGCACACTTTTACTGCCGGGCAGAATAATCAGGTCCGCAGGTGGCAGCGATTCACCGGCACCCATAAACAACAATTCAACCTGCGCCTGCAAACCCAGCGGATCAAAATCAGTGTGGTTACTCAGACGCGGCAGGCGCGGCACAATCACGCGCAGTACCTCCTGCCCGGTTTTATCCGTCGCCGGGTGATTCACAAGTCCAAGACTGTCTTCCGCTTCCAGGTGTAATTCATGAAGGTAGGGCAATACACCCAGTACGGGTTTGTTCACCCGTTGCTGTAACCAATGAATACCCGGCTCAAGCAAATCGACATCACCGCGAAAACGGTTGATGAGCATTCCCGTGACCAATGCCTGTTCTGTTTTGGATAACAAGGCCAGGGTGCCCACCAGTTGCGCAAAAACACCGCCACGCTCAATGTCGGCCACCAGCAGCACCGGACAATTCACGGCTTCGGCAAACCCCATGTTAGCGATGTCATTGTCCCGCAAATTAATTTCCGCCGGGCTGCCTGCGCCTTCCACCAATACGACATCGTATTGCTGTTGCAGCCGATGATAAGACGCCAGTACGGCGTCCATCGCTTTGGGTTTATAAGCATGGTAAGCACGCGCATCCATTTCCGCCACAGCATGGCCATGGATAATAATTTGCGAGCCGGAATCACTATTGGGTTTCAGTAATACCGGGTTCATGTCGGCATGGGGTGCAATGCCACAGGCCTGGGCCTGTACCGCCTGGGCCCGGCCTATTTCACCCCCGTCAACGGTAACGGCGCTGTTGAGTGCCATGTTTTGTGGTTTGAACGGGGCAACACGGATACCGCGCCGTGTTAATAAGCGGCACAACCCTGCCACGACAGTGCTCTTGCCCGCGTCAGATGATGTCCCCTGAATCATCAGGCCGCGTGCGGTTCCTTTTTTGCTCATGCGGATAACTCAACGGATGGAATATTCAGTGCCCGCAATGCCTGTTGCAGGCGTTGCCATTCCTGTTCATCAGCAGGCAGACCAAAGCGCAAGCGCGCCGGGGCTTTGAACAAGCGGGTCAATATGCCTTGCCCGGCCAGTTGTGCATGAATGTGTGCAGCCTGTGGTGTGGCCACAGACTGGAACAAACAGCTTCCCCCGTCCGGCATCAATTGAGCAGCACTTAACACCGTATGCAGGCGTTGTGACTGTTGTTTGAGTTGTTTGCGCATTATGCGCTGCCAGGCCTGATCCTCCAGAGCCTGTGTCGCCAGCCAGCGGGCCGGGCCACTAATCGTCCATGGCCCCAACTCCTGTGCCAGTGCAAGCAATGTTTTTTTTGCCGCCAACACAAAACCCACCCGCGCACCGGCCAGGCCAAAAAACTTGCCCAGTGAACGCAAGACGATCAAACCTTCCCTGTTACTGTAAGCTGCCAGACTCTGCGCGGGAGTGCCATCCATAAACGCCTCGTCCACCATCAAACACCCTCCCCGTGCCGCCAGGCGTTGCTGCCAGTCCAGCAGCATGGCCACATCAAAACACACCCCGGTGGGATTGTTGGGATTCACGATAACCACGATATCGTGGTCATCAATGGCGGTGTGCAATTGCGCCGCACAAACCAGATCCACCGCATGCCCGGCACGTTGCCAGGCATGTGCATGTTCATTATAACTGGGCGCCAGTACCGCCACCCGGCGATGTGCATACAGTTTGGGTAATGCCTGAATTGCCGCCTGCGAACCCGCCACGGGTAACAAGTCCTGTGCTGCATAATAAGCACAGGCAACGCGATGCAGCCCATCGTCGTCTTCCGGTAACCGCGCCCAGGTTGACAACGGTGGCAATGCCTTTTGCCAACCGTTGGGATTAATACCGGTGGACAGATCAAGCCAGTTTTCCAGAGCAATACCGTAACGGACAGCAGCCTGCCGCAACTTGCCACCGTGCTCCAGCAAACCGCTTTCAGTAAAACCCGCATCACTCAAACAGGGATCAGGCAAATAACCATCCTCCCATCACGATAACCAGCAACCATAACACCATACCCCGGTTCACCAGATTCACCGCACGTGGAATGTCACCGGCCTGTGGCGGTTTATCCAGCCCCAGCAGTGGACGCTGTTGCTGCTCACCGTGATAGGTTGCCGCTCCTCCCAGTTGCAATGACAGCGCACCCGCACCCGCTGCCATCACCGGACCGGCATTGGGGCTTTTCCAGCTATACGCCTGATGGCGCCAGCAACGCATGGCTTTTTGAAACTCGCCCAACAGCGCATAAGTCAAGGCCGTCAGGCGTGCCGGAATAAAATTCAGCACATCATCCAGGCGCGCCGCTGCCCAGCCAAAGTGCAGATAACGCGCATTACGATACCCCCACATCGCATCAAGCGTATTCACCAGCCGATAAAGCACCACCCCCGGCGCACCAGCAATAACAAACCAGAACAGCGCAGCAAACACCGCATCGCAACCGTTTTCCAGTACGGATTCCACCGTGGCTTTGGCTATCTGTGTTTCATTTAACCGGCGGGTATCACGACTGACCAGACGCCCGGTCATTGCCCGGGCTTTAACCATATCATTTTCCCGCAAGGCATCACGCACCTGCATGGCATGCAGCGCCAGGCTGCGACCGCCGATGGCAAGATACAACACCAGCACGCCAAACGCAGTGCCCAGCCATGCAAACTGCGAAAGATAAAATACACAGACACTCAGCGGTATCACCAACAGCGCAACACCCAGCACACCGCGCAGGCGCGCCGTCAACTCGGTACTGTCCGCCCGCCATAGACGCTGTTCAAGCCAGCCCACCAAACGCCCGAAACCCACCAGCGGGTGCCAGCGTTTGGGCTCACCCAGCAAACGATCCAGCAACATTGCCAGCGCAACACTCACGCCAATGGTGGTGACAAGAGAAGCGATGATTAACTCTGACCCGGTGCTCATCCGGGTGACCAGGTATCTTCAAACAAACATTCCTGCAAAGTACGTCCCTGCCGCCACCCCTCCTGCTCCAGCATGGGGCGATCATAAAATTGATGCACCGGCCCAATACATAACAGCGCAATGGGTTTCGCCCCTTCAGGGCAACCCAACAAACCGGCCAATGCGGCGGGATCAAAAAATGAAACCCAGCCCATGCCCAGATTTTCCACCCGTGACGCCAGCCACATATTCTGAATAGCGCACGCAGTGGAACATAACGCCATTTCCTCCGGCAGAGTACGACGGCCAAACACCGTGCCATCATCGGGAGCCTGCACCACCGCAATCAACGCCGCACATTCACGCAAACCTTCCACTTTAAGGCGCAAAAACTCCGCCTCTTTTTCGCCAAGAAGTTTACCGGTTTGCACACGCTCCTGCTCAACCAATGTCGCCACACGGTGGCGCAACCCGGCCTGCTTAATTTGAATAAAACGCCAGGGCTGCATCAAACCCACCGACGGTGCCGCATGCGCGGCATCAAGAATACGCGCCAACACCGCATCATCCATATTACTGCCCGCAATAAAATGACGCATATCACGCCGCTCACGCATCACTTGATAGAGCAAGTCCCGGTCAGCCTCGGAAAAGTGAGTGGCATTCATTCGTGGTTAACGTTTATTGCAGTTCAAGAAAATTTTTCAGGCCGCGCATTCAGGGCCACGATGATAAATTAACGCCTCCACCGGCACACCGCCCACCAAATGTTCTTCGATAATGCGATCCAGATTGGCCTCGGTCACATTGTAATACCAGATACCATCGGGTTGAATACACAACACCGGCCCGGATTTACAGGTTGCGAAACACTGAGTGCGGGTACGCTTTACACGTAACTCACCCTTGTCGATACCGGCAGCCTTAAATTTCTCACCCAGCATATCGAACAACTCCTGTGACTCACCCTCTTCGGTACAGCGCGGGCCGACACACACCAGCATATGGCGTGCGTAATTCATCATTTTTGGTTTTTCCAGTTCACTCATTTTTTTACCTCTTGTTGCTGTTGTTCAGTTAAAATTTTTTAGTAAGAATAAATAATAAAGAAACCCAAATGCTTTCTTGAACTCATCACGCTGGTAACAAACACGACATCCTTCACCCGGAATGATTCCTTTGTTTCCTCCATAGGCAGGCTTTGATAGGAAACGGGTAAAAATTCAGATTTTCCTTTATCACTTATTATCTATAACGCTGCAAAAAAAATAAAGGGATTAATTCGCTTACATTACAATATAAAAAGTGAATCAACGACGCAAAACTCAAGACCCACCCCTCCCCACAATCTCACTGAAGAATTTCATTAAGAACGATCACTTAAACGCTTCATAATTAAGTCAGCAATTTCATCAATGTGAACCATCTGTTCCCAGTCTTCATTACTAAACTTTACAGAAAAGTGTTTTTCCAGCTCCATATCAAATACTAGAAAATCACAATCCTGCATCTTAAAATCTTTTATGATATGGGTATTTTTATTTACCATTCTTTTTTCATCTTCATCAAGAAAAGCTATCGCATCTATAAATATAGAGATGACATCCTTTATAACCGACTCGCGTGTTATTTTTTTATTAGCCATTTAGCATATCCATAGTTATTTTTTATATACACACTGACCAATACTGATGACATCAAACACAGCCAAACCGATAGCAGCAAACGGTAATGCGCGACCTATAATTCCAAACACCCGAATTGTGCCAAATGTGCTCTTGGCAACACTTGCACTGATAGTTCCAGATTTCAACGTTGCCCTAGGAAAAAACTTCCAGCCAATATGACTTGATAAATTCGTATATTGACTTGAACCGGGTGCGACTTTATGCCCTAATTTTATTTTTTTAATAGGGATACTGGCAGCTCCAATAATCCCTGCCGCTGCCGTCAAACCATAATGCTCTTTTGTACAATCCCACAAATCATCCACTGTTACACCATCATCTTTAACATCAGCCACAGAATATGAATATTTAATTGTTTCGAACCCTTTCTCACTGCTTGATGGCAGTAGTATTATTCCGCCATATCGTTTTGAAATAATAAGTTCCCGTGCAAGCGAACCTACATCCGGGTTGAAATCAGTACGACAAAAATTCAACTCTCTTATTCCTGTATGAGCTGCACCATAAATACCCATTTCTCTCATTTCATTTCCCCTCAATTATTGAGCCACATTGTCCTAATTTAATGAACGAACATTAAGCATCTTTTCCCTGACATCTGATATTGATGAGCGATTCAGGCATATTCACCAGACTTTTGTCCAAACAAAAGTTCCTCGAATCAATACAAAACCTCCGACAAAGACTTTTCTAATCCCTACAGCTTTCCATCACTCGTTACTGCCATTAAATTCAGCCAAGCGTTTTTTATAGCTCCTGGCGCTGCCAGACTTACTGGCAATAACGCAACAAACACAGCTGTACGATCCAGAGGCATTTTTTACAGGCTCGCTGAGAAATAATCAGAATAACACAATCACTTTAGAGAGCGAAAAATATGCCGCCAAACGTAATGCATTGATCCACTGGCGTTGCAGCGATAAACGGGTTAGCCGTTCCCAAAAAAATAGTATTTCCACCACTCCAGTGATAGACTGATGACCATGAATATACGATTTTCAACTCTTTTTTTAATGACTTTACTCATGAATACCGCCACAAACAGCATGGCTGAAGATAAACTGGCACCCTGTCCGGACAAACCTAACTGCGTCTCATCGCTGGCAACTGACGATAAACAGAAAATTGCACCGATGAGCTATGATGGAAATCGTGCAGCGGCACACCTTCGACTTTTGGCGGCGCTATCCAAGCTTGAAAACACTGAAATTGTTGAAGACAGCCACCCTTTTTTACATGTCAAAGTCACCAGCACACTATGGCGCTTTATCGATGACGTCAGTTTCTTTTTCGACGATGAAAACAAACTGATCCACATGCGCTCTGCATCACGCAGCGGTTATTATGATTTTGGCACCAACCGACGTCGCCTCGAAAATATTCGCGCGCTTTATGCGCAACCAATATAAAGGGCTTCGACCCTTTATACAATAACTATTAATTCATACTCCTGGTTGTAAAGTTGTCCAAATGCTCACCACAATGGCCTATGACAATAAGCTGATTATCCATGTCTGGGTAAAAGTGTATTCTAATAATGTTAGGTGCTTTATTTCCGTCTTTCACATGAGGTGTAATATCTACTTCTTCATCACGATAATAAATCTTTCTCAATTTCATTAGGCCCGAATCCTTTTTAGTTTGCTTACCTTCAGTCATAGCAAGATCATACCAGTTTTATCTCTAAAGGAACTTTCCATATCACCAGGCCTATCATCAAACATTATTCTATGTAAAGTTGATGCCATATGCTGGAGAATTTCCCAAGCTTGTTTATATACATCATCACCATACTCATATTCTTTAGCAGATTTAATAGCCTTTTCCGTAAAAAAAAGTTTTGAAGGATATGATATATCCTATGATTTCAATGACGTCTGATAGGCTATTTGGTAATTTTTTAAGCGAGTCAAATGCTCGAAGCTTATTCTTTAGCTCACTGTTTTCACCCCTCAACACATCAGCCTGAGATGATTTCCAGCGCAAGCTGGAGTTTTCCTGTTTCAACTCTTCATTTTCTACATCATAGAGATTACTTAATGCTTCAGATTCAGATAGTTTTTTACTCAAATCATCCATTTCCTCCCAAAGCAAAGAAACCTCTTCGCTTTGATCTTTTGGCTGATTTGAAAATAGCTCCTGTATTCTATGTCTTCTACTCTCCGATACTACACCTGAAATTGATACAATTTCGTTTAGAGTAAATGTTCGTGCATTTCTAGATAACCCTATCGTTATTTCAGAAGCTACAGAATCAAAACCATCCTCTATGAGTTGCCGTTCAGAATAGTATCTGTGTCTAAAAGAGTCTGTTTGTTTATCTAAACGAACCTTTGGCATGTATATACGGAGTGAACCACTAAAACACTCAAAATCGCTGCCTAAAAAATAGCTTAGTTCATTTACTACACGTTCATTTTCTAATAGATAAATATTCCCATTACCCAATATTTTTGACTGTAGCTGGTCTGGTAAAATACGGTATGTATTTGAAGTCCTCGACCCAGCAATTACAACTAGAGGAAGAAATCTATCGGGGGATATAATTCTCTCATATAAAGGTTTACCTTCACTCACCCTAATAATCTTTGGTGTTGAAAAGACAATTTCATCCCCCTTACGACATGTAATTCCCCTAGTTTCAATTATTGACTGTACATATTTGGGAACCGACAAAGGTGGCGTATCAGGTATTGATCCGATATACCCTTCCATCATCCAATGTTTGATAGTGGTTACAAACCTAATCAAGGATCCATCTTTTTTCGATAAGCTTATTTCAATGGACCATCTTCTATTTTTATTTGATGAATCTGGATGAATAATCTCTAAAGCCCAATTTGAAGGGCTTTCTAAACTAGAATCACCGACATTAATTGCAGTTCTAAATAGATAACCCCCAACCCGATGTTGGTGCTGATCTCCCCGGAAAAACCATGCTGAGTGAAGCTCCTCATTTGAAAAACTTCTAGTCTTACTTAAGCACCAGCTTCTAATAATCCGTCTTATCGAAGTAAAACCATCATTATCGGAGCAATAAACGTCTAAGGCACATTTATAATGAATAGAAGCATTAACTGGTATGAATTCCACGATATCTCCTTATTAGTATAAGGCACTCTTGCCCTGCTATTCGGTAGTATTGCACGAAAATCATCATGTCAACGCAATTCCCCGGACAAAGCCCCTTTTGATCCCTACAGCTTTCCACCACTCATCACCGCCATTAAACCCTGCCGAGCGTCAACTTTACGATTCCTGCCGCTGCCAGACCTGCTGGTACTGACGCAAAGCAGCTTCATCAAATTCACCATCTGATTTAATCAGTGAAAGATTAAACACTGCATCACCGGCGGCATCCACAAAATGCACACTGCGCAGTGAATCACCGCGTTGCAGCATCCACGCTGCGGCTACTTTTTGCCAATGAATATGCAAGTGGAAATGTTCATTTTCGATATTCAGCCATTCACCCCGGGATTCAAAGTCACTGGCGTGTAACATCAGTTCGGTGACTGCACCGGCTTCGCTGCGCACCACGGCCCGTACCCTGCCCCATTCGCTGGTTTCTCTTTGCACCAGTTCCAGCAGGTCACTCTGCACGGCGACTGCTGAAAACTCACCGGCAGTATCGTCTTCGCTGCCTGCGGCTATCGCACTGAGAATCTGCCCCAATGGCATATCAAAATAATGCATCACATCACGTAACGAGGGTTTGCGGTCTTGCGATAATCCGTCACGTAAATATTCGCGCACACAAGCCTGCCAGCCATCCAGGCCCATACTCAGTGAGCGGCCACGGCTTTCGCCGTCTTTGATGTCGCCGGTGATACTGCTGTATTTGTTGGCGTAACCACGCGGGGTAATCATTAACCCCTGTTCAAGAAAGGTGCTGCTGTTGCCTACCAGCACGGTGGTGAGCATGCCGATTTTGCAATCTTTCATTTCATCCAGACGCACAATTTGTATGTTCTGTGCTTCACGGTAGGCGGATTTAACGATAGCCACCGGGGTTTCGGGCTTGCGGTGTTGCAGCAAGATGCGCTGGGCTTCGACAATTTGCCCGGTACGCCGACCGCTTTTGGGGTTGTACAACGCCACCACAAAATCACTGCGCGCCGCTGCTTCCAGGCGCTGTGAAATCACGGGCCAGGGGGTCAGTAAATCCGACAGGGAGATGGAGCAAAAATCATGGGTCAGCGGCGCACCCACCAGCGAAGCACAGGCCGACAAGGCGGTACTGCCCGGCACCACTTCTATTTCGATGTCGCTGTCGGGTGTCCAGCCGGATTTCAGCAGCACTTCATAGGTTGGCCCTGCCATACCGTAAACGCCGATATCTCCCGAGGAAATGAGGGCCACTACTTTGCCCTGTTGCGCCTGTTCATAGGCTTCGATACAGCGATCTATTTCTTCAGTCATGCCTTTTTTGATGACGGTTTTACCTTCAAGCTGATCCTGAACTAACTTGATATAGGTGGTGTAGCCGATAACCACATCGGCTTCGTCAATGGCGGCTATGGCACGGCCGCTCATGTGTTCTTTGGCTCCGGGGCCGAAGCCTACCAGTAGAATTTTACCTTTACTCATTGTGTGACCTCTATAACAACATATTGATAATAAAAAAAGGGAGGGGGTGTTGATAAAATCTGGTGAAACCGGTTTTGTGCGTTTCACCCCTCATCCCAGCCTTTTTTATGCCCCAGTGGGTACTCCCCTCAAAGAGAGAAGGAGTAAACTAAAAAATAGTTAAAATGTGCTTTTTACAATGGATACGGTGGCGTTTTTGCCGTCGGTACCCCGGTATTTGTGTTTTTCCAGCAACAGGTCTTCCTGTGTGGTTTGCGCTGCCAGTATCGCCGCTGCTTCTGCCACGGCGGGTGTTCCCATGTATTTCATCACTACCGCAGAGGGGTTGGGCACGTCCACTTTTGCCAGTTCCCCGGCACTGAAAAAATGCAGGGGCCAGGACTGTTGTGCGGCCAGTGCCAACAATGCCACTTCGTCATTTTTTTTGTCGATGCTGGCCAGTGCTGTTACTGCATCACGGCTTTGCTTGACCTTTTCCAGGGCTTGGTCAAGCGCGGTGTTCAGTGTTTCCAGCGAAACATGACGATCACAGCCTATGCCTAAAATCAAATTTTGTTTCATGGCTGACCTTGTGGCGGGCGATAAACCACCAGACGCTCGTCCAGGCTCGCCCAGGTTTTATCCGCTATTTCCCGTTGGGTGATCCATAGCAGTCCTGGAAATTTATCCAGATCCACATCTTCAAACTTTGTAAACAGGTGAATATTTTTGGGCAAAGGTGTGGGTCGGGTCCACCAGTTTTTTGAGCCGCATTCCTGTATCAGGGCAATAGGTTCTTCGTTCACTACATGAGCCGAAACACGGGTGATGTTCAGTTTGGGGGCTTCCACTTTCCAGCCCAGTTCACGGCCCAGGATATCCACCGGAATGGTTTTACCCACATCAGATGCGGTGGTCAGGACGGCGGTGGCTCCCAGCATCTCTGATAATTGTTCGGCATAGGCATTGGCACCGCCCACATGGCCGGATAACACCGGGATCACAAACCGGGCGGCATCATCCACCACCAATATTCCCGGGTCTTCGTCTTTGGATTTAAGGTGCGGGGCAATCAGGCGCACGACGGCTCCCAGTGAGACGAAAAAGACAAGCTGATCGTAGTCCGCAAAAAATCCGGCCATTTGCTCGCGTAACGGGCCAACGTAGGCGTTGACTTTGTTGGGCACGTCCGCCATTAAGGGGGCAAATTTTTCGGCGACGACAATATCGGCTTCAGGCATGCGTGCGGCCATGGTTGCCACCTGGGTGGCTCCGTGCTTGGTAATGGCAATGAGTGCCACGCGGGGTGTTGTTGACGATGTGTCCATATTATTCATTTTTAAACCTTTTCACTTTAGTTTTTCGCTTTTACGCAGGGTGGGCAATGCCCACCCTACAGGTCAATTACGATACGTTTTTCAAGACTGTTTTTTTACGGCAGCCTCGTATTATGTCTCCGCGTTGTCGGTGCGGATTTTTGATTAACAACAAAGACAGGTAGTTGACCTTTTCTCCGTACAGGCTGTGAACATCATGGACCACCCGCTCTTCCGGTGATCCGGCTTTTTCAATAAAACGACTGTGCGCCAAGAGTTCTCGTGCTGTTAATAAATCAATAATGTCATCAAGTAGCGGTTTGACTTTCAGCAGAATCAACGTGTCAAATTCATTCAGCATGGTGTTAATCACATCCAGTCCGTAACCGGCGGGAATAATGGCAATGGTGTCATCCACATCCGCCAGGGGCATTTGCACGCGCGCGGCGGCGGCATTAAAGGAGGATACACCGGCAATGGTTTCAATCATTACGGTTTCATCCAATGCCGCAACGGTTTTCGCCAGGTGGCCAAAGGTCGAATAGGTTGAGGCATCACCTTCCACCAGAAACAGAACGTCTTCCCCGGCTTGTAATTTTTCCAGCACGGTTTCTGCGGCACGCAGCCAGTATTTGGCCAGCTTTTCGGCATCATGGGTCATGGGGAAAATCAGCGGCATAGGTTCCGCCGGTAATGCCAGCCCGGCGCGTAACACAATATCCAGTGCGTAACTGTCACTTTTTGGGTTACGGATGGGATAACTCCAGACTTTGCCGGTCTGTAACAATGCCCAGGCGCGGCGAGTTATCAAGTCCGGGTTACCCGGCCCCAGTGATACGCCGTACAAAATACCGCTATTCATGATGTTGGCCTTTGTCGGTGTTTACCGCTGCCTGGGCACATACAATCCACACCGGGTTTTCTGCGGCCATGCGATGCATGTGCAAAATCGGCTGGCTGCGGCTGGCCTGTAATTGGGTCACATCCCATGGGGCGCTTTCCGCGTCGAGGGTTTGCGTTGCCTGTGCCAGATTTTCCAGGGTGACAAAGTTCATCACCAGCCAGCCGCCCGCTTTCAGGCGCGCTAAACACTGCCGGATCAATGCGGTTAATTCTCCGCCCGAGCCGCCCACAAACACCGCATCCGGGTCAGGCCAGTCAGCCAGTAATTCCGGTGCCTTGCCCTGTTGTATGCGGTAATTATGGATCGCCATGTTTTCGCGGTTTTGCCGGGCGATGGCAACATCATCCGGATTTTTTTCAATGGCATAAACATAACCCGCATGGCATAAACGTGCGGCTTCCAGACCCACAGAGCCGGAACCGGCTCCAATGTCCCAGACAATGCTCTGGGTATGCAGTTGCAGGCGCGCCAGTGACACTGCCCGTACTTCGCGTTTGGTGATCAGCCCCTTGTGGGGTTTTCGCTGCGCATAACAGTCATCCGCCAAACCAAACACGGGGGCACGATTAACCGGTACGCTATTTGATATTATGCGCTGCAACACCACGATATTAGGATGGGTAAAACGGCGGTCTGCGGCATCACTAAGTGATAGTTCACGTTGAATATTTTCATCGCCGGTCAACAGCGCAGCGGCCACTGACAGGGTGAATTGTTTGCCGAAACCGGCGCTGAGTAACATGCGTGCAATGCGGTCCGGGGTATTTTCCGGGCTGGTAAACAGGGCAATGAGGTCATTGTTTTGCACGGTTTGCAGCAGTGGATACAGGCCGTGTTCCGGCCCGGCTTCAGCGGACCATTCTCCGGCGTCTTTACTGTGAACCGATGCGATGACGGCATCCTGCCAGGCCAGCCCCAGGCGTGCGAAGGCCAGTTGCAGGGTGGAGACAGTAGGAATCACTTCACAGCATGCCTTGCCCAGTTTGTTCATCAGGTAACGGGCGATGCCGTGACACAAGGGATCACCGGTGGCCAGCACCACGACTTTCAGGCCATCAGCCTGTGCCGTCGTAATCCACGCCGGGACTTTTGACAAGCCTTGTGCAAGGTCATGTTGTATTGCCTCGGCGGCAAAGCTTGCGGTGAACAATGCCAGGGTGCGACGGGCACCGATCACTACGTCTGCGGTGGTGATATGTGTCAGCGCAAGAGGACAGATACCGTCGGCACCGTTGTCCAGCACACCGATAATATACACAGGGGTTTTGGGTGTTGTCATTTATCCGGTTTCCGCCAGTTTGTTGCCATCGAAATCACACACCAGCACCTTGAGATCAAATGGCGCATGTTGATAACGTGCCATGATGGTGTCGATGACTTTATTGCCCAGTGCCTGATAAAACTCAGTGCCCTTACCCAGCGCTTCGATACGCTCACCGGCATAACGGGCCGTTGGCGCTGCACGAATATCGTCACAGACATCTTCCGGTACACCGATGCCCGCTGCCAGATCCGCCAGCAAGCCGGTATTCACTGCGTTGCGATTGGCGTGGGTAATGGTTTCACCTTGCGCCATCTTGGTCAGCTTGCCCACCATGCCGCCGATGATTACCTGTTTGATATCTTCCTTCACTGCCGTGTCCAGTGCGTATTTGAGAAAGTCGCCCATTTGCACAAAACAGGCGGGGGCCAGTGATGACAGTTCACGGATAACAAATTTTTCAGTGCGTCCGCCGGTGGTCAGCACCACGGTATCCTGCCCCTGATTGGCGGCCACTTGAATACCTTGAATCACGCTGTCACGAAACGCGGCGGTGGAATACGGATGCACAATACCGGTGGTGCCGAGAATGGAAATCCCGCCAATAATGCCCAGCCGTGCATTCAAAGTGCGCTTTGCCATGTCTTCACCGCCAGGCACGGATATGGTCACCTCCAGCCCCTGGGTTTTGAGTAGCGGCGCGGCCACCAGACGTACATTTTCCTCGATGTTTTTTTGCGGAACGGGATTAATGGCCGGGCCGTTCACCGCCAGACCCAGCCCTGCCATGGTGACGATACCCACACCGGGGCCACCCTTGATCAACACCTGATCCGGATAGCCCGGCAGCAAACGCACATCCGCCGTTAAGGGTGCCTTATGGGTGACATCCGGATCATCACCGGCATCTTTGATCACCACCGCATGTGCCTGACCGTTTTCACAGTAGCCATCGGTGACGGCAAAATACACCTGCTGGCCATTGGGTAACCGACATTCCACATTGTCAGGTACTGCATTGGTCAACAAACCCAGGCAGGCAGCACGGGCCGCCGCGGCAGAACACGCCCCGGTGGTAAACCCCTTACGGGTGCCCTTTTTTTTCTTCTGCATTTTTTTCTGCATTTTTTGTGATCTGTATTTATACCCAGCCCTGCTCTTGTAGGTTGGTGGTGAGCCTGTGAACCCCAACATTATCGGCTACGTTGGGGTTCGCAAGCTCACCACCAGCCTACGACATATCGCTTGCTCGTTCCCACGCTCCGCGTGGGAATGCATACCGAATGATCAGGGAGTATGAATTTCTACAGAGGCCATGGGAACCAGAATCAGAGCTATTGATAACAACCCATTAAGAACTGAAACCCCTGACTGGCATCTTTCGTATTGTAAAAATTCACCATAATTTCATCAAATTCCGATTTTTTATCTCCGGGAATACTAAGATAGTAATATCCATGCTGCATTAAAATAGTGTTCATAACCAGCCTGGAAGTACGCTTGTTGCCATCATAAAAAAATTGATTCAATGCGCCAAAGAAAAAATAGGCCAATGCCCGTTCAAATGGGTGTGAAATTGCCAAAATCGTTTCTATTCCTTTTGCAAATAATGCATCTAATTCATCTGCCACTGGCGGCATATATTCAGTACCGCTAATAGAAACTTGCCCATCCCGAAACATTCCCCACTTTAAGGCTTCTTCTTTTGCGACATACTGGTGGTAACGAAGCAACAAATTCTTATCAATGATACAAGGTTCAGCCTTCAAAACAGCCTTAAGTTCATCTATCGACTTTCGCTGATTCAGAATTTGAGTCTGCTCAAATAGTGAATAGCCAGCAACCGTCGTACCTTGTAATAAGGTTTGCACCTCCACAAAGCTATATGGGTTACCTTCCAAATGAACAATATCCCAAACATATTCAGGCAACATACGCTGTAATGTAAACAATGCCGTTTTTTTATCAGTGTTTGCTTCTGGAAAATTGGATATATCGATATCCCAGCACATACTAGAAACATTGTTCATCGTATAATCAAGCCTTGTTTCAATATTTTTCTCGTTCCCACGCTCCGCGTGGGAACGTATACCGAATAACCAAGGAGTATGGATTTCTACGGAGACCATGGGAACCAAAATCAGCCCTGATTCTCAAATATTTTTTTGCTGTGCCTCAGTCAATGCCAGTAAAGCATGCAGTGCCGACACAACCAAGGTTGATCCGCCTTTGCGTCCTTTGGTGATCAGCCACGGTACTTCATCCAATTCACTCAGCGCATCTTTGGATTCGGCGGCAGAGACAAACCCCACCGGCATGCCGACGATCAACGCCGGTCGTGCCACGCCCTGTTTGATCATCGCCACAACTTCCAGCAAGGCGGTGGGCGCATTACCCACGGCAACGATGCCGCCATCCAGCAAACCCTGTTGGTGTGCCTTGCGCATTGCCTGCACTGCTCGCGTGGTATTTTCTTTTTTGGCCTGAGCGATAACATCTTCATCCGCAATAAAATGATGGGTATGTACCCCAAAATGCGCCAGGCGTGGTTTGGAAAGTCCCACGCAAATCATTTCCACATCCGCCACAACTGGCGCACCGGATACTAACGCCTGGATACCGGCTTCCGTGGCTGCCGGATGAAAGCGACTCAGACCATTAAACTCAAAGTCTGCCGTTGCGTGAATCATGCGGCGCACGATCTGCCATTCAGCATCGCTATAAGCATCGTGCGGCCCGGCTTCGTTATCAACAATGGCAAAGGAATCATGTTCGATTTTTTGCCCGGCCTGGGTCAGTTGTTCGGTAATTACATTACTCATGCGTCTGCCTTTTCCGGGTTATGCTCATGGCTGTGTTCATGATGATGGTGATGATCTGCCTCCGCTTCCTGTCGATACAGACACCCATCGCATTCCATCATACGTTGCGCGCTGTCATTCAGTTCACCACTGGCTTCAAGCACGCGCTCATTCAACAGCGCATAAATTTCTTCTTCAAAACCAAAATACTGGCCATGGGAAAATTCAATATGCGGATACTGGTTTTTCAATCGTGCGACCTGACGTTTGATGCGTTCAATCAAGGTGCCGGTAAACAGGTAATACGGCAAAATGGCGATTTGTGTCATACCCTGTTGCACCTGACGTTGCACGGCCATTTCCAAACGTGGATAGGTAATGCCGGTGAAAGCAATATCCACCAGTTCATGGTCGCTTTCTTCAAACAGCCAACGGGCCATTTTGGCAATTTCACCATTAGCGATACGGTCTGATGAGCCACGCCCCAACAATACAACACCGGTGTTTTTTGGGTCCGGTGCATCCATTGCCATCATCACTTTACGCAAATTACGTTTCAGGATATTAAGTACAGGTTCCACAGCACCGAGATGACGGGCGTAGATAAATTTCACCAGTGGATGACGTTGACGTGCATCGGCAATAAAGTGCGGGATTTCCATTTTCACATGACCGGCGGCATTTAAAATCAGCGGCACGACAATAACCCGCCCGGCATCCTGCGCCGCATTGTCCAGACCGCGATCCAGCAACACCTCGGCAAATTCGATAAAACAGATTTCAATCTGCCATTGCGGGTTTTTCTTTCGCCAGATATCGGCGAAGGTTTCAATTTCGCGATTGCCATCCTGATTGCGTGAGCCGTGGCCTACTAATAAAATGTTGGTTTTCATGTTTGAGGACATAGTTGATTTCATGCTCATTTGTGATTAAAAAATTTTGGGGAATACTAACGCCAAACTAAACAGTATATTATTCAATGTCCATTTGAATTTTTTGTTAACTTTCTTTTTAAAATTAAAGCCACATAAGTTAAAAGAGACACGATTAAAAAAGACATCATTAAAACATATAACAATTCAAGGTCGGCTAATTCTTCTCCGTTTGATGCCCCATATATTTCAATTAACCAGACTGACAAAGGTTCTGGTAAATAAAAAAATCGATGCGGGTAATTTCCCCAAAAAAAAGACAGCGTTAATGTTGCCATAATTATCCAAAGGGTGATAAACGCATATCTATACGAAGATTTCATTTCACAGTTACCGTACCATAAGACTCCAAACCGACCTCAGAAATAATTTCCTTTTCAGTTTTTTTCAACAATGCTTTTACAGACTGAAAATCAGACCACCCATTAATTACGATACAGCCTTTACTAACACCAAGTGGACCTTTGGGATGAAGACGAAACAACCCTCTTTTAACTTTCTCACAATAAGTTTCATCATCAATTTTTCCATCTATTGCATACAATGCAAACCATTCATCCCTGTCAGTAAATAAATCTCTAAAGGGGCCAAAAAGACCTCCCGACTGTCGATCAAAAATATGATATTTCCCAAGAGGAATAGGACCAAAACCAGGAATACATACTGATGACCGACGATTTACATGGCCTTTTAAACCAGAAAAGGCGGGAAAAGAGGGTGCTCCAAGCTTAAATGCACTCATGGGTTTGTCATTTAGTTTAAAAGTACAATTAATCATGCGAAATTCCTTCATTTATAAAAAATATAACGCCAGCAATGAGGGGCAAGCCGTAGTGGGGTTGGTCCCGCTCAATTGCTTTTATTAGGCATGTTCATTTTGCACATAGTTTGATAATGAATTCATTATTACCTCTATTGGAGACATTGGGATTCTTGCCCTTCTGTTACTATCTTCTGAACCATTAGCCGATAGTTCTTGCGAGCCTGGAAAATCACTCAATGCATCTTCATTTGATTTTGTCTTTGACCAAATAGTCATAGTGTACCTACCACCAGTTTTGGCACCAACATGCAAGTTATATTCACCTGCTTTAAATCGAACACCTTTTTCATTTTTTGTGACGTTATAGTCCAGCTCCAGTTCTTTTAGCAAAGGAACTACTTCTTCATAAATGCGCTGTGAATTCTTCTTATTCACGGATGCTGATGCAGCTTTTACATCTGGGGCATCGTCAATGGTTATTTCTGACGCTTCAGGGTGGTATTTAGAAATAAATGACGTTACCGCTTCAACTAATGTTTCATTTCCATCCCAGAAGTATTCACCGTCTAAACGGCTATTATCTAGGATTGTATGCAACATACTTTCTACAGCCCTCGCATCAATGCCCGTCCAAGCTTTAACTATTGATATTTTTACTGGACTGATTGTACCTAACAGTTCTTTTTCTCTTCTCTCGGGATGATCCGTTGTGATTCCAATCTTTTTCACAGGAGGGAATGATGCTTCAGAGTCGTATTTTTGAAGCAATTCCGAAAAAATAGGCTCTGCTATATATATTGTATTTTGACCGTTCATTCTCTAAAGTTTCTCCTACCACCAAAATTCCTAATAATCATTTAGCGACTCTCATATCTACCCGAAGCGTTTATTTTTCGCATGTTTAGTGTTGTTTTTTAGATGCACTAAAATTATCGAAAAATGGTTGTTTTCCTCAAGCCCCATGGGTGGTTTTGTTTGTTGCTTTACGAAAACGATGACTAAAAGTTTTATCGTAAAGTTTAGATTTTTTCAGTTCAGTCCAGTCACGCGCACTAAGAGTAGGGCTGACGATGATCATGGCCTGGCTATTGATTTTTTCAGCACGACATTTTTCGCGGATATCCGCCAGCGTGCCACGGACAATTTTTTCTTCGCCCGGCCAGCTGGCTTTATGTACCACTAACACCGGTGCATCCGCTGACCACCCGGCCTCCCGTAAATCCGTCTGCACTTTTTTCAACAGGGTAATGGAAAGAAACAGGCAAAGTGTGCAGTGATGCTGTGCCAGTTCAGGCAGCGATTCACCTTCAGGCATGGGCGTGCGACCTTCGACCCGGGTCAAAATGACTGTCTGTGTCACTTCGGGCAGGGTCAGGCTTTCTACTCCGGCAGCAGCAGAAGCCATGGCCGATGAGACGCCGGGCACCACTCCCACCGCTATGCCCTGCTCGTCCAGCGGTTGCACCATTTCAATTAATGCGCCATACAAACCAGGGTCACCGGTTTGCAGGCGAATCACGGTCTTGCCGTTTTGCGCGTGATCAATCAACCAGGCAACAATCTGTTCCAGGTCCATGCCTTTGGAATCTTCGACAATGCAATCTGGTCTGGCCCAGCGCATGGCGGTTTGTGATACCAGTGATCCGGCAAATAAAATGGCATCGGCCCGTTCAATCAGGTCACGGCCTTTGACGGTCATCAGTTCCGGGTCACCCGGACCTGCGCCGACAAACCAGACTTTGCCTGCATCCGTTTGCATAGGCTATTGCGCCAGTTTTTGCTGGAAAAAACCGTAAAACCCGCCCAGTGCCAGCCAGAATATGGCATTGGCAATAATCGTGGCGATGATAAAACGCTGAATCAAATCAGCCGGTGCCAGCGCGCTGTGTACCTCAGGCTGAGGGGCTCCGATGATATGTGGCATCAGGATGAACAGTACACCCAGCGCTTTCAATATCATCCGGGGACTGAACACCAACAAGGCCAGCCCCACCGCACTACTGGCAATGGTTGCCAGCCACCAGTATTGCCGGGACGAAAGATCAGCAGCCTCGGTGCCCGGCAGTTCTGGATGTAAACCCAGTGAGGGCGCAACAAAAAATACCGCATAACCCGCCAGCCCCCACAGCAAACCGGATCGCCAATTGAGTGTGATGCCTTTTAAAATAACCACCGCACCCAGCAATAAGGCAAAACCCAGCGCAATCACAATATTGGCAGCCGCTGTAAAGAGGGTACGCTGTAAACCCTCCTGTGGTGCCCAGGCTGAATCATCATGCGCATGATCACCATGGTCAGCGCCACTATGCCCATTATGTTCGGCGGCAGACACCGGCTCATAGCTTTCTGCTTCAATAATCGCGGGAATGACTTGAAACTGTTGAATCAGAGTCAACAACACACCGGCCAACAAGCTGCTTAACGCGGCAACAGTAAACAGGTTTTTAAGCGAAACTGTCATGATGAAAGGCTCTTAGTGGCAGGGAAAAACAACCGAATGACGGGAGTCGTGCGCGGCATTGTGCAACACGCCGGTTTCGGCAAAACCGGCGATGAACAGCAATACAATACCCACAGATGCCGCCAACGCAGCGGCGGTGTATTGGCTGACGCCCGCGACGGGTTGAGTGATATCTGTCGCGGTATTTGCTGTGGTGTTGTTTGCAGAGTTGTGCATGATGTTATCCTCTTGTTTAAGCGTTAAATATCGTATTTTTCACTATTGCTTTTATTCTGGTTCCCACGGTCCTCCGTGGGAACCCGTACCTCTGGTATAACCTTCAATCACTGTATGCATTCCCACGCCGGAGCGTGGGAACGAGAAACGTTGGGGTTCGCAAGCTCACCACCAACCTACGGGCTATTGCTTTCATTCTGGTTCCCATGGTCCTCCGTGGGAACCCATACCTCTGATATAATCTTCAATTACTGTATGCATTTCCACGCTGGAGCGTGGGAACGAGAAGCCCCCATCACCCTATACCGAGACAGCAAACAGCTGTGCCGTTGCTGCCGGGTTTGACGGAAAATACAAATGCAAATATGAAGCATTAAGCCGACCCTGCCGATACACCGATTCACCACGCCGCCCTTCCCGCGCACCTTGACTGACTGCAATCGGTGTCACTGGGCTGTCTAACGCAGAATAGTGATAGGTATGACCACGCATATTGCCTTCCGGCAGTGTGATACCGTGCAAACCCAGATTCGACAGACGTGATTGCATGCTCGCATGACCCGCTAACACGCCAACCATTTCGACAGTTTCCCCTTCCACGCTGGTCAACGACTCCAACAGGTACAACATGCCGCCACACTCGGCCACAATCGGTTTGCCCTGTTCATGATGAGTCTGAATGGCGGTTTTCATGGACGCATTGGCGGTCAGCTGTTGCAGGTGCAATTCCGGATAACCACCGGGCAGATAAAGCGCTTCGGCAGCGGGAAGGTCGTCATCGGTTAATGGTGAAAAGAAACAAAGCTCCGCCCCCAACTTACGTAGCAAATCAAGATTGGCACGGTATAAAAAGGCAAAAGCGGCATCACGGGCAATGGCAATGCGCACGCCTTTCAGTGCAGGCTGTACATCCGGTTCGGTCTGTTCGTCATTTGTCGCATTGCGAAATGCCACGGCGGGCGGCAGCTGATCGGGAACGCCCTGCAATGCCGCCGCAGCGCGGTCAATACGCGCATCCAGATCGGCAATTTCATCGGCCTGCACCAGACCGAGGTGACGATCAGGCAGGGCAATGTCTTCATCACGTCGCAACCAGCCAAAAGCGGTTTGCCCTTCAGGCAGGCTTTCCGCCAGCATGTCATAATGGCGTTCACTGGCCACACGATTCGCCAACACCCCGGCAAACGGCAATCCCGAGCGGTAATTGGCCAGCCCGTAAGCCAGCGCACCAAAGGTCTGCGCCATGGCGCTGCCGTCGATCACCGCCAATACCGGAATGCCAAATAAGCGGGCAAGGTCGGCGCTGGAGCGTTCACCGTCGAACAGTCCCATCACCCCTTCAATCAAAATCAAGTCGGCATCAGCGGCCGCTGTATACAACAGCTCACGGCAGTGCTGCTCATCACCCATCCACAAATCGAGCTGATATACCGGATGGCCCGAGGCCCGCTCCAGGATCATTGGATCAAGAAAATCCGGGCCGGTTTTGAAAATGCGCACACGGCGGCCATGCCTGGTATGAAAACGTGCCAGTGCGGCGGTGACTGTGGTTTTACCTTGATTGGAAGCCGGTGCAGAGACAAATAACGCGGGGCATATCCTGACGGGAGAACACACGGGAATATTATCGGCGGTCAATGTCACAGGTCGATTCCCGGCTGGGCGCGTATGCCGTCACGAAAAGCATGTTTTACGTCATGTAATTCACTCACTGTATCAGCGGCGTCACACAACGCATCGGGCGCACCCCGTCCGGTAATCACCACATGTTGCATGGCCGGGCGCTGTTTGAGATCGGCCAGTACCTCATCCGCTTGCAGCCAGCCAAATTTCAGCGGATAAGTCAGCTCGTCGAGCACGATTAAATCAAAAGAAGGGTCTTTCAGCATCTCGCGCACAACATCCCAGCCACGCTGCGCCGTTTCGATGTCCCGCGCCAGATTTTGCGTGTCCCAAGTAAAGCCCTCGCCCAGCACATGCCACACCACGCCGGGCTGGCGCTGAAAAAAAGCTTCTTCGCCGGTATCGCCCCGCCCCTTGATGAACTGCGCGACCCCTACCTTCATGTCGTGTCCCAAGGCGCGGGCCAGCATACCAAAGGCCGAGCTGGATTTTCCTTTGCCGTTGCCGGTGAGCACCAGCAACAAACCCTGGTCTCGATCAGCACGGGCAATGGCATCATCCACCACCGTTTTTTTGCGCTGCATGCGGCTGCGATGGCGCTCTGCCTTACTATCAGACACAGAGTCTTCTGGTACACATTTGTTTGTCATTATCATTTTCCTGCACGCCCACCCGCGCGCAAACAAGTGATCTGCACAGACCACAAAAGCAAGATACCGGTGGGGGGAATAACTGACACGGACTGAACAAGGTTCTGTCAGCCGTCACACCGCCCGCCGCAATGTCATTAACATCTTCAGGCCGGTCTCCGGACTCACGAGAATACACCGAATCTGCGCCTTCCCGTATCGTCAACCTCAGTGACACAGTGGCGTAATGCAGACGTTTGACTCGTTTACCGTTGCGGGGGCAGTGCCGGGATTATTCGCTGCCCACGTAAGGGCAGGAACGCACCGGCTTCCCGTTTCATCCCTCGGGGAAAACCGTTGGGACACCGAAAGAAAGTAGCGGAACTGTACTTGCTTGACAGTGAATCTGTCAAGAATTCGCACGGCTAATTTGTTCTGCCTGGCAGCCTGCTGTGCTTGGGGAAATCGTCGCGAAAGAAAGTCCCTCTGTCTATGAAGGACTCTGGAACGCAGCAACATTTTTACCGTAAAGAACGCGAAAAAGCACTTTGATTCCCATAGTTTTCTATCACGGTTATATGATTAACCCCTCCATCCCCATGAGCTGCTAACAAAGGTTCTCGGGGTTTTGAATTGACAGGGTAACTTCTGAAGACTAGGGTTTGAGTAAAAAATGGCGGATATGCCTGATTCTTTGCTCACTACTGTCGAACACCAAAACGAGTGGACGTAACACCGAATAAGTTTGTGCTAAAAAAATAAACATGAAACCAAACTGATAAACATTAACGAAAGTAATGCCATTTTCGTCAGCCGCTGATAAGAGCGTTATATAACCAAATGAGATACACACCAATAACACTTATTTCTCTATCTTTAGTAGTCGTCATTTATATGAACTATGGGACGCTAGGTAACTTCGACTGGTTTCAGTTATGGGTATTAATGCCGTTTGTTATAACTCTCATCTTTGCAACTTTGTATTTGAAAGGTGCTTTAAAGTCACAAGTAATACCCCTTATCTGGAGCAATCACCAGCCTATTTGCATTGCCATTTTACCTGGCGGCGTACACCTATGATGGCACAGATGGTCAAGTTAGTCTTATATTCATCGTTATTCCGGTTTATCAATATATAGGGCTGATAGTGTTTTGCATAATAGGCTACATAACCATTTTCTTAAGGCGGGCATGGAATCAGAAAACAAAATGAAACAGGACATATAGAGTGTGGGAAAAATTCTCCTTAGGAGAGAAGGAGTCGATAAGTTTTGATGCATTACGATAGAGTGAAGAGATAGACAAAAAAACCCTAACCAGGCTTATATCAGGTCTTCTCGCACCGCAGCATTCTTCAACATTCTTCGCAATGAACAACTTCAAATTCCAGCGTCGAATGGGCAATGGAAAAACGCTGTTCAAGTTCAGCTTTCAAGGCTGTTTTAACCTGCTCCGTTTGCGAAAAATCAGTAATAACAACATGTGCCTCCAGAGCAATCTGATGTTCATCAATCTGCCAGACATGCACATGATGCACATTACAGACACCCGCCATTTTTTCCATGGTGCCGATGACTTCGTCAATAGTGAGATTTTCAGGTGTGCCCTGCATCAAAATATGTATGGTCAGGGGCAGCATGGTGGCCGCCTGATAGAGAACGTAGCCTGCAATGGCCAATGTCATTACGGTATCCGTCCAGTACCAGCCATAGAGCAGAATAAGGCTGCCAGCCACAATCACGCCCACAGAGGCCAGTGCATCCGACACATTGTGCAAGAAGGCCGCACGAATATTCAGGCTGTTTTTTGACATACTGTACGTCAATATCGCCGTAGCAACATCAATAACCAGCGCAACGCCTGCCACAATAACCACTATCCAGCCTTCAATTTCCTGTGGGGAATAAAAACGCCATAGCGCTTCATAAATGAGATAAAGCCCGATCAACACAAGGGTCACCAGGTTAATCAGTGCTGCAATCACTTCGGCCCGTTTGTAACCAAAAGTCTTAAACGCATCAGGTGGTTGTCGGCCAATTTTACGCGCAACCACGGCAATCAATAATGAACTGGCATCACTGAAATTGTGTAACGCATCGGCGATAAGTGACAGACTGCCGGAAACAATACCACCGACCACCTGGGCCAGTGTCAGGAGCATGTTAATAATAATGGCGATCAGCAAACGCTGATCGCCCATGGTTTCAACATCGTGATGATGCTCATGCCCCATAATTTACACTTTCCTCATATCACTGAATTTACCTTTGGAAAACCATGAAAAAAGTGTCGGCAACACAAACAGGGTTAAAAATGTTGCGGTCAGCAATCCCCCGACAATAACGGTCGCCAGCGGCTTCTGGATTTCCGCTCCGACACCGGTTGACATCAGCATGGGTATTAAACCCAGTGCAGAGGTAATTGCTGTCATCAACACCGGGCGCAGACGTGATGTTGCCCCATTGAAAATAGCATCATCCATGGAAAGTCCATCAGCAATACGCTGGTTAATACTTTCCACCATCACAACACCGTTGAGTACGGCAACGCCAAACAGGGTGATAAAACCGATGGAGCTGGGGACCGAAAGATACTGTCCGGAAAGGTACAGTGAGAATACCCCGCCAATAACAGCAAGCGGTACGTTGACCAGAATCAGCATTGCCTGCCCGACTGACTTGAAGGCAAAATATAACAACAAGGCAATCAAGGCAAGAGACAGAGGAACCACCATGCTCAGGCGTTTTTGCGCGCGCTGCTGATTTTCAAACTGCCCGCCAATGTCCACGGAATACCCTGCTGGCAGGGACACTTGCGTATCAATAGCAGATCGAATGTCAGCAACGACGCTGCCCATATCGCGTCCCTGTACATTGGCCTGAATGACAACACGCCGTTGCACATCATCCCGCCGTACCTGGGGCGGCCCTGACTCAATGCTGATTTTCGCAACATCACCCAGACGAACCCACTGCCCGGTGGGTGATTGCAAACGCAAATTGGCAATGGCATTGGCGTCGGCACGATAGACTTCGGCCAGACGGACGTAGATATCATAACGTTCATTACCATTGATGATTTGTCCAGCTGCACGCCCACCCAGACCATCGCTCACGACGGTCATTACATCACCTACAGCCAACCCGTAACGAGACAGTTGATTTCTATCCGGACGCACCACCAATTGTGCTTCACCCACAATCTGTTCCATAGCGACATCTTTTGCGCCATCAATGCCTTGTACCACTTTTTCGATAACCTGCCCTTTTTCTGCAAGCACCGCCAGATCCGGGCCAAACAGTTTAATGGCAAGTTGTGCCTTGACACCTGATAATAATTCATCAACCCGTGTGGCAATGGGCTGAGAAAAATTCAACAACAAACCAGGATGCTGTTCCAGTTTTTGCTCCATCAACCCTTGCAGGGCTTGCCGGTTATCAGCACTCGTCCATTCGCTGACGGGTTTCAGGCCAATGTAAATTTCAATATTATTGACCGGCTCCGGGTCACCACCAATTTCGGGCCTGCCGATGCGACTTAATGCATAAATCACTTCGGGAAATTCCAACAGCATGGCTTCCAGTTTGGGCGCAACGGTCAACGTTGTGTCCAGACTGGCCGTCGGCGCCAGAGTGACTCGCAGGTTAATGGTGCCTTCTTCCAGCTCTGGAACAAACTCTGTACCCAGCAGGGGTACCACTGCCAGTGCGCCAATCAACAAAGCCAAAGCAAAACCCACAACCACTTTGGTTTTTCGCAAAGCCCAACGCAAACCACGGCGATAAAGTGTATCAAGCGGTTTTAAAAAAGGGCTTTCTTTTTCACGTATGCCATGTCGAAACAGGTAAGTCGCCAATGCGGGAACAATAATAAGCGCAACGAATACCGCTGAAATAATGGCCAGCATAATACTGATAGCCATGGGTTGAAATAATTTTGCCTCTACACCTTCAAAGCTGAACAGAGGTAAAAACACCACGAGAATAATTGAGGTCGCAAAAAATATAGGACGTACAACCTCCTTTCCCGCAATTTGTAATCGCAAAGCGATACCTGTTTGATCATGCACTATATCGTGCGGGTCAACATCATCCAGGCTTAACTGCTCTCTGCGTTCTTTGTCATGCTCAGCATCAGGATGAGAAAGATGTTTAAACATGTTGTCTACCATAACAACTGAACCATCCACCAACATGCCAATGGCAACGGCTATCCCCCCCAGTGACATGAGGTTTGCGGACAATCCTAACCAGGCCATAATCATCAGCGCAATACCAATGGAAATCGGAATTGATATTAATACCAAAAACGTCGCGCTCAGGTTCATCAAAAACAGCGCCAACACCACAACGATGAATACAAACGCCAACAATAAAGCATTGACCACCGTTTTAACCGCTTGCGTAATTAAATCAGCCTGATCATAAAATGCTTCAAACCGGACACCCTCCGGCAAAGCCTGCTGAATCAATGCAATGCGACTGTTGATACCATCAATAGTGCTTTTGGTATTTGAGCCCATACGTTTCAAAACAATACCGGCAACCACCTCACCCAGTGCTTCCGGCTGTCCCTGGGCATCACGACGTGTCATCGTAACCGCACCCTGACGTATTTCACTGCCCAGCTCCACTGTGGCAACCTGCGCGATGGTAACAACGGTACCATCCACGGTCTTCAATGGAATCTGGCGTAACTCTTCCAGTCCTTTTTCATCATGACTCAACCAGCCTGTGCCACGAATCACCAACTGCTCCTGACCACGGTCCATATACCAGCCACCCGCGTTGGAATTATTGTTTTCCAGAGCATCAATCACATCCTGTTGACGTAAACCGTAGGCAAGCAACCGGGAAGGATTCAAATTCACCTGATATTGCCGAACATCACCACCGAAGGATAAAACATCGGTCACTCCGTCTACCGGCATCAGTAACAATTTAACCACCCAGTCGTTAAGGCTGCGCAATGCCATGGCGTCAAGGCCGGATTCCGCATCGGCCACCATAAGATATTGGTAGACCTGTCCCAGTCCCGACGTATTCGGGCCGATCTCTGGCGTACCGACGCCTTCGGGTATCAGCTCTTTGGCCGACTGCAACCGTTCAAAAACCAACTGTCGGGCAAAATAAATATCTTTCCCTTCCTTGAAGACCACGGTGATCCCCGATAAACCCGTTTTTGATATGGAGCGCACCTGCTCCACATCGGGTAACGCATACATTACCGCCTCGATGGGAAATGTGATTAACTGCTCAACTTCTTCTGCGCCCAGACCCGGGGCTTCGGTGTTAATGGATACCTGCACATTGGTCACGTCCGGAAATGCATCCAGATTCAGTTTCGGTATAATAAGTGCCGCCGACGCCATTAGCGCCAGCAGGCCAATCACAACCAGTAAACGGTTGGTAACTGACCAGTCGATTAAACGATTTAACATGGTGTTTACTCTCCTTGAGTCAGTAAATTAATGGTTATGCGGATCAAATCCGCCCTTGGCCATTTCAGACTGCACGAAGAATGCACCTTTGCCCACGACGGTAGTGCCTTCAGCAATACCTTCAATCAACATCTGGTCGCCCAGGGTGCTCAACACCGTCACCTCTTTCGGCTCAAAACGTCCCGGCGCGGTTTCCACAAACACTTGCCAGTCACCATCAGGGCCGCGTAATACGGCTTCTACCGGCACAGCAAGACCTTGCTGTTTTTTATTGCCTTCAATAAAAACGTTAACAAACTGACCGGGGTGAACCACTTCATTGCGATTGCCAACTTCAACATGCACTGCCAGCGTACGCGTCGTCTCGTCAAGTGTATGGTTCGCCTGCGCAACCTTGCCGGCAATCCAGCGTTTGCCTACCTGAATGCGCGCAGCTGCCCCCAACACCGTGCGCGCTGCATCTTCAGGGGTTAATCGAGCCTCGATCCAAAGTACTGATTCATCGCTGATGGTCATTAACACATACCCCGGATCAATCAATTCACCCACCACAAAATCATCACTGATGACCGTACCCTCTTGTAACGAAACCAGATGAAACTCACCTGTGGCATGGGTGGCATCCCCCGTTTTCAGCAAAGACTGAATTTGCTTTTTCGCCATACCGTAAGCACTGACTCGGGCATACGCGAGCTGATAAGCAATTTGTGCCGCCACAAAGCGTTTTTCAGAAACCACTTTTCGCCCCAGCTTTGTAACGCGACGCAGCTCTACATTGGCCTCCATCAACGCACCCTGCGCCTCGGCCATTTCCACACTGGAAAGCGTTACCAGCCGTTGACCTTTTTTAACATGATCACCCAGTCGCACATGGCGCTCTGTCACCTGGGCAGGCGTACGTGGTGTTACTCTGGTGGTACGGTAGGCATTCAACATTGCCTCGCCCGGTGCGGTGATTGCATCACCCAGTGACTGATGTTTTACAACCATGGTCTCAACACCCGCTAACCGGCGTTGAACATCATTCAATTCGGCATCGCTTGCGGCTTCGCCATGACCGTGACCATCGTCACCTTCGTCATGACCATTTTCACCATGACCGCCCTCATCATGACCACCATGGTCATGCCCTTTTTCTTCGTGGCCATCATCTTCATGTCCATGGCCTTCTTTTTGATGCTGATGACCTTCATCCCCATGGCTTCCGTGGCCATCTTCCATTTCAATGCCCGAAAAATCGTCAAGATCGTCATGATCCCCTTCAGCCAAAACAACGCTGGACATCGCCAGACTGGATAACAACAAACAATAAACGGCATAGTGCAAAAATAATGTGCGCTTCATTTTGATTCTCCGGAATTCGTTTCGATATCGTACTGTGCCAGACCCAACCAGCGTTCAACCTGATTGGACGCCGCCAGCCAGGCGAAATGCGCCTGCCGGGCCTCACCCAGTAAACGGGTTGCCGCCTCTTGTGTATCGATATTTTGTTTGGCCTGAATGAGATAATCTGTGACACTTAATTCACCCACCTGCCACAGTTGATCCAGCAAATTCATTTGCGCACGCTGAGCGTGTTGGCCTGCCGCCAACCAGACACGCCAGGCACGACTGGTATTTTGATAACGCGCAAGCGCACCGGCAAAATAAGCCTTGGCGCGTCGATAAGCATCACGGTACGCCTGCTCTTCAGCGATAGCATCATGAGAAGCAGCACGCGCCTCTGCCTTGAAGCTGTTGCGCACAAAAAGCGGAATTTCCAGACTCAGCCCCAACAACGTTTCACTGTCTTCCTTACCAGCCCGGATACCAAGCGTCGGATCAGTGCGCCCTCTCTTCTCTGCCAGACTGATCCGTGCCCTGGCTGCCTCCACACGGCTACGCAACATAGCCAGCCTTGGCAAGCTTTCAAACGCCGTGCTTTCAGTTTCTTGTGCGGAAGGTAACGCGAGCGCACTGGGTAACGACGGCCATTGTGACGGCGATTGCATCAAACCACTGACGGCCTGTAAAGCGGCCTCGGCTTCGCTCAATGTGCTTTCAACCTCCGCCTGCGTCATCAATGCTTCGCTGTACGCCACTTGAGCCAATATCACATCCAGCGCCTGCATATCGCCTGCAGCCTGGCGTTGTGTCGCCGTGTCCACCAGGGTCTGCATCAATTGCGTGCGATGTTTTGCCAGTTTCTGCATTTCATGCGCCGTGGAAAAACCCACTAACGCATTCAGTGCCTCCAGCGCTGTGCTGCGCCGGACTTCCTGAAAAGCAGCCTGAACAGCCTGCTCCTCCTGTGTGGCAATATTGACCAATGCACCTCGCTTGTCACTCCAGTCCAGCGTCTGGGTTAAACCAACGGTGCTGGTATTGATATCGGTACGTTCGGCATCCAGCCCCAGTGACGGATTGTGCAACGGCCTGTCTGCCCCGTCACGACGGGCCCGCGCAGCCTCTATTGCTGCCTGAGCCCCTTGCACAGCAGGGCTTTCTGCCCAGACCTGCTGGATAAATGCCGGCAATGCCGGATCGACTTTATCCGCCTCTGTAGCGCTAATAATAGTGCTGGCAACGCGACTATCAGTGGTATGACTAACGCCGGGAGAAGTGCCGGCATCGGCTACTGCTGCCATGGGCACCAGCCAGCAAATGCAAACACCCATATAAAAAATACGTGTTAACAACATAAGAATAATCCTTCAAAAATCTTGTACAAAAAAAGCACGCACTGCCGCAACAAGCACAGCTGCGCACGAAAAAAAGACAATAAAGGATTAAACGATAGGAGGTCGGAGTAGCGGAGAGATGTACAAAGAAGCTAGGGAAACCACCGCAACAGCACGGTAGCTATGATCGATATTCAGTGTTTTCAGCGAAGCATCGTAAAAAATGCCCACTAGATGTGCTGCGCCATGGCCGCAATGGTCATCAGGATACGATCCGTTTTGGGAGAAATCATCGGAATGGTCATGACCCGCAACTATATCCATAGCAACGGCCACCCCATGATTTGACATCGACGCAGCGTGTTTATCCCAGGCAAAAGCCGACCCGGAGCACAGGCTCATCAGCACTAATATGGAGATCAGAAATTTTCGCATCGGTAACGATTCTGCTGTAAGCACGCCCGGTAGTCAACCGCCTCTATCGGCGGCTCCGGTATTTTTCTTCAAGAAAAGAATCTCTTAATTTGCGCGCTTGCGGACCGATTCCATCCCGGAAAAAACCCTCCAGGCATGTCCGAAATAATCCGGCCACATCATTGCCTTCTTTTGGCAAAATTAAAAGATAACCCGTTATATCATTCTTTTTACATTCTCCTGCCATTATGGCAGCACTTCAAAGGTTCCCATCATACCGGCATCCTCATGCTCCAGAATATGGCAGTGGTACATATACAGCCCACTGTTCACAACCGGATCAAATTTCCCAATAAAGCGGACCGTTTCGCCCGGTTGCACCAGTACGGTATCTTTCCAGCCAAGCTCAACACCACTGGCAGGTGTCAGCACCCCACCCGTTGGTCCACGATCAAGTACCTGCCATTGTATTGCATGGGCGTGAAATGGATGTTCCACCATCGAGGTATTTTGAATATTCCAGATTTCAACCGCACCTGAAGCAACAGTCTCATCAACACGATTCATATCGAAACTCTTTCCATTGATAAAAAACTCCACACCATCAGCCCCCATCCCCATACTCATCACAAAATCCCGGGTAACACTCGCTTCCGCTTCTGTTAATCGAGTGTTGATTTCTGCACTGGCAGGTAAGCTGGTATACAAAACCACCGGGTCTGTCACTTCTCTGTTCACATCAAAGCGCATCACATCAGAATCGGTACTCGTGTTGTTAACTGCCCGACTGATTAATGTGACCTGTTGATTAAGGCGATTACGAAAATCCACCACAATTTCAGCACGCTCACCCGCACCCAGCAGAACATGATCAACAAGTACGGGTGTATTCAGAAGCCCGCCATCACTGCCAACCACATAAAAATCAGCACCATTGTCCAGAGCAAAGTCATAAGTACGTGCGTTGGAAGCATTATATAAGCGGAACCGGTACTGACTTGCCGCTACATCCAGGGCGGGCATTTCAACGCCATTAACCAATATCCGATCACTCAATACCCCATTCATACCCACCTGATAGACGAGATCCCGCATACCAGAAGCATTGGTTTCCTCAGCAAACTGGCGATCCTGAACCAACAGAGCAATATCATATTCGCCCGAAGGTAGTTCATTGCCGGTTTCCAGGGCATCAGTAATATCGTCGGTCAAAATGAATGCGCCTGCCAGACCTTTGTAGACTTGTGTCGCGGTTGTGCCATGGGCATGAGGATGAAACCAGAGTGAAGCCGCAGGCTGCACGAGGGTAAAACTGTAGGTTTTTGAAGTGCCCGCAGGAATGGGGATATCGGGTCCACCATCCTCAGCGCCTGGAATTTTGAATCCGTGCCAATGTACCGTTGTATCTTCGTCGCTGGCAGTAAGATTATTGTTAACCTTCACCTTTATGGCATCGCCACGCCTGGCAACAATAACCGGCGGAAGTGATAAGTCATTGTAACGCATCATTGGTGTTGTCCAGCTTCCCTCCGGCGTTTCAACCACAACGTCAACGTTTTCCTCAGCATTTAAAATATAGGTTGCGACATCACCTTCCATCGTTGGTGCTAATACCGGCAGATGCTGAAAAGCCGGAAGTGCTGCAATCACCGTAACCAGTAGTGGTGTTTCCGGAAGGGTCACACTGTTGGCATTATCATCACTGACAACCAGTGATACGGAAAACGTGCCCGCATTTGGATAACTGACGCTGACTGTGTCACTGCTGTTTGATGTCGCCGGGCTCCCGCCCGGGAAGTCCCAGGCATAACTTAAGGGGTCATCTTCCGGATCAGTTACCGCACTGGTAAATACAACCGTGCTGCCTGCGGTAATCGTGAAATTGCCGGTACTGCCAACACTGCCATTACCGTTATCATGACTGAGTGATCCCGCAGGTGGCTGATTGTCGTTAGCTGCGGCAACGTTGACCGTGATGATAGCGGCATCCGATGCCAGCCCCAGGCTATCCGTTACCACCAGTGTTACGGTAACCGTGCCAACCTCGGAAAACGATACCATTCCGGTGTTACTGTCAGTTGATTGCTGAATCGAAGTCGCAGCACCGGAAACTGTCCACTGGTAGCTCAGCGGTTGATTCCCGTCAGGATCGCTACTGCTATCTCCGCTAAAATTGATGCTATCCCCAACCTGAACGAACTGTTCAGCCTCGGGCGAAATTCTTGCTACAGGTTTTTCGTTGGAAGTAGCACTGCCGGAACCACCACCGCCACCACAACCGGATAAAACAAACAAGACAGCAAAACAGACTGCCAGCGTAACAGTCCTTATTACAATACTATGGCGCATAAAACACGTCCTCAAATCACGAGCGAGAATATCCGTTTCCTTTCACTGCATTTATCCAACAATGCGCACGAGAAAAGTGGATGAACCTGCACCAACTCCGGTGCCAATTGGCCATGATGGTATCGATTTAAAACAAATATTTCAATACCAGTCATACAAAAATAATGAAGTGCGACAACCATTTTCCCACTTTTTATCGTTATGGATAAAAAGGCCGGGAAAATGACCGATAATCCTCAGCGTTATTACCTTTCTTGATTTTTTTAAGCAGTCAAAACCACAAACTTTATTAGCTTTCAACGAGTCAACAGGCCCGGCGACAGCCCAGGTTAGCGTGTATTGGTGTAGCCCGGCTATTCCCACTTACGCTGAAGATCTGAAACAATAGAAAATAAATTGACTACTACAGGAAGAAACTACTTATAAACATGTCTTCCTGAAATCTGTTTTTTCAACCAGTATCATCGAAATCTTCACCCACATATCAATCCCCCAAACCCACTCTCTAAAATATAGCGTAAAGCGATACCATTAAGCCTGTCGGCTTAACTTTTTTGCTGCCACTTCTATAACCAAACTGATCGACTACGATGAATTCTATTTCTGAATTATCCTTTGCAACCTCGACACCCAGATGTACGCGACTGGACGTTCGGAACTCAACACCAACACCATAAAACATGCCTGCATTATCACCAATTTCATAGTCACCGGAGGCATTATTTTTGCGTACACCTGCTCGCAAATAGGGCGCAAACCCTGTCTTCGAAAATGAGTAGCGAATATCAACATTTACTGGAATATTTAAATAGTCATAATTACGGGAACCTGAGCTTGATTTGGTGTAAAGAAGGATAGCAGGCCCAATACCCGCACCAAGCCCAAACCCGGTGTCAAATTCATAGTAAGGATGAAAGCTTGTGCCAATCGGAATAGTCAGCGAGGAAACATCAGCTCCCGCCACCTCATTTTCGATATTATCACTATACAAATCAGCAACATCATTCATACCACTGATATAGGAAACAGCCAGTGGAAATCGCCACTCACCAGCAGTAGCACTAACGGAATACATAAAACCGACACATACTACGATTTGAAAAAAAACACCATGGATTTTCATTTTTTTCTCTCTCCAATAATTTAATTTTTGTGGTAGCTGAAATGATAATAAAACTACTCCGCAGCGAGCTATTTCGCTACGCGAAAACAGGGTATGACACGGCCAGTTAAAACGCTTAGGCGCTCGAACAAAAGGCCTGCGCTGTTCGTAGGGTGGGCACTGCCCACCCGAAATTATCCCTTTAGCAATGTATTCAGGCTTTATCCGGGATTCTAACTCTTGATACAGGCGTTTATCATCCTGAATTTTCGGGATCAACACCCCCCCATTCCAAAAATTCAGCGACAGTGTATTCCTTATTTTCACGTCACTGTCTTCACTGACAACCAATATCCATAACATCTAAAAACGACGACTCACTTGCAGTGAAACGGCTCTTTCCGGTCCGGAGTTGATATAGGCAACATCGAGATTCACAGCCATGAAGCGATAGCCTGTTCCCATCGTAAAAACGCCCTTTGCAAAGTCACCACGACCCACGATATTTTGTTTATAGCCCGCGCGCAATGCCCAGGTATTTACAAAATATTCCCCGCCCAGCGATAAATACTGTGTATTGTCACCACCACCGATGGATTTGTTTTCCAGCACATCCACATCCAGCGCCCAATACCCCCATTTCGCTGTACGGTAAGCGGCCCCGGCACGTAGCTGGGGTTGAATCCTGATGCTTCCACCGGACTGGGTGTCGAAGTTCAGCGGAACAAGATTTTTCATCACCAGACCAAGCTTAAGTTTGTCGTTCACAGCTTTGCTTACGCCGACATCCAATGTGAATTGCCAGTCCTTGTCTTCCTTGCGTTCAGTGGTGCCCAGTTGAGAACTACCCAGAGTACCGTTGTATTCATAGGCGGTGCCTTGCACAAACTTTGGTGTAAAACCCACATCAATTTTATTGCGGAACAGTTCTATGCCCCAGGACATGGCGATACCCAGCTCTGTCAATAACAATCCTCGACCAATGGCGCTACTGGTCAGATTATTGGTCTGATCCAGCAGATTACCGTTACCATCAAACAGTTCAGGATGCGGCGCACCACTGACGCCCGCGCTGACGATAAAATCCAGACCTTCAATATAATCAGCCAGCAACTGTTTGTCGGCAGCGGTCTGCTCAGCAATGCCATCGCCAACAAAACGCCGACTGATAACAAACGCACCTCCCTCTCGACGGTCACCAATACCAATCACCATGCCCACCATGCCATCGAAAAAAACCGATTCATTGGCAATGGGATCCAGATCATTTTGCAGGTTGCGGGAGGCTGTAAGCACACCCTCTGCCGCGCTGATTTGAGTGGGATTGGCGTTGTAAGCGGCTATCGAGTCGGACAACATCTGCTCCGGGTTACTGCCCGCCAGATCAGCGATATCTTCAGCCACTTTCGACACACTCAGGCTGGCGACCGGAAACACATAACTGGAATTACGCGCACGGTGTTTACGTGACGTATATTGCGCTAACAGGGAGGGATTAAAAAACACCGCATTGGCGCTGTTGCCCGAAGCGACACCCGCCCCGCCCATGGCAATGGAACGCGGATCGTAAGTACCGAAAGGCACGGCTGAAACCGCCAACGGATAAAAACTGAACAAAAAGACAAAAACCAGACGCAAAATAAGCTGTGACACAAAATTATTCTTCCTTGATAGTTGATAAAACCGGGATGTCGGCAAAAAACCGTGAATATAAAGCAGACAGCTTTTTACGCAAGCCGTCGCCCCTATAAACATCATCTTTTGCCGGTGAATAGCGAACAGCCATGTTCCCTGATCCCCGCGACCGCCGAATATAGTATTATTCGCCTCCCATTCCCACTATCAAACAGTTTGGAGTCAGTATGAACCTCAGCAGCTTGACGGCTATTTCCCCCATTGATGGACGTTATGGTGCGAAATGCGCCGATCTTCGGCCTATTTTTAGCGAATTCGGCCTGATCCGGCACCGTGTGCTGGTGGAGGTGCGCTGGTTGCAAATGCTCTCTGCCCACCCTGGTATCCCGGAAGTACCCGCCTTCAGTGAACACGCCACCCACCTGCTCAACGATATCGTCGATAAATTCCACGAGGAAGATGCACAGCGGGTCAAGAATATCGAGCGTACCACTAACCATGATGTAAAAGCCGTGGAGTATTTCCTTAAGGAGAAGATCGCTGGAAACAACGAACTGGAAGCAGTGAGTGAGTTTATCCATTTCGCCTGCACCTCCGAGGACATCAATAACTTGTCGTACGCATTGATGCTGCGCGAAGCCCGCACCCAGGCGTTGTTGCCGCAAATGGATGAAATCATCAGCGCCATTCGTAGTCTGGCCCACGGGCACGCCACGCAGCCCATGTTATCCCGCACCCATGGACAGACTGCCTCGCCCACCACTGTAGGCAAGGAGATGGCCAACGTCGTTGCGCGGCTGGAGCGGCAGCGCGCGCAGTTGGTGAACATCCCCATGCTGGGCAAAATCAATGGTGCTGTGGGCAATTACAATGCTCACTTGTCCGCCTATCCTGAGCTGGACTGGGCCGACATTGCGGAAAAGTTTGTTATCAGTCTGGGGGTGGATTTCAACCCCTACACTATCCAGATTGAGCCCCACGACTACATCGCTGAACTGTTTGATGCCGTGGCTCGTTTCAACACCGTCCTGCTGGACTTTGACCGCGACGTGTGGGGTTATATTTCACTGGGGTACTTCAAGCAAAAAACGGTCGCAGGTGAAGTGGGCTCGTCCACCATGCCACACAAGGTCAACCCCATTGATTTTGAAAACTCCGAAGGCAACCTGGGACTGGCCAATGCCATCTTCAATCATCTGGCTGCCAAACTGCCCGTATCCCGCTGGCAGCGTGATCTCACCGATTCCACTGTACTCCGCAATCTTGGTGTGGGCGTGGGTCATTCAGTCATCGCCTATCAATCCACGCTAAAAGGCATCAGTAAACTGGAAGTCAACCCCGTACGATTGAATGAAGACCTGGACAATTGCTGGGAAGTGCTGGCCGAGCCCGTGCAAACCGTCATGCGTCGCTACGGCATCGAAAAACCCTACGAAAAACTCAAGGAGCTAACCCGGGGCACCGGCATTGACCAGACACGATTACAGAAATTTGTCAGCGAACTAAACATACCCGAAGAGGCCAAAGCGACATTGCTCAAGCTCACCCCGAGCCGTTACCTCGGTAACGCCGCCCGGCAGGCAGCTGATATTTAATGCTTCCGACAAAATCCAGACACCGGAATAACAAAAAACCGTCACTCTTCGATCCTGGACTGGTGAAAAACGGTACAACAATGCCACGTTTTTTTGTCTGTGCCGTATCAACCCCCCATTCTGTACCAATCGGCAAATCCAGGTTAAAGCTGGCACACACATTGCTAATAAACACATGTGCGATACAACCCTCTCCCTCCCCTGGGTTTTATTGCATGATTACTCTCCCTTTTAAAGGGCGCGCAAGCGCCCTTTTTTTTATCCTGCATTTCCCGAAACAAACACCTTTGTTTCTTTTCTCCGCCATTCTGTGATGCTGCTCACAGAAATGTCACCCGATGTTTACATACTTAATATCGAAGGGCGCGACGGTAGTTCCTCCCTCTCATGCAGTAACCGTCGCATTCTCCTCTTTTTGGGTCGCGCACTCCTTTGGCGCGGCCTGTTTTTTTTACCTGCTTTTTTGTGTTTACGTTGTATTTGCCCTGCCGGTAAAACCGCCCCTCTCCACCCATGCGACAGCTTCGCGTACACTACTGCCATGAATAAACCGTTGACACTCTTGGGCAACCGCCGCCCCGAGACTTTTCTGGCTGAATATTGGCAAAAACAACCCTTGTTGATTCGTGATGCATTGCCGGGTTTTACGTCCCCTGTTTCACCGGAAGAACTGGCCGGTCTTTGCTGCGAGTCCGAAGTGGAATCCCGGCTGGTGCTGGAACAGGCAGGCACGGCACCCTGGACGGTGGAATACGGCCCTATTCCTGAAAACCGCTTTGCTGAACTGCCGGAAACCCATTGGACATTGCTGGTGCAGGAGTGCAATCGCTATGTGCCCGAACTGGCAGAGTTGCGCGAGCAGTTTAACTTTATCCCCAACTGGCGTGTTGATGATGTCATGGCCAGCTACGCGCCGGCACAGGGCTCCGTGGGTCCACACACGGATCAATATGATGTTTTTTTGATTCAGGCCCATGGCACGCGCCGCTGGCAGATCAGCACAGACCCCGTGCCTGATGATAATTTTCTGCCGGATACTGATTTGTGCATCATGCGTGAATTCGTTGCCACACAAGAGTGGACACTGCACCCCGGCGACATGCTTTACCTGCCTCCGGGAGTTGCCCATCATGGTATTGCACTGGAAGACTGTATCACCCTCTCCGTGGGTTTTCGCGCCCCCAGCCATGCCGAACTGCTCAACAGTTTTGCAGACCATGTGGCTGCACAACTCACCGCTGCACAACGATTTTCCGACCCCATGCTCCAGCTGCAACAACACCCCGGCGAAATATCCTGCGATGCCCTCACCCAGGTACGGCGTATTCTGCAAAAAATGCTGACTGACGATGCCAGCATTAACCGCTGGTTTGGTGAGTTCATCACCGAAGCAAAAAATGAATACCCGGCGGAAAACATCGAAACACTCGATGAACACCGGTTTTTACAGGCCTTTTCAACAAAAGACAGGCTATACCGTAATGAACAAACACGATTCGCTTTTATTGCAAACAAAATGACAAACAACAACACATTGTTCATTAATGGCCAACACTTTCCGCTGCCCGCAGAGCTGGCCTTCGCCGCACCCCTGCTTTGTGACCAGCACCAGTGGTCGTATATGCAACTGCAACGTGAATTAACACAACCCGGTTTTGCAAAATTACTCACAACGCTGTACAACCACGCCTATGTCTACTTCACCTGATCCGGCACTCAGCAAACCGTTTAAAGTCCAGCGCGTCACTTGGCAAAATGCCGGGGCTGATTTGCGCATCCTGCGTGAATTTGTCTTCATCAAAGAACAAAACGTGCCACCTGAGCTGGAATGGGATGGCAAAGACGAGACGGCCGTACATGTACTGGCTCGCGACGAAAAGGGACGCGGCATCGGTACTGCCCGCATGACCGCCGACGGGCACATCGGACGCATGGCGGTATTACGCGCCTGGCGACGGCGCGGTGTCGGCAGCGAAATGCTCACCGCACTGATCACTATTGCCCGCGCACGACAGCTGCCCCGCGTGAAACTCGATGCACAAACACAGGCCATCGACTTTTACCTGCGCCACGATTTTGCACCGCAGGGTGAAATTTTCATGGATGCCAATATTCCCCATCAACACATGACACGCAACCTGCCGCCGCTGGACGTACATATCAATATCAACGAGTTACCCAGGCAGGTTTTGGGTGAAACCCGCGGTTATATTGACCTCAAGGGACGGGAGGACAACAAACAGGCCGCCATACACATGGTTGCGCAAGGCCAACGTTCACTGAATTTGTTCACCCCCAATCTTGACCCGCGGATCTTCGACAACGAAGATTTTATCGAAGCGGTTAAACAGCTGGCCATCAGCAGCTCACGATCCAGGGTCAACATTTTGATATTGGACCCTTCTGACGTTGTGACGCATGGGCACCGCATCGTCGAATTGGCACGACGTATCAGTAGTCGCATTTTTATTCACCGTGCCGACGAAGAAGACCGGAATCACGTCAATACTTTCATGATTGTGGATGACGTGGGTATTATCCGCCGGGCACACAATGACCGCCTGGAAGGCCTGGCAGAATTCAATAACCCGGCTGAGGCGCGATTACTTCTTAAAACCTTCAATGAAGCCTGGGAACGCAGTCAACCGGAGCCTGAGTTACGCCGCCTGCATTTATAAATAAACCTGCGCTGTTCACAGGGTGACAATGCCCGCCCTGCGAGATTATTTCTTCAAACCAGATTGAGATGACATTCACAGCAAACTGCAAGACGTTAAACCCTCAGAGATGACTATGAAAAAAATACTTTTTTATGGATTGCTGCTTGCCAGTATTCCATCAAACACTGTGCTTGCATTAGGCAATTACCCCGAGGCGGGAATATGCTCATTAAACAAACCCTATTTTGCGATTTGCACCCACAGCCTGCACAACCTGGAGGGCTGGTTTAGTCGAAGCTGTTATGCAGACCGGGCATTAGCCCAACGTGATGCGGAAGAGCATGCCAAAAAAAACCATCAGGGAAATATGCGCTGGACAGGGGTTAACCAGTTTCGTTAATCAATCAATGCTGGTGCATGCATTACATCAACACAACAGCTAACTTCAAGTAGACTTCCCTCGTAATCGCCTCATCGATACCAGAGAATCATCTTTGCTTCCAACGGTATGTTTGCCTGTGGATGCCGCGGAATAATGCGGGGTGTAAAATCGGTAAAAGGCCGGTCAGCTGCAACAGTACCGGAATACAGCCAGGCATTGGCAGTGCCCGCCAGTGCCGCACCCCGTGCCAGTATTTGCCGCAGCGGTTCACCCCCATTAATGGCATCGGCATACAATTCCACGCTCACTGCCTGTACAGGAAGATCATCAAGATAGACCTGCACTTCCACCTGCCAGCAGCCATTGTTTTTCTGCGTAGTCACATTGCCGAAGTGAATACGCGACCAGTGCTGTTGCAAACATTGATGCCACGCTTCCAGTTCTTCAGCAACACCGGGTTCATTACTGCGCTGTTGCCAGGCTTTGGCCAGTGGCAGGTAATAATTTTCGGTGTATTCACGCAGCATTCGATTGGTGGAATAGCGTGTGGTCAGCTGAGCCATGCTTTCACGCATGCGACTGACCCAGGCCTGGGGAATGCCATTTGTGTCACGCTGATAGAAACAAGGCACCACCTCTTCTTCCAGCAAGCGGTAAAGCCGTTCTGTTTCGGCGATATCCCGGGCTGCGGTATCGGTATGCTCACGGCCATCACCCAGAGCCCAGCCCAGCTCCGGCGCATAGGCTTCGGCCCACCAGCCATCCAGTTCCGATAAATTGAGCCCGCCATTCACCAGCACCTTCATACCGCTGGTGCCACTGGCTTCCCAGGGCCGACGTGGGGTATTGATCCACACATCGACACCCTGAGTCAGCTGAGCGGCAACGTGCAAGTCATAATCTTCAACAAATACCACTTGTTGCCAAAGATTGTTTTGTGCCAGAAACTGCTGCCATTGTTGCAGCATTTGTTTACCAATCGTATCTTTGGGGTGTGCTTTACCGGCAATAACCAGTTGCACCGGCCGGTCACGATTGCTGAGCAAGCGCACCAGCCGCTGCGGGTCATGCAGTAACAGGTTGGGACGTTTATATTCAGCAAAGCGACGGGCAAAACCCAGCGTCAGTGCATCGGGTTCAAGCGCATCGGCATATTCCCGGCTGCGCGATTCTTCCGATCCCCGGCCACGGTATTGATGCACCAGCCGATGACGCAACCAGCGCACCAGCCGCTGACGGCCACGGGAACGAAAACGCCACAATGTTGCATCCGACTGTACGCGCAAATCCGCTTCCACCGTTTCCAACGCACCGCGCCAGCGTGATTTGCCACAGGCCTCGGTCCACAAAGTATCCGATGCTGGAGAATCCCAGCTCGGCACATGAATACCATTGGTAATATAGCCAACGGGCACCTCAGCCTCTGGCCAGCGGGAAAATAACGGTGAAAAGATACGCCGACTCACCTCGCCGTGCAGCCGGCTCACCGCATTGCTCGCACCAGCGCCGTGCAAAGCCAGATAAGCCATATTAAAAGACGCGTTCACCGCATCGGCATGGCTTTGTCCCAGACACAGCAGATCATGAATATCGATACCCAGTTCATTGGCCATCGGTTGAAAATACTGTCTGACTAATGGCAGTGAGAAACGATCAAAACCTGCTTCTACCGGCGTGTGGGTGGTAAACAGGTTGCCGGCACGGGTGGCCCGCAGCGCCTCGCCAAAGTTGCCACCCACACGCTGCATGTGATAACGCGCCCGCTCCAATATGGCAAAAGCGGCATGGCCTTCGTTGAGGTGACAGACGGGACAGTGAATGTCCGGGGTTTCCAGCAGTCGCCAGCCACCAATGCCCAGCACCATTTCCTGTTGCAGACGCATCTCCTTGCCGCCGCCGTAAAGTTCACTGGTAATACCCCGGTCGCCGGGATCATTGAGCGGGTCGTTACTGTCGAGCAATAACAGCGAGCGGCGCCCAACCTGCGCACGCCAGCTGCGCAAATGCAGGGAACGACCGGGCAGATCGATACTGATACGAACCCACTCCCCCTGATCATCACGCAGTGGGACCACCGGCAGCATGGTTGGATCGTTATAAGGATAAAATTCAATCTGTTCACCCTCGGCACTTAATGCCTGACGGAAGTAACCCTGCTGGTAAAGCAGACCGACCCCGATCAGTGGCACGTCCAGGTCACAGGCCGTTTTGAGATAGTCTCCTGCCAACACACCCAGCCCGCCGGAATAAATCGGCAGCGATTCGCAAATACCAAACTCCATGCTGAAATAGGCAACATAACCACCAAGAGCATCACCGATAACTTCCGAAAACCAGGAATGCTCACCAAAATGAGCCTCCCGCGCATCCAGTTGTTTTTGCAGTTTTTCGAGAAACACGTTGTCACTGGCCAGTGCCTGCAATCGCCGGTCGGAGACCGTCTCCAGAATCAGCCAGGGATTGGCTGTTGCCTCCCATAAGCCGGAATCCACCTGCTGCCACAAGGCATCCGCACCATGATTCCAGCTCCAGCGTAAATCCAGTGCCAGCGTTGCCAATCCCTTCAGGGAATCAGGCAAGGCACGAGGCAGGTAATGATTGGTCTGCATTGTATTATCTCCCCAAAATTAATGTACCCGTCGCCGCTGGCTGAACAGCAATTCAAAAATAATAATCCCGGCATAAAACAACCCCAGCGAGATCAACGTACCCGCCTCGTTATTCCATAGATAGACACCCAGCGTTATCCAGCTCGCCACCGTCATAAACAACCCCGCCAGTGGTACCCAGGGCTGTATGACAATCTGTTTACGCAGACGCCAGGCGGAAAGATTAATGGCAGCAAAAATCATCAGAAAAGTGGCGCTGGCAAAGGATGAAATGATTGTAAGATTGGCGCTATTCACAAACAGCAAGGTGATAACCGTGATAACAACCAGACTGACCCAGGGAATACCGTTCTGGCATCGACGGAAACCAAAAACCGTTGGCAACTGTTTTTCCCTGGCCATCTCGGCCCCCAGGCGGGCGGTACCAAACAGCGTCGCATTAATCGCAGAGGCTGTGGAAAAAAGTGCCGCCAGACCAATAAGCATAAACCCTGCCTCCCCCAAAAAAGGCTTCGCTGCCACCGCCAGAGCATACTCCTGATAACGGTCGATTTCTTCCGGCAACAGATTACCCACTGCGACCAAAGAAACCATCACATAGATAACAATAGTAATACCGATGGACCAGAGAATGCCACGCGGCAGATTGCGCTCGGGATTCTCCATTTCGTTCACAGAGTTGGAAATCAGCTCAAAACCCTCGTAAGCCACAAAGATCAACGCCGCCGCCATGAGTACACCCAGGTGGCCATTATTGAACACCGGTGACACGTAGTCATTTTTGATAAAAAACAAGCCGATAACCGCAAACAGGAGCAGGATTAACACCTTGATGGTGACAATCACCAGCTCGGCATTACCTGCCTCTTTTACGCCGTAAAGATTAATGCCAAGAAAAACCAGCAGTATCAGCGATGAAAGCAAATGCTGCATGGCAGAATGCGCATCGACACCACCGCCCAACAAAGCCGCACCATAAACACCAAAAGTATAAGCGTAGAGCCCCATGGTACCGATATAGCCCACCAACAGCAGCCAGCCACCAATACCTGCAATATTGCCCTGACCAAACGCCTGTTCCAAATAAGTGAAACTGCCGCCATCAGAACGAAAGGTCAGCCCTAACCGGGAATAGCACCAGCCTGTCAACAGGGCAATCACACCTCCCAGCATAAAAGCGATAGGGGCAGCATGCCCCGCCTGGGCGATAGCCAGACCCAACACCGAAAAAATACCGCCACCCACCATGCCACCCACACCCATGGCAATGACTTGTTTAAGGTTCAGTTTGGCGGAAGTCTTTTTTTCCGGTGTATTATTCATATTGTTTCAGAAAGTCTCAGCGCAGATGGATTGTAATCTCGCAAACACCCTCTCCCGCCAACACATCACAGGCTAGCTCAACATCATCCTGATTGCCATACGCAACCAGCAGATAACAGCCCGACCTGATGAGCGTTTCATAACGAATGATGCTGTCTTTGGGAATGGCGATACGGTAAAGCGCTGCCCCTAAAGTGCTGAACCCTGCTACCGCAACCACATCGTCAAGCGCCGCAAGGAGATATTCTTCATAAGGAGAATCATGACCAACAATAGAAAGCGTATTGGCATCAAACCCTTTTTTTTTGCAACAAATGCATCGCCGCCTCTGCTTGAAGTTGATTGTTACAAATCGCAACACAACTGTTCTCCCAGGTCATATTTCCGCACCTCCACAAACACGCAAATTATCCCGGAACGATAATTCTGAATTAATCCGTTAAACCGACTGCGGGAGCCTAATGCCTTATCTTCTGCACTTTAGTCGCTCTGATTACGGTTTAACGGATTAATTTAGGATAATTGACTTGATGTCTGATTCTTACCCGAAAGGCGGGAGAATTCTGCTACCAGAGTTACACAGATACCTTGTGGGGAAAATCATTGATCAGGTGTGGCATCACCTGCTGTTGTTCTTCAAACCATTGACGAGGCTCGCCCATGGGCAGGCTCGGCAGGGTCACGTCTTTAACTGTTCCTTGAGCATGGCAACTTCAGCTTCCAGCCTGCTGACCCGCTGTGCCAATTCAGATACATTCCCGGACTCTGAAGCCCCAGTGTCAATCGCAGTGTGTGTCTGGCTAACATGTGTTTCGATATCAATAGGGCCGGAGAATAAATGCATGTACTCTGCATCCTTTCTCCCGGGTGTGCGCGGCAATTTCACCACCACGGGGTTGCCATCCCGTTCGATCAACCCGGCAAGGGAACTTATAACAGCAGCGTTATCAGCATAGTCATGCAAACGGCGACTACGCACCCTCAGTTCTCCAGGCGTTTGAGGGCCACGCAGCAACAGTAAGCAAACAATAGCAAACTGAGAAGAATCAAATTGATATTCACCAAATTGCGTATTGCACAAAAGCTGTGTGTATTTTTCAACTCCACTCTTGAAATTCTCCTCAATACGCAGGAGGTGTTTAGCCTGCAAGTCGCGAACGGTACGCTGCACCATGCCCGGTTCCAGGGACATGACAGGGTTACGGCTGGATTTCTGATTGCACGCACTGGTCAAAGCATTAAGCGTGAGTGGATAGTGTTCCGGTGTAACGACAGATTTCTCCATCAGGCAACCAAGTACGCGGGCTTCGTTAGCCGATAAATTCAATAGCACCATTGAATCCTCTTCTCGACAACTTCTATCGTTCTGTCATTAAAAGCCATTTTATATGACTTTATATCAACATCCTCACCCAAAACAGAAGATATTAAAATGTAAAGATTGTTTTTTTCTTTTTCAGTTAACATTACATTAAGTTCCTTTTATGATTTTTTTCAGAAAACCCCAATCAAACCCCTCCGAGGTCAGCATAAAAATCTGCTCGCCCTGGTTTTTCATAATCACAAAAGTAACACATGACTTTTCTTTGCAAACAACATAATACACCTTACTACTTTCGTCATAAATCGAAACCACGGGCCCGTCTAGGCTTTGTTTAAGTTCTTTTGAAGAAAACTCAAACTTGCGTTTTATATCAGCAGGCAAACCATCTGCCCCTTTAAGCCCTAAAAGATATTTTGGATAATCCCTTAGATTAAATCTTTCAGGTAAATTATCTTTTTCGTTAGTAATAACAAACCCCGATAACCGTCTTTTTTTATCGAACACTATTACCGTTCCATCAGAGTCAAGAATTTTGGCATCCGCCAGCATCGGGGTCGGAATTGTTAATGTAAAATAGCCACTATAATGAATTTTAGTATATTTTTTCGGTGGCTCTGCTTCCTGCAATCCTGATACTGAACACCCGGTTATCATAAGCAGACAAAGCCCTGATAACAAAAATTTCATTTTTCACATCACTGGTTTTTTTGAAAATGCAGAATGAAATAATTGTTAGATATATACATTGAACCTAGATTCCGCAGTTGAACGGCCTGTAGAGTGCGTTGAATGTTGTGGCTGGCAAGGCGCGATGCGCCATTGCGACGATGCACAACGCGCCCAGACGCAAAAGGCAACGTGCTATACCGGTCGCAGCGACTCACTCAACAAGGTAAATGCGCCAAAATCACCCAACACGCTATTTATCAAATATGTGAACACATCCGCGAAGCAGTCAACTGCGGAATCTAGGTTGAATAACCCCCAACGGAAGTCGGTGGTTCGGTCGCTCAGCAAGTATTTATCCAATAGCCGCCGTACACAGAGACAGCAAACTACCCGGAGCCAAACCCAGAAACAGAATGCCCAGACCATTGGCAGACAACACCACTTTCATATCGGTGCTGGTTTCAATAGGATTCGTGTCTTCTGCCTTGTCAAAGTACATGAGCTTGATGATGCGCAGGTAATAAAAGGCACCAATGATTGAAAATATTACCGCGACCACGGCGAGCCATGCCAATCCGGCACCAATGACGGCTTGCAATACGGCAAGTTTTGCGTAAAAACCCAATGCGGGTGGCACACCGGCCATGGAAAACATCAGGATCATCATAATAAAGGCAAACCACGGACTGCGATCATTCAGGCCTTTGAAGTCATCCAGTTTGTCAGCTTCAAAGCCGGAACGGCTTAACAGAATAATAACGCCAAAGCCACCCATACCCATTAATGCATAAACAATGACGTAGAACATCGAAGCCGAATAACCGGCCTGGGTGCCTGCCAGTATGCCTAACAGCAAAAAGCCAACATGAGAGATTGTCGAGTAGGCCAGCATACGTTTGATGTTTGTCTGGGCAATGGCAATGACATTGCCCACAAGCATGGACAATACCGCCATGATAATCAAAATATCCCGCCACTGTGCATGCAGATCACCCAACCCTTCAACCAGCAGGCGCATGATCATGGCGAAGGCGGCAATTTTGGGTGCCGTGCTGATAAATAGAGTGACGGCGGTCGGTGCGCCGTGATAAACGTCAGGCATCCACATATGAAACGGCACTGCACCAAGTTTGAAAGCCATGCCGACAATCACCAGCACCAGCCCAAGTCCCAACACCATCTGCTTTGAATCTTCCAGCCCAATAATGGCGGTATGTACGCCACCAATATCCAGCGTGCCGGTAATGCCGTAAATCAATGACATACCGTATAACAACATGCCGGATGCCAGCGCACCCAGAACAAAGTATTTCATTGCTGCTTCGGTGGCCTTCGAGGAGTCCCGCTGGAATGCCACCATGGCGTACAGTGACAATGACAATAGTTCGAGACCCAGATAGATGGTCAGCATGCTGTGTGCGGAAATCAGTACCATCATGCCCAGCACGGCAAACAGTCCGAGAACGAAATATTCGCCTTTGAAAATGTTTCGGGCCAGCAGGTAGTCACGGGAATAAATAAAAGCAACCGCTGTCACCAGATAGACAAAGACTTTTAAGACATCGCCCATGGTGTCACTGACGAATGAGCCGTCAAAGGTGTAGACCGGTTCAGGTGTATGCATGGCCACGGTGAGCGCAGCAGTGACACCCAGTGTTGCCAGTGACATCAGATAGGTGAATACGCGGTTTTTATCACTGATAAACAAGTCTGCAAGCAAAATAATGCACGCCATGGTCAGCAGGAACATCTCCGGCAAAGCGGGCATTAAATCAGGCATTTGAAAATTATTTGGCATGGTTATTATAAGTTCGGTAACTTCGACGTTGTAATTTGCTGTACAAGATGATCAACAGTAGCGTGCATAACATCCAGTAGAGGTGCGGGCCAGAGACCCAGTATCAGGACCGCCACGGCAAGCGTGCCGAGGATGAAAAATTCCCGGTTGTTCAAATCTTTAAGGGCAGCAACTTTTTCGTTGGCCACTTCACCAAAGATGACTCGCTTGACCATCCACAGTGTGTAGGCAGCACCAAATATCAGTGTGGTGGCAGCCAGGAATGCAATCCAGAAATTCGCTTTGAAAGCGCTCAGAATAACCAGGAACTCACCCACGAAACCGGATGTGCCCGGCAGGCCTGCATTGGCCATGGCGAAGAACACCATGAATCCGGCAAAAACAGGCATGGTATTGGCCACACCGCCGTAATCGCTGATTAAACGACTGTGCATGCGGTCATACATCACACCGATACAGAGGAACATGGCGCCTGAAATAAAGCCGTGTGAGATCATTTGTACGAGAGCACCTTCGATGCCCATGGCGGCACCCTGCACACTGCCCGTGTTTTCGGCGATCATATAGACGACAAAAAAGCCCAGGGTGACAAAACCCATATGCGAAATCGATGAATAGGCAATGAGCTTTTTCATGTCTTTTTGCACCAGTGCGACAAAGGCAATATAGACAATGGCAATGAGTGACAAGGTAATCATCAACCAGTCCAGGTTTTGCGCCGCATCCGGAGTAATGGGCATGCTGAAACGGACAAAACCGTAGGTACCCATTTTCAACATAATCGCGGCAAGGATCACCGAGCCACCGGTAGGCGCTTCAACGTGGGCATCCGGTAACCATGTGTGTACTGGCCACATGGGAACCTTGACGGCAAAAGCCAGCAGGAAGGCGAGAAAGATGAGTATTTGCTCGGTCATTCCCAGTTTGATGCCATGGAAATCAAGAATACCGAAAGTGCCTGATTGTGTGTACATGTAAATCAGTGCCACCAGCATGAATACCGAGCCGAGGAAGGTATACAAGAAGAACTTGATGGTGGCGTAAACACGCCGCTCGCCACCCCAGATGCCGATAATCAGAAACATCGGTATCAGCATGGCTTCCCAGAACACATAAAACAAAATCGAGTCCAGTGCGGCAAAGACACCGATCATCAAACCATCCATGATCAGGAAAGCAGCCATATATTGCGCCGTTTTATGCTTGATGTTGTCCCAGCCCGCAATCACAACCAGTATGCTGGTAAAGGCTGTCAGCAGGATCAGCGGCATGGAGATGCCATCAACACCGAGGTGGTAGTTGATATTAAAGGCGGAAATCCAGGGCGTATTTTCAACGAACTGCATCTGGTGTGTCGCCAGATCAAAACTGGTGTACAACGGAATCGTTAACAAAAAGGTGATCACTGCTGCGGCAAGCGCAATGATTTTTGCCATTCCTGCCTGCTCTTCCTTGCCGGCAAACAGCACTAACACGCCCCCTAAAATGGGCGTCCAAATCACTAAACTCAAAAGGGGCAGATCAGCCAACATGCAAAATAACCTTTATTCTACTTACGTATTTTTTATAAATGTGTTGCGTATTTTTCGCGTTAACAGCTAGCCGAATGAAACCCAGCTCACCATCACAACCAGTCCGATAATCATTACAAAAGCATAGTGGTACAAATAACCGGTTTGTGAAAAACGGACTTTGCTCGACAACCAGCCCACACTTTTCGCGGTGCCATTAACCATTAAACCATCAATCAGTTTGACATCACCGATATTCCACAGGAACCGGCCCAGACCACGCGAGCCACCTGCAAAGAAGGTGTCATTAAAGTCATCACAACCATATTTTTTATCCAGTATGGTGTAGATCAGCGAACATTTTTCCTTGATCATCGCGGGAATATCCGGGCGCTTCAAATAAAAGAAAGCGGCGGTGCCCACACCTGCCAGTGCCAGCCAGAAGGGCAAGGTCATCATGCCATGTAACATAAAGCCACCCACTCCGGTGTATATTTCGCCGACTTTGGCCAGCACATCGTGTTCAGGTTTCACATGGATGGCATCTGCAAACAGATCACCAAACAGCATGGGTTCGATATAAAACGCACCGATCAATATCGACGGGATGGCCAGCAGTATTAATGGCACGGTGACCACTTTGGGACTTTCATGCAAGTGTTCTTTTGTATGCTGATCCATGCGCTCTTCGCCATGGAAGACCAGAAAGAACATACGGAAACTGTAAAAAGCAGTAATAAACACACCCGCGACGACGGCAAAATAAGCAAAACCTGCGCCCGGAATATCAGAAGCACGTACGGCCTCGATAATCGCATCTTTTGAAAAGAAACCCGCAAAACCCGGAAAGCCGATCAATGCCAGTGAACCAATTAACATACAGATGTAGGTGATCGGCATGTATTTCCGGAGGCCGCCCATTTCCCGGATATCCTGCTTATGGTGCATGGCCATAATAACCGAACCTGCACCCAGGAATAACAAGGCCTTGAAGGCGGCATGTGTCATCAGGTGGAATACGCCTGCCGCATAGGCAGAGACACCCAGTGCCACCGTCATGTAACCCAGTTGCGACAGGGTTGAATAAGCAATGACCCGCTTGATGTCATTTTGAATAATACCTAACAGGCCCATAAACAAGGCAGTGATTGCGCCGATCACCAGCACAAAGCTCAATGCCGTTTCAGACAGTTCAAACATCGGTGACATGCGCGCCACCATGAAGATACCGGCGGTGACCATTGTGGCAGCATGAATCAATGCCGAAATCGGGGTCGGGCCTTCCATGGAATCCGGCAACCACACATGCAGGGGTACCTGGGCGGATTTACCCATGGCACCAATGAACAGCAGAATGCAGATCATCGTCAAAACCGACCATTCAACACCCGGTATTATTTCAACCGTTAATCCAGCCATTGAGGGTGCTGCCGCAAAGACATCGGCATAATCCAGGCTGTTGAAATACATCAAAATGGCAGCGATACCCAGCAGGAAACCAAAGTCCCCTACCCGGTTTACCAGGAAGGCTTTCAGGTTTGCATAAATTGCTGTCTCGCGTTTGAACCAGAAACCAATGAGCAGGTAAGACACCAGCCCCACGGCTTCCCAGCCGAAAAACAATTGCATGAAGTTGTTCGCCATGACCAGCATCAACATGGAGAACGTAAAGAGGGAAATGTAACAGAAAAAACGCTGATAACCGTCATCGTCACGCATATAACCAATGGTATAAATATGCACCATTAATGAGACAAACGTGACAACCACCAGCATGACAGCGGTCAATGAATCAATCAGAAAACCCACTTCAAATTGTATGCCGTCACTGACTGCCCAGGTATAAACTGTGCCATTAAATACCGCTGCGCCTTCAACAATGACATCGTTAAACACAAATACCGACAGTGCAAAAGAAATTGCAACGCCAATCGTCGTAACCCAATGCGCACCTGCACGACCAATTTTTTTCCCGAAAAGCCCGGCGATGACGGCACCCACCAGTGGTGCCAGCGCCAGGGTTAAATACAGGTTTTCCATTCTCGATAAACTCCGCGTTAACCCTTCAGGGAATCCAGTTCTTCAACATTGATGGTACGACGGTTTCTGAACAGCACAACCAGAATCGCCAGACCAATGGCGGCTTCTGCTGCTGCCACCGTCAAGATAAAGAAAACAAAAACTTGCCCGGCAATGTCACCGAGATAATGTGAAAAGGCGACAAAGTTCATATTGACCGCCAACAACATGAGTTCGATTGCCATCAATATAATGATGACATTTTTCCGATTCAAAAATATACCGGCGATACTGATGCAAAACAGAATCGCACCCAGAATCAAAAAATGTGAAATTGAAATCATGCTCTCTCCGGAGACTGTTGGTTAACTAATTTGTCAATATCAGACTAAACGCCACATTTTCAGCGTTCGCTTGAATTTTTCGGTATCTCTTTCCGGTCTGTATATTCTATATTATCCAGACTGACTTTTATCGTATGTTCAGTTTCAATGCCATTTGTAATACTTTTCATTTTAAAAACGATGATCTGTTTTTCGCTTCCAGAAGCAGGCACATGCTCCCAACCTGAAAAATGCCATTCATCGGCTTGCTTTGTTACATATAATCGTTGCTCCGGGTATTCGCCAAACCCTGAAACTGCAATGTAAACCACTTCGTCCGGACATTTACCAGCATCACATTCACCCAACTCCTTCAGCTTTAGCAAGCGGGCAAAAAGTGTCGGCTTTATGTTTTTTGTTTCTGACATCAATTGAAAGTTATTAGCAAAAAACACTAATTCACTATCATGAGAGACATCTTTATTTGCACACGATGCTAATAAAAGTGCAAAAAACAGTACAAGCAATATTCTCACGCTTACCTCTGGGAGGATATATACAGGTAATTTATCTACGTTACTTTTGTTCCTTTTTCTTTATATTAATAAAAGAGCTAAAGCATTCAGTTATTCATCCTTGCTACCGGAAGCCATTTTCACTAACCGTACCCGGTCTTTGCTGCGCACATTCACCTGATCTTCCGGTGTCATGGTCTGCTTTTTGCGACGACGACGCAGGGTTAAGGATATTGCGGCAATAATAGCAACCACCAGAATGACAGCGGCAAGTTCAAACGGATACAGGTAAACCGTATATAAAACCCGACCGATCTCTTTTGTATTACTGTAATCCGCCGCGTGAGGTTCCGGCTTTGGCATGGCCTCCAGGCCAAAGTGCTCGGGCCCGACGATCAGCGCCAACTGGGCCACCAATACAATGGCAACACCCAGGCCAAAAGGCAGATAACGGGTAAAGCCTTCCCGCAATACCGCGAGATTAATGTCCAGCATCATCACCACAAACAGGAACAACACCATGACTGCGCCGACATAGACAAGGATCAAAGTTAGTGCGAGAAATTCTGCTTCCAGCAATATCCAGAGACCGGCACTGGTAAAAAAGGCCAGCACCAAGGCCAATGCGCAAAACACCGGGTTGCGTAGCGAGACCACCAGCACGGCGGAGCCCACCAGTATCGCGGAAAAAATATAAAAAGTAATCGACTCTAAGCCCATATTATTTTCTTGCTTTTAATTTATTTAAAAGAATTCGTTCAACAGAATTCATTAGCGAAACGGGGCATCAGCCGCCCGGTCTGCTGCTATTTGTTTTTCCATTTTGTCGCCAACGGCCAGCAGTTTTTCCTTGGTCATGTACAGGTCATCTCTGTTTTCACCATGGTATTCAAAGTGTCGCGTTTCAACGATGGCATCCACCGGGCAGGATTCTTCGCAAAAACCACAAAATATGCATTTTGTCAGATCAATGTCATAGCGTGTAGTACGCCGGGTACCATCGTCCCGTTCTTCCAGGTCAATGGTGATGGCCAGTGCCGGGCATACAGCTTCACACAGTTTGCAGGCAATGCAACGTTCTTCACCGTTCGGGTAACGGCGCTGTGCATGCAACCCGCGGAAACGTGGTGACATGGGCGTTTTTTCTTCCGGGTACTGCACTGTAATTTTTTTACGGAAAAAATATTTTCCCGTCAGCACCAGCCCCCGGAAAAGCTCGACAAGGATGAGGCTTTTAAAATAATTTGTTATCGCAGTCATTAACGATGTGTCCCGTCAGCAAACATAAAAAATAGTTTATTCATTCAATTATTTAACCAAAGCACCTGATCAACTTAACCCGCTTTAACTAAAGCGTTGCTGGTTAAACCAGGGCTAGTTAAACCAGGGTCCAACCTTCCAGACGACCATTGCAGCGGCAACAAGCAGCCAGACAATGGTAATCGGAATGAATATTTTCCACCCCAGGCGCATGATCTGATCATAACGATAACGCGGAAACGTCGCGCGAAACCATAAAAACAAAAACAGGAAAAACGATGTCTTTGCCAACAACCAATGTATGCCATCACCCAGCAACAAAGCCAATACACCCTCACCTTCCAGCAGACTTGCGGGCAATACACCGTGCAAAGGTGATAACCAGCCACCCAGAAACATAAGAGCGGTCAGCAGCGCAATCAGGATCATGTTCGCGTATTCCGCGAGGAAGAAGATGGAGAACGTCATGCTGGAATATTCAACATGGAAACCGGCAACAATTTCTGACTCACCTTCGGCCACGTCAAACGGTGCCCGGTTTGTTTCCGCCACACCCGCAATAAAATAAACAATAAATAACGGTAACAACGGAATCATGTACCAATTGATAATACCCAGACTGCCGCGCTGGGCTTCCACAATTTCACCCAGATTAAGACTGCCTGCGGCAACCAATACACCCACCAGCGCAAAACCCATGGCAATTTCATAGGACACGATTTGTGCTGCGGAACGCAAGGCACCCAAAAATGCGTATTTCGAGTTTGATGCCCAGCCCGCAATGATCACGCCGTAAACGCCCAGTGACGTCATCGCCAGAATATACAGCAGGCTGGCGTCAACATTGGAGATCACCAGACCATCGTCAAACGGAACAACAGCCCACGCCGCCAGTGCCGGTGCCAAAGTCAAAATAGGGCCGGAAATAAACAGAAAACGATTGGCCTTTGCCGGGAAAATCGTCTCTTTGAACATCAGTTTCACAGCATCGGCAATGGGCTGCAACAAGCCTCTGGGGCCGACCCGGTTAGGGCCGATACGCACCTGCATGTAACCAATGACTTTACGTTCAGCCAGTGTCAAATAGGCAACAGCCCCCATCAACGGCAGCACCAGTACCAGAATTTTTCCGACGATGATAATCAGCGTCACAAGACCGGCGGGTAAAAAATCCAGCGCTGATTCAATGGCTTCAATCATTCACTTTTCTCATACTTGATATTTTCATTATTTTTAATCTGTGTTGTCGGAGCCTGTCAATCAGACCCGGGACAACGTCACCTCGCCTGTCGTGGAACCGTGTGATAAATACGACGGTACCAGGACGCCATCATCAGGTACACGCTCGTCAATTACCACGGGCAATGTCAGTTCTATATCATTTTTCTTTGCCATTGCCTGCTCACCTTCAGCAAGCCCGGCATGTGCCGCAACGTTCTGGTTAACACGAATGGCGAACTGATGTTTTTGCGCAACATCCTGCAAGCTGCTCGCCCGGCGCACCAGACAATCGCCCGCATATATTGGCCGGTCAACGATGCTTTCAAAGCCTTGCGCATCAATCACCAGCGATGCCGGACAGTTCCAGGGCATATCATTATTTAACGGCGTATTGGCCGTTAGTGCCTGCACTTCGTCCAGTATTTCCCGGCTGGTCACATAATCAAAACCGGCACATTCAAACAAGTTACCCAGAACACGCAACACCTTCCAGCCGGGACGTGTTTCACCCAAAGGTGCAACGGCACCTTCAAAACTCTGCCAACGCCCTTCCACATTCACAAAGGTACCGGAGGTTTCAGAAAATGGTGCAACAGGTAATAACACATCGGCATATTCTTTGACCTGCTCATTGCAAAACGCGCTCATCGACACAACAAATTGTGCCTGTTTCAATGCTTCGCTGGCGGCTGCCGATGCTGCGCAATCCAGCTCGGCTTCCACGCCTAACAAAATATAGCCTGCCAGTTTGTCAGCAAACATATCGGTGACTGATTTTCCTTTCAGTGCTGAGGTATCACCCGCCGGACCCCGGTGTGGCACCGCACCGGACAAAGCAGCACCAGCGCTGTTACTGCCGTTCGATAAATAACATAACTTACTGGATGACAACACGGCAATTTGATTGGCGATTGCACGGAGGCTTGCAAAACGCGGGTGCGCGAAGGCATCCAACCCTAAAATCACCGAAGCGTTATTGGCTTCATTTAATTCGCGGGCGATTTTTTCGTGCGTATTATCAACGGTAATATTAATGACCAGCGCAACAAGACCTGTGGGCAATGTGATGTTTGATGCGGCCGCCAGGGCTTTAAGAATACCCCCCAGTTCCTGCAATAGTTTTGCCGGACTGACAATCTTTTTTGCCGCCAGAGAAAAATTAAAATCATAATCCATCGGATTGACGGCCATGATGCGCGCACCGGCAAGTGCCGCTTTACGAATTCTGTGTCCGGCAATGGGCTGATCATGGCGGGCGTTACAACCCACCAGCAAAACAGCATCATTGTTTTCCAGATCCACTATTGATTGTCCCAGCCAGGGGAAAACCGGTTCGTCATTTTGATCGGTAAAGTCAATCTGCCCAATGCGGTGATCAACGTTACCTGAGCCCACACTGCGCATCATTTTTTGCAGCAGAAATAATTCTTCGACGGTCATGTTTGGCGATGCTATGGCACCCAGCTGTTCCCCACCCTGCTCGCTAAGGAGTTTACTAATACCGCCCACTGCTTTTTGCAGTGCCGTATCCCAGTCAACTTCCTGCCATTGTCCATCAGTTTTCACCATCGGCACAGTGAGGCGTTCATCGCTATTCAGACCTTCATAACTGAAGCGATCACGATCTGCCAGCCAGGTTTCATTAATTTCTTCGTTTTCTTTGGGTACAACCCGTACAACCTGATCGCGGAAAGTATGCAGTAGAATATTCGAGCCCATACAATCATGCGGCGCAATGCTTTTATGCTGCACCATTTCCCAGGCGCGCGCCGTAAAGCGGGACGGCTTTGCCGTTAGTGCGCCTACAGGGCAAAGATCAATCACATTGCCGGACATTTCTGAACTCAGGCCCAACTGCACATAAGTGCCAATTTCCATGTGCTCACCACGCCCGGTGGCACCCAATTCTTTTATGCCTGCGACTTCTTCACCAAAACGCACGCAACGTGTGCAATGAATGCAGCGTGTCATATCACCTGAAATCAACGGACCAAAGTTTTTATTTTCAACAACCCGTTTTTGCTCGGAATAAATCGAAACATCACTGCCATAACCCATGGCAATATCCTGCAACTCACACTCACCACCCTGATCACAAATGGGACAATCCAGCGGATGATTGATTAACAAAAACTCCATGACGCTTTTTTGCGCTTCGATAGCCTTTTCGGAACGGGTGCTGATTTTCATGCCATCTGTTACTGGTGTTGCACAGGCTGGTAATGCCTTACCGACCTTTTCCACATCGATCAGGCACATACGGCAATTGGCGGCAATGGACAGTTTCTTGTGGTAGCAGAATCGCGGAATATAAATACCCGCATCATCAGCCGCCTCGATCACCATCGCGCCTTCTGTGACTTCCAGTTGTTTGCCGTCTATTTCGATGTTAACCATCGTTTATTTGCACCGTTTAAATATCATATTTATATATCGTTTGAACAACCGAGTTATAATCCTGAACAGGGTATGAATGAGTGACAACAGCACCCCATTTATACACAGTCATTGTAAATTCGATTAACCTTTTACATTACGTTTTTTTGGGCTGTGTAGCTGCTTTAAATCCGAGCCAGATAATATTTTTTCTGTATTCCCGGCATTAAAATATATTTGTTCATCGGTTTGTTGTTTCAAATAAGGCCAGTCACTTCGACCTTTTATATTTTTAATTTCGGCTTCATTAACCCGGATTTTTTTGCTCATGATTTTCTCCTGGGTACATCTTTACATCCAACTCGCTCAAACTCATTTAATTCCGTTTCTGTTGGAACAGGCGAATCCAAATCATTGATAGCGCGCTCAATAACCTCTGCATCCCGCATGCCATCCAATTCTTCCTTTGTAGTCCTGCCTTTTTGTTTTTTTATATCTTCGTATTTAACACGTTTGATAGCCATGATTAAGCCTCTTTGCCAAGCGAGAGAAAACTTCCTTTTTCATATGCTAGCTTTTCATGCTTTTCCGCTTTTCGTGCTGAAATCAGCCGAATAATATTCCCCTCATCACGTTCAGTGTACACAACAAAAATAACACCTTGACTTGTCATCCCTAGAGTCTGCCAGCATTCTTCACCATATATATATATCGTACATCCAGCCGCTCTACTCTATTAACGTCAATAAATACATGCAGCGCATCGGCAAAATTAACTCTATGCTTGGAAAAATTAAGTTGATTTTTATTTTCGTCCCATTCAAATTCCATCTAACATCTCCGCGCCATAAAAACACAGACCATACATTATCAACCTAATCCCCACTCACGTTGCACCCACCATGCAAGCCTTGTGATCAATATGGTATTGAAACTCATCTCTGAATTTTTTCACAAAACTGCTCACTGGCATTGCCGCCGCATCACCGAGCGCACAAATAGTACGGCCCTGAATTTTATCTGCGACGTCCAGTAACAAGTCCAGGTCTTCCTGTTTGCCCTGGCCATGCTCAATACGATGCACCACTCTCGATAACCAGCCGGTTCCTTCGCGACAAGGTGTGCATTGACCACAAGACTCCTCGTAATAAAAATGCGAGATACGGCTCAGTGCGCGCACCATGCAGGTAGTTTCATCCATGATGATGACCGAACCTGCGCCCAACATCGAGCCTGCTTTGGCAATAGAGTCATAGTCCATGGTGACATCCATCATTTCTTCACCGGTTAATACCGGCGTTGATGATCCACCCGGGATCACTGCCTTGAGTGTGTTACCGCCACGCACGCCTCCGGCCATTTCCAACAATTCCGGGAACGGCGTACCCATGGGTACCTCAAAATTTCCGGGTTTGTTCACATGACCGCTGACGCTGAAAAGTTTTGAACCGCCGTTATTGGGTTTACCAATATCGAGAAACCATTGCCCGCCATTTTTCAGAATCAATGGCACGGAAGCCAGCGTTTCGGTGTTATTGATTGTGGTTGGTCTGCCATACAGGCCAAAACTTGCCGGAAATGGTGGCTTGAACCGGGGCTGCCCTTTTTTGCCTTCAATGGATTCCAGCAGGGCAGTCTCTTCACCGCAGATATATGCGCCACCACCCAGGTGTGTATGCAAATCAAAATCCACACCGGAACCCATGATGTTTTTGCCCAGCAAGCCCATTGCATAGGCATCATCAACGGCCTGCTGGAAGCGTTCATACGGCTCCCAGAATTCACCACGAATATAATTATAACCGGCTGTTGCACCAATGCTGTAAGCCGCAATAGCCATGCCTTCCACTAACGCATGAGGATTAAAGCGCAGGATATCCCGGTCTTTACAGGTTCCCGGTTCACCTTCGTCAGAATTACAGACGATATATTTTTGACCCGGCGTATTGCGTGGCATGAAACTCCATTTCAGGCCGGTGGGAAAACCCGCACCACCACGACCGCGCAAAGCAGACGTTTTTAATTCCGCAATAATATCTTCCGGCGAGGTTTTCTCTGCCAGAATTTTTTTCCACACCTCATAACCGCCCTCACTCTGATAGACCCCTAGAGTCCAGGGTTTGTCCAGGTGGAGGTTTTTAAAACAGACTTCATTGGCCATTACATTCAGTTTCCCGGCTAATCCAAGCCATCCAGAATTTTATCAATCGTTTCAGGTGTCAGGTTTTCAAAATATTGCCTGTCAATCTGCAACATAGGCGCGCCGACACAGGCTCCCAGACATTCAACTTCTTTTAAAGTAATGCGGCCATCCGCCGTGGTCTCGCCCAGGCCAATGCCCAATCGTTTTTTAAAGTGGGCAACAACATCATCCGAGCCGCACAGCATGCAGGAAATATTCGTACATACACAGATTTTGTGTTTGCCAACCGGCGTCAGCTCATACATGGAATAAAACGTCGCAACTTCATAAGCCGAAACGCGCGGCATGTCGAGATAATCTGCCACAGCATCCATTAATTCAGTGGTGAGATAGCCACCATTGGCTTCCTGGGCAATACGCAATGCAGCCATTACCGCCGACTGTTTTTGTTCCGCTGGGTATTTTGCCACCCATTTGTCAATTTCAGCGAGAGACTCTGTAGAAAGCACATTGTCACCTTGATTCATTACAGCTGCCATTAGCGATCCACCTCACCAAATACAATATCCTGTGTACCGATAATCGCCACCACATCTGCCAGCATATGGCCCTGGGTCATTTCATTCAGTGAAGAAATATGCGCAAAACCCGGCGCACGAATTTTCAGACGATACGGTTTGTTTGAGCCGTCTGAAACCAGGTACACACCAAATTCACCTTTGGGATGCTCCACCGCACTGTATACTTCACCTTCAGGCAAGGCATAGCCTTCGGTAAATAACTTGAAATGGTGAATCAATGATTCCATATCGCCTTTCATGTGTTCTCGATCAGGCGGCGTTAATTTATGATTATCCAACATGACCGGGCCGGGATTTTCACGCAGCCATTTGATGCATTGTTTAATAATATTGTTTGACTGGCGCATTTCTTCAACACGCACCAGATAGCGGTCATAACTGTCACCTGTGAGACCCACCGGAATATCAAAATCCAGTTTATCGTAAACGGCATAGGGTTGTTTTTTACGCAGATCCCACTCGATACCGGAGCTACGTAACATGGGCCCGGTAAACCCAAGTTGCAGAGCACGTTCAGGACTTACCACACCAATATCCACTGTACGCTGTTTCCAGATACGGTTATCGGTTAACAGGGTTTCATATTCATCGACACACTTGGGAAACCGCTGAACAAAGTCTTCGACAAAATCCAGCAGACTGCCCTGACGATTGCTGTTCTTGACATCAACTTCTTTTTGACTGTGCCATTTGGATGCCTCGTATTGCGGCATGCTGCCCGGCAGATCACGGTACACGCCGCCCGGACGATAATACGCAGCATGCATGCGCGCACCGGATACCGCCTCATACATATCCATCAGGTCTTCACGCTCACGGAAGGCATAGAGGAAAATAGTCATCGCGCCAATATCCAGCGCATGTGCGCCCAACCACATCAAGTGATTCAGAATACGTGTAATCTCATCAAACATGACACGGATGTATTGCGCACGTTCCGGCGCTTCAACACCCAGCATTCTTTCCAGCGCCAGCACATAACCATGCTCGTTGCACATCATAGAAACGTAATCGAGCCGATCCATGTAGGGAATGCTTTGATTATAAGGCTTGGACTCCGCCAGCTTTTCGGTGGCGCGATGTAACAGACCGATATGCGGATCAGCACGTTCAATGGTTTCACCATCCATTTCCAGCACCAGACGTAACACGCCATGCGCCGATGGATGTTGTGGTCCAAAATTCAGGGTGTAATTTTTAATTTCAGGCATTGTGGCTGCCACCTTGATTGCCCGTCAGGTGGTCTGCCTGATCTTCGCGGATCACTTTGGGCACCAGGGTGCGCGGTGTGATACTGACGGGCTCATAAACAACACGGCGTTTTTCTGCGTCATAACGCATTTCAACATTACCGATCAACGGGAAATCTTTACGGAAGGGGTGACCAATAAAACCATAATCTGTCAACAGACGACGCAAATCCGGGTGGCCTGTAAACATAACACCGTAGAGATCAAAGGCTTCACGTTCAAACCAGTCGGCACCTGTCCAGACAGCCACAACAGAATCAATAATGGGTTCATCGTCACTCAGATAAACCTTGAGACGCAGGCGGACATTATGTGTAATAGACAGCAAGTGGTACACCACGGCAAAGCGACGTTCGTTTCCACCGGCACTGGGAGTCACTTCACGTTCATTAACGCCACGACTGAAACCGCTACCGGTTGCGCCTGTGGTCTCCCACTCAGCCTGGCCAAAGGTCAGATAATCCACGGCACAAAGATCTGAGAGTTGCGTAAAAGCAAAATCCGCTTCATCACGCAAGGCAGTGCATGTCGTCAGAACATCGCTAGCGGCAATTTCAGCGGTCACTTCGGAAAAAGCAACATCGACGGAAATCGCTCGACCAAAACGGTCTTGCAGGCACGCAACAAGTTTGTCCACAGCATCACTCATCAGCAAAAATATCCCTCACCCTCTCCACTACTTCTCTGACTTTCACAAACACGCATTTCTTACTGCGCACATCCCGTCCCGCTCCGGCCATCCGGCCAAAAGCATCAACGGGCAATGGTGTTTGTGCGTTTTATTTTATTTTGTAATTGTATGATGCCGTACAGCAATGCTTCCGCTGTGGGCGGACAACCCGGCACATAAATATCCACCGGTACAATGCGATCACAGCCCCGCACCACCGAATAGGAATAATGATAATACCCACCACCATTGGCACAGGAGCCCATGGAAATAACCCAGCGCGGCTCCGACATCTGGTCGTACACTTTGCGTAGCGCCGGTGCCATTTTATTCACCAGCGTACCGGCAACAATCATCACATCGGATTGCCGGGGGCTGGGGCGGAAAATAATACCAAAACGGTCAAGGTCATAGCGCGCAGCACCCGCGTGCATCATCTCCACCGCACAACATGCCAGACCAAAAGTCATTGGCCATAATGAGCCTGTGCGCGCCCAGTTGATGAGTTTATCGGCAGAGGTCGTAACAACCCCTTTTTCAAGTACGCCTTCTAATCCCATTCCATAGCCCCTCTTTTCCATTCGTAGGCAAAACCCACGACCAGAATCGCCAGGAAGACAAACATCACCCAGAAACCGTACACACCCAGCTCTTCCAGCACCACGGCCCAGGGGAACATGAAGGCAATTTCCAGATCGAAAATAATAAACAGAATTGCCACGAGATAAAAACGCACATCGAACTTCATGCGCGAATCCTCGAAAGCTTCGAAACCACATTCATAAGGTGATAACTTGGCATCATCAGGTCGCTGTGGCCCCAGCATATACGCCATGGCAATCGGCGCAATGCCAAAAATCAACCCCAGCAACAAGAACACCAATATTGGTACATAATTTTCAAGCATGAAGATTCGAATCCCGCCCGCAGAATATTATTATTTTTGTAGTTATGTTTATGTTGTCGTTAACCACCACGCAAACCCTCGCCCGTTTCTGTAAAAAGACATACCTTCTAACGATAAAAAAGATACCTCAAACGATCCGGCACAAATCGTTTACGCGAACCACCGAGTCTAGGCTAGTTCAAAAGAGCTTGTCAAGGCTGGATGTTTTGGCAATAACCCATAGGAATCAATGTGTTATTTGCAACTGATATTGCACCAAAGTCGGGCAAGCCCGAACACAGGCAGGGGGTTACCTGCCATAAAATGGTGCCGATGGCCGGAGTCGAACCGGCACGGCTTACGCCACTACCCCCTCAAGATAGCGTGTCTACCAATTCCACCACATCGGCAATGTCTTCGGCACGCATCTTTCACGCGCGCCAGTCTTATGGGTGCCGCTTACTGTGCATCGCACCTGGTTTGAATATGAGCTAAAAAACAACAATTATGGGCTTTCAGGAACGTCGCCAACCTCACCAGGTGAGGCTGATTCGGGTGCAACAGGGATAACCGGTGCATCGGTATTGTTATCAACAGCAGGTGGCCCATCCTGTGTCATCGGCACCGAAGAGCCCTGCTCCATCAGGCTGGTTGGCGCGTCCACTGTCCGAAACATATACGCCATGGACAGACTGGTCAGAAAAAAAACGGTGGCTAAAACCGCCGTGGTACGTGAAAGAAAGTTGCTCGCACCTTGTGCGCCAAATACCGAACCTGATGCACCACCCGCCGCACCCGCACCGAAAGCTGCACCTGCATCTGCCCCCTTTCCGTGCTGGATTAACACCAGGACAACAACGGCGATAGCCACTAGAATATGTACTGCCAATAATGCTGTTTGCATAATTTTTTTCTGCTCTATGTTCTTAAAATAAAAACCTTAAAATAAAAGATATCATGCGCTATCCTGCGAGGCGGCGGCCTGGAGCATTAACCTGCCCGACAAATTGCCAGAAAACCTTCGGCATCCAATGATGCTCCACCGATCAATCCACCATCAATGTCTGCCATGGCAAATAACTCAGCGGCATTATCAGGCTTCACACTGCCACCGTAAAGAATTTGCAGCTTTTCTGCGACACCGGCATCTTTTTCTGCCAAGCGCTGACGAATGAAGGCATGCACATCCTGCGCCTGTTGTGGTGAGGCTGTCTTACCAGTACCAATGGCCCAAACCGGTTCGTAAGCAATAATACCCGCAGCAATGGCAGCGATACCCACTTTATCAATAACAGCATCCAGCTGGCGTGCAACCACGGACTCTGTATTGCCTGCTTCGCGCTCTTCCAACAGCTCACCGACACATAAAAGGGGAATCAGGCCTGCGGCCTGCGCTGCGCCATACTTTCGTGCGACCAGCTCATCGCTCTCGCCATACAGTGCGCGCCGCTCAGAATGCCCGACAATCACGTATTCACATTGCTGGTCCAGCAACATATCAGCAGAAATCTCACCGGTAAACGCCCCGGATTTTTCCTGGCTTAGATTTTGGCCGCCCCAGGAAACATGACTGCCACTCAGCAAACTCGCGGCCTGTGGAACATAAATAGCGGGCGGACACACCACCACTTTGGCGCTCATACCCTCTGCAACACCGGCCTTGATACCGTTCAGCAACTGCTGGTTAGCTTCCAATGAGCCATTCATTTTCCAGTTACCTGCTACCAGTGTCTGACGCATACGTTTATTTCCTTTTTATATCACTTTTGCCACTACACCGCAGCGACGGACAGGCCGCTACAGCCGAAAATCAGGGCGCAAATGTTAACCGCACGACGGGCAAAAGACAATGGCAACCGATAGGACATTAATATCAGGGGGTTAAAGGCATAACCGTCAGGCTAAGCGCTACCCGGAAAGAGGGTGAGACTGGAGTATTACCGGTTTTTTGTTCGGCTTTCTTCAGTACAGAGTAAAACGGCAGGGTGGAACAAGCGCAGCGGCTCCAGCAATGGGCGATAGAAACAACAGATAGCCTCCGTGCCCACCATCACTGACAAAAAAATCAACGACCCAAGTGCTTGAAGCAGAAGAAAAAGCCTTCATGCAATAACAGCTTACCGGCAAATGGCGACTGCAAGCTGGACATCGATAACTGATCAAACCTTGATGTTCCTTTCCTATTGGGTGGAACCGCCACACTTGTTCCACCCTACCCGGCTTGGCCTGACGGCTATGGGGTTTAAAACATCAACTTTTGACGCAGGATACAGACAAACCTGAACGCCAAATTGACATATTATTTCGGGCACATCCCCATCTGTGAATCAATCCAGATAAAAGGAAGCCCGGAAAGCCTTACGATAAATGAAGATACTCCTCAAAAACCTGGACTCAACAAGCATTCATTGCTTAACGTGATAACAGTGGGCACATCACCTATTTCTTTATCAGTGCGATAATCGCCTGTGGTATTCTGTTCAGTCCCGTTATCGTATCCACACAGCCCAGCTTCACCGCTTCACCCGGCATACCCCAAACCACGCTGCTTTTTTCATCCTGTGCGATTGTTGGCGCACCAGCCTCATGCATTTCCTGCATGCCTTGCGCACCATCATTTCCCATGCCTGTCAAAATGACGGAAATCGCATTGGGGCCCACATTGTGTGCGACGGACCGAAACATGACGTCCACAGATGGTTTATGCCGGTTCACTTCAGGACCATCATTCAGGCGGCATATAAATCTTGCGCCATCCCTTTCGACCAGCAAATGACGGTTACCCGGTGCAATATACACATGGCCGGTAACAATCTGTTGTCCATCGACCGCTTCACAAACGGTCATTGCTGATATGCCATTCATCCGTCGGGCAAACGGTCCACTAAAAGCCGCCGGAATATGCTGGGAAATAACCGTACCCGGTGTATCCGGTGGCAATTGCATTAAAACATCCTTGATCGCTTCTGTACCTCCTGTAGAAGCACCAATCGCCAAAATACGATCCGTGGTTTTAAAATGTTTGCTGAACGCCTGTTTTTCCAGAACCGCATCGGCACTGTGACGCTCACTGGGCGTTAATTTAGTAACATTCAAATCGAGTGTTTTCACTCTGGCTTTGGATGCAACACGCACTTTTTCAATAATTTCTTCCGTGTAATCTTCCAGGGTATGCGCTAAATCTGTTTTAGGTTTGGAAACAAAATCAATAGCGCCCAGCTCCAGTGCCTCCAGCGTAATATCAGCCCCTTTTTCTGTGAGTGATGAAACCATCACAACAGGCATAGGACGCAAACGCATCAGGTTTCTGAGAAAGGTAACACCATCCATACGCGGCATTTCCACATCCAGTGTTAATACATCAGGATTCAATGCCTTGATTTTATCTCGCGCCATAATCGGATCATGGGCAACACCAATCACTTCGATATCAGGTGCGCTGTTCAACATTTCTGATAACATCTGGCGCACCAGTGCCGAGTCATCCACGATCAAGACTTTTATTTTATCCATTGATATTGAGTCCCGTTTTTACGTTCAACTTTTTAAATGCCCGCATTAAAATAATTCAATATCACCTGCTACTGGTGTTTCTTCAATTTCATGCATATAGGCTTCTTCGCGCTCTGTTACTGTACGATTGTGTACGGCACGTAATTTTTTCATGCGTGCTGCGCCGGAGGATGGACAATACTGCACCTTGCGTGGATAGCGGTCACCCAGATCTTCAGCAATCAACTTCAGGCCTTCAAGTTGTAAATATTCCAATGCAAAATCAATATTCCGTTTTCCCACATCGGTCATGTGCGCCAGCACCTGTCCACCACCAAAAAGTTTGACTTCAAGGTTTTTCCGCTGGCCACCATTTTTTAATATCTCGTTAATCAATTGTTCCATGGCAAAGTTGCCGTAACGCGCCGCACTGCCATCGGTAATATTCATATTTTTCGATGCAGGCAGCATAAAATGATTCATACCACCAATGCCTGAACAAGCGTCACGTACACAGGCAGAAATACATGAGCCCAGCACGGTGGTAATCATTTCATCAATCTTGGTGACGTAAAGTTCACCAGGCAATATCTGTGCAGTGATTTGGTTGTTATTCTTATTCCAATAACGTTTAACATGCCCAAAACCACGCAAGGCGCGAGGTAAAGTCGGAGATTGGTTTGAACAGATAGCAGTCACAACAGGCCTCGCCAACATTCCATGTATAACGTCATGATATTATCAACATTCTTTCTGGTAGATGGTTTTACCGATCAATCGATAGCGATCAGTTTTCTGAAACATGGTTTCCGAATGCCCTAAAAATAAATGTCCGCCCTCATCAAGCAACCCGGCATAACGGTCAAATAACACCTGTTGTGTTGGCTTGTTAAAATAGATAACAACATTGCGACAGAAAATCAGATCAAAGGGTCCGCTCATGGGCCAGTCATTCATCAGGTTCAATTGTTTAAACGTGATCATTTCTTGCAACTCTGGTGAAACACGCACTTTCCCCGCGTTATTGCCGCTGCCTTTTTTTATCCATCGCTGCAAACGGTTTTTGGTCAAGCCTTCCACACGTTGTTGTTCATAAACACCGTTACTGGCTTTTTCCAGCACCTTGGTATCCAGGTCAGTGGCCAGTATACGTGCATCCCACTTGTCATCACTCCCCAAAACTTCCTTTAGCACCATGGCAATGGAATAAGGTTCTTCACCCGTAGAACAACCTGCCGACCAGATGCGCAAACGCCGAGGCAAATTATTTTTGAGTTTTTTCTCTAATAAAGTCGGTAACAGCGTTTTACCCAGAAATTCAAAATGATGATCTTCGCGAAAAAACGAGGTCAGATTGGTCGTGATGGCATTAACAAACTGCACCATTTCTTCTGATTCACCTTTTTCCAACAGGCTGCAATAATCCCGAAAACATGACAAACCCAACTCACGCAACCGGCGGGAAAGCCGACCGTACACCAGGTCACGTTTATTTTCCGAGAGCATAATACCCGTGCGTTCCGCCACCAGGTCACGAATAAACCGGAAATCTGCGCCGGTAAAAGTAAACTCGCGCGCCTTTTCAGCTCCCTGATCAACGTCCCGTTCCATTACACTGTTCGCTGCCATTTCCAATGCCCCGTTTATAGTGGCCAGGTTATCAACCCTGACAATATACCGTCATGTACGCCATGCAAAACCCGGCGTTAAAATTCTTCCCATTCACTGCCACCGGTGTCTTTCGGAGCCGGGCGACGAGCAGGGGCAGGACTTGCGGCTGCGGGACGTGCCGCATGTTGTGCAGATGGCGCTGAGCGGCGTGTATTTTCGCCGGTCTTGAAAAAGCCGATCAAGTCATCCAGCGCAATCGCCTGATCATTCATCGCTTCACTGGAAGCCGCCGCTTCTTCCACCAATGCCGCATTTTGCTGAGTCATCTCATCCATCTGAGTGACAGCCTTGTTAATCTGGTCAATACCACTGGCCTGCTCCTGTCCCGCTGAAGCAATTTCGGCAATAATGTCACTGACTTTTTTCACTGAGCCCACGATCTCTTCCAGTGTGGCTCCAGACTGATCCACCAGTTTGCTGCCTTCAGTCACCTTTTCCACGCTGTCGTTAATCAGGGATTTGATTTCCTTGGCTGCCGACGCGCTGCGCTGCGCGAGATTGCGTACTTCTGCCGCCACCACCGCAAACCCGCGTCCCTGCTCACCGGCACGGGCGGCTTCTACTGCGGCATTCAATGCCAGCAGATTGGTCTGAAAAGCAATCTCGTCAATAACACCAATAATATCGGCAATTTTTTTGCTCGATTGATTGATCTCAGCCATGGCGGTAATCGCTTTACCCACCACTTCTCCACCCTTGGTCGCTTCATCCCGTGCGCTGTTAGCCAGCTGATTGGCTTCGCGCGCATTGTCTGCATTTTGACGCACAGTGCCCGTCAGCTCTTCCATGCTGGAAGCGGTTTCTTCCAGTGACGAAGCCTGTTCCTCGGAACGCTGACTGAGATCCGCAGTACCCTGTGAAATCTCATTGGCCGCCGAGGCAATGGTGCCACTGGCCGTACCAATCTCATTCACCATGCTAAGTAATTTATTCATGGTGGTATTCACCGCATCACGTAACTCGGCAAACTCGCCCTCGAATTCGCCGTTCATGTTCTGGGTGAGATCGCCATCCGCAAGACCGGAAATCACCCGGCGAGTTTCCTGTACAGGTTCTACCACCGCGTCCATCAGTCGATTAATACCTTCGCCCAGATTTAGCAAAAAGCCTTCAAACTGCTCGGTAGCAATGCGTTTATTCAGCTGGCCCGACACTGCATCGTCAATCAGGTTCTGAATCTGGCGTACAGCATCTTTCTGTTCAGTAACATCTTTCCATTCCACCATGTTACCCAGGTATTCTCCACCCGGTCCGATAATCATGGTTGCGTTCACCTCGAACTCCAGACCGGCCACTTTAATTTCGGCCTTGGCTGGCAACCGACCCGGATCACTCAGCAGCGCACGTTGGTGAGCCGGGTTTTTGTGGAACGCATCGATATTACTGCCCACCAGTTTGTCCGCATCAAAACCAGGCCAAATCTGTCGCAGCTCATTTTGGCGCGCACGCATCACACCCACTACTGCCGGATTGCAATAGGTGATATTCAGGTCAGCATCGCAAATCATGAAATTGCTCTGGGCACCATCGACTGCCGATTTCAGGCGCGCCACCTCCCGCTCTTGCTCGACCTCAGCAGTGACATCCGTAGCATATTTGACTACCTTGAAGGGCTTGCCATTGAGATCAAAAATCGGATTGTAGGAAGCCTGTATCCAGACTTCCCGGCCACCTTTGCCCAGTCGCTTGTAGCGTGCCGATTCGTACTCACCCGCATTGAATTTTTCCCAAAACCGGGCATACTCCGGCGACTGCGCATACTCGGGGTCCACAAACATCCGGTGATGTTTGCCTTGAATCTCTTCCTGGCTATAGCCCACAGTGTTCAGGAAATTATCATTGGCCTGAATAATCGTGCCATCCATGTTGAACTCGATGACCGCCTGGCTTTTGCTGATGGCCGCAATTTGTGCAGAATAATCCGCTTCCCTGTTCATGGACTCCGTCACATCGGTGGCATACTTCACCACCTTGAAAGGCTTACCATCAAGACCGAAAATCGGATTATAGGAGGCCTCGATCCAGATCTCTTTACCACCCTTGCCCAGACGTTTATAACGTGCTGCCTGAAATTCACCGGCATTCAACTGTTCCCAAAACCTGGCGTATTCCGGTGACTGCACGTACCTGGGCTCCACAAATATGCTGTGATGCTTGCCCTGGATCTCTTCCAAACGATACCCCAGAGTATTCAGGAAGTTATCATTGGCCTGAATAACCGTACCATCCATGTTGAACTCGATCACCGCCTGGCTACGGCTGATGGCTTCGATTTGGCTGGCAAAATCTGCATTCACCGCCTCTTTATGACGCAAGTCCGTAACATCCGACCACTCCAGTGCATTACCAACATAATGGCCTTCAGCATCCATGATAGCCGTCACGTTCAGCGCAAACTTCAGGTCACCGATGGCGATATCCGTCTGGTAAGGCAAATTTGCGGGATCAGCAAGCAGTTTTCGCTGATGCGCCGGATTTTTGTGAAACGTATCGATACAGGTGCCAACGATTTTATCGACACTGAAACCCGGATAGACCGCCGCCAATGCTGCCTCATGTTTCTTCAATAAATTAATTGTCGATTCATTGGCATAGGTGATCACGAGATCCCGGTCAACCATCATCAGGGCCGTCATTGCACCATTCACGGTACCTTGCAGGCGGGCAACAGCGGATTCTTTGGCGCGAAGTTCAGTCACGTCACTCCATTCCAATGCATTACCAACATAATGGCCTTCAGCATCCATAATAGCCGTCACGTTCAGCGCAAACTTCAGGTCACCGATGGCGATATCCGTCTGGTAAGGCAAATTTGCGGGATCAGCAAGCAGTTTTCGCTGATGCGCCGGATTTTTGTGAAACGTATCGATACAGGTGCCAACGATTTTATCGACACTGAAACCCGGATAGACCACCGCCAACGCCGCCTCATGTTTTTTCAATAAATTAATTGTCGATTCATTGGCATAGGTAATCACAAGATCCCGGTCAACCATCATCATGGCTGTCATTGCACCATCCACAGTACCTTGCAGGCGGGCAACAGCAGATTCTTTGGCGCGTAGCTCAGTCACGTCACTCCATTCCAGAGTTGTGCCAATATAATTGCCTGCGGTATCGATTTGTGCTGTCACATTGAGTTCAAATTTAAGCGGCCCAACTTCAATGTCCGTTTGGTACGGCAGATTTGCCGGATCGGCAAGCAGTGTTCGTTGATGCGCCGGGTTCTTGTGAAATGTATCAATATTTGTGCCGATGAGATTATCTGCGCTAAAACCAGCATACACATTCTGCAAAACCTTTTCATGTTTTTTAAGCAAATCCACTGTTGCCTTATTGGCAAAAGTCACCACAAACTCCCGGTCAACCATCATAATGGGCGTCATTGCGTTATTAATGGCAGAACTCATTCGGCTTGCTTCCAGGTCTTCCTGTATCTGTTCATTGACTACTTTTTTGCTCGCTGCCATTGTCTTGTCCTCTTCTCCAGTATTGTTAGTTTGTCCCGCAGCCAACATAGTGGTTGCGACAGTTTTCAATGCCTCGTGCCAGGCGGCATGAACATCATCTGTCCATAATTCACCTGCAAATTCAGCCATCACATCCAATAAGGTTTCAGCTACCGCAGTGTAATGCTCTGGTCTCGCCCCATACTCGTGATGTTTGCTACCAAGATGAGCAAGCGCATTGGCTAATACCTCGGGCTTGCGCAGACTGTTGACCACCAGTTGCAGGGCTGCCAGTAATTTCTTTTCCTGATCAGCCACCGTCGTATTGTCAAACATGGGTTTGACATCGGGATAACGCTCAAACAACTCCGCATAAAAACGTTTCACCAACGCCTCGCCCTGTGGTGCCAGAGCCGTGAATGTTTTTTCCAAAAGAGCAACATCCAAACCTGAAGCGGTTTTTTTGCTGCGCGGTTTTTTTCGGCGTTCAACGGGCTTGCTTGTCACTATTTTAACGGGGGATGTGTCGTTATCCTGCATCCACGCCAGCGGGTCTGCGCCCATTTTTGCCTTTTTTCGCGAGGCCATTCTGTTTATCTCCGATAATTATCACTTGCAGAATTCAGATGTGTCATAACTTACCAGCCATTCCAGCTTGAATGTGAAAACACATCCATCATCACCGTCATATAAACAGTGAACAGACTTTTTTTTACATGTCGAACCGGTACACGCCGGGCGATATCGCGTAACGGGCATTCACTGCTGTTAGTGCTTGTCACCAATTGCCGCTGCGCCGTATCAATACCTGCTTGTATGCTCATGCTTAATGCCACCTTTCTGTGGTGAGTTCCGTGGCCAGTTGACGATAATCATCTGCACCATGACTTACATTCTGATATTCAAAAATACTTTCACCATAGCTGGGGCTTTCTGCCAACGCGACATTTTCCCGAATTGATGTTTTGGTCAGTTGCCCAGGAAAATGTTGCTGTAAACTCTCACGCACTTCACGCGCCAAACGGCGCTGCTGGTGATAACGGGTCATCACAATATGTTTGCCGATACTGCGCCCACAGGATTTTTCCACAAACTGCAACGTCGTCATAAAACTGGACAGACTTTGCAGTGCCAGAAAATCACTGGACACAGGGATCACCAGATCACTGGCAGCAAACAGGGCGTTGATACCTAACAGACCCGCAGATGGCGGACAATCAAAAATCACTGTGTCGTAATCTATTGCAACATTTTGCAAGGCATTTTTCAGGCGCATACCACGTTGTGTACCACCATCAACCAAATGTTCTACATTCGCCAGACCAGGACCAGCAGGCACCACATCCAATTGGCCATCGCCTGTATCATCACGAGTCGAAACCACAAACTGATTCACATCGCTTCCATTAAGCAAAACTTCATCCATACCTGGCACATCTCTTTCTGAGACACCCAAGCCGATACCCAGGTGACCTTGCGGGTCCAGGTCCAGTGCCAGCACCCGCTGGCCCAACAAAGCCAGCGCATGGGCAAGATTAATCGCTGTAGTGGTTTTACCCACGCCACCTTTTTGATTGATTACTGCAATCACTTTTGTCACGACCCTTTTTTATTTTCCAGTCCGTAATCAGTCAATGCCGGTCAGTTCACAATGATTACTGCACGATGTGTTCAACAGCCGACAATTCATCGGCATTCAGCAAACGATCAATATCCAGCATGATCACCATCACATCTTCCAGCGTCGCCAGACCTTTTACAAAATTCACATCCACCACACTGCCAAAATCCGGCGCAGCTTTGATTGCACCTTCCGGCACGTTGTAAACATCGGATACGGCATCCACCACCAGCCCCATAACCCGGTCTTTTCCACCATCGGGATTTTCCACCCGAAGTACAATCACCACCGTCATGGGGCCATATTCCACAGCCTCTAACTGGAAACGGCGACGCAAATCAATAATCGGCACAATGGTGCCACGCAAATTAATCACACCCCGAATGTATTCCGGGGTATTCGGAATCGGCGTTACAGAATCCCAGCCCTTGATCTCCTGCACGCGCAGAATATCAACGCCATATTCTTCACCGGCAAGGATAAAAGTGAGAAATTGATCACCATCTGACTCCAGATCATGCTGAATCTCATGTGCTATATTTTGTGCCGCATCCATCAATCGACTCCTCTTGACTGGTCAGGGTAAAACCATCCCTGCATTTCACCACTAAATTCTGTTTTCTCATGAAGAAGATCAGGCCGCCACAACCTGGTCAGCAGGGCAACGCCCATCTTCTCTTTCTCTGGAAAGACGCACAACGCCAGCCACATCCACAATCAGCGCCACGGTGCCATCACCTAAAATAGTGGCTCCAGACAGTCCTTCGACCCGACGGAAATTGGTTTCCAGGCTTTTGATAACAACCTGCTGTTGTCCCAGTAATTCATCAACCAGCAAACCGCCTTTTTTACTATCACCCTCAACCACCACCAGCAAACCGTCATCCAGAGAACGCCGATCCGGCTCAATACCAAAGACTTCATAAAGACGAATGATAGGCAGGTAATCAGAACGCAATTGGTAAACTTCAGCTTTGCCTGCAATTTCGTTGACATTTTTTTGGTCCACCAGCAGGGACTCCACAATGGACACCAGCGGAATGATGTACGTGTTATCACCTACACGTACCAGTTGACCATCCAGAATGGCCAGAGTCAGCGGTAAACGAATTGTGAATGTTGAACCTTCACCTTTCACAGATTTCACATCAACACCACCACCCAATGCCATGATGTTACGTTTCACCACATCCATACCAACACCACGACCGGAAACATCGCTGACGACATCCGCCGTCGAAAAACCCGGTTCAAACAACAGCTCATAAACCTTCTCTTCCGGCAACTCTTCGTTTTCACCGACCAATCCACGCTCAATGGCCTTGGCCAGTATTTTTTCATAATTCAGCCCTGCACCATCATCACTTATTTCAATAATGATATTACCGCCCTGATGATACGCATTCAGGTTAACGACGCCCGTCTCCGACTTTCCGGCAGCCTTGCGTGCTTCGGGAGTTTCAATGCCGTGATCAATAGAATTACGCACCAGATGAACCAATGGATCACCAATTTTCTCCATCACCGTTTTATCCAGCTCGGTTTGTTCACCCGACATGGTGAGTTCAATTTTTTTATCCAGCTTGGCGCTAAGATCATGTACCATTCGGGGAAAACGGTTAAATGCAAAACTGATAGGCAACATGCGAATACGCATCACACTTTCCTGTAACTCGCGAGTGTTACGCTCCAACTCGGCAAGACCATCATTAAGCCGTTCCACCCGGCTCATATCAAAATCTTCACCCAACTGGCTCAACATGGACTGTGTAATAACCAATTCACCCACCATGTTGATTAAATCATCCACTTTGTCGATACCAACACGAATGGATGATGACTCGGGAGACGCTGTTTTACGTGCGGGTTGCCGACGATCCTCTTCTACACGGCGTTCAGGCAGTGGACTTGCCACCTGAAGACCCATTGGCTTGCTTTCCTCTGTGGCTTTCTCAGTTTCGTTGCTCCCGTTGGCAACAATTTCTATATGACTATCGGCCAGGGGAAGAATTTCCAACTCACAGTCATCTTCAACCCACTCAAATATTTCACTGATTTGTGATTTTTCAATATCACCCTGAAGGGTGATATCCCAGCTCAGATAAGCTTCTTCCGGGTCCATATCAACCAGTGGCGGTAAATTTTCTGTATCCACCACTACTGTAAAATCACCCAACCCGGCCAACTCCCGGAACATACGTACAACATCGTTACCCGTGCGTAACATGCCAGGAAATGGTTTAAAAATTATTTGCCAGCCGGCATCCTGAGTGGCGGCTGAAGCCACTGCATTGTTATCCTCTGTTGAGGCCGTTTCACTTTCTTGTGTCGAGCCCAGCATTTTATCCAGCCCGGCCTTGACCTGTTCAATATGCTCCTGATCAACCACCTCGCTATTCTGATCGGCACTGAGCATTTCACGAATACAATCCACCGAACTCAGAAATAGAACAATGGCATCCTGAGTAATATCGCGTTCACCATTACGTATCTCATCCAGCAGCGTTTCAACCACATGGGTAAAACTGGCAATATTACCTAAGCCGAAAGTGGCTGCGCCGCCTTTTATGGAATGTGCCGCACGAAATATATTATCAATAGCCTCAGCATCAGCGGCACCCGGATTCATATCCAGCAATACAGATTCCATGATGTCCAGGCCTTCAAGGCTTTCTTCCACAAAGGTAACCTTGAACTGCTCCATATCGATGGACATAAGATTAACCTGTGACTTTTTTAATAGTGGCCAGCAACTGCTCTGGATTGAAAGGTTTTACAATCCAGCCTGTGGCACCCGCCGCTTTACCTTCCTGTTTTTTATTAAGACCCGCTTCCGTGGTCAACATCAAAATCGGCGTGAATTTAAAATTCGGTAAACTGCGCAATTCCTTTGCCAGCGTGATACCGTCCATACGTGGCATATTAACGTCGGTCAGCACCAGGTCAAACTTCTGATTCTTTGCAACATCCAGTGCTGCCTGGCCATCCACCGCTTCAGTCACTTGATGCCCTGCACCTTTGAGGGTAAAAGCCACCATTTGCCGCATGGATGCAGAATCGTCTACCGCCAAAATATTCGCCATCATTCACTCCTGAAATATTTTTTCCCTGACCGGATCAGGGCTCGTTACTGTTTCTTTACTGCTGTCTTTTAGTGTGATGAATCCATCACTGTTGGCAAACACAACATATCCGACAAACCCAACAAAGCCGCAGATTGACATAACGGCTCAGAAGGAGCCTCCCATTGCACAATCTGTTTTCCGCTGTTGGCATCTTGAATAAAAGCACTTAGAACCTGCAAGGCAGCCGTATCGGCACGATCCACTTGACTGGCATTCAACATTATATTTTGTTTTTTCTTCAAGGCTCCGAGACAGCGTGCATGAAACTCAGCCACACTGGAAATATCCAGCACCTCGTCACATTTGATATGAAAAAATGCCGTATCCGTTGCTGTTTCATTTGCCATCTTTCATTCCCTCAGAAATAACGACTCGCCCCTGAACAGCGGTATCTTTTCAGGATTCTTTAGGATGCAGCTAATAATTTTGCATGCATTAGATTTTTGATATCAAAATATGTACTCATCAATTAATGATTTGCTATTGTGTGTCGCACGATGCTTTTTCCCTTGCCTTGGACCTTGCCTGAGAATGAATCACAAAATGTCTCAAGTTATTAAACAAAGCAGCCGATCCCAGTCCCACAGTAGCGCGCTATAAAAGAACCTGAACAAGGACGATGTCTCCCAAATAAGCCGGTTTCACAGAGTATGCCAACAACAATGTCCCACACGATAATGACAAAATGGATTCCGGCCACCCCGGCTCAGTGGGTTGCCTGTCTGGCCAGCCTTATAACATTGGCCGTCATAGCAGCAGGAATATCGACAGCCGTAACCTTGCTTGTGACAACCGCCACACTGATATTCTGGGCCTGGTTGAATTTACGCAACACATCCAGCCTTTCTGTACAAACACCTCTAAATATTTTTCCCGAACAGACAGCACGCACTGCCGCAGGAACGCAACTACAGGAAAATATGCAACAACACTTGCAGCCAGCCACCACAAGCCTGGAGCAGGTGGCAGGAATCATTAGCGACGGAACCCACTTGTTACAAGAGAGTTTTACCGGCCTCGTTTCCAAATCTGACCAACAACTGGAACAATTAAATACCATGCTCGCTCAGCTAAAAGGGGGTGATCTCGACAATAACAACCTGACCATGGAAAATTTTGCCCGCGAAATTGACAGTACACTCAGCAGCTTTGTGGAACTCATGATCAAAATCAGTGTTAAAAATGTCGCTGCTGCGGACAAAGTCCAGGATATGGTGCATGAAATGGATTCAGTATTTGAATTATTAAGTCAAGTACATAAACTGGCAGATCAGACGAATTTACTCGCCCTGAATGCCGCCATTGAAGCCGCTCGTGCTGGTGATGCCGGGCGTGGTTTTGCGGTGGTCGCCGATGAAGTGCGGAACCTTTCAATATCATCACAAAAACTGAATGATTGTATTAGGGAACAAACAGCAGGTACAAAAACATTATTAATCGATATTTCAAAAATTGTCGAAGAAATGGCATCACTGGATATGAATAATGCCCTGGCAACCAAAGACAATATGGACAACATGCTCAAAGAGCTGGTGGAAGCGAATCAATGTATTTCTGACACTATTGACAGCACATCGAAGACCGCCAAAGAAATCCAAAATGATGTTTCCACCGCGGTAACCGCCATGCAATTTGAGGACTCCGCCAGACAAATAATGCAATACGTCCAGGAACAGCTACACGCGATAGATACAACCACCAATATAGTTGCGCAGGAACTGCTTGCCAGTGATGACATCGTACAATGCTTCCAGCAGATTGATAAAAAATTACAAACACATTTGGCATCCAGCCCTCGCCCGACGGTCAGCGCTAAAAATATGCAGGAAGGCGGAATCGATTTATTTTAACGACATCTGGTTAAATTTCCAGAGGGCTTCCCAAGCGCTCCGGATTATTCAGCACCTTCCAGCATCCGTCACCTACTCTACTCACGACTTCCAGTCATTAAGCTGTCCCAGGCATTCATGCCAGTCCACATTATCGCGTTAACAGAAAGATAATGTATTTATTTAATGAATGCATTAAAAATTCAAGTTACTGGATACCCCCCACTTAATTTAAACAGCTTGATACGTTACACTTGTCCAGCATGACGATATTTTGATGAATATTGTATCCGAAATAAACATATGATAATAAAAAATAAACAACGCAGCTATAAGCCCGGATTTTTGACAATCACCGGTATAGTCGTAATATTAATATTTGTTGTTATTCCATTAATCACACTAACCTGCATCAGCGATTCATATTCACTTGTCAAAGAAACGGAAAATGTTGATGCAAACAGCGCCATCAAAATAAAGAAAATCGCTAAACAGCTCTATGATGATTTAATCAACCCCCCATCCTCACAACGATCTGAGATCACAATCTCACAAAAAGAAATCAATGGCATCATCGCATTAGCGATGCGTGGCTTCAAAAAATTCAAAGGGTGGGTAAATGTAACGCCAATAGGTATCGAAGGGGCTTTCACATTCTACGTACCCAAAAACCCGTTTGGTGATTATATAAACCTGGCAATAACCATCGACCCCTCATCCAACGGCCTGATTGTCAATAATGTATCGATTGGGAGCCTCGAAATCCCTGGAACGTTTGCATCATCCGTCGCTGAAATTTCATTGAATATACTGTCAAACGAAGAGAAAATCGGTACTTTATTAATAAATGCAATAGAATCAGTTCAGGTCAGAAACTCAAAATTACACCTTGTTTATCACCCCGTTATCGGGTTGAGACAGGCTATCGATAAAACCAAAGGAAAGGTTAAGGAAATTCGTGATGACCTCGCGTTGCTGGGCGACCCCAAAGTCATCAAACGCTATTATCAAATGCTGTGTGAATTCCATGAAAAAACCAGCGGCATTGGCAATGTTCCACTGGGCTACTATCTGAGCAGTGCATTCTCTTTTGCTAAAAAACGCAGTTTTGCAGGCGAAAATCCTCAAGAAGAAAACCAGGCAGCGTTACTGGCACTCGCAATATTTCTGGGGTCTGCTAATTTTGATTCTGTTATTGGCGCAATTGATAAAAAAACCTTTCAGCGTTGCCCGCCCGCCGAAAAATATATAGTACTGGCAGACCGTAACGATTTGCGCCTACATTTCATTTTTTCTGCGGCATTAAAAATTATTTCGGACAGTGGATTGAGTTTTGCCATCGGTGAATTCAAGGAACTGCTCGACTCACAACAAGGTGGGTCTGGCTTCAGTTTTGCAGACCTTGCTGCCGACCAGGCGGGTATTCGCTTTGCAGAACTGGCACTGGATAATTCCACTGCATTGCACATACAGCGCATGGCATCAGAACTGACAGAAGAAAATATATTTTTTCCCTCGATTAGCGCATTGCCCGAAGGAATTCCACAGGAGGTTTTCGCAGCGCGCGGAGGAATCGGGAGTCATTATTACAAAGAATATCTGGCAACGATTAATGCTCGCATCGACCGTCTTCCACTATACAAAAAAATTGCGCCTGGTTTTTAACATCGAACTGTGAACGGCCTCGCCTAAAGGCGATTTACAGCACACTGAAATCATCATCAGGAGCATCCGGCTGTTGATTCTTTATATATTCCTTCCAGACTTCATCTGTCACGTTACCGCTAAATGCAACCCAATAGCCTGCGGAGCCGCCAGTGACTCCGATGCCCCCAGCGGCCAAAGTGCCAGACTGGCAATCATCTGCCCACCAGGGGAGAGTTCCAGCAGAAACATGCCTGCGTTGAGTATCAGCAAGGCCTGCACCACCGATAGTATGGCGGAACAGGAACGAAAGGCACTCACCTAAGCCACAACCCCTTGCACTGACAAAAACTCATCAAGCGCCTTGCCTCCCGGACTTTTGCAGAAAAGAGAGGGAGGCACAAATATTGGTGGGAAAGTTCTCGTGCAGGTGGCGGTTAAGTTCGGCCACCTGGTCGAGTTTGTTCTGCATGATGCTCACGGCTTCGCTCCCTCATGGTTTCATGAGGAGTTCTGTAACCCAGGTTGCAGTTGCTTGTTTTTCTCGCAGGTAAAAAATGGTTAGCAGTTATGTATTAACCGTATGAGAGACGTTGATTAATTGGCGGTTTTATTGAGTCAGACGAACAGATGCAAGCATCTGCGCCAATATGTGTAACTTGAGTTACAGATGATCGTTGCTGGCAGTGTTAGTGTTTGCCTTCACTCATTTATTGACTGATGGATGCAGACTATGAATAAACGGTGTGATGTGCTTGTCATCGGTGGCGGCCCGGGTGGAACACCCGCCGCAATGGCGCTGGCGCAAGCTGGCAAGCGGGTTTTTCTGGTAGAGGCAGGTGCCGGGCTGGGTGGCACCTGTTTGTTTGAGGGCTGTATTCCTTCGAAGATTTTGCACGAAACGGCACGTCGCCTGCACGACATCGCTCGCTCGGCAGAATTTGGCATTCGTCTGCCGACGGAGCGGGTACAGTTCGATTGGCGCAAAGTGCAGTCCCGCAAACGCGAAATCCTCCAACATCGCAGCGAGGCGGCGATCAAAAAAGTGGCGCACTTTAAAACACTGGATCTGCTCTTTGGCCGCGCGCAACTGTCAGGGCCGCGACAGGCAGAGATTCAACCACATGAAGGCGACGCGTTCACGCTTCAGTTTGAACAATGCATTATTGCCACCGGCTCCAAACCCAACCCGCTGCCCGTCCATGGCGCTGATCTGCCGCGTGTCTACAGCAGTGATGCCCTACTTGATATCGAGTGCGTTCCCGAACATCTGACGGTGATTGGTGCCGGTCCTGTTGGCGTTGAGTTAGCACAGATATTCCATACCTTCGGTGCAAAGGTCACGTTGCTGGAACGCGGACCACGCATTTTGCGCGGCGTCGATGAGGAACTGGCGCTGGCACTGGAGCAGCACCTGATCAACCAAGGCATTACGCTGCAACGTAATATATCGGTCAAGGGCATTTATCACACGGGCAGAGGCGTCTTCGTGCAATATGATTTGCAAGACGGCGGCTACGATCAGACCTTCGCCACGGCCGTGTTCGCAGCGGCGGGTCGGCGTGCGCACACCGAAGGTCTGGGGCTGGAGACGACAGCGGCCACAGCCACCTCTCATGGCATTGATATCGACGAGAATTTACAAACGCGGGAGCCAGGCATTTATGCCGTGGGTGACGTCACCGGCCAACCCATGTTTGCCCACTGGGCGACAGCGCAGGGGCTGGCATTGGCGCGGCATCTGCTTGGCCTGCCTGTCAGCTTTCCTCAGACTACGCACAACTCCGCAACCATTTTCAGTACCCCGGAACTGGCCATGGTCGGTCTGAGCGAAGCACAGGCCATCGCTGCCGGTATGGAGATTGCCGTAGCACGTTACGATTTTTCCCAGGACGCTCGGGCGCAGATTAGCGGACACGACAACGGCCTGCTGAAGATTGTTTACAACACCGCTGACCACACGATCATCGGCGTGCATGCCATGATGGAAGGGGCGGCGGATTTAATGGGTGAAGCGGCGCTGTTGGTGCGCCATGGCCTGCCACTGGAGGCTGTTGCCGCCGCCATTCACCCGCATCCGACATTGACGGAATCCTTTGCACAAGCTGCACGCATGGCGCTGGCGACACACGGATCTGCCGGCCACTGAGTGCTTCATTGATCACGGACAAACAGCCGGAAAAGGAGATTTTCGTTATGACAGTTCATCGGGATCTCCAGGCCACCATCGAGCAGATGGTGCAGACCGGCAAGGGCATACTTGCCGCTGACGAAAGTTCGCCCACCATCGCCAAGCGCTTCGCGCCTATCGGGGTTGAGTCTAGCGCGGAAAACCATCGCGTCTACCGTGCCCTGCTGTTTAACGCGCCGGGCATCGAGGAGTACATCAGCGCCGTGATCGAATTCGAAGAGACGCTGACTCAAAGCGACGATAGCGGTACACCGCTGCCCAAGATGCTGACGGCGCATGGCATCGTGCCCGGTATCAAGGTGGACAAGGGCAAGGGGCCACTGGCGCTGTCGCCCGGCGATCTCATCACCTATGGGCTCGATGGTCTCGCTGAGCGGCTACAGCAATACAAGCAGCAGGACGTGCGTTTTGCCAAGTGGCGCGAGGTCTATTCGATCAGCGCATGCAACCCCTCGCAAACCGGCATCCGCGCCAATGCTGAAATGCTGGCGCGCTATGCGGCAGTCTGTCAGGCGCAGGGCATCGTGCCCATTGTTGAGCCGGAAGTGTTGATGGATGGCGACCACAGTCTGGTGCGCTGCGCCGAGGTGACCGAGGCGGTGCAGAAGGAAATCTTCCACGCCCTGCATCGTCACCATGTGGCGCTCGAACACATCATCCTCAAACCCAACATGGTGCTGCCGGGCAAGGATCACCCCGAACAGACCAGTACCGAAGTCATCGCTACGGCTACCGTGCGGGTGCTGCGCCGCTGTGTGCCGGCGGCGGTACCGAGTATCAATTTTCTCTCCGGCGGCCTGAGTCCGGAGCAGGCCACGGCCAACCTCAATGCCATCAATGCGGACTTCCCGCTGGAGCCCTGGCTGTTGTCATTTTCCTTTGGCCGTGCCTTGCAGCAGCCGGTGCTACAGGCCTGGCAGGGCAAGGAGGAAAATATACCCGCAGCACAGCAGGCATTGCTCAAACGGGCACGGTTGAACGGCGCGGCACAACGCGGTGAATACGAGGAAGCCATGGAGACCTCGGTTTGACGGTCAAACTGCTCTCAGGCCAATCCCGCCCCATCGGCGTGTTGTCGCTCAACCCGGCGGTGGACATGACCTACGAAATCCCCCACCTGCTGGCTGACCAAAAGGCTCATGCCCTGACGACCCGTTTTGATCCCGGCGGCAATGGCATTAACGTCGGCCGGGCACTGACACAACTGGCTACGCCGGCACAAAATTATTGCGTTACCGGCGGTGAAATCGGCCAACTGCTGAAACGTCTGTTACGCGAACAACTGGGGCATGTGGACTACGAAGAGGTACCGGGTGAAACCCGCATCAACGGCACGCTTATCGAACTGTCACCGCGGCAACAATACGAAGTCAACGGTATCGGCCCGGAGATTCCGCCGACACAACTCAACGAACTGCTGGAACGGTTTATCGCACACAGTGCCAGAGGCTTTGGTGTGCTGACCGGCTCGCTGCAACAGACACTGCCCCCTACCCTCTATGCCGACCTGGCCGCGCGCGTCCGGGAAGCCGGCGGACTGGCGGTGGTCGATTCTCACGACGAGGCACTGCGCCACGCCATCAATGCCCAGCCCTTTCTCATCAAACCCAACCGTCACGAACTGGAAACCCTGCTCGGCCGCACGCTCGACAGTCTCGAACAGATCGCCAGCGAAGCACGCCAAATACAACGGCGCGGTGTGGAGTATGTTTGCGTCTCCCTGGGCAGCGACGGCGCATTGCTGGTTGGCACGGATAACAGCTATCACGCCAGTACGCCCGATGTCATCGCGCGTTCCAGCATCGGTGCCGGGGATTCCATGGTGGCGGCGCTGGTGGCCGCCTTTGCCCACGGCATCGAAGCCGCTAAAGCCCTGCAGTTGGGCATTGCCTGTGCCGCCGGCACCGTCAGCCAGCCCGGTACAGAACTGTTTTCCGTTAGAGACGTGGAAAACTATCTCGACGATGTAACGGTAAAGCGCCTCGACATATGAAAACACCTCCAATAATTCCAGTGAATGAACCACAATAGGCAGGGTCATCAAGGTGAACATCGAGTGGAGGCCGCACATGAACGAATTTAATGCAGGGAATCAGTACAGAATACTGTCTCCAAATCAGATTCTCTCCTGGATAGAGGAGGATGCACAGATTATGCGCTTACGAAGTGATCGTGATGTCATCCCAGGTGGCTATATGGCGGCTGCGATGCCGGTTTTGGTGGATTGGCCCGCCAGCGATTTGGAGAGTGGTGCGCAATCCATCGTCCTGCGTCATGTCAACTATGGCGGAAATCCCTTTGAAAAATACACCATGCTACACAGTGTGCGGGTTCCGCTTGATGGATTGAAGAGCGCTGAGGTGACCATGGTGCCGTTTGGTGAAGCGGGACGGTATGGTCCGTTACAACATGTGCAATTGCGTTTTATTTTTAAATCGGACAATCAGCCTGAATTGCTGGAACTTGCAGGTGCGGAGACCGGTGCCGACCCGCATATCCCGGATCTGGTATTTGGCTGGGTATCCTGGCGGCGTCCGGATGTCGACTGGGATCTGCGTAAGGGCATGGATGATGACGCACAAATTTACTGGCTGAGTCTGAGGGCCTTTGCCGGCTCACAAATATTTATGGAAGATGCCCTGGAAGAGCGTGACTGGTTCAGTTATCCCTTGCACTTACCGGGCGGCAAACACGGCTTGGCTGAACTGTTGAAGATGACAGTGACACTGGGTGACGGTGTCGCGCGGGATACCATGGTGCGCATGTTGATGGCGGGTGAAGAAACCTGGCTGAAGCATTCCCCTTCCTGCTGTAAGGGGGAGCAGGATATTCGTAGTCAGTGGAATAAATTACTGGAATACCTGCAGAAGACGGATCCACAAGCATTGGAACCGGTTCGCCTGCCCCCGGAACTGGATACCTACCAGCCGTTGGTACGCTCCTGTGCAACCCTGGCGCGTTATACGATTTTGCTAACCGTGAAGCGCTTGATCGCCAGTGGACATGACGACGGCGTGGTGTTGAATCAGTTGCCCGAGCCATTGCTTGGCAACAGCGAGGTGTGGATGAAGAATCTGGCTCATACCAGCTTAACGGGCCTGTTTCTACGGGCGCCGCTGGTGATGCGATATGTGATGCGTCACCATGAATCCGTACCGCCGGATATCCCGTATGAATTTGATGCCGCAGGGCTCCTTCAGCAGCACGATGGTAAACGCCTGCAGATTCATTACAGCCATAAGGGTACGACACCCTACGGCCGTGCTTTTTTTATCTGACCTTTGATGTCTTTCATAAGCTGGTTGGCCGACAGGCTGATCCTGCAACCCACCCGGCACAGTCTGTCTGTGCCACAAAGAAAATCATTACTGTTTTCACAGGGTGATGATCAACATTGGTTCGCAGACACAGCAGTCACCGGATGTGTACCTGCTCGAGTTTCCTGGTACGGCCAGTCGGGCCGAGCACACGACCGATTTTGTCGAGCACTGCTGGATGCAGCCGTGTGTCGAAATATGGGCAGTCAATCCACCCGGCTATGGTAATAGCAGTGGTACAGCAAGTCTGCAGAAATTGCCAGCGGCAGCGGAACGGGCGTTGAAAGCGATCCGTCAGGTGGCTGGCGGCAGTCTTGGTAGTGTGAGTGCGCTTTATCTGGCGGCACACTTCAGAGTGGAAGGGGTAATGGTACAGAATCCACCGGCCCTGCGCGAGGTTATCGCGGCGCAATCGGCCTGGTGGCACTTCAAATGGTTGACGCGCAGTATTGCCGCACAAATACCGCCTAAACTGGACAGCCTCAGCAACGCCCGGCAGGCATCAGCGCCAGCGATTTTTGTTTCTGCCCAGGAAGATCGCATTGTGCCGGCTGATATCCATCATCAGGTTATGACGGCTTACCATGGACCAATGAAAGTCTTGTCCATGCCGAATGCCGGTCATGCTTCGCCGTTAACAGAAAAAGATCTCAAAGAATTGCGCCATATGACCAACTGGTTGTATGAGCTGACTACTCACGATGTCGGCCACAGGCCAGATTAGTTATTTGTGATATTAGTGTCGGATTAATGATGTAGCACAAACCCTGCACACTTCCCGACGCAATTCGTCACATGCAGCCCCAAAAAAATGACCAACTGTAACGTGGGTTACTGAAGTCTGGAACGATCTGCTCTACGGTGCAGGAACTTTCAACAGGTTCAGGAGCCGACGCCATGAGCAACACACGGGAAAAACTCAACGATATATCAACGCTGGTTGAAACGTTGCGGTTGGACTATCCGGCAGAAACCAATGCCTTTCTCCATTTTATGAACAAGGCCGAGGCGGGCAAGGCGCTGGACATTCGGGAAAAAGAGTTGATTAACGTTGGGCTGGCAGTGGCGGCGCAATGCGAATGGTGTATTGCGATCCATGTTCAACATGCTGTTGAACATGGGTTGAGGCCGGTGCCAGTCGCGACGAGGTGGTTGAGGCTGGTTTTATGGCGGTAGTGATGCACGGCGGGCCAGCATTGATGTACATGACGCCGCTGCTGGATGCGCTGAATGAGTTCTGCGACGATGACGCCCAGGAATAGCCGTTGGCGTTGCTCGGTGCTGAGCGGCCGAGCAACGCAAAGGATGCACAAATCACTGTAAATGTGGGGTGACGGGAACATGGAATTGAACGCATTAAGGGCAATGCTGCACGACATGCTATTGGCCCGCGCCTTTGAGGAACGCGCCGCGCAGGAATACGCGCAGGGCAATATCGCCGGATTCCTACACCTCTATCCGGGCGAAGAGGCGGTGGGCGTCGGTATGCTGCATGCGGCGGAACCGGCGGACTATATCGTCTCCACCTATCGGGAACATGTGCATGCCCTGGTACGCGGTGTGCCCGCCCGAGGAAGTGATGGCCGAGCTGTTCGGTCGCAAGACCGGCTGCAGCGGCGGCCTGGCTGGCTCCATGCATCTGTTCGACCGCGAGCGCCGCTTCATGGGTGGCTATGCCATCGTCGGCGAAACCTTTCCCGTCGCCACGGGTGTTGCTTATGCCATTACCATGCGTGAACTGCCCGAGGCGTATTACCAAAACGGAAAATCTGAAACCGGAACATCAGAGCGAGCTTTTCGAGTTAAATCGGCATCGTGAAAAACTGGCGGATAATCTGGAAGAGATCCGACAAACATCAGCACAAGAGTGGGCAAAAAAGGGCGGTCCTATGGTGATCTGGGATCTCGTCGCCGAGCGTTTGGAAAAGTTGGTTGAACAGCTGGAATAATCCTTCAACACGAATAAGTCACAGACCATGAATTTCAGGAACGAGGCAGCCACAGGAGCATAACAATGAGTAACACAGACCATTCATATATTCGCTGGTTTTCCGAACTGGGTATCAATGACGTGCCGTTGGTGGGGGGCAAGAATGCCTCGCTGGGAGAGATGTACCAGAGCCTGACCAGTGAGGGTGTGCGTGTGCCCAACGGCTTTGCAGTTACGGCGACGGCTTATCGTCATATTCTTGAATACAATAACGCCTGGCATGCACTGCATGGGGTGCTTGATGGGCTCGACCCCGACAACATCAAGGATTTGCAGGCGCGGGGCGACAAGGCGCGGGCCATCGTTTACGGCTGCAAATTACCCGATGATCTGGAAGCGGAGATCGTGCAGGGCTATGCCCAATTGCAACAGGAGTACGGTGACCATATCTCCCTGGCCGTGCGCTCCTCGGCAACAGCCGAGGACTCCCCCGAAGCCTCGTTTGCCGGGCAGAACGATACCTACCTGAATATTGCCAGTGCCGACGCGTTGCTGGATGCCTACAAACGCTGCCTGGCCTCCAACTTTACCGACCGCTCCATTCACTACAAGTACGACAACAACTTTGATCTCTACAAGGTCGATCTCTCGGTTGTGGTAATGAAGATGGTGCGCAGTGATATCGGTGCCAGTGGCGTGATGTTTTCGCTGGACACCGAGACCGGCTTCCAGGATGTGGTTTTCATCAACGCGGCACTGGGGCTGGGGGAGAATGTCGTACAGGGCACGATCGATCCCGACAGTTTCTATGTGCATAAACCCACCTTCAAAAAAGATTATCGTGCTGTGCTGAAACGGCGGCTGGGTAGTAAAGAAAAGAAGATGATTTTTACCGACACACTCAGCCACGGCAGCATCGCTGTTGAGTACACCAAAAATATTGACGTCAGCGACGAAGAACGCCGTCGCTTCTGCATTTCAGATGCTGACGTTATGGTGCTTGCGGACTATGCCATCAAGGTGGAAGAGCACTACTCGAACAAAGCCGGCTTTTACAAACCCATGGATATGGAGTGGGCGAAAGATGGTATCGATGGGCAGCTGTACATGGTGCAGGCACGGCCGGAGACGGTCGCCTCACAAAAGCGAGGCACAGTCCTCGAAATTTATCACCTTAAGGAAAAGTCCAGGGTGCTGCTTGAGGGGCGAGCTGTTGGCACCAAAATCGGGGCCGGCAAGGCGCAGGTCATCACGGATGTTACACGCCTCAGCGATTTTCAACCGGGCAACGTGCTGATAGCCGATACCACCACACCGGACTGGGAGCCCGTCATGAAAACCGCCGCCGCGCTGGTGACCAACCGTGGTGGACGCACCTGCCATGCGGCGATTGTTTCGCGCGAGCTGGGCATCCCCGCCATTGTCGGCAGTGGCAATGCCACCGAGGTGACCGAGAACGAGCAGACGATTACCGTCAGTTGCGCCGAAGGTGAAACCGGCTATGTCTATGATAGCGCGCTGGATTTTGAAGTTCAGGAGACCGACCTCAGTCAACTGGGTCGCCCGAAAACCGACATCATGATGAACCTGGGCAATCCGGATCAAGCCTTCAGTCTTGCCTCACTGCCGGTGGATGGCATTGGTCTGGCGCGTATGGAGTTCATTATCAACGAATACATCAAGGTGCATCCGATGGCACTGCGACATCCGCAAAAGGTCGATGACGAGACCCGCCACAAGATTGCGGCTATCTGCACCGCCTACGACAACCCCGAGGATTTCTTTGTCAAAACCCTCGCTGAAGGTGTCGCAACCATTGCCGCATCGGTCTACCCAAAACCCTGCGTCGTGCGCATGAGTGATTTCAAGAGCAATGAATACGCAACACTGCTGGGCGGGGCATTTTTTGAACCGGACGAAGACAACCCAATGATCGGTTTCCGGGGCGCATCCCGTTATACACACCCCGCCTACGCCAACGGTTTTGCGCTGGAATGTCAGGCCATGAAACGGGTGCGTGATGTCATCGGCATGACCAACGTCAAGTTGATGATTCCCTTTTGCCGCCGGGTGGAAGAAGGCGAGAAGGTGTTGGCGGCGATGGCTGAACAGGGCCTGAAAAGAGGCGAAAGCAGTCTGGAAATCTACGTCATGTGTGAGATTCCCAACAACGTCATTCAGATCGATGCCTTCGCTAAATTATTCGACGGCTTTTCCATTGGCTCCAATGACCTGACCCAACTCACCCTGGGCGTGGACCGGGATTCGGAAATTGTTGCTTTTGATTTCGATGAACGCGACCCCGGCGTCAAAGAGATGATCCGCCTGGCGGTCAGCGGAGCGAAACGTAACAACCGTCACTCCGGCTTATGTGGGCAGGCACCGTCAGACTATCCCGAAATGGCGGCCTATCTGGTGGAGATCGGCATCGACTCCATGAGCCTCAATCCCGATACCGTACTCAGCACAACACGGCATGTGCTGGAAGTGGAGCAAGGTTTGGCTTAGTCATGCAGGGCAGGCAATCTTTTCTGCCCCCCATCCGACAATGTTGGTTGCCGGGTAAATAATGGGCACCTCGAATGTTACAAACGCCCTTCATATAGGTATTGCTGAAAGCCGATAAATACATCGCGTATTCCTGCCGCACTACCAAGTTCGGCAACCGCATCGCTCACCGCGTGATATTTTATTTTCAGCAGGTTTGGAAGCTTCGCCTGATCCAGCTCACCCACGCCCTCTTTTACATATTGTGCGAGCACAAAATCCAGAAACTGTTGTTGCTTGTAATCGTAGTGAGAAAACATCTCGCCTTTACTGGCCGACACCCTTTCTTCGCGGGTGATGGGCGTTTGGGTAAAAGCAATGTAGGCCAGCACGTCGTAGAGATCGCTTTACTCGGCATCGATCAAACGACCCACTTCCGCCAGTTGCGTGTTGCCGTAGCCCTTTTCTTCCAGACCATTCAGCAGCGCCTTGCGGGTGTCGGGTCTGCTCCACAGGGCGCGTAATTCATCCTCGTTTTTGAACAACGCCGGCAGCTCGCCAAACAGACGTTCGATGAATTGTGCGGCGGAAATGGGCTTGCCCTCCGGGTCCCAATAGGTGGTGGCCTTCATGTGCTGAATGTTGCGCTCGTTGCCGTCGGCCAGTTTTATTTTTGCTTTGACGTTAATCTCGCACACGCAGGGGAACTCACCGCAAACAGGGCACTCATCGTTGCCCTTGCGCTTGGGTGTCGCCGTCAGACCCAACTGCACGGCGGGAGAAAAATATTCCAGAATGCCGCGCCAGTTGCTTTCATCGTTGGCGCCGCCACGGTGGCACTCATCGATGACGATGAAGTCAAAAAAGTCGGATGGGTATTCGCCGAAGTTAAACGAATTAAGTGCCCGTTCTTCGGCACCCTGCCCTGTTTACGAATCACATCCGGCGAAATCCGCACCAGCGCATCTTCGGGGAAGGCGGAAAAGGCATTGTAAGCCTGGTCGGCCAGAATATTACGGTCGGCCAGAAACAGAATGCGCGGCCAGCGTTTGGGCGGCTGGTCGCCCTTCCAGTCTTGCAGATTCCAGCGACTGTGAAACAGCTTCCAGGCCAACTGAAAGGCGATAAAGGTCTTGCCCGTGCCGGGTTGATCAGCTCGGCGCGGGTTTCTGCTTCATTAAGGTTGGCTTGGTTCACTAATTTGCAATCCTTTGCTCAAGATCATTGGGCACCACAAAATAATAGCGTTTGCCTTGCTTGGTTTTTACCAGCAATTTCAGTTTGTCAGCCATTTCCAGTAAATCCTTTCGTGCTACATCGTAAGAAATACCGTGTGACTGCTGATGCTCTTGAACCACATAACTGAAACGAGGATGTTTTAACGCATGCCGTAAAAGTGCCAGTTGGCGGAAGTTTAATCGACCCTTGAGTCGTGGGTTGTCTACCAGCAACTGCTCCGCTTCGCTCACTTCCTGCATTTTCTGATCCAGAAAAACATGTAGTGCATCTACCGCCTGATGAATGACCGCTAGCTGGTGGATCAAAAAATACGTCAGATCATTCGCATCGGTTTCCGTGTACAGAAACGCCTTCCCATACTGAGCGGGTGCCTGCTTGATTACCCGGGAGATGGAAATAAACTCCATCAGCCAGTAACCCTGCCTGGCCATTGCCCAGTAAAATAGTGCGCGCGCCGTGCGCCCATTCCCATCGCAAAAGGGGTGGTCGTAAGCCAGCATAAAGTGCAAAACAATGGCCCGGATAACGGGATGCAAGAAACCACCCTCGTGCCCAGGATTGTCTTTATCATTTGCAAAATCACATAGCGCCTGCAACCTATCGGCCAACTCTGCAGCTGCCGGTGGTGTGTGCAAGTGCTCCTGGGTTGCGTTATCAACCACATGAATATCATCCGTATCGCTGCGAAAACGTCCCACTTCGGACGCCTCCAATGTATCGCGAGTTAATAAGCGATGCAGTTCAAATATGATGGATGGTGTCAGGGCCTCGTCCTTAATGTCACGAATAAACTGCATAGCCCGATAGTTATTCAGGATCATGCATTCACTTTTATCCGTAGGGTCGCGATCCTGCCGAATCATTTCTCGGGCAATATCCCGTGTTGTTGAAGCACCTTCAAGCTGGCTGGAGCTGATCGCTTCTTCAATCAGCGAACGAATCAAATACGTATTGCGTGTTTGTGCATTGGTAATGGCATCACTGGATTGGATGCTCCCAGCGGCATAACGATCCAGCCAATGCAGTTCACCGAGTACCTGAGCCGGTGTCGCGAACAGGAAAGGCTGGCCTTGCTTATCTTTCAATGGGAGTGATTGATACAGGTTTCGGCGTGCCATTTTAAGCTGGAGCCACCATTGTTCAGTGCTCAAGCCTTCTGGCGCAGAGAGATGGCGTAATTTATCCCAATGCAGATAACGGCCCTTTTCATCAACTGGGCTGGCATTCTCCAATATCCGCTGTAATGTCTCAAAACCCTCCTCAGTGATGGTGCTGAAGAGGGCATGAATATCAGGCGGTGATACTGGTGTTTTCATTCCGGTTAAATGTTTTAATACAATGAGTTATGATGTTTGCCGGGGTTGTCATGCTTTATTTTGAAAAACAAGTATAACAGGTGTTCCCCAGCCTGCCAGATAAAAAAAGGGTACGCCAGGATTTCTTGCAGTTCTGTTGGCCCGGTATCGTCTAATTGCAAACTTTACTACCGTCTGATTGTAAATTAAGGGGGGTTAGCGGGTGACGATATCCACCAGCCCGCGCCCGGTATCGGTTTGCAGCTCCGGGCTTTGCACGGCCTTTTGCACCAGCACCATCGCTGCTTCCAGCTCGCGGGCGTTGGCCTCGAAGCGTTGTTGGTTGAGCGTCCAGCCCTGGGCCAGGTGCTCGCGCAGCACGCGGGTGGCCCATTGGCGAAAGCGGGTGCCTTGCACGGATTTGACCCGGTAGCCGACAGACCGGTAGTGTGTTCAGCGATGCGTTTTTCGAGGTTGTCGGTGTGGCCGGTGTAGTAGCTGGCGTCGGCGCAGCGGAGGATGTAGACCCAGAAGGACATTAGTTTTTCTCGTTGTAGGTGGAGTGTTCATGGTTCGACAAGCTCACCACGAACGGGAAGTTCAGGGCGAACGGAGAAAGAGAAAATATTAGCATTAGCTGCCCGATTGTCCTGAGCCATGAGCTGTGAGCTTGTCGAACAGTCGAACAGTCGAATGGTCGAAGGGAGCATTCCCCTAATCCCATCCAACACCTTCGCACTCTCCGCATCCAGCTTGGCGATCTCGGCAAGTATTTCCTGCGGTTCGCGCAGCGGGGCTTCTTCCTCTTTATTGGGATTTTTGACGGAGAAGTCAAAATTATCGGGGTCAATGTCGTTGATGTTGACGGTCCATGATTTATCGCTGTCCGCAAATCTGGCTTGCAGTTCGACAAATTCTTTGAGGTCGTCGTCATTAAGCGGGTTGGTTTTGCCCAGGTTACGGCCGGGGTCTAACTGGTAGTACCAGACCTTTTGCGTCGGTGCGCCTTTCTCAAAAAACAGCACCACGGTTTTCACCCCGGCGCCGAGGAAGGTGCCGCCGGGGCAGTCGAGAATGCTGTGCAGGTTGCAGCTTTCCAGCAGTTCCTGGCGCAGGGCTTTGGCGGCGTTGTCTGAATTGGAGAGGAAGGTGTTTTTGATCACCACGGCGGCGCGGCCACCGGCTTTTAAATATTTGATGAAATGTTGCAGAAACAGGAAGGCGGTCTCGCCGGTTTTGATGGGGAAGTTCTGCTGGATTTCCTTGCGCTCTTTGCCGCCGAAGGGCGGGTTGGCGAGGATGATGTCGTAGCGGTCTTTTTCCTGCACGTCGGCGAGGTTGTCGGCCAGGGTGTTGCTGTGCAGGATGTTGGGGGTGTCGATGCCGTGCAGGATGAGGTTCATGATGGCGATGACGTAGGCGAGGCTTTTCTTTTCCCGGCCGTAGAGGGTGCGGGTTTGCAGGGTATGCAGTTGCTCGGTGGTGAGGTCTGCGCCTTTGCCGCTGGCGTCGTAGCGCAGGTAGTCGTGGGATTCGCAGAGGAAGCCCGCCGAGCCGCAGGCGCCGTCGTAAATGGTTTCGCCAAGCTTGGGTTTGATGACTTGAATCATGGCGCGAATCAGCGGCCGCGGGGTGTAGTATTCACCGCCGTTGCGCCCGGCGTTGCCCATGTTTTTGATCTTGGTTTCGTAGAGGTGGGACAGTTCGTGTTTTTCTTTTTGCGAGCGAAAGTGCAGTTGGTCCATTAACTCCAGCGCGTCGCGCAGGGAGTAACCGCTCTGGAATTTGTTTTTGATCTCGCCGAAGATTTCGCCGATTTTGTAGTCGATGGTGTCGGGCGAGGCGGCGCGCTGTTTGAAGCCATTGAGGTAGGGGAACAGCATTTTTGAAGGTTTGTTCGAATATTTTCTCTTATTATCTGTGTTTTTGAAGCATATTTGGATGGAGATGAGGGCCATGAGTATGCTGGTGTTTGGTGACACACCCACGCCCCCAACAAAAATCGTGAGGCGCATTATGACGAGCTTAGGGAACGGGGTAAATAAACCTGTTACTCATTGTGGAAACAGGCCGGCAGGTCGTAGAGATAAAAACGCTGCGCCGAAATGCCCGCGATACCTGCCAGGGGTGGTACGACCGGGTGAACAAACCAGATGAACCGGCCGATGGCGATTCCGGTGGCACCCTACAAAGCGTGTCTTGTGCAAATGGGGGTGCAACTTTTTTGAACCCAAACGCCCTGACCAGTAGCCCAGGCTATCACCCAGCACGGCACCCAGGGAGGCAAACAGCCAGGCATCCTCCCAACGTAAAATACCGCTTGCCGTCAGCCCGCCCAGGGAAATGGTGATAAAAATACCGGGTAACAGCAGGCCCGTCAGCGGGGCGGACTCCAGCAACATGAGAATCACAACGCCGAGATAGCCCCATTGCTTTATCCACGCCTGCACCAGTGCCAGATCAGTCTCGCTCATCAGCCCCTCTCATCGACCGCCACATCTGCCCAGAGCACACTGGGCAGGCTATTTTCCTTGTAACTAAATGTCAGCACTCAAAACATACTTATCGATAATCTGCGCCTGTTCATTGAAGATGTATATATGAGGCTCTCCGGTGGGTAACTCGTAGTCGAGAATCTGTTGCGGTGTCATTCGTTCGATATACATGATAATCGAGCGCAATGAGTTGCCGTGAGCAACGACCAATACATTCTCACCTCGCTGAAGACGGGGCATGAGGCATGTCTGATAATAGGAAATGGTTCTTTCTGCGGTCATTTTCAAACTTTCGCCGTGAGGCGGCGGAATGTCATAACTGCGCCGCCACAAGTGTACTTGCCCCTCACCATAGCGTTGCTTGGCCCAGTCTTTGTTGAGCCCCTGAAGATCACCGTAATAGCGTTCGTTAAGTTTTTCTGACACATAAATTTTCAGTTCACTGATATCACTCTCTGTGGGCATGAAGTGTTCATACCATTCGCTGCTCTGTTCATGCACACGTACATAGTGGTCACAAAACTGATTCTGCTTGAGAACTTCATAAAGGGTATCTTGCGCCCGCAACAGAGCAGACATAAACGCGACATCAAAGTGCTCATTGGCAAGCAGCTTGCTGGCACACTGCGCCTCGGCCATACCCTGCGGACTAAGGGAGATATCAATCCAGCCGGTAAAACGATTTTGCAGATTCCAGACAGACTCACCGTGGCGCAGCAGCGTCAGGCGGGCCGTAATCGATTTCATGCCCAACCGATGGCCAACAGCGCCGGCTTTATCCAGCTCATAACATGTTTTGAATCGTAGCGGTAAGTATGCATCGCCCAGAAGAGGCCGCCGATAAGCAACAGCCAGGCAGCAAAAATGGCTGTGCCCAGCGACATGACACCGGGCAAAACAATCGCTGCGGTTCCCAGCACGATCAGTAGAATCGCTGTGACGAAGGTGCAGGAACCAAATTTCCCGAGAACCTTTTCGTCAATGATTGGCAGTGTACTCATATCCTTGCTCCTGATTTCTCGGGGTTAATAATGGGTGCCTGTTACCCAAGTTACAGACAGAGCGGAAGTACTCATGAATTGCCAACGGATTTCGAGTCAACGTCTACACCTGGTCAACCAGCCAGTCCCACGCCGCATCAATTTCATCAGCGGGAAAGAACATGATCTCAGCGCCGGTAAAGGGTTTGCTTAATTTAACCATCCACTTTTCCCACGCTTTATCACCCACCAGGGCTATGCGCTCCAGATCATGATAGTGCTTGATATCAAATGCGACATCATCCCAGGCGGCATGTGGATCCCAGCCATGAAAATCCTCAAGCTGAATCAGCAGACGAATTTTTCCTTTCTGTTCAATCAATGTTTCGAGTTGCGGAACGAACACCTTGTAGTCGGCATCATGCAATTTGCCGCTGAATTTGAAGCTGGCCACATTGCCTTTGTTACGCTGTAGTTTTTCAATCGCCATTGATATCTCCTGAATATGTTTTATGGATAAGAATACGACCGGCAGAAAAAACTTTCCCGCCCACCACAATAAGGCATCGCTGAGGTGCGCCGATGGTGGTGGACGGGATATTTCTATACGACTTTAAGCCGTTACTTAAACCACTTCACAACACGCTCCCAGTAAGAGGCGATCTCTTTACCGGCTTTTCCCAGCGCACTCTCTGAATGACTTCCCTTCGCAAGAGAAACGGCCAGTTTATCGATCTTTTTCTGCAACTCACGCACCTCTTTGGCGCGGCTTTCACCCGTAATACTTTCGTATTTTTTCAGATTATCGGAGGCCCGCTTGAGCGTTGCCTGGGCCTGATCGACATTACCCTCACTGACCTCCAGCTGCGCCAGCTTCAGATCATCTGCCGCTTCTGTCAGAGGTAATTCAAGCGCATCAAATTCAAACACTACCCCCTCCGACTGCAACAAGGTCAGCGCCATGTCAGCATTATCAAAATGTCCCTTACCTAACTCATCTTTCGCCAAATTCAGCGCGTCATCCGCCATCACAATATTCAGCTTCATAGTGGACTGACGCCAGACGGAATAGTCCTCAATGGCGCGGGGTGATTTACCCGCCCTGTGACCATGTCTTTTGGATTTATCCGTTTTAGCCTGAACGACCGGCGCTATCACATCTTCAATATATTGCTCGTTAAACACAGGCACGAAACGATTGCTCACTTTATCCTCATCACTGTAAGTTACATCACCTGTTTTTATTGTTGTCGTGACTTTGTATTTGGGTAACGCATTCTCGACAACCTTGACCAGCGTCAGCCCCTGTTCAAGTTCTTTTAGCGCTGTCTCTTTATTTTCCAGTGCGATGGCGATGCGAGCATCATCGGCGTGCAACAAAATGCGTCCGGCAGCCAGCGACATGGCCTGTGACTCCTGCGCGGAGAGTGTCACCAGCGGTTTAATATCCGTTTCAGCCGTAATACGCGCCTTGTCAGCAGCGGCATGAGCAGAAAGTGTTACAAATAATGCAGCGGCCAGGATGGCACTGCACAGCGGTTTCATTTTGAAAGGGGTATCGATAACAGACATGGTGAATCTCCTTGATTGCTGTCAGTTGTAAACGGGAGAGAACTCCCACGGCAGCTAAATCTTATTCTCTCTTTTTACTGCCCGTCTGCTACCTAAGTTACACTCACAAAATCAAGAAGAAGTAGTGACCCTTAGTAACAAAATTTCCCGCGTGGATCACCAGCACCTTTTCTGCTTCTACCTATCCTGCCAGTCCTGGAACGATACAATTCACCTCACGCTTCACGCAAAAAACGGTTCATCCAGACAATGTGTAACCCAGGTAGCAGACGAGCACTAAGGCAAGCAGATAGGGTCGATAGAGGCCACGCATTGGAGCAGGCGGGGGTGGCTGTGAATGACATTTTCAGCAACACCAAGAGACCGCCCAGGCAGATGATGGATAATGGATATGCTTACTAATAAAAACACCTCGACAGCCTCAGCAGCAACAAAAAAAATGGGGCTGTGGCAAGTGGTGGCACTGGCGGTGGGCACAATGGTAGGTGCCAGCATATTTTCCATCTTTGGACTCGGCGCACGTCTGGCCGGACCGAACCTGCCGCTGGTGTTTGTCCTGTCCGGCATCGTCGCCCTGCTGGTGGCTTACTCTTACGCCACGCTGGGCAGCCGTATTATCTCCGACGCGGGCCCCATCGAGTTCATCCTCAAGGGTTTGGGAGATGGCCTGCTGACCGGGGCGCTGAGCTTTCTGTTCTGGCTGACTTATGTCGTCTCCATTGCCCTGTTCGCCAAAGGCTTTGCCAGCTATTTATTGCCATTACTACATATCCAGCCATCACCCCTGACAAGTGACATCACAGAAGCAGGTGTCGTGCTCGCCTTTCTGGCGCTGGGTATTTTGGGTTCTTCTGCAGTAGGCAAGGCCGAACTGGTGATTGTGGTCGTCAAGCTCTCCATCCTGGCGCTGTTTGTGGTGCTGGGTATCAGCAGCATCAAACCGTATCTCGTCACGCCGTCATTTACACCCTCCGAGGTCACCGGGAGCATCAATGCCATTGCCATATTTTTTCTCTCTTACATGGGGTTTGGGCTGGTGACCAACGCGTCTGAGCATATGCAAAATCCAGAGAAGAATGTTCCCCGCGCTATCTATCTGAGTATATTTATCGTCAGCGTTGTTTACATCCTGGTTTCACTGGTGGCGGTGGGCAATCTGACACTGCCTGATCTGATCAAAGCACAGGACAACGCCCTCGCCGTTGCCGCTGAACCCTTCCTTGGGGAAACCGGCTTCCTGTTGATTTCCCTCGGTGCGCTGTTCTCCATTGCCTCGGCGCTCAATGCCACCTTGTTCGGAGGTGCCAACGTGGCCTATGCCCTGGCAAAAGAGGGAGAGCTGCCACGGGAGTTCAATCGTAAGCTGTGGTTCAGCTCCAGTGAAGGTCTCTACTTTACAGCCGCCCTGGGAATTGTGTTTGCACTCACGTTCAATCTCAATGGCATCGCCTCGATCACCAGTGGCATTTTCATGGTCATCTATCTTTTTGTGCTTTACGCCCACTGGAAATTGAAGGGGCAATACGGCGGGAATGCCGCCATTATTGCTCTGGGGTTTATCGTTGTTGCCGCCGTGTTTCTCTTGTTGCTGGTTTATCAGTGGCACACCAACCGCAGCAGTTTTTATGGCACCTTTATTGTGCTCGGCGGCAGTCTGCTGGTGGAATTGATCTATCGCGGACTGACCCGGCGTGAATTCATACAGCGTGAACTTTCTCTGCTACGAAAGGGGGAAGATTACCTTCACGATGAGCTGGATGAGCTGCTGCCTCACAAGAAACGCAATAACACCTGACAGAGAATGCACCCCCTCAGAGGAGGAAATCAGCAATGACAGATTCCACACGAGCCACTGACAGTACGCCCCCCGAGCAGGGTCTTAGTAGCCATGAGGCCGCCCAGCGTCTCGCGCAGTATGGACCCAATGCCCTGGAAGAAAAGAAGGTATCCACTCTGCGACATCTACTGGGTTATTTCTGGGGGCCCATCCCGTGGATGATTGAGGTGGCAGCGGTGCTCTCCGCACTGGTGCAGCACTGGGCCGATTTCTGGATCATCATCACCCTGCTGATTTTCAATGCCGCGGTGGGCTTCTGGCAGGAGTACACAGCGGGCAATGCGGTGGCGGCGCTGATGAAACAGTTGGCGCTCAGGGCTCGGGTGCTGCGCGACAGTCAGTGGCAGGAGACCGACGCCAGGCAACTGGTGCCGGGCGATATCGTGCGCATCCGTCTGGGTGACGTGATTCCCGCCGATATCAAGCTGGTGGATGGCGATTATCTCAGTATCGATCAGTCGGCGCTCACCGGCGAGTCTCTGCCAGTGACCAAACGTACCGGCGACGAAGCCTTCTCCGGTACAGTGGTCAAGCAGGGCGAGGTGCTGGCCGAAGTGACGACCACCGGGGCCAACACCCGCTTCGGCAAGACTGCCAGCCTGGTACAGCAGGCCAAGACCGTCTCCCATTTCCAAAAAGCCGTACTGACCATTGGCGACTATCTGATCTACGTCAGTCTGGCGCTGGTGGCACTGCTGATTATCGTTGAACTTCACCGCGGCACAGACTGGCTGGAGCTGGTGCAGTTCGCGCTGATCCTCACCGTCGCCTCGATTCCCGTCGCCATGCCGGCAGTGCTATCCATGACCATGGCCATGGGGGCTATGGCGCTGTCGAAACACAAGGCCATCGTCACCCGTCTGGAGTCCATCGAAGAGATGGCCAGCATGGATGTGCTCTGTTCGGACAAAACCGGCACCCTGACGCAGAACCGCCTGACTCTGGGTGAGATCGAGATTTTTCACGCCGAAGACGGGCAAGAGGTGCTGCTGGCTGCAGCACTGGCCTCGCGGGAGGAGGATCAGGATGCCATCGACGAGGCCGTGCTGGAAGGTTTGGCGAACAAAGAACGCCTCGCGGCCTTTCGCCAGACGGCCTTCGTGCCTTTTGACCCGGTACACAAACGCACTGAGGCGACCATCCAGGATGCGGATGGCCGCACCTTTCAGGTGGTCAAAGGCGCACCGCAGGTCGTCATGGCAATGGCCGGGCTTTCGGATGAACTACAGGTTCGTGCCCAACAGGTCGTCGATGCCTTTGCTAAGCAGGGCTATCGCGCCCTCGGTGTGGCACGTCGGGACAATGGCTCAGCAGGCTGGAGCTTCCTCGGTATTCTCTCCCTGTTCGACCCCCCCCGCACAGACTCCGCCGAAACCATCGCTCGTACCCGTGCCTACGGCGTTAGCATGAAGATGGTCACCGGCGACAATCGCGCCATCGCCAACCAGATCGCCGAAAAACTGGGCCTGGGCGACAATATCCTGCGCGCCAATGCACTGCCCGAGGACGGTGACAGCAAAAATCACAAGGCCAGTATCGAGGCTGTAGAAAAGGCTGATGGCTTTGCAGAAGTCTTTCCTGAGCACAAGTTCGCCATCGTCAAGATCCTGCAAAAACACGATCACATCACCGGCATGACCGGCGACGGTGTCAATGACGCTCCCGCCCTCAAGCAGGCCGATGTCGGCATCGCCGTCAGTGGTGCCACCGATGCCGCGCGCGCCGCTGCCGATCTGGTGCTCACCGCGCCCGGGCTGTCGGTGATCGTCAATGCCATCGAGGAAGCACGGCGTATCTTTGAACGCATGAACGCCTACGCCATCTACCGCATCAGCGAAACCATCCGCATTATGTTTTTCGTCGTGCTGGCGATGGTGTTCTTTGGCTTCTACCCCATTACAGCCGTGATGATCATCCTGCTGGCCTTTTTTAACGACCTGCCCATCATGACCATCGCCTACGATCACACCGATCTGGAGAAAAAGCCGGTACGCTGGAACATGCGCCAGGTGATTACCGTGGCCACTGCCATGGGCATCGTCGGTGTCATTGGCAGCTTTGGCATGCTGCTGATCGCCATGGACTGGATGCATCTGGATGTGGCACAGATTCAGACCTATGTATTTCTGAAGATGGCTGTCGCCGGACATCTGGTGCTGTTCGTTGCCCGTAGCAAAGGGCATTTCTGGCAGCACCCCTGGCCGGCACCTATCATGATCTGGTCGGCGGTCATCACCAAGCTGGCGGCTACTCTGCTGGCTGCCTATGGCTTCGGACTCATCACCCCCATCACCTGGCCAGAGATTGCCCTCATCTGGGGTTACTCCATCGCCTCTGCCCTGCTCACCGACTGGGTCAAGGTGCAGGTCTACCACCACATGTCTCAAGAAACACCACGTCATCGCGGCTTCCTGGCTTGCCTGCAACGACCACTGCATGCCCCTTGGCGCAGAAAATAAGGAGAATACCTATGCCTGACTTAATCGTTACTTCCCTGCGGCGAGCCACTCTGCTCGCCACACTGGCACTATTTGCCGCACAGCCCGCCAGCGCCGATCCCGGCAGCGCCGTGGGTCTGGAGTCTCTGCTTAATGGCACCGCCGATGCGGCACTGGTCAGCACATCGCTGAGCGAAGTCCAGCGACAGCGATTCATCGACCGCTACAACCCACCCAGAGCACCACACCCGTGGCGCTCGATGGCGTGGCAATATTCGTCAACACTGCTAACCCCTTGACAGATATCAGCCTGCCACCGGATCGAGAGATATCACCCGCCCTGCGAGCCTTTCTCGACTTCGCCCGTTCGGCGCAAGGCCAGGCTATTGCCATCAAGGCGGGTTATGTGGCATTGAACAGATCCCCTTGACTCTTTGCCGAGCCTACTGTCATCACTATCCAGGAGGAGTAGATCGATGTTATTCGGAATCATATTTATGTGGCTCATCACTGCGGCGAGCTTGACCGTGGTGACATGGGTTGTACCCGGTGTACGAGCGCACTCTATCGGAGGGTTACTGTGGGCCGCCTTGGTACTGGGACTGGTCAATGCCTTCATCCGCCCGGTACTGTGGCTGCTGACCCTGCCGCTGACGGTACTTACCTTTGGTCTGTTTGCTCTGGTGGTCAATGCCTTTACTCTGTGGCTCACGGCGGCGATGGTGAAAGATTTCGAAATTGACGGCTTTGGCAGCGCCCTGCTGGGAGCGCTGGTGATGGCACTGCTGGGAGTGATCGGTTTTGTCCTGCTGCATTGGCTGACAATGGGTGAGGTGCAGTGGATCATCTACCAAAGCGGACCCGGCGCACTCATTTAGAAACCTGTCGAGTTATCTTGTGGAGATCAACTCAGATGAATCGCCACATCGGTCGGTTCGCTGCTCGCCAGGATGTCATGCGCCCGCTTCACTTCCGCCTGATCACCGTGGACAATAATCAGGTAGTGGTCAGATTTAAGCGCAGTTTCATAGCGGATAATGCTGGTCTTGGGGATGCCAAAGCTGTAAAGCGCTGCACCCAGAGCGCTGAGTCCGCCGACGGCTACAGCACCCTCCAGGGTAGCCACCAGCGCGACAACCAGGGGGCCAGCCATCACCACTGGCCCGAGGCCCGGTATCCAGAACAGCGCCGCACCGAACAATAACCCCCATACACCTCCCCAAAACGCACCCTGCGCGCCCCAGAACTTGACCCGCTCACCCGTAGTGTAAAAACCGATGGGGTGCTCTTCCTGATGAAAGCCTTTTCCAACAATGGAGATTTTTTTGATATCGAAATCGGCCACCTGCAATGCCCGCACGGCCTCTTCAGCTTGTTCGTGACCGCTGTAGAGCGCTACACAACTATCCTCATTAACCATCTCAATTCTCCCGAATCACGAATCACGACCCGCGAATCGCAAAGGCAACAATTCATCCTGCATTGGAGACGCTGCAAATTCTGCTACCTGGGTTACACAACGATGCAATATGAGGTCAGTGGCTCTTTTCAGTTTTGCGGGAACGTTTTTTGGCGGCATGACGTGGTATGTAATGCATGGCCTTTTTCAGCAGCGCCTCCAGCTCCTGAACCATCAGTTTGCCACGTTGAGAGACGATCACCCCTTCCCGCTGCCAATGCTGTAACTGTCGGTTCACCACCACCCGCACTGTGCCGATCATCGCTCCCAGGCTTTCGTGGGACAAGTCGTGAATCAAGCGCAAGGAGTGATGTGGATCATCGTCATTGACGTGGCGCAAGATCAGCCGCGCCAGGCGGGTCTCGGTATCGTGCAGGGCAAGATCACCGGCAAGGTCGGCCAGGGTGCGCATCTGCTGCCCCAGGTAGGGTAGAAAGCCGCGATTGAATGATGGGTGCAGTTCAATCCAGCGGCGCACCTCGGCCAGCGACGTGGAGAGCAGTTCCAGGTCATCCCGGGCTTCCAGAGAGGCAGGAGGCAACCCACCGTCCAGCAGACTAATCACATCAAAGGCATCCCCTGGCCCCAGCAGGAATAGTGTCACTGCGCGGCCATTGTCGGGGTTGATTTGGCCCATATTCAAACGCCCGGAAAGGATGACGTGAAAACGCTGTCCGCTCTCGGCAGCACAGACGCAGCGACCGCGTTTCCAGGTTTCACGGCGAAAATGGCCAAGCATATCCAGCAACAAGGCATCCGTCAGCGGGGCAAACAGCGGCGAGCACTTCAGCAGCGCAATGACGCTCTCTTTATCGGAAAATTTAGCAACCATAAGGAATCTCAGTGCGCTGGACCTCCTCCGCTCCCTGCCACAGGTATAGCGAAGCCATGATAAAGATCAGATAGACCCACAGAGCGGAACCCGGTTTTTGCCAGAAGCTCCACCGCGGTGCTGGAGCGGCAGGTTTGTTGATCTCTATCTCCGGTCCATTGGCCGGCTTATCGAACTCTGTCTTTTTCATCTTCTGCGCCGCCTTGATTTTATTGCCCTTACCAGTGAGTGTATGTGTCGATCACCGCCAGTCCCCATCGCCTTGATAGAGGATGTTATACACGCCACTCGATCATGTCGCTACTTCGTTCATCGTCGGCAGGCACATTCAAGATTCCGGTTGCGTTTTATAACGGACTCGGTGCTGATCAACTCCACCATGGTCCACAGTAACAGCAGGATACCCAGGGCATGAAGGACCCCTTTGATCAGGGAGTGAACCTTCACCGCTGCATAAACTTCATGAAAAAAATAGACGGCGATGATGAGTGTGGCAGCCACCAGAGCCAAACTGATAACCAGATGAGCCAAATCACTGGTCCGACGCAATAGCGCGGTGACCTGACGGTTAAATACCAACATGTTTACACTCCTTCTCTAGCTTTGTTTATGCCTGCCTTACTCAAGGTCAAGCCCTGCACCAACACTGAAAAAATCACCACAATATAGGTCACCGCAACAATCAGCTCACGCTGTGGACTGGGCGGCAGCGAGAGAGCCATGGCGACAGAAATGCCGCCGCGCAAACCACCCCAGGTCAGTATCGCTACCACATTGGGCGTGAAGCTGCGGAACGATTTTAATAGCAGGACAGGCACACCAACACTTAGATAACGTGCAGCCAGCACGGTGGGAATCAGCAACGCGCCAGCGGTCAGGTAGTGCCACTCAAACGACATCACCAACACCTCCAGGCCGATGAGGATAAACAGCAGCGCATTGAGCAACTCGTCGAACAATTCCCAGAATTCGTCCAACGGCGCTCGCACGCGCTGTGAAAGTTTGAGGCGGTTGCCAATCAACAAACCGGCCGTCACCACAGCAATGGGGCCAGAGAAATGCCAGCTATCCGCCAGCGCGTAACTACCGCTGACCAAGGCCAGTGTGATAAAGATCGCCACCTGAGCACTTGCCACCCCCTTGAGCATCACGTAAGTCAGCGCGCCGCACACCAGGCCAAGTAATGCACCCCCGGCAATTTCGCGCAGCAACAGCGTAGAAACAGTCAACGTATTGGGTTCGACCCCGTCGGCAGCAATACCGAGCAGCGTTAAAAATACCACCACTGCAACGCCATCGTTGAGCAGAGACTCACCCATAATCTTGGTGCGGACGCTTTTGGGCAGATTCATGGATTTGAGCAAGGACATCACCGCGACGGGATCGGTGGGTGAAATCAGGGCACCAAACAACAAACAGTAAATCAACGGGGTATCAAACCCCAGCAGATGCAGCAACCAATAGCTCAACAGGCCCACAATGGCCGTGGATAACCCCACTCCCACCGTCGCCAGCAGGATAACGATGCGTTTCTGCGTTAACAGGTCATTGATATCCGCCCGCATCGCCCCGGCAAACAACAGAAAACTCAATATTCCGTGCAACAGAAAAGTACTGAAATTGAAACTTTCCAATACCGCACATGCAGTTTCAACGAAAGGCAGACCTGCCTTGCCGAGCACAATTAGCAGCAATGAAAAAAGCAGAGAAGATGACATCAGCGCAATCGCTGTCGGCAGCCTAAAAAAGCGCTCATTGATATAACCTGCCAAGGCCGTCAATACCAACAACCCGGCGATAAAATTAAACGGCTCGATAGTACTCACCCATCCCCCAATACAATATAAGTCCCTTAAAAAGCTCAATACAAGCCGTTATAGCGAGCATATCATCCATTTATACGATTATTGCGCGATAGACTAAATTCCTTTCGGGTACGTAAAAATAGACAATAACTGAAAAATGGACATGACCAACGCGATGCAACGTTCACTCAATATTGTTGAGAACACAGAAATCGCAATATTCATAATAATCTGCGACGATTATGGGGAGTGGTGTAGCTTCAGAGACAACAGTTCATTGACGATCACTGAATAACAAATCAAACATAACAACATTTTCATCTCCGCTGTTGTCATATACTACCGGGGCAACGGCAGCCATCGGGCCAGCACCCCTGAATAACCAGATACTTTTCTATATTGTTTTTATCAACGGGATAAACAAGGAGAAATAATGCCAGGTTGTCTTTCGCCCATTGCACGAAAAGTGCGACTGCTTCACATCCCGGTTTTTCCTTGTGCGTTTTTTCAGCCAGATATCCTGTTCTTTTCCACGTCGCACACAAATACCGGAAAACTGTACAGCATCAGTACCCAAATATTCATTTAGTGTGTCCACGGCCTGTTTTTAACAATGACACCTTCGTGGCAAAATTTATTACCCCATCGTTTATCCCAAAAAAAAGGCTTACACCCAAGCGGTGCAAGCCTTTTGTTTAACACCAAATATGGCGTCCCCAAGGGGATTCGAACCCCTGTCGCCGCCGTGAAAGGGCAGTGTCCTAGGCCTCTAGACGATGGGGACATCGACTGGTTTGCTGCAAAAGTGTACTGCTAAAAAAGTACCGACACTTCCGGGCAATGTGGTGGAGCTAGGCGGGATCGAACCGCCGACCCCTTGCATGCCATGCAAGTGCTCTCCCAGCTGAGCTATAGCCCCGAAAAGCGAAGCGCTATTCTAGTGAAATCCGGGGCCGTGTCAACCCGTCTGGGCTGCTTGTTTCTCTATTTTTGTCCAGGAATCACGCAAGGTGACGGTTCGGTTGAAAACAGGCGTGTTATCTGTCGTCACTGTCCGGTCTTTACAGAAGTACCCTTCCCGCTCGAACTGGAACGTTTCACCGTCAGAAGCGTCACTCAATGCCGGTTCCAGTACGCAGCGGGTCAGGGTGAGCAAGGAGTCGGGGTTGAGGTGAGCCGTGTAATCCTGGCCGTCTTTGGCGGCATCCGGTGCGGGATGAGTAAACAGGCGATCATAAAGACGTACCTCGGCGGCAATACCATGCGCAGCAGAAACCCAGTGAATGACGCCTTTTACCTTGCGGCCCTCGGGGTTGGATCCCAGAGTGGCGGAATCATAACGACAGTGCAATTCAATAATGTCACCCTGTTCATTTTTAATCATCTCGTCACAGCGAATCACATAGCCGTTACGCAGGCGCACTTCTCCGCCCTGCACTAACCGTTTGAATTTTTTATTCGGCGCAACTTCCAGAAAATCATTTTGATCAATAACAATTTCCCGTGACATGGGAATTTCACGGGTTCCCATGGATTCATCCTGCGGATGATTAGCGACGGTGAGCTGTTCCACCTGCCCTTCGGGATAGTTGGTGATAATGACTTTGAGCGGGTTGAGCACCGCCATGCGTCGTGGTGCATGTGCGTTAAGGTTTTCGCGCACACAGTTTTCCAGCACGCCCATTTCCACCGTATTGTCGGATTTAGTGACGCCAATGCGCGTGCAAAAATCACGGATCGCTGCTGCGGGGTAACCTCGCCGACGCATACCCGCAATCGTTGGCATACGTGGATCGCTCCAGCCCTCCACATGACCATCATCAACCAGCGCGGTGAGCTTGCGTTTGCTGGTGATGGTGTATTGCAAAGACAGGCGTGAAAACTCTATCTGTTGCGGATGACACGGTGTTTCCAGAGTATCAAGAAACCAGTCATACAAAGGCCGGTGGTCTGCAAACTCCAGCGTGCAGATTGAATGCGTGATGCCTTCCAGCATATCCGACAGGCAATGCGTGTAATCGTACATGGGATAAATACACCATGATTCACCGGTTTGATGATGCACCACGCCGTGACGAATACGGTAAATCGTCGGGTCACGCAAATTAATGTTAGGTGAGGCCATATCAATCTTGGCGCGCAGCACTTTGCTGCCATCAGCAAATTCACCGGCGCGCATTTTGGCAAACAGTGCCCGGTTTTCTTCCACGGAACGAGTGCGGTATGGACTGTCTTTGCCCGGCTCCGTCAACGTGCCCCGGTATTCACGCATGTCTTCTGCGCTCAGATCACACACATAAGCCTTGCCTTTTTCAATCAGCTGCACCGCAAAGCCATACAGTTGTTCAAAATAGTCCGAGGCAAAAAAGTGTTGTTTACCCCAGTCAAAACCCAGCCAGCGCACGTCTTCCTGAATGGATTTCACAAACTCCACATTTTCTTTATGCGGATTGGTATCGTCAAAACGCAGATGACAAGTACCGTTGTAATCTTCAGCAATACCAAAATTCAGGCAAATGGATTTGGCATGGCCGATGTGTAAATAGCCGTTAGGCTCCGGTGGAAAACGGGTGACCACCTTGCCATTGTTTTTGTTGGCGGCAATGTCATCGTCGATAATGTGACGAATAAAGTTGCTGGTGGTTGTTGATGTATCGCTGTCATTCATGGCGTCATGTTTATCCTGTATTCCCGGCACGTTTTTCAATAAGGGCCAGAGCTTTGTCAATGCGTCGCAGACAGGCATCTTTGCCAATCAATTGCAGGGTAATGTCTATGCCTGGTGATGCCGCACGCCCCACCACGGCAACCCGCAGAGGTTGCGCGACCTTGCCCATTTTTAATTCCAGTGCTTCGGAAACGGCTTCCACTGTGTGATGCAGGTTTTCTGTTGTCCAGTCGTTTAGTGCCGCCAGCGCTTCACGCATTTTTTCCAGCGGCTCTTTGGCCACCGGGCGCAAATGTTTTTTTGCCGCCTTCTCATCGTATTCATCAAAGTCCTGATAAATAAAGCGACTGATCTCGGCCATTTCCACCAGTGTCTGCGTCCGCTCCTGCTGCGCTTTGACCACCTCCAGAATATCCGGGCCATCGGCGGGATCAATACCCAGCGCACCCAGATGAATACCGAGATGGTGGGCGATATAGTCCGGCTCAGCATTAATAATGTACTGCTGATTCAGCCACAACAGTTTTTCACGATTGAACATAGACGCCGCTGCATTGACATCCTTGATATCAAACAGCTTGATCATTTCATCAATGGAAAACACTTCCTGATCACCATGAGACCAGCCCAAACGCACCAGGTAATTCAACAGCGCCTCGGGCAGAATGCCGTCTTCACGGTATTGCATCACACTCACCGCCCCGTGGCGCTTGGAAAGCCGTTTGCCGTCATCGCCAAGAATCATCGGCGCATGGGCATAAATCGGTGGCTCAACCCCCAGCGCGCGTAACAAATTGATCTGGCGCGGCGTATTGTTGAGATGGTCATCACCACGGATAACATGGCTGACCTCCATGTCCCAGTCATCCACCACCACGGTGAGATTATACGTGGGCGTACCGTCACTGCGAGCGATAATCAGGTCATCCAACTCACTATTTTGAATGACGACCTTGCCTTTGATCAGGTCGTTGATAACCACTGCGCCGTCGGTGGGGTTTTTAAAGCGGATGACCGGTTCGCCCCCCTCCGGCGCGTCAGTACGCAGACGGCAACGCCCGTTGTAACGCGGTTTTTCCTTTTTCGCCATGGCCTCTTCGCGCATGGTATCCAGCTCCTCGCGGGAGCAATAACAACGGTATGCCAGCCCCTTGTCCAGCAACTGTTGAATGACTTCTTTGTAACGGTCAAAGCGCTGCGTCTGATAAAACGGCCCTTCGTCATATTCCAGACCCAGCCAGGTCATACCCTCCAAAATGGCATTCACCGACGCCTCGGTGGAGCGTTCACGGTCGGTATCTTCGATACGCAACACAAACCGCCCGCCATGTTTTCGGGCGTGCAGCCAGGAATAAAGTGCGGTACGGGCACCGCCAATATGGAGATAGCCCGTGGGGCTGGGAGCAAAACGAGTACGCATTACAGTCCGGTTTTCCTTTGCCCATGAAGAGCCTGGCGGTAAAAAAGGAGGTATTGTACCAAGCTCCGGCAAAAAGGGGAGTTGCTGCTCTGCCGAACCCGGAATTTGACCTGACCGCGTCCAGCTCGTAGAATCTGCGCCCTCTTTTCGGAAAACCAACATCCGCACCGATTTTCCAGAACAGGGGCGATTAGCTCAGCGGGAGAGCACTGCCTTCACACGGCAGGGGTCGCTGGTTCGAACCCAGCATCGCCCACCATTTAAATCAATGACTTACACCGGTTTTTATGTTTTAGGTCACAATAGTTTTACACTGAAGCGCAACTCTAACTTCTCGTTGCAGACAGAGACAGGTAGTACCACTCCACACAATTCACCCATCCACAAAAAAGCCCCGTCGAAACGAGGCCTTCAGACCTACATTAAGGCAATTATCATTTGGATGCGCTACGCGCACGTTTAACCATATCAATTTGCATTTCAGTTGCCTTTTTTAAGACATCAGTATAAACCCGCTTTTTCTCTTTAGAAGATGCATTCCGAATAAAATCAGAAAATGGCGAAGATACATCCGTTATCACTTTCTTTTTTGATGAAAATAAAGACATTATTATTACCCTAAGCTCTACTGATCATAGCTTCAATATCGGCGCGAGTGTATTTTTCTGGAACATGATTGTCAATTTGATCGATATTTGCCTTGTACACTTTATGGGAGTTGTCATTGTTTTTTAACAATAAATCGACACTAACACCTGCCCCGTACTTTGTTTTCAGCCGATTTACGACTCTTCGTGCAGAAAAATATTGATCAATGAAATGCTCCGGCTCAATTCTACGCCCCTCTTCAGATTTTCGAGCCTTTACAAATTCCCACGCCAAGCACGGCTCTTGGTATACGTACAATATCTGCACCAACCGTCCTTTTTTCAATGAACGATCAACATTTTTTCCGCTACGTCGTAGTGAGACATTGTACCATCCAATAAAAAACTTTGCTTTTGCTTCAGAGCTAAATCGTGGATTTTTTCGACCAATATGGAAACTGCACCTTGAAATAGCCACGAATTATCACCTGTATAATCCTCAAACTCACTACGTAACTCATCCGGGTCAATACGAAGTACTTTAAGGTGACCTTGTGATAAGCGATCTATTAAGCTTTTTGATGCTTCCGTTTTGCCTGCGCCTGGTGACCCCGCCATAAACACAGACACAGGATCTTTTTCTGGCAGAAATGTATCTTTATCGGTAAACCGCCTTCCAATATCTTTCTTGTTTTCCTTGGCAAAAGCTATGGCTTTCTGTTTAATTTTTTCTTCGTCAGCAGATAGCGGCACTCACATTTTCCTTTCACATTTGGTCATAACGGCTTGAGAAGCCGTGCAGAAATCAGTTGACATTACTACTGGAGCAATCGACCAATCTTAATTCGATTTGTTTCAACCACTAAGTCAAAAGGAAAACCGATGCCCCCCTGACCATTGCTGTGCCACGTATTTTATGACAAATGGATAATCCTTCAAAACATTCAAAACCCATTCGGTAAAACATACGACCGTTTGACATCTATTTCAACCACTCACTGCGTTTGTACTTTTCCAGCCATCTTCAAAGTCATAAGGGTTTTGAATAAAACTTATGGAAGAGGAAAAAGAAACCGAAGTGGATCAAAAGGGAAAGCCAGTACGGGAAAGAAAGATTGGACTCTGTTTCTGACCACAGACCCCTCGATGGATTTAAGCAAAATATTGACTTCTCTAGGGAATTCTAGGGGATTTAAGTTTACTTCAAAGAGGCAAAACAACACCTGGGTTTCCTCAAGGAGCAGACATGGATGCTTGCATCTCACACGACCTCCATTCATCTGACTGCGATACGCTATTTAATGTTGCTGTATGCAAAACAGGAATGGTCATGACGGCAATTGATGATCGTATCGAAACGTTTTTTGTGCGAGCACTTCAGCTGGAGGTTTTAGCAATGGACAAGACAAAGTAGAATCACCTAAAAAAGGACCACACCATTCGGGTGCGGTCCTCGCAACATGAAGACACTGCACTTGCATCTTCACTTCCTCTCTCCCCTTCCCCTCCTTCATCATCCTTTAACCATTTATTCCGTCATGTAGAGTGTTCGTGAATACACCGGCTGCACAGGGCGGGCATTCGCACCGACGACTTGGGAGAACTGCTTTATTTGTTCATCAGAAACCTCAACAGGCGTTTTCAGCACTATCCATTCAATACCTTCGCTACAGGGCGGTATGGTAATCGAGCCTTTGAAACGATAGTAACTCCGATCCGTTGGCAGCAGGTCAATCGCATTGATATTCACCGAGGCTACTTTTCTCCTGTCACCTGATTGCTTCGGCATATGATTCCAGGCCTTTTCCAGCACGGCATTTTTCGTACCCGCTCTGACAAACACACCAAGCACCATGATTTTACCTTTGGCATTTTTATGTACCAGATGAATTTCCATGGGAAAGGTCTTACCATCGACCGTGTTTTCGCCAGGAGCGTGAAAGTGAAACTGTAACAATTCGTATTGTTCGCCACCAACAATAACATTGTTACTTTTGGCACGTTTTATCAGAACAGTATGCCCATTATGGAGAATTTCCAGACTGCCAGGTTTGTAATCAAACTGAATGGCGGGAAGGTTTTCGCTCTTTGCACCACTGATGTTGATGGGTGACTGTTCCTTACCACTGCCGCAAAGCTTGAATTCCTGGCTCATATCAGCCCAATGCTCGGGACCATTAGGGCCAGTGTAACTCCAGGGAACATTGCCTGCGATGACAATCATGGGTGCAGAAACAATAATGGCAGCAAAAAAAACGGCCATTGTTACAAATTTTGTCATTTATTCTCTCCTTGATTCATTGACGGCTCAACAAGAAGAACCCTGATCCATTTACCATAAAACGTAAAAATTAAGAGGGTTCTGTATATTTATACACATCATAGAAATATCCCAAATACCGGGTTATATCAATTGGGACAAGCCCCGGGGAAAACACATATAAATCCTGAAAACACAGAGAAAACTGAAAGCGACAAGCTCAAGAAACAAACGACCCTGCAGCAGGCTGAAAGAGGTCTTAACATCAATAAAAAACGGGAAGAAACACTCTTTTTACCCCGAAAACAAACTCCGGGTTATCAGTCGCTCATAGGGGGAAATACACCAGCATAGCCATTCAACTGCGGACTTTGGGTTTAACTATTTTTCATTCAAGCCAATGAGACAAGATGTGATTCTCAGGAAGAGCATAGCCGTCAGGCTAAGCCCTACCCGGAAAGGGAGTAAAGCTGGATATTACCGGTTTTTTATTCTGCTCTATTCAATACAGGGTAAAAAGGTAGGGTGGAACAAGCGCAGCGGTTCCACCAATGGGCGATAAGAAGCAATAAATGGCGACTCAAGGTGGACATCGAAGCTGATCAAACCTTGATGTTCCTTTCCCGCTTGGTGGAACCGCTGAGCTTGTTCCACCCTACCCGGCTTAGCCTGATGGCTATGGGGGAAAGGAAGAGGAAAACGGGAAAATGTATTACATCAATCCCTAAATTTTATTTGTGGTAATAGTCTCAATCAATGCACAGCGGGTATCATCTGTTTCACTCGCCTGGCATTGTGTGAGCAAACTGTCCAGCGCACCATGCATGGCATTCAGATCGGTAATCCGTTCCTCTATTTTTCTCAGCTTGATCTGCGCCAATTGTTGCACTTGCTGACAATGGCCATCACCCAGTTCGAGTAATTCCTGGATCTCCTTGAGCGTAAAACCCAATTGCTGGGCTCGTTTGATAAAGCGCACACGCAAAACATATTCTGCGGGATAATGTCGATATCCCTGGGTTGGTTTGGGCGGCTCAATGACAAGTTTCAGGCGTTGATAATACCGAATAGTCTCGACGTTCACCTCCGCCGCTGCCGCCAATTGACCAATAGTGAAAGTTTTTGTTGACATCTTAGCTCATCGGTCTTAACCGGCACAGCAAGAGAGCTGTGCTATATCTTTACTGAAGATTTGCGCGCAAAGCTTCAGTCCTTCTACCATAGTCAGATAGGGAAACAATTGCCCGGCCAGATCCTGAATGCTCATGCCATTGCGCATTGCCAGTGCCGCGCTCTGGATAATTTCACCGCCCTCGGCCGCCAGCACCTGACAACCAAGAATACGACCAGTGTCTTTTTCCGCCACCAGTTTGATAAAACCGTTTTTTAACTCAGATTTATTCATATTGACCAGAGCACGCGGTACATTTTCCAGGCCTAATGTGCGGCTTTCCACTGCCAGACCCTGTGCTGTCGCTTGCTGCACGCTGAGTCCCACAGTGCCAATTTGCGGATGGGTAAAAATCACAGCAGGCATGATGGACAAATCCAGAGCCTCATTGCCACCCGTCATGTTGCGGGCAGCACAGGTACCCGCCGCCGCCGCAACATACACAAATTGCGGTTGATGGGTGCAGTCACCTGCGGCATAAATATGCTTTACATTCGTGCGCATGTGGTCGTCTGTAATGATAGCACCCTGCGCATCGGTTTCCACACCGGCCGTATCCAGTGCCAGCGCTGTAATATTAGCCTCTCGTCCTGTTGCAACAAGTAACTGATCCGCACAAAACTCACCATTATTTGTCACTAGTGTAAATTGTTGACCATTATGGCTCACGGCATTCGTCACAGTATTTAATACAACGTTGATACCTTCGTCAGCAAAAACCTGTTGCAAACCGGCACCAATGACCGGGTCTTCTTTTGACAAGAGCGTACTGCGTGCCAGTATGCTCACTTTGCTACCCAGATAACGAAAAGCCTGCGCCAGTTCCAACGCCACTACTGAGCCACCCAGCACAATGAGATGTTGCGGAATGGTGTCTGCCACCAACGCTTCGGTGGATGTCCAAAATGGTGTGTCAGCCAGACCCGTGATGTCAGGCACAGCAGCACGGGCACCCACTGCCAGCAAAACACGATCAGCCCGCACACGCTGTTCATCGCCACCGGAGCGCGTGACGAGTAACGTATTGGCATCCTGAAAACGGGCCATACCACGCAACAACGTAATGCCGGGATTATTTTCCAGAATGTGTTCATATTTGGCGTAACGCAGTTTTTCGACCCATTCCTGTTGCTGGGCCACCATGGCTGGACGATCAATGTCCGGTGTATTCAGCGGAATACCGGCCATGGCATGATGACCTTGAAGATGAGCAATGTGTGCCCCACGAATAAAAATCTTTGACGGCACGCAGCCGGTGTTAACGCAAGTACCGCCGATGACTTCACCACCCTCGATGAGGGTGACCTGTGCGCCTTCTTCAACCGCTTTAATCGCCGTTGCAAAGGCTGCGGAACCGGTGCCCACAATAGCGATGTGCAACCCCTTATTCCTGGCACTCACTTTCCCGGCGCTCATTGTTTGGGCCGCGAGGGATAACCCGCCTGCGTTGTGGCGAAGGTCAGATCGTCTACTTTTACTTTGGCGGGGTCATAAGTGACCGTCGCCCAGCCAATACCGTCACCTTCGTATTCGGCATTCACATCACTCACCCCATCGATTTTTCGCAGCGCTTTTTTTACGGTGATGGGACACATGCGACAAGTCATATTGTCTACAGACAGGGTGACCGCTTTTAACTCATCGGCCAGTACCGCAGTGGAAGTCAGCAGCACCCCGGCAATCGCCAGCAGCAGAATAGAAAATACATTACGCATACCTTACCTCGAAATTAAAGAAAGAAATTACAAAGAGTTAACGAAACAACTTAATCTAATATCTTTTATTCCGGCAGTTTTTAATCCAATAACCAAGGCCCATACCAGGGGAAACTCATCACAGCCAAAACAAAAATACTGACCAACCAGAGGATGATGCGTTGCCTGCGCAAGTTGTCCGGCTGGGCACAGGGCTTATCCACAGCACAGGCCTGAGGAACCCTGTACAGTTTGCGAAAAGCCAGCCCGAGAAAAATCAAGGTAATGCCCATAAAAACCGGTCGATATGACTCCATGGCACTGAGATTACCAATCCAAGAACCGCTGACACCCAGCGTCAGCAATATCAACGGTCCAAGACAGCAAGTGGAAGCTGCAATGCCGGCGACAACGCTGCCAATCATCGTGGTAACGGGTGAAGTGCTCACTGATTGCTCCATCATTATTAACTCTGATGGAAGCAGCTTAGACCCCGTACCCTGCAACGGAGTCAAGCAGTATCAGAATGTGCTGCGCGACGGGAACAAAACCTGAAAATGATCGATTTCCCGTGCAGCGCTGTAATGAATCCTGGCCATAGAAGAATCGCCGTTAATGGTATATTTGTACGCTCTCTTCATTCCACGAGCCGCGTTAAAATGCCATTCGCCCTTGCCCGATGACGACTGCCGACACCAGGAGCATGATGCGAAACAACGTCCTGATAATCCTAAATTCCGCAGTTGACCGCTTATAGGATGTAATAACACATTGCTAAACATGGTGTTTTGAATTTCTGGCGGGCTCCTTGTTGCAAGATAATCAAGACAGTTGAGATTCATTCGATTTTGTTTGTGCTCTCGTTACCACATCCTCGGTAATACTACTTAAAAAACCTGAAAACTTTTTACCCAGGTTCTTTTTTTCAACGTGTTTGACACTATAAATATCCGCCTGAGAAACACGATCCAATAAATAATCATCACTGGTTTTCAAATCATCCACCAAAGCCAACTCTTTTGCACGGATGCCAAACCAATATTCACCGGTCGATATCTTTTCAATATCCACAACGGGTCTTTCCTGTTTAACGAAATTTTTAAACAGATCATGCACATCATCGATATCTTCTTTAAATTTATTCCGCCCCTGCTCAGTATTTTCACCAAACAGGGTCAAAGTACGTTTATATTCACCTGCCGTAATCATTTCAAAATCAATATCATGCTTTTTAAGCAATCGATTAAAATTTGGGATTTGCGCAACCACCCCAATTGAACCCACTATCGCGAAAGGCGCAGCCAGAATATGGTCAGCAACACAAGCCATCATATATCCGCCACTGGCGGCAACCTTGTCCACAGAAATAGTCAGGGTGATCTCTTTATCCTTGATTCGCTTGAGCTGGGATGCTGCCAATCCGTACGTATTAACCATGCCTCCCGCACTACTGACCCGGACAAATACTTCATCATTTTTTTCTGCCACCATTAAAATGGCCGTAATTTCCTGGCGCAATGATGTCACCGCAGAGGCTTTGATATCACCATCGAAGTCCAAAACAAAGATCCGTTTTTTATCTGGATCCTGCGGTGTTTTTTTCTCTTTTTTAATTTTTGCTTTTTTCTCTTTTTCCAGTTTTTTTATTTCATCGTCGTTAAGCAGTACGGTTTTCATCATCATACTGACATCATCATACTGGTCGTTTAAGCGGGTGATTTTTATCCGTTCATCAGGTTTATCTTTGTTTTTTGCTATTACACCAACAACCGTAATAACCACCACCAGAATCGCCGCCACAATGGTCAATGCCTTGGCGGCAAACATCCCGTACTCTGTTAAAAATTCCACCGACTACCCCTTTATATTCAATTTTTACACGCCTGGCTCAGCACAGTTTTAACCTGATTTCTGCAAGTGCCCGCACTCGCGGAATTCAGGTCAAATGTATTGCAGTGAATTGTACCATCATAGTACTGGCACTGCCCTGGGGCGGACGTTGATTTAGCCAAACGGACAACCGCCCGCCAGGTGTCAATAGCGGACAGCCGAAGATTCAATGAAAGAGATTCACCGAAGTTTCATATGATAAAGCGATGCAGGCATAATTGCCGGAAGCCGCTCAGGATATACCGGCACACACCACCGACCGGACCCATCATCTCCGGTCAGCAATCTGATGACCCACACCACTAAAACAGTTTATCCGGTCCCAACAGCCAGAGACCGATTTCACCTTTTCGTGCATGTATGACATAGCCTTTGAGGTCTTCGCTCTGGAAACGCTTTTGTTGTTTCTCTGGCAATCCCACCTCCACCAGCGTACCGGGTGGAAATGGCATATCATCAAGCCGTGCAGCTATTCCTTCCCGGCTGACATCATGCACTTGTGCATTAACACGGCCATGGCGGGGATTGCTGAGGATGACATCAAAACTATCATTGTTTCGGGGATAACACCGATGTTCCATGTCCGGCCTCCCCTGACTCAATCAGACGATCAATCAACGCCTCGGCTTCCAACCAGTCATCAACAGGTGAATTGTTAACGAAGCCATGGCGTTCAGCAATATAATAGGAGGCCTCCGCAATCATCTGGCGACGATAATCCGAATCGATTTTTTGCGTGAAGGCACTACCGGCAGCTCGTTGTGCTGCGGGTGTATCGCCTGTCGATTTTTTGGCGTTCGTCGTTGATTTCTTGCTGGTGGTTTTTTTGCCCGTTGTCCTCTTGCCTGTCGTCCTTCCCGCAGTAGCCATACCCCTGCTCCTTTGCGTTGTCTTGGTCAGAGAAAATATAGATTCCCATTTTGCAACTTACAAGCTCTACAGCATAAATAATTTGTAAAAAGTATCTCCGGCATGCAAAAAAATATCGGGGACACTTATTCAGCGTTAGATACTGATTTGGAATTGGCCTGTCGCGCTTGTCGATAAAGTGCCAGATATTCCTGTGCGCTGTTTTGCCAGGAGAAATCATGCCGCATTCCTGTGCTTTGCAATTGCCGCCATTGTGTTTTGTTGCGATAACGCCGCAAAGCCCGTTTGATCGCTTTTAACAAGGCCAGACTGTCATCTGTACTGACAATAAAGCCGTTGGCGGTGCCGTTGGCCAGAGTTTTGGCGCTGGTATCGGTCACTGTATCCGCCAGTCCGCCCACATTGCGCACAATGGGCACAGTGCCATAACGCAGGCTGTACATTTGGTTAAGACCACAAGGCTCAAAACGGGAAGGCATCAGGTACATATCAGCACCGGCTTCAATACGATGCGCCAGGGTTTCATCGTAACCGATGCGAATGGCCAGTTTATTGGGGTATTGTTTAGCCAGTGTTACCAGTCGTGCTTCCAAAGCCTGCTCACCACTGCCCAGCAAAACAAGTTGCAGCGGCAGTTTCACAAGGGCCGGAATGGCGTCGATAATAATGTCGATACCTTTTTGTGTGACCAGTCGGCTGACCAGACCGATCAACGGCGTATCCGGTTTTTGCGATAGCCCCAGCGCGGCTTGCAGTGCCTGTTTGTTGGCTTGTTTGCCTTTCAGGTTATTGGCGTCGTACTGTTTTTCCAACAGTGGATCCGTGGCCGGATTCCATTCTTCTGTGTCAATGCCATTGAGGATGCCGCTCAATACAGTGCTGCGATGGCGCAACAAACCATCCAGCCCGTTACCATATTCAGCCGTCTGTATTTCACGGGCATAGCCGGGGCTGACGGTATTAATACGGTCAGCAAATACCAGCCCTCCTTTGATGAACGAAAGCTGTCCGTGGAATTCCAGCGCATGGTGACTCCACCAGCTGGCAGGCAGACCCAGCTGCTGCAAACAGTGCGCGGGAAACAACCCCTGGTAGGCAAGATTATGGATGGTGAATACGGTAGCGGGGCGTTGTGCAAAACGCTGTGCAAACCCGTGCACAGAACTTTGTGCCGATAATTCCAGTAATGCGGGTACCAGACCGGTTTGCCAGTCATTGCAATGCACAATGTCCGGTACCCAATCCAGCCCGGCCTGATTCAATGCCAGGCGGGTAACGATACGGCTGAATAACGCAAAGCGTTCAGCATTGTCGGCCCAGGGTTCACTGTTACTGTCGAGGTAAGGATTGCCGGGACGGTCAAAATAACCGGGGGCATCCACCAGCCAGACTTTCAATGGGCTGTCAGCTAGCTGTCCTTCGCGCAGGGTGACGGTATCCGTACCTTCGGAAAATTGTGCGAGAATTTTCGTTTCACCCAGCTGCCCAAGCGCCACAGCATAGGCCGGTATGATCAATCGTACATCAAGCTGTAAATCCAGTAACGCGCGCGGCAGACTGCCCGCCACATCGCCCAGGCCACCGGTTTTAATCAGCGGGTAGGCTTCGCTGCTGACAAACAGAATACGCAAACCCGAACTCAACCTGAATGACGCGGCTGTAACACCACCGCCGCCAGTGGCGGCAAGTCCAACTGGATGGAACAGGGACGTCCCATCCAGGGAATGGTTTCGGCATTGATGCCACCCGCATTCCCTTTATTGCTGCCACCATAATGCCCGGAGTCCGAATTGAGCACTTCGGCATAGAAGGTATTGTCGGGTACGCCAATGCGATAACCACTGCGGGGCACGGGGGTAAAATTAAGAATCACAATCACATGTTCGTCACCGTCACGGCGCAGAAAAGAAAGGATCGACTGATCGGCATCATGGCAATCAATCCACTCAAATCCTTCTGTTTCAAACTCGTGCTGATACAGTGCAGAAGTATCCCGGTATAAATGATTCAGATCACCAATCAACTGCTGCACGCCCTCATGCAAGGGATAGTCAGCCACATACCAGTCCAGTGTCTGATCAAAATTCCATTCGTCTCCCTGGGCAAATTCATTGCCCATGAATAACAGTTTTTTACCGGGATACAGAAACATGTAGGTGTACAACAGTCGCAGGTTGGCAAAGCGCTGCCACTCATCACCGGGCATTTTGTACAGCATGGATTTTTTGCCGTGTACCACTTCGTCATGGGAAAACGGCAACATGAAGTTTTCGCTGAACGAATACAACAAGCCGAAGGTTAACCGGTCATGATGATAATGTCGGTGTATCGGGTCTTTGCTCAGGTAATCCAGTGTGTCGTGCATCCAGCCCATGTTCCATTTCATGCTGAAACCCAGGCCACCCAGCCAGGTGGGTCGGGTCACCTGCGGCCAGGCGGTGGATTCCTCGGCGATGATCATGGTGCCGGGCTGACGCTCATGGGCCACGATATTCAGCTCACGTAAAAACTCGATAGCCTCCAGATTTTCATTGCCGCCATAAATATTCGGCACCCAGTCATCAGCCTCCCGTGAATAATCCAGATACAGCATGGAAGCCACGGCATCCACCCGCAGGCCATCGATATGGAACTCCTCTAACCAGAACAAGGCACTGGCCAACAGAAAGTTTTTCACCTCGTTACGACCAAAATTATAAATCAGTGTACCCCAGTCACGGTGCTCGCCCCGGCGCGGGTCTTCGTGCTCGTAAAGGGCGCTGCCATCGAAGCGGGCCAATGCAAAATCATCTTTGGGAAAATGTGCCGGTACCCAGTCCAGCAATACGCCAATGCCCTGCTGGTGACAAAGATCCACAAAATACCGAAAATCATCGGCCAGCCCAAACCGGCGGGTCGGAGCAAAATAACCGGTGGCCTGATATCCCCAGGAAGCATCCAGCGGGTGTTCGGTAATAGGCAATAATTCGATATGGGTAAAACCCAGGCGGGTAACATAATCGACCAGTTGACGCGCCAATTCCCGATAATTGAGAAACTGCCCTGCCTCATCCCGCTGCCAGGAACCCAGATGCACCTCGTAGACAGAAAGAGGCCGATGCAGCCAGTCGGTGGATTGGCGCTGCTGCTGCCAGACTGTGTCCTGCCAGTCATAGTCTGCTTTGCGGCACACAACAGCCGCAGTATCGGGACGCAATTCGTATTGTTGCGCATAGGGATCAGTCTTGGTGAGCAGTTGACCACTGCTCCGGTTGCGCAATTCAAATTTGTACAGCGCACCGGATTGCAATTCGGGAATAAACAGCTCCCAGACACCGCTACTCCCCCGGGAACGCATAGGATGGCTGCGCCCGTCCCACTGGTTAAAATCACCCACCACACTGACCCGCTCCGCATTGGGTGCCCAGGTGGCAAACAAAATGCCCCGGATGCCCTCTACTTCATGCTCATGCGCACCCAGCACCCGGTACAAATGCCAATGGCGTCCTTCGCCAAACAAATGCAGATCAAACTCGGCCAGTTGTGGTCCGAAACTGTAGGGATCGTGTTTGACATGCAACTGACCGTGACTATCTTTCCAGTGCAGCGAATAAAAACGGGGAATGGTTTCATCTGAACCACTCCAGCTGAACAGATCGGTATTACCCCGTCGTTGCATGAGAGGACCGTCAGCCCCCAGACGTATTTCCTGACAATGTGGCTGAAACACACGAATGGTGTCCTGTTGGCCGGAACCATGCCGACCTAACACCATAAAGGGATCATGGTGTCGGGCATCGATGATTTTTTTCTCATCGACAGACAAGGTAACAGCAGTTTTATCAAGAGTCTTCGTCATAGTGTCTATTGTACGCCAGTTAATACAGCAATGTTGTCCCTGCTCTTCATCAGAGCTGCTACGCTTAAGAAGTGTAGGTACCAGTAACACAATATCCAGCGAGTTGTGAAAATGTTTTTATCAACACCGCTCTTTACCATGAAGCATTCACCCGCTGAATAAATGAAAAATGAATAAAAAAAGAAAGCATACCCCCGTTAAATCTATGCTGAACAGTAACCACGACACCCCTTTTCGACAAGGAGAACCTATAACACCATGAGTCATTCACCCCGTTTTGTCAGTCGTCTGACACGAGACACCCTGGCTCTTATTCTGGCAGGTGGGCGTGGTTCACGCCTGAAACAGTTAACCGAGTGGCGCGCCAAACCGGCGGTACCGTTTGGCGGAAAATTCCGCATTATCGACTTCCCGCTGTCCAACTGCATCAACTCCGGCATTCGGCGCATCGGGGTACTCACCCAATACAAAGCCCATTCACTGATTCTGCACATCCAGCAAGGCTGGGGACACTGGCGTGGTGAATTCGGCGAATACGTGGAACTGTTACCTGCCCAGCAACGCATTGCAGACTCCTGGTACGCAGGCACCGCAGATGCCATCTATCAAAACCTGGACATTATCCGCGCCCATAATCCCGACTATGTACTGATTCTTGCGGGTGACCATATTTATAAAATGGACTACGGCCCAATGCTCGCAGCCCATGCGGAAAACGAAGCCGACCTCACCGTGGGTTGTATCGAAACAGACCTGGAAATGGCACAAGCCTTTGGCGTCATGGGTGTGGATGACGACCATCGCATCCGCACTTTTACGGAAAAACCCGAAAACCCTGCTCCCATGCCCGGCAACCCGAACAAAGCACTGGCCTCCATGGGCATCTATATTTTCAACAGAGCCTTCTTGTTTGAACAATTGATTAAAGACGCCGACCTGGCAAAGTCCGCCCATGATTTCGGCAACAACATCATCCCCTCACTCATCGACAAATATCGGGTATTCGCCTACCCTTTTCTGGACGCGCAAAGTGGTATGCAAGCCTACTGGCGGGATGTAGGCACTGTTGATGCCTTCTGGGAAGCCAACCTGGAATTGATTGGTGTTGTACCGGACTTAAATCTGTACGATGCCGACTGGCCCATCTGGACCTATCAGGAACAGGCACCGCCCGCCAAATTCGTCTTCGATGATGATGACCGGCGCGGCATGGCCGTTGACTCCATGGTCTCCGGTGGATGCATCGTCTCCGGAGCCGTAGTGCGACACTCGCTGCTGTTCTCCCATGTGCATGTGGAGTCCTATACCAAAATCGAAGACTCAGTAATACTGCCCCATGTAAGAATCGGGACGCATTGCCGCATTCGCCGGGCGATCCTGGACAAAGGCTGTCAGATTCCCGCAGACACGGTTATCGGTTACGACGCAGTGGAAGACGCCAAACGGTTTCATGTTTCGCCCAACGGCATCGTGCTGGTCACACCTGATATGCTCGGACAGGAATTACACCGGGTGCGCTGAAAAAAAGGAGGGGGTAATGATGACTTTAACAGTAGGGTGGGCATTGCCCGCCAATCATACTGGTTCAACCCGCAATGGTGGGCAATGCCCACCCTGCAAATAAGAAAGCGAAAAACCACCGAGCGCGTCCCTGACTCACCATTAAATCGCCAAACTGGAACCACCCATCGTGCCCAACAAACAAAAACTCAAAGTCGTGCTGTACTGGCACATGCACCAGCCGGAATACCGTGACCAGCGCAACGGCGAATATTACTTACCGTGGACTTACCTGCACGCCATCAAAGACTACGTGGATATGGCCGCCCACCTCGAAGCCGTACCCGGCGCGCGCGCAGTCATCAACTTCGTCCCCACCCTGCTGGAACAAATTGACGACTATGCCCAGCAAGTACAACATTTTCTGCACAACACCGGCAGCATAAAAGACCCCCTGCTGGCCGCCCTCGCCGAACCCGTACTGCTTTCCGCCACAGACCATCGCCTGCGTCTGATCAAAGAATGCCTGCGTGCCAATCGCCGCCATATGATTGACCGCTTCCCGGCCTATGCACAGCTTGCCACCATTGCTGACTGGCTGCTCAATCACCCGGAAGCCATGGTATACACCAGCGAACAATTTTTTATTGACCTGCTCATGTGGTACCACCTTGCCTGGCTGGGCGAAACCGTGCGCCGCACTGACCCCCGCGTCAAACGGCTGCTGGAGCAAAAATCAACGTACAGCCTGACAGACCGTCATGAACTACTGAGCATTATTGGTGAACTGCTGTCCTCACTCATTGGCCGTTACCGCACACTGGCAGAACGCGGCCAGGTAGAATTATCAGTAACCCCTTACGCCCACCCCATCATGCCAATCTTACTGGATATAAAATCAGCTAAAGAAGCCATGCCCGATGTTGCCCTGCCCTCCCTGCAAACCTACCCCGGCGGTGACGAACGGGTACGCTGGCACCTGACGCGCGGGCTCGAAGTTTTCAAACATTACTTTGGATACACCCCGCGTGGCTGCTGGCCCTCGGAAGGCAGCCTGAGCGAAGCCACACTGCAACTGCTGGATGAATATTCATTTGACTGGACCGCCAGCGGCGAATCCGTACTGCGCAACAGCCTGCATAAACCCGCCGAAGACAACGGCCTGTGTGGTGATGCCAGCGTCCATCACACATACCGTCTGCATGACACAAAAACGACCCTTTTTTTTCGTGATGATGGCCTCTCTGACCTGATCGGATTTACCTATGCCGACTGGAAAGCCGATGACGCCGTTGCCAACCTGCAACATCACCTCGAAAACATTGCCGCCGCCTGCAAAGACCAACCCGACAGCGTGGCATCCATCATCCTCGATGGCGAAAATGCCTGGGAATACTACCCCGAAAACGGCTATTACTTTCTTCGTACTTTGTATGAAAAACTGTCCACACACCCCGACCTGGAACTCACCACCTTCTCGGACTGCCTCGACGCCAACATCACCCCCACCGAACTCCCCCGCCTCGTCGCTGGCAGCTGGGTCTACGGCACCCTCTCCACCTGGATTGGCGACACCGACAAAAATACCGGCTGGAACATGCTCGGCGATGCCAAACAAGCCTTCGACCGGGTACTGGCCAGCGGCAAACTGAATACAGAACGACAAGCCCAGGCCGAACACCAGCTAGCGATTTGTGAAGGCTCGGACTGGTTCTGGTGGTTTGGTGATTACAACTCCGCCGAATCCGTAGAATGTTTTGAATACCTGTACCGCAGCCACCTGGCCAACCTCTACCACCTGTTAGGTGAAACACCGCCCTCCTACCTGTCGCAGGTATTTTCCCACGGCAGCGGCCAACCCGCCATGGGCGGCACCATGCGCCCTGGCCAAGCATCCGACTAAACATTGCAAGGAACTGCTTCATGTTAGAGAAAAGAACCGCATCCGGTAGCTGGCCATTCCAACATCGCCGATGCAGCGGTTTATTATTACACCCCACCTCCCTTCCCGGTGAACTAAGCGCAGGCGACATGGGCCACAACGCCTACCGCTTTATCGAATTTCTGGCCGCCAGCGGCATACGCATATGGCAAATGCTGCCCCTGGGCCCCACCCATGAAGACGGCTCTCCTTATCAATGCCTGTCAGTCCATGCAGGCAACCCCCTGCTCATCAGTCTGGACTGGCTGGTGGATCGCGGCTGGCTGCACAAACCCCGATACCCCGCAAACATCAATGCCAGCGACACCTGGCGGCGCGACTGCCTGCGCCTCGCCCGCAACGGATTCGACACCAGCACAGACGCATCAACACAACAAGCCTACAGCACATTTCAAACCGAACACGCCCACTGGCTGGAAAACTACGCCCTGTACATCGCCCTGCGCCGGGAACAAAACCAACAAGCCTGGTGGGACTGGCCGGAAGAAGAACGGGACCGCACACCCGCCGCAATGGAAAAAGCCAAACAACGCCTGGCGCAGGAAATTGACCAGGTACTGTTTGAACAATTTATATTTTTCAGCCAATGGCACGAACTCAAAAACTACGCTCACCAACATGGTATCGCCCTGTTTGGTGACGTCCCCATCTTCGTCGCCCACGACAGTGCCGACGTATGGGCACAGCGCGAATACTTCTCCGTAGACACCCACGGCAAAGCACAAACCGTCGCCGGCGTACCACCGGATTACTTCTCCGCAACCGGACAATACTGGGGAAATCCACAGTATCGATGGGACAAACTGCAAGAAGACGGCTTCACCTGGTGGGTTGAACGCCTGCGCACCCAGCTTGCCTTGTTTGACCTGCTGAGAATTGACCACTTCCGGGGCTTCGAAGCCTTCTGGGAAATACCCGCCGATGCAGAAACTGCCATAGAAGGTCACTGGGTCAAAGCACCGGGAGAAGCCCTGCTGCGCACCTTACACGCCGCCTTTCAACGCCTGCCGCTAGTGGCCGAAGACCTCGGCATCATCACCCCGGAAGTCGAAAAATTACGACAAACATTCAAACTGCCCGGCATGAAAATTCTGCAATTTGCCTTTGATGGCAATGCCGACAACCCCTATCTCCCCCACAACCATCAAACCCACAGCGTGGTCTACACCGGCACCCATGACAACGACACCAGCCTGTCATGGTATGAAAACCTGTCACTGGATGAACGTCAGCGACTCAGAGATTATCTCGGCTTTGACGTAGAAGCCAACATGCCCTGGCCACTGATACGCTGCGCCCTCGCCTCCGTCGCCGACATGGCAATCCTCCCCATGCAAGATGTACTGGGACTGGGTGAAGGCAACCGCATGAACCTGCCCGGCACCATCGACAACAACTGGCGCTGGCGTTTTCAGTGGGCGCAACTGCCAACCACACTGGCCGAACAACTGCGTCACCTGAATGTGCTGTATGGTCGGTGTGGGCATGGGGAATGAGGCATTAATAAATGCGTTTTGTCTCTTTCGCTTCAAATATGACACGAAGGTGATTTTAAGAATTACATTTGAGCAATGATAACATATACGTTATGTTCCTGTCATGAAATGGAACATAGGATATTACAACCTTAAACTTGAAAAAGAGATTCTGAAACGACCTGATGGCATTTTAGCCCGATATTTTCATCTAACTGACCTAATGCTTGAGTTTGGTGCCAATCTTGATATGCCGCACACAAAAGCGATTAATGATGGCTTATTTGAGCTACGAGTAAAAAGTAAAGAAGGAATTGAAGTTGGCAACTCAAAGAATGAAAGAGGTATTGAACGATGAGCCATAGTCAAATGAAAAAAAGGCATTAAAAAAAGCATCCGCCCGAAAGGAATACGAAGCATTAAAGCCTGAATTCAACCTGTTGCAAGAAATGCTAAAAGCACGTAATGATGCCGGATTAAGTCAAGCCGATGTGGCCGCACGCATGGGAACTAAACCACCTGCAATCACCAGACTTGAATCGTCATTAACGAGTGGCCGACATTCACCATCCATTGCCACATTAAAAAAATATGCAGAAGCTGTTGGCTGCCATTTAGAAATTAAGTTTGTGCATTGAATGATATGGATAACGCCACTATCGCACTTATTATTTCTGTACTAAGTTTTGTAGTCTCATTTTGGAATGTGTTCCGAGACAGAAGTCGGTTAATCGTAAAATCAAAATTCATAACAGCTCACCCAGACTATGGGCCAGACCGGATATGGTTCAAGGCGACAAATGAAGGAAGGAGGCCGATATATATTCGGACAATCGGAGGAAATCTAAGGAATCTTAGTGCGCACGGGTGGACGGGGACTCGTATCGGTAAAACTGATTTTGGTAAGAAACTTGAAGAAGGCCAGTTCTATGAAGCCTATTGGAAAGCCGGTGATATTTGTGCAGATGGCCCAGACTTTGAAGATGAATACGTTGATATTTGGCTCGAAGACTCGCATGGGAAAAGACACAAAGTTCCGAACTCAGACAAGTATATTCAAAAACTTAAAGCCTCCAGGGGCTGTTGAGTGAAGTGGCTCCCTACAACTGGACAACCTGAGGGGAAGTTAAGCTCTAACATGGATTGTCAAACAAGCTCAGGCAGCTTGTGAAACAGTTTGATATTGATAGTAAACCTCATCTGGGGTTAGGTTATCAAGACCTTGATGAAATCGTTCTCGGTTATACCACTCAAACCAATGGAGTAAACTTTGCTTCACCTCCTTTAAACTATTGAATGCTCGGGTATATAGGTGCTCATACTTCACGGTTCGCCAGAGCCGTTCAACGAAAATATTATCGCGATAACACCCCTTGCCATCCATACAGATCAGTATGGACACCCCCTTCCCTCTCCCTCGTTCCCACAGCACGGCAAATTCCATTCGCATTTATACCATTCTTTTTCAAAAAATCGTCTCTCATTGGGTATTTTTCACGTAAAACGGGTCTGTTTTTTATATCGGTTACACCGATGTATAAAAAACAAACAGAATTTGTGCGTCAAGGCAATATTAAAAGCGATTACGCCATAGTGTGCAGATTTATGAGATAACGTCCAGGCATGCCTTCCACCCTTCTTCCCGGCCTTCCCCTCAAGGGGAGAAGGGGAGAAGGGGTGAAATTCTGAATACCATTATTGACATCATGATTACACCATACGTCATTTGACGTATGCCCCTGTGCCACATGACGAATTCTACCCCGGTGTGTGCGTCTATAGACTCAGGCAACGTGAAGGTGGTTCGGGCAGTGCCTGTAACGGCTTTTACGTTGCCTGAATTTTTTTGACCTTTAACCGGCCCTTGGCCACAGGAAATCAGACATGCAAAAGAAAAATATCATTGGAACGTCGTTGCTGATGGGCAGCCTGCTTGCCGTTAGCGGCACGCCGGTTTTGGCGGGCGGTAAAATCGCTATTGACGATACCCGCTGGATCAGTGTCGGTGCGGGTATTCGTACTTCTATCGCGTCGGTGAGTGATGCCGCGCCGGATGGTAGCAGCGATGCCAGCAATTTTAATCTGGAAAACATGCGTTTATATATCTCCGGTCAGGCGACCAGGGATTTCAAGTTTTATTTTGGCACCGACAGAATGTGGGACGGTGAGTACGGTGTGCTGGATGCCATTATTCAGTATGAGCCCGGCAAGGCGTTTAATGTGTGGATGGGACGGATGTTGACGCCAGCTGATCGTATCGAGATGAACGGGCCGTTTTACAGTTTGACCTGGGGGCAATATACCGTGCCGCTTTATCCGTCTGATAATGATATCGGTAACGGTGCCAATGGCAGTGCGGGTACGTATGGTCGTGATGAGGGTGTGACCGTTTGGGGAACGCTGGACAAGTTCCAGTATGCGGTGGGCATTTTTGATGGTTATACCGGTGATGAGAATCAGAGCGATGCACCGCTGTTCGCTGCCCGCTTCGCTTATAACTTCCTGAATCAGGAAGCGAATCCCGGTTATTACACCAGCAGTACGTACTTTGGCAAAGCCGGTGATATTTTAACGCTGGCGATTTCTGCCCAGTCTCAGGATGACGGTTATGGCACGGTGGCCCAGTCCGGTTCGTTCACGGGGTATGCCATTGATGGTTTGTTTGAGAAGCCGTTGGGGGGTGGTGCTGCGGTAACCGTTGAGGCGGAATACAAGTCGTTTGATGTGTCCACTGATGCGGTAGCGCCGGTTTTTTCCATGTTTGATGGTGAAGCTTATTTTGCCAGTGCAGCGTACCTGCTCGGTAATACCGGTGGCTCGGGCATGTATCAGCCTTATGTGCGTTACACCGAGAACAGTCCTTCGGTGGGCGATAGCAGTTCTCTCACCGAGGTGGGGGTTAACTATATCGTTTCCGGCCAAAACCTCAAATTAAACCTGAACTTTACCAGCGGTGATGCCAATGCCAGCGGTAATAAGGCGGCGAACGATGTTGATGCCATTACCTTTGGCATGCAATTCCAGATTTAAGTCTCAGGAACAGGAGAGTCAATCATGATAAAAACAAAACTGAAAAAACTGGCGATTGCTGCTGCAATCACCACGGCCTCATTGGCCAGTACGGGTCTGGTCTGGGCGGAGGAGACGATCAAGGTGGGTGTATTGCATTCCTTGTCCGGCACAATGGCAATTTCAGAAACCACGCTGAAAGATACGATGTTGATGCTCATCGAGGAGCAGAATAAAAAAGGCGGGTTGCTGGGTAAAAAACTCGAAGCGGTGGTGGTGGACCCGGCGTCCAACTGGCCGCTGTTTGCAGAAAAGGCCCGTGAGTTGATTTCCAAAAACAAGACGGATGTGGTTTTTGGTTGCTGGACTTCGGTGTCTCGCAAGTCTGTATTGCCGGTTTTCGAGGAGCTTAACAGTATTTTATTTTATCCGGTGCAGTACGAAGGCGAAGAGTCTTCAAAGAATGTGTTTTATACCGGTGCGGCACCTAATCAGCAGGCGGTGCCTGCGGTGGATTATTTGATGAATGATATTGGTGTTAAACGCTGGGTGCTGGCGGGCACTGATTATGTGTATCCGCGTACCACGAATAAAATCCTCAAGGCTTATCTCATTGCAAAAGGTGTTAACGAAAAAGACATCATGATCAACTATACGCCGTTTGGTCATTCTGACTGGCAGTCTATTGTTTCCGATATCAAAAAATTCGGTAACACGGGCAAGAAGACGGCAGTGGTATCTACCATCAATGGTGATGCCAATATTCCTTTTTACAAGGAGCTGGGTAATCAGGGCATTTCTGCCGAGGATATTCCGGTGATTGCTTTTTCGGTGGGTGAAGAAGAGCTTTCCGGTCTGGATACCAAGCCGTTGGTGGGGCATCTGGCCGCGTGGAATTATTTCATGAGTGTTGAGTCGGATGAAAACGAGGAATTCATCGATGCCTGGAAGACGTTCATCAAGAATAAAGACCGTGTCACGAATGATCCTATGGAAGCGCATTATATCGGTTTTAATATGTGGGTGAAGGCGGTTGAGAAAGCCGGTACAACGGATCCTTCGGCAGTGCAGAAGGCGTTAATCGGTGTCAGTGTGCCTAATCTGTCTGGCGGTTATTCGGCAATGATGCCTAACCATCACATTACCAAGCCGGTGTTGATTGGCGAAATCCAGAAGGATGGTCAGTTTGATATTGTCTGGGAGACATCAGGCCTGGTGGCGGGTGATGCCTGGTCGGATTATCTGCCGGGTTCCGAAGACTTGATTGCTGACTGGCGTGCGCCGTTGTCTTGCGGTAATTACAATACCAAAACGAAAAAATGCAGTGGTCAAAATTATTGATCAATTCATTGTTTTGGCAGAGAGCGCTTTTACTCCTTCTCTCTTTGAGGGCTGAAAGTTTCACCGAGGGTAATTCTTGAACCCTCACCCTGCCCCTCTCCCGATTTTGGGAGAGGGGACCATTGGCCTTTTAACCTTTTAACGATAACCTGACTCCACCGGTTTTAGACGGTGGAGTATCCGCACAAGAATCAAATGAGGCATACATGCCGGTATCTGTCATAACAATTTCAGTGAAAAAGATATTTTCACTATTGCTGTTTTTTTTCATGTCTTTTTTCATGTTAATGGGCATGGCCCAGCAAGCTGTCGCCAGCGAGGTGCCCGCTGAACATTCACTGGAGGATGCCTGGAAAGCATTGAGCGATAAAAATTACACTAAAAAATCCGCAGCTATTAACGTTATTGCACAGCAAAACCCGCCTGAAGGCCGTCCGGCCATGAGAGCCATGCTGGAAGGGCAACTGTATTACGCCAAACGCGACAAGGCACTGTATATTCTGAAAGACGGTGAAAACCATTATGAATTCACGCCGTTGTTTGACACAGATTCGGCGTTTGAGCCCATCGTGCAGGAAAACAAACGGGGCTTTAAAAAAGTCAGGGTCAATAATCGTCTGCGCACTCAGATCCGCCTGTTGCTCGCCGTGATGCAGCTCAACCATGAAGATGCTGACATCAGGCTGGCCGCTGTGCAGGCGCTTTTGAAGAAACCGGATGCTGAAGCAGCGGATCTGGTGGAAAAGGCCATTGAGAAAGAAACCGACCCCCGGGTCATTACCAGCATGCAAACCCTGCTGGCCGTTATTCAGCTTGAAAATGGCAATGAAACGGCACAACTGGCAGCCATTAGCACGCTGGCCAACAGCCTCAACTCATCGGCCATGAATGCATTGATGGCCTATCAGCCACCCACTGATACATTAAAAAACAAAGCGCAGTCGGCCATACAAAAAATCAATGACAAGCGTGATTTATATGCAAAAGCGGAAACCATATTTTTTGGTTTGAGTCTTGGCTCGGTACTGGCGCTTTCTGCTATCGGGCTGGCCATTACCTTTGGTGTCATGGGGGTTATTAACATGGCCCATGGTGAGCTGATGATGATTGGTGCCTACACCACTTATGTCATTCAGCTGTTAATGCCCGATAACATTGCCATGTCCATTCTGGTGGCGATTCCGGCGGCTTTTGTGGTTTCGGGATTGGTGGGCATTGCCATTGAGCGCGGTGTCATTCGCCATCTTTATGGTCGCCCGCTGGAAACATTGCTGGCGACATTTGGTGTCAGTCTGGTGTTGCAGCAAACCGTGCGTTCAATTTTTTCGCCGCTGAATCGCAGTGTGGAAACACCGGAGTGGATGTCTGGTGCCTGGCAGATCAACGAGGTGCTGGCACTCACCTGGAATCGTCTTTATATCATCTTTTTTTGTCTGGCCGTGTTTATGGCGCTTATCGCGGTGATGAAAAAAACCTCGCTGGGATTACAGGTGCGTGCCGTGTCACAAAACCGCACCATGGCCCGCGCCATGGGGGTTCGTTCAAAATGGGTGGATGCCCTGACCTTCGGCCTGGGTTCCGGTATTGCCGGGCTGGCCGGTGTCGCGTTGAGCCTGCTCACCAATGTCGGCCCCAACCTGGGACAGGCTTATATTATTGATTCTTTCATGGTGGTGGTGTTTGGCGGTGTGGGTAATTTGTGGGGCACGCTGGTGGCGGGTATGACTCTGGGAGTGATCAACAAGTTAATGGAACCCTGGGCGGGTGCCGTGCTGGCAAAAATTCTGGTACTGATATTTATTATTCTGTTTATACAAAAGCGTCCCCGAGGGTTGTTTCCTCAACGTGGCCGGGCAGCGGAAGATTAACCCATGTTATTGATGAATGTTTTGAAAAATGACAAGCCCGGTCTTTGGCTGCTGGGTATTTTATTGGTGATCAGCATCGTCGTGCCGATTTTTAATTTGCTGGTGCCGGAGAGCAGTGCTTTTCATCTTTCCACGTATACCGTCACGCTGCTGGGTAAATATTTGACCTATGCCCTGCTCGCGGTCTCTGCCGATCTTGTATGGGGTTACCTCGGTATTCTTACCCTGGGTCATGCTGCCTTCTTTGCGTTAGGCGGCTATGTCATGGGCATGTATCTCATGCGTCAGATCGGTGAGCGCGGTGTTTATGGTGATCCCCTGCTGCCTGATTTTATGGTGTTTTTGAACTGGCAGGAACTGCCGTGGTTCTGGCAGGGCTTTGATCAGTTCTGGTTTGCAGCACTGATGATTTTGCTGGTTCCCGGTGTTCTGGCGTATGTGTTCGGTTATCTGGCGTTTCGCTCCCGTGTCACCGGGGTGTATCTGTCCATTATTACCCAGGCCATGACCTATGCCTTGATGCTGGCTTTTTTCCGTAACGAAATGGGCTTTGGCGGCAATAACGGCCTGACCGATTTTAAAGACATTCTGGGTTTTGATCTGCGTGCAGACAGTACCCGCATTGCACTTTTTCTGGCTTCGGCGGCGGCACTGGCTATCGGTTATGTGTTGAGTCGTATCATTGTCAGTTCGCGCCTGGGGCTGGCCAGTGTGGCCATTCGTGATGCTGAAAGTCGTAGCCGGTTTATCGGTTACCGGGTGGAAAATATCAAACTGTGGGTCTTTGTTTTTTCCGCCATGCTGGCCGGTATTGCCGGTGCGTTGTATGTGCCACAAGTCGGCATTATCAACCCCGGTGAATTTTCTCCGCTGAATTCCATTGAGCTGGTAATCTGGGTGGCCATTGGTGGCCGTGGCACGCTTTATGGCGCGGTCATGGGTGCCCTGTTGGTGAATTATTCCAAAACCTGGTTTACCGCTGCCCTGCCGGAAATATGGCTATACGCACTGGGCGCGCTGTTTATTCTGGTCACCCTGTATTTGCCCAAAGGCATTGTCGGGTTGCAGTTGCAGAGTTTGCGAAACCTGCGAATAGTGCGCATGGTGAAAAAAATGCGAGGCGTTAAAACATGAAAGCAATGCAGGCATTGCGCGAGTTCTCCCGCCGTGACCGGGTGTTTGATTTCCTGGTGCAGGCCGAACCCCCCGCACTTGATCTCAGCCATAACATTATTTTGTACCTTGAAGGCATTAATAAAAGCTTCGATGGTTTCAAGGCCATTAATGATCTTAACCTGTACATCGAGACTGGTGAGCTGCGTTGTATTATCGGCCCCAACGGGGCGGGAAAATCCACGATGATGGATATCATCACCGGTAAAACCCGCCCGGACACCGGTCGGGCCTGGTTTGGTCAGCGTCTGAATTTGCTGGACATGGATGAGCCGGAAATTGCCGAGGCAGGCATCGGGCGTAAATTCCAAAAACCTACGGTGTTTGAAAACCTGAGCGTGTTTCAGAATCTTGAACTGGCCATGTTGCAGGACAAGCGTGTCTGGCCATTACTGGTGGCACGGCTCAATAACCAGCAACGCGAACAGATTGACGAGGTGCTGACCATCATCGGCCTGAACCCACTGATACACAACCCGGCGGGAAAACTCTCACACGGGCAAAAACAGTGGCTGGAGATCGGTATGTTGCTGATGCAAAAACCGGCGCTGTTGCTGGTGGATGAACCGGTGGCAGGGATGACGCATCAGGAAATGGAACGCACCGCAGAGCTACTGACCTCACTGGCAGGCAAACACTCGGTGGTGGTGGTGGAGCATGACATGGACTTTGTGCGTTCCATTGCCCGCAAGGTAACGGTATTGCATCAGGGCAGCGTACTGGCTGAAGGCAGCATGGCCGATGTACAGTCTGACCCAAAAGTGGTGGAGGTTTATCTCGGTGAGTGATGCCAACATGTTAACCATTCGCGGTCTCAATCAGTTTTATGGGCAAAGCCATACGCTGTGGGATGTTGCGCTGGATGTGCCAACCGGTAAATGCACCTGCCTGATGGGACGTAATGGCGTGGGTAAAACCACCCTGCTCAGTTGCATTATGGGTGCCCTTCCCCTGGCATCCGGCGACATCGTTTATCGTGACATGCCCCTGCATACTCTGCCCATGGAACACCGGGCAAAACTTGGCATTGGTTATGTTCCCCAGGGACGACAGATTTTCCCCATGCTCACGGTGGAAGAAAATCTGCAAATCGGCCTGCCGGCCCGCCCTGACCGTGCACGTAAAATACCGGGGTTTATTTATGAACTGTTTCCGGTGTTAAAAGAAATGCGCCAACGCCGTGGTGGTGATTTATCCGGTGGCCAGCAACAACAACTGGCCGTGGGACGTGCTTTGGTGATTGATCCCAAACTATTGATTTTAGATGAACCGACGGAAGGTATTCAGCCCAATATTGTGGCAGAAATCGGTGACATTATCGGCAAGCTTAATCGTGAAATGGGCATGACCGTTTTACTGGTGGAGCAAAAACTGCCCTTTGTCAAAAAAGTGGCCGACCGGTTTTGCATTCTCGACCGGGGACGACCAGTGGCCAAAGGTGAAGTGGATGAACTGTCCAAAGCACTGATTAAAAAATATTTGACCGTCTGAACCTGGCATTACCACAGACTATATTAATCCACGGTTCTGACTTTTATAGTCTTTAATTTCTCAGCAAGACGACGGGCAAAAGGAATCAGGTTTTCATGTCCGATTTTTGTATATCTTGCATTGCTTTATACAACCGGGAGTGCAATTTTTTAAGCTCATTAAATTGAGTCCCGGTAAAATCAGTGAATAATATTCCTTGCAACTGAGATAGCCACTGCGAAAAAGACTCGGGATAATCTGCCAGAACAGACAACATTAAATCCGGATTTGTTATCAATGCTTTTGCCAGGAGGGGCGAAATTTCTCCCGTGCTTCCACCATCTCTTTTATACCAGATTTCACCTAATGTATTCAGAACAGGAATCAAAGAACTGTTCTCTCCCTTTTTTTGTACTAAAATTTCAATATCACTATAATTTTCATGCAACCAGTCAAGATTAATCCTGTTTTTAGAACCAGTTGCAAAAGCGGGATTTACAGCTAACAACATCACTATTATTATCAGGCATCTTGTGAACATAATTACATCCCAAAGTCATTAGTAATAATAACTTTAATTGACTTGGCGTTATTGATTCTGGAAAAAATCCCTTTCACTGCCGCGCGACCACTTGCGACGTAATACTGTTTATCATTCATTACCCCCCACAACAAACCAGGCATTAAACACCCCTCAGTATTATCGTGATAATTACCCGCATGAATTAGAGTTTTTGTTCTACCCGGAATATTCTGCAATTCAATGTTTATTGACACCATCAATCGTCAATTTTCCGATAGTGGTTTCACCATATTGTGTGATTCTGCTAATGCGAATAGTTGTCATAGATAAATTCCTTTTGTGAACACTCCACCAGCCAAAGCCGGGACAAACCACGACCCAATACATGATTCCGAATATATCATATCAAACATAGCCCCCTCCTCTTCCTGTTTGATTATGAGCAAAATTACCGCACTATCGTGAATATCACCAGTGCGCCATACGTCATTTAACGTATCCCCCTGTGCTACATGACGAATTCCACCCCGGTCAATGCGCTTGTAAACTTTTTGATTCGGGATGAACCCATAGAAGGCATTCAATCCGCTATCATGGCGGAAATTGGTGACATTATCGGCAAATTCAATCGTGAGTAGATTAAAGAGTATTTGACGGTATGAGCCCGGCACCCACAAAACAATCAGCTCCCCCTGTCAATACCACTGGCTGGCTGGCCCGGCTGATGCTGGATTTTGCGCAGATCAATTCGCGTACCCGGCTCAAAAACAACTATCACATTGGCCCATTGCGTGTGCAGCGTGCTTTTTATCCCGAAGGAAATCTGGCACATATTTATATTCTTCATCCGCCCGGTGGTGTAGTGGGCGGTGATCAGCTGCACATCACTCTGGATATCGCCCACAAGGCACAGGTGCTGTGTACCACGCCCGGTTCCGGCAAGTTTTATTTAAGTGCGGGTGAATGGGCATTACTGGAGCAGACGCTGCGCATTAAACCCGGTGCCAGTCTGGAATGGTTTCCGCAGGAGAATATTTTATTTGCCGGTGCCCGGTTGCGCGCCCGTACCCGTATTGAGCTGGAAGATGATGCAGTATTCATCGGCTGGGACATCACCTGCCTGGGTCGCCCCGGCAGTCATGAACGGTTTGAACACGGTGCGTTTGATGCCCGTCTGGAATTCTATCATAACCAGAAATTGTTACTGGTGGAGAGTCAGCGGGTATTGAATAAACACGCGCTGGATGCCGCCGCCGGTTTGCGGGGGCAGCCCATGCAAGCTGTGCTGTTGGCTTTTCCCTGTAATGAAAATCACCTTGAACAGGTACGTCATCAACTGACAAAAAACGGGGCATCGGTATTGAGCGGTGCCACACTCATTGATGGCTTGCTGGTAGTGCGTGCTTTGGGAAATAACAGTGAAATGTTAAAACAACAATTAACAGCAATATGGCAAACACTGCGACCGGCATTGCTTGACCGGCCTGCGGTATTGCCGCGAATATGGGCAACCTGATGACTGTTGTTTGTAGGGTGGGCACTGCCCACCATGGGTGTTACCTGAATATCCGAATGGATATCATTGGTGGGCAGTGCCCACCCTACGGGATTATTCTTTTCTGACAAAAGGCATAATGTATGGATTTAACCCCGCGTGAAAAAGACAAACTGCTGTTGTTCACCGCTGCCCTGCTGGCCGAGCGCCGGCTCGCGCGCGGCGTTAAGCTCAATTATCCCGAAGCCATGGCCTATATCAGCGCTGCCATTATGGAAGGTGCCCGCGATGGTAAAACCGTGGCTGAACTGATGAATGAAAGTCGTCACCTGTTAAGTGCGGATCAGGTCATGGACGGCATTGCGGAAATGATTGATGAAGTGCAGGTGGAAGCCACCTTTCCCGATGGCACCAAACTGGTGACCGTGCATCAACCCATTATTTCGTAACAGATCAGGAGCAAACCATGATTCCCGGCGAAATGACCATTTGTGAAGGCGATATCGAGATCAACAAGGGACGTGCAACCGTGAATGTGGAGGTCACCAACAGCGGTGACCGGCCCATTCAAATCGGTTCGCATTATCATTTTTACGAATCCAACCATGCATTGAAATTTGAACGTGAAAAAACCCGTGGCTACCGGCTGGATATTTCCGCTGGCACGGCAGTGCGTTTTGAACCGGGGCAAAGCCGTACCGTTAAGCTGGTGGCCTATGCGGGCAACCGTGTTGTGTACGGTTTCCAGGGCAAGGTGATGGGGCCGTTGAGCGATACGTCCGGGGAACAGCAATCATGACGACAATGAGCCGACAAGCCTATGCAGAAATGTTTGGCCCCACCACTAACGACAAGTTGCGACTGGCGGACACCGGGCTGTGGATTGAGGTGGAAAAGGATTTCACCACGTATGGTGATGAAGTCAAATTCGGGGGCGGCAAGGTGATTCGTGATGGCATGGGGCAATCCCAGGCGGTTTCTGCCGAGGTGGCTGATGTCGTTATTACCAATGCGCTGATTATCGATCACTGGGGTATCGTCAAGGCCGATATCGGGATTAAAAACGGGCGTATTGCTGCCATTGGCAAAGCGGGTAATCCGGATGTGCAGGACAATGTAACGATTATTATCGGCCCCGGTACGGATGTGATCGGCGCTGAAGGCAAAATCATCACTGCTGGCGGTATCGACGCACATATTCATTTTATCTGTCCGCAACAAATCGAAGAAGCACTGGCCTCGGGCATTACCACCATGCTGGGGGGCGGCACTGGCCCTTCCACCGGCACCAATGCCACCACCTGTACACCCGGCCCGTGGAATATCCACCGTATGCTGGAAGCCGCCGAAGCCTTTCCCATGAATCTGGGGTTTATGGGCAAGGGTAATGCCAGTCTGCCCGATGCGCTGCACGAGCAGATGGTTGCCGGTGCCATGGGTCTCAAACTGCATGAAGACTGGGGCACCACACCGGCGGCCATTCGTAACTGCCTGAACATTGCGGAAGAGTATGATATCCAGGTGGCGATTCACACCGACACACTGAACGAATCCGGCTTTGTGGAAGACACCATTGCGGCTTTTGAAGGGCGTACCATTCACACCTACCATACCGAAGGTGCCGGAGGGGGTCATGCGCCGGATATCATCCGTGCCTGCGGACTGGACAACGTGCTGCCCTCCTCCACCAATCCGACACGGCCTTATACCATCAACACCATTGATGAACATCTGGATATGCTGATGGTCTGTCATCACCTGGATGCGGGTATCGCTGAAGATGTGGCTTTTGCTGAATCCCGCATTCGCCGCGAGACCATTGCTGCTGAAGATATTCTGCATGACCTCGGGGCTTTCTCCATGATCTCTTCCGATTCGCAGGCCATGGGCCGGGTGGGCGAAGTCATCACCCGCACCTGGCAGACCGCGCACAAGATGAAAATGCAACGTGGCCCGATGAAAGGTGACAGCACAGACAACGACAATAACCGGATAAAACGTTACGTCGCAAAATACACTATCAACCCGGCCATCACCCACGGTATTGCGCATGAAGTGGGCTCGGTGGAAGTGGGCAAACTGGCCGATCTGGTGTTGTGGTCGCCCGCTTTTTTCGGGGTTAAACCTGCACTGATTATCAAGGGCGGCATGATTGCCCACGCCATGATGGGTGATGCCAATGCCTCCATTCCCACACCACAGCCGGTACATTCCCGCCCCATGTTTGGCAGCTTTGGCAAGGCACTGAACGCCACCAGTATGAGTTTTGTGTCTGCGGCGGCGCTGTCTGCGGGCATTGACAAACAACTGGGGTTACAGAAAATGATCGGCGTGGTGAAAAACTGTCGCAACATCAAAAAACAGGATTTGATTCATAACAGTTACACGCCCCATATTGAAGTGGATTCGCAAACCTATGAAGTGCGAGCCGATGGTGAATTGTTAACCTGTGAACCTGCTGATGTGTTACCCATGGCGCAGCGTTATTTTTTGTTTTAAATGAAATGGGCAGGTTGGGGTGAAGTACGAACCCCAACCTGCCCACTTATTATTTTTTAAAGGTTGTTGATTTACACCATGATTGCATTAACCCGTATTGTTAATAATAAAAATGACAAACGCCCTGTTGATGGTCAACTGACCCTGCCCATCGAACAACGTGTACGCAGCCGCCTCCGTGCCAGACTGGATGACGGACGGGATGTCGGTTTGTTTTTACCGCGCGGCACTCTACTGAGAGGCGGCGATCAACTGGGCAATGATGATGATTTGACCATTGAAATAATCGCCGCCGCCGAAACCGTTTCCACTCTTCAGTGTGATGACCCCGTTCTGCTGGCCCGTGCCGCCTATCACCTCGGCAACCGCCACATTCCCCTGCAAGTGGAAAAGGGCTGGCTGCGTTACCAGCACGACCATGTGCTGGACGATATGCTGCGTCAAATGGGCCTGACGCTGCGGGTTGAACAAGCGCCCTTTGAACCGGAGGCTGGTGCCTATCAACAGGCCGCTGAAGGTCATCATCATTCACTGACACACTCTCATTCACACAGCCACGAACACGAATAAGGAGCATCCCATGCGTACTTTGCAGGCAAAACCCAACTCCATGAAGACCTGGAAAAAGTTACTGTTTGCCGTTAGCCCGGCCCTGGCATCCCCGCTGGCACAGGCCCATGACAACAGCCAGCCCATTGGCCTGCTTGCCCATATTTGGGCCCACGGCGCTGAAATAGCCGGTGCGGGAGTCATTTTTGTACTTTTGCTGATAATCGCCGTGCGGTATGCACGACAGCGAACAAACCCGACAACGGCAAACCATGGCTGACACGGGTTTTTCTGATCCGGGTTTATCAAACCTGCGGCTGTTACAGTTAATCAGCCCCAATCTGCCTACTGGTGCTTTCACTTACTCACAAGGCCTGGAATGGGCGGTTGAGTGCGGCTGGATACAAAACAGGACGGATACCCGGCACTGGCTGCAATCCGTGCTGGATGACAGCCTGCAAACCCTTGAACTGCCCGTTCTGGTGCGGCTGCTTAACGCCGCAAACAACAACAGTCATACCGCGTTTCAGCACTGGACGCACTGGCTCTGTGCCAGCCGGGAAACTGCCGAGCTGCGCAACGAAGAACAACAACGCGCACGCGCCCTGCTGATGGTTCTCAAACAATTACCGGACAGTGAGCATTGGCCGGAACTGGACGACTGGCAACCTTCACTCAGGCGATGTCAGCTGGCCGGTTATGCACTGGCTGCACATCACTGGCAAATTCCCTTGGAGGACCTGCTCGCAGGTTACACCTGGAGCTGGCTGGAAAATGCGGTGGCGGCAGCCATCAAACTGGTGCCGCTGGGACAGACCGAAGGCCAGTCCCTACTCTACCGGTTCAGCACACATATCAGCGTCGCCATCGCGCATGCCCTCGCGCTGGACGATGATGCCGTTAGTGCCAGCACCCCGGCTCTGGCCATTGCCAGCAGCCTGCACGAAACGCAATACAGCCGTTTATTCCGATCATGAAACAAACCAGGAAATAATCTATGAATACAAAAGCCCCCCTGCGGGTTGGTGTCGGTGGCCCGGTAGGCTCCGGCAAAACCGCCCTGCTGGAAAAACTGTGTAAAGCCATGCGCAATGACTACAGCATTGCCGTAGTCACCAATGACATTTATACCCGGGAAGATCAGCGTATTCTCACTGAAGCACAGGCACTGGCAGCAGCGCGCATCATCGGCGTGGAAACCGGCGGCTGCCCGCACACCGCGATCCGTGAAGACGCCTCCATGAATCTGGCCGCAGTCGAAGACCTGTCCCGGCAATTTACAGACCTCGATGTGATTTTCATCGAAAGCGGTGGCGACAATCTCAGTGCCACCTTCAGCCCGGAACTGGCGGATCTGACCATTTATGTTATCGACGTTGCCTCCGGCGAAAAAATCCCGCGCAAAGGTGGCCCCGGTATCACCAGATCCGACCTGCTGGTAATCAACAAGATTGACCTTGCGGAAATGGTGGGCGCATCGCTGGAAGTGATGAATACCGACAGTCAGCGCATGCGCGGTAAGCGGCCATTCGTGTTTACCCAGTTAAAAACCGGGAAAGGTCTGGATGTGGTGGTTGAGTTTTTGATTCGTGAAGGTATGTTAAACCTGAATACCGCAGTTGACCGCTTAGAGGATGTAATAACACATTGATGAACATTACATGGCGGGTTTCTGCCGGGTTCATTTGTTGGGTGAGTCGTTATGACCGGTATAGCACGTTGCCTTTTGCGTCCGGCCGCGTTGCGCAGTGAACACGCATATTGACCCGGTTTTACATATGCTTTAACCTGATTCGGCCTGAAAGTGAGTTAATCAAGGCATTTTCCATACTTTTTATACTGTTTTATGAGAGGGGAGCTGATTATGACTTTTGCTGTTACACTTTTTGTTATTCTTATGGGCACTGCATTTGTGGGTATGTTTACCTCCTAACGAATGCAACCGGTGGCTTTTCCGTCGGGAAAACTGCCAAAAAAGGGCTAGGGCGACAATATGTTGCTCCAGCCCTTTTTTATTGTGTGTTATCTCAATGCCGGCTCTTTCCACAGGTTTGCAATAAATATTTTGACGTGCGATTTATCTCTTGCTCAATGTCAAGCAGCAAACCCTCAAGATGCTCTGTAATATCGTTTTTCCTTACCTTATCAACAAGGAGGTCACAAATTTCCGATAGTTTTCGGGCACCAAGATTGGCGCTGCTGCCTTTGAGTGAATGGGCAGAGAACTCAATGCCCTTTACATCCAGGTTTTGAATAGCCACACGTAATTCATTGAGTCGTTTATCAGCACCTTCAATAAACAACAAAACAATTTCAGCATATTGCTCCTCTGAAAGTACCTCCACAAGATCATCCAATAACTTAAAATCAAAATGCGCAGATAAGTCTACGTCATCCTGCGGCTTCGTCGCTAAAACATGACCCGCAATCATAGGAGCGGCCTCCATATCACCGCTCCCTATTGCAAACCGGGAAAAAACATCACGTATTGCCTTTATGCGTATAGGTTTAACTAAAAAATCATCCATACCAGACGACAGGCATGCCTCACGATCCGCATCCAGCGCATTCGCCGTCAATGCAATAATTGGCGTACGTTTCAGCCCTTGCTCATACTCCATTTTGCGCATTTTTCTCGTCGCTTCAAACCCATCCATAAGCGGCATTTGGCAATCCATTAAAATAACGTGATATTTGTTTTCCTGAAATAATAAAAATGCCTGTAAACCATCGCTCGCAATATCAACTTTATAGCCTTGTTTATGCAAAATTGTCACAGCAACCTGTTGATTTATTGCATTGTCTTCCACCAAAAGTACCGAGGCTGTGTGACTCCGTGATGAAAAATGCTTGTCAGTAGTCTGCATATTTTCTGTGTCACCATCCCCCTTGCCTTCCAGCAATGACAAAGCCTTAAACAATGCCGCTCTTCTTACCGGGCGGCTAATATTTTTATCAAGCTGAAAAGTCTCCATTTTTTCAGTGGTATCACTCTCCAAAAGTCTAAAAATCCCAATACATTTTTTTGCATTGACAACTTTTCTTCGTAAGTCATATGCGCCTGCAATATTGCAGCTCAATAATTCATCAACATCCAGTATTGCGAGGTCAACAGCAGGAACATTCGGAGTGGTAAAAACATCGCTGGTGCAGTCAATAGACATCACCACCGTACATCCCCAATATTCAACAAGACTGGTGATTGCCTCACGAACTGCAACGCTGCGTGCAAAAATATAAACCGTCAAATTAAAACATCGACCTTTCTCACGGTAATCTCTCTCTTGTCCTGAAGAGGAAAGCCTGGCTGTAAACCAGAATGTACTGCCAACACCCTCAAAAGAATCTACACCGATCTTTCCATCAAACAGCTCCACCATTTGCTGGCATATTGATAAACCAAGACCCGTACCACCATATTTTCGGGTTGTTGACTCATCGGCCTGCGTAAAAGTATCAAATATTAACTTCTTGGCTGACTCAGAAATGCCAACGCCGGTATCACGCACAATAAATTTATAAAAATTATCACCGGTAGTAGAAGACTGGTTCTTATCGCGCTCCAAGCCAATAAATATTTCACCATGATCTGTAAATTTCATCGCATTACCAATCAGGTTATTCAATATCTGCCGCAACCGGGTGGGATCACCAAGAACATATTCTGGTATGTCATTATCAATATGAGAAATAATTTCAACACCTTTATCCTGTATTTTTTTAGCGTATAACCCTACTACTTCTTCAAGTAAATGCCGCACATCAAAAGGAATTGATTCAAATTTTATTTTTCCTGCCTCAATTTTTGAAAAATCCAATACGTCATTAATAACACTCAACAAGGCCTCTGCTGAATTATAAGCAGTATCAATAAAATATTTTTGCTCAGAAACAAGATGGGTATCACGCAGTAAATCCAGCATACCCAGCACGCCTGTCATTGGTGTACGTATTTCATGGCTCATGTTAGCGAGAAAAGTTGACTTTGCTTTTGTTGAGTCTTCAGCTTGTGAGTATGCCAATGACAACCTGGTATTTTTTTCACTTAATTCCTGGCTCTTGTTTCGTACACTTCGAGTTACTGCACGCGCAATAAAAATGCCAACCACTAACGAAAAAATTCCCAGTAAAAGTAACATTAACCAAATAAATTGATAATCATTTTTATTACTTTCCACTGCCCTGTCGGTGTATTCCTGTTGCAAACTAATTAACTCATCCAGAAGACCCAATAATATTTTTTGTTCTTGAAGACCTTCGGTTGCAGCAACAGTGATGATATTATTCGGCGTTTCCTGCATTAACAACTCGGCAACGGTTCGGTTTTTGAGTTGCGCCCTGTTTGCCGCTATTTCCAAACGCTTGTAAATTTCACGCTCTCTTTCATCGACTCCCAGTCTGACCAGCTCTTCCCTTTGTTGCCGATAATCACCCGCATATGAATAAAAACGTAACAGCTCTTCATCCCGTGCAAAATAATCGTCTGTTGCCAGCATGGTATAAATACTGATTGCCCTTTGCAGAATGGCATCACGCATGCTAAAAGCCAGCGCAACTTTTTTATTATGCACATCAACAATGGCCTCTGTATTGGCATTAAATTCCTGCAAGCGATACAAGCTTACCGAGGTTACCAGCAAAACCAGCACCAGTATGACGCCAAACCCCAGGCCCACGACGCTTGCCAGACGACCATATTCTGTGCGTTTTGCATGTCGCTGCTGAGAACCGCGCCAGGGCATGCGCATTACGGGCGCCCCATCATGAAAATGAAGGCAAGCAGAAAAATAAGTATCACATGACAGTGGGGGCTCACATTGCCATAACAACGCCACAAATCAGACCGATACAATAATTTATTACTATTCAAGGGGATATGTACCACTCAATATGCAAAATGATCGCTTTTTTCCAGCCTCACTTTAAAAAAAACCTGAAGTTTCGCTACATTTTGCCGCTATTTTGCGAAGAAATCACTAATTCTGGATAAAGCCCTGCCCGTAACGGGAAAGCAAATATCGGTGAAACAGGACAAGGAATGATCTCAGAACACCCCTTTTTTCATAGGAGTAACGCCGTTAGGGGTGTATTAATCTGTGTCATTTTTTTAAGCATTTCACTGCCGGATGCAATAGCACAAAATAATAACATATCGACAAAAAACCCTCCCCCAGTAAAAGATATACGGATTTTGATTGATATTTCGGGCAGCATGAAAAAAACGGACCCCAAGAACCTTCGCCGCCCCGCCGTCAAATTATTTGCCAGCCTGTTGCCGGAAAATATTTTTTCCGGTGTATGGACATTCGGAAAATGGGTCAACATGTTAGTTCCCCACAACATGGCAGATTCAACATGGAAAGCCGCCGTCCACACGCAAGCAGAAAATATTAATTCAACAGGTTTATTCACCAATATTGAAGAAGCACTACGGCGTTCAACCTGGGACTGGATAGAATATGACCCTCAATATGAGCGTAGCATTATTATTCTATCTGACGGTGTGGTTGACATCTCAAAAATTACCGAAGAAAACAATGATTCCAGATCACGAATCTTAAACGATATTCTGGCAACACTTTCAAATGCCAGGGTCATTATCCATACCATTGCCTTGTCATCACTATCGGACCAGGATTTATTACAACAACTATCATCTGCCACCGGAGGCATTCACCAAACCATTGAAACAACAGAAGATCTTAATAAAACATTTATGCGCATATTTGATATCGCAACCCCGAGAGATGAATTACCGCTCATCAATAATAAAGTAAAGGTTGATGACAGTATTAAAGAAATAACATTTTTAACTTTTCGTAAGGATAAATCGAAAAACACATACATTATTTCCCCCTCAGGAAAAAAATATTTTTCGGAAAAAAAAAGTGATGATGTTACCTGGCATTCAGAGAATCAATATGACCTGGTAACAATAAAAACACCAGAAACAGGAACATGGCGTATTGATGCCGATACAGACCCGGACAATCGGGTTATGGTTGTCACTGACTTAAGACTCATTAACAGCGATTTACCGGATAATCTCCTGGCAGGCGATACAATTCCTTTTTATGCGCACCTGGAATCTGAACAAAAAATCATAAAGCGCCGGGATTTCCTTCATTTCGTACGTATGTCCATCAAACATTCAAATGAAACCAAAAAAAACCCCTATTTTATAAAATTAAAGGATGACGGAAAGGGTATTGATGAACACAAAAAAGACGGTATTTATTCGGCAAAAATTGAAAAAATGGATATTCCGGAAACACATACATTTGAACTATTGGTGAACGGCACCACATTTAAACGGAAAAATACACAAAAAATAAAAATTGTTAAATATCCAGCAGTTATCGATATAACCAAGACACCCTATAACGATATTTCTGTCAGTGTTATTCCATATCAAACATTGATTAATACAAAATCCCTGAAAATCACCGCCATATATTCCAGGCCCGATGGAAATGATGAGAAACACCCCATAAAAAAAATCAGTCCAGCCGAGTGGAAAGCAATCATCCCGACAAATAATACCTCAGGAAATCATAAGGTAATAGTAAAAATTACTGGGAAAAACAAAAATGGGAAGACAATTAAAACGACGACAGAAACCGAAAACATCTTGATTGGTGACAAAAAACATGAAGAAACTGAAGATCATTCAGAAAAACCCGCTGTTAAACATAGCAATACCACTGAAAAAGAAACAATAAACTGGTTAAGTGTTATTTTTTCGTTTCTTGGCTTTAACTTTATTTTACTATTATCAGTATTTTTATTGTATAAATTATGGGTAAAGTATAAATACAAATTACTTCCCCTTCCTTGTGAGGAAACAAACAATGCCTAGCCAGGAATTACTTATAACACTCATTCTTGGTGAAATGGTCCTCATAGAAACGACATTAATTATAGCGCTGTCAATTTTTTTATTTTTAAAGCGAAAAAAGAAATCGTTAAAACTAAAAAACCTTTTGGAATCATTTCTCGATGATGAAAAAAACAGGCTATCCAGCCTTGCATTAACACTTAAAAAACCGGAGTTTATTGATGATGAAAAATATAATACCACATTAAAAAACATCATCAATGAAGAAAACCTTCTGTATAAATACCTGGTTAATGCTTTTTACCACAACGATATAAAATCCCTGGACGCCCTTTCTGTAGAAATACAAAAAATAACCCGGCCTTGCAAAGAACTGCTGCTTCCTGAAGACGAAAAAAAACCTGAAAACAGTGAAAAAGACAATGACCCGGCCATTAATATGGGTGATGCAATTGATGAGCTATTATCAGATGATGAAGAAATAAAGGAGGATATTGAACATGATCCTGAATTTGACCTTAGTGAATCAGCAGAAATTGCCACTGAAACCTCAACGGAAGAACTGATTGAAACGAGCATAGAGAATAATGAAATCGCAGAAATTCCCAGCGATTTGTTAAAAGACACCCTTCCCGTAAGTGAAAATGAAAGCAACCCGGAAGATATTTCCAAAAACGATGAAGTGGATGGCGAAATCATCAAGAATAAACCTGAAAAATAATGCAGAAATTGCACAATATTATGAAACTTTGGAGCCTGAAAAATAAATATATCCTGATTGTGGATGACTTTGCCGGCATGCGCACAATGCTGCGAAATATGCTGACCCCCTATCGCCCCGAACATATTGCAGAAGCGGTCTCGGGAGAAGATGCATTAAAGGCAATACAGGAGAATGATTTTGACATTATTCTTTGTGATTACAATCTTGGCCCGGGAAAAGATGGCCAACAAATACTGGAAGAAATAAAAGAGCGTGAATTAATCCCTTATTCTGCAATATATATTATGACAACCGCAGAAAATACATCTGAAATGGTTATGGGTGCAGTGGAATACTCCCCTGATGATTACCTGTCAAAACCATTTACAAAAGAGGTATTGATATCACGACTTAAAAAACTGATTAAACGAAAATCAATCCTGAAAAAAATATCGACTTCCACCCGCCAGAGAGATTATGAGTCGGCAATCAATTTTTGTGATGAGCAGCTTTCCGGAAAACCAACTAATCGGCTTGAATTATTGAAAATAAAAACAGAACTTTTATTGCGCATCAATGATTACGATAATGTTGAAAATCTGATAAAGCCAATTCTTGAAGAACGTGAAATACCCTGGGCTTTACTCTATCTTGGGCAAGCCCATTATTATCGTAAAAATTACGATGATGCCCGGTTCATTTTTGAAGACTTAATTGAGGACCATCCCAACTATTTGTTTGCGCATGACTGGCTTGCCAAATTACACCGAACCAATAAAAACTACGCTGAAGCCCAAAAAGCACTTGAAAAAGCCACAATAAAATCTCCCAAAGCCATAAAACGCCAACAAATTCTTGCTAAAATTTCTTTTGAAAATGAAGACTATGACACTTCAGAAAAATCCTATAAACGCATTACACGAACGGGAAAAAACTCATATTATTTGAATCCCGATGATTATTTGGGCTTGGCTGAAGTTTATTTGAAAAAAGACAGCATATCAGACGCGCTCGACACCATGTCTGATATGCGAAAAGAATTCAATAATGCTGACCCTTTAAAAAACATGAAGTCACATATTAACGAGGCTTTTTTATATGATCGATTACACCGGAAAAAAGAAACCAACGAACGCATTGATAAAATAATTTCTATTTTTTCAAAAGATCCAGGGACGGTAACCAGTGTTGATTCTATTGAACTGGCAAAGCTTTGTTATTCCCTCGACCGGAAAGAGGATGGGAATAAATTTATCCAGTATGTCATCAAAAACAATCATGACAACCAGGAAACAATTGATGAAATAATTTCACTGCTTACCAGCATCGGGTTCTCCAACAAGGAAATTAATGCACTGTTAAAATCACGCGACGAAGTTATTGAAATTAATAATCGCGGAGTAAAGCTGGCTACTACAGGGAAAATTGCTGAATCCATATCGTTGTTTGTCGAAGCCGCGACTGCAATGCCGGAAAATCATGTGATTAATCTAAATACTGCGCAATCACTTATCATGCATATGAACAAGTCCGGCGCAACTGAAACATTAATGGATGAAACAAAAAAATACCTGGATAAAGTAAAATTTACCGGAAAACCCAGTGAGAAATATAAAATACTCACGACATCCTGGCAAAACCTGGCAGAAACTCTCGACTAAGGAATGAAACATTCATCATAATCTGGTGCTGTTATGAAAAACAATATCGAAAAACTGGATTTTTCTACTGTGTTAGCAGGCAGTGTTCATGATATGAAAAATTCACTTGCCATGTTACTGGGATCACTTGCCGATATTTCATCGGAATGCGAGGGGGCTAACTGTTCAATAAAAAAAGAACTTTCACGCATCCGACACGAAGGCCAGCGCGTTAATCATGATCTTATTCAATTGTTGACATTATACAAAATTGACCACGCTCAATATTATCTTAATATTGAAGAGGTCAATATTTATGATTATCTGGAAGAAATACGCCTGGAGTATAAATATCTGCTCAATGAGCGGGGAATCGATATTTCTTTGCAATGTGATACTACATTAAGCGGGTTTTTTGATGCTGAGCTCGTTTCAGGAGTATTAAAAACAATCATTAATAATGCGTATCAATATGCACACGATAAAATACTGATGAGTGCTGAATCCATTAATGGCTTTATAAAGATGAGCATTGCTGATAATGGAAAAGGTTACCCGCCACAGATGTTATTTGAACAATCAGCGCATAAAACCACCAGTAATTTTGGTACAGGGAGCACCGGACTCGGGCTTTATTTTTCTTCGCAAGTTGCAGAATTACACAAAAATAAAAAAAAATGCGGGTACGTTCAGATTACAAATGCCACTCCCTCCAGTCCTGGGCTCAAAGGTGGCTGCTTTTCAATTTTTCTGCCATAATTTCATGCCGTATGGTCATCACGGGATGAAATGTCTTTCGTCATAACATTTGCGCTATTCCGTTGATAGCGTTTTTTTCTGATGTAGCCAGCCAATACAAGGAGCGGCGGAGGCGACAGTGCGATTATTGATGTATGAGCTGCGCAACTTTTTTCCGTTAATCCGGCATAACCCTGTAAAGTCAACAGGACGGTTTTGTCACGATACACTTTTCTCACACATCGACATACACAAAAAAAAACAATGCCGCAATTTCCTCAAAAAAAACAAGTTAATAATGCCAAGCCGCTCATAATAGCAGGATTTTCCAGTATATTGGTATTGATGATTTTACTGATTGGATTTTGGAGCAAAAGCCTTTCCGACAACAAATATCTATTGTCCAGCATGGCTGACATAACGGTTAAAACGGGTGTTGGTCACCGCATTATTCAATGCAGTATATCAGCAAACAATAATATTACATCAAATACATGAAATTCAAGGCCCAATAAACAAAGAAACCCGCTACACACAATATCGGGATATTAGTAAAACATTGGCCAGTATTTACGCGCAGCTCAATGCCGTTAAATTTAACAGCGAAACAGCACAATCCTGGCGCTCAATACAGCAGGCGTTTATCCAGCGCCGGAATATTGAAAAAATATCAGCCGGCCTTCATGAAAACGGGGAACGTGAAAAATCCTATGAATACCTGATAGATAACATTTCGCCTCTACAAGACGATCTAATGAACCAGCTTTCAAGCCTGCTTAATAAAAATGGGTTCAATAGAGCTGGAAACAGCGTCGATAATATTATAACGGAAGCAACAAACAAAATTTCCACTACGTATTTTTTTGTTTATTTACTCGGTGGAATTTCTATTTTTCTCGGTATTTTTACTATCTATATTCTTAAGCGTACAGAAAGCACCGAAGCCGCATTAGTTGCCCAGGGTGAACGAATTCAGTGGCTCTATGAAGCGACATCACGATCCGGCATCAGCCTTGATGAGCGTATTACCGAAACCCTGAAATTGGGGTGTCGTGTACTGGGGACAGAAATCGGTAAACTGGGCCGCCAGTTTCCGGAAAAAAATGAATCTGTATTTCTCAATACCATTGCCCCGCCTGAACTTCCTGCAAAACGCGGGTTAACACTTCCGCTGGATAAGACATTTTGCAATATTACCTTTTCAGCCGATGGACCGATTGCCATACAACACGTCAGCAAATCCTCTTACAAAGATCACCCTGCCGCAGAGTTTCTTGGCATGGAAGCCTACATCGGCACAACCATTTATGTGCATGACAAGAAATTTGGTACGGTGAATTTTTCCAACCGGCAGCCCATGGAAAAACCCTTTACAAAAACTGACATGGATTTTGTTAACCTGCTGGGGAAATGGATCAGCGTAACCATGGAGCAGATTATCATCGAGGATGAGTTGCAGAAATCCAAAGATGAAGCTGAAGCTGCAAATCATGCAAAAACAGCTTTTCTGGCAAATATGAGTCATGAAATTCGCACACCATTGACTGCTATTCTGGGTTATTCCGAAATGTTGCTGGATGATGATCAATCACAAGAAGAGATAGAACATGAAATCAATTCCATTATCACCAGTGGCAAACATCTTCAGCAAATTATCAATGACATCCTTGATTTATCAAAAATTGAAGCTGGACAGCTTATTGTTGAATACCAGGATGTTTCTCCCACTGTTTTCATGGATGAACTCGATGCTATTTTGGGTTCGCAGGTCAGTGACAAAGGGTTATCATTTCACATGGAGTACCACTTCCCTATCCCGGGAACCATTCGCACTGACCCTACCCGCTTAAAGCAAATCCTTCTTAACCTTTGTGGCAATGCCATAAAATTTACCCGCGAAGGCAGCATTAATATTTCAATTCAATATCTTTCAGACTCAAACCAACTACAAATCACTGTTGCCGATACCGGTATTGGCATTTCTGCACAGGAACAAAATAAAATATTTTCTCCTTTTACTCAAGCAGACAATTCCACCACACGCATTTATGGTGGAACCGGGCTTGGCTTATGTATTTCCAAACAGCTGGCCAGGACGCTGGGCGGTGATATTAGCGTAACAAGTGAAAAAGGAAAGGGCAGTCAATTTACAATCACTATTGATGTCTGCATTGAAAAAAACAAACTGGAAATGATAAATACCGCACCTGTTCAGAAGGTACCTTCCAGCAATAAATCCATTCATCACCATATCCAGCTGGCTGGCCATATATTGTTGGTGGAAGACAACCCTGGAAATCAACAACTCATTACAAAGTCAATTCGCAAGTTTGGTTTAACCGTCGATATTGCTGAAAATGGGCAGGTTGGTGTAGAAAAGGCATTATCAGGTAATTACAACCTTATACTAATGGATATGCAAATGCCTGTCATGAATGGCTTGGAGGCAATACGTCAATTGCGTGATCAGGGATACACCGTACCCATTGTCAGCATAACGGCCAACGCCATACAGGAAGATAAAAACAGTTGTCTTGCAGCCGGTGCTGATAACTACCTCACAAAACCGCTTGATTTCGGTCACTTTTATGACGTACTTTCGACGTACCTGGTTGCCCGTCAGCAATAAAGTTCAAGTTAAAAGATACATTTCAGGAATGAAAATCAAATAACTTATACACCTGTGCAACGCACACTGTCCTTGCTTGCTGACGGTCACCACTTGACCTGTAACGGTTTTAGCATGAACATGGGGACTATGTCGCTACCTCATACATCTTCAGGAATTAACCTGCAACAGGAATTCCCATTACTGGATTCAATCCACTACCTGAATCATGCTGCTGTCTCCCCCTGGCCAGCTCGAACGCTTGATGCCGTAACAGATTTTGCACAGGAAAATGCCACACAGGGATCGAAACATTACCTTCAATGGATCAACACGGAAACAACATTGCGCGGTCAGTTACAACAACTGATCAATGCCAGGTCGGTTAATGAAATTGCACTGCTCAAAAATACTTCCGAAGCGTTGTCGGTAGTTGCATTCGGTTTACCCTGGCAAAACGGAGATAATATTGTCAGTATCAAAGGGGAATTCCCTTCAAACCGGGTGGTATGGCAGGCTTTAAAACCCAAAGGGGTTGAGCTGCGTCTTGCGGATATTGATGATGCCTGTCCCGAGGAAAACCTGTTAAAACTCGTTGATGAGCACACACGTCTTATTACTGTCAGTTCAGTGCAATATGCTTCCGGTTTTCAGCTTGACCTTGCCCGTATTGGTGCATTTTGTAAAAAAAATAATATCCTGTTTTGCGTCGATGCTATCCAGGCTGTTGGGGCACTGCAATTTGATGTACAGGCAATACAGGCAGATTTTGTCATGGCTGATGGCCATAAATGGATGCTGGGTCCCGAGGGACTTGCATTTTTTTACTGTCGCGAAGAACTGCTTGAGCAATTGACACTGCACCAGTATGGCTGGCACATGACCAATACATTCACCGACTTTGATAATGATGAATGGCAACCTGTGAATACTGCCCGCCGGTTTGAGTGTGGCAGCCCTAATATGCTGGGTATTCATGCACTTTCGGCCAGCCTGTCAGTATTGCTGGCGTTTGGAATGGAAAATGTAGAAGCCCGCATTTTGGAAAATACACGTTATCTGTTTGCGCAGATCAATGCCGCCGAGCAATTGATGCTATTAAGCAACACAACTGAAGGGCGTTACAGCGGTATTGTGACTTTCCGCCATCGCACGGTGGATAATGACCGGCTTTTTTCGCTGTTAACCGAAAAGGGGGTAATGTGTGCGCAACGCGGGGGAGGCATTCGTTTTTCACCGCATTTTTATACACCAAAAGAAAAAATCCGGCATGCACTTAACATTGCTGCACAGGCGTCATAAACCGCCGAAAATAATTCTCTGTCGTTTGCGCAGCAACCGTTTCCCAGCGGGTATCACGTAATTCAGCAATGCATTCGGCAACATGTCGCACATAGGCAGGCTGATTCGGTTTGCCACGGTGCGGCACCGGCGCAAGATAAGGAGAGTCCGTTTCCACCAGTATACGATCGCCGGGTATTTTTCGGGCGACGTCTTTTAGTTCTTTTGCGGAGTTGAAAGTCACAATACCGGAAAAGGAAATATCAAAGTTCAAGTCCAGTGCCCGTTTTGCAACATCCCAGTTTTCCACAAAACAATGCATCACACCACCCACTTCATCGGCACCTTCTTCTTTCAGTATGCGCAAGGTGTCTTCTGTTGCTTCCCGCATGTGTATAATCAGTGGTTTCTTTGTCACTTTTGACGCGGTGATATGGGTGCGAAAACGGTCGCGCTGCCATTCCAGGTCACCCGCTTCACCTTCCGTACACCGAAAATAATCCAGGCCGGTTTCACCAATGGCCACGACTTCCGGTTCGGCAGCCAGGCGGATCAGTTTTTCACCGGTAGGCTCTTCACCCTCCTGCGCGGTGGGATGCACACCCACGGAAACCGAAATTTGTGTGTTGGCTTTGGCCAACGCCAACAGGGTCGGATAGTGTTCCAGATCAATGGAGACACACAAAAAATGCCCGACACCTTGTGTGGCGGCATGGTCAAGCGCGCCTTGCAGTTCGCCGTTCCACGGCGAAAGCTCCAGACGATCCAGATGACAGTGTGAGTCTACTAACGGAGTATTTTCGGGCAACAAAATAGACACGGAGGAATACCGTCCTGTTGAAAAAAAGAGAGAGAAACCAGGCAGTCTGAAACAGACTGCGTGCGACGATGAAACTACATGGTATGCGTCTGACGGTCAGACTTCAATGCACCGGCGAGGTAGGTTTCAATTTTGTTGCGCACGGCACCATTGTCCTGATTGCTGAACTGCACACCAATACCGGCAATGCGCGCCCCTTGAGCACCCGCCGGTGTCACCCAGACAATTTTACCGGCAACCGGTAATTTCTCTGTTTCTTCCATAAGGGTCAGCAGCATAAAAACCTCATCGCCCAATTTGTATTTTTTGTTGGTGGGAATAAACAGTCCGCCGTGTTTCACAAAGGGCATGTACGCCGCATACAGCGAACTCTTGTCCTTTATGGCCAAAGAGAGAATGCCGCCTTGTCGAAAATCACCGCTCATGTCAGTACTGACTCCTGATACTGTTTTTATCTTATTTTAAACCGCTACGCTGACGGCTCCAGCTCACCATCAGGTCTTCCATGGCCAGCTGTGCATTTAACTGGCTGTTACTCCAGCGAGCAGTTTCGGTGATCTGCTCCAAATAGGCAAACAGCCGTTTCAGTTCCAGTCCGGCCACCAGTTTTAACAGTTGCGAACGCAGGTCAGCATTGGTAATAACGACCGGATCAGCCCCCGACTTGAGACGGATCAAGTCCATCACCCAACTGCTAAGCCACCGGGTGGCTTTGGGCAATCCCAATTCAGACCATTGTTTTGCACAGGTTAATGGATCAGTTTTGCCCTCTGCCACCCCTACCCACTGGCTGGCCAGATCCCGGCGCGCTGCCAGCCCCCCCGTTTCATGTAAAACCTGGGCAGCCAGTGGAGCACCGTTGCTTAGCGCCAGCAAATTTTTGATTGTTGCGGATTCCTTTGCCTCACTGAGTTGCGCCTGCAACCAGGCTTCGCTGAGCTGTGCTTCCGGCCGAGGAAAAACCACTTGCTGGCAGCGACTGCGAATTGTTGGCAATAGTGACGAAGGCTGACTGCTGATCAATATCAGTAACGCATCCTCGGTGGGCTCTTCCAGGGTTTTCAGCAGGCTATTGGCAGCATGTCGGTTCATTGCCTCGGCGGGATTGATGCACACTATCTGGCGGCCACCGTATTGACCTTTCAGGGCAAAAAATTCGCTCGTGGCACGGATGCGGTCCACGGGAATCACCTTGCCTGCTTCTTCGGGCTCCAGCCACATCAAATCGGGATGCGTGCCAGCCGCCAGCAGACGGCAACTTTGGCACTGACCACAGGCTGTACCGTTATTCGCAGGAGATTGACACAACAGCCCGTGAATCAGCGCCTCAGCCAATACCGATTTGCCGTAACCCACACTGCCGGTAAACAACAGGGCATGCGGCAGGTTGTCAGTACGCATTCTGGCGATCAGGCCATCCCAAAGCGGTGTTTGCCAGGGCAATGGTGTTTTCATGATGTCAATTCAGCCAGCAGGGGAGTTAATGCACTGTCAATTTGTGCCTGCACCTGTTCGATGTTCTGTGCGGCGTCAATGATACGATAACGACCGGGTTCCGCAACAGCCCGCGCCCGGTAGGTTTGTCGTACCCGTTCAAAAAATGCCTGTTGTTCACGTTCAAAACGGTCCAGCTCGCCCCGCTCACCGGCACGCGCCATACCCACCTCCACAGGTAAATCCAGCAGAAGAGTGAGATCCGGGCGCAACTCACCCTGTACCCAGTCTTCCAGTACGGCGATGCGCTTCAGTGCAATACCACGCCCTCCCCCCTGATAGGCGTAAGTGGCATCAGTAAACCGGTCACACAGCACCCAGTCGCCCGCCGCCAGTGCGGGACGGATCAGTTCCGCCAGATGCTGCGCCCGTGCAGCGAACATCAGCAGCAGTTCCGTGTCGCTGTCCATCACCGTTTGCCGGTGATCCAGCAGCAACGCACGAATCTGCTCACCCAGCGCGGTACCACCCGGTTCCCGGGTCACTTGCAGGTTTTTACCCACCGCCAGCAGGCTGTCTTGCAGGCGCTGCTGCACAAAGGCCATTTGCGTGCTTTTGCCCGCCCCTTCGCCACCCTCAAGCGTTATAAACAAACCTTTTTTCATTTAAATTCAATAGGTAATAGCAACCAAGCAATGTTATTTAGTTAAAGTAAATACTGGCTATTTAGAAGAGGAAAACGGCTTCGCCCGGCCACCCAGCTGATATTTTACCACCGCAGCATTATGCTCTTTCAGCGTTGCTGAAAACTGGTGTCCGCCATCCCCCCGGGCAACAAAATACAGCTCCTCACCCTCCAGAGGGTGCAGCGCCGCCAGCACGGCTTCACGCCCCGGCATCGCAATAGGGGTGGGCGGCAGACCTCGGTGCAAATAGGTATTGTAAGGCGTCTCTTTGCGCAGATCACGGCGACGGATATTGCCGTCAAACGCACGCCCGAGACCGTAAATCACCGTGGGGTCCGTTTGCAGACGCATGCGTTTTTGCAAACGCCGGTTGAACACACCGGCAATCTGTCTGCGCTCGCTGGGCAGCGCGGTCTCTTTTTCAACAATGGAGGCCATAATCAGTGCTTCATAGGGCGTTTTATATTCCACATCGGCAGCACGATCCGGCCAGCTTTTATCGAGCAACTGCTGCATGGCATTGTAGGCCCGCTGCAAAAAAGCCACATCCGTGGTCAGGCGGGGAAAGTGGTAGGTATCCGGTAAAAAACGCCCTTCAGGGTGCTCTCCGGGGTGGCCGATCTGCTCCATGATTTCCGCATCGCTATAATCCGATAACGTGTGCAGCAGGAATTCATTGCTGTGGACGGCATCCATGAGCTGGCGGAAATTCCAGCCTTCGACGATGGTGAGGGAATATTGCAGCATTTCACCATTGACGATCTGTTCCAGCAGACGCGCGGGCGTAATACCATTATCGAAGTAATACTCCCCCGCCTTGATATTGTCCGCCGTGCCTTCAAATTTACCCAGCCACACCAGATACGATGCCGACTCGATCACGCCACGCCGTGCCAGGTCTTTGGAGACATGCGTGAGCGTCTTGCCGGGTTTGATTTCATAGCGCAACCCCGTATCGGTCAACGTCACTGGCGAGGTGACAAATGAACGATAATCCATGGCCACCCAGGCACCATAAAGACTGCCCACCAGGATGAACAAACCCGCAAGCTTGAACAATATCTCCCGCCCGGTTCTGGTCCTTGCTCTAATCATGCAAAGACTCCAATGCCTGGCTCAGCTGACGGGTCATCGGCCCCACGGGGAAATACTGCTCTTCCAGTTGGCGCACCGGCCAGATGCCCATGAGCGTATTGCAAAGAAACAGTTCCTGCGAGCGATACAGATCAGCCAGCCCCAGCGTTGTTTCCTGCACAGAAATACCCGCCGCCGCCGCCGCGTTGATGATGTTTTCCCGGGTGATGCCCTTTACGCCACAATGCGTCAGCAGAGGTGTTTTCAGTACTGGCCCACCCTCACCTTCCTGCACACAAAACAGATTGCTCATAGTCCCCTCAATAACGTTATTATTATTATCCAGCATCAGGCCTTCGGCGACCTGTGTATTCTCCCTTCCCTCCGGCCATTCTGCACGCGCCAGCACCTGCTCCAGCCGGTTAAGGTGCTTGATGCCCGCCAGTGCCGGGTTGCCCGCCAGACGTGTGTCACACACCCGTACTGATACGCCGTCACGATAGTGTGCTTGCGGAAAAACAACAGCAGGCGATAACGACAACACACGCGTCGCAGCCGCTTGTGCAGGCGGCGCATAACCCCGTTTCCCCGTCCCTCGGGTGATAATAATTTTCAGTACCGCGCCCGCTTCACCTGCACACAGGCTCATGGCCTCTGACAACAACAACGCGGGTTCAGGCATACGAATACACAGCATCTGACAACCCGCCGACAAACGGGCCATGTGCTGTGCCCAGTGACGCGGCCTGCCTGCCGACACGCGCAGGGTTTCAAACAATCCATCGCCGTACTGGAAACCGCGATCCAGCACAGAAATATGTTCCGCCGACTGGCCGTTAATCAAAATCGCTGACAATGGAATCGATCCGCTGGAAATAACAGTTTCTTGTTATGAGCAAACTGCGACATCACACAGACGCAGGTAAGCACAGGAGCATACCACAGCCAGACTTCGCTTTGCCCTGCTTTGTTTTATCATCCTGAATCGTCAATCAGCGCCAGCAACATTCCCCGTGCCTTGGCGCGCGTTTCATCCAGCTCTTTTTGCGAATCGGAATCAGCAACAATGCCGCCACCGGCACGTAACTGTAGTTGTTGTCCTGCCTGAGTAATCGTGCGAATCAGAATATTCAGGTCCATGTCACCATTGTGATTAAGATACCCCATGGCACCGGTGTAGGCACCACGTCCCTCGCCTTCCAGCTCGGCGATAATTTCCATACAGCGCACCTTGGGACAGCCCGTGATCGTACCACCGGGAAACACCGCACGAATCACTTCACCCGGCGTCACCCCGTCGCGCAGTTGCCCGCACACATTGGAAACGATGTGATGCACATGGGCATAACTTTCCAGCACCATCAATTCGTCCACTTTCACGCTGCCCGGCACGCACACCCGGCCAAGGTCATTACGCTCCAGATCAATGAGCATAACGTGTTCCGCACGTTCTTTAGGATGCGCCAGCAACTCTTTTTTCAGCGCCTGATCACCCGGCATCTGTGTGCCGCGCGGGCGGGTTCCGGCAATGGGCCGGGTTTCAACCCGCCGCTTGTTGACCTTCACCAGACGCTCCGGGGAAGAGCTGATGATCGCAGCACCATCGATTAACGCCAGACCGGCAAACGGCGCTGGATTATTTTTGCACAGACGCCGGTAGACATCGGCGGGCTGTAAAGCATGGCTGCTCCGGCCACGCCAGGTTCGCGCCAGATTCACCTGAAAGACATCGCCTTCAACAATGTAGTTTTTGATGGTTTCAACGTCCTGCAAATAACCCGATGCATCTGCTTCAGCCATGACAATATTTGGCGATACCGTATCCACCGTCGATATCTGCCTCATATCGTCATTCAACATATCGAGCAGATTGGCATGGTCTGGCTCGGCCACCAGAAAAGTCTGTTGCTCTGCATGGTCAACAATGACGGCAGCGGGGATGCGGGCAGCATACGCCACAGGCAAACCATCGTGAGCCGCCGGCAAGGAAAGACCGGGTTCAACCTGCCCCGCCAGTTCATAAGCCAGAAACAGAAACCAGCCGCCGGTAAACGGTAGCCGGAAAAAATCCGGGGCGGTTTCCGAAGGCGCGATAATTTTCGCAGCAGCCCGCCAGCGGATATCAAGTTGCCGGAGAAAATCCATCGACGTGTCTTCGGCATCCAGACGAATGTGTTCGCCGGGAAAAGCAAAAAGAATATCGAAGCGAGCCTGCCCGCCACCCTGTGCATCACTATGCGCCACAGATTGCAGCAGGAAGGGGTAGCGTTGAGGGTTGGCGCGATGCAGCGCTAACAGATCAACAATGTGCTCGACGTGACGAATGTGTGTCATTCTGTTGCGAAACCATTTGTGTTGTTATCGGGGTACATACCGAAAAGATACCGACACCCATGGTCAAAACGTTGCACCTTTCACTGTCTTTGTAACCGTGTTGCGGCTCCGAGGTCGTGAAATGGTTTTGTATTCTGTGGTCTGACCGGAATATTGTCGAAGTTTATCACGATTTCAGAAAGGTAAAACGGAAGCCGTTGGCGATCAACATGCGAAGAATGAAGGGGGGTTTTTGTTAGAACAACAAACAATCACAAACGCCGTGTATCTCTGTCAGCACCTGCGGAGGTTAACCGGATGCCGGGGCGGGCGTCATTAAATATGAGGCCTGAAACCATGCGCATTCTGGATGGAGCATTTCACTTGAATAAAGTTGGGGTACGTATACCCATATAAGCACCCAGCGAAAGCTTTATTTTTCCTTTCGTCCAGAAGCTGTTCATTGACATTACGTGATCATGCATCCTTCTGGATTTACGCTATCAACACTACTCTTCATCCGCGAGGCTTATTATCCGGTTCATCATTATTTCTATTTCTACGCGATGAACATCTTCCTTTTTACTGTTAGCTGTAAAAAGCCCACCATTGGTGTAAATATAAAGCAGAGACCCCAGCTTTCCTTCTTTTACCGGTAAGGGCAAATCATGGTTTTCAGCACGCTCTTTAAGCCATTGGCATTGGATGATCATGCGTCATTCGGCGGTGTTGTCGGTTTGATTAAAAGGTTTGAATACACCTTCCAGTAACCGTGTGCAATTTTCAATAAGGTCGAGGCGTTGTTCCGCGGCATTGGGCATGGGTTATTTTCCAGGGAGTAATTTTAAGGCCAAGGTATCCAACGTGATTTGATGGCCACCACCGCCCATGATTTTGCCGAGGGTGCCGGTGGTGTAACTGTCGGCACCGTCATCATCGCCAGTTGTTCGTCGGGCAGGGCGAGGCTGTGGAGAAAGTCGCGGGCTTGTGTCCCTTCGTCAAGCCCGAAGAATGTCACGTCTGCGGGGTTGGGGTCGCTCATTAACAGAATGGTGGCGGGGACGAAGTGGCAGGCCATTCCCCGGGGGGCTGTGTCCTGTGCGGGCCGGATGACGGGGTAGTGATTGTTGCGGGGAGTAATGAAGTCGTAGGCGAAGGGGTCGAGCGGATAAAAACGGATCCGGCGGTGCCATCCCCACGACAGTCTGGCAAGGTCGCGTCGGCTGTACGCGAGCGATATACCGCTGTTAACCGTGAGTCCATCCACTGCTCGCAGGATGGTTAAACAGAAGGCATGGTCCAGTTTGAGCCGGATAATAAAGGCATGGGCGTCGTGTTCGTTTGACAGGTTTTGGGGTTTGATCGGTCCGGGAACGGGGGCTTCGTATCCGCAGTAAATGCGATAGATGCTGCTGTAGCGACCTTGTACGAAAAATTTAGGGGGTTTCATGGACAGAGTGACAACTCTCTATCTGTTTTCCAGGAGGTTTAAGCGTTCAAGTTCTTTTTCCAGCGCCTTCCTTAGTTCTTGATCAGCCTCTTTTTCAAGCTCGCTTTCCAGTTCTTTTCTGCGTGCCTTGATATCATATTTATTGGGCTTTCCCTCTTTCCAGCGCACCTCGCGCGGCGAGAGCGGCGGGAACGTAACGCCGCGATCAATCAGTTGCTGTTTGACTTTTAAGGCCCAGTTATAGGCAGGAAATTCGGGGTCAAATAGATTTTCCGAAAGTCCTTCATACACAAGCCATGCAATATCCGCACGACCTGCACTACGTACAGCATAATCTGCGCCTAGCTCAATTAGGTCATGCACCATTTCAAATCGATTAATAAAAGCCCCATACATGGCACTGTTTCGACCAGATCGATCCGTCAAATTAATATCCGCCCCAAAGCGCATCAGCATCTTGATCTGTTCTTTTCGCTCTTCAGCTACCGCAGCGAACATGGCGGGGTGGCCATTACGATCCACCGCATTGGCATCCCCTCCTCCTTCCAGCAGGATCAATAGCAGTTCGTCATCATTACCTCCGGCCACCATCGTGACGGGAGTATCTCCGTTTGGCCTGGCAAAATTTGGGTCAGCACCCAGTTTGATCGCCAGACGCATCGCGTTTTTATCGCGTTGCATCATTAACCAAAATAACGGGGTGATTCCCTCTTCACCATGCATGTTCAATGACAGGCCGTTATCGATCAGTGTTCGTGCTTGGTTTTCATCACCTTTTTCAATGGCACGAATCAGTTCGACCATCTCGGGTTCAAAAAAATCAGTCAGTTTCATGGTTTTTCCTGTGAGTCCACAACTCGCCAGAACACTCAGTAACAGGCTGGCGATGAGGGTGAGTGGTTTTTTGACGTTGAACATAACGGTTATTCTGAATGATCATGGGCCAAAAGAAAGTATTTTAATATCTTCTTTTTTTTGTGCTTCAATGCCATCAATGACCTGATTCATGCCATGGCGGGTAACCGGACTTCCACCATTAACGCTGGGCAGGGTTTTCATCTCGCCCAACGCTTCGGGGATATCCGGCAACGCCTTGCTCGCCAGATAGCCAAGCCCGGCACCCACCAGCCCTGCTACAAACGCTCCGCCTCCAGCACCCAGGCCACTCAGGACGTTATTGCCGTGACGTTGTGCGCCAGTCAGTACTTCACCCTCTACGGCCCGGGTTTGTATCTGTTTCCCTGCGGTTTTATTGCTCATGCCGCCTTTGCGGGTCGCAGTGTCAGGGTGCAGTCCTGCTGCGTTGTAGGTATAGCCTTTAACTCCCGCCACAGCGGTTGCCGCAGAAGCCAGGCCACCAGCCAGGGAATGACCAACAGTGACGAAATCGCCTCCGAATTCAACTTTAACCAATTTAGCCAAGTCCATCGCCTGTTCGTATTGCGCTGTTTCCCGCCCAAGCCCCTGAGAAAAATTGGCTCCCCAATCTTTCATACCCGTCACCCCGTTATTAGTACCCCGAAAGGTCAGCATCGTTTCATCATTAACATCCGATTCAAACAAAGCAGCACCAAAACCGGTTTCCTCGTCGGTAAAGGTCGCATTCTCCAATCCGGGTATTTCTTTGGGATCAATCAAATTCAGCCCGGTGGGTGCGTCGGGCAGCGTATCGATATGACCCCGGTTGAATTCGTCCACTTGATAAACATAAGCCGCTGCTTCTGCCCGCAGAATGTTGTCATTATTGTCGAGCAGACGTGCGGCGGCGGCTTGTTGTTCCGGGGTATTGCCCGCCTTGGCCGCTATTTGTTTTCGTTCCTGGTAATTTTCCTTACGCCTTTCGGTTGCATTTTTACTCACCCGTGCGGGTGGCACATACCCGGGTTCGTCACGCGGTCCCAGGGTATAGGGTTTGGGCGTATATTCTTCAACGGGCAGGTCTTCCGGGCCTTTGCGTTTGGGCGGGGTGATGTTGTCGTCATATATCCGCACAATAACAATATTGCCGCTTGTCAGTGCCATTAACAGGCTTTTGAGCCGGTCTGTCCGGTTGGGCCAGGCACGGAGCTTGAGTGTTTCGATCATCATTGCCAGTTGTTCGTCGGTCAGGGCGAGGCTGTGGAGAAAGTCGCGGGCTTGTGTCCCTTCGTCAAGCCCGAAGAATGTCACGTCTGCGGGGTTGGGGTCGCTCATTAACAGAATGGTGGCGGGGACGAAGTGGCAGGCCATTCCCCGGGGGGCTGTGTCCTGTGCGGGCCGGATGACGGGGTAGTGATTGTTGCGGGGAGTAATGAAGTCGTAGGCGAAGGGGTCGAGCGGATAAAAACGGATCCGGCGGTGCCATCCCCACGACAGTCTGGCAAGGTCGCGTCGGCTGTACGCGAGCGATATACCGCTGTTAACCGTGAGTCCATCCACTGCTCGCAGGATGGTTAAACAGAAGGCATGGTCCAGTTTGAGCCGGATAATAAAGGCATGGGCGTCGTGTTCGTTTGACAGGTTTTGGGGTTTGATCGGTCCGGGAACGGGGGCTTCGTATCCGCAGTAAATGCGATAGATGCTGCTGTAGCGACCTTGTACGAAAAATTTAGGGGGCTTCATGGATGTTGGATTTTGTCGTCTATTTCAAGATGCTGTTTTCCATTAACCTTCTCCCTCTCCATTTTCTTTTTCATCCTTGTCGTCAGCATAGTTCTGGCCAGTCAGCAGCCATAGGCGGTACCATTGTAACGATAAGTTTCTGGCTTCAGTAAAAACAGCCTGATCAATTTCACCCGGAATTTCAGCATCAATGATGACTGACCGACCGACCCAATTGCAGCAGCTCTGTGACAGTAAGGATAGATATTACGTAACCTGCTCCCCCCGGAATAATATAATACTTAAATCCGATGCGTATACGGTATACCCTGTACGCATGATGAAAAACACTCCCTCCCTCAATCCCAAAAAACAACAGAAACTCGATATTCTCATGCGCAAGGCATCAACTGCGCACCAGAAAAATGACCTGACCACGGCTGCCCGCGGTTACCGGAAAGCACTTAAAGAAGTGCCGCATTGTGCTGATGCATTGCATCTGTTGGGGCTCGTGCATTATCAACAACGCGATTTTGAGACAGCCGTAACACTGATCGAGCAGGCTATTGTCCTTGTTCCCAACAACCCTCTTTACTCTTTCAATCTGGGTAAAGTGCAAAAGGATCACGGGAAACCCGGGCTGGCAGCACAGGCCTTTCATCGCGCTTTACAGTTGGAACCCGGCTACTGGCAGGCGGCTGCCAACCTGGGTGCTGTACATATGGAGCAGGGTCGGCTTGACGAGGCTATCGTGCAATTCGAGGCTGCACTGCGCATCAATCCCGATGACGCCATCGCCTGCAACAATCTCGGTACTGCCTACCGGCGGCGTAACCGCCCGCAGGATGCTGAAAACTGTTTCCGGCATGCCATCACCATCGCCTCCCGCTATGCTGAAGCACACTCCAATCTCGGCGTGCTGTTGCGCGAACAAAATCGGCTGGATGACGCTATCCAGCACTGTCGGCAGGCGACAAACCTCAACCCGGATCAAGCAGAACTGTGGAGCAATCTCGGCATGGTGGAGGCCAAGTGCCACAGTTACATACAATCCGTTGACTGTTTCCAGCGTGCTTTGGCGCTGGACCCTCACTGCGCTTCAGCCTTCATAGGACTGGGCAACACTCTGCGTGAGCAAGGTCAACTGCCTGAAGCCATTGACTCGCTGCTTCAGGGCTGCGACGCGGATGATTTTGACCACATCCGTTTTGCCTGCCTGCTGTGTACACTCAACTATACTGATCACCTTTCCCCGCACGTCATCGCCGCCCAGCACCGACGCTTCGGTGCTGCATTACAGGCCCGCATCGCTGAACAGGATCTGGAAACGGGCCCACCCAACAACGATTATAACCCGGAGCGCCGCCTGCGACTGGGCTTTGTATCACCGGATTTTCGTACCCACTCCTGTGCCTGTTTTCTGTTGCCGCTGTTTGAGCATCTGCCGGTGGAACAAGTGGACATCTATGCCTATGCTGAAGTTACGCGGCCGGACACCGTCACTCAAAGCTTCCGCAATCAGGTATCACGCTGGTGCGACACCACCCGGCTTGGCGATCAGGAGCTGGCCCAACAGATTCGTTTCGATCATATTGATATTCTTATCGACTGCGCAGGTCACACCGAAGGTAATCGCTTGCCGGTATTCGGCTTGTGTCCTGCACCACTGCAACTCACCTGGCTGGGTTACCCCAATACCACCGGGCTGACAAACATGGATTATCGACTCACCGATACCTTCGCCGACCCGGAAGAAAAAAGAGAGACTGACATTCACTACACCGAGCACCTGCTCCGCATGCCCCGGAGCTTTTTATGCTTCCAGCCTTTGGATGCCATGCCCGACATATCGTCGCTGCCAATGCAGCTGAATGGACACGTCACCTTTGGCTGTTTGAACAATTTCTCCAAGCTCACGCCGACAGTGCTACAACTGTGGGCGGAAATTCTTGCAGCGGTGCCCAACAGCCGGCTTATACTCAAAGCCGCACAACTGGCTGACGCAAACCTTTGCACGCGGGTACGTACACTATTTGCCGCGCAGAATATTGATGCGGCACGCCTGACGCTTTGCGGCCAGACACCTTCACGCGCTGAACACTTCGCCTTCTATCAGCGCATCGATATCGCCCTGGACCCTTTCCCTTACAACGGAGCCACCACCACCTGCGAAGCTCTGTGGATGGGGGTGCCGGTCATCACCCTGGCGGGTGATCGCCATGCCGCACGAGTGGGTGTCAGTCTGCTGAGTCACACCGGACTGGAACGGTTTGTCGCCTGCAACACCACCGACTACATCCGCATCGCCCGTGAACTGGCGGACAATCCCAATGAGCTGGCACGGTTACGCCAACGCCTGCGCATTGCGCTACAGGATTCAACACTTTGTGATACAGCGGGTTTTGCTCAGGATTTCAACACTTGTTTGCGCACACTGTGGCAGAAAACCTGTGCGCGTAACAGCGATCAGGGAGCAAACACAAATGGCCGCATATCCATTTAGGAAAACACACCAACAAACAACCGTTGGCGTTTACGGTCTTTGCATTTCCAGCACGGTTGCCGGCATCACGCCAAAACCACCGGCATCACATCATCCGCAACCGATTTGTACTCCTGCATTTGGTGAAAGTTAAGATAACGATAAATATCATCTGCCATGGGTTCCAGATGTTTCACCGCCCGCATATACTCCTCCACCGTTGGCAGCTTGGCCATCGATGCCGTCACTGCTGCCAACTCTGCTGACCCCAGATAAACATTGGCGTCTTTGCCCAGGCGATTGGGGAAATTGCGCGTTGACGTGGAGAACACTGTGGCGTTGTCCGCGACACGCGCCTGATTACCCATGCACAGGGAACAACCCGGCACTTCGGTGCGTGCGCCAACGCGGCCAAAGATGGCGTAATACCCTTCCTCGGTAAGCTGATGCTCGTCCATTTTTGTCGGTGGTGCAATCCACAAACGTGTGGGTACCGCCCCGCGCTGTTCCAGTACTTTGCCCGCTGCGCGATAGTGCCCAATGTTGGTCATGCAGGAACCGATAAACACTTCATCAATTTTTTCGCCCGCAACATCCGACAACAGCTTCACATCATCCGGGTCATTGGGACAGGCAACAATGGGTTCTTTTATCTCATCGAGATCAATTTCGATCACTTCCGCGTATTCTGCATCCGCATCCGGTTCCAGCAGTTGCGGATCATTCAGCCAGGTCTGCATGGCATCAATACGACGCTGCAAGGTACGTTCATCTTCGTAGCCATCGGCAATCATCCATTTAAGCAATGTGATGTTGGATTCGAGGTATTCCTGGATGGGTTCTTTATTCAGCCGCACTGTGCAGCCATTGGCAGAGCGTTCAGCCGAGGCGTCGGACAATTCAAAGGCCTGCTCGACTTTGAGGTCCGGCAACCCTTCTATTTCCAGCACCCGACCGGAGAAAATATTTTTCTTGCCCGCCTTTTCCACAGTCAGCAACCCTTTTTGTATGGCCACATAGGGAATGGCATTGACCAGATCACGCAGGGTAACGCCAGGCTGCATTTTGCCTTTAAAACGCACCAGTACCGACTCCGGCATATCCAGCGGCATCACTCCCAGTGCGGCACCAAAGGCAACCAGACCGGAGCCTGCGGGAAAACTGATACCCATGGGGAAACGTGTATGCGAATCCCCCCCGGTGCCAACGGTATCCGGCAGCACCATGCGATTTAACCACGAGTGAATAACGCCATCACCGGGACGCAGCGATACCCCCCCCCGGGTTTGAATAAATTCCGGCAGTTCATGTTGCAGGGAAATGTCCACTGGCTTCGGGTACGCGGCAGTATGGCAAAAACTCTGCATGACCAGATCGGCGGAAAAACCGAGACAGGCCAGTTCCTTGAGCTCATCGCGAGTCATCGCACCGGTGGTGTCCTGTGAGCCTACCGTGGTCATGCGCGGCTCACAGTAGGTTCCGGGGCGCACACCATCCACACCGCACGCTTTGCCCACCATTTTTTGTGCAAGCGTGTAACCCTTGCCGGTATCCGCAGGCGGCACCGGACGCAGAAAGACATCAGACGCAGTCAGCCCGAGACCTTCACGGGTTTTGTCGGTGAGGGAACGGCCAATAATCAACGGGATACGACCACCGGCGCGTATTTCGTCCGGCATGGTGGTCGGCGCAAGCTCAAATGTACTGACGGTCTCTCCGGCCTCATTGGTAATTTTTCCGGCAAAAGGATGAAGGGTAATCACATCCCCCATTTTCAATTGGCTCACATCACACTGAATCGGCAGGCAACCGGAATCTTCTGCGGTATTAAAAAAGATCGGCGCAATATTACCACCCAATACCACACCACCCTGACGCTTATTGGGCACAAAAGGAATGTCGTTCCCCATATGCCACAACACGGAGTTAATGGCCGACTTGCGCGATGAGCCCGTACCCACCACATCACCTACATAGGCCAGCGGATGGCCTTTTTGTTTAAGTGCGTCGATTTTTTGCAGGGCATCGGGCATTTTGGCAACGAGCATGGCCTTGGCATGTAATGGAATATCAGGGCGGCTCCAGGCCTCGGATGCTGGAGAAAGATCATCGGTATTGGTTTCACCCGGCACCTTGAACACAGTGACGGTAATCGTCTCAGCCAGTGGCGTACGGCGGATAAACCACTCGGCATTGGCCCAGGCATCCACCACCTGTTTTGCATAGGCATTCCCGCCTTCTGCCTTGCTGAGCACGTCATGATAGGCATCAAATACCAGCAGTGTCTGCGAAAGCGCCTCAACGGCAATCGAAGCCAGCGTGTCATCATCCAGCAGCTCGACCAGGGGTGCGATATTGTAACCGCCCAGCATGGTGCCCAGCAGCTCGGTGGCGCGTGGTGCATCAATCAACGGTGAATCCACCTCCCCCCTGGTCACGGCCGCAAGAAAACCCGCCTTCACGTAGGCCGCCTGATCCACCCCCGGCGGCACACGGTTGACGAGCAGATCCAGCAGAAACGTCTCATCTTCCCCCGCAGGCGGTGCCTTCAGCAACGTCACTAACGCAGCCACTTGTTCAGCATTCAGGGGCAACGGCGGCAGGCCGTCTTCAGCACGTTCTGCCACATGGTTTCGATAAGCTTCTAACATAAGGTTCTCTCTAAAAAAACGAATTGGAATCAATGGGAGACATCAGTAAACCGGGGCCAATACCGCCGGCACCGAACGCGGGATTATAACTGATTCAGCGTCTTTCACACGAACACCTGCAAAAATCCATGCATAGACGGGTTTTGACGGTAACAACCACTCGCCTTCCGGTGGCATAAAGCCATCGGGCTGTTTATTGGATGAACTGATAGCCAATGAATACCAATAAAACCAGAATGGCATAAGGGTACGCCACTGTAGGCCTGGTTGAATTTAACAAATATTCTTTAACCAGGGCGACGCTCCCCTGGCGCTTATCCCCCCATTGAGAATAAAGCTGAAAAGCCATGTGATCTCCATCAGATTCATTTTTTAATTTTTTTTCAATGAAAACCACCCTGGTTTCCAGCCGTCCCTGAAATGTTTTCCAAATACCATTCTGTAACCACAAAACAAGGATAACAGCCACAACAATCCACTCATTGGCAATAAAAGCCATGGAAAACACACTGACGAGCACACTGACAAGCTTTATTATCAGTGAAAATTTCTCGTATTTTTCGATATCTCCGTGGAGAATCATCCATTCATCATGAAAATCATTTTTCAAAACAAGTCACTCTGAATTTTTACTTCTGAAAATACACTATCCCGCAGCAAGCTATTTCGCTGCGCGAAAGCGGAGTATGACACGGCCAGTTCAAACGCTTAGGATCGCTCGAACAATAATTGTCGCTTTTTGGCTGGGTAGAAGGTAATACAGGTTGAAAGAAGTGATGTTCTTCCCTTGACCTTTTGGTGGAACCGCTACGCTTGTTCCACCCTACGGCTTTGCCTTGTGCTTGAGAAAACGGAACAAACAAACCGCTACCCTGATTCTGACCTGTCTCCCCCATGAATAGTGCTGCCCAAAATAACCGTCAAAAATATGAGCGTCAATCATTAGGGGTATATTTATCCCGATTCCGGCGGATATTCGGAGTAACAAACCACAACCGCCGAACACCCTGCTTCATATCTTCCAGAATCCGATAACCTGTAGGAATTAACAGTAGTGTTAAAAATGTTGCATACAAAATGCCAAATCCCAATGACACAGCCATGGGAATCAAAAACTGCGCCTGGGTACTTTTGTCCAGCAACAATGGTGTCAATCCTGCAAACGTTGTAAGTGAGGTCAGCAGAATGGGGCGGAAACGTGCGCCTCCGGCAATACGTAGTGCTTCATCCAGCCGCATGCCTTCACGACGTTTGCGGTTGATCCAGTCTACCAGTACCAGACTGTCATTAACCACCACACCCGCCAGCGCCAACATGCCCAGAACACTCAGGACATTGAGACTCAAGCCCATGACCATATGCCCCAGCAATGCGCCGACAATGCTGAACGGAATCACAATCAATACCAGCAGTGGCTGCACGTAAGAACGAAATGGAATAGCTAACAACGCATAGATGGCAAACAAGGTAAAAATCGCGCCGGCAATAAGACTGCCAAAAGTCTCGCCCTGTTCACGTTGTTCACCTTCAAGACTGTAGGACACACCAGGATATTTCAACAGCAGCCCATCCATGAATCGTCGCAGATCATCCGTAATGGCACGAGCATCGGTGGTTTCTTTGTCAAGATCCGCAGTCACGTTCACCACCCGCTGCCGGTCAACACGTCGAATACTGGAAAAACCATGGCCCGTTTCCACTGCCGCGACATTGCCAAACGGCACCTGCGTGCCGTCAGCGGTGCGAATACGCATGGTGTCAAGACTGCTCAGATCACGGCGCTCCACGTCGGGGTAACGCACCATCACCCGCACATCATCACGACCTCGCTGAATACGCTGCGCCTCGGCACCCAGAAAAGCCTGCTGTACCTGTCTGCCCAGTTCACTCGCAGACAACCCTAACAATTCCGCTTCGGGTCGCACCGTCAGTTTAATTTCCGGTTTACCATCTTTGAAGCTATCGCGAATATCGTACACTCCCGGGTACTGACGCAACTGGGTACGCACCACGCTCGCAATTTCCGTCAGCACAGCAAAGTCCCGCCCGGCAAGCTGCACATCGATGGGATCACCGCCGCGACCAATTTCGGCACGGTAAGTCAGCCCTTTGGCTCCCGGAATTTCGCCAACAGCGCGACGCCAGGCATGCACCAGCTCGCGGGTCGATACTGCCATTTCCCGTTCTTCCGGCGGTACCAGTGCCAAACTCACCTGCCCCAGTTCCGCACTGCCCACGGGTGGCAAACTGCTCTCGCTGCCATTTGTCGATGGCGTACCGCCACCACCACTCCAGCCAGTGTTGATCATGATGTTACTGATCACTGAATTGCCATCGTTATCCACATAGCGTTCACGCAGCACTTCGGCGGCTTGCGCCATACTATTCAGATGCTGTGCAGTCACCTGTGCGGATGTGCCCGGCTGCATCACCAGAGTGGCGTATGCGATTTCACTTTCCACGCGCGGAAAAAAAATAAAGGCATAACGGCCACTCATGGCAAAGCTGACCACCACAAACGATACGGCAATAAAAAGCGCCAGGGTTAAATAACGCTGCCGTATCGCAGCAGCCAATAGTGGCTGGTAAAAATGTATGACCACATATTCCAGTCCATTCGCCACTTTGCGTTGCAGGCGCGATAACGGATTAATTTTTTTCTGGTGATATTCAATGCGTACATGACGCAGGTGTGCGGGCAATATCAGTTTGGATTCTATCCAGGAAAACAACAGCACCGGAATCACAATGGAGGGAACCTGCGCAAAAATCAGCCCGCGATACCCATCCACAAACAGCAGTGGTGCGAAAGCCACTATGGTCGTCAGCAAGCCGAAAGTCACCGGCACAGAAACTTCCTGCGCACCGCGCACCGCGGCCTCTACGGGATCTTCTGAACGTTTGAGATGGCTGAAAATATTTTCGCCGGTCACAATGGCATCATCCACCACAATGCCCAGCACCAGAATAAACGCAAACAGGCTGATGATATTGATGGTGACACCCAGTTCCGGCATCAACCATAGCGCGCCCATAAAACTGATGGGAATACCCACACACACCCACAGAGCCACCGAGAGACGCAGAAACAATGCCAGAATAAGAAAGATCAGCAACCCACCCTGCCAGGCACTGTTCAGCAATGTCTGCAAACGCATCTTGACGATGTGTGAGCGATCCTGCCATTGTCCCAGCGATACATTGGCTGGCAACTGTGCATTTTTTCTGACGATGTAATCTTTAACCACCTGACCGATGGCCAGTGTACTTTGCTCACCGGTACGAAACACTTTGACCAGCACGCCAGGTTTGCCATCAAAGCTCATGGCTAACGGGTTCTGTTCAAAACCATCGACAATACGTGCCACGTCGCCCAACATGAGTCGTGAACCATCGGCGCGCGCGCGCAATACAATGGCCGCAAAATCATCACTGTCATAGGCTTGTCCCTGGGTACGCAATAAAATATCACCACCCTCGGTACGAATGGAACCAGCAGGCACGTCCACTGATGAGCGTTGAATGGCCTGCACCACCGCATCAAAAGTCAGCCCGTAACGATTCAACGCCTGCTCACTCAGTTCGATGCTGATTTCCGGCGAGCGCACCGCATTCAGTTCCACCTGATTCAACATTGGCAAGGCGGCAAGTTCATCACGCACTTCCTCACCATACCGGCGCAACTCATGCTCCGACAATTCGCCCGACACAACCACACCGATGACGGCACGACGAAACTCCACCACGTTGAATGTGGCACGTTCTACGCCAGCAGGAAATGTGGTGATCGCATCCACTCGTGCCTTGATGTCTTCCAGCAGTTTATGCGGATCAATGCCCTTGAGCACTTCGACACGAATGCGTGCCCTGCCTTCATCGGCCACTGAGGTCATTTTTCGGATGCCATCAAGGCTGATGATGGCTTCCTCGACGCGAATCACCAGTGACTGTTCCATCTCAATGGGCGTTGCACCCCGGTATGTAAGGCCAATGCTCACCATGTCGCTTTCAAATGATGGAAACTCTTCCAGCAGAACACGGTTAAATGTTGCATATGCGCCCAGCGCGAGAATGATCACCATCAACAGATTGGCAGCCACCGGGTTACGAACAAACCAGTTGATCATGCTGTACATGCTTAACCCATGTCTCTCAGCAGGCACATTTCAGTGACAGAAAAAACGGATTTCAACATACTGTATTTTCAGGCTCTGGCAGGAAATGTGATTAACGTTCCAAAGCGGGCACTGCGGAATAGGCAATATTGTCTTCACTGTTTTTTTCGCCAAAAACAGCAACAATCGTATCTTCATGGGCAAAAGGCATCGGTGTCAGAGAAATGCGTTCTCCGGCCTGCAAACCTGCGCTAACGACAACTTGTTCGCCTCTGCGTAAAACCACCTGCACAGCACGACGCTCAATACGTCCGCCTTTCCTCACCACCAACACCGTGTTGCCAATCTCCACGGCTGAACGCGGCAGCACAAACACATCCTGCAATTGCTGCCCCTGAATATCCGCCTCCACAAACTGGCCAATCTTTAAGGGCGGGACAGTGCCACTGCTCTGTTTTTTATGCGGCTTTTTATAGTGAAAAGGATTATCAATTTGTGCCACTACAAACAATTGACGACTGGCGGTATCAATAGCGCCATCTGTACGCACTAACCGCCCCTGCCACTGGTGAACCACGTTACCCACACGGTGACTGAGCGTGACGGCAGCCTTGTGTTTGCTGTTTTGCTCACCAATACCGGGCAAATCCACAAACGCCAATTGGCTGTCAGTCAGCGGTAAACGTACTTCGGCAGCATCCATGGCATAAATGGTGGCCGCCACAGTACCGGGAGCAACGTACTGTCCCACATCCACCTTTTTCTCCAACACCCGTCCCGCATACGGCGCACGAATCCTGGTACGCGCCAGATTGGTTTCAGCCTGCTTTAAACGTGCCTCGGCGGCGGCCATGTCGGCACGGGCGCTGGCAACTTGCGGTTTGTTCAGCGTCAGATCAGCAGGCCGCTCCGTGCGACCCAGTTTTTTCCAGTCATTCAGTGCGTTTTGTGCCAATGCCTTTTCCTGCTCCAAAGCCAGATGAGCACGGGCCAGATCGGCACGGGCAATGATAATGGCATTCTCGTAATCCGTGGGAGCGATAACCAACAGAGTTTCACCCGCAACGAACGAACCCCCATTACGAAAATTGGTGGCAATGGAAACAATGCGTCCCGCCACTTCTGGAATCAGCGTACTCTGCGTGCGTGGTGTTACCGTACCCTGGGTGCGCAACAACACCTGATAGTTTTGCGGTTGCACTATGCGTGTTTTCACAACCGGCAATGCAGGAACTGGAGAGCGCAATGTCGCTTCCGGCCCGGTAGCCATCAACATCAAACCGGAAAAAATACCGAGACCCAACACCGCAGCGGGTAGAAAAATACGTGATAAATGATTCATGATGCCTCCCTGTCACTACAGCAACGCCGGGGGCAGAACGAACCAGTCATGGCAACACAGAAAACAGTATTTGATTTGATAGCAGTCATCATCCATGAACAGGCCCGTATCAGCACCCTGCTTATTTATTATTTTATGTCACTCTGCGACCAAACCCTGGTCAACTAGGCAGTATTCCCCTAATGGACACCAGCATAACATTAATTCGCAGTCTCTACCGGCATGCCTGCCCGTTTCCATTCGGGAAAACCATCCTGTAAGCGCCGCGCATTCAAGCCTTTGGCACGCAACTGTGCCACAGCCTCAAAAGCCAGCACACAATGTGGGCCACGGCAGTAGGCAACGACTTCCTGAGAAGGATCCAGTTTCTGTAAGTAACCCTCCAGTTCAGCCAGCGAAACATTCACTGCCCCCGGTACATGTCCGGCAGCAAACTCCTCGGGCGGACGCACATCCAGTACCGTCACCTGCCCCTGCCGGGTACGCTCCAGCAATTCCTCACGCGAAACAGGTTCCAGTGCATCCTTCACAGTAAGAAAGGTATTCAGCAATTGTTCCACCTCGGCAACGTGACGCCCCGCCACCACACGTAAAGCCTCGAACAAACTCATCACATCATCGCCACTGAGCCGGTAAAAAACCTTCAGCCCCTGCTTGCGTGAGACAATCAACCCCGCCTGGCGTAACTGTTGCAGATGCTGGGAAGTATTGGCCACCGCCAGCCCGGAAACCCTGGCCAGTGCATCGACACTGCGCTCACCTTGAGCCAGTAACTCCAGCAGCGCCAGCCGGTTACCATTGCTCAGCGCCTTGCCCACACGGGCAAACTGGGTAAACAGCGCCTGTTTAAAGCGGGACGCTGCGGATAAATCAGCGCCTGTTACAGCAGCGGGCTTGATTGTTTTAGACATTGGCACCTCCGCCTCGACCCTTAATACGACACGATAATGACCTGAATTGGTAAAATACCCGGATTAATCCGACGATTTGACAGATGTTCCCAGGCTGCTATTCTACTATTCAATAACTCTATTGAATAGTAGAATTATTGAATAGTATAGCCTGTCATCAATAAACCACCAGCCCCGGCCAGGCATCAAACCAAAGAGAAAACCCCATGACTCTCCATGACTTTATCCTGCAAAACGAAACACCCATTCGTCTGGGCTTCTTTTTTGGTGTTTTCGCCATAATGGGGTTGTGGGAAATGCTGGCCCCGCGCCGTGCGCTGACGGTATCCAAAGCTGTGCGCTGGGCCAACAACCTGGGGCTGGTGTTTTTAAACAGTGCCATTCTTCGGCTGATCTTTCCCATGGCAGCAGTAGGAGTGGCCGCCTTCGCGGCAGAACAGGGCTGGGGATTACTCAACTACTTTCAACTGCCCTTTGCATTCAGCATATTGCTGGCGATTGTGGCTCTGGACTTCATCATTTACCTGCAACATGTACTGGTCCACGCGGTACCGGCACTATGGCGACTGCACCGGGTACACCATGCCGATCTCGATTATGACGTCACCACCGGCGCTCGTTTCCATACGCTGGAAATCATTCTTTCCATGCTGATCAAATTTGCCACGATTCTCGTACTCGGCCCGCCCGTGGTTGCGGTAATCATCTTCGAGGTGGTGCTCAATGCCATGGCCATGTTCAACCACAGCAACGTGAGCCTGCCCTCCCGACTGGACCGTATCGTACGCTGGTTTGTGGTTACCCCTGACATGCACCGCGTGCATCACTCCGTGGAAGACAACGAAGCCAATAGTAACTTTGGGTTTAATCTCTCCATCTGGGATCGCCTGTTCGGCACCTACATCGCCCAGCCCCGTGAAAGCCATGACACTATGACCATTGGTATTCACGGGTATCGTGACCCAAAACAGGTAAACCAGTTACCCGGCATGCTGACACTGCCTTTCGTGGGTAAAATAACCGGGTATGCGATTAATCGCCGGGAATGGAGCAAACCTGATGAAAAGTGAATTAAGCACGAAACACACGCGGCTGATCAATTCGCTCAAAACTTGACCAATGCTGCCTGAGCAACAACAATAACCAACACACCTTGCGTGAAGCTGACAGAACACCAGAAGCCGTTGGCGTTTCCACGGCTAAAGTCCTGCACTGCAAAGCCGTTAGCTTCAATCTACAGACCCTGAATCTACCAGTAGAGAAAATACAAACAGGACATTTCCACCCAGCACAAAGGACAGACGCAATGAACAAACTCGAACAATTACGCAGCATGACCACCGTGGTCGCTGACACGGGTGACATCGAATCAATCCAGCAATACCAGCCCAGTGATGCCACCACCAATCCCTCACTTTTATTCAAAGCCGCGCAAATGCCCCAATACCAATCGCTGGTGCATTCCGCTATCGAATATGGCCAGGCAAAAGGCGGTAATAAAGAACAACAGCGCCTGCTGACACTGGACAAAATCGCCGTCAATTTCGGCAAAGAAATCCTCGGCACAGTCCCAGGCCGGGTTTCAACCGAAGTGGACGCACGTCTGTCTTTCGACACCGCCGCCACTGTTGCGCGTGCCGAGCAGCTTATCGCCCTGTATCGCGAAGCCGGCGTAGACAGCTCACGTATCCTGATCAAAATCGCCGCCACCTGGGAAGGCATCCGTGCCGCCGAGCAATTGGAGAAAAAAGGTCTGCATTGCAACCTGACGTTGATGTTCAGTCTCGCCCAGGCCATCGGTGCCGCCGAAGCGGGTGCAACGCTGATTTCTCCCTTCGTCGGCCGCATTATGGACTGGTACAAAAAAGCCGAAGGCGTAGATGGCTATGCAGCAGCTGATGATCCTGGCGTGAAATCCGTCAGTACGATTTATCAGTATTTCAAAAAATTCGGCTACACCACCGTGGTGATGGGGGCCAGCTTCCGCAACAGCAGTGAAATCACCGAACTGGCAGGCTGCGACCTGCTCACTATTGCGCCCGCTCTGATGAAAGAGCTGCAAAACAGCGAAGGTGAACTTCCACGGAAACTGTCACCAGAGACTGCCAGCGAATCCACCATTGAACGCATCGAGCTCAATGAAAACCGCTTCCGCTGGATGATGAATGAAGATGCCATGGCCACCGAAAAACTGGCTGAAGGCATTCGTGGTTTCACCGCCGACACGTTGAAACTGGAGCAACTGGTGCAGAATATCGCACGCCAACAGGCGGCCTGAAGAAATCACCACCAACAAGGTGCGATGTCAAAATCACTGAGTATTTAACGCAGAGGACACAAAAAAATGTTGTGTCCTCTGCGTCTTTGCATTGGACTTTATCACCGGACAAGTTGCTTAATCACAGACGCCCTCAATCAGCAAATAAGTATCATCCTTCAAAAAAGACATGCTGCTCACAGTTAATGTTGCTGACTGCTCAAGATACCGAAGCGTATTCCGGTCAAACCTTGCGCCATAAACCTTTTCCACAAAAGGCGCAAAAGCGGCCTGTTTTTTTCGTATTCTCTCATTCTTTGAATACACCATCTCCAGCAACCGGAATCGTCCCCCCGGCTTCAACACCCTGGCAAACTGTTCAATAGCCAGTGCCTGTACATCATCCGGCATCACACAACACATAAACGTGGAAAAAACCCAATCAAATTGACGGGAAGGTATCGATGACATAACGGTAGCATCTTCATTAATCAAGGTAACATTACACCGTGCCTTCGCCTTCCGTTTTTCCGCCTTGCGCAACATCTGTGCATTAAGCTCGATACCCAGCAGTTCAACATCCTGATGGTAGAACGCCAGATTCCTTCCCGTACCAACGCCCGCCTCCAGCACTTTTCCGCGTAAATCACCTACCAGCGCCGGTCGCCATTTTCGATATCGTCTTTCCCAGGGATAATCCAGAATATCGTAAAAAAATGCGGTTACATTATATTTATTTTGCAAAAATATATTTTTTTCATTCAGCTTCATAATCACATTAAAAGCTCAACAATCATCAGCTAAGGATTGCTCGATAAATTATTGTCCTGTTTTGACAGTGTATCGTGAAAATTAAAAAATAGTGTTTTCTGTCACCGGGCAATGGTGGAACCGCTGCGCTTGTTCCACCCTACCCAATACCACCCCAACCGTAGGGTGGAACAAGCGCAGCGGTTCCACCTTGTGTCATACGAATCACTTTTTTTCGTCAGCATTTACAGGCGTTGCTTGCATCCATGAAAGCTGGTTTCGGTGAAGATTCAATTGTTTGGTCACGATTAGCTTATTGTCGTGGCATCTTTCTTTTTAACTAAACAATCACCAGGCAGGCTAATACCGCCCACCCGATTTATGGATGTAATTGGATAATTCCTGTGTTTCCACATTCATACGCATCAGGTTCATATGCGTTAAACGAAACAAGCCACGCATGACTTTATAAACGATACGCGGGTATGGCTCCAGCAGGCGTTCAAAATCAGCAGGGTCCAGAGTATAAACCGCAGTATTGCCTTCCGCTGTCAGGGTTGCCCGACGAGGTGCCAGGTCTACAAAAGCACGGGTGCCTGCGCACTCCCCCACTTTCATGGTGTAAACGGGGACATTCTTTCCATCAATTTCACTGCTGACAATCAGTTTTCCTTTCGTCAGAATAAACAGCCTGTTGTCATTCTCACCTTCTTTCACCAACACTTCACCATCCGTCAGTGTGCGTACTTTCATCACACTTGTCAGTACCTGGCATTCATCCTTTTCCAGTTCCTGCCCTAACGAAGAATCCACGATTGCCTCGCATTCCAGTTGTTGGCCTTTATCTTTTTGGCTCATGTTGTTATTCCCCCCTTTGTTGTTCACTCACTCTGACAAAACGGCATGTCCGATAAAAATATACGGCCATTGTTAATTTGTCACTTTATAACGATCCTTTATTTGTCATACACTATTTTCCAGCAATTCCAGTAATCCTTCTTCATCCAGAATGTCAATGCCCAGCGCTTCTGCCTTTTCCCGTTTTGAGCCCGCAGCCTCTCCGGCAATCACCAGATCCGTTTTTTTCGATACACTGCCTGCCACCCTGGCACCCAGCGCCTGTAATTTTTCTTTGGCTTCATTGCGCCCCAGACTGTTCAGAGTACCGGTCAGCACGACGGTTTTTCCTGCCAGCGGCAGGCTTTCCGTCTCCACAGCTTCGATATCAGGCCAATGAACACCGTGCGCCAGTAGTTGTTCAATCACTTCCCGGTTATGCGCCTGTTTGAAAAAAGTCACCACATGCGCAGCAACAATGGGACCGACATCCGCTACGCTCTGCAAATTTTCTTCGTCGGTCTGCATAATCGCATCCAGCGTTCTGTAATGATTCGCAAGATTTTGTGCCGTGGTTTCACCCACTTCCCGAATACCCAGGGCAAACAGAAACCTCGCCAGAGTTGTGGACTTGCTTTTTTCCAGTGCCGCCAGCAGGTTTGCGGCGGACTTTTCTGCCATACGTTCCAGCCCGGCCACCGTTTCCGGTTTCAGTTGAAACAAATCTGCCGGGTTCTGTATCAGTCCGGCATCAACCAATTGCTCGACCAGTTTGTCACCCAGGCCTTCGATATCCATGGCACGTCGCGAGGCGAAGTGCTTGATGGCTTCTTTGCGTTGTGCCGGACAAAACAGGCCACCGGAGCAGCGTAAAATCGCTTCGCCGTCTTCCCGTTCCACATCTGAGCCACATTCCGGGCACTGGCCCGGCATGTTAAAGGATTGTGTATTTTGGGGGCGGCGGGATAACACCACGCTGGCCACCTTGGGAATAACATCACCGGCACGATAAATCACCACCGTATCGCCAATGCGCAAATCCATGCGGTCAATTTCATCCTGATTGTGCAAGGTTGCATTGGTGACGGTCACGCCCCCCACTTCCACTGGCTCCAGCCGTGCCACTGGCGTTAATGCACCCGTGCGTCCTACCTGCACATCAATCGCCAGTAAACGGGTGATGGCTTCCTGTGCTGGAAATTTGTGCGCAATGGCCCAACGCGGCGCACGCGAAACAAAACCCAGCACTTGCTGTTGGCTGAGGTCATCCACCTTGTACACCACACCATCAATATCGTAGGGCAGCTTGTCGCGTTGTGCGGCAATGTACCGATAAAATTCCAGGCAGGCATTGATGCCTTTCACCGTCTGTGTTTCCGGACACACACGCAAGCCCCAGTCTTTCAGGCGTTGCAAAATGGCAGCGTGCCCGTTCGGCAATGTGCCACCTTCCACTTGTCCAACGCCGTAACAAAACATGGCCAGCGGCCGGGTGGCAGTGATGCGTGAATCCAGTTGTCGCAGTGAGCCTGCGGCGGCGTTACGGGGATTGGCGAAGGCTTTTTCACCGGCGGCGCGTTGCCGTTGGTTCAGTGCTTCGAAGCCTGCCTTGGGCATGTACACTTCGCCACGGACTTCAAGCAGGCGTGGGTAGTCTTCGCCCAGCAGGTGTAGCGGGATTGATTTAATGGTGCGTACATTTTGTGTAACATCTTCGCCTGTCATACCGTCACCGCGTGTCGCGGCCCGTACCAGTATGCCGTTGTCGTACAACAGGCTGATGGCCAGTCCGTCGAGTTTGGGTTCGGCGGTAAACACAATGTCTTCTCTGCCGAGTTTTTCATTCACACGACGCGCAAACGCCAGCACATCTTCATCGTTGAAAGCATTACCCAGTGATAACATGGGAACCACATGCTGCACTTCATCAAATGCTGCAAGAGGCTGGGCACCGACTCTTTGTGTCGGGGAGTCGCTGCTCACCAGTGCCGGGTATTTTTCTTCAAGGTTTTGCAGTTCACGAAACAGTCGGTCGTATTCCGCATCCGGCACTTCCGGGTCATCTAACACATAGTAGCGGTAATTATGGTCATTGATTTGCTCACGCAGGGCTTCAGCCTGTACGCGGATTTCAGCGGGAATATTCATTTTTAAGTCAGTCAACAGGAACCTTCCACAGCGGATATTTCTTCCAGAGAATCATCCAATAATTCTTTTTCAAAACCAAATTTTGTCATGTCTTCGATACGTTGTGGATAGAGAATGCCATCAAGATGGTCAACCTCATGCTGTACCACACGAGCGTGAAAACCTTCCACCTCACGTTCAACAAGCTGACCCTGCGGATCAAACCCCCGGTAAATAATACGTCGATAGCGCGGCACCCAGCCCCGCATTTCCGGCACACTGAGGCAACCTTCCCAATCGCTTTCGGTCTCATCACCCAGCGGCTGAATTTCGGGGTTTACCAGCACGCTAAGCGCCACAGGGTCTCGCTCAGGATAACGGGGGTTGTTTTCAAAACCAAAAATCACCACCCGTTGCAACACGCCGATTTGCGTGGCGGCCAGCCCGGCACCATCAGCCGCAGCCATGGTATCCAGCATATCTGCCACCAACGCATCCAGTTCTGGCGTGTTAAACTCCGCAACGGGCAGCGCTGTTTGTAACAGACATGGATGACCAATGCGTAAAATGGGTTGTGCAGGCATAATACTGTCCTTTACTGCTACTCTTTACAGGGTGATTTGAGTGACGTTGATGAACAACCATCATAACAAGAACTTCCGCCGACCGGCGTATCATGCCCGTGCATTTTCGCTCACGCCGGTGCTTTTTTTGCTGGCAATGTTATTGCCGGTGCTGGCCGCTGCCGGGGCAAAGTCCACCTCCCCATCACTGGAAGATGCCCGCTGGTTTCAGGTGGAACTGATCCTTTTCGCCCAAAAAAGTGGCGAACCACTGGATGCCGAACAATGGCCGGATATCACAGGCCCAACCCTGCCCGATACCCTGTTGCAACTGCACTTTCCACAGGATAGCCGTACTGCTGAAAATCGGGTTTCTGCCGACGAAACCTCCCGCTCTTCTGAAAACACGAGCAAACTGCCGCCCGCCTACCAGATTCTCGGCGACGATGCCTTACAATTGACTGACGCAGTAAAAAAACTCCAGCGTTCGTCCCGTTTCACCCCCTTGCTGCACATTGCCTGGCAACAACCGACCTATAACCGGCAGCAGGCACAGCCGATTTTTTTCATGGAAGGCATGGATAAACCGCTGTCTGTTGAAACGGGCGGGAAAGTCACACCAGAGGCTGGAGATAACATCGGCCCGCCCAACCCCCTCTTCGTCGGCACTGTAACCTTGAGTGTCGAACGTTACCTGCATCTGTCGGCAGACCTGTTTTATCGACAACCCGTCACCCAGCATTTGGCCATTCCCGTTTCCGACCTGGACCTTTGGTATGACCGCCCTTACCCCACACTGAAAGAGCCCCAGGGCCCAGCGTATCAACTGCAATCCTGGCAGGCCGTGCGCGGCTTCCAGCTCAAGGAATCACGCCGCATGCGCTCCAAAGAGATTCATTATCTGGATCACCCGTTCATGGGGCTGGTGGTGGTCATTACGCCAGTGGAATTACCGGAAGCCGCCGAGGAAATTCAGCAGACCAGCCCGCAGAATATTCTGTCGATACCGGGGAAACGGTAGATCGCTGGAATTCAGCGGTGTAAACTCCAGGGTCAGCGCGCCAGGCGCAACGGCACTTCAAGTTGCATCAGGACAACGAGCAAGTCGCTGGACGGTATACACGTTACCTTTTGCGTCTCACCGCGCCTTGCCAGTCATAAAATTACCGGCCATTCAACGGCGGATATCAGAGTAATCTCAATTGGAAGAAAGAAGTATCCCGGTTATGCTAAGATTACAAGTGAACCACAATGAACCAGAAGAGGTAATTGGCCGATGGGAACTGAAGCATTTACTGTCCGGGCGGACAGCAAAAAGGTAAGGCAATTGGACAAGCTGGCTAAATTGGAGCATCGATCTCGTAATTACCTGGTTAATCAAGCCATCGACCAATTACTTGAAATGCAAGCATGGCAGGTTGAGCGCACCAAAGAGGGAATTAAAGCAGCTGATGACGGCCGATTTGCCAGTGATGCTGAAATGGATCGCATATTCAACAAATACAATGATGGTACCAAGTGAAGGTTATCTGGACGAACCCGGCTGCGGTAGCACTGGAAAATATCCAGGACCATATTGCCAGGGACAGCTCTCGTGCTGCCCTGGAAGTTGCACTGAAGATCAGAAATGCGACGTCACTATTATCAGAGCACCCAAAGCCTGGACGTGCCGGGCGGGTTCGCGGCACGCATGAATTGGTGATTGCAGGTCTGCCGTATGTTGTGCCTTATCGGGTTAAAGAGAAACAGATCCAAATTCTAACTGTGTACCATGCTTCGAGAAAATGGCCGACTGACTTTTCCTGAACTGTTGATAAATTGCCATCTCTGGTCATTCACAGCAGATCATTTTAGAACGAGAGTACTGAACACAAGAAGTATCGGCCTGGGTGGCGTATAGAAATGCGATTAAAAGCAAAATGAACTGGCGTTTAATTCATATTGAGTTGAACGACATCAGCGATTCCAACAGATCACCGACTTGCTGCATACCGCCTTTCAGGTTTTTCTCGATATCTGCCATGGTGATGATGTCACCACTTTTCCCTGCCGCCCAATTGGCCACCACCGCACAACAGGCGTAACACAGCGCCAGCTCACGGGCGAGGGCTGCCTCCGGCATTCCCGTCATGCCCACCAGATGACAGCCATCACGTTCCAGGCGCTCAATTTCTGCGCCAGTTTCCAGCCGGGGGCCTTGCGTTGCCGCATAGGTACCACCATCCACCACAGTGATATTGCCCGAAAAAGCCGCCTTGAGTAGCTGCTGACGCAGCTCGTCACAATAAGGCTTTGTGAAATCGATATGTGTCACCGACTCACTTCTGCCGCCAGAGCTACTCTCAAAAAAAGTACCAGGCCGACCCCAGGTGTAATCAATAATTTGATCCGGGATAATCAAACGCCCCGGCCCCATATCAGCACGAATGCCACCCACCGCCGCCACCGCCAGCACCTTGTCAGCACCAGCCTCACGTAATGCCCAAAGATTGGCACGGTAATTCACCTGATGAGGTGGAAAATTGTGATTATAACCATGACGTGGCAAAAACAAGACTTCCTGCCCAAACAAACTGCCACGGGCAAGCGGCCCGGAAGGTTCGCCAAATGGCGTATTCACAAGCTCGTGTTTATCAATATGCAGGGCACCGAGCGCATCAAGCCCGGTACCTCCAATAATGGCTAATGTGCCCATTGTTTTATCACATTCCTTTCACAGCAAAAACGCCCGCTGCATTCCGCAGGTAACCTTTATAATCCATGCCATAACCAAACAAATACCGGTCTTCCACTTCCAGGCCAACATAATCAGCCTTGATGCCATGTTTCCGGTCGTGGCGCTTTTCGACCAACACCACCGTTTCCACACTGCGTGCTCCGGCCTGCTGACAATATGCAACAATAGCAGCCAGTGTATAGCCTTCATCAAGGATGTCATCAACCACTAACACATGACGGTCTTTGAGTGAGCTTCCCGGCTTGACCAGCCATTTCAGTTCGCCGCCTTGTGTTTTTCCACGGTAACGGGTGGCGTGCAAATAATCCTGTTCTAACGGGAAATCGAGCCTCAGCAACAGTTCACCCGTGACAATCAGGCCGCCGTTCATTACACACAGCACCAGTGGATTATTATCACGATGTCTGGCGGAAATCTTTTCTGCCATATTATTCAGCACGGCTGTCACCTGTTCTGCGTTAAACAGACAATCAGCCTCAGCACGTACTCTCAAGATGTGTTTTTGTGTAACCGTCATCGTGTCTTTTCTTAATGTGAATTAAGCGCTAAAAATATCCCATCGAACAAAATCATTGCTTTACATTCGGTGGAACAGGCCGCTCCCCGACCACGAATCACAGTGGTACAAAATCCAACACGAAGGTGCGGAGACACTGAAAGAACGCAGAGATCCACAGCATTTGAGATTTTTTATTTCCATTTACTCGTCACCGTCATAACCCTTTGCGCTACTGAAGCTCTCCGGATTAGTCAATGCGGGAACGAAACTGCACTATTGGTTAGCCAGATCTGTATCCATGGCTAATTCTGTGAACCCTTTATTTTTACACCCGTTTTTTATGGTTTTTATTGCGGTCAGCTTAATAAGTAAACGTCACCGTATCATCATCCATGGCCTCACTGATAATGTACGCAGCGCCTACAGTTTCATCAATTTCCGGAATCAGGCTTTCACCCCACAGCTCCAGGGTAGAAGCACATATTTTCAGCTTCGCTCCCGCTTCCACGGCATCACACATCAAATCATAAACCGTTTTTTTACTGCCTGTGGGAAAATGCAGATTTTCAGCAACACCGATATTAGCCAGTTCACCTGCACGCCCTGTGAGCACAACCTCCACATCATATTCCATGGCAGCTGCCACGCTGGCCTGCATAAAGGGGGTGCCCAGTTCCGAAGGATTGGTCGGGTCGGTATTCATTAATACGATTAACAGTTTGTCTGCCATGATGGTCTCAGTCTCGATTCAAGCGTTAACCAAAGTTAACCCGGTTCAATATTCATTGTCGGTGCATTGGCCAATACAATACCATCCGGCACATGCACTGTAGAGGTGGGAAAGGCCATTTCTGCACCATGCTGTTCAACGATATCAGCAATTTTCAATAACACGTCCTGTTTAATGGTATGAAATTCAACCCATACCGTGGTTTTGGTAAAAGTGTACACAAAAAAATCCACAGACGATGGCGCGCAGGAAACAAAATTCACCATCAACGTCTGCGCTGTATCAATGGCCGGGTGATTTTTCAACATGGTTTCCACATCGGCAGTAATCGCGGACATTTTACCAATATCGTCATAACGGAGACCAAAAGTTTCGTAAATGCGCCGGTTGGTCATGCGTGAGGGGTTTTCCACGGCGATGTTGGCAAACACCGAATTGGGCACATACAGGGGACGTTTATCGAAAGTGCGAATCATGGTCAACCGCCAGCCAATCTGTTCTACCGTGCCTTCAATTTCACGATCCGGTGAGCGTACCCAGTCACCCACAGAAAAAGGCCGATCAAGATAAATCATCAGGCCGCCAAAAAAATTGGCAAGCAGGTCACGGGCAGCAAAACCTACGGCAATGCCCCCCACCCCACCAAAGGCCAGCACACCGGAGATACTGAAACCGAGTGTCTGCAACATCACTAATCCGGCGGTAATGATCACAGAGAGGCGTAGCAGTTTGACAACAGCATCCAGCGTGGTGCGGTCTACCGGATCGCCCCTGGCTTCGCGGGCAGCAATGATATTGCCTTCAGCCTGGCGAATAAAACGCACAAGAAACCAGGTAAGCGCGATAATAACCAAAACATCCCGCACCGGTTCAATGATGGCAAACACTTCTGCCTCGGTTTGTGCGGCGGCAGTTTGTGCCGCCAGGCTGATGCCCACCACCCAGATCAGCAGACTTAGTGGTCGGCGTATAGCTTCCAGCAAGGCATCATCCCAGGGGTTTCGGGTTTTTTCAAAACGTCTTGCCAGACTGCGCAGAACACGCCGCTGCACAAAATCCGCCAACAGGGCAATAAATACCACGGCAAATATTTGCGTGATCCACACGCTGTCGCTCTGCCAAAAGTCGCTTTGTAAAAAATCAATATTCATTCACATACCTTTGTCACCGCTTGAAACCAGGCTCCTATCATAGCGAAAAAAAGCGGGAGGCGCGCCACTGACATATGCGGCAAATTTCAGGGCGTTTGTGGCGCAACCCCACGGGCAGGCAGGGACTGACGCTGATACCAGACACGCACCAGCAACAAAGCCAATAAAATGGCCGCGTGGATCAGTGGCAGCAGGTAATCTGCTTTCACTAACCAGAGATAGTGCAAAATGCCAAAGACGGCAATCACATACACCAGCTGATGCAATTGTCCCCAGCGTTTGCCAAGGCGACGCATCATGGCATTGGTGGAAGTGATGGCTAACGGGACTAACAATACAAATGCGCTAAAGCCGATGGTAATGTAGGGGCGCTTGATAATATCCTTGAGAATTTCATCCCAATCAAAAAACTGATCCAGCACAAAGTAAGTCAACAAATGCAGACAGGCGTAAAAAAATGCAAACAGACCCAGCATACGTCGCACCCGTAACAGCCAACCCCAACCCAGCATACGCCGCAATGGTGTTACGGCCAGGGTAATCAGCAACAGGCGCAGCGCCCAATCACCGGTACGATGGGTAATTTCTTCGATGGGATTGGCACCAAGCTGATCGGTGAAGCCTGCCCGGATACCGAGAATCAGAGGAACCAGGCAGGCCATAAAAACCAGTGATTTTATTAATGCGGGTTTCATGCGGTGCATCGTCATGATGAGTTATCAATAGTTACGCCGCAAATCCATGCCCGAATACAAGCTGGCCACCTGTTCCTCGTAACCATTAAACATTTTTGTTTTACGTTTAAAAAATTCACCGATTCGCCGCTCACGGCTTTGACTCCAGCGCGGATGATCCACTTCGGGGTTCACGTTAGCGTAAAAACCATACTCCTGTGGCCCGGATAAATGCCAGGTGGTGTTGGGCATGGTTTCAGTAAAACGAATTTTGACAATGGACTTGATGTTTTTGAACCCGTATTTCCACGGTACCACCAGTCGAATTGGCGCACCATTTTGCTTGGGTAATACTTTTCCGTACAAACCCACTGCCAATAATGTCAGAGGGTGCATGGCCTCATCCATGCGCAGGCCTTCCACATAAGGCCAGTTTAGCACGCTACGTTTTTGTCCCGGCATTTGCGCAGGGTCATACAGAGTGGTGAACTCCACATACCGGGCCTTCGATGTGGGCTTGAAGCGTTTGATCAATGCGCTCAACGGAATACCCACCCAGGGAATCACCATGGACCAGGCCTCCACGCAGCGCATCCGGTAAATACGCTCTTCCAGCTGACTCTCTCTGATTAAATCCTCTAACTGATAATCGGCAGGTTTTTCCACTTCGCCTTCCACACGTACATTCCAGGGGGTCGTCTTCAGTGTGTGCGCGTATTTCGCCGGGTCTTTTTTGTCGGTGCCAAATTCATAAAAATTATTATAACGAGTGATATCTTTCAGTGAATTGACTTCTTCATCGGTGGAAAACCGGGAATTCTTTTTGAATTGCAGAGCAGCAGCCTGTGCCGCTGCATCACCAGGAAGCATCAACCCCGGCAATACTGCACCCGCAGCCACTGCCAGGGCAGCACGGGAGCCTGCCTGCAAAAAGGCACGTCGTTGATGATAAATTTTTTCATCCGTAATTTCGGATGGTGTGATATCGTCAGAGCGTTTGATCAACATTGTCATTCCTCATTTACTTCCATGACCCAATAGGTTCCAGATTACCCATCGGCCAAAATGCGCCAAAGATAATGCTTCTTTGCTACCCTCTCTTCTCTGTACAGCCACTGTGAACTTATCATCCAGGCAACAGTCGGACCCCGAAACGCCACATCAAAATCAATCAACAACCCATAAGTGACAACTTTAAACCCGGCGTTTTGTTTGATGAGACCACTTCATACCCAAAAGCATGAACACTGTAAAAATTAAGCCTGAATTAATAAAACCATGCCAGACTGGTGAATAACAGCACATTCCTGATTGCCTACAGGCCATTGATCATGCACCAAATTTGTCACAACACCGTCACAATGCAAATATATATTCCCACATCACTGTCTTTTGCCCAATAATTTTGAGGTCAACCCAACATGTTTTCCCGTTTACCCGCACTTTCAGTCACTCTGCTCCTCTTCTTCAGTTTGCCCACTTTCGCCGTAGAACCTGCCCCTGACTTCACCCTGCCCACTTTTCCTGATAACCGTGAAATCAGCCTGAAGGATTTCAAAGGCCGTGTGGTATACCTGGATTTCTGGGCCACCTGGTGCCCGCCCTGTCGTAAATCCTTTCCCTGGATGGATGAAATGCATGAACGTTACAAAGACGAGGGGTTGAGCATCATTGCGGTCAGTGTGGACAAAAAACGCGAGCAGATCGAACAATTCATTAAAAAAACAGAACCCGCGTTTATTGTCGCTCACGACCCTGCCGGTACAGTCGCCAAAGCCTATGAACTGCGCGCCATGCCCACCACCTACCTGATCAACAGAAATGGCCAGGTGGTAATGACCCACATGGGGTTTCGCTCCTCAGACAAAGATAAACTGGAAGCCACCATTCAATCGCTACTGGAAGAATAAGTATGATCAAAATCGCCCTGTTTTCAGCTTTTATCAGCCTTGTACTGAGTGCATGCAGCCTGGAACCCGTACAACCCTGGGACCGGGATTTACTGGCGCAGAAAAAAATGCAGCTGGTCGCTGATCCGTTGGAAATCTATCTTGATGAACATACTTATTTCAGCAAAGAGGCCTCCAGTGGCGGCCAAAGCGTAGGAGGCGGAGGCTGCGGATGCAATTGAAAAAAACACGACAAGAAACTGGTCCGCGTAACATTCGCCGTCAACTGGCGGCAGCCACCTGCGGTTTACTGGCCGGCACCAGCCATGCGGGCGGTTTGATTGCTTCCGGTGATAACTGGAAAATTGATTCTGCGCTGTTGATTTATGCCGAAAAAGATCGCGTGTCACTGGCAGAAGGGATATTGAGTATCAGCAAGGAAATTGATGACGACGAGTTCATCAACGCCCGCATAGTAACCGATGTGTTAACCGGGTCTTCCCCCAATGGTGCCGTGCCTTCCAATACGGCACAAACTTTTACCAATCCCTCCGGTAATTCAAGTTATACCGAAGCGGCAAACACCACTCCGCTAAACCACACGTTCAAAGATCTCCGCAATGCACTGAGTGTAGAATGGGATACCCCACTAAGCAGAAGCCTGCGCGGCACTCTTGGCGGTAATATATCCAGAGAATATGATTATCTTTCCACCGGAATTTCCGCCTCCCTCGCGCAGGATATCAACCAGCGCAATACCACACTCACCTTCGGTCTCTCTTTGAACAAAGACACCTGGGATCCAGTAGGTGGTGTTCCTGTTGGTTTTACCGTTATGCCCGCTTTCCCCGCCAAAAAAACTATCGAAGGTGCCAACACCGATAAAACCGTTAAAGAAATATTGTTTGGTGTGACCCAGATCATCAACCGTCAAACATTGATGCAGGTCAATTACAGCCGGGGCCAGAGTGATGGTTACCTCACTGACCCGTACAAAATATTGAGTGTGCTGGAAAATGATGGCAGCGGAAATTTACGTGGCAGCAATCCGTATGTTTATGAAAACCGGCCTGACCAGCGAACGTACCAAAGTCTGTACTGGAAAGGTGTACACCAGTTCCCTAATGAGAACGTACTCAACCTGTCCTATCGCTATTTTTGGGATGACTGGGGAATTCAATCGCACACGGTGGACTTGCGTTACCGTTTTGATTTCGATGGCGGCCATTATTTGCAACCACACCTCCGTTATTACCAGCAGGGTGCCGCTGACTTTTACCGGCAAACGCTCATTGATGGCGAAGAAACCACATTGCCATATGCCAGCGCCGATTACCGGCTGGGCGAGTTTGTCACGCAAACTATTGGCCTGAAATACGGCTATGAATTCAAAAACGGTGCTGAAATCAATTTCCGCGCAGAAATGATCACCCAGAAAGGTAAAGACCGCAGTGCAGACGCTATGGGCATATTACAAAACCAGAAGCTGTTCCCGGATAACGAGGCTTATCTTTTACAAGGCGGGTTGTCACTGGACTCTGACATGGTGATTAAATACATCATGAGCTTTTTCAAATAAACCGTGCCGGGCCTAGAGCGCAGGGCAGATTATTTTGTTGGCCACTTCGAAGCCATGGCCAGCAACTGTGAAATATTGATCGACACCGATGATAACCACCTGGCACAGGAAATAACCCATCTTGCCGCCACCGAAGTCTGTCGTATTGAACAAAAGTACAGTCGCTATCAAGACAGTAATATTCTGCATCGAATCAACCGTGGTAAGGCCGTCAGAGTTGATGAAGAAACCGCCCGTCTGCTGGATTATGCACAACAGCTTTATCAATTGAGTGAGACACGGTTTGATATCACGTCCGGCGTATTACGTCGTGCCTGGCATTTTGACGGCAGTGATAACATTCCCTCTGCCACCCGGATTGACGCCCTGCTGCCACTGGTCGGCTGGGAAAAAGTGCAATGGCATCATCCACACATTCAGCTGGCACAGGGAATGGAAATTGATTTCGGCGGCATCGGTAAAGAATATGCCGCAGATCGCGCAGCACTGAGTATCCGTACATTTGTTGAGGAACAATCGGATACACAGGCACGCAGCACCTCGGTGCTGGTTAATCTCGGTGGTGATCTGGCCGTCACTGGTCCCCGCAAAAATGGCAATGGCTGGCAGATCGGAGTTAATTCCGGTGCAGCAACACAGTCATCACAGGCTGCTGATTTTTCACTCCGGCAAGGCGGCGTTGCCACCAGTGGCGATGCCAACCGCTATCTGGAAAAAGACGGTGTGCGCTACGGTCATGTACTGGACCCGCGTACCGGATGGCCCGTCGAAGGTGCGCCTGCCTCTGTCACCGTGGTTGCGGCCAGTTGCACAGATGCCGGTATGCTCAGTACCATGGCCTTGTTACATGGCCCGACAGCCGAAGACTTTTTGCGCAAACAGGATGTGCCTTACTGGTGCCAGTGGCATAACGGGGAAATTTTCGAAAGAATTCCGTATTCGTAATGACGGGCGATTAAAAAAATACTTTGCTGTGGAATCAACAGGCAAGTGAGAAAATGCATCATTTGTGAGTTTTCCGGATTAGCTCTTGATTCACATCCGATGGCTGACCGACCTGTCTTGCCGGGACGAAATTTTCACCTGCCGGAATGACCGGCCTGGCTCAGCCTTACACCCCTCTCTCCTGGCTGCCTCTCCTCTCATTACCATGCACTATTATCGTTTTATCGTATTAACTTGATAAACTCTGATAGTCACTAACTATAATTCCGCTATACCCGATACGGTATTTTACTTTCGGTGAGTTGTAACTTCCACACCTTGCCATGAGTATGATTTTCCGAAATTGCGATGCAATTTTTCCTGGAATTATTAGTTTGCAAAATACTCGGAGAGATATTTACAAAAAAATAAAACACCAATAGATTTTCTAAAAAGCTACATGCTAGGATCAATGCCCGCCATATTATAAGAAAATAAACCGGCCTTCTTAAAAGCTCAAAAAAAATGAATTTATAACATCTATGCGCTCAATTTATATTGTTTGTCGGCAGGCTCTGGTGCGCCGCGCATTCAAAATCATCATTGATGAGTTTGACAAAGAGTATGTAGTCGGGGAACACGGTAATTGTACCGACTTTTTATGCGGTAATGTTTCATCGGAAATATCAATCATATTAATCGATCTTGATGAGGAAAACCCTTCTTCCCTAAAACGGTTGTATGACCGACATCCTGAATCAAAACTCATCCTGTACTCTGCTTTCGATAAAAACAGCTTTCATAAATATCAATCATTGATCAATGTTCGTGGATATCTGTCAAAGTATACTGCGTTTGATACAGCCCGGTTATGTATTGAGTCAGTTATGGAAGGGTATACTTTCATTGATCCTGCCATTTCCGAAAACATGCTTTCCAGCCTGAAAAACCGCCCTGACTCAATGTTGAGCAAGCGTGAAATGAGCGTCATTCAGCTTATGTCAAAGGGAATGCGCAACAAAGAAATAGCCAATGCATTATACATTACAGAGCGTACCGTCAAGTTTCATGTCAGTCAGATTTTTAAAAAACTGGGTGTGAAAAACAGAACGGAAGCAGTACACATGGCTATGGCAGATGGAATTGTTTAATTGTAACCTTACCCTCACATTACTGTACTAAAGTACAGCTACACACTGTACTCCCCGCCAATTACTTTTCATGCTCTCTTCGGGCAGAATGCGTCGTATAACAACATCAACAATCATAAAAAATATACAAAAATCAGGGAGAAGGTTTTTCATGAAATCAGTAAACAAAAAATTTACCTGCATTATATTATCAGTATTTGTAATGATTTTATTTTCTGGTTATACATGGGCGGAAATTGGACCCATTAAAACCCCGGACGATGCCCGCCTCCATGGACTTGAAGATTTACGCAAGGCAATCAATATTGATGGCGGCGTTCCTTTGCCAGATCTGTCAGATGTTCTCAAGCCTGGAAAAAAAGCAAAAAAAGCCTTTCAGCAACTGGGAAAACTGCTTTTTTGGGATCAGTCTGTCGGCAGCAAAGGTCAGGCATGTGCAAGCTGTCATTTTCATGCTGGCGCGGATAACCGCACAAAAAATCAGCTCAACCCTGACCTCTTGCGTGTGCGCAATGACCGGGAAGGTAACATTTTGGGTTTCCATAATGCTGAATCAGTCCCTGACACAACGTTTCAAACCCGGCAGCCGAACCGGGCTCTGAGACCGGGTGATTTCCCGTTTATCAAAACGATTCAAGAAGTCATTCATGCGCCTGGTGGCATCATCGCGCCGTACCCCGGTAACAGTAACGATATCGCCTCCAGCCAGGGTGTCCTGCGCGAGACATTCATCAAGGTAAGAAAAGGGCTGCCCAATGACAAGTGCAAGCCATTTGATGACCCGGTATTTCAGACCATTCATGGACAAAAGGTTCGCCGGGTCGCACCTCGAAATACGCCAACCACTTACAATGCTGTACTTAATGCATTCAATTTCTGGGACGGGCGCGCCAACCACTTCTTTAATGGTCGAAATGTCTTTGGCGTCCAGGATCCCGCTGCACGCATTCTTGTTTTTGAGGATCAACAGATTAAGGAAAAACAGGTTGCATTTCCCAATTCCTCATTGGCATCACAAGCTGTAGGGCCACCCTTGAACGATTTTGAAATGAGCTGTGGCGTACCCACGATAAACAATGCCCGCACCTTTCCTGAGCTTGGCAAGAAGCTGCTTCGGAAACGTCATGGCCGGGCAATCACCCCATTGAAAAATCAGTTTATTCACCCAAAAGACAGCCTTATCGGCACTCTTTCCAATGCACCTGGAAATGGCGCAAACATAACATATCGCAAGCTCATAAAAATGGCATTCAAAGAAAAATACTGGCGTGCCCCCGGTTTCCGTGTAGCTTTTGATGGTATCAAACCGGTCATTCGTCCACCCGGTGAAGGACTGGCTGATCCAGCCAACACAAAGATTTTGTCGGCCACCGTAATGGAAAGACAGACTGATACACAAACGCCCGGTAATACAATACTGGAAGAACCAATGGATACGGCGTCTGTTTCTTCCCGGCCTGTGCATTTGCCACGGTTCACGTTAATGGAGGCCAATTTTTCACTCTTCTGGGGACTTTCTGTTCAGGCGTATCAGGCATTATTGCTCTCCGACAATTCTTCCTTTGACAAATGGATGAGAAATGGAAAGTTTACGAAAAAATTTGGTAAAGCAGAGCTTGACGGACTGAACGTATTTATTGAAAAAGGCAAATGTATTAATTGTCACGGTGGACCAGAGCTGACCAATGCATCCGTGCGAAACTTTCAGGGAGGCAAAAATTTAATTGAGCCAATGTTGATGGGAAATAACAAGCCTGCTATTTACGATAATGGCTTTTATAACATCGGTGTTACTCCCACCATTGAGGATATTGGCAGAGGTGGTCAGGGGCTGACAGGCGCACCGCTTTCCTCATCGCGGCAGCGTTTATTTGAAGAGGTTCTTAATATTGACATACCTTTCAAAATTGTCGGCATAGACAATGTAACATCCATGATTGGAGCCACAGGCAAACCTGTCTGTCATGATATCGATGGCGATGGCTTTTGCAGTGCAAAGGAACCTTTATCTGATGATTTTCATCGCACTGCGGTCGATGGAGCCATGAAGACACCGGGGCTTCGCAACATCGTGTTACAAGGCCCCTATTTTCATAATGGCAGTACGGCAAGTTTGCGTCAGGTCGTGGAGTTTTATGATAACGGGGGAAATTTTTGCCGGATAAACAGATCAGATCTCAGTTCTGATATTCTGCCGCTTGGGTTAACTGAAGGTGAGAAAAAGAATCTGGTAAAGTTCCTTGTTTCACTGACAGACCGACGTGTACAGTTTAGAAAAGCGCCATTTGACCACCCCTCTCTGGTTATTCCGCTTGACGGTCGAAAGGGTAAATCCACACTCAAGATTCCAGCAGTGGGTAAAAACGGTGCGAAAAAGCCACTGGATACATTTTTAGGTCTGAAGCCGCAATTTATCGGCAAGGCACCAGTGAATGTGGTGTGCAGCATATATTGATATGCTCCCTGCTTGTTGTTTAGCGGAATTACGGGATACCCGAGCCGGTATCCCGTAATTTTATAAAATACCTAGTTGCAAGCGATCCGATTCTGTTAGCAAAAACAAAACGCTCGTTTTAGCGCAAATACACAACCCTGTTAATTTAATGGGGTTCCAGTGCGTGTTTTGTTTATTCCCGGCTCATTCTCGATACCCGCACTACCCGGCACCCGAACCGGATCCCGAAAAAATCGCCATGGCTGGCAAGCTGAGGCACTTCAGACACATCAATACGTGTCACCACAGACTGCTGATTTCTCACTAAAATACGGCAGGGTTGCCACCCGTTGCACAGATGCTGATATGCTCAGTACCATGGCGCTGTAACATGACCCGGCAGCCGAAAATACAGCCGAAGATTTTTGCGCAAACTAGCGGTGCCTTACTTGGCGCCAGTGACACGATAAGGGAACCCGGCTGTCAGCCTGTTGTCTCCCTGGATTCAATCCAGTAGTGCCTGGCACCATAGCCATCAGTATCGCAAAGAACACAACATTTCTCTTTACATCCCCTGCGCCCTTGCAATTTTGGCGTGAAATACTCATTGTTTTTAAAACGAGGTGTTTTTAGCGCTTGATTCACATTAAAGAACCCTCTTTCTTCTGCCGCTACCCGGCAAAGATATTGACCTCACAATCACCCAAAAGGATTGGACATGGCAAATGCAGACATCGGCCTCATCGGCCTGGCGGTAATGGGACAAAACCTGGTACTGAACATGGCGGACCACGGTTTTACCGTTGCCGTGTACAACCGCACCACGGCAAAAGTGGATGATTTCACCGCTGGCCCGGCAGCCGGAAAATCCATCATCGGCACCCATTCTCTTGAAGAGTTTTGTCAGTCACTGAAAGCCCCCCGGCGCATTATGTTAATGGTGAAAGCGGGCAGCCCGGTGGATGATTTTATCGAATTACTGAAACCCCACCTCGATGAAGGCGACATTATCATCGACGGCGGCAACTCCCTGTACACGGATACCCAGCGGCGTGTCGATACGCTTGCCGGGCAGGGTCTGCGCTTTTTAGGTGTGGGCGTTTCCGGTGGTGAAGAAGGTGCGCGTCACGGCCCCGCATTAATGCCGGGCGGCGACCCCGCAGCCTGGCCCGCAGTAAAGGATATTTTTCAATCCATCGCTGCCAAGGTGGATGGCGAAGCCTGTTGCCAGTGGATGGGCGAAGGCGGTGCAGGCCACTATGTAAAAATGGTACACAACGGTATCGAATACGGCGACATGCAGCTGATTTGTGAGGCTTACCAGTTATTGCGTGAAGGCTTGAGTATTCCTTTTGAGGATTTACAAGGCATTTTCACACAATGGAATGAGGGTGTGCTGGATTCCTATCTGATCGAAATCACCCGCGATATTCTCGGTGTGCGTGACGATGACGGCGAGCCTCTGGTGGATAAGGTGCTGGATACCGCCGGGCAAAAAGGCACCGGCAAATGGACCGGCATTAATGCACTGGAAAGTGGTATCCCGCTCACGCTGATTGGTGAAGCGGTGTTTGCCCGTTTTCTCTCAGCGTTGAAAGACCAGCGCGTGCAGGCCTCAGCACAACTGCAAGGCCCGGAGCCCGGCATAAACGATGCGCCCTCCTCCATGACTCAGGACATTCACGATGCCCTGTATGCTTCAAAAATTATTTCTTATGCCCAGGGTTTCATGCTGCTGGCCGGCACCTCGGATGAAAAGGGCTGGAATCTCAACTACGGCAATATCGCCCTGGTATGGCGTGGTGGCTGTATTATTCGCAGCCGCTTTCTCAACAACATCAAACAGGCATTTGAAGCTGACCCCAAGCAGAGCAACTTGCTGTTAGATAATTTTTTCCGCGATGCCGTTCATGCCTCACAAACCGGCTGGCGCAATGCTGTCCAGTTTGCCGTGGGTGCGGGCATTCCTGCACCGGCCTTTTCCTCGGCACTGGCATTTTATGACGGTTACCGTTCAGCCACCCTTCCTGCCAATCTGTTGCAGGCACAACGGGATTATTTTGGCGCACATACTTACGAACGTATCGACAAACCACGCGGTAAAGTATTCCACAGCGACTGGTCAGGGAAGAAACCATCATGAATGAGCCTTGCACTTATATCATTTTCGGTGCCACGGGTAATCTTTCCCGTCTCAAGCTCATGCCAGCACTGTACCACCTTGAAGCCGAAGGACGGCTGCCGGAGGGCACCATGATCATCGCTGTTGGCCGGCGCGAAATGGATAACCCGGGCTGGCTGGACGAATTACGCAGCATGTTGGTGGACAAGGCACGCGGAGGGCTGGATGAAAGTGTATTTCAGCGTTTCAGTGCGCGCATGCAATATCACCGGGGTGATTTAAACACGGAAGCACTCTACAAAGGTATTCGCAACACCATTGAAAACGACAGCAATTTCTCAAAAAACTGCGCCATTTACATGGCGCTGCAACCGGCACAATTCGGTATCGTCATCGACAAGCTCGCTGAAGCAAAATTACTTGACGAAGCCCATGGCTGGCGACGCATTATTATCGAAAAGCCCTTTGGTTATGATCAGGACAGCGCGCAAATGCTGGAGAAACGCCTGCACCGGCACTTGCGCGAGGAACAGATTTATCGCATTGACCACTACCTGGGCAAAGGCACCGTGCAGAATATTCTGGTTTTCCGTTTCGCCAATGTGATGCTGGAGCCACTGTGGAATCGAAATTACATTGATCATGTGCAGATCACCCATTCAGAAACAATGGGCATTGGTGGACGAGGTGATTATTACGATCACTCCGGCGCACTGCGCGACATGATTCAAAGCCACCTCATGCAATTGTTAACTCTGGTGGCCATGGAGCCCCCTGCGGCCATGGACGCAGAATCACTACGTGACGAAAAAGTAAAAGTACTGAAAGCGATCAGGCCTATCCCTGGCAGTGCGGTACATGCGCAATCCTTTCGTGCCCAATACAGCAATGGTCTCATCGATGGCCAGGCTGTTCCCGGCTATCTGGAAGAAGATAACATTGCTGAGCACTCCACCACCGAAACCTACGCAGCAATGAAGCTTTACATCGATAACTGGCGCTGGCGCGACGTGCCCTTTTATTTGCGCACAGGAAAACGCATGGCAGAAACCAAGTCGGCCATCAGCATTCGTTTCAAACAACCCCCGCAACATTTGTTTCGCAACACACCCGTTGAGAAAATGAAACCGGACTGGGTGATCATTGGCATTCAGCCTAAAGAATGTCTGCGCATCGAAATGCAGGTGAAAGAACCCGGACCCAGCATGAAAACACGCACTATCAGCCTGGATGCCAGCCTGCGCACGGAAGATGAAAAATCCTATGACGCTTACGAGGATTTATTGCTCGATGTCATCAAGGGAGATCAAAGCCAGTTCCTGCGCTTTGATGAAGTGGATGGAGCCTGGAAAGTGGTCGATCCTGTATTACGTGTATGGGCCACCGAGCGTGATTACATCCCCACTTATCCGGCGGGCACCTGGGGGCCACAGGAAACACGCCGCCTGTTTGAACGTGAAGATCAGTTCTGGCGGCATTCTCTGGAACCCGATGCTGAATAAACACTTAAGAAATTGCTAATAAGCTCCTGATTAACCAAATGTAGTCGGACTGCATTCCCTTTATCACGAATTGCAATAAAAAGCCCACCGACAGCAAATCATCTGTGGGTTTTTCTGCTAACTGCAATTCGTACCTCTTCCGGAGAACACTGGCTGTTGATAATAGGGAACATTTTAGCCTGAAATTTCGTAGACCCTTGATAGATTAAAAATTTCTTAACAAAAAACTGCCGTAACCTGCGGCATTCCAACACCGATACATGCTTCTATTGTGCTGCAACACAATTTTTTGTACCCTGAAATTCCACATTACTTATCGTAAGAATATTGACTCTGCGCTGCGTACAGTGCATCGTGAACATACTCATTCTCGTACTCTCAACCAACCGTAGAAGGAACTATCGTGACTACTCAACTTACATCTACTCTGGCAACCAACCTTGCCGTCACACCGACCGTATTCATCGTGGACGACGACGACGCTGTACGACACTCATTACAGACTCTGGTAGAGTCCATGAATATTCGAGCCTGTGCTTTTGCTGACGTACAATCATTCCTTGACACCTATGACCCGAAACAGCCTGGCTGTCTGGTGCTGGATGTCCGCTTACCCCAATTAAGCGGACTGGAATTGCAGGAATACCTGCAACGACAGGGTATAAAAACACCGGTTATTTTTGTCTCCGGACACAGCACCGTTTCCATGGCAGTACGCACCCTCAGAGCAGGTGCTATCGACTTTCTGGAAAAACCGTTTGACGATCAAGCTTTGCTGGACAGTATTCAGCGCGCACTGGAAAGCGACCGACAAATACGGTTAGACGAACAATGGCGACAAAATGTATTACAGTACCTTGGTCAGCTGTCACGTCGCGAAGAAGAAGTGTTACGCCTGCTGATCCAGGGGAAAGCCAACAAAACCATCGCCCATGAAATGAGCCTCAGCACAAAAACCATAGAAACACACCGTGCGCACATCATGCGTAAGCTGGGCGTCAATTCGTTAGCAGGGCTGGTGTGGATGGCATTGACATCCGGCGAATATCATGAAGTGCCTGAGCACCTGCCGTTTCCGTTACCGGAGCAAAATCCGGCGCTATTGTCGCTGCGTTAACAAAATGTGTTTCACGTAAAATATCAGCTGAAGTAAAAACGCCGATATGAGTCATGAGCGAAATCCTGAATTCAAATTATCCGGCTTTTCGCTCAGGCTTAATCGGCTGTTCTCAGATTAACGTTTACGTTTAACAAATTTCTTCAACCGCTGACGCTTATCAATCTGGCGTTTACTCAGCTTGTTTTTCCTGCCTTCAAACGGATTAGTACCCGTCCTGAAATCAATACGCACTGGCGTACCTTCCAGCTTGAGTACCTTGCGAAACGTGTTTTGCAAATAACGCCGATAAGCATCCGGCACATCTTTGGTCTGATTGCCGTGAATAACAATCATCGGCGGATTGCGTCCCCCCTGATGGGCATAACGCAATTTAATGCGCCGACCACGTACCAGCGGTGGCTGATGGTTGTTTACGGCGGTTTCCAGAATGCGTGACAGTTCTGGCGTGGAAAAATGGCGTGTTGCGGAAGCATAGGCTTTCTGAATCGGTTTGAACAAATCACCAACGCCAGTACCGTGCAGCGCCGAGATAAAAAACAGCTTTGCAAAATCCACAAACTGTAATTTTCGTCCCAGCTCGTATTTCACCCGTTCCCGTTCAGAGGCCTCCAGCCCATCCCATTTGTTGACGGCAATCACCAGCGCCCTGCCTTCGTCCAGCACAAAACCCAGCAAATGCGCATCCTGATCACTGATGCCTTCGTGGGCATCAATCACTAACACCACCACATGCGCACGTTCAATGGCTTGCAGCGCTTTGATCACGCTGAATTTTTCCAGCTTGTCATGGACGTTTTTGCGCCGCCGCACACCGGCAGTATCAATAAAAGTATATTTCTGGCCGCGACGTTCAAAGGGAACAAAAATACTGTCACGCGTCGTGCCGGGCATATCAAAGGCCAGTACACGCTCTTCACCCAGAATACGGTTAATCAGCGTCGATTTCCCCACATTGGGCTTGCCCACAATGGCGATTTTAATACCCAGATCTTCTTCATCTTCGTCAATATCGGATTCAGGCAATTCCGGCAAAATTTCTGCCATCAAATCACGTACCCCGCCACCCTGACTGGCTGTGATACCCAGCGGGTCACCCAGGCCAAGCCGATAAAAATCAGCGATCACCACCGCCAGCTCTGCGCCATCAATTTTGTTCACCACCAGATGTACACACTTGTTTGCTGCACGCAGCCGTTTAGCAATTTCCTGGTCGCCAGCCACCAAGCCATCACGCGCGTCCACCAAAAACAAAACCACGTCGGCTTCTTCAACGGCCAGCCAGGCCTGGTCTGCCATCAGCTCGTCGATGCCGTCCTTTTCACCACTGAGACCACCGGTATCCACCACTAAGTAGGGATAATCACCCACACGGCCTTCACCGTATTTACGGTCACGGGTGAGACCGGGCTGATCAGCCACCAGCGCATCACGCGAGCGCGTCAGGCAATTAAACAAAGTGGATTTGCCAACGTTAGGACGACCAACAAGTGCGATAACCGGTTTCATAATAATTTACATACCTATCCACAAAACTCAGTTTAAACATAACCGGCTCTGTTTTCGTAGGGTGGGCACTGCCCACCAGTTGTGTTTTATTCAACCCCGAAAGAGGCAAACAAAACAACCTGGACATCCAATGTCATCCGTTAACAAATTGCGGTATCGCGTCGGTGAGCGGTGCCCACCCTGCCCGGGAATCATGTTTTTCCAGAAGAAAAGCCTGATGATTTATTTTGTGGCGGCGTGTTCCGGCACAGTTTGTTTTAAAAGCGCAAACGCAGCCAACGCACCGGTATTATCACGCACATACAGTGTGTCGGCGGCCACCAGCGGAGAAACACTGACCGAGCGGTAAACTTTCTCGGCGGGTTCGTCACTGTCCCAGACATAGCGCATGGTTGACCACACTTTATCGAGACTTTTTCGCGCCACAAAATCACCATCATCCCGCGACAGCCAGTGTACAAAACCGTCATAGTCAGCAACCACCACCGTATTCCCCTGCACCACCGGCACACTCAGCTCCCGTTTCAGCAGGCCGTCCTGCCGCCACAGGGTAGCGCCCGTGCGCCCGTCCAACGCCCACACCCTGCTGGTCGCGTCGGTGATGAAAATCTGCTCCCTGCTCACCGTCAGACCGGTATACGATGACATGTCCCGCGCCCACAACACATTTCCATTCGTGATGGAAACCGCCGCTACCCGCCCCTGATAACTGCTTACATACACCACACCATCGGCGGCACGAAACAAGCCATCAATATCAACCAGACGCTCCAGATCGGTGCGCCCATGGGGTACAGCAATAGTGGTTTCCCATAACAATTCACCCGTGGCCAGATTGAGACTCAGTAAACGCCCATCCGAAAACCCGGCCAGCACAGCCTCACTCACCACCAGCGGCACACTGGTGCCACGTAAAGTCAATTTTGGAATGCTGCGCTCATATGACCACAGTTTTTTACCCGTTGTCGTTTTATGCGCGCTGATTCTGCCATCAATCGTCTGCACAATCAGCAACTCTCCCGCCACAACCGGGGTGGCCAGCATTTCACTGCTGATGCGCTGACGCCAGCGCTCAGCGCCATTGTTTTTATCCAGTGCCACCAGCTCTGCCTCGCGCGTACCCACAAACAACAAGCCTGCACCGACACCGGGACCGCCCGTCAGCGCTTCGCCCATACTGATCTGCCACAGCACATCACCATTTTCTGGGGCGTGCGCAGCCACATCACCTTTACGGCTGGCGACATAAATCTTTTTGTCGCCACCGGCACTGTCCATGACCACTGGCAATTGCGCATGCGCATACTCCGGTACATCACCCGTGGGTATCGCCCAAAGTGCCTTGACCGACACACTTGTATTGATTGCATTCAACGGCGTTGCGTCGGAATAATCCTTTGGTGATGAGCCACAGGCAACCAGTAACAGACCGGACATCAGCGCCACCGGCATCAGGCATATTTTTTTCATGCGCAACAACATCATTACGACATGTCACCCGAAGCGGGCTGTCCAAGATTATCCAGTTTCATCTGCAACAGCTCGTGCCCGCGTTCCCCCGGAGACGCACTGGCCAGAGCGCGCATGAATGCGGTACGTGCAGACTCCGGCTGTCCCATGGCAACATAAATATCGCCTTTCAATTGTTCGTAGGTTGACTCATAAACCCCTGTCTCAATGCCCGAAATAAAACGCAGGGCATCATCATACTTGCCTTCCGCCATCATGATCCTGGCCAGGCGCAAACGCGCTTCATGGCGCACGGCATCACTTTCGGTATTGTCCAATGCCCAGCGTAAATGTGCGCTGGCAGCGGCAGCATTCCCCTCTTCCAGTTTGGTTTTGGCCATCATCAACGCAGCCAGTGAGGCATAGGCGGTATCTGAAAACTGACCTAGCAGCTGAGCACCCTGTGTTGCTGCGTCCTCATTTTTACCTTGCGATACATTTTCCAGCATCATTTGATAAACCACAGATGCTGCTTCTGAGTAGTGTTGCTGATTATCCAGCCAGGCACGACCACCCCACAGCGCACCCACGCCGATAACCACGCCACCGATCAGTGACCATTTATTTTCATCCCACCACTTTCTGATGGCGGCGACCTGTTGCTCTTCTGTTGTGTATATATCCACGGTACTCTCCGTACATTGCCTGGCGGTTTTACGCCAAAAAAATTATATGTTTGTCAGCTTTCCTTCCAACCACGCTGGCAAATCATCCTGCGCCAGCGTTTCCTGAGTTTGAGAGTGATCACCCCGCAAAAACTTGATACTCACCATTTTTTGCGCCACTTCATCCTCACCCAGCACCAGCGCAAACTGCGCGCCACACTTGTCGGCCTTTTTAAACTGGCTTTTAAAACTGCCGCCTCCACAGTTTGTCATGATGCGCAACGACGATATGGCATCACGCAACTGCTCGGCCATCAACACACCTTTTTTCTGCGCGGCATCCCCCACCAGCACCAGATAGAGGTGAGGCCTGTTATCCGGCTGAAGATTTTCACGCACCAGTTCCAGCAAACGCTCCAGCCCGATGGCAAAACCGGCAGAGGGCGTTGCTTTTCCGCCTAACTGTTCCACCAGACCATCAAATCGGCCACCCGCACAAATCGTACCCTGCGCACCCAGTTGGTCCGTCACCCATTCAAACACCGTGCGGCTGTAATAATCCAGCCCGCGCACCAGACACGGGTTCACACGACAGGCAATACCTGCGTCATCTAACAGACCACACAGTGTCTCAAAATGTTCACGCGATTCGTCATCGAGATGCGCCATCAACTTGGGCGCATCGGCCACCACCTCTCGCAGCGCAGGATTTTTTGTATCCAGAATACGCAGCGGATTGCTGTCCAGGCGTCGCAGGCTGTCTTCGTCAAGCAGGTGTTTGTGCTGCTCAAAATAGTGAACCAGTTCTTTGCGGTATATCGCACGCGACTCGCGTGTACCCAGTGAATTCAGCTGCAATTCCACATTGTCCAGACCCAGTTGCTGCCACAAACGCGCCGTCATTAAAATCAGTTCTGCATCCAGATCCGGACTGGCCATGCCAAAGGTTTCGACACCCACCTGATGGAACTGCCGATAACGCCCCTTCTGCGGGCGCTCGTGACGAAACATCGGTCCCGTGTACCACAAACGCTGTACCTGATTGTGCAACAAACCATTCTGAATGGCTGCACGCACGCAGGGCGCGGTGCCTTCAGGGCGCAAGGTCAGATTGTCACCATTACGGTCCGCGAAGGTATACATTTCCTTTTCAACGATATCAGTGACTTCACCAATGGATCGCTTGAACAATTCCGTTTTTTCCACGATGGGAAAACGGATTTCCTGATAACCGTAACGGCCCAGCAGGTCACGAATAAGGGACTCCAGTTTTTGCCAGTAAACCGTATCTTCCGGCAAAACGTCGTTCATGCCACGAATGGCCTGGATGATTTGTTGCGCCATAATTATCTTAATCCTGCCATCAACTACGGTGCAGTCTGCTGCGTTGTCTGTTGAATGCTAATGTTTTCAAGCGCACCTGGATTTTCCAGACGCTGTTTGACTTTAGCGCGCACCGCCCGCTCCAGCTCATCCAGCAGCGCATTGTTATCCACTTTATGATCCGGTTTACCATCCACATAAAGCAGGTTCGGCTCCCCGCCGGCAAGCCCGATATCCGCCTCACGCGCCTCGCCGGGCCCGTTAACCACGCAGCCAATTACCGCCACGTCCATGGGCTCCAGAATATCTTCAAGTCGTTCTTCCAGTGCATTAACGGTGGAAACCACATCAAACTGCTGGCGCGAGCAGGACGGACAGGCAATCAAATTAATACCCTTGCTGCGCACATGCAGACTCTTGAGAATATCAAAGCCCACTTTCACCTCCTGCACCGGGTCAGCCGCCAATGATACCCGTATCGTGTCACCAATACCTTGCGCCAATAACATGCCCAGACCAATGGCGGACTTAACCGCCCCCGAACGCAGGCCACCCGCCTCGGTGATACCCAGGTGCAGCGGTTGTTCAATCTGCCCCGCCAGCAAACGATAAGCGGCCACCGTCATGAATACATCAGACGCCTTGAGGCTGACTTTGAATTCCTGAAAATCCAGCTTGTCGAGCATATCGATATGGCGCATCGCCGACTCGACCAACGCTTCAGGCGTCGGTTCACGGTATTTTTTCTGCAAATCCTTTTCCAGCGAACCGGCATTCACACCGATACGAATGGGAATATCATTATCCCGCGCCGCAGAAACCACCGCCTGTACACGGTCTTCACGCCCAATATTGCCCGGGTTAATGCGCAGGCAATCCACCCCTAACTCCGCCACGCGCAAGGCAATTTTATAATCAAAATGAATATCGCTGATCAACGGTACACTGACACGTCGCCTGATTTCGCCAAAAGCCTCGGCAGCCTCCATTGATGGCACAGAGACACGCACAATATCGACACCGGCGGCTTCCAGCGCCTGAATCTGTGCCACCGTTGCCTCAACATCGGTGGTTTCAGTGTTGGTCATGCTCTGCACCGTGACGGGTGCATCACCACCCACCAGTACATCACCCACACGAATCTGGCGCGACTTGCGGCGGGTTATTTGTTGGTATTCCGGTTTTTCAATCATAATGTATCACTACTTAATTTGAGCTTTAAAATGCGCAGCGCGCAGGCTGGGGTGAATATTTTTTATGAACCCCAACGTGCCAGAGTTAAAAATTACCAAAAATATTCACATGCTATGTGTCTTAATCATATTGCCTAAATGTTTTTTAATTTTTCTTTAGCATTATCTTTATTTTCTATCTTTTTTTTCATTATTCTGCTCCTGCTCTTCGAGGCCTTTTTGTATGGTATTAACTGGGTCGCCACTATATTCAGGTTCGTTATCAATAAACATAGGCTGCTCTTTTATTGTTTTTTTGATTTGTTCTCGAATTTTTTGTCATCAACCATTTTATCAAACCTCCAAGTCTTTATATGAATAGCCTGGATTAATTTTACTTTTTGTACCTCGTACAAAGGCATAATTTATAACTTAGCTGTATCAACTCTTCTCCTTGGTTGCATTAAGTCTGACAGGATAATTTAATTCTTAATTCACGTTTATACCAGCAGATAACTATTCGCCATCCGTGCGGTCATCAGCAGCTCCAATACGCAAACGTACAGACCGACGGTTGGCATATTGTGACAAATCGTATGCAGCACCGTTGTATAAAATATCCACGCCCTGTACATAACCCAGCTGCACCCTAAAAGGAGCCACACCTTTAACAACACTCCGGGTGCCTGACTTACCCAAACGATAAACGAGACGCTGACCCCGGGCATCCTGCACCTCAGCCCAGGAATCACTGTTAAAAATCAATATCAGTTCTGCGCTCTGGCCAGCCACCAACGTTTCAGGTTCAACAACAGGCTCAGCAGGTATTTCCGGTGATACCAATCCACTTTGCTCTGTTTCAACTATCTGTTTTTCAACAACCGGTTTCTCAACAGGCCTTTGTGTTTCAGTCGCCTGTGCATCATCCATTTTTTCTTCGGCCACTACTTCCAGTGAGGGCACTGCTATCTCAGCAGTTTGCTCCGTCAGAGGGAAACCTGTATGCGAACTCACGACATCAGTCTGCTCACCGTCAGTGACCGGCCACAAAAAATAAACCAGGCCCACAATAAACACACTCGCAAGCCCAGCTTTTCCCAGATAATTCCCCGATGATTTATCCCTCAAGGAAAACTGGCTGGATACCTCATTGCTCATCTTGCTGTAAGTTTCGTTGCTCACTGCCGATGCCGGATCAATTACCTGCTCATGCACCGGCACCAATTCAGTAAAGTCAGCAAGCACTTCTTCTTCGGATAGTTCCAGCAAGCGTGCATACGCGCGCAAATAACCCGCTGCAAACACCGGTGCGGCAAAACCTGCAATATCCCCTTGCTCCAGCGCCCTGATTTTTCTCACATCAAGCTTTAAACGGGCCGCCACATCTTCAATGGATAAATCACGGGATTCACGCGCAATACGCAATCTGTCGCCAGCTTGCAGGGAAGGTGCATCCTGTTCAGGATTCCGCTGCTTTTTATTGCGTTTACTCACTTTTTAATTCTCGCGACTCATATCTTCATTATTGCCCGCTGGCTCCATCTCTTTCCCGGGCTTCCGCTTCCAATAACAGACGCATTTCGTTGGAATCCGAATAGTTCTTGCGCAACAGTGTTTTATATTCTCTCACCGTTGCCATATCGCCCAGTTCTGTCTCCACCTGAATACCCAGCCACAGGCCATCCGGGCCCAACGTAGCCACTTCCTGATAACGTTGCAAATAGGCCCGGGCCGACATTATGCGCTTTTTCTCAACACTGACCCGTGCCATTTGCAACAAAGCACCCGGTAATCGCGGGTCCACCTGCAAAGCCCTGCGCAAGTAGATTTCCGCCTTTTCCAGGTCAGGCACCTGCAACATGCATACGCCCAGATTTTCAAGCGCCTCTGCGGGCGTGCGATATCTTCGGCTTTTGATTGCCGCTAAAAAATGCTGTTCCGCTTCAGCGTACTGGCCTTGCCCGCATAAAAACACGGCATAGTTGTTCTGAATCGATCCATCATCCGGTTTAAGCTCCACGGCGCGCTGGTAATGTTCTTCCGCTTTATCCGGCTGATCCATGTGTATGTAGGCCAGGGCAAGACTGCTGTGCGCCTCGGCATATTCCGGCATTGTATCAACCGCTTTTTGCAACTTTTGCAAAGCCGCCTTTTCACGCCCCTGCTGCAAATAACCCAGACCCAGGCGAAGATTGGTATCTGCGATACGAAACCTGGCTTTATCTTCACGCTCCTGTTCCTCCACCGTTGCACAGGCAAATAACGTAAAACTCAATGCAATCATAATGGCTGCGCGTAATACCATTGAACACAAGGGTGTCATATCCGTTTTCAACCTGTCGCCCGTTTGTTTTGGTTTCGCTGCGTTTTATCCAGCACCCGTCCCACCAGCTGACCACAGGCGGCATCAATATCATCACCACGGGTACGGCGGGTCAGCGTAATCAGACCATTTTTGATTAACACTTCACGAAAACGCACAATCGACGCATCACTTGACCGCCGATACTGCGTATTCGGGAAAGGATTAAACGGAATCAGGTTGATTTTGGAAGGGACACCTTTCAGCACTTTCACCAATTGGCGTGCATGGGCGACACTGTCATTCACCCCATTCAGCATGACATACTCGATGGTCACCTTACGCCGGGTATCGCCGCTGATATAATGGGCGCAGGCATCCAGCACCTCGCGCAACGGATATTTTCTATTCAACGGCACCAGCACATCGCGCAACTCATCCGTCGGTGCGTGCAAAGACAAGGCCAGCGCAACATCACTCACCTCCTTCAACCGCGCCAATGCGGGCACCACCCCGGAAGTACTCACCGTCACCCGGCGCTTTGACAACCCATAGGCAAAATCATCCACCAACAGCTCAATAGTCTTGACCGTATTGTCAAAATTCAGCAGCGGCTCACCCATGCCCATGAAAACCACATTGGAAATAATCCGCTCGTTTTTACCATTGGCCAGGGGATTCCAGCCCAACGCCTTATTGGCCACCCACACCTGACCAATAATTTCCGCCACACTCAGATTACGATTAAAACCCTGCTGCCCTGTGGAACAAAAAGAACACTCCAGTACACAGCCCACCTGGGAAGAAATACATAACGTGCCGCGATTTTTTTCCGGAATGAAAACCGTCTCGACAGAATTACCATTGTCCAGTTTCAATAACCACTTGTGTGTGCCATCCGCAGAAGCCTGGTCCAGCAACACTTCCGGTGTACGAATTTCAGCCACTTCTTCAAGCCGGGTACGCAAAGCCTTGCTCAGATTCGTCATCGCATCAAAGCGATCCACACCGTACTGATGCAACCATTGAATCACCTGCTTGGCACGGAAAGGCTTCTCCCCCATTTCGGCGAAGAAGCCTTCCATGTCCGCGCGTGACAAATTCAGCAGATTGGTCTTTATCGGCATCAGACTGGCTCGCTACGTCTCAGGCCACACACACTTAACGTGTGCGCGGACAAATCTCATCATCCGAAAAGAAATAAGCAATTTCTTCAGCGGCGGTTTCCGGTGCATCAGAACCGTGTACCGCATTTTCATCAATGGAATCGGCAAAATCAGCACGAATGGTCCCTGCATCGGCTTCTTTAGGATTGGTCGCCCCCATTACTTCACGGTTTTTCAGAATAGCGCCCTCGCCTTCCAGCACCTGCACCATCACTGGGCCGGAAATCATGAACGACACCAGATCCTTAAAAAATGGACGTTCTTTATGCACTGCGTAAAATCCCTCGGCCTGTTCACGACTCAGGTGCAGCATTTTCGACGCAATAATTTTCAGACCGGCTTTTTCAAAACGCGCATAAATGTCGCCGATGTGATTTTTGGCAACGGCGTCAGGTTTAACGATGGAAAAGGTTCTTTCTATGGACATGCTTGGTTTACTCCAATTTATTCTCAAAATAAAGGCCGGAAAACGGGCCTGAGGTGTGCAAACCGCTGATTATACGCGAAATGCGGGCGGAAACCCTACATCCTCGCGTAATGCGGACAAAAATTAAATGTAAACCAGGATTTATCAACTACGCTCCGGGTGCCACTTACCCACAGGGAGATTTTAATGAACATTAATGACCGCTTTTCCCCCGGACAAACCACACTGAGCCTGAGCTTGCTGATATTGGGCATACTGGCAGTGCAAACGGTCCAGGCCAACCCGGCCTTTGCCCGTCAATACAGCATGAGCTGCATCGCCTGTCATGCCGCCTTCCCAAAACTCAACAGCTTTGGTGAACAGTTTCTGGCAGATAATATCCGCCTGCCCAACTGGCGTGAACAGATCGGCGTGGAAACCGGTGATGATCAATTGATGCTGCCGAAATTCCCACAGCTGGCATTTCGTGCCCAGGCCTACGTACAAGTCCGCGAATCTGAAGCACAAGACCCTAGCGGAGCCACTACCGCCGACCCTGCCTCCGACTTTCAAGCACCCTACCTCATCAAGCTACTGGCAGGCTCCCCCCTATCGGAACACATTAGCTATTATTTTTACGCCATCTTCGCCGAAAAAGGGGGCAATGGCGAAACCATCGTGGAAGATGCCTGGATTACCCATGACGATTTATTCGGCAGTGGTATTGGCATGATGCTGGGACAATTCCAGGTTTCCGACCTGATGTTCCCGCGTGAAATCCGGCTCACGGTACAGGACTACATCCCCTACCGCATGGCAGGCATTACTTATGAACGCGGTATAAGCTTTGACACCAATGTCGGCCCCCTCTCACTGGCTCTGGGCATCGTCAACGGCAATGGCATCGAAGCCAATGCCAAAATCAACAGCCCCGGATTTGGCCGTCCGGACCGCGCCTTCGACAATGACAGTGCAAAAAGTGTGTTTGGCCTTGACGGCGAGCAACGGGACGTAACCGATACACGCAATACCGACAAACACATTCTTGGAGTGGATTTCTCCGGCAATCACAACGACCGGATTTTCTGGTTTGTGCAACTGCTGAAAAACCGTTGGGATGATTTTCTGGTACAGGGACAAACCGCAGAATGGAGTGGCGGTTTTGCGGGCGTGGACTACATCCACAACGACCGCTGGGCCTATTCCTGTTATACAGTTATGCCGATGCCAACGACTTAGCCAATAGTGGCACCGTTTACGAGGGCATTGACCTCAATACCTTTACCGCCACCGCGTCGTACTATTTCATGCGCAACATCAAAGGTGTCATCGAGGTGAATGTAGACCTGCAAGACAAAGATAACAATCCCGGCGACGGTATCGGCCACGATACTAAAGAAGGCTATTTCCTGCTGGGGTTTGATACGGCATTTTAACGCCCCCAAAAAACACAAATCACCCGTTATGCCGGGGTACAGCCGGTATAACGGGGGTACCCGCTGTGAAACAGTTGTTGAATTTGAAAGGTGGGATGTTTACTCTTCCCACTCCCGATGACCAACAACTTCAAGAGCGTTTCAACAAGTGCCAAGGCCGCAGACTGAGCAGAATGTAAGTTATTTCGATATCGGCCTGTTGCCCTCCGGACATCTGCGCGGTTTTTCACCAGCAACAGCTGATGATGATACAGCAGATAATAAGGGACAAACCGCCACCATCGAGCCCTTCACCGATGGTGAAACCGGCCCTTTCCTGCTCAGTGCCCCGCCCATGCGTGGAGCCGAATATCTCTCCGCCGAGGTGCTACAGGATCTTCGTGACACTCTGGATAACTGGGTCTGTGAACAGATTCAGACATTCGGTGGACTTGGCGCTTTTCTTGATAAAAATGCACCACACTGGCATCAGGTAGGCCGCGTCTGCTTTCATCTGGCGGAAAACAAAAATGACCCGGACTATCCCTTCGCGTTCATGGCAACTTATGCACCGGAGTTGTCGGCACAGGGTCGCGTTCGTCATCAACCCCTCAGCCGCGCCTTGCAGGAATATGCGGGAGCCAAAAACAAAAAAGCATTGATCCGCCTGTTGTCGCCCGTGCAGCTCGCCGCCGAATCCAGCCCTGTAATCAAGGAGCTGGTTGATACGGGTGATCTTTATCATCCACTGGCCTGGACACCCGCCGAGGCGTACCCGTTTCTTAAGGATGCGGCGCTGTACGAGCAATGCGGCGTAGTGGTGCGTTTGCCGGACTGGTGGAAAAAACGCCGTCGGCCCCGTATCGGCATCACCATTGGTGAGAGTAAAAAGAAAAATTTCAACGCGGATTCACTGCTGGATTTCAAACTTCACATCGCCCTGGGCGATGAATCACTCAGCAAGGCCGAACTGAAAAAACTGCTGACCGCAGAAAATGGCCTGACATTTATCAGAGGCCAGTGGATTGAGGTGGATCAGGAGAAACTGAACGAGGTGCTGGCTCACTGGCAAAAGGTGGAGGCAGAGGCAGACACGGGTGGCCTCACCTTTGCGGAAGGCATGCGCCTGCTGGCGGGTGCGCCTGCCGACCTGAGCCACGACAAGATAGAAGAAAGCCGTGAATGGTCCTTTGTCCAGCCCGGCAAATGGCTCTCTTCACAACTGGAAGATTTGCGTTCACCCGCGCAAATGAAGGCAGCCAATCCGGGCAAGGCACTCAAAGCATCACTCCGCCCCTATCAACAGGAAGGCGTAAACTGGCTGCGGTTACTCTCCCGGCTTGGTTTGGGAGCCTGTCTGGCCGATAACATGGGGCTGGGGAAAACCATGCAGATTATCGCGTTACTGCTGGTCGAGAAAAAACGCCTCAGTGAGCACCCCGCCCTGCTGGTACTGCCCGCCTCTCTGCTGGCCAACGGGCAAACTGAGCTGGCGCGTTTTGCACCTTCGCTACGCTGCCTGTTTTTGCACAGCTCCCAATTCAACAAAACATTCAATAAAAAAACACTGGCGGCCATGGCCGATGATCCCGCCGCCCTGCACAATATCGATCTCGTTTTGACCACCTATGGCACACTGATGCGCCAGGAATGGCTGCAACAACACCGCTGGCAATTACTGGTGCTGGATGAGGCCCAGGCCATCAAAAACCCGGCCTCCCGTCAAACCAAAGCCGTCAAAAAAATCAGGGCCGAGGCACGCATTGCGCTGACCGGCACGCCCATAGAAAATCGTCTCTCGGATCTCTGGTCACTGTTCGATTTTCTCAACCCCGGCCTGCTGGGCCCGGCCAAACGTTTCACGGGGTTCGTGAAATCACTCGCCAACCGCGAACACGACCAATATGCACCACTGCGCAACCTGGTCAGCCCCTACATTTTGCGCCGGATGAAAACAGACCGCGCCATTATCAGTGACCTGCCGGAAAAAACTGAACTTTCCGCTTATTGCGGCCTTGGCAAAATTCAGGCCGCACACTACCAGCGCGCCGTCACCGAGCTGGCAAATGCCATCGAAAAGCTGGAAGGTATGAAACGACGCGGTCTGATTCTTTCCAGCCTGATGCGTTTCAAACAAATTTGTAACCACCCGTCGCAACTGCTGGGCGATGGCGAATATAATCCCAAACAGAGCGGAAAATTTCAGCGCCTGGCTGAGCTTTGTGAAGAAATCGCCTCACGCCAGGAGAAGCTGCTGGTATTTACCCAGTTCCGTGAAATGACCGCACCACTGGCCGATTTTCTGGCACAACAATTTGGCCAGCCAGGTCTGATTCTGCACGGCGGCACCCCGGTCAAACAACGGCAAAAACGGGTTGAACGTTTTCAGGACGAGGCCGGCCCCCCGTTTTTTGTACTCTCGCTCAAAGCAGGCGGAACCGGCCTTAACCTGACACAGGCCTCGCACGTCATCCACTTTGACCGCTGGTGGAACCCCGCTGTCGAAAACCAGGCCACGGATCGCGCCTTTCGTATCGGCCAAAAAAGAAATGTATTGGTCCACAAGTTCGTCTGTCAGGGAACCATAGAAGAAAAAATTGATGAACTGATTAATGAAAAAACAGCCCTCGCCACGGATATTCTGGAAGGCAGTGCCGAGACACTGCTGACCGAAATGAACAACGAGGCACTGATGGATCTGGTTTCACTCGACATTGAGAAAGCTCAGGTTTGATCGAATGAAAAAAGGAGAAAAATAGATGGCAGATGGCCCAAATATGTACCCGTGGCACAGCGGCGCGCCAAAGCCGAAAAAGAAATGCAAAAGTTAAGCAAAAAGGGGCTGAAAACTGAACCCATAAAAACCGAAGGACGCAAGATCGCGCGCACATTCTGGGGTAAGGCATGGTGTGATCATCTGGAACAATTCAGCGATTACGAAAACCGCCTGCCACGCGGGCGCACCTATGTCCGTAATGGCTCGGTATGTCATCTCGCCATATCAAAAGGCCGTATCGAAGCCATCGTCAGCGGATCAGAGCTCTACAACATCACCATTGATATCACCCCGCTACCGGCAAAGAAATGGAAAAAAGTGCGTGAGCAATGCGCCGGACAAATCGGCTCCATACTGGAACTGTTGCAGGGACAATTATCGGATAACGTGATGAAAATCATCACTGACCCGAAGGGCGGACTCTTCCCTCAGCCGCGCGAAATAAAACTCGACTGCGACTGCCCGGGCTGGGCCGATATGTGCAAACATATAGCCGCCGTCCTTTATGGTGTGGGTACCAGGCTGGACCACCAACCTGAACTGCTTTTTCTGCTGCGCAATGTCGATCAGGAAGCCCTGATCACCGCGGAACTGGATATTACATCAGCAACAGCCGGAAAAGGAAAACGGCGACTGGCAACAGCAGACCTTTCCAGCCTGTTTGATGTCGAGATGGACGAACCCGTCAAACCACGCCGTAAAAAACGGGCCGTAAAGAAAAAAACAATTAAACATAAAAGGGTGAAAATAAAAATGAAGAAAAAAGCAATCAAAAAAGCGATCAAAAAGAAAGGTAGCATCAAGAAAAAACGGGCATTCACGCCCACAGCAGCAGCCGTCCGTCGTCTGCGCAAACAGTTTGAAATGAACAGCTCGCAATTTGCCACGTTGGTCGGCGTAAGCTCACCAACAGTCAGTAACTGGGAAAATAGCAGCGGCAAACTCACGCTTCGCCAACGCACGCTGGAAGCACTGACGCAGGTGGCCCGACTGACACCACAGCAGGCCAGAAGAAAACTGAACCGGAATTGATGCCATACTGCATAAATGTGAATCAGGAGGATAAATGACTCTGTATGGTGCCTTTACTTTACTGAAAACACCATCAGACCAAGCCGTGCAGGGTGGAACAAGCGCAGCGGTTCCACCAAACGGGACAGGGACATCAAGGTTTGACAGTGGGCACAACGGCGAAGGCACTAAGTTAAGCGTCAAACCATTCGGAAGCGGGGCTTTAGTCCCGTCTCCGGTTTTTCTGTCACTGGAAAAATACCTTAACTTAATACCATTCTGGTCAGGCTCTGTTTACTAAAGCAATAAAACCCAGACATTAAAAAGCGCATCATAAAGATGCGCTTTTTAAGCGTACACTCGACAACGCCTCAAACGTTGAACGTCAAACGTCGAGCGCCTGGTTTTATAAAAACATATAAAAAAATCTTATTGATAAAACCCGCTTAAGCACTCATCGGGAACTCACTGCCCGCTCACCGCTACCCAGCTCAATGACGATGAGGGCGTCTAAGGTAGCATCGACCACCAGGGCGCGATTATTGGCGCTGTCCAGCGCAATAGCCACTGGGCTAGCCAGGTTAGGCCCGGTGCCGGTATTGTCATCAGAAACAATGGTACGGTCACCGCTGTCCAGGTCAATGGCGATGAGGGCGTCGAAGGTAGCATCGACCACCAGGACGCGATTATTGGCGCTGTCCAGCGCAATACCCAGTGGGTTATCCAGGTTAGGCCCGGTGCCGGTATTGTCATCAGAAACAATGGTGCGCGCACCGTTGCCCAGATCAATAGCGATCAGGGCGTCTAAGTTACTATCCACTACCAGGGCGCGATTATTGGTGCTGTCCAGCGTTATATCCTGTGGGATAGCCAAGTTAGGCCCGGTGCCGGTGTTATCATCAGAAACAATGGTGCGCACGCCACTGCCCAGATCAATGGCGATCAGTGCGTCTAAGCTAGCATCGACCACCAGGACGCGATTATTGGCGCTGTCCAACGCAATAGCCAGTGAGGTAACCAAGTTAGGCCCGGTGCCGGTATTGTCATCAGAAACAATGGTACGCGCACCGCTGCCCAGATCAATGGCGACAAGGGCGTCTAAGCCACTATCGAGCACCAGGACGCGATTATTGGTGCTGTCCAGCGTTATACCCTGTGGGGTAACCAAGTTAGGCCCGGTGCCGGTGTTGTCATCAGAAACAATGGTGCGGTCACCACTGCCCAGATCAATGGCGACAAGGGCGTTTAAGTTACTATCGACCACCAGGGCGCGAGTATTGGCGCTGTCCAGCGCAATACCCTCTGGGGTAACAAAGTTAGGCCCGGTGCCGGTGTTGTCATCAGAAACAATGGTGCGGTCACCGCTGCCCAGATCAATGGCGATGAGGGCGCCTAAGGTGAAATCAACCACCAGGGCACGATTATTGGTGCTGTCCAGCGCAATACCCAGTGGGTTATCCAAGTTAGGCCCGGTGCCGGTATTCTCGTCAGAAACAATGGTGCGCACGCCACTGCCGAGATCAATGTCGATCAGGGCGTCTAAGCTAGCATCGAGCACCAGGGCGCGATTATTGGTGCTGTCCAGCGTTATATCCCGTGGGTTATCCAAGTTAGGCCCGGTGCCGGTATTGCCATCAGAAACAATGGTACGGTCACCGCTGTCCAGGTCAATGGCGATGAGGGCGTCTAAGGTGCTATCGACCACCAGGACGCGATTATTGGCGCTGTCCAGCGCAATACCCAGTGGGGTAACCAAGTTAGGCCCGGTGCCGGTATTGCCATCAGAAACAATGGTGCGCGCACTGCTGCCCAGATCAATGGCGATCAGGGCGTCTAAGGTGAAATCGACCACCAGGACGCGATTATTGGCGCTATCCAGCGCAATACCCAGTGGGTTACTCAAGTTAGGCCCGGTGCCGGTGTTGTCATCAGACAGAATGGTACGAACGCCACTGTCCAAATCAATGGCGATCAGGGCGTCCAAGTTGTTATCGACCACCAGGGCGCGATTATTGGCGCTATCCAGCGCAATACCCCGTGGGGAAACCAAGTTAGGCCCGGTGCCGGTATTGTTATCGACAAGTACGGTGCGGTCACCGTTGTCCCGATCAATGGCGACCAGGGCGTCTAAGGTGCTATCGACCACCAGGACGCGATTATTGGCGCTGTCCAGCGCAATGGATACTGGGCCTAAAAGATTAGTCTGATTAAACAATAACTGGTTAATTTGCTGGCTATTGTTTGAGCGGTCAAGTAATTCAATATCCAGTGTGCCATCAGGAATAGCGGTGAGGGGTAGCTGCGTGCGCCAGCGTACGACGTTGTCTGGTGCCGTGGGCAGTTCAATATCGGCTCCCTGGCTGTTGACACTGACAAAATCAATATCGCTTTCTAATACTTCACCATCTTCTAAATCTTCAATAAAACCGGTAACCGAGGTGAATTCTACACCGCCGCCTAAATTGGCATTGGGGGTGGGGTAAGATACCTTTATAGCCAGTTGAGTGACATCCTCTACCGTAAGGGCAAGTGCGAGTTGGTCGCTATCACCGTTACCGTCATCCACATTAAGCGTCAGTTCAAATACGCCATCCGCATTGGCATCGCTGGGCGCTTCAAAGTCGGCGGCGTTGGTTAAGGTTAATGCACCACTGGCGCTGTCAATACTGAAAGCACGCTGGTCGGCACCGCCGCTGATGCTAAAGGTCAGGGTATCACCATCGGCATCAGTGGCTGTGGCAGCGTACACTTCACCGTTTTGGTTTTCGTCAAAACTTGCGCTGGCGGGTGAGCTAAACTGTGGGGCGTTGTTGGCGACAGGATCATCGCCGCCATTTGAGCCACCACCGCAGGCGGTTAAGACGCCCGTTAGTAAAGCGGTTATAACGAGGTTTTTTACATTGTTCAATATCAGTTTCATGGGTAATCCTGAGCCAGTGCGGTAAAGATAATAAATACAGGGTGCGAACTACAAAAAAGTTACAGCACAATAAAAAATAATGAGTGCGGCGAAGTTTTCAGATTTTCGCGCACACGGGGTATAAGCTGTTTGAGAGTGTAGGTGTTAGGCAGGCATTTCACTACCCGACATATGTCAGGTTAAGCGGTTTTTTTATCCAGTGAACTCGAGCGTATTCTTTACGATGCGATGGCTACAAAACGTCACTTATAGTGTAGAAACAATAAAGATTACCCATTTCAGTTAAACCGACCAGTTCAGATATCGCAAAATTATGTGCTGATTGGTGCTTTACTCATCGCCGGGATGCCTTCAATGAAAGCAGCTTACTCGACTTGCCTGATACAAAAGCCCAACGTTGGGATGCTTTAGTCAGAGTGCATTTCACAACGGTAAAAATAGTAAAGTCAGTGTTGGTTATCACTTTACTGATTTTTCAGATGATCTAACGGATCTTGATTTTGATGGTCAGGGTCGAATGGCACTAAGTTAAGGTATTTTTCCAATGACAGAAAAACCGGAGACAGAGCTTTAGCCCCGTCATGGGCGGGACTTAAAGTCCCGCTTCCGAATGGTTTGACGCTTAACTTAGTGCCATTCTGGTCAGGCTCTGTTTACTAAAGCAATAAAACCCATGCCTTATAAAAATAATTATAAAAAAATCTTATTTATAAAACCAACTTAACCACTCACTTTGAGCTAATTGCTCGCTCACCGCTACCAAGATCAATGACGACCAGGGCTTCTAAGTCGCTATCATCACCCAGCCCCACCAGGACGCGATTATTGGTGCTGTCCAAAGCAATACTCAGGAGCTCACTCAGGTTAGGTCCGCTGCCAGTATTGGCATCGGAAAGCACGGTACGATCACCGCTGTTCAGATCAATGGCGACCAGGGCTTCCAAGTTGCTATCGACCACCAGAGCGCGATTATTGGTGCTGTCCAGCGCAATATCCTGTGGGTCACCAAGGTTAGGCCCGGTGCCGGTATTGGTATCGGAAAGCACAGTACGGTCACCGCTGTTCAGATCAATAGCGACAAGGGCCTCTATGTCTCTATCGACTATCAGGGCGCGATTATTGGCGCTGTCCAGCACAATACCCTGTGGGACGTCCAAGTTAGGTCCGCTGCCGGTATTGTCATCGGAGAGCACTGTGCGCGCACCGCTGTTCAGATCAATAGCGACAAGGGCATCTATATCTCTATCGATTACCAGGGCGCGATTATTGTCGTTGTCCAGCGTTATACCCTGTAGGAAAGACAAGTTAGGTCCACTACCAATATTGTCATCAGAAAGCACGCTTCGGTCACCGTGATCCAGGCTAATGGCGATGATGGCGTTTAAGCTGCTATCCACCACCAGGACGCGATTATTGGCGCTATCTAGTGCAATTCCCTGCGGGTTTTCCAAATTAGATCCGCCGCCTAGATTGTCATCGGAGAGCACGGTACGATCACCGCTGTTCATATCAATAGCAACCAGTGCATCTAATTCCCTATCTACTATTAGGACGCGGCTATTGTCTTTGTCCAGTGTTATTCCCTGTGGGACTCCCACGCTAGGTCCGCTGCCAGTATTGACATCAACGAGTACAGCTCGATCACCGCTGTCCAGATTAATGGCGACAAGGGCTCTTAAACTACTATCCACAATCAAGGCACGATTATTGGCGGTATCCAACGCAATACCCTGTGGGAAATCCAAGTTAATTCCAGTTCCAGTATCGTCATCTGAAAGCACGGTACGGTCACCATTACCCAAGTCAATAGCGACTAAGGCATCTAAGCCTCCATCCACAACCAAAATACGATTATTGCTACTGTCCAGCGTTATGCTCTGTGGGAAACTCAAGGGTGTTCCAGTGCCGGTATTCTCATCGGAAAGCACACTGCGGTCACCACTGGCAAGGTCAATGGCGAAGATCGCGTCTAAGGCGTTATCCAGTACCAGGGCGCGATTATTGGCGTTGTCCAGCGTGATACTCCGCGAGCTAATCAAGTTAATCCCGGTGCCAGTATTGTCATCGGAGAGCACAGTACGGTCACCGTTATCCAGATCAATGGCGATAAGGGCGTCTAAGGCAACATCTACCACCAAGGCTCGGTTATTGGCACTGTCCAGCGTAATATCTAGTGGGATTCCCAGGTTAGGTCCAGTGCCTGTATTATCATCGGAGAGTATAGTACGGTCACCGTTGCTCAGGTTAATGGCGATAACGGTACCAGAGTTAGCTTCCACCACCAAGGCGCGATTATTGGCACTATCAAGCACAATGCCAAATGGGTTATCAAGGTTAGGCCCAGTGCCAGTATTTTCATTAGAAAGAACAGTAATATCGCCGCTGACCAGATCAATGCTGATAAGGGCTTCTAAGACGTTATCCAGCATCAGAGCGCGATTATTAGCGCTGTCCAGTGCGACAGCTTTTGGGTTTAGAAGTATAGGCTGATTAAACAATATCTGGCTGGTTTGTTGGCTATTGTTTGAGCGGTCAAGTAATGCAATTTCCAAGGTGTTCTCATTAGGAACAGCCGTGACGGGTAGCTGCGCGCGCCAGCGTACCACGTTGTCCTGCGCCGTGGGCAGTTCAATATCCGCCCCCTGGCTATTCACGCTGACAAAATCAATATCGCTTTCTAAGACTTCACCGTCTTCTAAATCTTCAATAACACCGGTGACTGAGGTAAATGCCACATCGCCGCCTAAATTGGCACTGGGGGTGGGGTAAGACACCTTTAAGGTCAGTTGAGACACATCTTCTACGCTGAGGGTGAGTGCCAGTTGGTCGCTGCCACTGTTACCGTCATCGACGTTGAGCGTGACCTCAAATACGCCGTCAGTATTAGCATCGCTGGGCGCTTCAAAGTCCGCAGCATTGGTTAAGGTTAACGCACCACTGGCGCTGTCAATACTAAAAGCACTTTGGTCGGCACCGCCGCTGATACTAAAGGTTAAGGTATCGCTATCGGCATCGGTGGCTGTTGCGGTGTACACCACACCATTGATGTTTTCATCCACATTGGTTGTGGTAGCTGACGTAAAGCTAGCCGCCTCATTGAGGTTAGTAATAGTAAGCAGCAGGTTGAGCTGATCGCTGCCACCATTACCGTCATCGACATTAAGCGTCACTTCAAAAACGCCATCAGCATTGGCATCGCTGGGGGCTTCAAAGTCAACGGCATTGGTTAGGGTTAAAGTACCACTGGCACTGTCAATACTGAAAGCACTCTGGTCGCCCCCTCCGCTGATGCTAAAGGTAAGCGTGTCGTTATCGGCATCGGCGGCTGTGGCAGCGTACACTTCACCGTTTTGGTTTTCGTCAAAACTTGCGATGGCGGGTGAGCTAAACTGTGGGGCGTTGTTGGCGACAGGATCATCGCCACCACTTGAGCCACCACCGCAGGCGGTTAAGACGCCCGTTAGTAAAGCGGTTATAGCGAGGGTTTTTACATTATTCAGTATCAGTTTCATGGGTAATCCTGAGCCAGTACGGTAAAAAAGATAATAAATATACGGTGCGAACTTCAAAAAAATTACAGCACAATAAAAAATGATTAATGCGACTAGGTTTTCACGCGCACGGGGTGCAAGTTTCTCGACAGTGTAGGTGTTAGGCAGGTGTTTCGCTACCCGACATATGTCGGGTTTGTGGCTTTTTTATCCATTAAAAATACTGCAAAAAAACATGAAACAGGCATGACAAGGCTTAGGTCTGCCATAATGGCATGCGTTGTATTGTAGTCATCAGCGTTTGTAAAATCGTCAAAAGCGCGGGAGAGTATTTACTGACCAGCGTATTAGCAAGATAACATAGGGTAACCCGTATTAGTGGTTATACCCCGGTTAATTTGACGCAGGCTGGAGAAAAAACATATTCCTTACACAGTGCGAAAAAAAACGGCATGCATTTTTCAATGACGGTGATAGCCAAAACACGGAAAATATAAGGCAACCTAAAAGTGGCTTTTCGACAGCCTGGTCACCGCCCCGTTCATTTTTTTACTTTTATCAGAAACCGCGAGGATTGTTGAGCGAGGCCGCTTGTCTGGCAGCAAGTTGTTTTTTACGCTGTCGGGGGCTGAAAAAAGGCTCGTTTGGAAGGCAATCACGGAGCTTGTCAAAATCAACAATTTCGACTTTTGGGACGTCGGTAAGTTCGCAATCCTCGGGCAGGCTTTGCCAGCGCAGAAACGCGAAAGAGGTTGATGCGCCTGCAGGATCTAGCCAATTAGCGACCCCGGGGTCTTCGACACTGATCACGAACTTATACTCGCCGCTGTCATCGGCTTGAGCTTGCTCCATTGTTAAGCTGGTTTGACGGCGAGTAAAATCGAGCGCATTAAACCATAGATCGCCAATTTGAATAGATTGATATGGTGCCGTTGATTTTACCAGTGTGATAATAATAGCTTTGTCTGGATTAATAGGAAACTGGCCAGCAGAACTCCATTGGCCCGGAAGACCGTCTTCGGTTTTTCTTGGCGGGCTTAGTCGGTTGATACCGACCCTGGCTCTGAGCTGTTCGACAAACTTAATCCAGCCTCGTACAGAGCCAAGTAAGTATTCCGATGCCCGCCGGTATTGGTAATCTATCAGTGCCGGGGTCGTCACCGGGCTAGGCTTGCCTCGCGTGTTTCGACGCTCAATGTACCAAGTGCCACTGCGTTCATTATCCCAGTCCATAAAGCTTTCTCGAATCAGAATGCTGTTTGCTTGGAGTACTTTTTCTACCCCATTAATGACTCTCACTTCGGTATTGTTAAGCCAGTTGTCGCCCTCTTCACTTTTGCTAATGATGATTTCGAAGTGCCCCTGTTCATCAACGGTTAAATCAGCAAGTGCTATTTGACTGATTGTTATTGGGCTCGTTAGGTTTATGTCAAAGCCTGGTTCACCCGCGCCAATTTGAATCTGTAGATCAGCACTGGTGCCACGCTTGCCACGAATTACATACGTGCCAGGGGTTGATATGCTGGCAATCTGATAACAGTTATCCGGGTTGTAAAGCCCATATTGATTATGTTGGTCAAGATTACGAAATTGCGGGTGGTTAGGATCGTGTAAGGCAAACCCTTGGTCAAGCGCGGCTGCAAGTTGATTCTTAAGTTGCTGTTCAGCGGCGGCTTTCTCTTGTTCAGGCGTCAAACTTTCAAGAACCCAATGTGCCTCGAACATAATATCGCGCGCCTTATTAATTGCACATGCTAACTGCATAGAGCCTTGCGGAAGTTGTTGATCGTTTGTAGCATCAGTCATAGTAATACCTCAATAAGGTTCGCGGCGTTGGTTAAGGTTAAAGCGCCACTGGCACTGTTAATACTAAAGACACTCTGTGTCGGCACCGCCGCTGATGCTAAAGGTAAGCGCACCATCATCGGCATCGGTAACCGTGGCGGGTGAACTAAATTATGGGGCATTGCTGGCACCACCACAGGCGGTTAAAAAGCTCGTGAGTAAAGTCGTTAAAACGAGCGTTTTTACATTGTTCAATATCAGTTTCATGGGCACACTCTGAGCCAGTGTGATTGCGATCATTGCGGTAAAAATAATAAATATACGGTGCAAACTTCAAAAAAGTAACAGCACAATAAAAAATAATGAGTGCTGCCAGGTTTTCAGCCTTTCACGCATATGGGGTATAAGTTGCACGGAAGTATAAGTGTTAAACGGGCGTTTTGTTACCCGACATATGTCGGGTAACAAAACGTTAACCTAATACCTATACTTGAAGTGTGAGAGCAGTTGTTTCGCTCTATTTCAACCTCGAATGCTGATACAGAAGCGCAGGGGAAACGCAATTTAAGAAAAACAGGAAATAAGATTATGTCATCTAATTTTACTTATAATCCGGTTCGCTGGGTGAAGCTCACCGGTATTACAGCGATGTTGAGCATTTCATGTGCGGTCACCGCTCAAGTGCCAGTTGTACAAGTAGGTACAGATCAAAACGCCTTGTTTGGGGTTGAAGACAATGTGCGTGATTTTTTGTCTGCCAATCGTGGTACGGCTGGTGGTGGCGATCAAAGTCTTCAGGCTGGGGATGCGCTAAGCGGTACTGAAGGTTCGGATGTTTTGATTGGTGCCCTTGGCATTGATGTGTTGTTCGGTGAAGGTGGTGACGACATTCTGATCGGAGGGACTGAAGACTTTAATCCCTTTAATCGGGACCGTGCCTTTGGTGGTACTGGAGATGATGTTTTTCTCTGGGCGCCGGGTGATGGCAATGATTTCTTCGACGGTGGCGATGGCATTGATGTAGTTATGTTGGGCTTGATCGGTGAAGAGCGTGACACCGATGGCGGTGAGACAGGTGCGCCGTTCTTCAACGTCAATCCCCCAGCAGGTCAAGGCAGCCAGGATTTTGATGGTATTTATATTAACCCGGCGAACGGGTTACCTATGATGAATGTTGCGGGCGGTCCCGGATTTTGTGAAGTCGTTGATGGTCGCGCCAACGATGCCGATGGTGAAGCGCTTGCGGCCTTAGCACTCGACCATTTAGTGCGCTTTATTTTGCGTGGTCCTGCATCTGACACTAGCAACCCCGACACCGGGCTGCGTATTGCTATTCATCTATTGAATACTGAGTTTTTGGTGTGTGGAGGTGAAACCCCGGGTGAGACTGTAGTCATAGACCTTACCGTTTCGCCACCAGCAATTGTTGATGTTGCTGACCTGCCAGCTGATGCCTTTAATCTGATTTTCTAACACACGCTATTAATATAACCCGGAGAAAAAGAATATGTATGCTGATATACCAGCTTGGAAAAAGCGTAGCAAAATTGGCACGACAGCGCTGTTGACCAGTCTTCTTGCTGCTTGCGGTGGTGGCTCTGGTAATAACGACTTAGCAGATGTAGTGCCGCCGGTTGAGCTTGCTGTAGTTCAGCAAGGTACTGATCTTAACAGTATTAGCAATCCTTTGTTGTCGTTGAACCCAAACGGCCCGGGCGGATCCCCTAACCAAAGCCTGCGCGCCGGTGATGTCTTACAGGGCGAAGCTTCTAACGATGTGCTCATCGGTGGCCTGGGTGTTGATGTGCTCGTTGGTGCCGACGGCAACGATGTGTTGATTGGTGGTACTGAGGATTTCAATTCCAGCGTTGATCATGATGGTCTTGGCTCAGACAACCGCGACCGTGCCTTCGGTGGTGAGGGCGACGATGCATTTATTTGGTCACCGGGGGATGGCAGTGATTTCTTCGATGGTGGCCCAGGTATCGATGTGATTATCTTTGGCGTTCTTGGTGAAGAGCGCGATAGCGATGGTAGTGTTGCCGGTGCACCGTTTTTTAATGTGAACCCACCGAATACACAGGGCAGTCAGGACTTTGATGGGATATTTCTTAATGATGAGACCAATCTGCCTATTGTTCAGGTGTCAGCGTCCCCCGGGTTTTGTGCTGCACTCACCGAAGCGACTAATCCGGCAGAGTTAGCAGCGCTGGACTTGGATCATCTGGTTCGCTTTAGTTTACGTGCTATTGCTAATGACTTTGACGCTGGGGATCGCAACGACGATGACGGTCTGCGAGTTGCTATTAGTCTGCGCAACACCGAATTTCTTGTTTGCACAAGACGGGATTTGGTTGAAGGCGCTGGTTTAGACAACATCGAGGTCTTGGACCTTACTGTGACACCTCCAGCAGTTGTTACTTTGGCTGACCTTCCAGCTGGCATCCAGCAGTTGATTCAATAGGTATAACAACCCCTCGGTGGTGCTCTCCGAGGGGTTGTTACAGTAGGGTTAACGTTAAAGTGGTAGATCGTATGATAGCGTTACAAGGAAAAACAGATTGATTTTTAATTAATTGGCAACGTGAGTGATTCGTGTAGAACATAAATACACAGGGTAACAGACCAACTGCTCATTACGCTGCTTTCTCGTTGTGCGCGCTGCATGATCAAGAGGCTTTGCGATATTTGTATGACGACCAGGTGTCCTCTAAACTTTCGCGTTAGAGCCGAGCAGCGTAGACACCGGGTCATCGACGAAATAATCGAGTTAGAGTGCGAAAGCTTGGCCAGTCGTGATCAGGGTCCGATGGAACATTTTTTTGCAGAAATCGCTGCGCAGTCTGAATGTCTGCTTGCAGCGGTTATAGGAAAGTCAACGGCGTGTTATCATGTTAGCTTACTAATATTACGGTTATCCCCGTAAGGAAGTCGCCGATAAATTTAACACCGTTACTGGTGCAGTGAAATCCTGGCTACACCGGCAGTTTATTGAGGCTTGAAGAATGTTTAAACACGCTTGAGATACAACAAACCCGAAGTACAGCATCGTATTGCGAAAGATTATTTGGGATAAGACCGAAGCTGGCATTCAAACCAACACAACCACAGTTTCTTTTTGAGACCGAAAATACCTTAACAGGTAACAATAAGGCTTAGGCCTGCCATAATGGTATGCGTTGTGTTGTAGTCATCAGCGTTTGTAAAATCGCCAAAAGCGCGGGAGAGTATTTACTGACTAGCGTATTGGCAAGATAACAAAGGGTAACCCGTAACTGAGTCATGGAGTTGTATATTCAACAAATATTTTATTTGGCTGGTGGTGTGATCAGATGCCTGCCGGCTTTATTCGGCACTTTGGTGTGGCTGTTTATAGTGAGCCCTGTTCAGGTCGCTTTTGCGAGTTCGTCTCCGCAGGTCGTTAGTAGTTATACCCCGGTTAATTTGACGCAGACTGATACCCGTTATGCGCTAGCCTCTCTCAATCATTCATCTGGCTTTATTGCCGTGCCCGATGACTTAACACTCGATAGGGCAACTGAATTGATTACACCAGGATTTATTACACCGGGCCAAAGCGCGGGTTTAACGCCAGATTTTACCCGGCACAAGCGCTATTGGTTATATGCCGAGGTGGTTAATCATACGGACACTGCTGATTGGGTGTTACATGTTAGTAATTTTGGCTTTGAGCAGGTGAAGGTTTTACTCCGGGGGAGTAACGGACAGCAACTATCAACATTTCAGAATACTGGGCAGGCAAGCGGTACAGACATCAATACCATTGGCCGTGCAATAAAACTCAAATTGCAACCCGGGAAACCGTATTTACTGGTAGTTGAGCTGAAGGCTAGCAATGTTGTTTGGCCGCCTTACATGGCATTGATGAGCGACTCTCACTATCAAGACTGGAAAATGCAGATGGATTATGCATTTAAGCTTGCGGTGGGCATTATCATCGGGCTGATTTTACTGGCTTTTATTTGTTGGTTATTTACTGCTGAAAGTGTATTTTTCTGGGCAGGGTTTTCTTCATTATTAATGCTTTGTTATTACTTGGGGAACAGTAGTATACCCGCTATTTTTTGGCAGTCATCCTATGAGAAAACATTATTATTTTGGGTGCTGGTGTCTGCAACTTTACTGTCACTATTGGCTTTTTCTGCCAGCTTTTTGCAGGTTAACAGGCATTCCGGGAAATGGTACCGGGTTTTCACTGGCACAGCACTGCTCACCGTCGTTATTTTAATCATTGGTTCACTGCTTTCGTTTAAGTACAAAGGTCTTCTGTATGCCTTTAATTATATGTTTGTATGGGGGGTTATTCTCAGTTCTGGTATTGCCAAAGTTCGCTCCGATGGACGTTATTACCTCATTTATATTCTCGGCTGGTTGCCCTTGGTGGTGTCTATTTTACATGTGATACTCACGCTTTTTTTACCGCAAAAAATAGATCAGGTCATCACCGTATCTTATAAGTTGATTTATGTTCAGTATGTGCAAATCTCACATATGCTGATTCATGCTGTTGCTTTAATGTTGTGGGTAAAAAAATTGCACGAAGACAAGCTACAAGCGGAATATATTAGCCAGGCAAAATCCCGCTTTATCGCTCAGAGTAGTCATGATTTACAGCAGCCTTTGAGTTCCATGAATATTTTTCTGGATTATTTGCAACCTCATGTTCACGGTATAAAGGGCAAAAAAATATTTAAACAGTTAAAAAATACGCGCCAGCAAATGAGCGACTCTTTTAATACGATTATGGATTTTAGTAAACTAGAAGCCGAGGCAATTCTTCCCGAAATTAAAACAGTCTCTATCGCGAGTGTATTGTCTAAAATACAACACGAGTACCAGATACTGGCTGCGGCAAAGAATCTTAAACTGAATATTCATTCGACTTCCTTAAAAATCACCAGTGACCCAGCATTACTGGAGCGCATGTTACGAAATTTAGTGTCCAATGCGATTAAATACACGTCCTCAGGGAGGGTGGTGGTAGGTTGCCGGCGGCGAGGCAGGCACGTTGTTATTCAGGTGTTGGATACAGGCTGCGGTATTTCTGAAGCCGATCAAAGTCATATTTTTGATATTTATCAACGTTCCGCACTAAACCCAGAACAAACAGAAGGTTCCGGTATCGGTTTATCGGTTGTTAAACATATATCTGATTTGTTGGATCATCCAATGAGTATGCGGTCCACTCTGGGAAAGGGCAGTCGTTTTTCCCTCACTGTGCCACGGGAAAAAAGCCTTGCCACGAATTTGCAAGAGGCGCTTAAACCATGTGATCGTGCGCTTGTTGTCGCATTGGTTTTTCAAGATGATGACCTGAGAGAGGTGGTTACCGAACACCTGAAAAAATGGCACTGCCTGATACAAACTTTTCGCACAATGGATGAAGCCTGCCAGTTCAATACAACTCAGGCCGATGCAGCTGTGGATATTCTGCTGTGTGAATACTCGGCTCTTAGCCTAACATCACTTTCGTCAGAAAAAATAAGTCAATTAACGCAGCACTATGTGGCAGCATGTGTTTGTGTCCCCAATACGCCACTACCAAAAAACTGGATTGCTATGTCGATACCGGCTCAGCCCGCCCAGTTACGTGCGTTGCTGAACGCTGCGGCCAGGCAGCGTCAGGCCAATATAAAATCGGGCTCTAAAAGTGAGTGATAAAATATGACAATTAAAGTACTGGTATCAGAAGATCACGAACTTTATCGAGACGGTCTGCAATTATTGTTGCAAGAGACATTTTTTGGCGTTGAGATTATTGAATCTGGTGATTTCGCTACCACTAAAAATTTACTAACAACCCATCCGGATATTGCCCTGGTTTTATTTGATATTCATATCCCGGGCACTTCTGGCTTAGAGGGTTTAAAGGAGATTAAACTGCTTTACCCAGCGTTACCACTAGTTGTTGTATCGACGATTGATCGCCAGGCAAGTATTGAGCAGATGTTGCAACTAGGGGCGGATGGTTTTATCGCCAAAACCAGTTCTAAAACGGTTATGGTTCAGGCGTTGCAAGATATTATGAAGGGTGAAAGGGTTATTATCAGTGGTCAGGAAAAGACAGAAACGATTGTGCTTTCGCCACGTCAGCTTGATATTCTTAAGTATTTATCGTTGGGTATGCCAAACAAAGATATCGCGTCAACGCTTAAAATAACCCACGCAACTGTTAGAGAGCATGTATCAGCCATACTGACTTTATTTGCCTGTGAAAATCGCACACAGGCGGTGCTGAAAGCTCGCCAACTGGGTTTTATTCTGGACTGATTTTTTATCAATTTACTACTATTTTTTCCGAGGGGATTTAATTGGTACTTGAGACAAGGTTGCCCTTACTTATCAATAGGGAAAGTAGCTGCTAAAATTTCTCCAAAACTGCATAGCGGTCTTAGGTACATAGTAGATGCATAGTGTGATATTGCTAATATACTCATATTTTTTAGTATAATCATAATATTAGACTATTTTTAGCGCGTTCCTATGAAATATTCAGGTTAGGTTTGTACACACTGTTGTTATTGCCAACCAATACTGAGCATTTTGTTAAGAGCCTTTTCATAATTCATTGGCATCTTGTAGCCCAATGTCGAATGCAGGCGCATGGCATTGTAATACACCGTTACATATTCCCCTACATCGGCTGCTGCCGCTTGCCGTGTTTTGTATACTGATCACCGATCCATTCCCGTTTCAGGCTGCTGAAAAATCGTTCTACCCGGGCATTGTCCCGGCCGTTTCCCTTGCCACTCATGCTGGCCACCGTGCCGTATTGTTTCAGCATAACCTGATAGGCGTGACTGGCATATTGGCTGCCACGATCCGAATGATGAATCAATCCCGGCGGTGGGTTTCGCAGGCTGGCCTCCATCAGTAACTTTGTCGCGGCCAATCGTAAAACCTTCTGCCTGCTGGTTTTCCATTAGCGTGCGACTGCCGCGGTTGACGCCCATAACCCGGCACAGCAAGGTCACTGGATACTGTGTTGACTGTTGCTTGATGAATGCGTACTTCACTTCATTTCCTGCGCGAAGTACGCCGACGCCTTTTTTAAGGTGTCTTTTTCTATTTTCAGCTCACGGTGTCCGGTTTGATTGAACCACTTCAGGCTGAGGATTATGGGTAATCAGGTATTTATAGGGAAGCATTCTTGAATTGCATTATTCCTGGTCTATAGTTCGTTTTTCGATATGCATCCAAACGACTCAACATCCTGATACAGGACAAAAGTCAACCACTCCGCATACGAAATAATTACGCATTTTTTATAAAAAACAATATCGACGCATAGTACATGCATCGTATTACCTGCCGGATATAGCATATAAAATGTCATACCAAAAACAGGGAAATTCACGGATGAAAAACATAATACTGATAGGATTTATCATTTTTATGAGTGGATGTGCAAGCATTCCCACCATGCCCACCAGCAACAACATTACATGGCTGGAACAGGGCTGGACGGAACAGGAAAGACAGAAATTTCACCACACCAGTCAAGGAACCATGACTTTACCTATCCCCTACGAATGGTTTGCAGCACTTGAACAGCCCGGTTTCAAACTATTTGGCACCAAAGGACTGATTATAGAAAATGGGTATCTCGCCCGTCTCGGTTTTATTACTGGTGAAGTGACACCTTATAATCAGGCGGGTTTACCGGTTGGCTTTTCTATTGACTATAATGTAACCAATCCTGCCATTTCAAAAACCACCTTTAATGCTATTGGTTTAACTTGCGCAGCCTGTCATACCGGCCAGATGAGAGTCAATGATACATCAGTGCGTTATGACGGCGGACCTGCCATGACCAACCTGACTGAATTCATCGGTGTTCTCGCCGTTGCGTTAATCGAAACCTATGTGGATGAGGCTAAATTTTCACGTTTTTCCCAACGTATTCTTGGCGTTACAAACACCAAAATTAATCGAAAAAACCTTCGGAAATCATTGAGACATACACTTAAAAACCAGTTACAGAGCATTGTCAAACCGGCGGAATTAGAGCTGGCCGGTTTACGCGATAAAGCCCGAAAAGATATCAAAGAGCACCCTTTTAGAAATCGTATAAAAATAATCCGGGAGATCATTAAAGGCAGAAAAAAATCCACTGCGGAAGGCTTTACCCGACTGGATGCACTAAACCGGATTGGTAATACTGTATTTGGTACAGATACCGGTAATTTGAAAAACATCGTCAAAACCGATGCACCCGTTAACTATCCCTATCTCTGGAATACATCGTGGTTCCTCTGGGTTCAGTACGACGCTTCCATTATGGGCCCGATGATCCGTAACGCAGGTGAGGCACTGGGTGTGGCAGCCTATGTAACACTCGACCAGAATTCCCCCAATAACTTTGACTCATCGGTAAAACTGGATAACTTATTCTGGATGGAATCATTACTGGGTGGTACCACACCACCCACAAAAAACAAAAAATTCTATGGCTTGCAACCCCCTCAATGGCGTGAAGATATTTTTGGTAAAATAAACCGGAAAAAACATGCTCAGGGAGCCAAACTATATGCTCAACTTTGTCAGGGGTGTCATTTACCTCCCATGGACAGCGAAAAGTTCTGGTCGGATACCTATTGGACAAAACCGGATGAAAGAAACCTGAGCTATCTTGACCTTCCCATTGTCGATATTAATTACATTGGCACCGACCCTCAGGAAGCGCTGGTATTAATAAACCGAAAAGTGGACACAACCAATATCGGACTAAACACTCGCGTTTATCTGGAAGACAAAAAATGGTTCACGAAAAACAACCCTGTCTATTTTGGTTCAAAAAATACCGACTGCAAGCCTGTTACTGTCACTGATGGAAAGGCACAATTTTTCTCGCTTTCATTAGGAGCCACGGTACAAAGTGTCAATAATTACTGGTACAAAACCCACAATACACCAATACCACAGCAGAAAAAAATGAATGGTTATCGGAAAAACTGTCTGCGAGCACCCTTTGCCTATAAAGCCAGACCATTAAATGGTATATGGGCGACAGCACCTTTTTTGCACAATGGGTCGGTGCCCAATATTTACACGTTATTGTCTCCTGTCGCGGAAAGACCCAAAAAGTTTTACCTTGGCAGTCTTGATTACGACACGAAAAAAATGGGCTATAAAATGATCAAGGAAAAAGGGTTTTTTGAGCTTGATACCACAATCACCGGTAATTCAAATAAAGGGCATGAGTTCTCAAACACACCTGGAAAAGGTGTGATTGGAAGAGGCTTATCAAAAGAAGAACGGTATCAACTTATTGAATACCTGAAAGATATTCGGGTTGTTGATAATAGCGGATAAGATAAACAGGAGTACGTAATATAAAGACGCAGAGGTCGCAACATTTTATCTTTTCCTTGCGACCTTTGCGTCTACAACACAGCGCTTGTCAACATTATGATGACAATCTTTCAAAAAACCTTATGGAGCAACGAAAAAGTATTGCCTGGTACGTATGGCAAACCGGCCATCCCCAAGAAGAACATGCACGCTCGAAGCCAGCACCAAAAATACAGGGTACTCCCAACCGCCACCCTCATTGGTAAATAGCCAACCATTAGGGAAATGCGTCCATGCAGCAACAAGCATCACCGGTATCAAAACAGCCGAAATGTATCGTCCATACAAACCGATTAAAATCATTACGCCGCCAACAAACTCAAGTAAAAACACAGGATATGCCATAAAACCCGGTAGCCCCTGACTTTCCAGCCACGCTGAAAAGCCCGGAATCGTAAACACAAACCATTTCAGCAGCGCATGTGAAATCCACATTATCCCTAACCCCAGGCGCAAAAGTAACGCGGCATCAGCGGCACATTTAGTATCGATAGAAGTCATTATTATTCTCGCCCTGTTGATTCCACAGGAAAACCCGCTTCAAACCAATGGCTTTTTCCTTCCACGTACTCGTGAGTATTGCTATACCCCATCTGTTGTAATGTATTCATTGCTATTTTTGAGTTTTGACACTCGGCACTGGCGCAGTACACAACAATCAATGCCGCCGTGTCTGCCAGCGTTTCCGGGGCTTTTTGTCGTATCTCATCATGTGGAATATTTACCGCGCCAGGCAAATGTCCTGACGCAAAATATTTTTTGGGAAGCGCTTCAATAAGTGTCATTGTGACATTACTGTCAAGATTTTTTTAATTTTTTCACGCGTAATTGTAGAAGTCATATTCATTCTCCGGCCGACCAAGTAGTTGCAATAGCAACCAAATAAAGCCTAGCCCAACATGGTTGTAATTGCAACCATGTTGGGCTAAAATTTGAACATGAATAAAAAACTGAATGAAGAGACAACACAGGCCTGGATACAACTACACCATACGCACCGGCGCTTATTGGAAAGAATAGAAAAATCGCTTAAAGATGCCGGACTCCCTCCTCTTGGCTGGTATGACGTGCTTCTGGAGCTTCACCGGGAAAAATCGGCCGGACTGCGCCAATATGAAATTGGTGAAAAAATATTACTAAGCAAACACAACCTTTCACGATTGATAGACCGATTGGAAAAAAACACACTCGTTACACGTCATGCCTGCGAAGAAGATGGCCGTGGCACCAAAATAAAAATCACCGGCGAGGGCGTGAAAATAATGAAAAAAATATGGCCGGTATATAGCCGCTCTATACAGGAAAACTTCGGGACTAAACTGACTTCTTCTGAGTTTGTGAAATTACAACAAATTTTAAACAAAGTGCTTGTTTAGAAATACATTGCTAATTCACGTTCATCTGAACAGTCCGCAAACCATCATAGTTCCCATCCAGCCCAAGCGTGTAACCGCTAATCCCTTTGCGTGAAATAAACACATGATCCTCATACCACAAAGGTACATAAGGTAAGGTTTCCAATAGCCGTTGTTGCAGTTCACCATAGGCTATACCTTGCAATTCCAGGGTTACCGCCGTGCCGGCTACCGCAATCAGCCGGTCCACAGTATTATCCTGAAAGCGCCCCCGATTTGCACCATTGGGCGGCACTGAGTCGCTGTGAAAAATATAACGAAAAACATCCGGTGTCTTTATACCTACCCACGATAAACTGAACATCTGGAAATTACCGGCTTTGATGTCGCCGTAAAATGTCCCCCAGTCATAACTGCGCAAATCCACGTTAATACCCACAGCCTTGAGCTGACTTTGCAACACCGTGGCCAGGCGCACACGAAAGGCGTCAGTGGAGGTCTTGTAGGTAATGCTTAACGGGTGTTCCAGGCTGTAGCCATGTTTGGCCAGCAAGAATCGCGCTGCATCAGGGTCATATTTAATGTCAGGCAAAGCGGGGGTTCCAGCCCAGTGATTAGGCGGCAGCAACGCACTGGCCGGACGTGCCGCCCCTCCCATGACGTAGCGAATGATTTTTTTTCGGTCAATAGCCAAGGCAATGGCCCGGCGTATATCCTGTTGACCGGTAATATCATCATCCAGATTAAATCCCAGGTAGGTGAAATTGGAACCGCGTGTACGGGTAACATTAATATCGGGTTTGTTTTGTAAAAAAGTCACTAATTCCGGCGATAAGTCATTTTGCAGCATATCCAGTTCACCACGCAGTAATTTGAGTACACGCACAGTAGCATCGCTGACACGGATAAAACTGATATTTTGCTGGTCACGCTGCCGCTGTAATTGCAGTCGCCCTGTTTCCGGCCAGGCGACAAAGTGAAACGGGCCACTGCCAACAGGTTGTTGATTAAAAGGATGCTGTGCAGCAATTTTTGATGCGGGCAGAATGCCAATAACCAAATAGCCCGGAAACAATAAGTCAGGTTTGTCCAGATAAAAATCAATAGTCTTGTCATTCGGCGTATCAATACGCTTAATCATGGACAGAGTGGCACGGTGTGGTGATGCGTTGTCCGGATTGAGTACAGCGTCGTAGGTCGCCTTTACATCTTGTGCGGTCAGACGGCTGCCATCGGAAAAAATACGGCCAATATCGGCCGCATGCAGAATGAAGCGATAATGTGTGGAGCTGATCATTTCCCAACGGGCAATGCCTGGCACAGGCAGTTGCCGTTCATCAAATTCCACCAGTCGTGCATATAGCAGCCGATTAACACGACTGGATGTGGCATCGGTGGCAAAACGGGGGTCCAGAGTAACCGGCGCACTGGCAAGACCGATACGCAGTGTGGTGTCAGACACTGGCGCACAAGCTGGCAGCATGAAAACACTGAGCACTAATATGAAGCGCAAAGCCGGAAACAGGCTCAGGGATTTACCAGTTTTTGTAGGGATGCCGAACCAGGCAGACATTGTAATAACGGGCATCTGCCGAGACTTCCTCACCCAGCCATGCAGGCCGGGAAAAAACGTCATCCTCGCTTGCCAGTTCAATTTCGGCCACCACCAGCCCCTCATTATCGCCCATAAAGACATCGATTTCCCATATATGTGCATCATGCTGCACATGATACCGCTTTTTTTCAATAAGCGGACCATCGGCCAGGGAATCCAGCAATTCATGGGCATCACGCAATGGAATGGGGTACTCATACTCCCGGCGGGTAATGCTCAAAGTGGCACCTTTGATGTTAAGGCTGGCCTGCTCACCCGCAATGCGTACACGGACAGAGGACTTTTGCTCGACATTGAGCGAAATGCTGTTCAGATAACCCTGACGCATCACCACACCATTATCGGCCTTCGCGCGCCAGTCATCATTAATCAACAGGAATTTACGTTCGATTTCAAGTGGCATAGGTAATTTTCCAAACAAATAATATCGATTAACCGTTGGATTTAGGTTGAACACAATTGTAGCGAAAAAATCCATTTAAGTCCGGCTTTGATCATTTGATAGGAATAAGCATGTGGATTCAATGAAAAAGCCAAAACTTGGCTTATACACCCCGAAGATATTTTAAAAGATCAAATGTGAAGAGAATAACGTAAGGTGGAACAACGCAATAAAAAATCATATTGCACAGAGTAGCAAAATCCTTTAGACGACCTTTTAAACCCCTTTAATAAAAGCAACCCAAAACATACGCTATTTTCAAAAACTGTATTCTTTAAAACCCCATAGCCATAAAAAATACGGGGAAATTTATGAACTAATATTTATTGTTATGGCTTGATACCGGTAAACCAATTCGAAATTTATTCTCTGTTTATTCTTAATACTCTATAGCAATACCATATTTATAGATAACCACTCCCCAAACAATACCGACATTACTGATAAACATCAGCAAATCACCACCCATCTATCATCCATAAACGCATACCAAATACAGCCCTTATCCTTGACGATAAAATAGTGGTATGGCATAAATCCTTACAACTTCCATCGCCTATTTATGCAATGTGAATTTTAAGATTAACGTTACTGATAAAAAGGAATACTGTCATGACCACATCTAAAAAGTTTATTATTTTAATATCAACGACATTTATCATGCTTTCCAGCTTCACTGTAGTGGCCAAAGAATACACGGCAAAAGGTACTGTAAATGCGATCAAGTCTGAGTCAAAAAAACTCAACATATCGCATGGTCCTGTAAAGGGGCTAATGGGTGCAATGAAAATGGATTTTAAAGTTTCAGACCCTGCAATGCTAAGTGATGTCAGCATTGGCAGCACAATAAAATTCACTATTGATGAAGACAAAAAGGGAAACCTTACGATAACCGATCTCGAAATAATTGAAAATGTAGAAAAACCTATCGTTGATTAAATTTTATATCGATCTGTAACATTACTATTCAGGAAAAAAGTATTTTCGACACTAATTACAAAGAAAATATATGGATATATTTATATCGCTATAAAACACATGGAATGTGCCATTAACATATAAAACCCACATGTTATAAACATATATAAAACCGTCGCTATTTTCAGGCTTAGGCGGAGGTATATATATGCACCCTATTTGACATCGTCATAATTACACATCGTAATTTAAACACATGTTAAAAAATTATACTCTTTCAGGCAGGAGAAGCAGGATATGTTTTCAATAAACAAATATTCTCATAACATTATTATTAATAACGTTTTTATTTTAATTTTGTTCCTTATTTCAGGGTCAGTATTTGCAGAAAAAACAGACCATACCCGGCATGAAAAAAATAATGACATGTCGAAACATGGCGGACATGACACTGCGACATCGTCAATGCACATCCACCATGAACATGGCTCTGGCGGGTTCATGTTTGAATACAAATTCATGCGTATGAATATGAAGGGTTTATTAGACGGAACAGACAGCATCAATAGTAATCGTATTTCAGCTGCACGCCTCGGGTCAATGGTTCCAGCTCCCGGGTTTGATTACAGAATGTCGCCGACAAAAATGACCATGGATATGCACATGCTCATGGGAATGTATGGAATCAGTGACAAAACCAGCATCATGGGTATGTTGCATTACCTGAATAATGAAATGGACATGGTAATGCATATGCAAATGGATAACGGCACGCCAATGGGGAATATGTTTGGCTCAATGGATACCAGTGGAATGGGTGATACCCGATTCGATGTGATGTATCAGGTGAATCACCAACTAACGACAAGCCTTGGGTTAAGTCTTCCAACGGGCAGCATTGATGAAAAAATTACGATGATAATGAATGGTACCAATTTTTCAACCGGCGCCCCTATGCCAACCGTCGTCAACGGGCCAATGCAAGCACCCTATTCGATGCAATTAGGATCAGGTACATACGATTTGATTCCAGCGATAACCTATAACAAAAACCTGGATTTATGGAACATTGGGGGACAGGCAACTTATACACTGCGTACAGGAAAAAATGACAACAAATACACATTGGGGGATCAATTGGAAATAACTGCCTGGGGGACATATTCTGTTAATCCTAATCTTACACTGTCCAGCCGAATCAATATTTTTGACTGGGGGAAAATTGATGGCCAGAGCCCTGATATTAACCCTGCCCTATCTCCAGCAGCAGACCCTGATGCAACCGGCGGGACAAGAGTTGATTTATTATTTGGACTGAGCGGTCATCTCAATAAATATCACATGCTGAGCCTGGAGATTGGCGCTCCCATTTATCAGGATCTGAATGGTCCGCAATTAAAAACGGATACTTTGTACGCAGTCAGCTATCAGTATATATATGGTGAATGATATTGATAGAAAGATATAATCTGCCCCATTAATACACTTAAATCCATGGATCTGAAAATAAAATTATAACCATAATATATTTATTAACTTGTTTAACGGAAAGACTATAAACATGGACCATAAAAAAATAAAGTATAATTTATGGCTTCTCGGCTGTAGTTATCGTTACCGTTTTAAACCAGTAATAAATAATTTTATTTCCATACTACAAAAACAGGTATTCTTTGCTATCATTATTTTTCTTTCAGTAATCACCTTTCGATATTACGTATTAGATACAAATACTGAAATTAATGCAATCGCATCATTTTCTGAAAATGATAGCATATCCACACCTTCCTTGATTAATAGCTTTCCCAAAGAAAATGCATTGGAACATGCCAAAAAACATACAAACCCAACCTATGTATGCCCCATGCATTCTGATGTATTAAGCAATGACCCTGATGCAACATGTCCAATTTGCGGCATGGATTTAGTCATTATTGACAACATTGATGGTGAAGAAGGCATTGTATCCATCTCCCCCAGGGTTATTAATATGCTTGGGGTTCAAACCAGAAAAGTTAAAAAAAGAACTTTATATCGCCGCATAGACAGCGTCGGAAGTATAAAGTATGACGAGAACAAAATTCGTCATATCCATTTACGAACAGATGGGTGGGTTGAGCATCTGGCAGTTAAAACATTAGGAGAACGAATAAAAAAAGGTGACTTATTATTTAAAGTATACTCTCCAACACTTGTCAATGCACAAGAAGAATTATTACAGTCTTTAAACATGAAAAATATGTCTTTATTATCTGCATCACGAGACAGGTTAGTTTCATTGGGTATGTCAAAGCAGCAAATTCGTACTATTGAAAAATCTAAAAAATCTATCCCTCTGGTCAGTTATTATGCGCCACAAAACGGCGTGGTGGCCGAATTGAATATTCGGGAAGGCATGTATGTAAAACCATCAAAATCAATTATCAGCCTGGCTGATATGATGACCGTATGGTTGATCGCTAATATTTTTGAAAGCCAGTCTGACTGGGTAAAGGTAGGTGATCGCGCCGAAGTAGAGTTATCTTTTATGCCCGGAAAAATATGGGAAGGAACCGTTGAGTATATTTATCCGGTTTTAGACGCTAAGACACGCAGCCTGGAAGTCCGTTTACGATTTAACAACTCAAATGAAATGCTCAAAGCCAATATGTATGCCGACGTGAATATTTTTGTTAATCCTAAACGTAATGCACTCACTATACCGCGAGAATCATTAATCCGTACTGGCGAAGGTGATCGTGTCATTGTTGCACTGGGCGATGGAAAGTTTCAGCCTGTTTCAGTAAAAACCGGCATCGAATCGAACAACAAAGTTGAAATTCTGGGCGGCCTGCAAGAAGGTGATGAAGTTGTTGTATCCAGTCAATTTTTAATTGATTCGGAAAGCAGCTTAAGAGCAAGCTTATCACGCCTGACTGGAAATTGATGTTTCATTTTTTATAAAATTTATTTTTGTCATTTCCTTCCCGCATTTATCGATAAATCAGTATAAAAATGATTACACATATTATTTGTTGGTCCATACAAAATAGACCACTGGTTCTTCTCCTGACCTTTTTATTTATCGGTTGGGGAATTTTTTCTTTAATGCGCACACCACTTGACGCAATCCCTGATTTATCTGACCTGCAAGTTATTATAAAAACCTCCTATCCCGGCCAGGCACCTGAAGTTGTGGAAGACCAGGTAACTTACCCTATTACCACGGCAATGTTATCTGTACCTGGAACCGTGGCTGTAAGAGGGTTTTCATTCTTTGGTGATTCTTACGTTTATGTCATTTTTGAGGATGGCACTGATATTTATTGGGCTCGCTCGCGTGTGCTTGAATATTTAAGTCAAGTAGCGAGCAATTTACCAAATTCAGCCAAGCCACAACTTGGGCCGGATGCGACAGGTGTAGGCTGGGTATATGAATATGCATTAGTTGACCGGACCGGTGGTCATAACCTTTCACAATTACGCAGTTTACAGGACTGGTTTTTGAAATATGAGCTGCAAACAGTTGCCGGGGTGGCTGAGGTAGCAACAATCGGGGGCATGGTTAAACAATATCAAGTCATTTTAGACCCGGATAAGCTCAGAATTTATGGGATTCCGTTAGAAAAAGTCAGAAAATCAATACAACGCGCAAACCAGGAAGTCGGCGGTTCAGTCATCGAGCAAGCCGAAGCGGAGTATATGATCCGCGCTCGTGGTTATTTGAAAAATGTCGAAGATCTTCGGCAAATACCGGTCAGTGTGAATAACAAGGGGACACCAATCCTGCTTGATGATATAGCTGATATTCGCCTGGGCCCACAAATGCGCCGGGGCATTGCTGAGCTTAATGGTGAGGGTGAAGTTGTTGGTGCAATTGTTATAATGCGATGGGGTGAAAATGCACTAGATACCATTAAGGCCGTAAAATTAAAACTTGATCAGTTAAAACAAGGGTTACCCGATGGGGTGGAAATCGTGGAAACTTATGATCGTTCAATTTTAATTGAGCGCGCTGTGCGAAATTTAAGTGAAAAATTAATAAAAGAATTTTTAATCGTCGCGCTGGTCTGTGTCGTATTTTTATTTCATTTACGCTCGGCATTTATTGCCATTATTATTTTACCAATTAGTATTCTCATTGCTTTTATTATCATGCAGAAACAAGGAATAAATGCGAACATAATGTCTTTAGGTGGTATCGCTATCGCAATAGGTGCAATGGTCGATGCTGCAATAGTGATGATAGAAAATGCCCACAAACACATGGAAAAAGAAACTGTTACAGAAAAAAACAGATGGGCAATCATCACTAAATCTGCCACTGAAGTTGGTCCTGCATTATTCTTTTCATTATTAATAATCACATTAAGTTTTTTACCGGTATTCACACTTGAGGCACAAGAAGGAAAGTTATTCAGTCCGCTGGCTTTCACTAAAACCTATGCAATGGCAGCTGCTGCTGGACTGTCCATTACGTTAATGCCAGTGTTGATGGGCTATTTCATTCGTGGCCATATTATGCCGGAGGAAAAAAATGTGCTGCGAAAATTGCTGGTCACAATTTATATGCCCGTTATCCATGGTGTATTGCGTTTTCCGATAATCACTATTTTAGTATCAGTGCTCACGGTTATATCCATATTTTATCCAATGTCAAAATTAGGCTCGGAGTTTATGCCGGAATTGGATGAAGGTGATTTATTGTATATGCCAACGGCATTTACCGGCATATCGGTTGGCAAGGCTGGTGAATTGTTACAATTAACCGACAAACTTATCCGCACTATTCCAGAGGTGCGTACGGTCTTTGGAAAAGTGGGGCGAGCTGAAACTGCGACGGACCCCGCGCCACTGACAATGATAGAAACCACTATCCAGTTACGCCCAAAAAGTGAATGGCGTGAAGGTATGACAATGGAAAAACTTAAACAGGAATTACAACAAACGGTATCTATTCCCGGTCTGACAAATTCCTGGGTAATGCCCATAAAAACCCGTATTGACATGATTTCTACGGGTGTCAAAACACCACTCGGTATAAAAATATCCGGACCCGACCTGACGGAAATACAAAAAATTGGCCAGGCAATAGAAAAAGTAGTCAAAGAAATACCAGGTACTTTATCTGTATTCTCAGAGCGCGTGGCAGGTGCCCGGTATATTGATATCGATATTGATCGCCGTGCCGCTGCTCGATTTGGACTTAATATTGCCGATATTCAGGAGGTTATCAGTAATGCGGTTGGGGGGTCGAACGTCACCCAAACCGTTGAAGGGCTGGAGCGCTACCCCGTTAATGTGCGTTACCCGCGTACCGTGCGTGACTCGGTGGCCAAGCTCCGGCAGCTGCCTATAGTGACACCCGGTATGGCGCAAGTGACTTTACAGGAAGTGGCGGAAATACAGATTGTTGATGGGCCCGGGATGATTAAAAGTGAAAATGCGCGACGAATTGGCTGGGTATATGTCGATATAAAAGACCGGGATTTAGGCGGGTATGTATCAGATGCGCAAAAAGCCGTGGAGCAAAATATTAATTTACCCGCAGGTTATTCTGTGGGCTGGTCGGGACAATATGAATACATGCTCCGTGCAAAAGCAAAACTGACTTATGTTGTGCCACTGACATTAGCCATCATATTTCTCTTGCTTTATGTAAACTTTCGTAATTTCACAGAGTGTTTTATGGTAATGGGCTCAGTACCCCTGGCGTTGGTTGGCGGGGTCTGGTTAGTGTATATCCTCGATTATAATTTGTCCGTTGCTGTTGGTGTGGGCTTTGTTGCATTAGCCGGTGTGGCTGCGGAATTTGGTGTAATCATGCTGGTCTATCTTAATCAGGCGATAAAAGAACATAAGCCCAGCAATGAACAACAACTGCGTGCGGCTATTATTGATGGTGCCGTTTTGCGCGTCCGGCCAAAAGCCATGTCAGCTGCGGTTGTAATTGCCGGCTTACTACCCATCATGACGGGCTCAGGGACCGGTTCTGAAGTGATGCAGCGCATTGCAGCACCGATGCTAGGTGGCATGATTACCGCACCTTTGGTTTCAATGGTGTTAATACCCGTCTTGTACATGCTGTGGAAAGGCCGGCAGTTGAACGCTCTTGCTCATTCAGATTCAAAATTAAAACAGGGGGGACAATAAGCATTGGGGTCAGTCTGGCAGAATGACTGTCGTCGTTTCAAAACCCCGCGTCGCCTCATCGACCAGAGCAAATTCATGACTGCCAACCTTTGCCACTTCACCGTGTTTTAACATATGGCGTTTAATCACTTTACCATCCACCGTAGTACCATTGGTGCTCCCCTGATCTTCAATATGTACGTCCAGTAAACCTTCCATGTAGGCACTGGGTACAACTGTGATTTTTGCATGTTTACCGCTGACTGTTTCATCATCGACACGAATCTCACATTCGGGCCGACGGCCAATTAACCAGCTACCCTCTTCAAGGGAAATGTCTTCCAGAAATTGGCCTTCACGGGAATGAACAAGTTTTGGCATAAGTTTTCACCTTCAACAATAGCAAATAGAATAAGGGTCATTATGACGCAAGTATTTTCCTGCAATCAATGCAACGCACTCAACACGGCCCACCCAGCGCTGCAATCACCACGGAAATATTATCTCGTCCGCCATTATTATTGGCGAGGTCGATCAGGTGTTGCGCGGCGTGCTCCCAATTTCCTCCGGCAACCACCAGAATATCTTCAATAACGTCATCGCTCACCAGATCGGTAAGCCCGTCCGAGCATAACAAAAATACATCACCGGGCCGGACTTCCTGTTCCTGTACTTCAGTAACCATGCGAGAGCGTACACCCACCGCGCGGGTAATCACATGACGATAGGGGTTGTTTTCAGCCTCTTCGGCAGAAATTGCCCCCTTTTCCAACAGCTCACGCACCAATGAATGGTCTGCCGTTATCTGTTTCAATGTGCGGTCACGCAGGCGATACACTCGTGAATCACCGACGTGAGCCACCACCACTTTGTCTTCATAAAAAAGCACCATCGCCAGCGTGGTTCCCATACCCTTACGCTCGGGGTTGGCTTCCGCATTTTCAAAAACGGCGGTATTGGCCTTGTTCACCGAACGACGCACCAGGGTGGCGTGCTTGCTCATCCCCTTGTTGGGACGCAGGCACAGCGGTTTGTCCAGCGCCGCCTGTAATACCCCGTTGAGTGTTTCCAGGCACAGACGACTGGCCACGTCACCGGCATTGTGCCCCCCCATGCCATCGGCCAGCATCGCGAGACCATGCGGCACATCCCAGGCAATGGCATCTTCATTATGGGTACGAGCGCGGCCCGTGTCTGTTACGCCAGTAACATGCATACTGTATTGGATGCTTATTTCAGCTGTCATTGTCAATATCCCGGGCTGTTAGCCTGTGAGTGATCAGGTTTTTTCCACACAGCGTCTAATGGCATCCGCCATGCTCTGCCCTGTGCCAAAACGTTTGGCCGGATCCTTTTCCAGCGCCTTGTTGATGAGACGGGTCACACAAACAGGCAGTTCCGGGCGCAGTTTGCGTATGCTTTCGGGTTTTTCGTTAGTAATCTGGTACATAAGATTGGTCAGTGAATCACCTTCAAAGGGCAAGCGACCGGTAAACAATTGATACAAAGTGACCCCCAGTGAAAACAGGTCGGAACGGCCATCCACTTTTTTACCGGCAATTTGTTCCGGCGACATATAAAACGGGCTGCCCAATACAGTGCCGGTACGTGTCTTGCTATTATCCGTTAGACAGGCGATACCAAAGTCAGTCACTTTCAGCTGCCCCTTATCGTGGTCAAAAATAATGTTGCCCGGTTTTACATCACGATGCACCACTTTGTGCTCATGCGCATAATCCAATGCCTCAGCCACTTGCACACCAACAGCAAATACCTGAGCCATGGGTAACAGCGCTTCTTTACGAATATGCTGGTCAAGACTGTTACCGGTAATATAATCCATGGCGATATAAGCGAGATCATGCTCCTCGCCTACATCATAAATGGTAACAATATTAGGGTGATTGAGGCGCCCGGCGGTTTCCGCCTCCTGAAAAAATCGCCGACGCACGTCTTCCAGTTGTTCACTTTCAAATTCCTCAGTGAGCGCCATGGTTTTGATGGCGACAGTGCGACCAATGCGAGGATCACGCCCCAGATACACCGTGCCCATAGCACCACGGCCCAGCTCACGTTCGACTTCATAGCGGCCTAATACCGGACGCTCCACTTTGGGGTCATCCACCACCAGCTTGGTAGAAGTATAAGAAACCGAGGTGGCTGCCAGCGATGCCGGTTTCAATTCCGGTTGATGCCGCGCCCTGCGCTCACGGATATCACGGAAATTATCATCCTGTTCAGCAATGTGATCGTAAGCAATCAACGCTTTATTAAACTGACGACGACGCTCAAAATCCAGACCTAATTGATAAAAAGCGTCCTGTATCTGCACGCTTGCAGCACAGTCACTCAAGCGCGCCATGGCCTGATCCAGCTGCCCCTGCGCACGCAGGTTGGCAGACAATTCCAACAGGGCAGCATCCCGCTCATCCCGCAACCGGATATGCTGCCGACTGCCCCGGTAATGCAGCCACAACAGGCTTTGCCCCAGCAATAAAAATAGCACCGGCAACGCCAGAGGCAACCAGGTGTTGTGTACAACTATCAACAACAAATTACCATTAAGCAGAAAAATGGCCATACCAACACCAGCCAACAACCCCAGGTTGCCACGCAGACGAAGTGGCAATAACAATAAATAGATGGCAATCAGCAACAACATGCCACGCTGTGCACCTGATGACCACCAGGGAACATTGACGAAAGATTCCGAAATAATCGCATTCACTGCCTGTGCCGACCACCGCAGCCCCGTGCTGGCAAACAAACCGGGGACCAGCACGGACTGTGCCAGCAGACCATTACTGGCTCCCACCAACACGGTTTTACCGCGCAACTCTTTTTTCAAAGTCTGATCGTTTAACACCTCCTCCGCTGTCGCGACAAAAACAGGCCGAGAGGCATCTGGAACCTTGGGGTACACACGCAAACCCGCATCTGTGGCATACCAGGCCGTGCCCAAAAAAACACCCTTACCTGGGTGTACTGTGATGCGCTCCACAGGTACGCCCAATGCCTGCGCAGCCAAACGCATTTCAAAAGAGGGTAAATAGCGCTGATCTACCGCTTGCCCCGCCGCAATAGCCAGTGGTACAGCAACCCTCACATCTTGTTGAGTACCCACAAGGGCTGCCATTGCTGCGACCTCTGCGAACATTGTTAAAGGTTCGGAAACAACAGGCGTAACATTATTCACACCTGAAAACTGTGGGGGTAATAACACTGGCAGCAACATGCCCAAACCATTGTCCGGTGTTTCAACAGCAAGAGAAGTCAATAATGCAGATGCGGGCGGCGCAGCCAGTACCACAGTCACCGGCATTGATTGCAAGGCAGTCCGCAGAGCATCGTCAGGGTCCAGCATTGACCAGATACCTGCTGCTTTTTTCTTATTCAGCAACGACTGCAAACGCGCCTTCGCCCCAGCATCAAGAAAGGTCTGCGACGTATTCAGCGATGCCGTGATACCCACCGCTTTTACCCCGGCAGCCTGTAAACGACGCAGCAAATCCGCCAGCCTTTTGTGAGAAACCTGCTGCCCGGCCGAATCCAGCGTCACCACCACCGTTTTAACGGGCACATCAGACACAGGCATCAACACCGCCAGCCGGGTGTACAACGCATATTCCAACTGCTGCGCACCCGGCAGAAAACTCCAGCCCAGCAAAGCCAGTCCCAGCAGAAATATCCACCACCGATGGTTGGTCAGCAATCGTATCAAGGAATTGTCTTTTTATTTTTTTGGTACACAGACTATGCTCTTTTCACTGCGGATTTTTTCGGGGATGTTAACACCTCCTAGTTTCGGCTATTCCGAAATGTACTTTAACCCCCTGACCTGAGTGGTGGACATAATGATAAAACAAGTTATTTGAATTTCCGATAATTTATACAAAAACCTGGGGTACACATCCCGGAGGCTGCTACTCCCTCAGCTGTAACAGGAATAATTCCAGATACATACGAAGGTCATATTCTCAGGACATACCCCAAAAAACAAAAAAACCGTCATCCAGCGGTTTGAACCTTGGAAACGGTGTATCCCTCTGATTCAACTAACAATAAATACTTATGTCACCGGCAATTCACAGAGTCTGGCATTCCCGGCAGAAAGATTTGTCGTTATGTACGGTCACGACTATTATTGCTGTAGATACGACGAATGCTTTATCCCGGGTAAATCACGCAAAAGGCCAGACATGGACACTGAAAAAAGACGTTTTTCGCGCATTTCATTTGTGACGGACATCCACATGGTTAACGCGGAAGGCAGCTGGGACGCCCAACTCATTGATATTTCCCTGAAAGGTATTCTGGCCATAATGCCTGACGGCTGGCACAGCAAAATCGGCGACCATTACTTTGTGGAAATGCTGACAGATAACCCGAATGCAACAATTCGTATGGAAATCTCTGTCGCCCACGTTGAAAAACAACATGCGGGTTTCCGTTGCGAGCACATCGACCTGGACAGCATTTCCCACCTGCGCCGTCTGGTGGAATTGAATCTGGGTGACAGCGAGATGTTAAACCGTGAACTGGCCGAGCTGGTAAACACATAGGTTCTAATTCTGAATAGCCCTGAGAATACATGCACACCGATAGTGCTATCAACGACAATCAAACCCCATTACCCAAGGCTTTGCCATATTTACTGAACCGCCCCACGGCACCTGCCTGAGCCACCGAGGCCAGTTGCAGTTTTTCAATACTGCGACTGCTGCGGGCGATGTTTTTGGCACGGGTGATGCTGGTCAGGGGGGTGCCTTTGCGGGCGTTGGTTTTTTGGTGGGCGGTGGTCATGCGTAATTCGTGTTGAAACTGTTTCTGCATCTGCTCGAAGGCGATACGAATGGCCACGCCTGTGGAGGTTTTTATTCGCATTGTTTCAGTCGAAAATCCCAAGCCAATGCAATACTCCTAATATGATCAATCCAAACGCGGAAAACATCCATGACCAAAAAAACATTCGCGCCAACACTCGATCAAACACTGTTGTATGTTTGTACAACACTTCAGGATTTGCATGAAATGCCTTGTTTTTCAATCTCTTTTGTAACGATTCTGGGATTGATAACGCTTGAGCTACATTAGTAATATCCCAACCACTCGTGAACTCTATGCCTAATTCATGTTTGGTTTCCGGATTTTTCCTAAGTTTTCGCACAGTAACCTGGCCAAAGATGACGTACAAAATCATTGATATAAACATCACAGCGAAAATCACTGAAAATATTATGTCCCCCAAAGTCATAAGGGGCTTAGCCATTCCATAACTCTGTCGTAGACACTCCCACTTTTTTCTTTGATCAGATAATTTGCTGTCAGAGAAGTCGCTGCCGCCACAACAATAAGCCCAACCCAACCAACAGGCGTTGCTAAAACAAAAAAACCAACCCCCGCTTTTGCAATTGCCCCTCCCGCCCACACACTTGCGGCAAAACTACTCGATTCAATAAACAATTCCCGTTCCCAGTTACCTTCAGCCTTGTACGTGTTCTGCACATTGCCAATACGACTGGCAAAATCAACAGCCACCAACCCCGTACCCAACGCTTTGCCATATTTACTGAACCGACCCACAGCACCGGCCTGGGCGGAAGCCTCTATCTGCATTTGGTGCGGCGGCAACCAAAATCCCCTGAACCATTCGTTTCAGTCGAGATCCCAGAAAAAAATTGCCATTGTCGATATAATAATCGCAAGCCCAGACAAGGTGAACAACGTATAAAATATGCGCGCCAGCACCCGATCAAACACTGTTGTGTGTTTGTACAGCATTTCAAAGTCTGTCTCGAATCCCGGCCCCAGCCCCATCGATATGGCATTACGCTTCATCTTTCGCATAAATGCTTTTGGCAGGGTTAACGCTTCAGCCACATTAAAGATATCCCAACCGCTCGCGAACTCCATACCTAATGCATGTTTGGTTGCCGGATTCTTTCTAAGTTTGCGCACAGTCACTTGACCGAAAATAACAAACAAAATTGCTGAAACAAATGCAACAGCCGCCGCGCCCCCCAAAAGAGTCGAAAAACTCATAAGGATTTTATCCAGCCCATTATATCGTCGTACCAGCCCCCACTTTTATCTTTCACTATCGCATTCGCTATTATAGAGGTAGTCGCCGCCACAACAATCAGCCCAACCCATCCAACTGGTGTTGCCACGGTTACAAACATCAACGCTCTAGCGCCCACGTTCACAGCAACTTTGCCCGCTGTCGCGCTCAAGGCAAAACTACTCGATTCCACAAACAATTCCCGTTCCCAGTTACCTTCAGCTCTGTAAGCAGTTTCTACCCTGCCAATACGACTACCCACATCAACAACAATCAAACCATTACCCAATGCTTTGCCATATTTACTGAACCGACCCACAGCACCCGCTTGGGCGATTGAGGCCAGTTGCAGTTTTTCAATGCTTCGACTGCTGCGGGCGATATTTTTGGCGCGGGTGATGTTCGTCAGAGGGGTGCCTTTACGGGCGTTGGTTTTTTGGTGGGCGGCGGTTATGCGTAATTCGTGTTGAAACTGTTTCTGCATCTGTTCGAAGGCGGTACGAATGGCTACCCCTGCGGAGGCTTTTGTGGCTCCGGCAGCTCCGGTGCCTTTCATGACATCCCGATAGGCCAGCAGGGTGTTCTGATAACGCTGCACCGCACGCACAAATTCGCTGCTGCGGGCAACATGAACCGCCGCTGTGGAGCCGACTGTGGCGGCGGTGATATCATGCAGCGTTACCATACTTTCGCTGATACCGACGATGTTGTCTGACCCTGCGGTTGCGGAAAGCTTGTGGATATTTTCCAGGCTGCCGCAATAAAGGGCATTCATAATGCGCTCTTCTTCGGCGGTTGTCTGCCCCACGGTGTAAGACTTATAGGGCCACATGACACCGCCTGACCCGCTGCATTGCATTTCATCAAGGGATGCGCCGCACATCTGTTTGAACTGGGGTTTGTTCCAGGTTTGGCTGCTGATGAGTATTTCTGCCATTTTACGTTCCTTTGTTGCTTATCGTGTCAAACACGGGATGAGCCATTACACTACATGTTTGGTAAAAAGCAAATACTGAATGATAGGCAGACGGCATAACCAGCCTCATCTACAGAGCCGCCAAAGCCGCCGCCAGGGTTTTTACGCCTACGATTTTCATGCCTTTGATGCCGCCCCTGGGCACATTGGCTTCGGGCACAATGGCCTGTTGGAAACCATGTTTGGCCGCTGCATTCAGGCGCTCCTGACCACTGGGCACCGGGCGGATTTCACCCGACAGTCCTACTTCGCCAAACACCACCAGATCCGTAGATAGCGGACGGTCACGCAAGCTGGAAATAAGTGCCAGCAACAAGGCCAGGTCCGCACTGGTCTCCAGCACTTTCAAGCCTCCCACGACGTTAATAAACACATCCTGATCACCCACCTGTACACCGCCGTGACGATGCAACACAGCAATCAACATGGATAAACGGTTTTGATCCACGCCCACTGCCAGACGCCGGGGATTACCATAATTACTGTCATCCACCAGCGCCTGAAGCTCTACCAGAATAGGCCGTGTCCCCTCCCATACCACCATCACCACACTGCCTGCTGCGGGTTCATCGGCACGCGAGAGGAAAATCGCCGAGGGGTTTTTGACTTCGCGCAATCCCTTTTCGGTCATCGCAAAGACACCCAATTCATTAACTGCACCAAAACGATTTTTCACCCCGCGCAGGGTGCGAAAACGATTGTCGGTGGAACTCTCCAGCATCACCGAGCAATCGATCATGTGTTCCAGCACTTTGGGTCCGGCCAGGGTACCGTCTTTGGTCACATGGCCAACAAGAATCAGCACGGTGTTCGTCAGCTTGGCATAGCGAATCAAATAAGCCGCGCATTCACGTACCTGCGCGACGCCACCGGGGGCCGACGGCACGCCTTCACGACTCATGACCTGAATGGAATCCACCACCAGTAATTTGGGCTGGTGTTTTTCGGCCATGGCGCAAATGCTTTCCACGCTGGTTTCGCTGAGCATTTTCAGGCTGTCTGTGGGCAGGGACAAACGTTGTGCGCGCATGGCGACTTGTTGCAGGGATTCTTCACCCGTCACATACATGGCACTCTGCGTTTGTGCCAGCCGACACAATACCTGTAACAGCAAGGTACTTTTACCCGCACCGGGATGGCCGCCGATAAGAATGGCTGAACCCGGTACCAGCCCGCCGCCCAATACCCGATCCAGTTCATCAACGCCCGTGCCCAAACGCGGCAACTCGGTCAGGTCTATCTCGGCCAGGGTTTTTACATCCGACAAACTGCCCGCATAACCGGCAAATTGCCCGGCTCCGGGTTTATCGCTATGACCCGCCGGTGCATTGCCGATGCGAAATTCCGACAGGGTATTCCATGCACCGCAATCATCACAGCGGCCCTGCCATTTGGGAAAATCCGAACCGCAGTCACTGCACACGTAAGCGATTTTGCTTTTCGCCATGTTATCTATTTCTCGTTACACAAGGGTTAATATTCGATTTCGCAGGGTGGACACTGTCTTTATGCCCTGTGGGTACATACCGGGAAAATAGTGAAGTTGGGATATTGATCATTTTTTATTCCGCTCCATGCAACACAGCACAAAACCGTAGGGTGGAACAAGCGCAGCGGTTCCACCAATATACTGAAAACACGAAAAACAAAACCCTTATGCAACAACCTACCAGCAAACGGTGAATCAAGGTGAACATCGATAGCTGACCGAACCTTGAATATGTCTCTTTTCTGTTTGGTGGAACCGCTACGCTTGTCCCACCCTACACATAATTACGCGGTACGCGCGCGGTAACGCTGCAAAATAATTCGTAAGCAATGGTACCCGCCGCACGCGCCACGGTTTCCGCAGGCAGACCTTCTCCCCACAACACCACCTCATCACCAATTTGCGCATCGGGCAAGCCACGCAAGTCCACACAAATCATATCCATGGAAACACGTCCAACAAGTGGCACTTCCACACTATTAACCAACACGGGTGTGCCCGTCGGTGCGTGGCGGGGATAGCCATCGCCATAACCGATGCCCACCACACCAACGGACATGCTTTCAGGACAAACCCAGTGACCGCCATAACCTACCGCATCGCCCGCCTGACATACGTTGATCGCAATCAGTTCACTGCGCAGGGTCATCACTGGACGCAGGCGGCGTTCAGCACCGGTTTCGTTCAAAAAGGGAGAAACACCATAAAGCAGGATGCCGGGGCGAGCAATGTCAGCATGACTTCCCAGCCAGCCCAGAATGCCCGCCGAGTTGGCGATGCTGCGCTCAGCCTGCACGCCGGGTAATACCCGGTGAAAAGCGTCGATTTGCTGCTGGGTGCGGGTACTGTGTAAATCATCAGCACAGGCCAGGTGGGTCATCAGCCGTGGCGGCTGATTCACCGCATCACAGGCACTGAGCCGTGCCCATGCCGCTGACACGGACGCCATGGCAAAACCCAAGCGGTGCATGCCGGTATTCACTTTCAGCCAGACGTTCACCGGCTTTACAATATCCTGCTGCCGAACCAAAGATTCCAGGGCATCCAGTTGTGCCGCATGATGTACCACGATATCTAACCGGTATTGTTGAATTTTGGCTAACTCGTCAGGGTGAAAAAATCCTTCGAGCAACAGAACAGGTTGATGAATACCCGCCTCACGTAACACCAGTGCCTCTTCGAGACTGGCCACAGCAAAACCGTCAGCATCGTTCAGTGCCTGTGCCACCGGCAATAAACCGTGGCCATAAGCGTCGGCTTTGATGACGAGAAACTGTCTGGCTTCGGGGTCAGCTGCCCGGGCCCGTTGCAGATTATGGCGCAGGGCATCAAGGTCAATGACGGCGTGTGCCGCCCGGCTCATGCCCCTGGACCCGAGTGCGAATAGCCGCCGTCATCGGAATAGATGTCATGAATAAAATTTTCAAAGCGGGTGAACTGGCCCAGAAAAGTCAGGCGCGTGGTACCGATGGGACCATTACGCTGTTTGCCAATGATAATTTCTGCGGTGCCCTTGTCCGGGCTGTCTTCGTTATACACTTCGTCACGATAAATAAAGGCAATCACATCAGCGTCCTGCTCAATAGCACCGGATTCACGCAGATCCGACATCACCGGACGTTTGTTGGGGCGCTGTTCCAGACCACGATTAAGCTGCGACAACGCAATCACCGGCACTTCCAGCTCCTTGGCCAGGGCTTTCAGTGAACGTGAAATTTCCGAGATTTCGTTGGTACGGTTTTCTTTACTGCCATGCACCTGCATTAATTGCAAATAATCAATCACCACCAGTCCCAGGCCGTGTTCACGACTCAGCCGACGGGCACGGGCACGCAGATCATTGGGCGACAGCGCCGGTGTGTCATCAATGAACAACGGCGCATCAGCGAGAATACCCACCGCCGAAGTCAGTCGTGGCCAGTCCTCATCTTCCAGTTTACCGGTACGGATTTTGTGCTGGTCAATACGTCCCAGCGACGACAGCATACGCATCGCCAGTTGCTCACCGGGCATTTCCATACTGAATACAGCAGTAGGTACGCCACCCTTGATGGCCGCATGCTCGGCGATATTCATGGCAAAAGAGGTTTTACCCATGGAAGGACGACCGGCAACAATCACCAAATCACCTTTTTGCAGGCCAGAGGTCATTTCATCAAAACTGTCCCAGCCTGTCGGTACACCGGTAACAGGATTGTCTTGCTGAAACAGCTCGTCAATGCGATCCACCGCCTTAACCAGCAAATCCTTGATGGCGGTAAACCCTTTTTTACCGCGCGCGCCCTGCTCGGCAATTTTGAATACCGCACTTTCAGCGCCATCCAGCAATTCTTCGGTGGTGCGGCCTTCGGTTTGATAAGCGCTGCCGCTGATATCATTACCCACGGTAATAAGCTGACGCAGCACCGAACGGTCACGCACAATTTCGGCATAGGCCTTGATATTGGCCGCGCTGGGTGTGTTTTTGGCCAGCGCCCCCAGATAGGCCAGGCCACCTGCCTCGTCCAACAAATCTTGTTGCGACAGCCATTCGGAAAGTGTGACGACATCAAAAGGATTGCTGTGCGATGCCAGACTGGCAACAGCGCGGAAAACCAACCGGTGGTCACGACGATAAAAGTCCTCTTCCACCACCAGATCAGCGACCTTGTCCCAGGCGTCGTTGTCCAGCATTAAACCGCCCAGCACAGACTGCTCGGCCTCCACAGACTGCGGTGCCATACGCAACGCTTCGGTAGCCATGTCGGCGATTTCGGGTGGATACTCTAACTCGTTCATCGTCGCATCATGGTACCTGATTGTGGCCGAAAAGACCGGGATAAAACGGTAAGAAACAGGCAGAAAAATATCCGGCAATAAAAAAACAAAAGCGGCACCCCGAAGCTGCCCCGGGATGCCGCCTGACCTGTCTACAATGTATCCCGCCTGCTGGCAAAGAACGTACGTGCAGGATTATGCTTCAGCAACCACACTGAGTTTCACTGCGGCCTGTACATCACTGTGTAATTCAATACTGACCTCGTAGTCACCGACCTGACGCAGCGCACCTTCCGACAAACGCACCTCGGCACGGCTCACTTCGGCGCCAGCCGCCGTAATCGCCTCGGCGATGTCATGAGTCCCCACAGAACCAAACAGTTTGCCTTCATCACCAGCCTGTTGGGTAATGGTAATTTCCAGCGCTTCCAAAGCCGTCTTGCGGACTTCGGCAGCGGCCAGCTTTTCCGCAGCGGCCTTTTCCAGCTCAGCACGACGTGCTTCAAATTTGGCAACATTGTCTTTGCTGGCAGACACTGCCTTGCCTTGCGGAATCAAAAAGTTACGGCCGTAACCGGCCTTCACACTCACCTGATCACCCAGGTCACCCAGATTTTGCACCCGTTCCAATAAAATTACGTTCATTGCAGCTTCCTCAACTTACATCAATGTTTGATTTAAAAAATCCGTTCCGTATACCGTGCCGGTTATTTTGCGGCAAGTCGCCAGCGAAAATCCGCCCAGGTATCCACCAGTCCCATCACCGCCACCAATACCACCAGATGCGGCATAACAAATAACATGACCAAATAAAGTACCACCAGCCAGGCCACATGCAATCCGCGCTGGGCAACAATCGAATGCAACAACGCCAGCCCCTGTATCACGTACAGGCTGAGAATCACGATCACGATCTCACCTGCCATGTGTGACACCACACCCAGCGGCAACAGCGAGAGCGCGATAAAACCCAGCGACACCAGTGCCAGTTTTTGTCCCAGACGCAACGCATGAAATTCGCTGCGGAAACCGCCCGGGTTGTATAGCTGTGCCTGCCAGGCCCGCGCCAGAAACAAACACAGCAGCACGTTCAGGCTCATGCCTGCTGCCGCAATGCCGGTCATGATTCTGGAAAGGTCAGCCAGAATCGCCTCTACCGTCGCGCGATCAGCCAGCGGGCCATTTGCTTCCATGGCGGGTTCAAACATCGCCGTCAACATTTGCTGCCACCAGGCACTGACATCACCTACAATGGCATAAATTGCCAGCACGCCAACTATGCCCAGCATACCCGCCACCGTTGTTACCAGCGCCAGAGAACGCGTCTCGCGCAATACCCAGCCCAGTACCCACAGTGGCAACCACAGCACAGCCAAAAACACTACGCCAGGCAACAGATTGCCCAAAGACAGGTAAGCCAGCAGAACCACAAAAGCCGTGCTGCCCAACATCACCATCGCCCCGGCGCGTGGTCCATTGCGCAAGGTCACCAGAGCAACCGCCGCGCCGCTGAGTACGCTCAGAGGCGGCAACATCATGGCCAGCACTGCTGTGCCAACGACGAACAGTATTGCCTGACTCAGCCCACGCAGAATGAATTCCGCCAACACCTTCACTTCATTCCGCCTCGCTCATTACATACCAGACTCACCACCCACTCTGCCGTGGACGGTGATAAAATCGACACCAGACTTACTGGTGTGAATCGCTGTACGGCAACAGCGCCAGCGCACGGGCGCGTTTAATGGCTGTGGTCAACTGACGCTGGTATTTGGCCTTGGTGCCAGTAATACGACTGGGCACAATTTTGCCCGATTCCGATACATAGGCTTTCAGCGTATTCAGATCCTTGTAATCGATCTCTTTGACGCCTTCCGCAGTGAAGCGGCAATATTTTCTACGACGATAAAAACGTGACATTCACTTATCCTCTCAACATTTTTTCAACAAACGGAGGCTATCAGGCCTCAGCGCTTCCGGTATTTTCCACGGGTGCTGCTGCACTTTCAGCCGCAGGGGCTTCGGTAGCGGCTTCAGCTTCAGGAACCTCAGCAGGGACCGCTTCAGCAGCAGAGTCTGCCTTCGGCGCTTCGGTTTTTTCAGCCGATGCAGAACGACGCTCGCGAGACTCGTCTTCGCGTGAACGGGCCAGCGGAGAGGCATCTGTGATTGCTGTTTTGGTGCGCATCACCATGTTACGGATCACCGCATCGTTAAAGCGGAAAGCCGTTTCCAGCTCTTCCAAAGCCTCAGCGGTACACTCCACGTTCATGAGCACATAATGCGCCTTGTGGATTTTGTTGATGGGATAAGCCAGTTGGCGACGCCCCCAGTCTTCCTGACGATGAACTTTACCGCCATCACCTTCGACTGTTGCCTTGTATTTTTCGATCATGGTGGGAACCTGATCACTCTGGTCAGGGTGGACCAGAAACACGATTTCGTAGTGTCTCACGAGCATTCCTTATGGTTAACGCCCCCCGCGCGCCTTCGCTTTCAGAAAGAAATTAAAGAAGATACAACACAGTGAAGCAAGGTTTGTTGCCTTTTGAGGCAACCCGAATTTTGAGCGACGCATTCTACCGGAGGCTCTGCGCAGAAGCAATGAAGAGGAAAAAACAGCCATGAACGGATCAGTGCCGCTGCAATATCACCGATTGTCGCAGCGCTTAATGAGTGCCCGCCCGAAAACCCAGGAATTTTACCGCTGAACCGATTGCCTGAGTATCTTTTATATTCTGGAACAACCTTTTCATTGGGGGCAAATAAACCCGTTTGGCCACTTCAACTTTTGGAGATACTGTAAACAGCCATGTTCACTCTGGAAACGTGATTGCCACTCGAAAAAGCCTATTTCTGCCATTCTCATGCGAAACCTCTACAAAATATTGTTTACAATAATGTTTCAGCAGAGAGCTGAACCAACCGAAGAGGAATGATTTTTAATATAAATTACAATTGGTTATGATATTTAATGCATGAATTTTTAATCATATTGTTGATTAAATTGTGCTCTGAGACTATATTTAAGCCAATACAGAGAGAGAACCCCATGAAACGCTTGGCACAACTCAAACGGCATCTGCGGCCTGGTACGGTATATCGCCGTGCAGACCTCGCTCAATGGTCTAAAAGCGTAGATCGTCATGCTCGGGAGTTGGTCAATGAGGGCTTTTTAACAAAGCTTCAAAATGGGCTTTATTATCACCCGAAAGAATCTGTATTTGGTAAGGTTCCTGCGAGCGAGATGGAGCTGGTTCGGAAATTCTTGAAGGATGATGATTTTCTTTTAACGACCCCTAATGCATACAACAAACTCGGCGTCGGAACCACTCAACTCTACAATAAAATGGTGGTGTACAACTATAAGCGCCATGGTACTTTCAAGCTGGGCGGGCATCATTTTGAATTCCGCCGTAAATATAAATTTCCCAAAAAACTGACGGATGAATTTCTATTGGTGGACCTTGTAAATAACTTAAAGGATCTGGCAGAGGATCAAAATGAAGTTCGTGCTCGTGTCCGTAACAAAGCGGTTCAGCTTGAATCTCGAAAGTTGAAACGTGCGGTCAAACAGTATGCAAATGCAGCAAGCAAAAAATATTTTGATTCTGTATTCGCTAATGCCAGCTAATCCACCCTATCTTCATGATTTAGAGGATTTCCCCGACCTCATGCAAATCATTGCCACGGAACGAGGAATTATTCCTCAGTTGGTGGAAAAAGATTATTGGATTATGCACTGCCTTCATGGACTAACCACTTTAGGTTTCATTTTTGAGCTTAAGGGCGGAACATCACTCTCGAAAGGTTTTGGCATTATTGAGCGATTCTCCGAAGATATTAATATTCATATTGACCCTGTGGCTGGCTCAGCAACGCCTTCATTCAAAGTTTTTACAGGAAAAAATCAAACCAAGAAACCTACCCACATAAATTCGCGTAAAAATTATTATGATTGGCTAGCCGAAAATATTTCCATTAACGGGATTGAAAGCGTAGAGCGCGATATAGCATTTGATGATGGTGATTATTATCGCAGTGGTGGCATTCGTCTGAATTACAAATCCCACTATGATGGGTTGCCTGGCCTTAAAGATGGAATATTGTTAGAGGTTGGGTTTGATGATACGGCTCCTAACTCTGAAGTTGACATAGCATCTTGGGCTTATGAGAAAGCAAGCGCCTCACCAATATCATTTTTTGATAATTGCGCGAAAAAGATAAAGTGCTATCACCCAGGGTATACCTTTGTCGAAAAACTCCAGACTGTTTCCACCAAATACAGGCAACAAAGCGAGTCTGGTGGTTTTCCTGTCAACTTTATGCGCCACTATTACGATTTGGCAAAACTTCTTGATCATGCTGATGTGCAGTCTTTCATCGGAACACCTGAATATCACGAAAGGAAAAAGGTGCGGTTCAGAACAGGGGATAATCTTAATATTTCGGAAAATGATGCATTTTTAATTGCTGACACTGACGTTAGAGAAACATATAAAAATGCTTTTGAAGCAACGCAGCCACTTTATTACGGTAGCCCCCCTGATTTTAATGAAATTCTGGATAAAATTCAGGAGCAAGCTGTTAACTTATAAGGCTTAAGTAGTGACGGATTTATTATTGATCTGGTGATGTTAAATATGTACTGAATAAGAATTCCATTGATTAAGGAGTGTTTATAACGAGAATATGGAAAACGCACTTTATTGCAAGGAAAGTGAGCTGTTTGGTCAGGCTCGTCGCCAACATTCCGCTGTTGAGGTCTGCATCAACCTGGAAATTCGCAGGCTTGATCGATGTCTCTCTGCCTTTTCCGCTATTACAACCAATAGCTTATCAACCGGAAAACGTCATGCTGTACAGGCAAGGATGAGTTTGTTTTGAATAATACAAAATAGCCTATTCTTCTCTCTATAGCCACACTAATTGAAAGGCATATAATGGAAGACGGCTCCTAAATACAAAATGTACCCAGGAAACCGGCTCAGCAGTAAAATTCTCGGGTTTTCGGGCGAGCACTAATTAATTCACATTAAGACGGTGTATTATCTTCACCAATTAATATGACCTGAAGGAATACTGGATGAAAGGAAAAGCCGCAGTGGCCTGGGCCGCTAATCGCCCACTGGACATTGAAGAAATCGATATTGAAGCCCCCAAAACGGGTGAGGTGTTACTGAAAGTTATCGCATCCGGCGTGTGCCACACCGATGCATTTACTTTATCCGGCGAAGACCCGGAAGCCGCATTTCCCTGTGTACTGGGTCATGAGGGCGGCTGTGAAGTCATGGAATGTGGACCAGGTGTTACGGGTCTGTCAGTTGGAGACCATGTTATACCGCTTTATATCCCTGAGTGTGGCGCATGCGAATACTGCCATTCTTCAAAAACCAACCTGTGTCAATCAATTGCATCTACAGTATGGACGGGGTTCATGCCGGATGGCAGTCGCCGTTTCTCAAAAAACGGATCGCCAATTTATCACTACATGGGGTGTTCCACATTTTCCGAATATACCGTTGTACCTGAAATCGCTCTGGCCAAAATCAACAAAGCGGCACCATTGGATAAGGTCTGTCTGCTGGGCTGTGGCATTACTACCGGCATTGGTGCTGTTCTCAATACCGCAAAAGTGGAAGCCGGTTCCTCTGTTGCTGTTTTTGGTCTGGGTGGCATTGGGCTATCGGTTATTCAGGGAGCTGTCATGGCGAAAGCGGAACGGATAATCGCAATAGATCTTAATCCCGGAAAATTTGCGATGGCCAAAGCATTAGGGGCAACAGATTGCATTAATCCTGAAGAAATAAACGGCAATCTGGTTGATTTTATCAGCGATATGACCAATGGCGGAGTTGATTATTCTTTTGAGTGCATTGGCAATGTTGGCGTAATGCAGGAAGCGCTTGAATGCTGCCATATGGGATGGGGTGTTTCCACGATCATCGGTGTTGCAGGTGCCGGGCAGGAAATACAGACCCGGCCTTTTCAACTTGTTACCGGAAGAACCTGGAAAGGTACCGCGTTTGGTGGTGTAAAAGGACGCACCGAATTACCAGGGTACGTAGAGCAGTATATGCAGGGAAACATTGTTATCGATGACCTGGTGACCCATACCATGCCCCTGGAAGACATCAATAAGGCCTTTGATTATATGCATGAAGGCAAAAGTATTCGCTCAGTAATCACTTTTTAGAGTAGGCACGAAAAAGTTATGAAAAAAATTGAAACCGTAAAAGAGTTTGATGGCTGGTTGTCACGATACGTACACATGTCCGAATGTTGTCACTGTGAAATGACGTTTTCAATATATTTGCCCGCACAAGCAGAAATACAAGCCGTACCGGTGTTGTACTGGTTATCGGGATTGACCTGTACGGATGATAATTTTCGGATTAAAGCCGGAGCCCAACGGTATGCTGCGGAACATGGAATTGCACTGGTTATGCCCGACACCAGTCCAAGAGGCGATAATGTACCCGATGTGGCTGATCGCTATAACCTGGGCAAAGGTGCAGGGTTTTATATCGACGCTACCCGGCCACCCTGGAATAAACACTATAAAATGTACCGTTACATCACAAAAGAGTTACCAAAGTTAATCGAGGAAAACTTCCCGGTCAACGCCCGGAAAAGCATAAGCGGGCATTCAATGGGTGGACATGGTGCATTAATCTGTGCGTTAAAAAATCCGGAAATATACCAAAGTGTTTCGGCTTTCTCGCCGGTTTGCCACCCCACCGAATGCACCTGGGGTAAAGAGGTTTTTCAAAAATACCTGGGCAATGATAAAAGCGAGTGGGCAGAATATGACGCCTGTCACCTGATAGAAAAATGTACGCACATAATTCCGGTCTTGATTGACCAAGGAACAAATGATGAATTTTTAAACGACCAGTTAATGACAAAAAAATTACAGCATCTTTGTGAAAAAAACAACTATCCACTGGACCTGAAAATGAGAGCCGGTTATGACCACAGCTATCACTTTATCGCCACTTTTATTGGAGATCACATCCGATACCATTCAGACATTTTAAAATCAGTGGATTGAAGTCATCCATCATCCATCATAAATGCCAACATCCACTTTGCAATACCGGCTTCATTAGTTGCTGATTGCAATGAACGCATTCCTGAGTTGAACACCGTTGTCCCCAGCAGATTCTGGCGGTGTCGTATAAGTGTTTCCGCATAAGCTTTACTAAATTCCGGATGGGCCTGCATCGCCAGAATATTATCGCCCCTTTGGAACATGCTGATCGGGCAAAACTCACTGCCCGCAAGCAGTTCGGCATTGTCTGGCAGCCTTGTCACCTGATCCTGATGACTGACAATCAGTTTGTAATCCTGCATTGCAGGTTTCATCCAGTGTTTGTGTTTCCGGACCTGACAGGTATGCACGCCGATACCCCAGCCTTTATCTGATTTTTCGGTTTTTCCACCAAACGCCTGGGCTACCAGCTGATGGCCAAAACACACAGCTACCAGTTTTTTTTGTTGCTGATCCAGCATAACGATAAATGCCTGTAAAGTGCTGATCCATGGATCGGCATCGTAAACACTCGACCGGCTTCCAGTGGTGATGTAAGCATCACATTCGTGAATATCATCGGGATAACAATTGTTCTGTACATCGTAAACCCTGAATCTCAAGCGAGGGTCAATGTTTTGCAGAAGTGATTGAAACATCGCCGGGTATTCACCAAACAATGTACTGAATGCCGGCTTAACCGGGCCAGTCTGTAATATTCCGATAATCATGCTATATGTTTATGGACCCTGCATATAAAAATTATGCCACTGAACGTGGCTTCCGAATGCAGGGCGGGCAATGCCCACCCTGCGAAAACAATGAGCCTTGAAAAATAAAATAAGACAGGAGACCGCCGCATGGGTGCAAGACAGGTAAAAACCATTACTGATGCCAGAGAAATCGTCATCTCCCGTGAATTGTCACACGTTAAGGTCGGCATATTTGACATTGATGGCATATTGCGTGGCAAATACATGTCTCGTGAAAAGTTTCTGTCTGCACTGGACAAAGGCTTTGGGTTTTGTGATGTTGTGCTTGGCTGGGACTGCAATGACCAGCTGTACGATAACGTGAAATATACTGGATGGCATACCGGTTATCCAGATGCGCCTGTACATATTCTGCCGGAATCCTGTCGTGAAATTCCGTTTGAACCGGATACCTTGTTTTTTCTCGCTGAATTTTCCGCTCCCGCTGAAAAAATCTGCCCGCGCGGCATTTTGCGTCGTATTATCGAAAAAGCCAGAACCATGGGGTTTTCTGTATACGTGGGTTTTGAGTACGAATTTTTCGTGTTTAACGAGACACGCGAATCCATTCGTGAAAAACACTATCACGATTTGAAAATGCTGGCCCCGGGAAACTTCGGCTACTCGATGCTGCGCAACAGTGTTGATACTGATATTTATCAACAAATACTGGATATCAGCGCGTCCATGGACTTTCCCCTCGAAGGCCTGCACGAAGAAACCGGACCCGGTGTGCTGGAAGCTGCCCTCACTATGGATTCTGCTCTTCATGCCGCCGATAAGGCAGCATTATTCAAAACCTTTACCAAAGCGCTTGCACAAAGACTGGGGTTGCTGGCGACCTTCATGGCCAAGTGGTCACCGGACTGTCCGGGGCAAAGTGGTCATATTCATATTTCGTTAAAGGATGACAAAGACAATCCGGTATTTTTTGATGCCGCTGGCTCCGGCAATATGAGCACAACCTTGTGCCAGTTTGTCGCAGGACAGCAAAAACTGATGCCTGAATTATTGGCTATGATTGCCCCAACCATTAACGCTTACTCACGACTGGTGCCCGGCTTCTGGGCACCTACGGTGGCTACCTGGGGCATGGATAATCGCACCTGTGCATTGCGTGTGATTACAGGCAGTGCGCAGGCGCAACGGGTTGAGTACCGTGTGGGTGCAGCCGATGCCAACCCCTATCTCATTCTGGCAGCAGCGCTGGCATCCGGGCTGTGGGGGATTGAACAGGGGCTGGAGCTGACAGCCGGGGTGCAGGGTAACGCCTATGATCAACAGTTTGCAGAGCATTTACGCTTCCCCCCTACCCTGTGGGATGCGGCACAGCGTTTAAAACAATCCACCATGGCAAGACAGGCATTTAGTGATGAGTTTGTTGAGCATTTCGCAGCAAGCCGGGAATGGGAGGAGCGTGAATTTCGCAAGCACATTACCGACTGGGAGCTGGCGCGTTATCTGGAAATTATTTGATTTTTATCGTCGTCAATTTGAAATGGATTGAACATGATGGATGCACTGAAAATTATATCGCCAGTAAATGGAAGTCTATATGCGGAACGGCAGTATGCCCCGGGGCACACGATCAGCCATACACTCGGTTTGAGCAATGCAGCTCAAACCAAATGGCAACAAGCACCGCTTGCGGAGCGTCAGTCCATTTGTCTGGCAGCTGTCGATGCATTGCTGAACAACAAACACACGCTGGCTGAAGAACTCAGTTGGCAAATGGGACGCCCCATACGTTATACACCCGGCGAAATAGACGGGTTTGCGGAAAGAGCCCGCTATATGATCGATATCGCAGAACACTCGCTGTCCGATACGCTGCCCACCAACAACAAGCCTGTTACCCGTTATATTCAGCGCGAACCGCTTGGCGTGGTTTTTTCCATTGTGCCATGGAACTACCCTTATCTGACCGCTGTAAATTCGATCATACCTGCCATTGTGGCGGGCAATTCGGTATTGATGAAACCCTCTTCACAAACCGCAATCACCGCAGAGCGCATCGCTGAAGCGTTTAAATCCGCCAATCTTCCTGAAGGTGTGTTTCAACACTTATTACTGACTCATGAAGCAACAACAAAAATCATTGCTTCCGGACAAGTTGATTACGTTGCATTTACCGGTTCCGTGAAAGGTGGAAAAATCATTGAGCATGCGGCTGCCGGGCGCTTTATTGATGTTGGCCTGGAACTGGGTGGAAAAGATCCCGCCTATGTGCGCGCCGATGCTAACCTGACGCTTGCCGTAGAAAACATTGCGGATGGCGGTTTTTTCAACGCCGGGCAATCCTGTTGCGCCATTGAGCGCATATACGTGCATGAGAATATTTATCAACCCTTCGTGGAAGGTTTGGTGGATCAAGTGAAGCAATACAGATTAGGCAACCCTCTCGATCCCAGGACAAGCCTTGGCCCCATGGTGCGTGCAGATATTGCAAACCGGGTCAGAAGACAAACTCAACATGCCGTTGAAAAAGGTGCGCAGACGTGTATCAACGATAAGACATTTGCGATCAACCCGGAAAAACAAAGCATGGCTTATCTGGCACCCCAAGTGTTGCTCAACGTCGATCACACAATGCCGGTCATGACCGAAGAAACCTTTGGCCCCGTGGTCGGTATCATGAAAGTTTCATCGGATGAACAAGCTATTCAGTTGATGAATGACAGTATCTACGGCCTGACAGCATCGGTATGGACACAGGATCAGCAAGCGGCCATCGACATTGGACAGCAGGTGAAAACCGGCACCTGGTTTATGAATCGCTGTGATTATCTTGACCCGGCCCTGGCATGGACCGGCATTAAACATTCCGGCAAGGGATGCAGCTTGTCAGGATTTGCGTATCAAAGACTGACAAGACCGAAATCATTTTATCTCAAAGCAGGTCACTAAATGCCGTTACAAAAAGCCGAAGAAGGTAACTGGAATTACCCAACCACCATCTGGTTTGGCAATGGTCGAATATCAGAATTGGCCGAAGCCTGTTCAACATTGGGTATGCATAACCCGTTACTGGTCACCGATCCCGGGCTGGCCACACTGCCCATGATTGCCGAAACACTTACCGCCAACCAATTGGCAGGCATGGCCAGCGGGCTGTTCAGTGACATTAAACCCAACCCCAATGGCACAAACATCAAGGCCGGGGTAAAACAATACAACAGTGGTCAACATGACGGTGTTATTGCATTTGGTGGCGGTAGCGCGCTTGACGCAGGTAAAGCCATCGCGCTCATGGTCGGCCAGTCACACAGTCTCTGGGATTTTGAGGATGCAGGCGACAACTGGAAAAAGGTCAACGCTGACCGTATCGCCCCGCTCGTCGCGGTGCCCACCACGGCAGGCACCGGTTCTGAAGTGGGTCGTGCTGCGGTAATTATTAATGAAGCGCATCATCGAAAAGTCATTATATTTCACCCCGGAATATTACCCGGCATTGTCATTGCTGACCCTCAACTCACTGTTGGTTTACCACCTGACATCACAGCCGCCACTGGCATGGATGCGTTGTCACATAATCTTGAGGCCTATTGTTCACCAGGCTATCACCCCATGGCCGACGGCATCGCACTGGAAGGTATGCGTTTGATAAAACAGTGGCTGACCGTAGCCCATAATGAACCTGCAAACCTGACGGCACGAGGTCACATGCTCGTCGCATCCAGCATGGGTGCCACTGCCTTCCAAAAAGGTCTCGGAGCCATGCATGCACTGGCTCATCCTCTGGGTGCTTTATATGATGTACACCACGGTTTGTTAAATGCCGTTTTGATGCCTTATATCATCGCGCATAATCGCGTTGCGATAGAAAGAAAAATGCAACATCTTGCGCGCATTCTGGAACTGGAGCAGGCATCAACGGGCGTCGATTCTGTATTGGCTTTCATCATTAAGCTAAGACAGCAACTCGGTATTCCACATAACTTGAAATTTGTTGGCATTGATACATCCCGGATACCGGCCATTGCAGAAATGGCTACTCACGACCCCTCTGCTGGTGGCAATCCCCTCCGGTTATCAAAGAATGACTATGCGGAATTGTTGAGCAATGCCATAAAGGGGGTGTTGCGTTGACGGATTTTGTTTTTTCACCACGGCATAAACATTTTGATAGACGGTAAACACAAAGCACCAAAACCACGTATTGACGCGCGTATTTTTTTGTATAACGGAGCAACAATAGTGCGCACATCACCGTTCCTACAGCAACAAGCATTTTGCCCTGTATTAGGATCGCTCGAACAATAACTGTCATTTTTGTATGAAGGAAGCCTGCGGCGGGTCCGGGGGGGGCTGATGATACAACGCCAACCTGACCACGATCAGGGATCTGGTACAAAACAATTATCCCCTGAGCCAGTTCATTGATGCCATTCCTACCGACATCACCATCGGCTCAGCCTGGGACGATGAGTACCTTTATTTTCTGGTTCAGTGGGAAGACGCTGGCCACACACAAAGCACCCAATATCGAAAATGGATTTATGGCAATCAGGGCAACGGTGAAACTGGCTGGACCGCAAAGATTCACACTGGCACCCGTCCCGGCAGCCCTAATGAATCAGCAACCAACGCCAGCCATGTGCTTGCGGACAGTGAGGATGAAGATCGCGTCTATCTCATGTTTCCAATCACTGACAGCGAAAATGCATTCGCGGCCAAATGATGGCTGGTTTTCAATTACCGGCAGCATGGTCTATCGTGGCTCGGATATTCCAGATTTATGTGGCGTTTATTTATACGGAGACTATGTTGCCAACTACGTGCGAGGTCTGCGCTACGATGGTGTCGGTGGTTACTCGGAAGAACGGTCATTCAGCCCTACCGTCGGTAACCTGAGTTCTTTTGGTTATGATGAAAGCTACGAAGTCTATGCGTTGAACAGAGGTAATGGGCGGCTGTATAAAATAATCGCACCATAATCGCCCGCATCAAACAAAACCACAAGAGGTTTAATACCAAAGCAAAACTGACTATCAGAAAAGCGTTTGGTTTTCGAAATTATTATGGCGCTGAAATCACTTTATATCATACACTGGGCGGCTTACCTGAACCTGAGTCAACTCATAGATTCAGATGCTGACGCCTTTAAGATTAAATTTGGAAACAGGTTTATTGTAGGGTTTGCCTAATGTTTTTTGGCGTTAATTCAACTAAAACTCTGATTTTACTGTTAGTTAAACTGTTATTATTTTTTGTTGCATCATCAGTATATTTGTCCAATACCAGCATTAACTTTACAGAGTCTACTTGATTATCTTCCATCCAATATAAATCAACGAGTACTCCTTTGTATTTCAGCTTGAATATATTTGTTTCGGGATATTCGTCATACGTTGATACGGTTATATAATACTGGTTCTGGCATATTCCGTGGGTTTCAACAAAACAATCGTTTTTATAAACAGGCATTTCATATAATCGGACATATAAATCTATTTCATGAGTGGCGGTGTTTGATTTTGTTTCAATAACCTTTCCCAGTGCTAATACACTACCAAGATTCATACGATCAACATTTTTAGCGGGTATATTTACACATGAGGAAATCGTGATCAACGCAATAACTAATAGCAGGTTGATTATTGGCCTGAACAAGTAACGCATGTCTAGTTCACTGATATATGTATATGGTCATCATGGCCAGATACCTGAAATGGTTTACCAGGATTTTTCTTGAATTTTTTATCGCTCTATTGTTAGCCAATCGGTTATCACACAAAAGAATTGCACCATAACCACCTGCTCTTCTGATAATACGAGAAACTGTCATTCGTTTGATGGATAAAATAAACTAAAGTTTCACGGTTTTTCTGAGGCCGGATAGGCTGGATTATTTTTTATGCTCGGCAAAACCATCCGATAACAACCCTATGTTATGCAAGGATGAAAATTCGATTTTTCCTTGAAAAACAATGGGTTATAGTTGTGCCGGCATCCCGCATTTGTTATGATTCCTGCTGCTAAGCGGTTGAAATCAAAACAAAAAGGAACACCAGCACATGTTTATCTTACGTGACATCCTCGCTCCTCTCCAAGAACAATTTAAGCACTCTCGCAAAGGCTCTGAACGCGGCGTCTGGTTTGTTTACACCCTTCTGGCCGTTATTACTCATTTCACCTCTTCACGCACCTCTAACTTGTTGCGATGCTTAAAGACTCTCTTCGAGCTGCCGGTCTGTCAACGAAGATTTTATACGTTTATGGCATCTCCCAAGCTGCCTTGGCAGCGCTTGTGGGTGACCTTGTGGTCTCTGATCCCAAACCCAACGGTGAATGGACGACTGCTCGTGGTGCTGGATGATTTTATCAATCCTAAAACCGGCAAAAATATTTTTGGGTGCGCTTCATTTTTCGATCATGCCGCTAAGGTTAATCAATCCAAATATCCATGGTCTCAGAATGTCGTGTCTATCGGCCTCATAAAAATGGTCAAAGGCCGTTGGGCGTGTTTGCCTTTAGCCTTTCGTTTCTATCACATGAAAAAAGACATTGATGCTGGGAACGTTAAGATGAATGGAAAAAAACTATCCTTTCAGACTAAATTCGAGCAGGCTGTTGAAATGTTGTCTGAAATATCAGACGCTTTCCGTGATTCCCCTGTGTTGGTCGTCACGGACAGTTGGTTTGGAAACGATGGATTGTTCAAGCCCATGCGTAATATTGTCGGTCAGCATTGTCACATTCTCTCTCGGTTACGCATCAATGCTTCGCTATTTGACTCACCATCAATGCCTTGCAAAAAACAGCGGGGCAGAACGAAAAAATATGGTGATAAATTGGGTAATGCTGCAACTCTGGCAGAGCAATTTACCCAATTCGCCACCACCTACTCAATCAACCTCTATGGCAAACAACGAGATGTGTTGGCCTACGACAGGGTCGTTATGCTAAGGACACTTAAATGTGCTGTGCGAGTGGTCTGGATTTATCGTAAATCGCGGTGGGTTGCTCTCTTTACTACTGACCTGGAGTTATCCGTCGAACAAGTGATTGAATACTATGGCGCACGCTGGAAAATTGAATCAGGATTCAAAGAGATCAAGCAGGATATCGGTAGTGTAAAAAGCCAAACCTGGAATCCTCATGCCGTTACCAATCATCTTAATTTCTGTATGATGGCGGCGACGGTTACATGGATATATGCCGATCGCCTTAGTCATACGCCAAAGCGTTGTTATGCTGTCAATAATCGAAAGCACTTTGCATTTTCTGATGTGAGAAAGCTCATTACCCAAGCGGCTCTTAGTCATGATTTTGGTAGCGTTTGCCCTAAACCGGCCAAACCAACACAAAATTCATTTATCACCGCGCTATTACGCATGGTCGCATAGAGAAATTCGTGAAACTTTAGTAAAATAAACAGCACCTGTTTTATAATCATTTTGGCATACCCCAGCGCTTACGCGCTTTATAATATGCGCTGGCATCCCGGAAACCCAGTAAATCACATAATGTCGCTACCGGAACATGCGGGTGTAACGCCAGTATTTTCTGTCGTTCCTCGTCAACCAATTGTGAAAAACTACTGCCTTCGGCTTTCAGTTTGCGATACAAGGTGGCCCGACTCATACACAGTGTACTGGCCAACGCATCGACATTACAAAAATCCGGCATATTGTTCCCAAGCAGATCACGCACTTTCTTTTCTATTGAGTCAGGGGCAGGTTGAATATTCAGTTCTGAGATTTTCTGGCCGAAGACTTCCCGCATGTACTGATTGCGCTGTGGCAACGGTTGGGACAAAACCGTTTCTCTCATGATGAGTGCATGCCTGTGGCTGTTAAAAATAATTTCACAGCCAAACTGTTTTTCCAGCTGGCCACTGTAATCAGGCCTCGGGTATGCAAACTCAATAGCCTCCAGCGGAATCGCCTGCTGACAATAATACGTCCCCAGATAATGCAAAGACACCATGCTGCGTTCTACGGCGCATCGTGGATAGGATTTGCCCGGCGTAAAACGGAATATCAGTGCGACGTTTTCATAGGTACGTTGAATCTCCCAGGATTCAGCCGCATTGACAAACGCAATATTGGAAAGATAGGTATCGAGCACATTTTCGAGCGTGTCACAATGAAGCATCATTCTGGACAGCAGACCCTGGGTCTGTGGTGAGATTGCCCGGCCAACAAGCACACCGACCGCTTTGTGATCAACAGCTGCCTGATCAGCCATTTGCCATAAGGCAATCAACCATTCTTCTGGATAACGCATGCCCATTAATTCGGACACATCCAGATTGTTTTCCAGCTTAACGACATAGTCAGCCAGCTGAGAATTCAGGGTACGAATCTGGACAAGACTGATTATTGCATTGCGTTTAAGCTCTCTGGCCAAATCAACAACCGCAACTGCTGTTACCTGATGAAAACTATTCATTGTTATAGTAGGTCGTTATTATTATCAATAATATTGAAACAATATTCCATTAACTTGCAACCGAATTCTACAAGAATTTCACCAAACCCCGTTACAGTATGGAAAACATTATTTCTGTTTTATGAAATATTCCCGCCAACGACTAATTGTGAGTGTTGCTTATGAAAACCCAGCTGTTACTACCCGTGATAATTTCCTCATTTCTTCTCTTATCTGCATGCAGTGGTGGTGGCAACTCCCCTGACAACACTTCTCCCGATAACACTGCAACACAATCCGGGGTATTTGTTGATAGCCCTGTAGAAGGACTTTCTTATGCTTCCGCCACCCTGAACGGGATCACGAATACTGATGGAACATTCAACTATAAAACAAATGAAACAGTTACTTTCAGCATTGGCGATATCATCCTGGGCAGCACTTCCGGTACTTCAGTTATCACACCTGTTGATATTGTGACCGGTGCAACAAACGAAACCGATCCGGTTGTCACCAATATCGCCCGTTTTTTACAAACACTGGATGATGATGGAACCCCGGATAACGGCATTACCATTTCCACTACAGTGTCAAACCTTGCCGCAGATAAAAGTATTGATTTCATGCTGTCAATCAGTGACTTTGAAAACAATGGAAATGTACAAACTGTTATCGCAGAGCTGACCGCCTCCACCTCGGCAGGCGCGCGCACTCTTGTCACTGCATCTCAAGCGCAGGTGCATCTGAATGGCTCACTGATTGCCCTGTTGTCCGGAAATTACAGTGGCAGTTTCTCGGGTGGTGATAGCGGCACTTTTTCTATCACCATTGATAACAATGGCTCGATCACAGGAACCGGACAGGGAAGTGATGGAGCCTTCTCTATTTCAGGAAGCGTCAACAGTAACGGCAGCGCAGCAGCAGGTGACGCGACAACAGGCGCAGACTTTGTCATGAACATCAACCGGGATGGCAGTATTTCAGGCACATGGACCAATTCGACGTTTGGTCTTTCGGGCACGCTTGTTGCCAGTAAAAATTAGGAAACGTGCAACATACCCCGTGACCAGGGGATCACTGCCCATAACTGTCAGACCAAGAGAATAAACCTATGAAATATTAGTCAGATACAACACTTTCAGACGCAAAAGATGACAATCTTTTCCAGTCCGCCAATATCGATCATTTTTCTCCAAAATACCGGCCTGATTAATTCAGGCTGAAGATATCCTTTATCCCGTTCAGTGGAACCGCTGCGCTTGTTACACCCTACCCGGACAGGGGGCAGCATTAAAACATCCCTCGGTTTTTTGTTCCGCGCTATGCAACACAGAATAAAGTTGTAGGATGGAACAAGCGCAGCGGTTCCACCATGACCTTGTCAATCATGAGTAACGGAGAAATCTTACGGATGGGCGGCAGTACCCACCCTACGCTGCCGCAGCGCTTCAAACAGACATACACCAGTGGCTACGGAAACATTAAGGCTTTCCACAGTGCCTGCCATCGGAATATTCACCAGAAAATCACAATGTTCTTTGGAAAGTCGCCGCAAGCCCTGACCCTCTGCCCCCATAACCATCGCCAGCGGGCCTTTGAGGTCGGTATCATATACCGTCTGTTCCGCATAACCATCCAGCCCCACCAGCCAGATACCACGCGCTTTCAGATCCCGCAGGCAACGGGCAAGATTGCTCACCTGTACAAAAGGCACCGTTTGCGCTGCACCGCTGGCTACTTTGATCACCGTGGGCGTCAATGACGCGGCACGGTCTTTGGGCGCAATAACCGCTTGCACACCAGCAGCATCGGCACTGCGCAAGCAGGCTCCGAGATTGTGTGGATCAGTAACGCCATCGAGAATTAACAGGAACGGTGGTTCAGAAAGGCTGCCCAGCAGCGCATCCAATTCGGCATCAGAATGCACTCTGGGCGCGACAGTTTGTGCCACCACACCCTGGTGTCGGCCATGGGGCACCCGTGCTTCCAGCATGCGCTTGTCCACCGCATGCACGGTAATATTGGCTTCCCTGGCTAACTGAAGAATAGTGGCAATGCGCTGATCGTGACGCTTACTATCCACCCACAGTTCCGACACGTCACCCGGAACCCGTTCCAGTACCGCTTGTACAGCATGCAGGCCGTAAAGATAATCGCTCATTCGCTACTGGGTTTGGGCTTGCGGCGGCGGCGACGTTTTTTCTTCACCGTGCCTTGCACGGCATCTACCGGGTTTTTAGCGGCCACTTTCTTCTTTGACGCTTTTTTCTTGATCGCCTTTTTCTTGGCAACCTTCTTTTTCACCGTCTTTTTTTCCGCTTTGCCGGCAGGTTTTTTACGGCTGCGTTTAACACCTTTTTTTCCAGCACGCGCGGGTCGTTCAACAGGCAGAGATTCGCCTTCGTCATCCAGCATTTCAAAGTCGATCTTTTTATCGTCCAGATCCACTCGCACCACTTTCACCCGCACCTTGCCGCCCAATTGGTAAGACTTGCCACTGTGCTCACCCGTCAGCGTGTGCCTGGCAGCATCAAAGTGGTAATAATCGTTGCGCAGCGAAGTAATATGCACCAGTCCTTCGACATAAATATCGGCCAGCTCCACAAACAACCCGAAACCCAGTACCGAGGTGACGATGCCATCAAAATCTTCGCCCACCTTGTCCATCATGTATTCGCACTTGAGCCAGTCAGTGACATCGCGGGTGGCTTCATCGGCACGACGTTCTGTCATCGAGCAATTTTCGCCCAGTTTTTGCATGTCAGCGGTGCTGTAATGAAAGGTTTTGGCCGGGCCGCTGCCCACCAGCTTTTTCAGCGCGCGCGTTACCCGTGCCATACCGGATTTCTTTTTCGCCCCGCCTGCACGCAACACATGACGAATGGCGCGATGTACCAGCAAATCAGGATAACGACGAATAGGCGATGTGAAATGCGCGTATTCTTCCAGTGATAAACCAAAATGGCCCTTGTTTTCAGGACTGTACACCGCCTGTTTGAGACTGCGCAGCATCACCGTTTGAATCAGGTGTGCATCGGGGCGTTCGCGGACTTCAGCCAGTAATTTGGAATAGTTTTGCGCCTCGGGTGTATCGCCACCGGGCAGGTTCAGGCCCAGCTCGGACAAAAATGCCCGCAAGTCCGTGAGTTTTTCTTCTTTGGGTGGCTCGTGAATACGATACAACGTAGGCATATCGTTGGCGGCAAGAAATTTGGCGGCTTCCACATTGGCCGCGATCATGCATTCCTCGATCATCTTGTGCGCGTCATTGCGCACCAGCGGCACGATACGGTCGATCTTTTTATCTTCACCAAAAACGATAGTGGTTTCGGTGGTTTCAAATTCAATGGCCCCACGCCGTTTGCGACGGCGATCAAAGGCGCGATAAAGCTTGTGCAGGTTTTGCAAATGCGGCAGCTGGGCGGCATATTCTTCACACAAAACCTTGTCGCCATCCAGCATGGCCGCCACCTGATCATACGTCAGTCGTGCATGGGAGCGCATCAAACCTTCAAAGAAACGGTGGCTTTTTACCTTGCCGCCGCTACCAATGATCATCTCGCACACCATACACAAGCGATCCACTTTCGGATTGATGGAGCACAGTCCGTTAGACAGCACTTCCGGTAACATGGGAATCACCCGGCCGGGGAAATACACAGAGTTACCCCGTTCGATAGCCTCTTGATCCAGCGCGGAATCCACCGCCACATAATGTGAAACATCAGCAATGGCCACCAGCAGACGCCAGTCTTTACCTTTCGGCTCGCAAAATACGGCGTCGTCAAAATCACGCGCATCTGCGCCGTCAATGGTCACCAGTGGCAAATCACGAATATCTTCACGCCCCTGCTTGGCGGATTCCGGCACCTCAGATTTAAGTGAGGCAATCTCATCATCCACCGCTTCCGGCCAATCATGCGGCAGCTCATGGGAGCGCAGCGCGATATCAATCTCCATACCCGGCGCCATGTGGTCGCCCAGGGTCTCAATAACGCGGCCCATAGGCTGACGGCGGCGGCTGGGCTGTTGCACCAGCTCCACCAGCACAATCTGGCCATGCTCGGCAACTCCCATATTTTCCGGCAACACGGCGATGTCATGTACGATACGTTTGTTATCAGGAATCACGAAAGCCAGACCATTATCAAGCTGGAAACGGCCCACTACCTGATGAGTATTGCGCTCCAGCACCTCCACCACAGCACCTTCACGGCGACCACGGCGATCAATACCGGAAACATGCGCCACCACACGGTCACGATGCATCAGCGCACGCATTTCCCGTGCTGACATGAACAAATCGTCACTGCCATCATCAGGCACCAGAAACCCAAAGCCATCAGGATGAGCCTGAATGCGACCACGCACCAGGTCCATCTTGTCCAGCGGGCCGTAGGCATTACGCCGGTTGCGCACCACCTGACCGTCACGCTCCATGGCGCGCAGGCGGCGGGTCAGAGCAATGGTTTGATCCTCCTCAAGGAGGTCCAGCACCTCAGCCACCTGCTCCCAGGTCATGGGCTCACCGGCTTCGGCCAGGGTTTCAAGGATCAGCTCGCGGCTGGCAATGGGGTTATCGTATTTGCGTGCCTCGCGCTCGGCATGGGGGTCGCGGGCTGGTTTTGAACGTTTTTTGGACATGTAATATTTCTTTGAAAATCTCTGTAAGCGCAGTTTTGAAAGGAACCGCTTGTTATGTGTAGTAGAGTATACGCGCTTTTAGTGGATAAAAGTTGCCCAGCGGGCCTTGTCAGGCCCGCAACGGGTAATTGACAAAAATATCGTCTATGGGTAGAGTTGCCGCCGGTTGCAATCGAGGGCGCTCGCCCGGCATGATTGCGCTCGGGCCCAGGTGGTGAAATTGGTAGACACGCTAGCTTCAGGTGCTAGTGGGGGAAACCCCGTGGAGGTTCAAGTCCTCTCCTGGGCACCATCAATATTGCAGCGTTTGTGTGGATGATCCACAATAATAAAAATCTGCCGTCAAACCCACTTCTGGACATAATCAAAGGCTTCACTCCCCCTGCGTACACAAACGTACGAACTCGAACAACCGGGCCGTTTACTTTCTGCCTCTTAAAAATCAGTACAGAAAATTCGCCGCTACGCCATATAACATTTCCCATTGCCAAATTGCACCCAGAAAGCAGAGATGTGCGCCTCTGTAGCCTTTCCAGTTTACTCTCAGCATGATTTCCCGATGTATGGAAAGGCTTCCCCATCCAGCGGGCATTAATAATCATTTCTCACTTCAGTAACAATAAAAAACACCTTCGCATCACTATTAGCTGGTAACCAGAAAAACATAACCGTCTCTCTTAAAAAGGCACAACGGTTTTTTACATTAATTTTTCAAACCAACAGTTGTTTAAAAACAAAACGCATAACACGCCAACAAGAAATGCTGCTCTTTCTGGAATCTGCGATTTTCGATACAGAAAGCATAGCGGTTATTTACTTAACCTCCATCATGCATGAACGTTTATATCTACAAATAGAATATTGCTAAATAAAATAAAACAACCTATTTCGCCAAAAAACACATGAATATAATCCACCTATGAAAACAACAGTTAACAAATCACCCATAATCCAGAAAGAAAATTTTTAATCCATAGAAACCAGTCAAAGAAAAATATCCTTCGATATTTTCAAAACAACATGAATTACATTCTTAATTACATAAAAAACTATACTCAAACATGGCCATTAACAACGCTCGAAAACTAAAGATTACGACATGAACCGGATGCCTTCATAAAAACAACCATAAAACAAAAACAAATTCTGGATAATTTTTATAAAGTTAAAACTTAGCACGAATGGATAAGTTAAATTTATTGTCATTACAAAAAATTATTTTTAGTATCAGCGCATGACTGGAGTTATGGGGTTTTCTATAAAACCACATTGACGAATATGGCCATGCACGGAAAGCATCAACATTACATCAGTTATAGAGGTAGTGAAAAAAGTTGCGGTAATAATATCGCTCACATTTTTGTGAGCATAATTAAACCAAGGAGAGATCAACAATGAATAAGCTTACTGCTTTTGCATTTACAGCAGCCTTATCTTTAGGGGGGGCATCAACATCATTTGCCTCGAACATGAATGACCAAGCTCCACAGGCTAAAGATTTGAACGCGCAAGAAATGAGTTCTGCTGTTGGTGCAGGCCGGATATACTGGCGCACAGTCGCACCGCGAACACGGCTTTTTCAAGCTGATGGGCGTCATGCACCGCATCGGGCTACTGTCCCTCGGACTAATCGCTGGCGTTTGCTCAGTGGCCACAACATTCGAGCCGGACAATTCGTCCAGGTATGGTGCCAGGGATATAGAATGCGTTCCGCGCGATTCAGAATGCCAAACTATAGCATTGGGCTTCAGTGTCGATAACAGGCAGTTTAAATGCTGATTAAAATACAGATCATAATAATGCGTCTGTAATCAGTAAACTGCTTAATGACGGATTAAATAATTTGTCAGGGGCAGGAGCAAGGATGCTAGCATTGTCTGTCAATAGTGATATATTGGTCCTCTTCTCCTGCCCCACCACACATTAATCAATCTGGAAAATAAGCAGCACTGTGAGTGCTTACTTTTATTCTTCCTGTGAAATGGATATTAAGAAAAATTTGTTACTTTAACTTTGCATTGTCGTACATCAAAAACCTCTTCCGAATAAGATAAACATGATAAATCCGTCAAAAAGAAAAACTATCCATACGTATATCAGTGGCATTTTAGCGGCCATTTTTTTTGCATTTTCCTCCCCTCTCTTTAGCAACCCAGCAAACACTGACAAAACCAACAATAATAAAAACGAATTTTTCAAAATACTCAGCACAGAGATTCCAAAAACAAGAAACATCATTTATATCTCTGAAAATTATGGTAATACACCCGGTACCGGATCAAAAACAACTTCTATTGTCAAAGCCATGAAAGCGGATGGTAGTGACAGCATATCCATCATTGAAGGGGAAACCATTTTTTCAATACAGATATCACCTGATAAAAGTAAATTATTGTTAATAGCCCCCGATCATTCCCCTGAAAAAAATGAAAACACAGACTGGTTAAACAGTCATCTCTGGCTATACAGTAATGGTCGAATGAAACAATTAACCAGCGGAAAGGTAATGGATTCTGATGCAGTTTGGTCATCATCAGGAGACAAAATATATTTCACTCGCAGTGAAATATTCATCGACATTATCAGTGGCACATTGACAGCAACAGAAGGAAATATATGGACGATGAATGTTGACGGGTCAAAGCTTGTACAGCTGACCACCTCGCAAGACAATGTTGCGAACACCACCCCTGTTCCAATAAAAAACAGTGAAAAAATACTTTTCACCAGCAATCGCAATAGAAAGTGGCAAATGTTTACGATGGATGAAGACGGTTCAAATCCGACACTTTTTATTGACAACGGGATGTTTGGCCGCTGGTCTCCGGATGGAAACTTTCTCGCTTTTATGGACTCCAGCCCAGGAGATATATATTTGGCCGGCAAAGATGGGAAATTGATTAAGCGCCTGACCAGGGAGGGCGATGTCGATTTTGTACCAGCCTGGTCTCCTGACGGTCAATATTTAATCTATAGCCGGATCAATAATAAAGCACCTTTAGAAACGCCTTTAGCGCTGCATGATACGCATTTTCCCGAGAATGAAACCCACTCCCATGAAGAAAATGACCATAAAAACATGATGACTTATATCCCAAAGGGCTTTCTTTTGGAGGAACCCTACTCGGATATCTGGAAACTATCAATTAATGGAAAAAACACGCCAAAACGTTTAACCCGTGAAGGGTTGAACAATAGCTTCCCGCAATGGATAACCCGGTAAAATAGTATTGAACAGGAAGTGCGTCGTAACCAGACGATGTCCGTAAATTAATGTCATTGGCGTTAAATAATAAACATTATGGATAATAAAAAATATTTCAATATCGGTATACGTGATTTTGCAGAGCATTATTCAATTGGCACATAAATTTCCGTCAGCAAATTTTCAGGCGCGGTTTTTACCGGGTCTGTCAGGTAAATTGAAAAACTGGGGTAATTGCTCAGCGTAACGTTATTTTTGGAACACCAATCATTGTATATATAATCATATGTATGACTCAACTCCGTGTACGGGCCTTGGTGTATAAAAGTTGCAAAACGACCGCCCTGGATTAATTTTGTGCCAATATCACCCTGTGTTTTATGGCTGCGATCAATTGTAATGCAGGCACAGTAGCGAATTTTTTCTTCATGAGTAAATTCAGGCATATCATACGTAATGCCTATATTTTTGGTTTCCCCAGTGATGAGCTGTTGAGCATAGGCGTATTGCATTAATCCCGCCCAGGCACGACTTGCAGCTTCTTCATACGGGCCAATTTTCAGCATGAATATCACCTTTTGACCAGATAGGATTTTTGTTTGCATATCAATAATATTGCTGCCTTTTACTGATTGTTCAGTACAAACAGGGCGGACGCCGTAAAAATCAATTATCTTCTTTCGCCCTCGAAAATCGCTGGGCGGACACCCAAAGTGTTGTTTAAAGGCTTTTGTAAATGCGGGAAAATTATTATACGAGCTTAATTCTGCAATTTGCTGAATCGATTTCTTGCTGTATAAAAGCTGTTTAGCCGCATTTTCCAAACGTAACCTTTTAACATATTGATGAATTCCCTCGCCGGTATGCGACTTGAAAATTCGGGAAATATGATAATGTGACAGGCAGGCAACGCTGGCCAATGTGTCTAAATCCAGTCGATATGCCGGATTCTCAATGTGAGTGTCAATATACTCAATAATAGTGTTAACACGTTCTTTATGGGATAGTTTCGTCGAATTCTTGTGTGGCACAATTCCCCCTCCCTGGCAAGCTTAGTTTCTATTGCTGACTGTTAACAACGACCTTATATTTTCTACTCCGCCTTTAAAACCGTACAATTTGAATTGAATATACCGCACTCCTCTGTATATTCTCAACACACCCAATACCGCTTGATAAAACATTAACACTGAATAAGCGTATTTTTAGTACAAAAAATAACCAGCAAAAGCTATCTTGCACACAAAACCCGATAATGACCGATTTCGCTGCACAAAGATGTGGGTTGCGCCACTCATTAAAACATTTAAAAACGCAGAAAGAATTGATAAAAAATGATGAAACTCTCCTGCAAAGAGATGAAACACGCCGATTCAGGATAAATCCAATAATGCTAAAAATACCGACAGGTAATTTACTAACAGCGCATTGATAATAAATAATACTTTCAAAAATTAAAATGCAATAATACCATTCAGGCATGGAATGCATGATCAGTAAAAATAAATTATTGCAATAATGAATAGTATTAAATGGGTGCATAAATACCCTGCGCTATTTAATAGTGAACAATAGCAATCAGGAATTTTTTATCGTATTGTCAAGCATTAACTCATCACAAATAAACAAACAAGGGAAGTTCGTTTCAGTCATTATTTAAACCTCTTTAAAGAGGTATTTTACTTACCATTTACCCTGAAAAGATCGCTATTAATTCATAACTTTAATAATATAATTTTATACTAATCCATACTGGTAAAAAGCCTGGTCATGAAGAAAAAAATTCATAAACTTCCGTTAATTACTTATATTTTAATTACTCATATTTTTAACTGAAAATTACCGTAAATTTATAAAGTCATGCTTATTAATATTCCGTTTCAATCCTCCACAACACATACCAGACTCCGTGAAGGTTTTCGGTTCCCGATTATATTTTTAATCTTCTTTTTTGCATCAGGATTTTCCAGTGGTGACACACAAATTGACAGAATATTATCACCCGAAAATACAATTTTTACGCCAGACATAACACACACCAAAAATAAAAACACACCAAAGCACTCAGACTACAGCCATTTCTTACAAACAACCTCATGGACCTGTGGGCCAGCGGCCTTACGTTTCATACTCTCACACTACAATATAGAAATTACGGAAGACAATCTGGCAAAACTGTCCGGAACAACAATGAATGTGGGTACTACGTTACTGGGATTAAAACAGTCCGCAGAATCTCTTGGCGTAAAAGCAAAAGGGCAACGGTGGAACTGGGCACGTCTGATGCAGGAAAAAAACCCCGTTCTTGCCTATATTAGTGACAGTCATTATGTGGTGATCCTGGCAAGTGACGCCAAAACGGTGACTTTTTTTGATCCCGGATCAGGAAAAGCCACACATAGCCGGGAAGACTTTTCTGCAATATGGGATGGCATTGTTTTAGCTTTCCCCGCACCAACACCGGAAACATCATCACCCGTGCCTCCTCAAAAGCCCGGACTGACGCTATCCTTAAAAAAAGCAGTGGAAATGGCGCTTTCCGATGGTACCGCCATTAAAACAGCCGGAGAGCGGTTAAAACTTAGCCAGGCACAGCTTGACTCTGTATTTGCTAATTACACGCCCAAAACCGAGCTAGTATTCTCAGCCCGCCGGGAACTAAATGAAATCGATAGCAATCAAACGCTCAACACAACAACCCAAAATGAAGCAAAATACCAATGGAAAATGGATAAGCTGGTTTCCAGCAGGCTGGGCGGAAAGCTGAGCACTACAGTAGATATCGGCGTTGTGATGAATGACCTTTCCACCCCGGGGCAGAATGAAAAACAATATACACTAGGGCCAAGCATCAGCATTGACTATTTGCAGCCACTGACAAAAGATGGACGTGTCGCAGGATACTCTCCCTTATCAAGATCGCTCAATATTTGGCGTACCGCACAAAACCAGTATGATCTGGATAAACAAAACATCATTTTTGAAGTCATTGGCAGCTATTATAATTTTGTCAAAGCGGTGCAACTGGTAAAATTTACCGAGGAAAACCTTAAGCAAACCCAAAAACAGCTGGAAACGGCAAAAATTCAATTCAAACTGGGAAATTTAGCGGAAATCGAAGCATCAAAGATGGAAGTACAGCTTTCCAGAGACCAGAGCAACCTGATTGATGCAAAAAGAAGTTATAAATCTTCACAGGAGCAACTGGCCATACTCATAGGGCAACCCAATGTAGAGCGTATCAACCCTGTACAAGATATCAATTACAGCCCCGTGGATGTAGACCCGAATAATATGATCAATAAAGCACTGGAAGAAAGAAAAGAATTGAAGCATTTTCTTTACACAAGAGAAAATCTCAACCTTGATTTGTCGGATGCAAAAAGTATTGATGATTCATCGCTATCCTTGAATGCTTTATTTCAACGCAGAGGGGAACAAAGTCGCTTCAATGAGGCTTTAAACGGGATTGAGCAAGATTCCTGGCGGATTGGTGCAACCGTCACTATTCCTCTGGATGATAACGGCACAACAAAAAGCCAAACGGCACAAATATTATCCCAGATTTTTGATCTTTCCGTCAGCATAAAAAAAACAAAAGACCGGATTGTCTTCGAAGTTAATGAGGCAATCAGAAATTTACAATCCACCAAAGTACGGTATGAAATTCTTGAAAAAACACTAAAACTTGCGGAAGAGAACTTGAGCATTGATGAATTACGGTTTAGCCGAGGGGTTATTGCCAGTAACGACTTACAGCGAACACAACTGGAACTCCTGCAATTAAAAGTTGACCGTTTCAGTGCGCTGGTCGATTACAAACTATCAGAAATTGAATTAACCAAAGCCATCGGTGTACTAGGAACAGACTCCCTGTAAAACATCATGAAAAAAATAGCCATCAGTGCCGTATTTTTAATCATATCAGCCGTGTTGATTTATTACGCCCCAACCTTTAGCTCAAGCATGAGCCCCGATGAAGATATTCCTCAGGTCGTCACCGTTTCAGCCACCTTCAAGGATATCAAACAAAAGGTCAAAGGCCGGGGGAAAATAATCTCCGCCGAAAGCAGTGAAGTCTGGGTGGAAGACATCACTGATATAAAAACAATCCATGTCAAACAAGGTGAAAAAGTAAAAAAAGGTCAGCCCCTGGTCACGCTCAAAGATCACAAAATCAAAAAAGAGAAGAATAGCGCCACGATGGATATGATCACCGCAGAATACAAACTTCGGGAACTGGAGCGCGGAGAGGAATCAGAAAGTATTGTGACTGCCAACCGGGAAATGACACTGGCAAAAATTGAATATGAAAAACAACAAAAAGAACTGGAAGTGTCTAAAGAGCTGTTCAATGCCAAAGCAATTTCTTTTAAACGTTACGAAGAAGCAACTATACAGTTGAAAAAGGCGGAACTGCGTTATACCGGTGAACAAGCCAATCTTCACAGGTTACGTGACAAACAAACGGTAGATGTCAAGGTCGCCAGACTGACCTATGAAAAGGCCAAAATCATATATGACGAATTGGCGGATAAAGAGCGTGACCTGGTCAAACGCGCCGAATTTGATGGAAAAGTCATTAAACTCAGAAAAAAACTCAACAACAACTCGTCCGGGGAAAAAGAGCCACTCATGGTCATCGCCAACCCGGAGAAAATGCAGGTTAAGCTTCAAATTGACACCTATGACATTGCGCGTGTCAGCGTCGGCCAAACAGTGGAAATTTATCTTGAAGAATACGGGCAGGTGCTCACTGGCCGGGTCAATGACATTGGCATGGAAGTCATTAAAAAACAGGCTGTCTTCGGTGGAGACAGCCCCAATATCATCGAAGTCACCGCAAATATCATTGGCAGTAAACCCGGCAATTTGAAATTAGGCACTGAAGCTGAGGCTGAAATCATCGTGGCTGAAAGCAAAAACAGGCTGGTAATTCCGATAGAATCCATTCTTGAAGAAAATGGCAACACATTTGTGTATAACGACAACCAGGGAATTGCTGAAAAAATATACGTAAAAACCGGTTTAAGTGATACAGAATATGTCGAAATTGTAGATGGAATCGGTATAGAAGAAAGAGTGATTACCACAGGAAATATTGGCATAAAGAATGGCAATAAAATTGCTGCTGTCGCAAAACCCTCCCCTGAGAAAAATTTTACCGCACATGATGACCCAAAGCTTCTCACTGCCGATGAAAATGGTATGTTCAAAGAATTTGGAGCTGCCTTTGAAAACCTGGGTGATATCAGCGGACAACCTGTTAAAGGCAATGACTCATCATTTTCTATTAACATTATCAACCCGGAAGACTTTCCGGATTTCAATGATGCCGAGGGAGATTTTGCGGCCTTTCCAGAGTTCCCCTCGGATTAATGCGATAACAACCTTACATCGATGAAAGCGCAGCGAGAGTTTTTATGGAAGCAGTAATCATTGCCTTATGGAATATTGTTGCCAACCCGTTACGCAGTTTTTTGACAACAATCGGTATTGTCGTCGGTATTGCCGCAGTCATTGTCGTCATCGCCATTGGAGAAGGAAACCGGGAAGTCATCCAAAGTAAGATTAAAATGATGGGGGCAAATCTTCTCGCCATCACGTTGCAAAACTCTGAATTTGATGATGGAAAAATACTGGCCGGGATGCCAACATTTGTCGATTTAAAGGCTATTGCGACATTAGAAAAGAAAATTCCGGCTATTGAAGCCATTTCTCCTGTTTTACGCATAAACAGCCGTTTCAAATTCCAGAGCAAGACCATCAAATTTTTTATCAATGGCACATATTCCAGTTATCAAACTGTTCGAAATTTTGAAGTTATTTCCGGACGTTATTTTTCCGTATTCGAGGAAAAATATAACAAACGGGTTTGTGTACTGAGCAAATCAGCCGCAAAACGTCTGTCAGCTAATGGGCAGAACATCCTTAACCAGAACATCATTATTGATGGCCGAAGGTATAAAGTCATCGGCATCGTTAATGACCTGCCCCCATTACAAAATAATGCAAAACCTGAACAAGCCTACATACCCTACACGGTGATGAAAAAAGAATGGCCCTATCTGTTTCTGGATACCGTTTATGTGACCATTGATGAAGACTATGCAGTAGAAAAAAGCATTGGGGAAGTTAAGTCTGTGCTGCGACAGATCTATGGTGAAACAAGCAAAAACTGGGTCAAAGGTATGACTGACCTGCTAAAGGGCGAAAAAGCTATTATTATGCAAACAACACTGATAATTACGGGCGTTGCCAGCCTGTCATTATTTGTTGGTGGAATAGGCATAATGAATATCATGCTAGTCACAGTAAAAGAGAGAACCAAAGAAATCGGAATACGAAAAGCCATCGGGGCCACCGATGCAAGTATTCTGCATCAGTTTTTATTGGAAGGTGTCATATTATGTGTTCTGGGTGGTCTGGCGGGTACTGTTTTTGGCATTATCTGCGCACAAGTCGTCGCTGAATTAATGGAAATCCCCGTAAAAATATCCTGGTCAGCCATTGTCGTTGCTTTAGCCTTCTCTTCTGGCGTCGGGCTTTTCTTCTCACTTTATCCGGCAGCTTATGCATCTAAACTTTCTCCTGTAGAGGCCTTGCGCTATGAATAAATTTCCGCACATTCCAATTATCCCTGTTATTTAATGTGTACGATGATTAAATTAGACCACATAAGCAAAATCTACCCGCCAAAACTGCATGCGCTGGAAGATGCAAGCCTTTCCATATCACAAGGTGAATTTGTTGCCATTATGGGAAAATCAGGCTCAGGAAAATCAACATTAATGAACATCATCGGTTTTTTGGATAAACCGACGACGGGTCACATGACATTTTTATCCCAGGATGTAAAAGCATTAACACAAACCGAACTCGCCAATCTCCGGTTACGTGAAATCGGTTTTGTATTTCAAAATTTCAACCTGCTTCCGCGCTTAAATACATGGCGAAATGTGGCATTACCGATGGCGTATGCAAAACTCCCCCGACAAAAAAGAAAAGAGAATGCTTTTCAACTGCTGGATCAAGTCGGCCTAATTGATCGCGCCTCCCATTTGCCTAATAAACTCTCCGGGGGAGAACGTCAGCGTGTTGCTATTGCCCGGGCCTTGGCCAATGACCCGAATATCATCATTGCAGACGAACCCACGGGAAACCTGGACAGCAAAACCGGGAAGAATATTATGGACATGTTTTGCCAGTTACATCAGCAGGGAAAAACGTTGATTATCGTAACCCATGATGCCGCTATTGCTTCATATGCGCAAAGAGTGGTTACTGTTCATGACGGAAAGATTATAGGTGACTCAAAACATGATGATCAAAATTAAAACCAAGACTCCTCTTCTCCCTACTTAAGCGGTATGATCTCCACCCCGCCTGCTGGCGGTGCCGTCATCTTCGCTAATTCCTCCTCTAACACGGTCTTTTCATTATTTAGCTGAAGCACTATCCGCTCCAATTCACCAATGCGTTTCATCAGTGGTTTTTTATCACGTTTAAGTTGAGCATTTTTTGTCTGAAAATCCCGTAACTGTGCTTGCAATTGTTCGTTATGCAAGTACGCCCCTTCAAGTTCATTTTTATCAACCGGTCGGGTGCGTAATTTTGTGCCTCGCCCCGTTTTGTCAGCAGCCAGTCTGGCAGCGGCATTAACCAGCATTTCTGTTTGCTCTCGTAAATTTTTTTGTCTTGGATCAGGCTGCCCCAGGGCGTCAGCAATGGCCAGTAAACGTGATTCGGCGGCAAGCACAATATTTTCCATCGCCGTATCGTTCAGCGCCCGTAATTCTTTTACCGCTTGCGTAATTTGCACCAGATGATTAGCCTCAAACGCAAAACGCTGTACTGCATTCTCAATAGCAACCCGGTCATTCGGGTCTTGCTCAATGACAGCCTGGGCATTTTCCAATGCCTGCCGGGTTTTTTGGTAACTTTTGGGTGCAGCACCCCTGGCTCCCATGGCTTCCGCCTGCTCCAGCACGATAATGACCTCACCCAGCTTTGCTGCTTTAACCGATTCTGATTCCAACCGCTGAAACTGATGCAGGCTGATGATACTGGCTCTCTCAAATCCATCCAGCTGCTTCCGTTCAATACGGCGAAACAAATCCGACAATTCATTCAGCACGTCGTTGTATTCATCCGCAGCGGATTGATCAATACCCTTGCTAACAAGCGAGTCACGCACCGTCAAAATATCCCCCAAACGTTGTTGTACCTCCGTTTTGGTAACAGCCGCCTGCGTCAGGCTTTTATCCGCCAACAGCAGCTTGCGGAAAATTTGTGCATCCGACGATGCCTTCAGAGTGCCTTCTTTGGGCTCCAGCATCAGAAATCGTGCTTCATCCAACGCCTTTTGTGCGACAGCAAAAAAACCGGGGGAATAAAAGGCCAATTCATCCTGCTCGGCGCGCGCCATGGTGGCTTCTGTCTCTTTCAACGCCTGCGCAACCGTTTTTCCCTTGAATTGCTGCTGTATTTCGATAACATCAACCACTACCTTCGGCTCACCTGCACAAGCGGTCAACAACACCAGACTCATTCCCAGCCAATAAACACCCCGTTTCCTGCCAACATTTCTTTTTTTCAACTCAACGTCCACAATATCCTCCCGGAAAAACCCGGGCGTACGTAGATAGATATCCCGGTTTTGTCAAAATAATATGACACGAATCGTAAAAAAGTGCGCTAAATCCCCAATAAAGCTTGTAGATGCTAACGTGTCAGTTTTTTATATTTAATGCGATGCGGTTGATCAGCATCCGCACCCAGACGACGTTTACGATCCGCTTCGTAGTCGGCATAGTTGCCTTCAAACCAGACGACTTCGCTGTCGCTTTCAAACGCGAGAATATGGGTGGCAATACGATCAAGAAACCAGCGGTCATGGGAGATGACCACGGCACAGCCGGGGAATTCCAGCAGAGCTTCTTCCAGGGCACGCAGAGTTTCCACGTCGAGATCGTTGGTGGGTTCATCGAGTAACAGCAAGTTGCCACCCGAGGCAAGCAGTTTGGCAAGGTGTACACGGTTACGCTCACCACCGGAAAGATCACCGACCCGTTTTTGCTGGTCGCTACCCCGAAAATTGAAACGGCCAACGTAGGCACGGGAGTTGATTTCCATAGTGCCTATCATCATGTTGTCATGGCCGCCGGAGATTTCTTCCCACACGGTTTTGCTGGCATCCAGTGCGTCACGGCTTTGATCAACACAGGCGACTTTGACGGTTTCACCGATTGTCAGTTCGCCACCATCGGGTTTTTCTTCACCGGTAATCATGCGGAACAGGGTGGTTTTACCCGCGCCGTTAGGGCCGATGATACCGACAATACCGCCGCGTGGCAGATTAAAGCTGAGGTTGTCGTACAGCAGGCGCTCGCCAAAGCCCTTTTTCAGATCGATTGCTTCGATGACCTTGTCACCCAGCCGGGGGCCGGGGGGAATGAATAACTCGTTGGTGGCATTGCGTGCGGTGAAATCCTGTTTGCTCAGTTCTTCAAAGCGGGCGATACGTGATTTGCTTTTGGCATGTCGGCCTTTCGGGGCAGTGCGCACCCATTCCAGTTCGGTTTTCATGGCCTTGATGCGTGCGCCTTCGGCTTTTTCCTCTTGTTCCAGCCGGGCACTTTTTTGTTCCAGCCAGGAAGAGTAATTGCCTTCCCAGGGAATGCCATGGCCGCGATCCAGCTCCAGTATCCAGCCTGCGACGTTGTCGAGAAAATAGCGGTCATGGGTGACGGCCACGACAGTACCGGGATAGTCGTGCAAAAAGCGTTCAAGCCAGGCGACGGACTCGGCATCAAGGTGGTTGGTGGGCTCATCCAGCAACAGCATGTCGGGCTTGGAGAGCAGCAACTTGCACAACGCGACACGGCGACGTTCCCCGCCGGAGAGCTTGCTGACATCGGCATCCCAGGGCGGCAGGCGCAAGGCATCGGCGGCGATTTCCAGGGTGCGCTCCATATTGTGGCCGTCGTTGGCCTGAAGCAGAGCTTCCAGCTCGGCCTGCTTTTTGGCCAGGGCATCGAAGTCAGCATCGGGCTCGGCATAGGCCGCGTATACAGCATCCAGCTCTGCCTGTGCTGACGACAAATCACCCAGCGCCTCTTCCACGTTGCCGCGCACGTCCTTGCTTTCATCCAGCTCAGGCTCCTGCGACAAGTAACCAATTTTGATGCCGGCTTGTGGCCGGGCTTCGCCAATGATGTCGGTATCGATTCCCGCCATGATGCGCAACAGGGTGGATTTACCTGAGCCATTAAGTCCCAGTACACCGATTTTTGCGCCAGGGAAAAAGGAAAGATGAATATCGCGGAGGATTTCACGTTTGGGCGGGACAACTTTGCCCACACCGTTCATAGTAAAAACGTATTGTGCCATGTGTAATTTCTTCTCGTATGTCAGTGAACAGATTTGTATCGATAACCCTGGATTCCGCAGCTGAACGGCCTGTGGAGTACGTTGAATTTTGTGGCTGGCAAGGCGCGATGAGGAGTCACAGCCCGCTGTTGCGACGATGCGCAACGCAGCCAAACGCAAAGGGCAACGTACTATACCGGTCGTAGCGACTCACTCAACCAATGAATGCGCCAAAACCACCAAACCAGCTATTTATCAAAATGTTAACACATCCGCGAAGCAATCAACTGCGGAATCCAGGATAATGCTTCGCCAAGTCTTCCTGAAATTTTTTGCTGTAATGGCAGCTTCTTCGAAACCATTTGTAATCAATGCCGCTCGTGAAGCAGAAAACACAGCGTAACATAGCGCAATCACCTCTGTTACATGCGTCACCAACATCCTCTTCAGCTAAAAAATTGTGGCGGGGAAAGCGCATGCCTGTATTCTCAGGCCTGTTTCCAGCAGAATGTCGTAGGCGATATCATCCAGCTTCATTTTGAGACTGAAAAAATCGCCATTTTCTTCTTCCATTAGAACCGCAAGGTCGATATCGCTTTCGCTATGTTCGTCACCCCGGGCCCGGCTGCCAAAAATTAATACACGTTGAATTATGTCTCTTTTTTCTCTTTTCCTGGATTTACTCCCCCTGCACCGTAACAATTATTTTTCGCTGATGCCCCATGGTGCGATGCTCCCATAAAAATATCCCCTGCCAGATACCCAATGCACAACGGCCTGTCGTTACCGGCAAGGTCAAATCACTGTGTGTCAAAATGGTACGCACATGCGCGGCCATATCATCCGGGCCTTCATCCCGGTGCAGGAACATGGCATCTCCGTCGGGTACCAGTTTCGCCATAAAGGTTTCCATATCCTGTCGCACATCCGGGTCTGCATTTTCACATAGCATCAGCGATGCGCTGGTGTGTACAACAAATACATGACACAGCCCGACCTTGATGCCCGTTGTTGCCACGATGTGTTGCACTTCTTTGGTTACGTTATAACTGCCCCGCCCTTGCGTTGTCACAAACAATGTTTCCTGTGCGAACATCACTCCTCCTGATAGTAGGCTAATCCGGTTTTTGAAAAACACACATAAAAAAGCAGGTTCCCTTGCGATCAAGAGAACCTGCTGCAAAGCATACCAGTAACGCCAGTATGGCGTGTGTGTTTGGCTATTCGAGTACCACCGTTGCCAATCCCGCCGTGATCGTGGCACGCTCATCGTTATAGGGGCCGCTTGCCGACACATGTTTCACCATGGCCCCTTCTCGCAGGCGGGCTTCCAAATCAGCCGTAAACCTTGCAAATTCGGTGTACACCTTAACAACACGCGATTGCACAATCCTGTACATTCCTTCACCATTTTCGCGAGGTACAATACGGGGCGCTACCTCCACTGTGGTGAGATCAATCGCGACTCTGCCACGGGCAACGTGATGAAATCTGCCCACGCCTTCCAGGTTGAATGTCAGACTGTCCGCCGAGCTGCCTGCAATAGCTGTTAATGAGGCCGGAGCCCAACCAATGGTCATCACTGCTTTCAGTGCTGTTACATCCACAAGGGTGTGTGCAGCAAAATCACTGGGGGCAGCTGTGGTCACTTGTCCGAAGGGTCGCACAAAACCACGCACTTTTACGGGAGTGTCGCTGGTCAGCTCACTCACATCCAGTGTTGCCACATCAATTTCGTAAAAGGCAGGATCAGAGTCATTCGCAGGTTCATCACCTGTGCCACTGAAGTCAAACAAACCAATGTGGCGACCATCAATGGCCTGTAAATCGAGCACAAACGGCAGTGGCTGTTCGGGGATACCCACCACATCCAGCACTGTGCCACGCAGCGTGGTCAAGCGCATTTTCACCCGGCCCCGGTTATTCACACCGGCATCTATTTCCAGTTGGTCGGTCATGTCGTTGGTCAGCACACCAAATACACGCACTCGTTGACCGACGGAAACATCGTCAATGTCATAATCCATACCCATGGAAAGCTGACGTTTCACTTGAGTCAAATCACCCATGTTAACGATAACGTCGTCGTTAAAAACCACGCTGCCGCCCGCACGTATCAGGGTGGCTCCTTTCACGGTGAGTGAATCACCCGTGCGCGCAATAACATTACCGGTCACTACGTCCAGCTCACCACCCGGCACACTGGAACCGGCATAGACTTCCCGTGCCTCAAAACGGCGCGGGTTAAACTTTAAATCACCAATAACAATGGTTGCCGTAAATGCCGGTTGCTCGTCCAGCGCTACCAGCCCTGCCCGTCCCTGATAATCATCACCGTTAATGTCAAACAGCGTCGTATTATTAGTCACAACTTCCAGTTGACCAAAATGGCGTCGATGACGATCTGTGTTTAAACGATGATGGAAGGGACGCAGGATGACATCAAAATGGCTGTTTTCTACATTGACTCTGGCCAATGGTCCACGCAGGCGGTGTATTTTGGGCTGTTTCAGTTCAACGTCGGCCAATAAAAAGGGTTTAACCACTTGTGTTGGCACGCCTTCATTATCGAACCGCACTTTGTTGGAAGCCTTGAGATCAAAGTCCAGTGTGAGATGACGGGAAATACCCGGCGCAATCACCAGTCGGGTACGGCCTTCAAGATTCACAGCCACATCCAGCTGCCCCAGTGCCATGCCATCGGTATCCACGATGTTATCAACCTTCACCGCATCACCCGCTGCATTTTCCACCCAGATATCGGCATCACTGTAATCCAGCACCATGCTGGCCTTGATGTAAACGCCATTAGGCACTGTGGCTGCCGTTAAAAACTCTGTCATCTCGGTGTATTGTGCAAAATCTACCCGAGTCGATAAGGGCAATGTTTCCACCACTGCGCCATTGGCTTTGGTGAGCGTCAGTGACAATACGTCCACGGTATAACTGGCAAAATCACCTTCTGCGTCAGTGAGGCCAATCACAATTTCACCATCACCTTCTGCTGCTTCCGCTGTGCTGTCATTGGCTGCACCACAACCCACCAGTGATAGACTGATAAACAATAACAACAGGCTAAGTAAAAAATGGCTCCGCATCGCTGCTACCGTATTCCGGCATTGCCGATAAAATATTTTCATGACGATCTCCTGATCAATGTGTGCGTTTGCATTTGGATAAAAATCAAATGTTCATCCCGTACAACGCAGAGCCAATCAATCGGTTGACACAAAAAATATTTTTATTCAAAAAAAAGAAACGGCGGTGTTTTACCAGCTATAGGCCAATCCTGCACCCGCAAAACCGACCGGGTCTCTACCCTTTTCCAGGGTTTGATTGCCGACCCGCAAACGCAAACGCCACTGCTCACTAAGATCAGTGGAAAAACGCAACATATAGACAAAACTGGCGTCACCCGTGACCTTGGAAACACTTTTAAGCCATGAAAAACGCCACAAGGCATCACCGCTGAAATAAGAAGCAGCAACACTGTGACGACGATCTTCCAGGCCGGTGGAAAGATTTAATGCAGCTGCCGAAAACTGGCGCTGCCAACGCGGCTGCGATGCCAGCAGCTCCACTTTTTTATCGTATTGATGGCGGGCAAAACCCAGCGAAAACGACCACGGCCCATCGGTGTAATAACTCATATCAAACGCCGTGCCTGTGCTCTTCACCTCCTGACAACCTGGCCGGATACAGTCTCTGTCAAAGGTCAGCGTGCGCCATTGCGGTCGCAGGGAAAATTGCCAATATTGAAGATTGATATCGATGACGACCCGAAGGGTATCTGTTTCCAGAGACCCTTTTTTACCCCAGGTTTCCAGATCCACACCCCCACTGAGAGGTTCCAGTGGGTCCGTACGAAACCCCAGCAAAATGTTGCGGGTATTAATAGAGTTATTCTGACTCGTAAAATAATTCCGCGCTATCGATGCCAGCAAACGTGACTCATCGACGAAAGCATAATCCAGGTCGAGGTAATAGTCGCGATTACCTAAAGTGTCATTGCCGCCTTCAAAAGAAAGCACCGACGGTAGACCATCGGCTTGCGCCGCTATGGATACCCCTGCCAGAGCCGCGCCCAAAAGGTGCGGCAAAATGAAATGCCACTGCTGCAAAATATAACCTGTCCTTAAGTACCCGCCAGCCAGCAGGTAAAAAAACACTGATTATACGCACATTAACGATGATTCGCGGGTCTGTGAACGGTGTGTTCAATGACGCTGCTGGCGATGCATTTCCCGTCGTTGCTGTCGGTTGATTTGGCGGCGCATTTGTCGGCGCTCCATCACAGCACGTCGCTGCGCTGGCGACATCTTTTGCCAGCGTTCCCGCAGAGCGGCACGTCGTGCAGGGGGTAAATTGCGGAAACCACGAAACCGTTGGCGCAACCGTTTGCGCTCGGCTGGCGGCAGTGACATGAAATGCTCAAAACGATTCCGCACCCGCTGGCGCTTTTCCGGCGGCAACTGCTGCCAGCGGGCAAAACGTTTTTGGGCCCGTTCCCGTTGCTTCGGTGTCAACTGTGCCCAGCGCTTAATGCCCTTGCGCAAGCGCTGCTGACGACCCGGCGATAAATCTTCCCAGTCTTTTGCAAACGGTGACAGCAGGTTTTGCTCTTCAGCGCTGAGTAAACGCCAGGCAATGCCCTTGCCTGCATCTTTTGCGGCAATACCCTGCCCTGAGTTTGTTGATAGTTCAGTATCACTGGCCTGCGACAGCAGTGGACTGCACACTAACAATAAATACACGATAAGCCAGCCACTGTATTTCAATTTTTTACTGTGCATCTTGTGCTTCCTCAACTTTTACGGTTTGAGCTTCCGTATCCAGCGCATCCAGATCCTGCATAAAGTCCAGCGGGTCTTGCCATTCGTTTTCACTGATTTCCCAGTCGCCGAGAAATTCCAGTAATTCAAGGCTGGGGGTCTCCTCGGCAAACACAAAGCAGGGCACACACAGCACACAGAGAATGAATATGCGACTCACATGCTCACCCTGCTTCTTTTTCATCGTCTAACCATAAGTAAAAGTCTAAATCCTCATAAAACTCCAGGGACTCAACATCCCCCAGCAAAGCCAGATCCTCCAGCGGCGGAAATTGTGCGGCTGGGTCAGCCTCTGGCAGCGTCAACCACAGCGACACCGTTAATACCGCCACAGTAGCTGCGGTGGCCAATCCACCCACGGGCAACAACCAGGCCGGGCGCTTTTTACTGGCCGTTGGTTTGCTCGCCAAAAGGGCTTCGCGACGCACACGGTGCAAATCCCTCAATGTCGCATCGTCCAGCCCCTCCTCTGCCTGATCCAGAGTGGACTTCGATATTTTCAGCAAGCGGTCTGTGTCTTCCGGTTCGTTCACGTTTCATACTCCTGCCAATAATCCTGTAATTGTTCCCGCAACGCTTTCAACGCACGCGAAAAATGAGTTTTCACACTGCCTTCACCACAGCCCATAGCCTGTGCCGTATCACGCACGCTGAGACCTTCCCACTGGCGCAACAAAAACACCTGCTGTTGACGCAGAGGTAAACGGTGCAATGCGGCATCCAATTGCCTGATGGCCTGCTGTTGCTGCAACTGCGCACCGGGCTCCGGTTCAGCTGTCGCGAAATGAGCTTCGATGGGGTCTTCTTCCGCCGCCGTTTCACCCCCCTGATCCCGTTGATTTTTTTGGCCTAAAAAAAACCGGAACCGATTGCGTACCGCAGCACGCCGATACCAATCACGAATCACGCTTTGCACAATGCGGTGAAATAACGGCCCCCATTGCTCGGCATCGTAGCCGGCATAACGTTTAGCCAGACGCAACATGGAATCCTGCACGATATCCAGTGCATCTTCATGGTTACTGGTAGCGATTATCGCCATACGATATGCCCGCCGCTCCACGCTTGCGAGGAATTGATCCAATGCTGCCGAGTTGTCCAGCGCCTCTCTCCTGCATGGTCTGCGTCCTGTGGCTTTGATTCTGGCCAGCCATGAGTCACTTTGTCCAGTGCTCCACGGTGGAAAATTCCACAACCGTCATTCTCTGTATCTGTAAACGCAGCGCCAGCAAATCGGTTGACATAAAATAACAAAAATTTACCTTACATCGACCGGAAAGTAGCCGCTTGCAATTTCTGCGGACAAAAAAAACCGCACTATTAACAAGGAATCAGTGCGGTTGGGTTCAAACAAAATAGGGGGTTTGTTTGGAAGTGCGTCTAATTTAGCAAGGCTTTCTTTTCACTGGAAGTGATATTTATTTATATCAAAATCTCATTTAAATATAAGCCGTTTTCCTTGCCACACACAACTTTGTGTTGTGCCGAATCATCAGTTCAACCTGCTACGAACGCGACACAAGGCCAGGAAAAGCTCAATAGAATGCTACCCCCAAAAAACCCAGACAAAAAAAACCGCTACCAAGAGGGAGGGGGAGAGGTAGCGGCCAGGGACTCTCAAAACGCTCAAACAACCTTGGGGGGAGGTAATTTGTCTGAACTACTTAAGAAGTGAACAGACTTTACTTCAAACAACTTATCTCTGGAACTTATTTATTTCTATTTATTAATCCAAAAACAAGATAACGAGCGGATCCGCAATAATTCCGGCAACAATTTCTGCAATAGACATGACACTGTTACCCTAAAATCGCCGTTGAATGGCCGGTAAAAAGCCAGCCCTGAGCATCTTTATTAAATTTGATTACCTTGACCCTGCGGCTAAAATACTACCCTCCCGCACCCAATCGCAGCTACAATGCCCAGACCCCTAGTCTTTCAACCACATCAGAACCCAAAAAAACATGAGCTACCAAGTCCTCGCACGTAAATGGCGTCCCCGCACTTTCACTGAACTGGTGGGTCAGGATCATGTACTCAAGGCACTGGTGAACGCACTGGATAACGACCGCCTGCACCATGCCTTCCTGTTTACCGGCACCCGTGGCGTGGGCAAGACCACGATTGCACGTATTCTCGCCAAATCCCTGAACTGCGAAAAAGGGGTCAGCTCTACGCCTTGTGGCGAATGCTCAGCCTGCACCGAAATCAACGAAGGCCGTTTCGTGGACTTGATCGAAGTGGATGCTGCTTCGCGCACCAAGGTAGACGAAACCCGCGAGCTGCTGGAAAACGTGCAATACGCGCCCAGCCGTGGCCGTTACAAAGTCTATCTCATCGATGAAGTACACATGTTCTCCAATCACAGCTTTAATGCGCTATTGAAAACCCTGGAAGAACCACCACCTCACGTCAAATTCCTGCTGGCTACCACTGACCCGCAAAAATTGCCGGTCACCATTCTTTCCCGTTGTTTGCAATTCAATCTCAAACGTCTGCCCATAGAACAGATTCGAGGCCATCTGGAACGGGTGCTGGGTGACGAAAAAATCGACTTTGAAACTGCCGCACTGGTGCTGATTTCCCACGCTGCTGACGGTTCCATGCGGGATGCATTAAGCCTGCTGGATCAGGCCATCGCCTACGGCAGTGGCAAAGTCAGCGAACCGGACGTGCGTGCCATGCTGGGCACAATTGAACAGGATCACATCATTGACCTGCTAAACCTGCTGGCAGCCAACAATGCACCTGACCTGCTGGCGCGTATCGCTGAACTGGCACAACACAGCCCGGATTTTGCCGGTGTATTGGCGGAGCTGATTACCACCCTGCACCGCATTGCCCTGGCACAAAATGCCCCCACTTCGATTGATGACGGACTTGGCGACCGGGAAGCCATCGTCGCACTGGCGCAAAAAATAACGCCTGAAGATGTGCAACTCTATTACCAGATTGGCCTTATTGGCCGTCGTGATCTGCCGCTGGCCCCGGATGCCCGTGGCGGTTTCGAGATGGTATTGCTGCGCATGCTGGCATTCCGCCCGCTCAATGCCCACGCACAACCTGCACCAACGCCCGTCGCCGCCGCTCCCGTACAACAACAAACCACATCCCGTCCCAGCCCGGCCCCTGGCGGACTCAGTGTGGCGGAGCCCGCACCAACAACAAACCCGGCCTCACCCGCCATATCTGCTATTCCGACAACACCTCCCCCATCCTCCGCATCTGATGACTGGGAAAATACGGTCGCCGCCATGAATCTCTCCGGCATGTTGCAACAACTGGCCACCCACTGTGTTCTGAGCCAGCGAGACGGCAACAACTTCCAGCTCAGCATGTCGCCTAACCACAAATATCTGCTGAGCAAAAGCCGTGAAGAAGGCTTGGCAAAAGCACTGGAGCAGCACCTGGGGCAAAATGTGACCCTGAATATTGTGTTGGAAGGTGCCAGCACCGCAACCCCGGCGGAACGCCAGCAGAAACGCGTCGATGCCCGCCAAAGTCAGGCAGAATCCACTATCAATAATGACGCAACGGTACAAGCCATCATCGCAGCCTTCGACGGACAGGTGAAACCGGGATCAGTGCAGCCACTGGATTAAGCAAGGCAACAGCGACTTACCTTTTCCTCGATCTTACATGAATCTTTCTGCTGAACTTGATCGTTGTGTGATGTGCGGCATGTGCTCCCAGCACTGCCCCACTTATCAACTCACCGCTAACGAAAACGAAACACCCCGCGGGCGCATTGCACTCATAGCCGCCCTCAACACCGGCCAACTCACTGCCGATGCCACCGTGCAAACCCACCTCGAACATTGCACCGGCTGCCGCGCCTGCGAAGCTTATTGCCCGTCCGGCGTACACTTTGGTGCCATTATGGATGAAGCCAGAACCCTGCTGCCAAACCAACCGGTACCATCAACAACACTTTCGCCATCAACAACCCGCTGGCTGCGCATTTATCAACGCTCGGGGCTGCAAAAAATCACCCGCGCCAGTGGTCTGCTAAAACCATTGGGACTGGCACAAAAAGAAAACCTGCTACCACCTGTTCCCAACACACCAGACTGGCAAGACTATTATCCGGTCAGTCCCGAAACCAACCACTGCGGTGATGTTGCCCTGTTCACCGGCTGCATCGCCAACGTCTTTGACCGTGAAGCACTGGATGCCAGCCGCCGTCTGCTCAATGTACTGGGCTACGGCGTGCATGTACCTCCTGCGCAGGGTTGTTGTGGTGCCATGGCCCTGCACAGTGGCCAAACAGACGAAGCCACTGCCCTCGCACAACAAAATCTTCAGGCTTTCGCCAAACTGGATATACAGGCCATCGTGCATACCGCCAGTGGCTGCACTGCCCGGCTCAGCGAATATTCACAACAGCGCCCGGATGGGCAACACTTTGTCAGCAAAATCAAAGATATCAACCCGTTTCTCGCCAGCATCCAATGGCCTGCCGACCTGCCCGTTGCACCGCTGCACAAAGCCGTTGCCCTGCACACCCCGTGCAGTCTGAAAAACGTGCTGCACCAGGCTGACGCGCCTCATCGCTTGCTGCAACGCATCCCCCAACTGGAAATACTCCCCCTGCCACAAAACATACGGTGCTGCGGTGGTGCCGGTCAGTACATGTTGGCACAAGCCGATTTTGCCCGGCAACTGCGTGAACAAACACTGGACACCCTCAACAACCTTTGTGCTGCTAAAGAAAACCAACAAAAAATAGATACCCTGGTAACCAGCAACCTCGGTTGCGCACTGCACCTTGCTGCCGGACTGCGTGAGCGTGGACAGACCATCACCGTTATCCACCCGGTGGTGTTACTGGCCAGACAATTGAAACTTATTAATTAAGGAATGAATCCCCGGAACGCGCTAGACTCTCTCCATGAACAAACCCGACCACACCAACCGCCAATACTCCCCACTGGATCACCTGCTCATGGGTGTCGATGTGGGTATGCGCACGCTATTCGGCCAACCGAAAATCACCGAACGCCCCAACCCCGCTCAACACGCAACCGACACGGAACTCAGCGAAGCCGAACGCCAGCTGGCCGGTCGGCTGATGCGCATCAACCACGCCGGGGAAGTGGCCGCACAAGGCCTGTATCAGGGACAGGCGCTTACCGCCCGGTTGCCACACATTCGACAGCAGATGGAATGTGCCGCACTGGAAGAAAACGACCACCTCGACTGGTGTGAAAAGCGCGCCAGGGAATTAGGCACCCACGTCAGTATACTCAATCCCCTCTGGTATACAGGCTCCGCTGCCATTGGTGCATTGGCCGGTCTGGCGGGCGACAAATGGAGTTTGGGTTTCGTTGCGGAAACTGAAAAGCAGGTGGTCAAACACCTTGAAGAACATCTCACGCAATTGCCTGAACATGATGACAAAAGCCGCGCCATTCTCGAACAAATGAAAGAGGATGAAGGCCACCATGCGACCATGGCACTGGAAGCTGGTGGCGCAGAACTACCGCAACCTGTGAAAAAACTCATGGGACTCACGTCAAAAATCATGACGCGCACAGCATTTTGGATATAACCACCTCTTTCTTTACTGTCTGATCTGTTGCGGCGGATGAAAAATCATTTGTACCGTATTGCCATCGGGATCAAGGCAATAAAAACTACGCGCACCATCACGATGAGTACGCGGTTCTGTTTTCATCCTGATGTCATGCCCTCGTAAAAAATCAAACCACTGGTCCACATCTTCCGGTGTATTAAGAAAAAACCCGATGTGGTCCAAATGCTGCCCCTCAGCAAAGTCATGCTCAACGCGGTGCAGCGCCAGATTGTCGTTACCTGACGTTAAATAGACGGCATGGGCATCCGGTCGCCATTCCACCGTCATGCCCAGAAGATCCACATAAAACTGTTCCGTCGCTTCGTAATTTTTGACAAATAACGCAACATGGCGCATGCCGGTGGTCGGGTTGGGTTTGATCATTTTTCAGTCCTCGCGCAATTCGTAGTCATGCGTAATTTCCGCCACCTGGCCCAGCATGATGGACGCAGAACAGTATTTTTCGGCAGATAACTTAATGGCCCGTTGCAGATGTTTTTCGCTCACGCCTGTACCGGTCACAATAAAACGGATATGGATTTTGGTGAATACCTTCGGTTCGGTTTCGGCACGCTGCGCTTCCAGTTCCACCACGCAGTCCATGACCGGCTGCCGGGCCTTTTTCAGCATCATCATTACATCAAACGCCGTACAACCGCCTAAGCCCTGTAATAACAACTCCATGGGACGAATGCCCAGATTACGCCCTCCGTGTTCCGGTGGCCCGTCAATCACCACACTGTGACCGCTGCCGGACTCAGCAACAAACATCACCTCTTCCACCCATTTGATTCTGGCTTTCATTTATCCTGCTCCTTGATTCTGGCCGGAGATTATAAACCGGTACAATACCTGTGCATAACGCCTGACAAAAGTTCTGGCTGGTTAAGTATTCATAACGTTTGCCGATAGAAACTGTGTCACGCCCGGGAATGGGGCCAAACAAGCAATCAGGCAGCCTTTCATGAGTAAAAATCCATGAGTACAATACCCAATGTTGTCCAGACTCCCCCCACCATCGAGCGCTTTCTGGAGCACTGCCATCGGCGTCAGTACCCCACCAAAAGTTTGATTATTTACGCGGGCGACAAACCTGATGTGTTGTATTACATTGTGGAAGGCTCGGTGTCCGTGCTTATTGAAGATGAAACCGGTCGTGAAATCGTGCTGGCCTATCTGAATCCTGGTGACTTCTTCGGCGAAATGGGCCTGTTCGGTGGCGACACTAACCGCAGTGCCTTCGTGCGCGCCAAAACCAAATGTGAACTGGCCGAAATCAGCTACAACCGTTTTCGCCAACTGAGTGAAAAAGACCCGGATATTCTTTTCGAACTGGCGTCACAAATGGCCCTGCGCCTGCGTAAAACCAGCCAGAAAGTTGGCAATCTTGCCTTTATGGACGTTACTGGCCGCATCGCCCGCACATTAATGGATCTCAGCAAAGAACCTGATGCCATGACCCACCCTGATGGTATGCAAATCCGCATTACCCGACAGGAATTGGGACGCATTGTGGGGTGTTCACGAGAAATGGTAGGCCGTGTGTTAAAGAATCTGGAAGAACAGGGACTGATTACCGCACAGGGGAAAACCATTGTGATATTCGGAGCGCGGTAATCCGGGATAATCACCCAACTGCCGTTGAAAAAAGCGTTGCCAGCCTGGCTCCCGGATTGTCCGCACGCATGAAGGCTTCCCCGACCAAAAATGCATTCACCGCATGCTCACGCATCAGGGCCACATCTTCCGCAGAATGAATCGCGCTTTCAGTGACCACAATGCGATCATCAGGAATATCTTTCAACATATCCAGCGTGGTTTGCAAACTCACTTCAAAGGTACGCAGGTTGCGGTTATTAATCCCCACCAGCGGCAGGTTCAGCGGTAAAGCCCGCGCCAGTTCGTCAGCATCATGCACCTCCACCAAGACATCCATACCCAGCTTTGTAGCCAATGCCGCAAGCTCGTGCAGCGGTACATCGTCCAGCGCGGCGACGATTAACAGAATACAGTCGGCTCCCATGGCCCGTGCCTCGTAAACCTGATAGGGATCAACCATAAAATCCTTACGGATCACCGGCAATGTGCAGGCAGCGCGAGCCTGTCGCAAATAGTCTTCCGAACCCTGAAAAAAATCCTTGTCGGTGAGTACCGATAAACAGGCCGCCCCGCCCTTTTCATACGAAGCAGCAATGTCCGCCGGTACAAAATGCTCACGTATCACGCCCTTGCTGGGTGATGCTTTTTTGATTTCAGCAATCACAGCGGCATCACCTGCCGCCATTTTATTTTTCATCGCACCCACAAAACCACGGCAGGTATCTGCGCTCCTGGCAACAGCAGCGCGCTCAATCATCTCTGTCAGACTTACCTGCTGGCTGCGCCCGGCAACTTCTTCGTGTTTGCGGGTGATGATTTTTTTGAGGATATCCGGGGTGCTGTTCATTTACGGGTGCCTTAATATTTAATCACTTAAATCCATAGCACGTAGGTTGGGGTGAATGTTTTTTATGAGCCCCAACATGCCAGGGTGAAACCTGAATCGCCTGAACCTGAAGAGTAAAGCACGTTGGGGTTCGTGCCCCACCCCAACCGACCAAACTAAAAATACCTCATTCCAAAAAAACAATGAGTATTTAACGCAAAGAGCGCAAAGCTTTATATTTTTCTTTGTGTTTTACGATACAGAACCAGAGACATCCACCAATGCATCCAGTTTGGCGAGCGCTTTGCCACTGGCCAACACGTCACCGGCTTTCGCCACACCTGCCGCCAGAGAATCTGCCAGTCCCGCCACATACATAGCAGCACCAGCGTTTAATTGCACGATATCCCGCGCCGGGCCGGGCCGGTTTTCCAGAACACCTTTCACCATTGCCAGCGACTGCGCGGCGTCCGCTACTTTTAGTGAGGCAAGATCGGCGCGTGTCAATGCAAAGTCTTCCGGCTGAATGGTATAAGTGGTCACTTCACCGTTTTTCAGCTCGGCCACGAAGGTCGGAGCCGCAATGCTGATTTCATCCATACCATCTTCCGAATGCACCACCAGCACATGGTGGCTGCCAAGATTGGCCAGCACATGGGCCAGCGGTTCCACCAGCGCTTTGCTGAATACACCCAGCAACTGATTGGGCGCACCGGCAGGATTGGTGAGTGGCCCCAGTACATTAAAAACAGTGCGTACCCCCATTTCCTTGCGCGGGCCGATAGCGTGCTTCATGGCACCGTGATGTTTGGGCGCGAACATAAATCCCACACCCACTTCATTCACGCACTTCGCCACTTGTTCGGGACCGATATCCAGATTCACGCCAGCGGCTTCCAGTACATCGGCACTGCCGGACTTGCTGGAAATGGAACGGTTACCGTGTTTCGCCACCGTGCCGCCCGCCGCCGCCACCACAAAACAGGATGCCGTGGAAATATTAAACGTGCTGCTGCCATCACCCCCGGTACCCACAATATCCACGATGTGCTCACCGCTAACCTTCACCCTGGTGGCCAGCTCACGCATCACCTGTGCGGCAGCAGTAATTTCATCAATAGTTTCACCCTTCATACGCAGACCGATAAGAAAGCCGCCGATTTGTGCGGGTGTCGCCTTGCCGGTCATGATGGTATTCATTACCGACTGCATCTCGTCGCGCGTGAGATCACGACGTTCGGTAACAGCGCGAATGGCTGATGGCATATCCATTTTATTTCACCTCGTTTAAAAAACGATTGTTGTTTTCAAAAAGTTATTCAACATGTCATGACCATGCCGGGTAAGAATGGATTCGGGATGAAACTGCACACCCTCTACAGCCAGTTCCTTGTGGCGCACACCCATGATTTCATCCAGCTCACCTTTCTCGTTTTCCGTCCACGCCGTCACTTCAAGGCAATCAGGCAGGCTGTTTTTTTCGATGACCAGCGAATGGTAACGGGTCGCCTCGAAAGGATTCTCCAGACCGGCAAATACACCCGTGTTGTTGTGGTGCATCATTGAGGTTTTACCGTGCATGATTTCACCCGCATGCACCACTTTTCCGCCAAATGCCTGACCGATACTCTGGTGACCCAGACAGACACCCAGCAACGGCACTTTACCGGCAAAGTGACTGATTATTTCCAGTGAGATACCTGCCTCATTGGGCGTACATGGCCCGGGTGAAATAACAATACGCTCAGGGTTCAGTTTAATCACCTCGTCCAGGGTGATTTGATCATTGCGATGCACGCACACGTCTGCACCCAGCTCGCCAAAATACTGCACCAGGTTGTAAGTGAAAGAATCGTAATTGTCGATCATTAATAACATTAAATATGCCCCGGAGTTATTAACTTTATCTATATATCCACCGGGCCATCCAGCCCGGCTTCAGCCATGGTTGCTGCACGAAACACCGCGCGCGCTTTGTTCATGGTCTCTTTCCATTCCAGGTTTGGCTGCGAATCATAAACCACACCGGCACCGGCCTGAATATGTAACTGCCCGGATTTAATCACCGCCGTGCGTATAGCAATCGCGGTATCCATGTTGCCGTTCCAACCGAGATAACCCACTGCGCCGGCATAGATGCCCCGCTTCACCGGTTCCAGTTCGTCGATAATCTGCATCGCACGAATCTTCGGCGCGCCGCTCACGGTACCGGCGGGAAACGTTGCTCGCAGCACGTCCATGGCACTCATGTCCGGTTTCAGCTTCCCTTCAACGTTAGACACGATGTGCATCACATGAGAATAACGTTCCACCAGCATTTTTTCCGTCAGTTCAACGCTGCCGGTTTCACTGATGCGACCCACGTCGTTGCGGCCCAGGTCAATGAGCATCAGATGCTCGGCCAGCTCTTTGGGGTCGGCCAACAATTCCGCTTCCATGGCGCGATCCTCGGCTTCATCGTGGCCACGACGACGGGTACCGGCAATGGGACGCACAGTCACCACATCACCTTCCAGGCGCGTTAAAATTTCCGGCGATGACCCCGCAATATGGAAATCATGCAGGTTGAGATAAAACATGTAGGGCGATGGATTGAGGCTGCGCAGAGCGCGATACAGATCCAGCGGCGGTGCGCTGAACGGCACTGACAAGCGTTGTGATAACACGACTTGCATCACATCGCCATCGACAATGTATTGCCGGGCACACTCCACCGCCTGTTTGAAACCTTCTTCGGTAAAACCGGAGACAAAATCTGCTTCGCCAACGCCATTACTCGCTCGCGGTTCGGCACGCGGTGTCGCTTCACGCAATCGTGTTTCCAGTTCATCAAGACGTTGCTGGCCAGCGGCAAAGGCATCCGTTTGCGCCGGGTCCACATGTACGATGAGATGTAATTTTCCGCTGAGATTATCGAACACCACAACCTCGTCAGACACCATCAGCAGAATATCCGGCGTGTTCAGCTCGTCAGGGTTCGGGCAATGAGATAACTTCGGTTCGATATAACGAATGGTGTCGTAACCAAAATAACCCACCAGCCCACCCGTGAAACGTGGCAGGCCTTCCACTTCGGCCACCTGATAACGGGCCTGAAAATTCTCGATCCAGGTCAGCGGGTCATCGCTGTGCAATGACTCCACGACCTTGCCATCTGTTTCTACTTCGATAAGTTTATCTGACACCTTGAGCAAGGTACGACAGGGAAGCCCAATAATGGAATACCGCCCCCACTTTTCACCGCCTTGTACGGACTCAAACAGATAGGAATAGGGACCATCGGCCAACTTGAGATAGGTGCTCAGCGGGGTATCGAGATCAGCCAGCACCTCACGCATCAATGGGATGCGGTTAATGTTTTGCGCTGCGCTTTGCGAAGCCAGTGCAGCAAATTTTTCTTCATTCATGTTCATCACCTACAAAATCAAATGGGCAGGATATTTCACGGACAGCAACTTTTAGCCGCGCCATCGTTCCTTTCGCCAATTGTTTTGTGTGGTATGAAACATATAAACTCTTTCTCGCAGGGTGGGCATTGCCCACCGATTGCATTTTGTTAGATAAACCGGTCCGGTAATGGTGGGCAATGCCTTTATGCCCCCGGGTACACCCTACAACAGGTTTTTCAATTCAGCCATGGAATCAATCACCGCATCGGGATTGGATTCACGAATATCCACGCCATGGTTATAACCATAGCTCATACAAATAATTTGAAAACCGGCAGCGCGTGCCGCTCTCACATCACTCACTGAATCACCCAGCATCAGGGACTTTTCCGGGGAGATGCCCAGCACCTCAGCGGAATGCAATAGCGGCAATGGATCCGGTTTCTTCCTGGCAAGAGTATCACCACAGACGATGTTCGCAAAATCATCATGAATACCGAGCGCCTTCAGCAAGGGAATCGTGAACTGCGCCGCTTTGTTGGTGACACAACCCAGCACATAATTCGCCGCCTTCATATAATCCAGACCTTCACGCACACCGGGGTACAGGCAACTGCGCTGGCTGGTATTAACCGCATACAGGTCAAGAAACAACGGATAGGCCTTTTCAAACAACGCTTCGTCCGGCTCACCATCGAGCTGCCCCACAAGTGCGCGACACACCAGCCGCTCCACACCGTTGCCCACCCAGTTACGTACCGCAGTTTCACCACGCACCGGCATGTCCAGCGCCTTCATCATTTCATCAACGCAATAAGCGAGGTCGGGCACGCTATCAACGAGAGTGCCGTCCACGTCGATGAGAATCATGTCAGGTTTTTGAATACTCATAAAAAAGCCTTTTGATGCAAAGTGCTATCCATTTCTTTGCACCCTTGGCGTCTCTGCGCCTTTGCGTTGGGTTTTAAACAGCGGCTTTGGCCAGCTCTTCGCGAAACGCAGCAATGACAGAATCATAAGTATTGGCATCAGTATCCGACTTTGCACCAAACACCGCAGAGCCCGCAACAAACATATCGGCACCCGCTTCGGCAATTTCACGAATGTTGTCCACTTTCACGCCGCCATCAATTTCCAGGCGAATATCACGACCGGAGGCATCAATGATTTTGCGGGCTTCGCGCAGTTTGTTCAGTGTTTCCGGGATAAAGCTTTGTCCACCAAAACCGGGGTTAACCGACATCAGCAAGACGATATCCACCTTGTCGATGACGTGCTTCAACACATCCAGCGGCGTGGCAGGATTAAACACCAGGCCGGATTTACAACCTTCACCCTGAATCAGCTGCAATGTGCGGTCGATGTGCTCGGAGGCTTCCGGGTGAAAAGTGATGTACGAGGCACCGGCAGCGGCAAAATCGGGGATAATGCGATCTACGGGTTTAACCATCAAATGCACATCGATATCAGCGGTAACGCCGTGCTTGCGTAACGCATCGCACACCAGCGGGCCGATGGTGAGATTAGGCACATAGTGATTATCCATCACATCAAAATGCACCACGTCAGCACCGGATTTGAGCACATTATCGACTTCCTCACCGAGACGGGCAAAATCTGCGGATAAAATGGACGGGGCTATTTTAAAATCTGGCATGGTTTTGGTCTCTGTTCTTGAATCTTTCAAAAATATATTATGGCTCGGCGGCAACAACCACACGAGGCAAATTGTCAGGATCGGGGACTTTACCCTATTGGCGAGGATATTTCAGCCATACTTGACCATCAGCGAATGAAGCCCACATGATCATTTTAGAGAGGAATACGTGCCATGCGAGCCATTTTTCCATTTTTGCTGATATTTCAAACAGGCTTGGTGGCCCTGTTGGGGCTCGCGGTAGCAGGCACAACAGCGGCTTCGGATATCGACAAGGAGAAACGCTGGGCAGAGCAACTGCAAGATCAGCTGGTCATAGGCGAACCATTACGGCTCACCACGGGACAACAGGATTTTTTTGCCCTGTATACACCTGCCGTCGGCAAATTGCAGCGTGGCGGGGTTATCCTGCTACATGGGCTGGGCGCACATCCTGACTGGCCTGATGTCATTTCTCCCTTGCGCAAAGACCTGCCTGAGGCAGGCTGGAGCACGCTCTCGATTCAGCTGCCCATACGTCCCAACGAAGCGGATTTTACGGATTATCCCCCCTTATTCCCCGCAGCCAGCGTACGCATTTCCGCTGCCATTCGTTACCTGCAAAAACAGGGGGTGCGCAATATCGTATTAGTGGGACACAGCCTGGGTGCGGCCATGGGTGCCTATTTTCTGGCACAAAAAGCACCAGACAGCGAGGCTGTGCGCGCCTTTGTGGGCATCGGCATGGGTCACGCACCGGGTACGGTGGCACACACGCCGGATACCCTGGCGAAAATCACAGTACCCGTGCTGGATTTATACGGAACACAGGATTTGCGCGGTGTGCTGGGCTCCACCAAAGCGAGAGCAGCCAGTCAGGTAAATAATGCTGACTACCGGCAGCTCGCTATCACAGGAGCCGATCATTTTTTTCGGGGACTGGAGGCTGCGCTGGTCAAGCGGGTATCAAGCTGGTTGAGTCGCAAGGCACCCGGTGCGGAAGCAGAAAATAAATCCGAAATGGTACCCTAATTACCCAAGGTCTTACGCAGAATAAGATTAATGCTACTCGATGACCAGTTGACTTCATTGAGTCTGGCCACACCAACACTACCATCGGAAAAGAAAATCCTGTCAATGCCAGGGTCGGTACGCCAGGATTGAGCAACAATACTCACGCCCCATGTCCAATACGCACGAGAAAGTACCTCCTGCCAGCCCAGCTCCAGTACCTGCCCCCAGCCATCTGCTCTGTGCTCAAAACTCACCGGATGAGCGAAGTCGCTACGCAGATTCCAGTTGGCCTGGGCAGAGTAACGCACCCGGTGAGCTTCCAGACGGACAAATACCGTACCAGATGTCTGCAAATCCAGAAAAATATCCGCCCCCAGCCAGGGACCATACCATTTTGCATCATAGGTTGAGTTGAGGCCGGCGAAGGGACCCAAAGGCATGTTGCCGCCGACACCCAGCACTGCCGCATTGGAGGAGTCCCACACCACTTGATTACCGTTACGCATACGTAAATCCTGATAGTGCCAGGAGTAACCCACCATGGGAACAATCTGCCATTGATCAGCTATGCCGGTAGAAAATATCGCGCCCAGCCCGGCGGACAAATCCAGCATCTGGCTACCATCCGCACTGTTACTCGAACGGGAAAACTCCAGACTGCGGTTATCACCCGCATAATCAGAATCTCTGTTCCGCCCATCCCACACCCAGCCGTAACTTGCCTGACCACGGAAATAGATGTTTGTATCATTACTGCCCGACAATTCGCCTCGAAGCTGTGTAATACCCAAGTCTTTCCATTCCAGTTCGGAAAGAATATCAGGGCCACTATTCATAGCACGAATATTCCAGTCCAGTGAATCCACACGATACCCCAGACTCAATGATCCACTCGCCTGTTCAGCCGCAGCCAATACCGCACCCGAAGGAAGCCCCAACAATACAAACAGGAATGCATGACGTGAACGCACAGAAATCATTATTTAGTGCCCCGTGCCTCGCGTATTCGCTCATAGGCGGCACGGATTTCATGGGTTTTTTCTTCTGCCAGTTTCATCATTTCTTCCGGCAAACCTTTGGCCACCAGCTTGTCTGGATGATGCTGATTGGTCAGTTTGCGGTAGGCACGCTTTACTTCGGCGTCGCTGGACTCGCTAGTCACATTGAGAATTGCATAAGCATCATCCAGCGAGACCTGTTCAACCCTGCCACCTTTAGCCGCGTGTTGCTCGGCACGCACCATGGCCTCCAGACGATCAAAATCAGCCGTTGAAAAACCCAGCACATCACAAATAACCAGCAGCAATCTTTTTTCGGCAGGATTCAGCTCACCGTCCGCATAAGCCGCATGCAACTGAATCTCAATGAACATTTGTTGCAGATTACGTGCGCGTCGTGTCGCGTTATGAAAACGCGTCAACATGTCCTCCAGAACAAAATCGCTTTCTTTGCCTTTGGAAAAAAGTGCGATGGCTTCGTGACGCGCCTGTTCAGGCAATCCCATGCGTGCCATGACATGCCGCGCCAGGGCAATTTCCTCTTCAGAGACCCGTCCATCAGCCTTGGCCAGATGTCCCATCACGGAAAAGGTGGCTTCAAAAAAGGCACGTTGAATCTCTCCATGACTGAGACCACTCAGACCTGCTGAAAAATCACCGCTGAAATTCGCCAGCCCGCGATCAAACTGATGCCCTAACAGGACTCCGATAAGTCCTCCGAAGAGGCCGCCCATCATGTAACCCAGCACACCACCAATTAATTTACCCCAAAAATTCAAACATTTTCTCCCCGACTATGCGTTTTTTCTTTCAGTTGTTTAAAATAGTCGGCGATGCGCGCTCACCCTTTTGGGGTACGTTACAGCCAACAGGCACGGTTATCAGAGACGAAGTATACCGTGAATACGGCAGAGGGTTTAGGTATGTCGCCACACAGAAGTCGTGACAGAAGGGAAACCGTTTATTTTCGGTGACGAAAGTATGGTCAGGCCTGAACGGAAAACGGGGTGCGAGGCACCCCGTTTTAAAAACGTCTATTAGATGCTGGCGGCATCAATCATAAAGCCCACCATGACAACGATAGCCAGTACGTTCGCAAACAGCGTTGCTTTAAGTTCCATAATAATTCCCCCTCCAAAAAGTTTGATGGTAGACGCATCTAATTTTCCCCGGTTGTTACCGTCGAAACCGGACAGAAATTAATGCGAGGTCAAACCTTAGCAAATTACCCAGATATTTATCAAGGCAATTTAGTCAAGTATTAACCATGAATTTTATACGCCTAAGGTTCACATGGACTGCCTTGCCAGCCACCAAAATATCCTTTGCTGTCATAAAGATAAGCGTAGGTTATAATGCTGAACAGTAACTTTACAGCGGTAAACCTCAATGAGCAGAAAACACAGCCGCTAAAAATAATCGACGAAATATGTTTCAGGAGTATCCCTGGTGACTGCATCCAACAAAAAATCAGCCGCTCATAAACCACACAGCGACAAACATTTTGTGTCGTGGTTTCGCGATGCTGCGCCATACATCAATGCTTTTCGCGGGCGCACTTTTGTGGTGGTATTTGGTGGTGAAGCCGTACAGGACAAAAATTTCTCCGGACTGATCCACGATTTCGCCCTGCTCAACAGCCTGGGCATTCGGCTGGTACTGGTACATGGCAGTTATCCGCAAGTGGAGATGCGCCTCAAAGCACAGGCCAGTAAAACCACCTTTCACCAAGGGCTGCGCATCACCGGCGACACTGCGCTGGCCTGTGTGAAAGAGGCTGTCGGTACCGTGCGTGTGGAAATCGAGGCACTGCTGTCCATGGGACTGGCTCATTCCCCCATGGCCGGGGCGCATATTCGCGTGGCCTCAGGCAATGTGGTGACAGCACGACCACTGGGTGTGCATGAAGGCGTGGATTACCTGCACACTGGTGAAGTACGGCGTATCGACGCCGAAGCCATTCATCATCAGCTTGACCAAAATGCGGTGGTACTGCTCTCACCACTGGGATACTCACCCACCGGTGAAGTGTTCAATCTCAGCGCCGAAGATGTGGCCACCTCGGCGGCCATCGCTCTGCATGCGCACAAAGTGATTTATCTGGCTGAGGGACCAGGGTTGCGGGATGCGCGCAAACGCCTGACCCGCGAACTCACCTTCAGCGCAGCACAGCAACTGCTCGACTCACGGCGGCGTTTACCCGACAACATACGGCGCATTTTACGCAGCGCGGTAAACCTGTGCCTCAATGGCATTCCGCGCGTGCATATTCTCGACCGGCACATTGACGGTGCCCTGTTGCAGGAGCTGTTCACCCGCGATGGCGTGGGTACGTTAATCAGTGCCGATGCTTACGAGGGCACCCGTCAGGCAGGCATTGATGATGTGGGGGGCATTCTGGAATTAATCAGCCCGCTGGAACAGGCCGATGTACTGGTGCGCCGTTCACGCGAACACATCGAAATGGAAATCGACCGTTTTACCGTCACCAAACGTGATGGCATGGTCATCGCTTGCGTTGCACTCAACCCGTTTAGCGAAAACAAAATGGCCGAGCTGACCTGTCTTGCGGTACACCCGGACTATCGGGGTGCAGCACGCGGCAACACCCTGCTGCAATTTGTTGAGCAAAATGCCATGCAACAGGGCATCCGGCAGTTGTTTGTGTTATCCACCAAAACCTCGCACTGGTTTCTGGAACGCGGCTTCAAAAAAGCAGATATCAAAACCCTGCCCATGAAACGACGGGCATTGTACAACTACCGGCGTAATTCGAAAGTGTTTATCAAAACGTTAACCGGGTAGTAAGCGGAGTGTTTAACACAAGAAATCATCCTGCTTGCCGTTGTTATGAATAAATAAAGCGGAAACAAAAAAGCACAAAAAATGTACAAAAAAAAGCGGCCGCAGCCGCCTTCGAATATTTTATGATTATTTTTATAAAGCACCTGCTGCCCGGACCAGAGGTCCGCTCAACAAGTGCATGGCAATTTAATGCAAGCCCTTAACAGAGTCAAGCGGCAGTTATCACAAGGATAAAACACCTGCATCATGTTAAAGCGTTTCCGTACACGACTCGCCGATGTCGATGCCTTGCCACAACTGGCCATACTGGGTTTGCTCAGCGGCCTGCTGGCCGGTGGTGTCATCATTTTGTTTCGACTCACCATTGAATACATTCAAGCCGGTTTTTTACCCGGTGGCGGAACTGAAAACTATGAAGACCTGTCCGCTACCCTGCGTTTTTTATTGCCCACCGCAGGCGGTTTGCTCATCGGCCTGATTTTTCATGCGCTCAATACTGCGGGCGGCGGCAGCATACAAGTCGGCATTGTGCATGTGCTGGAACGATTAGCCTATCACCAGGGCCACATGCCACTGCGCAATCTTGTCCTGCAATTTGTGGGAGCGACCATCAGTCTTGTCAGCGGGCATTCCGTAGGCCGCGAAGGCCCAGGCGTACACCTGGGTGCAGCCAGCAGCAGCCTGCTGGGCCAGAGCCTGCGCCTGCCTAATAACAGCACCCACACGCTGGTGGCATGTGGTGCAGCTGCCTCCATTGCCGCCTCATTTAACACACCCATTGCCGGGGTGGTGTTTGCCATGGAAGTGATCCTCATGGAATACACTATTGCCGGTTTTGCCCCGGTGATTCTTGCCGCAGTCAGCGCTACGGTGCTGACCCGGTTTGTGTTTGGTGCTGAACCCGCCTTCTCCGTACCCACGTTACAACTCGCTTCATTGTATGAATTGCCGTATCTGCTGCTGATGGGACTGGTCATCGGTGCATTAGCGGCCGGGTTTATTGTTTCACTAAAATGGATTACCGAAGCCAGCAGCAAAATCGTCATCTGGCAACGCATGACCCTGGCCGGGGCATTAACCGGGTTATGCGCACTAATTGTGCCGGAAATTATGGGCGTGGGTTACGATACGGTGAATCAGGCCATGCTCGGACAAATAGGCCTTGGCGTACTATTTATGGTTGTGTTGTTTAAAATGCTCGCAACCACCATTGGTCTCGGAATGGGATTGCCCGGCGGTCTGATTGGCCCCACACTGGTCATCGGCGCCGCCGCTGGTGGTATGCTCGGCCATTTTGCCGAAATGCTTTTTCCCGGCCAGGTAGCGTCACCAGGCTTTTACGCCATGCTTGGCATGGGCGCGATGATGGGCGCCACGTTACAGGCACCGCTCGCTGCACTGCTGGCCATGCTGGAACTGACCGCCAACCCGAATATTATTTTACCCGGTATGTTAGCCGTAGTGGTATCCGGCATTGTCAGCAGTCATTTGTTTGGGCGTGAATCAGTATTTCTTACCTTGCTGAAAGCGCGTGGACTGGATATGCGCAGCGATCCGGTGGCACAATCGCTGCGCCGTGTCGGCGTCGCCAGCGCACTTGACCCTTCATTTGTGCATGCACCGCGCGAATTAAGTATCGCGGCGGCAGACCGTTTGCTGGAACATCAACCACTATGGATCATCATCCACAACAATGATGACAAAGATGAAAAACCGGTTTTACTGGTCGCGGCAGACCTGGCGTTATTTATCAAGACACAGCGGGAAACTTTCGATGGGAAAATTAACTTACTGGACATTCCTGCTCAACGTGAAAATGTAGCCAGCATCCCGCAACAGGCCACATTGCAGGAAGCGCTGGACCTGATGAACGAAAAAAGTGTTGATGTCCTGTGTGTCAACATTACGCCTGCAAATAACAAACTCAAAAACAAAAAAGCAGACATTATTGGTATCCTCACACGAGAAAATGTTGAAGCCCATTACCAGCGCAACATTTAAAATACAACATCGCTAATCAAACGGAAGAAAAACATGTTATGGATTAAAAGTTTTCACATTATTTTTATGGTGACCTGGTTTGCCGGGTTGTTTTATTTACCACGATTATTTGTATATCACGCTACAAGCGATGACCAGGTCAGTAACGAACGCTTCAAGATTATGGAACGTAAGCTTTTTGCTATTGCAACCATCGGTGGCATACTCACCATTATTTTCGGCTTCATCCTGTTACAGGGTTATGCGTGGGAAGCTTATTCCAGCCAAATGTGGCTGCACGCCAAACTGGGACTAGTGGCCATACTGGTGGTCTACCATATTTATTGCGCCAAGCTGGTAAAAGACTTCAAGCTCGACCGCAATCAGAAAAGCCATGTATTTTACCGCTGGTTTAACGAGTTCCCGGTCATCCTGTTAATCGTCATCATCATCCTGGTTGTGGTTCGGCCAGGTTAGCCGCCAGCCGACTGGCATCGGGCCACCACCACTCTGGCAAAAGTGCTGGTTCACTACCAGACTCCACCGCGCGCAACCAGCATTCGGCGTCCAGCAGGTGCTTCCCCCAGTGCGAGTAAAAACTGTATTGCCAGTTTTCTGATGCGCGCTGCGGGCTATCCCGTAACAAATCAAGCCCGTGCCTGAGATCAAAATACATATCCGCCAGGTTATCAGCCATACGCTCACAGAGCTGCGGCCATTGGTATATCCCCACTGACATTGCTTTGTAAGCAGCATAGAGTTTACGGTCAGTCTGTAAATCAGCACTCAGGCAGAAAAACATGTCACAACGTTTTTCATCATCATAAACAAGAGCCGTATGGCCCACACTCGCCGGTGCCGATAACGCCGTTACCGCCACATGCAAACGCGGCAATAATTTTGTAAGCCGCTGAATCCAGTCGGCATCCCGCTCACTATCAATCAACGCACAATACTCACGCGCCACAGACGCCATACGAGCACACTGCAAAGGCATCTTTTTCATAAGGCTTCTCCACAATCACACATTTATCAATTTAAATGTCGATATTGATCATTAACGCCAAAATAAGTGTAGTCGAAGCCTTACCCACCTGCCGAATCTGCTTGCATAAATTTGCGGGGAAGCAATCAGTCTCAGACAAATACAGATGATCAATGCGCCCATTAGTATGCGGCTGGGGTGTTACACTCTGGCATAAGCAGTCACTACGCCCACCAAGGAGAGCGCAGTCATGAATGAAACCACCAGCACACCTGTGGTAATGAGTTTTGCCGGTACCGACCCCAGTGGTGGTGCCGGTCTTCAGGCTGATATTGAAACGTTGATCAGCATGGGCTGTCACGCCGCATCGGTCGTCACCGCCGTCACCGTGCAAGACACTCAACAACTGTTTCGTTATCAAGCCATGAGCCCCACTCTGCTCATTGAACAGGCACGCACCGTGCTGGAAGACATTCCTGTCTCCGCTTTTAAAATCGGTATGATTGGCAGTGCGGAAAATGCCGAAGCTATCCAGAGTATTTTGCTTGATTACCCCGATGTACCCGTCGTGCTGGATCCGTTAATCAGTGCAGGCGGTGGCGGTGAACTGGCAAATGACGAGCTTATTGATGCCATGGTCAACCTTTTGTTCCCTCTCACCACGGTGCTCACCCCCAACAGCGAAGAAGCCCGCGCTTTCGCCCCTGAAGCCGATACACTGGATGCCTGCGCACAGGAACTGCTGGAACTGGGCAGCGAATTTATTCTCATCACTGGCAGCCACGAAAACACACCACACGTTATTAACAACCTGTATAGCGAGAGCCGTTTACTGGAGAGCTACACATGGGACCGCCTGCCCGGCACTTTTCACGGTACCGGCTGCACCCTGGCCGCTGCTATCGCTGGACTGCTGGCACAAGACCTGCCCATGACCAGCGCCATACTTGAAGCGCAGGAATTCACCTGGGAAACACTCAACAACAGTTACCGCATTGGCATGGGACAAAATATTCCCAATCGGTTATTTTGGGCGCGTGATGATGATGACGAAAAAGAACAACCGCAACAGCTACACTGACAACATCAATGTATAACCATAAATTGACAGGCCTTTATGCCATCACCGATGCTACACAAAGTCACCCGCAACAACTCATCGCCGATGTTGAACAAGCGCTGCTCGGCGGTGCCCGTATTATTCAATACCGGGATAAAACCACACAGTACGATCAACGTTGCGATACCGCCAGGCGGCTACGCAAACTCACCTGGCAACATGATGCCTTATTCATCATTAATGACGATGTAAACCTTGCCCGCAACAGCCATGCCGATGGCGTACACCTCGGCTGCGATGATTTGACAATCTCTGCTGCGCGTACACAACTCGGTTCTGATGCCATTATTGGTATCTCGTGTTACAACGATTTTTCACTGGCAAAACAAGCAACCCGCAATGGCGCCGATTACATTGCCTTTGGACGGTTTTTTCCTTCACACACCAAACCCGACGCAATCCAGGCAAACATAAAAACCCTGCAAAAAGCCAAATGTGAATTAGACGTTCCTGTTGCTGCCATTGGCGGGATTACCACCAAAAATGCTGCCACACTCATCAATGCTGGTGCCGACATGCTTGCAGTAGTCAACGACGTTTTTTCGCACGCCGACATCAAGGCCGCTGCACAGCGCTACCAAAAGTTCTTCACCGAAGAATAAAAATGACCGACAAACTCCAGACTTTAATCACATGAGGCGTGAAAACCGCATTCCATGGACCATCCACCCGCAAAACCATCCGGCAAGCGCCCGTCACCGATGATGATGGTTGCACTGAGCGTTGCGTCGTTGTCATGTTGAACTCTCCGCGTGCAACACGTTCTATACTCCCAGTATGGTTAACGGAAATTGAATAACATGACGACAAACAACCCTGCAAACGACTCTGCAAACAAAAACACGGTACGGCCACCCGCTGTAGCGGGTCTGTTTTACCCCGCCGACCCTGCACAATTACACACAGACGTGCAGGCGTATCTTCACGCCAGCCATACATCCGGCACAGAGCCGCCTCCCAAAGCCATCATCGTGCCGCATGCCGGTTACGTGTATTCCGGCCCGGTGGCTGCCAGCGCCTACACACAGTTGCTGCCTGCACGAAAATGTATTCAGCGCGTGGTGCTGCTCGGCCCTTCACACCGGGTACCCTTTCATGGTCTGGCCGCCAGCAGGGCCGACATATTCCACACCCCGCTGGGCGATATCCCTCTCGACCGAACAGCGATCAACACACTTGCAGAACTGCCACAGGTACAGTGTCTTGACACCGCCCACGCCGAAGAACACAGTCTGGAAGTCCATCTACCTTTTTTGCAGGAGACTATCGACAACTTCCAGTTAGTGCCATTGGTGGTAGGTGATGCCCGTCCCGCCGAAGTGGCCGAAGTGCTGGAGCATCTGTGGGGTGGCGGGGAAACGCTCATCGTCATCAGTTCAGACCTCAGCCATTATCACGATTACGCCACGGCCCAACGCCTGGACCGTGATACCTCGGTCGCCATCGAACATCTACAGGCAGAAATCATACACCCCGAAAATGCCTGCGGTTACGTGCCCGTCTCCGGCCTGCTGTATCTGGCGCGTGAGCGTGGCCTGCACGCCCGCACCGTGGATTTGCGCAACTCGGGAGATACTGCGGGACTACGGGACAGGGTGGTAGGATATGGTGCCTATGTCTTCCACTGATACCAACGCACCCGGCGGCCTCTGTGAAGAGGAAAAAACCCTTCTGCGCCGGGTGGCCCGGGATGCCATCGAACATACACTACAACACGGCACGCCATACAGTGTTGACACCGCACGCTACCCGTGCCCGCTCCGTGAGCCCGGTGCCAGTTTTGTCACCCTGAAAAAACGCGGTAAACTGCGCGGCTGTATCGGCTCGCTGGAAGCACGTCGGCCATTGGTGGAAGATGTACTCCATAATGCCCATGCCGCTGCTTTTGCTGACCCGCGTTTCCCGCCTGTTTCTGCGCAGGAACTGCCGGAACTGACGTTTCACCTCTCCATACTCACGCCCGCTGAGCCTCTGCAATTTACCTCGGAAACGGATTTATTACGGCAAATACGGCCCGGCATCGACGGACTGATATTGGAGGATGACTTACACCGGGGCACATTTTTACCCGCAGTATGGGAATCATTGCCCGATGCCGTGCAATTTTTACAGCACCTGAAACAAAAGGCGGGGTTACCTGTGGACTATTGGTCTGACACATTAAAAATATCGCGTTACACCACGGACTCATTTTAATCTGAATCAGCACTAAAACCCTCATGCAACAATGACTCACTGGCAAACAGCGGGCCAAGAGAGTATTGATGGTTGACCAAACCGTGCATATGTCCCTTTCCCGTTTGGTGGAACCGCTGCGCCTGTTCCACCCTGCCCGGATAGATGTAAAATTGTAGGGTGGAACAAGCGCAGCGGTTCCACCACTACTATTATACTATGCGGTTAAAACCTTTGACCAAATCAAAAGAAATATAAGTAAGCTCATGCAGAACTTTCTGTCTTCTGCAATTAACAGACGTTTACCGCTGCACCTTCTTTCGATACCGCCATTGACAGCCCCATCGCTTTAAAAAGCTTTTGATGATCCAGCGGCTTGGCAAGACAGGCTTCTGCCCCCAGCATCAGGCTGCGCTGAGCCTGTTCAACATTCAGGTAATCCACCATCGTCACCAGACGCACATGCCGGGTTGCATGATCACTCTTGATACGGCGACACATTTCAATACCCTCCTGATTCGACAGCATCAAATCCATAAGCACAATATCAGGTCCACCACGCTGCAAATGCTGACCGGCCTCAAAAGCCGTATGCACAGCAGTGGCAACGACTGTTTCCGACAGGGTATCAAACAAGTCCACGAGAAAACGGGTGAGTCGCGGGTCGCTGTCAATAATCAGAATACGTTGCCTGTCTTTATCGGGACGACTGATATTCAAACCACGCATTTGTGCAAAGAAGCGCAGATCTTCACGGGAAAAGACGGTATCCAGCCCGTCTTGCAAACGTACATGCAACCTGCCCTGTTGCACCCATTCAAAAACGCGGAGCGGCGAAGTCATGAGTAAGTCCGCGACTTCGTCCGCAGAGAGCTTTGTTTTTTCTGCCATGAGATACGACCATATCGAGGGGTACGACGGTGATACCACTTAAAAAACCGTTCCCCTACATAACGTATCGTAACAGTGAATCTTTAGCGGATATTGGCCGTTTTTAATACCTGTTTTCGGTAGCCATTGATTAAGGGGTATTAACACCCTCTAGCGCCTGACTTCAAACCGTTCGCCCCCGGCCTTGCGCAAATCCACACGAACACGTTGCTTGCTCCAGCCATGCAGCTTGTCATGTGCCTCAACAAAAACAATGACAGTATCCGCTGGAATACGCAAATCACTCAGGTTGCGTGTAAATGGCTGTTCTTTTTCATGAGGGTGATACAAAGTGCGCGTGCCCAGTACCTTGCCTTTTTCATCCACGACCCGCCATGCGTCTGCGTAATGTGACCAGCCGGTATCGGCATGACGCAGTGTGGTATTGACATTCCAGCGATCACCCCGTTGTTCAAATGTCACTTTCATAATGGCAACATCACCCGCAAATGCCATGCTGCCAAAAACACCGCAAAGCAAAAACCACACAGCAATGCCTGTACTTTTACCTGTAAACCGTTTTTTCATATTCATACTCCTGATATAAATGCCACGCCTTGCAATACCGCCCAGGCCAACACCCCTGCCAGCACATCGTCCAGCATAATACCCAGACCACCGTGTACACGCCGGTCAGCCCAGCCAATGGGCCAGGGTTTGATAATGTCAAAAAAACGAAATAAAACAAAACCCGCAACAATCCATTGCCAGCCTGGAGGTGCGGCAATCATGGTGATGAGATAGCCAACAATCTCATCCCACACAATACCCCCGTGATCATGCACACCCAGATCCCGGCTGGTGACATGACACAACCAGACACCCAGCAACGTCATCACCCATACTACGGCCAGATAGGCCCATAAACTTAGCGGCAACATCAACAGATAAATCGGCAACGCTGCCAGGGTGCCAAAGGTTCCGGGGGCAAACGGCATCGCACCGCTGCCAAAACCAAAGGCCAGAAAATGAACCGGATTACGCCATACGCTGGGCGGCGCACTGTTTTTGCTCATTGCGGTTTCCCGAAAGTGAAGTGATCAAACCCCGTGTTATCCAAAGCCAGTTGCTGACCATCGGCATCTCTCCAACGCAATCCTGAGTCTGCCGATATTTCACCGATGCGCGTGCAAGTACAACCCAGCCCGGCCAACACCGCAGTTTCCTGCCCGGCTGGCAGCGTAAAACATAATTCGTAATCATCACCCGCACTCACGGCTGTCTGCCAATCATTCTTTGAGGCAAGCAGGCGGTATGCCGATGACAATGGCAGTTGATCAACATGGATATCGGCACCCACACCACTGGCCGTCAACACATGCCCAAGATCTGCGGCCAGTCCATCCGAGACATCAATAGCACTACTGGCACATCCACGCAAAGCAAGGCCAGCGGCAACACGGGGGGTCGGGAATTCCAGCCGGTGAACAAGATGCATTATGGCATTATTACTCGCACCGGACGGTTGCTGATACAAGCGCAGACCCAGCCCGGCATCACCCACCGTACCGGTTAAAAAAATACCCTCACCTGGTTGTGCGCCATTGCGCAAAAGCGCCTGCTCCTGCGATACAAAACCCGTCACCTGCACGGTAATACTCAACGGCCCGCGTGTGGTATCCCCTCCCACCAGTTGCACATTGTGTGTACTGGCCAGATCAAAAAAACCCTGTGCAAAACCAGTCAGCCACGCCTCATCCGGTTCGGGCAGACTCAGTGCCAAAGTCACCCAGGCCGGTTCAGCGCCCATGGCAGCGAGATCACTGAGATTGACGGCCAATGATTTATACCCCACCGCCCGTGCAGCAGTGTCTAACGGAAAATGTACACCCGCAATCAGCGTATCCACCGACACCGCCAGCAAACGGCCCGGCGGGGGTGCAAGCAATGCAGCATCGTCGCCAATGCCCAGCGGCACATCGACACGCTGCATGCATTGCCCGGCAAAAAAACGCCGGATCAAATCAAATTCAGAACAGGTCATAGGAAGATAGTACACACATATAAACGATAACGTTTACGTCGGCCCAGGATGAAAGAAAAGTGCGTAGGTTGGGGTGAGGTACGAACCCCAACCTGCCAAGCTATTTGTTATTCTCTGGCTTCCCTTCCGGTTTGTGTTTTCCGGCGGCATTGATTTCTGCACTGCGTAATTTCTTTGCCACGCCATCCAGAATGCCATTGACGTATTTATGGCTCTGGTCTGCACCAAACGTCTTGGCCAGTTTGATGGATTCATTAATCACTACGCGATACGGAACATCCAGCCGATGCACCAGCTCATAACATCCCAGGCGTAAAATCGCACGTTCAACACCATCGACTTCGTCAATAGGTCGATCCAGCAAGGAAGCCAGATGCCCGTCCAGCTCATCCAGGTGAGCAGGCACTTTGTGCAGCAGTTCATGAAAATAATCGCCATCGATTTTTTTCATGTCATGATCAAGACTGTATTCCGTCTCGATATCCGTCAGACTTTGCCCTGCCATTTGCCAGGTATAAAGCGCCTGTGTGGCGAGGCGTCGTGCTTTGTGTCGGGTTTGACTCATTTCAATTCACTCATTTCAACTTAAGGCCTTCAATAAATTCACCATTTCAATGGCTGACATCGCCGCTTCCACACCTTTGTTGCCCGCCTTGGTTCCCGCACGCTCAATCGCCTGCTCAATGGTGTCCACTGTCAACACGCCAAAAGCCACCGGCACATCGTATTGTGCAGAAACTGCCGCCAACCCTTTGGTGCATTCCCCTGCCACGTATTCAAAATGGGGTGTGCCACCACGAATCACCGCACCCAGGGCAATAATCGCGTCATATTCTTTTTTTGCCGCCATGCGTGCCGCTACCAGTGGCATTTCAAAAGCACCGGGAACCTTGACTAACTGCAAGTCGCTATCATTGGCACCGTGCCGTTTCAGTGCATCAATGGCACCATCCACCAGACTGTCCACCACGAAACTGTTAAAACGCCCGGCAATAATGCCAAAGCGCGCGCCATGTACCGTGAGATTACCCTCGATTGTTTTTATATTGCTCATCATCTTTCCTGCCATTTATTTGTAGGGTGGGCACTGCCCACCATTATGTATTTTGTTCCGGTGACATTAATGGACAAAATTCACCCTGCACAACGGTTAATCGTGATTGATATACTCAACCACCTCCAGCCCGAAGCCGGACAATCCGTGCATACGCTTAGGTGCGCTGAGCACGCGCATTTTTCGCACCTCCAGATCCAGCAATATTTGCGCACCCACACCGTAGGTACGTAAATCAAGGTTGGATTCACGTTTGACCGTAATATCACCCGCATCTTCAGCCTGATAATGTGCAATACGGTTCAATAACTCATTTTCACCTTCCGTCTGACCCAGCAAGACAATAACACCTTCACCGGCCTCGTGAATGTAGCGCATGGCATTTTCCAGCGGCCAGCTCACATCCGAACGCTGCATGCCCAGTACATCAGCAAGATAATGCGGCATGTGTACCCGTACCAATGCAGGCTGGTCGCGCTTGATTTGTCCCTTTACCAGGGCAAAATGCACACCGTGATCAAGCCGGTCACGATACGTCACCAGACGAAAGCTGCCAATGTCATTTTTTAATTCACACTCGGACACACGCTCGACACTGCGCTCGTTTTCCAGCCGATAGCGAATCAGATCGGCAATGGTGCCGATTTTGAGATCGAATTCAGCGGCAAATTTTTCCAGCTCAGGGCGACGTGCCATGCTGCCATCTTCATTGAGAATTTCCACAATCACCGATGCAGGCTCCAGCCCGGCAAGCCGTGCCAGATCACACCCCGCTTCGGTATGGCCCGCACGGGTCAGCACACCACCAACCTGTGCCTCGATGGGAAAAATATGTCCCGGCTGCACGATGTCCTCCGGTCTGGCGTTTTCCGCCACCGCCGCTTGTATCGTCACCGCACGGTCCGCCGCTGAAATGCCGGTGGTCACGCCCTCGGCAGCTTCAATGGACACCGTGAAATTGGTGGAATAGGCGGCATTATTATCATTGACCATTAATGGCAGGCGCAGTTGTTCACAACGCTTTGGGCTCAAGGTCAGGCAAATCAGTCCGCGCCCGTGACGGGCCATAAAATTGATATCTTCCGCCCGCACCAGACTGGCGGCCATAATCAAATCACCTTCATTTTCACGGTCTTCGTCATCCATGAGGATGACCATTTTGCCATCACGCATGTCAGCAACGATTTCTTCAATACTGTTCAGTGTTTTATTCATGTGTTTCCAATACTCAAACCCATTAAAAAAAGCCTCGCGACGCCAGCAGCTCACGGGTAACACCCGAGCCCGCAGAATCCGCAGAGGAAGACAACAAACGTTCCAGATAACGCGCAATAATATCCACTTCCAGATTCACCTTCTGCCCGGCCTGATAATTGCCCATAGTAGTTGCCATCAACGTATGCGGCACAATGTTCAATTCAAGTTCGCTGCCAGTCACGGCGTTGACGGTAAGGCTGATACCATCCACACAAATTGAGCCTTTGGCCGCAATGTATTTCGCCAGCTCACCCGGTGCCTGAATACTGAAACGCTCAGAACGCGCATCACTCCAGCGACGTTTGATTTCACCCACACCATCCACATGCCCGCTCACCAGATGCCCGCCCAAACGTGTGGTGGGCAGCATGGCCATTTCCAGATTCACCGGAGAGCCCACCGTCAGGTCCGCCAGTGTGGTGCAGGCCACTGTTTCGGAGGAAACATCCGCAGCAAAACTGTTCGCATTAAACTCGATAACGGTCAGGCAAACACCGTTCACCGCAATACTATCGCCCAGAGTAACCGCTCCCATATTGAGATCGCCACAGCCAACCACTATGCGCAGGTCACCACCGTGCGGCGTCAGACCACGAATTTCACCAACAGTTTCTATTATTCCGGTAAACATAATAAGTCCAAGGTAAAGATGAAAAAGATCAAAATACGACATCAAAAAACAAATCTCATCATACCGGATACTGAATCAGTTTTGAGAAATCAGAGCCCTTTTAGAGCATCCTCGTCTTACTTGTCCAACTTTTTTAATTTTCACTCCAACTTTTCTTTAAAAAAGATTAACCAACCGTAGATTGCTTTTATATATTAATATTTCAACGCATCTCACTCTACCTGTCTTGTCTATTGACCTTCACAGATTAATTAATAAGCTATTGAATATTTCCTGATAAGGGTAATTGGGCTGTTTTCATCTACTTTTGTAACCCAAAAAAGTCGATACGCTGTGTATGGAATATCAGCAATATTAGACTGTGCCAATAGCAATATATCTTCGATATCATCGTGATTAAAGTCACCGCGCGCAATAAGTGATATCTCTTGAAAGGCATTCTCTAACACATATCTAGCCTGATACGGGCCATCCTGTGAAGTAAATGTCACCGAATCAACCGCAGCCCAACTAACAATTTCCTCATTGTTAGGAACCGTTTTTCCTTCCAGGTCCGAAACGGGAAATCTCAGGTCTTTTGGTAGATGCCAGGGTGCATCCTCATCCAGCGTAAAGCCGGATAAAGCGCTATATTGCGAAGGGTGTGCTTTGGCAATAGATTCTGTGGCTACACACATGGTTGCCAGATACAAGTAAGAACGGTCATAAGGCTGATAGGTCTCCAATTGTGCAATTTCCGGCAAAATTTGATTACAACGATCCATACTGAATACTTCGCGCTTTTGTACATGGACAAATTTAAATGATGAATACCAGGGTTTATCCAATAATACCTGCACATCATTTTGGTTACGCACCGGAAAGGGGTTCGCCAACAGTCCGCTCATGGCGAAACCGGGAAACCATTGTACCGGAAAAACGTTGGCAACCGGAGACACTACCTCTCTGGGCGTACAAGCCATTATAAGTAAAACGAAAAGCAGTAAAATGATATGTTGAAATTTTACCAGGCCAATGTTCCATTTAAAATTCACAATGTATTAATCCTTCTTTATATCTTCTCAATTATTTTCGTCAATCAATAAGCTTTGGAATATTTTTTAATGAGCGTCATCGGACTATCGACATCTATTTTTGTCACCCAAAAGAGTCGATACGCTGTATACGTCCCACCTACAACATGAGCCTGCGCATATAGCAGAAGATCTTCAATACCGTCGTCATTAAAGTCGCCTCGCGCGATAAGTGACACCGTTTGGAAAGCACCGTCCATCTCATACCTGGCCTGATACTTGTCCACCTTTGCAACAAATTTCACTGTCTCCGCCTGGGCCCAGCTCACAATTGCGTTATCTTGTAAAACTCGTTCAGTTTCAGAGCGAGAGATCATGAGTGTCAGATCTTTCGGTGCATAACGGGGAAAATCCACATCCAGTTTAAAAGTAGACAAGGCGCTGTATCGAGCGGGACGTGCATTGGCAATGGACTCTGCCGCCAGACACATAACCGTCAAATATAGATACGGACGTGACTCAAAGGGTCGCCAAGTTCTTAATTGCGGGAGAACCGGCAAAATTTGATTACAATGATCTGCGCTAAATACTTGTTGCGTTTCTGAGTTAATCAGTTTAAAAGGTGCATACCAATACTTATCCAATAATGCCCGCACATCATTTTGATCATCCACGGGCATTTCTTTTACTAATCTTTTGGCCATGTCAAAACCCGAAAACCATTGTACTGGATAAACTTCCGTTGGTGGCAATGCACCCTTGGGCATACAGCCCATAACCAATAAAACACTAAGCATCAATATGCTATTTCTAAAGTTCATATTTTAATTCTCTGGGTCAATTATAGGCCTGTATTTTGGTTTTCAGTGGGTATTTTCCCAACGCCTTTAGCTGCGGCTTCGAATAACTCTCTAACATAGCGGTTGCGCAAATCTTCAAGCTGCGGTCGATTTGATTGGGCTGCCGCCTCAGCCCAGTCTTTTACCTTAACCGCCTTATTTAACTTGGGAAATAAATTTTTTAATTTCTCCATCCCCAAGTTAAAAATCATATCCAACAAAGCCAGTCGCGCCTCGGTTGGATAATCATCAAAATCCGGAAAGAGCCTTTTTAACTCGCTATAAAAATTCTTTATATGTTTATTGGTCAGTCTGTTTACCTCAACCCCCGTCATAATTAATTGGGTATATTTTTTATAATAAGGAGCTGTCGCACCGGACAACCAATGTTTTTTAACATTTTCATAATCGGCAGTTATTTGTTCTTTAGTCGCTATCGCTCCTGTTTTCCTCACCACCAAATTCAGCTTCAGCGCTGCTGTCAAGTTGCGAATCATATTCCCCACACCAATAGTGACGAGTCCTACTGAATCAAGGTACATATGTGGAACATTCCCTTCATAACGAATGAGGTTTTTCCTGAGTATCTGTTTTTCCTTTTCTGTCAACATGTTATTTCTCTATCTTCTGGTTTTGTCCATTGAAATAATCAGTCGTGTCGTAAAATATACGGCAATTCACGTTACAACGGCTTCGCTGTGGTCAGGTCATATCCCGTTCGCTGCGGGCTGCCAGAGGTGTTGGTGGCATCATGATCTTTGTAGCTCACCACAATCCGGGAAAAACCCAGATGAATAGTCTCTTCTATTTCTCCTGTATCATCTGCCTCAATGTCATAACGACTGATCAGGCAATTTTCCAGGGTGTAACTCATAAATTCTTCTACGTTGTTGCTACCGGTGCGCACAAACCTGAGTACCGCTTTTTTGCCTGACGAGCCGCCAACCGCCGCTTTGAAAAATTGACTGGCCGAGGTGTCAATGGTCTTGCTTAAACTGATTTCGTTCAGTATGGGACGGCCAACTTCACGGTTACTCAGTTTGCCTGGTTCCATGGAGATTTCCCGGCAGGTGCCAAAGTCCATGGCATTAATTGCAATGTGCTCTTTGTACCCTTCTGCGGTCACGTTTCCCTTGATACCTTCATATTCCAGATAAATTGCCATGGTGTTGCCTTTTGTTTTTTTACGACAGCCATAATATTATTTTTCTGGCGAGAATTTCACACAGCGCATTACCACACATCCCTTGTTAAAGGGGCAAAAGAGTCTTGAATAACGAACAATAGACATTCTCTACTTGCATTTTACAGTCATTCTCCAGTCATTCCCGACGGCACGCATATCGGTTATTTCCAGTTGTATCGCCTGGCTCATTTTTTCCACACCGGGTAAATTCAGAAGCCCACGGGCATCGCTGCCCATCAACAAAGGAGCCATGTAAACAACCAGCTCATCAAACAATCCCGCTTGCAGGAAGGCTCCCGATAACGTTGCCCCGGCTTCTACGAGGACTTCGTTAATTTCATGACGGGCCAGACAATCCAGCACTGCCGACAAATCCAGGCGACCCTTATGTGATGCGACAATTTCAACGTCTGCACCAGCATCACGTAAAGCAGCAATTTTTTGTTTGTCAGTACTTATCGTCAACACCCGTGTACGACCTGGCAGTGATAACATTTTTGCCGTCAGCGGCATTTGCAGGTGACTATCCAGCACCACTCGTAATGGCTGTTCCACGTCATCATCCAGGCGCACCGTCAGCGAAGGGTCATCGGCCAGCACGGTGCCAATGCCGGTCACAATGGCGGCACTGCGGGCGCGCAGGCGATGCACATCATGGCGGGCATGTTCGCCGGTAATCCACTGGCTTTCACCCGAAGCCATGGCGATACGTCCGTCCAGGCTCATGGCCATTTTACCGCGCACCCAGGATCGGCCTGTGTACATACGTTTAACGAAGCCGGGGTTCAATGTTTCAGCCTGGCGCTGTAACACCCCGCTACGTGTTTCGATGCCTGTTTTTTGCAATTGGGCCAGCCCCTGCCCTGCCACTTGCGGATTAGGATCTTCCATGGCCACCACCACACGGGATACACCAGCAGCAATCAGGGCATCACTGCATGGCGGTGTACGACCATGATGACAACAGGGTTCTAACGTAATATAGGCAGTCGCACCTTTTGCCCCGTTTTTTGCCAAGAGACCTGCTGCCCGCAGGGCGTTGATCTCTGCGTGTGCTTCACCGGCGCGTTGATGCCAGCCTTCGCCCACTACTTCGTTATTTTTTACCAGTACACAACCCACACGCGGGTTGGGGTCTGTCGTAAACAGGCCGCGTTCAGCCAGTTGCAACGCTCTATTCATAAAGCGCCTGTCTGCAATTGACGGAACGTCAGTCATCCTTGCTGTCCAGCAGGTTCATCTGATTACGTCGCTGTTCTGCTGTGGGGGCTTTTTCCAGTCGTTCGATTTCTTCACGGAAGGCGTTGACGTCTTCAAAGCTGCGATACACCGAGGCAAAACGCACGTAACCCACATGATCCAGGTCACGCAGTTCATCCATCACCCAGTGTCCTACATTTTGTGCGGGCACTTCGCGGTCACCGGTGCTGCGCAGCTTTTTTTTGATGCGTTCCACAGCGGATTCGATATCTTCGGAACTCACCGGACGCTTTTCCAGTGCTCGCACGATACCGGCACGCAGTTTGTCTTCGTTGAAAGGTTCACGACGACCGTCGTTTTTCACCAGTTTGGGTATCACCAGTTCGGCGGACTCAAAGGTGGTGAAGCGTTCGCTGCATGTCAGGCATTCGCGGCGGCGGCGCACTTCAAAGCCTTGATTCGCCAGACGCGAATCAATGACTTTGGTGTCTTCAGCATCGCAGAAAGGACAGTGCATAACGGCAAAGTTAAAGCGCAAAAGGAAACGTTAAATGTCCCTTTGAGCTTTCCTCTTTTATTTGCCGTAAACCGGCAGGCGTTTGCAAATGTCCAGCACTTGCTGTTTGACCCGTTCCAGGGTGGCTGTGTTGTTCACATCATCCAGCACATCACAGATCCAGCCTGCCAGTTCAGAGGCATCGTTTTCCATAAAACCACGCGTGGTCAGCGCCGGGGTGCCGATGCGGATGCCACTGGTGACAAACGGTGACTGCGGGTCATTGGGCACGCTGTTTTTGTTGACGGTGATATTGGCGGCACCCAGTGCAGCATCGGCTTCTTTGCCGGTAATGCCTTTGTCAATGAGGTCCACCAGAAACAGATGATTGTCAGTACCGCCGGAGACGATGTTGTAACCCCGCCCTTGCAGGGTGCTGGCCATGGCACGGGCATTTTTGATGACTTGTGCCTGATAGGTTTTAAATGCTGGCTCCAGCGCTTCCTTGAAGGCCACGGCTTTGCCTGCAATAACATGCATCAGCGGCCCGCCCTGAGTGCCGGGGAATACGGCAGAATTAAATTTTTTCTCAATTTCCGGGTTTGCTTTGGCCAGGATCAGGCCACCGCGCGGGCCGCGCAAGGTTTTGTGGGTCGTCGTCGTCGTCACATCAGCAATGGCTACCGGGCTGGGATATTCACCAGCGGCAATAAGACCCGCTACGTGGGCCATGTCCACAAAGAACAAGGCATCTACGCTGTCGGCAATATCACGGAAACGCTGCCAGTCCACCACACGCGAATAGGCGGAGAAACCCGCAACAATCATTTTCGGCTGGTGTTCTTTGGCCAGCGCTTCCACCTGGGCGTAGTCAATCTCACCCGTGGTTTCATCCAGTCCGTACTGAATGGCATTGTACAATTTGCCGGAGGAACTGACTTTGGAGCCATGAGTGAGATGTCCCCCGTGGGCCAGACTCATACCAAGGATGGTGTCACCGGGCTGTAACAGGGCCAGATACACCGCAGCATTGGCCTGGGAGCCGGAGTGCGGCTGCACGTTGGCATAATCAGCGCCAAACAGTTCTTTGGCACGATCAATGGCCAGTTGCTCGGCCACATCCACATGCTCGCAACCACCGTAATAACGTTTGGACGGGTAACCCTCGGCATACTTATTGGTCAGCACACTGCCCTGTGCCTGCAACACCCGCGGGCTGGTGTAGTTTTCAGAGGCGATGAGTTCAATGTGCTCCTCCTGGCGGACTTCTTCGGCCTGCATGGCGCGCCATAACTCGTCATCGAAACCCTCAATCTTCATGTCTTTGCTGAACATTACTCTTCCCCTGCCTGAAATATATCGTGTGGTTGCACGCCTTTAGCGTGTTGAAAAAACGTCGATTGTAGCACAAATCACCTTTTCTCCAGCCCGTCGAAATACAAAAAATACTCTGGAAATCTTTAGTCATTTCTTTAGTTTACTGAATTGGCGGTCGATAAAAACAGAAGCAAATAAACCCTTGAAAAATGATAACGACACCATTGACAGTCACTCCTCCTATAAAAACAGCTCACTTTCACTTTGGTGTTCGCCAAAAAGTTTTGTTGGTGCTATTAACAGTACTGCTGATTGCATTGAGTATGAGCAGCTGGTTGGCTTTACGTGAAGAAGAGACCAATCTGCTAAAAGAAATAGACCAGCGTGGTCTCTATATTAGTCGTTTTGTCGCCAAGGCCATGGCCTTCAGCGTAGTAGGTTATGACTACCACACCATTCAACTTCTGCTGGATGAACTCACTTTTTCTGACGAAATCGACTACGCCAGGGTCACCAATGCCAAAGGCAACACCATGGGTGAATCCGGTTTCGCCACTCTGCATACCAATATCGAACCCGCCTCCAATGAAAACCTGGTAATGTTCACCAATAATATCCAGATTGACAATGAAACGGTCGGCGTCCTCTATCTGGGCCTCAGCACTTCACACATCATGTCCAGGCTGGAAACTCAGCGATTTACTCTTCTCAAACGTGAAGCACTGATTATTCTATTGATTGCCTTGGGTGAATTCCTGGCCCTGTCTTACATTATTGTGCGACCGGTCGGTAAAATCATCGATTTTTTGAAGAGCAACATCGATAATAAAGGCCAGCTGGTCAGTAAAATCCCTATGATCAGCAATGATGAATTTGGCCAATTGGCACAACAATTTAATACACTGAGCAGCCAGCTCAACAAAGCCAACAAAAAATTGCGCTCCAAAATTGAATCCGCTGACCAGCGGTTATTGGAAACCAATCAGCAACTCAAACAACTCAACGAAAAATTCAGACTGCTTTCCATTACCGACCCATTAACAGGCCTGTTCAACCGTCGCTACTTTGATCGATTGATGGAAGCCGAGGTAAATCTGAGTAATCGCCACGGTGACCCCAACAGCATTTTACTCCTCGATATTGATTTTTTTAAAGCCATCAACGACACCTATGGTCACTACATTGGTGATGTTGTATTAAAAAACATGACGACCGTTTTACGGAAAAACCTGCGCCGCACAGATACTGTTTGCCGCATTGGTGGCGAAGAATTTGCCGTGCTTTGTCGGCGGGCTAACCAAACACAGGCGATGAAAATCGCGGAAAAACTGCGCACAGCTATTGAAGTCACACCGATGACGCCTGAAATCGATGATAGTCTGATGATCACTGTAAGCATCGGCGTTGCCAGCGTACCTTGCCGCACCAAAAACACCACACCTAAACAATTGTACAAAGATGTCGATACCGCCATGTACTACAGCAAAAACAACGGGCGAAACCGTGTCACCCACATTACTGACCTGCACCAGGAAGGCACAGAGTCCAGAGAAAATAAAAACTCAAGGGGCTAAAGTCATGAAAATTCATATCCCTATAGTGTTAACCGGCATACTGCTTAACACCGCATTAATGTTGCCTATCAGCACCTTGGCCAGCACTCAAACAGACAACGAATTACTGTTTGGCTCAGTGGCTATGGACATTCCAGCCGTCATGCATAGACGGCTCAAACCTCTGACCCGCTACCTGAGTGATAAACTCGGTCGTCCCGTATCGCTAAAACTTTCCCCCAACATGGGAGCCGCCATCAAAGAAGTGGTTGACAGAAATGTCGATATAGCCTATCTCACGCCGGTCGCTTATCTCAAAGCTCATGTAGCAGGTAACGCAAAAATTATTGCCAAAACAGTGACCCAGGGAAAAGCTTCATTTCAGTTAATGATCGTTGTCAAAGAAGACAGTCCCTACAAAACAGTGACTGACTTGAAGGGAAAAACGTTTGCCTTTGGCGATAAAAAAGCATTATTACAACGTGCCACAGTGGTAGGAAGCGGGATTAATATGGAGGACTTTTCCCGTTATGAATTTATTGGTCACTACGATAACATCGCCCGTGCTGTACTCAACGACGATTTTGACGCTGGTATTTTGAAAGATACCATGGCATTTCAATGGCAAGACAAGGGCTTGCGCATCCTGGTCGCATCACCCGCGCTACCGCCCTACAATATCACCGCCAGTGGCAACGTTGACAACGATACATTGGTCAAACTGAAAGATGCCTTTTTGAGTCTTGACCGGAACAACCCCGCACATTTGAAAATCATCAAAGCGGTGGATAAAAAATATGATGGTTTTGCAGCCACCAATGATGCGGAATATGATGTGGTCCGCAAACTGATAAAGCCGTTCAATAAGTAGTCATTATTTGTCACTGAGGACTGGAAATTAAATAACTTATGCAGACTCCAGACTCACGGAATATGGTCCAGGTCATCACCTTCTTTTTCCACTGGCATCAAGTCTTCTTTGCTGATACCCAGACTCAATGCACTGGCACTGGCCACATAAATTGATGAATATGTACCCACAACCACACCGATAATCAATGCGGTGGCAAAGCCATGAATTAATTCCCCTCCCACAGCAAACAATGCAATCAATACCAGCAAGGTAGTGATAGATGTCATCATGGTGCGCGACAAAGTCTGGTTCAATGAGGCATTGACAATATCAACACTGGTGCCTTTGCGCATTTTGCGGAAGTTTTCCCGAATACGGTCAAACACCACAATAGTGTCATTCAATGAATAACCGATCACCGCAAGAACGGCCGCCAGCACTGTCAGGTCAAAGCTCAGCTGAAACAGGGAAAACACGCCCAGGGTAATCACCACGTCATGCACCAGAGCCGCCACTGAGCCAATGGCAAAACGGTATTCAAAACGAAAACCAACATAAATCAGGATGCCAATCAAGGCATAAATCATTGCCAGGCCGCCATCATTTGTCAGTTCCTCACCCACTTGTGGGCCAACAAATTCCACCCGGCGCATTTCCATCGTATCTCCTTCAACATTACGCAAGGCCGTCATGACCGTGGTACTGATGTCAGCGTTACTTTTACCTTCCTGCGGAGCGATACGGATCAAAATATCTTTTGAAGTACCAAAGTGCTGCGCCACAGCTTCGGGAAAGCCCGCCTCCTCCAGTGTTGAGCGCACAAGGGTCAAGTCCACCGGGTGACTGTATCCCAGTTCAATCAGGGTGCCACCAGTGAAATCCAGACCAAAGTTCAGGCCGCGTGTCGCCAGTGAGCCAATGGAAATCAGAATCAACAATGCCGAAAACGTTACCGCCATTGTGCGTTTGCTCATGAAGTCAAACGTTGTGGGTTTTTTAAACAGCTGCATGGTGCATCCCTGAAATTAATGAAAGCGGAGTTAACGAAACACGATGAATCAACCCGACTAAATCGACAGTTTTTCTACACGGCGGTTACCGTACATCAGATTCACTATCGCGCGCGTACCGACAATCGCGGTAAACATGGAAGTCATAATACCGATGGACAAGGTGATGGCAAAACCTTTAACGGGCCCGGAGCCAAAACCAAACAAAACCACCGCTGCAATCAATGTGGTAACATTGGCATCCATAATTGTCGAAAAGGCTTTGGCATAACCGGAATTAATCGCCGCCTGGGGACTGATACCATTACGCAATTCTTCGCGTATTCGCTCAAAGATAAGCACATTGGCATCCACGGCCATGCCAACGGTAAGCACAATACCTGCAATACCCGGCAACGTTAAGGTTGCCTGCAACATGGACAATACTGCGATGATGACCACGAGATTAAAGGTTAATGCAATGTTGGCCACCAGACCAAAACCGCGATACCACACCGCCATAAACACCAGCACCAGCGCAAAACCGATCACCACGGAGGCAAACCCCTGATTAATATTATCCTGTCCCAGGCTTGGGCCGATGGTGCGTTCTTCAATGATTTCAATGGGTGCCGCCAATGCACCGGCACGTAACAACAGAGCCAGATTGTGTGCTTCTTTGGTGCTGTCCAGGCCGGTAATCTGGAAGCGTTTGGATAATTGTTCCTGAATGCGCGCGGTATTGATAACCTCTTCTATCGTGCGCCGGGTCTTCACTGGCTCACCATCGATAATACGTGTCTCGGTTTTCCTTTCAATGAAGACCACTGACATGAGTTTTTTCACGTTTTCGCCCGTGACTTTACTGAAAATACTCGCGCCTTTACCATCCAGCGTGATATAGACTGCCGGGCTGCCACTTTGTTGGTCCAGGCCGCTGGAGGCATCAATAATGTAATCACCGGTGAGCATTACCCGGTTTTTCAGCAGTGCGTGGCCACCTTCACGCTGAACATATAATTTCAGCCCGGCAGGAATGCGGCCCGTGCGTGCAGCCTCTTCGGCATCATGCGTTTCATCGGTAAGACGAAATTCCAGCGTTGCCGTGGCACCCAGGATTTCCTTGGCCCGCGCCGTGTCCTGCACGCCCGGCAACTGTATAACGATACGACTGTCACCCTGTTGCTGAATCACCGGCTCAGCCACGCCCAGTTCATTGACACGATTGCGCAGCGTGGTGATATTTTGCTTCAGCGCCAGCTTGCGGGTTTCGCGTTTTTCATTTTCCGCCAGGCGGGCCAGCATGAAGTAACCATCATTTCGGTCTTCTCCACCAATGTCCAGATCAGGGTATTCTTTCTCCAGCAAACGCTCTGCCTCATCACGAGCTTCTGCTGATCTGAATTTTACTTCCACCGCGCTATCACCATCCTTGCCGACATAACGACCGATTTTGACATAACGCACTTTGTTTTCCCGCAGCAACCCGCGGAAATCGCTGATGTAGCGCTCTTCAGCCTGATGTACCGCCGCTTCAACATCCACTTCCATCAGGAAATGTACACCACCCCGCAGATCCAGCCCCAGGTACATGGGCGCCGCATTCATGGCCCGAAGCCAGTCCGGGGTACGCGGTGCCAGATTCAATGCCACCACATAACCACGACCCAAACCTTCTCTCACCACATCTTTGGCGGTAAGTTGCGCCTCTGTGTCAGCAAAGCGCACCAGAATCTGCTCATCAGCCAGCAGGATGCTGTTAAAAGGCACATCAGCATCCTGCAATAACTTGCGCACTTTTTCCTGGGTAGTGATGTCCACTGCCGTATTACGGCTGGAAGAAACCTGCAAGGCAGGGTCTTCACCGTACAGATTCGGCAGCGCATACAGGGCACTGACAACCAGCACAACAATAAGGAGCAGGTATTTCCAGGCAGGATACTGATTCAACATGGTAGGTTATCCGTTGGTTTTTTAGGGCAAAACAAAAATCAAAGCAAGACCGGAAAAAGAGTCAGTCTGATTTTTTATCTGAGTCTGATTTTTTACCCGAATTTTTGACTTCCGATTTCATCGTGCCCTTGGGTACCAGCGCAGAGACCGAGTGCCGTTGCACCTTGACCTCCACACCGTCAGCAATTTTCACCGTGAGGAAACTATCAGCCACATCGGTAATACGTCCCAACAGACCACCCGCAGTCACAATTTCGTCACCCTTGCACAGCCCCTCCACCATGTTTCTTTGCTCTTTAGCCTTTTTGGCCTGCGGGCGAATCAGCATGAAATAGAACAACACAAAAATCAGCAGCAGCGGTAACATGCCCAGCAAACCACTGCCTTGTGCAGCGGCATCCGCAGCACCTTCGGCGAAAGCATCAGAAATGAAAAAACTCATGGACTATTTTTCCTTGTTTTCAATATTCAATGGTAGCGTTAACAGACAGCAGTGCCTGCAACCCCCCGGTTAATCTTCTTGTCAAAAAAAGGGCGCTATTATTACACACTCGCAGCTTTTTGTGAGCGTTGCGCATAAAAGTCGGCAACAAACGCATTCAGGCTCCCGTTCTCAATAGCCTCACGCAGGCCACGCATCACATCCTGGTAATAATGCAGATTGTGAATGGTGCTCAACCGCGCGCCCAGGATTTCGCCCGTTTTATCCAGGTGGCGCAGGTAGCTGCGGCTGTAATTCCGACAGGTGTAACAGCCACAAGCGTCATCCAGCGGACGGGTATCCCGCTCGTGACAGGCGTTGCGAATTTTCAATACGCCCGCACGGGTAAAAATATGGCCATTGCGGGCATTACGGGTGGGCATCACGCAATCAAACATATCCACCCCGCGCTGCACCGCCTCGACGAGATCCTCCGGTTTGCCCACTCCCATCAGATAGCGCGGCCTGTCGGCGGGCAATAACGGCGTGGTGTGATCCAGCACCCGCATCATATCTTCTTTGGGCTCACCCACAGAAAGACCACCGATGGCGTAACCATCGAACCCGATATCCACCAGCCCTGCTGCGGACTCTGCCCGCAGTTCCCCGAACATGCCGCCCTGCACAATGCCAAACAGTGCATTGGGATTATCGGCATGAGCATCCTTGCTGCGCTGACCCCAGCGCAACGACATTTGCATGGAATCCCGCACCTGTTGTTCATCTGCCGGATATGGTGTGCATTCGTCAAAACACATCACGATGTCCGAGCCCAGCGCCCGTTGCACCGCCATGGATTCTTCCGGCCCCAAAAACACCTTGTCGCCATTCACCGGCGAGCGGAAAGTTACACCTTCTTCGCTGATCTTGGCCGCTCCCGGCGTCCTGCCTCTCGCGGCACTCGCACCTCCCTGTGCGTCGCGCCCCAGACTGAATACCTGAAAACCACCGGAATCAGTGAGAATCGGCCCCTGCCAGTGCATGAAATTGTGCAAATCACCATGCGCCTGAATGACCTCAGTGCCAGGACGCAGCATTAAGTGAAAGGTATTGCCAAGAATGATCTCCGCCCCCATGCCGGTGAGTTCTTCCGGGGCCATGGCTTTTACCGTGCCGTAAGTGCCCACAGGCATAAAGGCGGGTGTTTCCACCCTACCACGGTCGAAAGTCAGACGGCCACGGCGAGCCGGTCCGTCGTTACTGAGGAGATCAAATTTCACAGGAGGATATCCGTTTTCATATCATTATTAACCACGAAGGATGCAAAGGATCGCAAAGAATATCGAGAAACAAACAATCCATTTTTATTGTTCATTCCTGCAATGCTTCTAACTGGCTCAACCAATCGTCAAAACCTGTACATTTTTCACGCAAAACATGCAATCCTGTTTCCTGGGCTATTTCAGGGCCATGCACCGTTTTCAGGTAGCGTGTTTTTTCAAGCAATCTTTTTGAAGGGGCCGTTTGGCTTGAGTCATTAATTTTTTCAGGGTCGCCCTTAAATTGCTGGAGCACATTGCTTGCCCAATCCCCCAACCCCGGCTGGTGAATAATATTTTCAATGGCTTCCGGCGATGAAAAAAGCAATCCTTCAAATTCATACATCTGAACATAGGGGATAATTCGCTCACGCAAGGGGGCCGCGATACAATCCACTATTTTTTGCTCCAGTGTCTCCTTGCTCTCGGCTTCGCCCTTACCCCTAAAACCATAGAAATCGTAAAGTGTCGTCACTTTATCAAAGCTACGGGCAAGGTTATTTAAATCTTTTTTTATTCTGGATAACGAAACGTCACCGCCATTACGGCCAAGCAATAACGGTACTGCATATACTCCTCTGTCTTGCAGATAAGAAACCAATACTTTTTGGATAAAACGTTCTTCTGTCGGGCCTTCAACAGATATGGCAAGCCTCACCATGCCGGACGGCCCCCAATCAGGTTTTTCACCCAGATATCACCCATACCATATTCTTTCAGCCAATGTTCAAGTGGCTCTTTTTCAAGCCGCCGAAATGTGGACACACCCTCTTTTGCATCCACAACAATAAAGTCTTCCGGCGCAAAAAAGTTGGCGAATTCCACTGACTGGGTTGAACAGATAACCTGTGTTTCCTGAGCAGTCACCTGAATGATATCGGCCAGCACGGCCAGCGCTGCCGGATGCAGCCCCAGCTCCGGCTCATCCAGGATGATGGTGTCTGGCCTGCGGGATACAGGCTGTAAAAAGAGCGTTGCAAGGCAGATAAATCGTGCCGTTCCATCTGAGAGCACATTGGCACTGAACGGTGTTTCATGTTGAGTGTGAGTCCAGCGCAGCAGGATATTTTCATCACCATCCTCACCCGTAGGTTCAAGATAAAAATCGTGAAAAAATGGCGCGACCGTTTGGATGGCTGAAACGATTTGTTGATAACACGCTATCTCGCTGGTTTTAAGGTAATACAAAAATGGAGAAATATTCGCTGCATCTTTTTCGAGATAATAATCATTAGCCAGCTTGTTGGTTTTCTTAAACCGCGCCTGGTTACTGGTATCGTGAAAATGGTAAACCCGGCATTTTTCCAAAAACTCGCGTGTGTATTTTTTTACCGGCTCGCTATCTTCTTGCTCTCCAGATACAAAACCACTTTCGCCTTTTTTGGGATACAAATTCCACTGCCTGGACGATGTTATAATCGTGCAATACTCTTTGCAAAACACCAAAGAGTCATCATCCAGGTTAGGCAAAAACTCCACATGGTAACCGTTCGCTCCAACTTCCAGGTCAAACATCATCTGGTCCGTATGTCGGGTTCCAAAATGAAAGAAACGTTCTGCACCGCCTTCACTCAGCACGTAGCTTCTTAACTTCCCTTGAGACAAATGACTTAGGAAAGTAAACAATGAAATCAGATTGGTTTTGCCTGCGCCATTGGCACCAATCAATATATTGATATTTTCCATTGGCAAGTCAAGTTCGGCAATGGACTTAAAACCTTCAACTTTAATGTGTTTCAGGTTTTTGTTTTCGTCCATCATATCCACCCCTTATAAACTTTAAGCATATGCAATTACCAACTAAATCAATTTTCATTTTCCGCATCTGATAATATCTGAATAATTTCAGCTCTGTCACGCAACTTACTGTCGGCTACGTGCATTTTCCTTGCAAGTGCCAATGCCGTCATTCCCTTATTTCCAGTAAGACGTAAATCGGCTCCCTGCTTGAGTAAAAATTTAACATTTTTCACTTCGCCGCCTTGGGCGGTAGCTTGCAGTGGAGTCATACCACTATAGTGACTAACACCATTCACATCGAGACCACGCGCGATAAAAGCTTCTGCTATTTCATATCTTTTAGGAGGCTTTGCATGAAGAATATAATCCAGGCCTGCACCTTCACTTAATGCTTTAACATCCTGTTCATTAATGCGGTAATTAAGCATGTAGTTATAACAAAGACTGCTCGGAATTCGTGTACCACCTTCATTTGTGCTACACAAAATAAGATGCTCTATCTCCATTTGTGTCATGACATAAAACATCAACCCGACTATGGCCAGAAAAATACCGCCGACACCACCAAAAAATATTTTCCTTTTCATCGTTTAGCCCCATCTTTTCACAATACCATGTGTTGGCACTTTATAGGCTAAGAATGCCCCCAAGGGTTCATCTGATCGATGATTGGCCGCAATAGCTTCTAGAACACGACTAAAATGCCACCCCATGTGATTCAACACAAAATTATAAACTTTGACATTTTGCAGGTTGTGTACAGATGCATGTTTAAACCAATTCTGACTGGCCTTTCTTCCAAAGCTCTTTAGTATTTTTCTTGCGCCTTTTACCGGATTTCTAACGCTTTCAAACAGTCCCTGAACATAGCCAACCGCATAAGAGGCATCAATAGCCTCAACCAAAAGTCCCTGAGCAAAACCCCGCAAATAATCACTCATAGGAAGTGATTCAATTAAGTCATGGTGAGTGGTTTTAAAGATGAACTTTAAAACTATGCGAGTCTCTTCTTCATTAAACAAAAGCTCTTCCGCGCTAAATTGGTGAAGCTTTTTATAGTTACTCATACACTCTCTCCATGATTTTTCATTTCATTGATTTGGTTATGGCGTTTATACAATAACAATCTCAAGCACGTAGGTTGGGGTGAGGCATGAGCCTCAACATGCCGAGGTCAGAAATGACCAACAATATTCACATTCTGTGGCCATGACCACGTTGGGGGTTCGTACCTCACCCCAACCTGCCAAGCTTTGGCACAAACAAAATCAAGGACAGAAGAACAACGTTACCGACGCTGATCTTCACCAGAATGACGTAATCAGCATTTTTGCGCTCTCTGTTAACCCATATTGCCAAGAATGGCACTTTTCACTGCCTCCATAGAGGCATCAACGGTGACCATCATACCACTGTCATTGCACTGCTTAATGGCCGTATCCGGATCTTTCAAACCATTACCGGTAAGGGTACAAACAATCTTCGACCCTTCAGGAATTTTGCCAGACTTGATGTCACGCATGGCCCCCGCCAGCGAAGCAGCAGAGGCTGGCTCACAAAACACGCCTTCTTTTTCCGTGAGCAGTTTTTGCGCGGCAAGAATTTCTTCATCGCTGCATTCGTCAAACCAGCCCCCGGATTCTTCCTGCACCTTCCAGGCTTTGTCCCAGCTTTGCGGATGACCAATACGAATGGCGGTCGCCACGGTTTCAGGATTGTCCACCATTTCTCCACGCAGGAACGGTGCCGAGCCATTGGCCTGATAGCCCACCATGTGTGGACGATTGTTGACGATACCGTTTTCATGGTATTCGCTATACCCCATCCAGTGTGCAGTAATGTTGCCCGCATTACCTACGGGCAGGCAGTGGTAGTCCGGTGCCGCACCCAGCTCTTCGACAATTTCAAAAGCAGCGGTCTTCTGCCCTTGCAGACGGAAGGGGTTGATGGAGTTCACAATAGTCACCGGGGCATGTTCGGCCACGTCTTTGACAATTTGCATACCCTCGTCAAAGTTACCTTTGATCTGGATGATTACCGCACCATGCATCATCGCCTGAGCCAGTTTGCCCATGGCGATTTTGCCTTCGGGGATCAGCACATAGGCAGTAATGCCCGCACGCGCCGCATAGGCCGCCGCCGCCGCCGAGGTGTTGCCGGTGGAGGCACAGATAATGGCCTCGCTGCCTTCTTCCACGGCCTTGGTCACGGCCATGCACATACCACGATCCTTGAAAGAACCCGTGGGATTCAAACCTTCGTATTTAACGTAGATGTCCACGTCCTTGCCCAGCAGGCCGGGGATATTATTCAGTCGGATCAGCGGTGTGTTGCCTTCGCCAAGACTAATGATGCGGGTGTCGTCGTGTACCGGCAGGCGGTCACGGTATCTGTCAATAAGGCCGGTATAACGGGATCGGAATGGCATGTTTTTAACTCTCTGGTCTTTACAAAAGGTAGATTGGGGGGAGGTACGAACCCCAACGTGGGTGTTATCAGGTTGTCTTGCTGTTGGGGTTCGTGCCTCACCCCAACCCACCTATCAATCGGCGTCCAAGTGCTCCAGACGAATGCGCATCACTTCACCGGTCACGGCATCCAGCGCCTCGATGGCCGCAATGGCTGCGTTCATTTTACCTTCATTTACACGGTGAGTGAGCAAAATGATCGTCGCGGGCGCATTACCCGCAGGTTCTTTTTGCAGGATGGCCTCAATGCTGATAGCCGAATCACCCAGAATACTCGCCACATTGGCCAGCACACCAGGTTTGTCTTCGCACTGCAAACGCACGTAATACGCGGTCTCCACGGCATCCATGGACAAAATGGGCAGGTCGCTCAACGCATCCGGCTGGAAGGCCAGATGCGGCACGCGGTTTTCCGGGTCTGAGGTCAGTGTGCGCACCACGTCCACCACATCCGCCACCACCGCCGATGCAGTAGGGTCTGCACCTGCACCCGCACCGTAATACAAGGTCGGCCCCACAGCATCGCCTTTCACCAGCACGGCGTTCATCACACCATCCACATTGGCAATCAAGCGCCGTTCGGGAATCAGGGTGGGATGCACACGCAATTCCACACCCGCTTCGGTGCGCCGGGCCACGCCAAGATGCTTGATGCGATAGCCCAGCTCTTCGGCATAAACCACGTCTTCACGGGTAATTTTGGTAATGCCTTCGGTGTAACACGCCTCGAATTGCAACGGAATGCCAAAGGCGATGGACGCTAAAATCGTCAGCTTGTGTGCAGCGTCGATACCTTCCACATCAAAAGTGGGGTCCGCCTCGGCATAGCCCAGGCGCTGTGCCTCGGCCAGTACGTCACCAAAATCACTGCCGTTATCACGCATTTCGGTGAGAATGAAATTACCGGTGCCATTGATAATGCCCGCCAGCCATTCGACACGGTTGCCCGCCAGACCTTCACGCAACGCCTTGATAATGGGAATGCCACCAGCCACTGCGGCTTCAAAAGCCACCACCACACCCTGCTTCTGCGCAGCGGCAAAAATCTCGTTACCGTGTTTGGCAATCAGCGCCTTGTTGGCAGTGACCACATGTTTACCATTGCCGATGGCCGTCAGCACCAGCTCGCGGGCCAGGGTATCACCACCAATCAGCTCGATAATGATCTGTACATCGGGATCACTTACCACCTCGCGTGGATTGCTCGTCAGGGTAATGCCTGTCGTATCGCAAATACGCGCCTTATTGATATCGCGCGCCGCTGCATGGGTAATCTGAATACCCCGCCCGGCACGGCGGGCAATTTCCTGCGCATTTCGCGTCAGCACATTCACCGTACCACCACCGACAGTACCCATTCCCAACAATCCGACTTTTACTGGTTTCACACTTGCTTCCTCAATCATTTTTTACGTATTTTTTAACGGAATTAATTTGCTTTCTCTGCATCCGATAATATCTGGATAATTTCACTGTTGTCCCGAAATTTACTGCCTGCCTTGTGGATTTTTTTTGCGTACTCCAATGCTGTCATTCCAAGTTCTCCGCGCATCTGCAAATCGGCTCCCTGTTCGAGTAAAAATTTAACGCGCGGCACATCGTTATACACCACCGCCGCTTGTAACGGCGTCGAACTTTTATCCTCGGGGCGTGCCTTGTAGTGATTAACACCGTTCACATCGAGGCCATTTGCAAGAAAAATTTTCGCCAGCTCATATCCCGTGGGATTTCTCCCTTCTACATTAAGAATGTAGTCGAGACCTGCACCTTCACTTAACTCTTTAATGCCCTTTTCATTGATTCGGTAGTTAACCAGGTAGTATTTGCAAAGGCCGCTCGGGATTCGTATGCCTCCTTCATTTTGACTACACAAAATTAGAACTTCCATTTTCATGGAAGTCATGTCATAAAACATCAGACCAGCTATGGTCAGAAAAATACCACCGATGCAGCCAAAGACTATTTTCTTTTTCATGGTTTAACCCCACCTTTTCACAATACCATGTGTGGGTACTTTATAGTGCTAAAAATGCCCTGGCAGCTAATCGAGAGCATGTAGCTCTTATTATGGTTTTTCCGCATCTAATAATAGTTGGATAATTTCAGTTCTGTCCTGTCGCTCATTGCCTGCTTTGTGGATTTTTTTTGCATACTCTAACGCTGTTATTCCTTTGCCCCTGGTAAGGTGTACATCGGCTCCGTGCTCAAGTAAAAATTTAACGCGTGGCACGTCATTCAGTACTACCGCAGATTGTAGTGGTGTAAATTTTTTATTATCGAAGTATCCCGAATGATGATTAACACCGTCCACATCCAGACCTTTGGCAAGAAACAGTTTTGCCAGCTCATATTCCGTGGAGTTTCTTCCTTCTATATAAAGAATGTAGTCCAGGCCTGCACCTTCACTCAACTCTTTAATGTCCTTCTCGTTCATCCGGTAGTTAACCAGGTAGTATTTGCAAAGACTGCTGGGGATTCGTATGCCTCCTTGATTTTCACTACACAAAATCAATACTTCCATTTCCATTTGTGTCATGTCATAAAACATCAGCCCGGCTATGGTCAGGAAAATACCACCGATGCCGCCAAAGGCTATTTTTTTTTTCATCACGTCACCCCCACCGGATCACAATGCCGTGTGTGGGTACCTTATAGGCTAGAAACGCTCCCGGATTTTCATCCAATTCATTTTTGGCGATAAAATCTTGCAAGTCAATTACAAATTTCCCTAAAGAATTCAGCACAAAATTATAAACCTGAGCATTTTGTAAATCATGCACAGACGCATGTTTAAACCAGTGCTGGCTGGCTTCTTTTCCAAAGCTTTTGAGTATTTTAAGCGCGCCTTTTACCGGGTTTTTAACGCTTCTGAATAACCCATGCACATAACCAACGGCATAAGAGGCATCGATAGCTTCCACTAACAGTGCCTGTGCAAACTCCCGCAGGCTGTCGCTCATGGGTAGTGAGTCAATGTTTTTATGATGCATCTCTGCAAATATAAACTTCAAGACAATACGCGTTTCCTCTTCATTAAAGAGCAGTTCTTCTGCTTCAAATTTCCGAAGCTTTTTGTAGTTACTCACGCACTTTCCCTCTTGGTTTTATACATAAAAAACTGTCTTTTTTATCTGTAACAATAAACCCTCTGCGTCCTTCGCATTTTTGCGGCTTTACGTTGAAAGACTTTTATTTTTTATCAGTCTGTTTATTGTCAGCCCGAAACATGTCCCGAATACCCCGCAATGCCTGACGGGTGCGATGTTCATTTTCAATCAAACCAAAACGCACATGATCGTCACCGTATTCACCAAAGCCAACACCGGGCGACACTGCCACCCTGGCTTCTTTCAATAATTTTTTACTGAACTCCAGCGAACCCATTTCCTTGTACTGTTCAGGAATCGGTGCCCATACAAACATGGTCGCTTTGGGTTTCTCCACCGGCCAGCCAATAGCACAAAGCCCTTCGCAAAGCACATCACGACGGCGACAATACATGTCTGCGATTTCTTTCACGCATTCTTGCGGGCCTTCCAGCGCAGCAATGGCCGCCACCTGAATCGGCGTAAACATACCGTAATCCAGATACGATTTGATACGCGCCAATGCAGCCACCAACGTGGAATTACCCACCATAAAACCCACCCGCCAGCCCGGCATATTGTAGCTTTTCGACAGGGTAAAAAACTCCACCGCCACCTCCTTGGCTCCTGGCACCTCCATGATGGAAGGCGGCCTGTAACCATCAAACACAATATCCGCATAGGCCAAATCATGAATCACCCAAATCTGGTGTTCCTTGGCAATGGCCACAACTTTCTCAAAAAACTCCAGCTCTACACATTGTGTGGTGGGGTTGCCAGGAAAATTCAGCACCAGCATTTTGGGTTTTGGCCAGGTGTCCTTAATGGCCTTTTCCAGCTCGGCGAAAAAATCCACATCGGGAGTCAGCGGTACATGACGGATATCTGCCCCGGCAATAACAAAACCGTAAGGATGAATGGGATAGGACGGATTAGGCACCAATACTGCGTCGCCCGGTCCCACTGTGGCCAGCGCCAGGTGTGCCAGCCCCTCTTTGGAACCGATGGTGACAATGGCCTCGGTTTCAGAATCCAGTTCCACCGTATACCGGTCTTTATACCAGTTACAGATAGCGCGGCGCAGACGTGGAATACCGCGAGACACTGAATAGCGATGTGTATTGCCCCGCTCAGTGGCCTCGATCATCTTGTCAACAATGTGTTTTGGCGTAGGCTGATCCGGATTGCCCATGCCAAAATCCACAATATCTTCGCCGCGCGCGCGCGCCTGGGCCTTCAGGTCGTTTACAATATTGAAAACATAGGGTGGCAGGCGATTGATTCGAGGGAAATTTTCAAACATAGTGATAGATAAACTCGGCTTGGCAACAGGACAAATGGCTGTAAAATCAGACGTTTGAAAAATCAGCGCTGGATTAACCCCGCCCCGGAAAAAGGAGCCAAAGTATACCTTAAGCGCCTGATACTTGGCCATTGGCAAACAACTACCAGGAATAACCCCATGCAAGTCAACCTCGACAAAGACATCCACTCCTACACCATTCGCGCCTGTGAGCCAGGGCTCATCTCGCTCACCGTGCCCTACACGGCGGAAAATATCCCGCAACCCTCCCCTGGAGAACCGGCATCCCGCCCGGTGGGGGTCGAAACCATCAGCGGCAGCTTTATCGTCAGCCCCCGGCATCTGCTTCGCGACTGGCCACCTGCCAGTATCAGTGATCTGCAAGCCGAACACTTCGACGCGATCATCGATCTGCAACCTGAACTGGTATTGCTAGGCACGGGCACACAACTGACTTTCCCGCCCCCACAATTGCTGGCCACCCTGCACCGTCAACGTATTGGTGTGGAAGTCATGGACACTGCCGCTGCTTGCCGCACCTACAACATTCTGATGGCCGAGGGACGGTTTGTGGTCGCGGGCCTGATAAATCCAGCAGAAATTTGATCATTACCACCCCCACTGTTTCCCGGAATGCGTTATCCTTTCGCCCATGACCAACACCGCTGCCACACACAACACTGACCCTGCCGAAATCGCTAAATTCGAGGCGCTGGCTTCACGCTGGTGGGATGCGCAGAGTGAATTCAAGCCCCTGCACGACATCAATCCGCTGCGCCTGAATTATATTGACCAGCGCTGTGGCGGGCTTGACGGAAAAACCGTGATCGACGCCGGTTGCGGCGGCGGCATTCTCGCCGAAAGCATGGCAGTAAAAGGGGCAACAGTAACGGGTATCGACATGGGCGAGGCTCCGCTGAAAGTCGCCAGATTACATGGCCTGGAGTCCGGCATCAGTGTTGACTACCAGCAGATCACCGCCGAGCAGATGGCCAAACAACATCCGGCCCGGTTCGACGTTGTTACCTGCATGGAAATGCTCGAACATGTACCCGATCCGGCCTCGGTCATCCGTGCCTGCGCGCAACTGGTGAAACCCGGTGGCACCGTGTTTTTTTCCACCATCAATCGCAACGCAAAAGCGTATATGCTGGCGATTATTGGTGCGGAATACCTGCTGCGCCTGCTGCCCAAAGGTACTCACGATTACGCCAGGTTTATTCGTCCCTCGGAAATGGAAAGCTGGGTACGTCACGCAGGTCTCAAAATGTGTGACCTCACTGGCATGACGTATAACCCGCTAAACCAACACTATGCGTTAGGCCGTGACCTCGATGTGAATTATCTGGCGCACTGCACACGCGATGAAGCATAACCCCATCGCAGGGGGTACCCTCTGGAGCATGAAAGATATCACCCGGCAAATGTGTACCCCGGATAAAACCGGTGGGCAATGCCCACCCTGCATTCCTTGAATAACCCGACCATCATCAAAACCGTCCTGTTTGATCTCGACGGCACCCTGGCCGATACCGCGCCTGACCTTGCTTTCGCATTAAATCAGGTGCTGCTGGAAAACCACCGCGCACCCCTGCCCTTCAAGACCATTCGCCCGGAAGTTTCCCACGGCGGCATTGCGCTGATCCGGCTCGGCTTTCACATTGAACCCGAACACCCCGATTTTGACTCACTGAGGCAGCGGCTGTTAAAAATTTACCGCGACAACATCGCCCGCGAAACCCGGCTTTTTCCCGGCATGGCTGATCTGCTAAACCACATCGAGCAAAACAACATGAACTGGGGAGTCGTCACCAACAAACCCGGCTGGCTCACTGAACCTTTAATGGATGCACTGGCACTCCGTCAACGTGCCGCCTGTATTGTCAGTGGTGACACCTGCACCAACCGCAAACCCCACCCTGAACCCATTTTACACGCCTGTCAGCTGGCAGGCAGCGAGGCGCAACATTGTGTGTACATCGGCGATGCCCAGCGCGATATCGAATCCGGCCAGCGTGCAGGAATGCGCACCATTGTCGCCCTGTTTGGTTACATTCGTGACAACGATACTCCTCACCAATGGCAAGCCGATGCCATGCTCGATACACCACAGGCCGTCATTAACTGGCTCAAAAAAACCTGACACAAACCATGGACCTGAAATCTTTATACTTTCACTACGGCTTGTCACGTTGTTCGCGGCCCTTACGGATGGCCAGGTAACCTATATCCGCTTGCAACGCCATATCGCCACACTCTCTGAAAAAAAACACTGCACTCAAAACCACGCGGGACATGGAACGTACCGCGCAAACAGACAAACTGGCCGTTCTCGAACAGGCACAGGAACTGGCCCGCAAGCAACTCACCGAAACGTTTGGCCACCTGTCCAGCCAGGCATTAAAACAAAATAACGAAGCAGTAAACGGTTAGCCGAACTCACCGGCATGGGAGAACATAGCGATTTGTTGCTGTTTGATTTCACTATGCTGCAATCCAGCCGTATCGCCAGTAGAATGATTTGCAGTCAAACGGTCTTGATACACGTTTTTTATTAACCTTGGGGGAACAGAATACGGGAAGAATAAAACCCCTTTCTCTTCAAGTCTCTGATTATTAAATGACAACAGGGAAAACCAGAGCACTGTGGCATATGCGTAGGGGTAACGATCAGGCCATCGACAAAACGCCCTTACAAAACAGCTAACATATTGTTTTTTATAGCCTTACTGGCCCAGCGTTTTAATGCAGGGAAATGGCCCCTTAACCGACAGGAAAACACCATCATGGCCTCGAAAATTTCACGTTACATTGAGCCTCTATGTTAATATTTCGCAGGGGCAGAAATGCACATCACTACACCTATAAAACTGACGACAGGGAAAAAAAATCCAACATGACAGGACTAAAGCAACCAGGTTATTCAGCGGTAAAAAACAAGTATGAAGCTTTACGCCAATTCTCTCGTGAAACGGCTCATGGAGAATTACCTGCTGTGTTAACGAATAAAAAAGGCCAGGGAATTCTAAAAAGCACGCTTACTTTTAGTGGAATTGACGTTAATTGCATAAATGAGCTTAGAAAATGGGAAATGTCAGGTTCACGCCGTGTTGCGTGGGACTGGGATAAAGTTTTAAAAATATACAGGCCCGAACCAAAACGCTTTGAAATCGCTATCTGGCACAATAAGCATTGGCTTTGTAGTGCAAGCATAGGGAAAACAACATCACAAGGGGGGGGAAATTACGTTTAGATGTAATCGAATCCAATCCCAATGGAACAATACTTGTTGGACTTGTTGCTGATATCAATATCAAATCATATAAGGCATATGCCAAGGCTATAGGTGCAACAGAATTACGTATAATGAGTCCGGTTAATGATGCTGTTAAAGATTATTATTTGAGTAAAGAGGGGTTTTCCTATAATAAAAAACAAAATTTTTGCTTTATGGAGATATGAAAAATGGCCGGTAAAAAAAGAAAAGAACTTGACCTTAATAACCCTGATGAAGTGAAAAAATTTAGGGAATACGTGAAAAAAATAATGAGTGAGCCTTTTGATGCTGAATCATTCCCTGATTATGACGAAAGAGATGGTTTTTCTGATGTCGAGGCTCTACTAGCGGAAACAGAAGAAGATCGTTACCGTCAGGAACTAGACGAATATTCGCCAGAAGAACGCCGTGAGAAATTCAAAGTATATACAAAGAAAAAAGACGAAGACAGTAAAGAGCCTTAATTGATTTAAACATTCTCCTTCACTATCGCCGTTGCAATAGGCAGAACGGCCAGCGCCTGGGTTGCTCTAAACACAGAAGATCTCCTCGTCATGATTTTCTATTTCTTCACTGGATGCATTTAGGTTAGGATTGATCGATAAATTATTGTTCCGTTTTGACAGTGTATCGTGAAAATTGAAAAATAGTGTTTTCTGTCATCGGGCACTGATGATGACATCGATATCATTGAAATGACATGGGATAAAATCAAGTATCAGTGGCTCCTTTTAAGTCAACGGTGGAACCGCTGCGCTTGTTCCACCCTACGGTTGGGGTGGTATTGGGTAGGGTGGAACAAGCGCAGCGGTTCCACCTTGTATCAATGGAAAAGCCATAAATACAAAAAACCAGACACCCAATACGCCGATTTTTCAAACAAACAACTTTATCGAAAATTGATGGAGTGTTAGCGCCACACTGATGAAGATCAGTGTCTGGTGGTTTCAACTTTTAGGGTGACTTCTTTCATACAAAAATGACAATTATTGTTCGAGCGATCCTTACTCCCGCGTGGACACAAAAAACGTGCCTACCCTATCAAACTGTCAGCAGGTAAAACATGGACCCAAACATCTTTATTTTTTTGCTTGTCGCCATCCTCGCGGCCAGCATCAGCGGCTGGGTGGTCTACCTTCGATTACATCGACGCATCACCACGCTTTCTGAAAAAAATACCGCACTCAAAACCACGCTGGACATGGAACGTACCGCGCAAACAGACAAACTGGCCGTTCTCGAACAGGCACAGGAACTGGCCCGCAAGCAACTCACCGAAACGTTTGGCCACCTGTCCAGCCAGGCATTAAAACAAAACAACGAAGAATTTCTGAAACTGGCACAGGAAAATCTCAAACAATTCCAAAGCAAGGCACAAGGTGAACTGACACAAAAAGAACAGGCCATCGAAAACCTGGTAAAGCCCATCAAAGAGGCACTGGAAAAAACCGAAAAACAGATTCGCACCATGGAGCACGAACGCAAGGAGGCCTACGGCGCACTCACCCAGCACCTGGAAACCATGACAAAAACCCAACAGGTACTACAGGGAGAAACACGCAATCTGGTGAAAGCACTGCGTCGCCCCGAAGTCCGGGGTCAGTGGGGTGAAATGACCCTCAAACGGTTAGCCGAACTTGCAGGCATGGTGGAACATTGTGATTTTTACGAACAGGAGCACACACAAACCGAAGACGGGGCCATGCGACCGGACATGATCGTGCGTATGCCCGGTGGGCGCGAAATCGTCGTGGATGTCAAAACGCCACTGGATGCCTATCTCTCAGCAGTGGAAGCCGACGACGAAAAGGAACGGGAAGTACACTTGATCCGCCACACTAAAAACGTGCGTAAACGAGTGCAGGAACTGGCCAGCAAAGGCTACTGGAACCAGTTCAAAAATTCACCGGATTTTGTTGTGCTGTTTATACCTGGCGACCAGTTTTTAAGCGCTGCACTGGATAACGACTATTCACTGTTAGAAAATGCCATGCAACAAAAAGTGATACTCGCCACACCCACCAGTTTTGTTGCCTTGCTACGCGCAGTCGCCTACGGCTGGCGACAGGAATCCCTCGCAGAAAATGCCGAACATATCCGGACAGTGGGTGAAGACCTTTATGGTCGGCTGGCAACATTTGCGGAACACCTTGGCAAGGTTGGCAAAATGCTCAACAATTCGGTACAACATTACAACAAAGCCGTCGCTTCGTTTGACAGCCGCGTATTACCCGGCGCACGGAAATTTACTGAAATGGGCATTTCAAACAAAAAAACCGTAGACAATATTGATCAGATTGAAACGGCACCGCGCAACGTTGAAGCACAAAACAACGGTATTGGTAAAAACGACACCAACAAATAGTCTGCAAGTGACTTGAACATTAACAAACAACATACTTTATTATTTTCACAGCCTGGAGTATTGCCCGATGGGAAATTCGCTTTTTGAACAATTAAAAAAAACCGGCCTGGTGGATGAAAAAAAAGCGAAAAAGGCCAAACAGAAGCAATATAAAAACAAGCAGCAAAAAAATAAAAAAGGCACGCCGACTCAGGCCGATGAAGCAACATTATTGGCCCAAAAAAAACACGCTGAAAAAGTTAAGCGCGACCGCGCACTAAATCAGGCAAAAAAAGCAGATGCCGAACACAAGGCTATTGCCGCCCAGATCAAACAATTAATCGAAACCAACCGGGTTGCAGATGGTGGCGGCGATGTGGTTTATAATTTCACCGATGCCAACGTGGTAAAACACCTTTATATTTCAGAACAAACCCACACACACCTCATCGATGGCCGCCTGGCTATCGCCAGACTTGGGGACGCTTATGCACTCGTCCCCATGCCTGTTGCAGAAAAAATCAAACAACGTGATGAGCAGTGTATTATTTTATGTGCGTCTTCTACCAAAACTGAGTCGCTTGATAATGACCCATATGCGGACTATAAAATTCCGGACGATTTGATGTGGTAAAAGATAAGTTCAGGCCGTAAAAAGTCCACCAGGCAGAAATATCCAACAACATTTTATTCACAGGAATACTGTCAGGGTTCGCTGGATCAGTTCCCGCCCACCGTTCATCGCCATTCAACGCGCCGTCTTCGTCACGGTCCAACGCAATGCGCATGCCGGACCCTGGGGGCGTACAGGTATAAGTAATGTTATTGTGATACCTGGCCTTTCTGCGCAATTCAGCATCGGTAATTTGCCTTTTATACATGGAGTCTCGTGCAAAAGTACCATCCCGCTGATAGAGAAAACCCTGCTGTTTCTTTTGTGCCACCAGATCGCATTCACCAAGATTCGCTCTTGCAATCATCAGATCAATACGCGGACCCACAAGATCACCATTGTATTCAGTCAACGTCACCTGTTGGCCCATAATGGGGAAGAAGTTGCTGGGAAATACCATCATGTACTGCTCAAGATTACGGCGTATTTCCATTCCTTCAGGAGAAATTGGTAAATTGTCAGGATTGCCCGGATCCAATGGGGTCACCGTTCCTGGCGCACGCGGCAGGAAACCATTGGTATTGTGGAAACGAAATATGGTGTCCGTACTGCCATCTTGTGTATAACCAAAGCCTTTGATTTGGTCACCGGTATGTACATTGTCATTTCCAAAGAAAAGCTGATGGGAAATTTTCTGGAAATCTTCTGGCACATTTGGGTCCCAGGCGGGGTCCATTCCGGTGAAGGGGTCATCTGCCAGATACTTACGACTGTTAGGCATACCAAACATGCCCACCTTGTTGTACAAATTACGCAGATGAGGAATTTTCAGAAATTGTTGAATAAAGGCAAAGGTATTTCTGCTATTGGTACCAAAAATGCCCGGTTTGTCAGTCATGCCTTTATTGAAGTCACGATCAACCACATGACAACCACTACAGTTAAATGCCGTATCTACCACCTTGGTGGAATCAAAAAAGAAATCCTTACCCGCCTGCTGTGCTGGCGTCAGGGAATTATCGAGATGACGAATCGGGTTTGCCGGATACATCAATTCCAGTGCAAAATCAGTGAATTCATCCATGGCTTCTGTGGACAGCCGGGCGCTGCGCCCATGAAGCCCGACAAAAGTATTGTTGAATTTGGAGAATGCCAAACGTTCGTTATAAATACCCATGTCGGGTTGCACATTGTCTTCCTGAGAGCCATCGGCTTCCAGGTTTCCTCCGGTCTGGTCACCACGCCAGTGCATCGCGCCATGATTGGCCATGCCGCGCATGCTTTGCGTGGCCATTGGGCCTTTAACGGGTGCAAAGTGCGGACTGATGGGCAGGCCAAAATCTTCATGGTTAATGGCCAGATCACTGGGGCCACCCGGATAATCAGCGGCACTGGGATTTAATACCGCGTTAGCACTGGGATCACCCAGGGACCAGGCCAGCTGGTCCATATCACCAAACACATGGCATAAGGCACAAGAGCTGTCTCCACGACTGGATGTCAGTGCTGCATCGTAATGGTACTGACGGCCTTTAACAATATGTGCAGGTTCAGGGTTGTACATCTGCACCTGCGAAAGTTCTGTATTGGTGTTGGTATCGACAATGGAAATGGCATTATCAAAACGTGTTAACACATACAAACGATTCTTCTTTTCATTCAACACAAGACCCGCAGGGCCACCACCACTTAGTTGAATGTGACGGGAAAGGTCAGGAACAAACGTATTATTTTCTAATTGAGCAGTATCAAACACACCGACCTTGCCTGAACCAAATGCGGCAACATACAGGGTTTTACCATCACTGCTAATGGCCATATCCATGGGTTGTGCCAGCGATCTGGCATTTTCATCATTGGGCAGTTCATCACAACAAACACTGTAATCAATATGTTTATTCAAATGCACAGGGGTGACATTGCCATCATCCAGTACGCTGATACGACTTTCGACAAAATGTCCGTTGAGGGTTGTATAATCAGTTGCTGGTGCATCGATTGTTGCAGGCAACGTACCAGCAGGGCCGGTGAAGCGCTTCAGGTTCAGTGCTTCAGTATTGCTCACATAGATCTTGCCATTCACCGGGTTGCTGATCATGTTAAAAATAATGGTACCGACACCGGAAATCGCTTCAATTTCCATGGGTATGTCAGCATTGGCATCAATCACAAACACGTCTTTATCCGGCAGATTAAAATTCACCAGGTGGTCCCAGACTTTACCGGTTTCATCAACCCAGTGCTCCCCATTATGCTGCACAATCAGACCGGTTAACGGTTGCATATTGCCCGCCGTGTCGGTCATATGCGCTTCAGGTACACCATCACCATCGGTATCCACATTCAGACTGGCCAGCGGAACCCCTCCATTATCGGTTACCACCGTTTCTGCAATGGTCGTCGTTCTATTACCTGTTTTAAAACCCGCAGCATAAACTTTACTGCCGTCCGCGGACACGGTTAATGCACGGGGGGAGTCGGTAAACAAAGTGATGATGGTCAGCGGCGTACCGCCCAGGCTGGTATCATGGTCCACATCACCGGCATCAAAAACCCAGACATCAGCGCGCCCCACGCCCGGTGTGGTTAATGCCGGGTCAACCGGTGAATTCTGGCCACGATGCGCCGTCGTAATAAATGCCCGCTCGTTATGCGCTCCGGCAAAAACAATATCCATGGGCTCATCACCCACCAACAAGGTTTTCATCACTTGTTTAGCTCCATGACCAACATTAACAATACTGACACTGTCAGAAATGCTGTTAACCACCCAGACTTCGTCAGGATTTCGCACAGCAAGTGCGACAGGCTCCATGCCCACCAGAATAGAGTACTGATGTTTTAACATGCCATTTTTTTCAATGCTGAATATTTCCAGGCGATTGTCTGGCGTATTTAGTGCAAACAGCCTTTTGCCATCCGGCGATATTGCTAAAGGACGCACTTGTCCGGATTCAAAAAGTGTGTAGGAGCCACCAGAAAATACAGGTGGCGCAAACAATAATAGCATTACGATAATCAATAATAACGATTTATATCTACGATCAAACATTTGCAGACCTCCTGTGCATAAGCAATTTAAAAACCGGGAACCAAAAACTAACTATTCCAAAATATCATGGGGGAATCGTAAATATTTGCCTTGCCGCCAGCCACAACAAGTATTTTCCTGCCAGAAAAATGATCACCGAACGCACGACCTCAGAAATGCTCCGGGTCGCATTTTTCTAGTTGAACGCCTTTAACCGAAGCGCATTCTGTATTTGTGCCTGCCACACAGGTGGCACACCGGCATCTTCAGCATAAATCCGCCAGTTCGACACAACCTGCTGCACTTCCTGGATAATGGCTTCGGCACGTCCGCGTTTCATTGCGGCTGTTTTTGCACAGGCCTTGAAATCATCCAGCGTAAAATGATCACGTTTGCCGTTGAGCATCATTTGATGACGGGCAGTCCATCGGCCAGCGGGATTAAAACTGAATGTAAGGTCAAAAGCTGGTGACAATGACCAGGTACCGGACTTGTCCATCAAAAAAGCGATATTTTTCACATGATCATCCTGATTGCGAGCGATGATATTAAACACCATGCGCCGAAATTGTTCTTCAATGGTCTCCATGGGTAAACCCAGCTGACGAATCACCAGCAATGCTTGTTCATAGCTGTAGGCACCTGCGAGGTTAAAATCAAAATGTGCCAGCGCGCATAGTGATTGCATGTGCCGTTTTTCACCATTGGCCAGACGGTCAAAACGCCGGGTCATAAAATGTTGTCGGCCATTTTCCTCAAACAGACGGCATTCACTGATCTCAATGCCACAATCTTTTGCCATCAGATAATAGGCGTATTCAATGACGCCAAAACCTTGCGGGTCCTCCAGCTCTTTGTCCTGGTTTCCCGTCACACCATCAAACTTCAACAACCAGTATTCAAAACCCTCCCCTGCCAGCACCTGCCCGGAACGCACTTCGTTGCTGGTCGGATTCCAGGCGATTACCGCCTTGGCGCGGGCACCTCCGGCTGAAGTGCCAACGCGCAGAATATCAGCCAGTACCTGCTCTTTCTCCGCATCTGCAAAAGAAGCGCGCAGATCGCTGCGATGGCTAAGCACCTGCGATGCCAGCTTGACCAGTGTATCAATTTGTATCTGGTTTGCCTGCTCCGCCTGCGGTCCAATGGCAGGGGTAAATTCCAGCGCCCCTATGCCCCGCTCTCCCGTGTAACACAGGCGCTCCAGCGCATTAAACGAGTCCGGCTGCCGCCCCTGGGTGGCCAGCCAGGCATTAATCAGCGCATTACCAAACTTGTCCGGCAGGGAATCCGCCAGCAAACCCGGTAAACCGTGGAATGTCTGCCAGGACAGCTCAGGGAAACGATAAACACGACTGGCTAACGGCATCATCAGTGGGGCAATTTCAATGCCACTGCCAATAAACGCAGGATCATATTCAAAGCTGGCAACGTCATCACCGTCAGCCAGCGATACTGCTCCGATACTGCGCCCCCATAACCGCACCTCGGTAACGCGACTCATGTGTCGTCATCCCAGGACCATGGCTGCTTTTCTTCGGCAACATGATTTGCCTGCCGTTGACCGGACGCACGCTGCCGCACTTTGCCTTTTTGCCGAAGTAAAGCCATGGGGCTCGGCTGGACATCGGGCAGCAGTAGTTCCAGCTTTGGCAATAACTCCAGCACCCGGAAAACACGGATCAAGCTGGCCATCTGCGCCGAAGCGCCAGCTTCAATACGCTCCACCGTGCGCTTGGCGACCCCTGCCTGTTCCGCCAGATTGGCTTGCGTTAATTGTAATTCAAGCCGACGTCGTGCAATACGCCCCCCCAGTTCAACCAGAATAGCCTCATCGGCCAGCAATCCGGAAATCTTCATTTATCGCCACCTTTGACGAGTTAAGCTAAGAAAACAGGCATTTCTCGTAAATTTTGACGATATATAACCCAAACCAATCAAAAAATCAAATCGTCATTACTGGCGAACCGTCATAATGAGCAGTCATTACTCGCAACTATTGGCGAGTTATTAATACGGCACGCTAAAATTGATGACGATTCGAGCAAAGCAATCCCCTCTCGTTGGAGATTTCTTTATCCATTCGCACGAACAACATTTTATAGTTATGTCTCCGCATTTTACAGTTATGTCTCCGCTTGCCACCTCCCCCCGGATAACCCGATACTGAAAAAGTAAATGAACCTTTTTTATAAGGTTAAGCGTCAACACACCGTGTATCCATAAAAATATTGCAGGCCCCAAACGACAGTGATTGAGGTATGCTTTTTAAGCACTCGCCGCATACCCATCGGTCATGCGTGTTTCAACGACGTTAAGAAAACACAGAGCCACGCTGAACAAGAATAACATCATCATACTTCAACGAGGGAAACCGTATGCTGCCCAGAACACACACACATTGCGTAGCATGGCACAGATGGCCAGGATTGCTCATTTTGATATTACTGACAGCCGCCTGTTCCAATGACAACGCCAACCCTGAAAATTCACCGCTTTCAGACTCAGAACCCGTATCGGAACAATTAATACAGCGCGTTCCATTAACCGCTTTGCGCCTGCAACAGGTTAATGATTGCGATGAATTAAAAAATTACATATCCACGTCATTAATCAAGCGTTATGCATCAATCCCCCGCAACGATTACTATCGTTGTCCGTCAGACGGCGACAGGCTCGAACCCGGCTTGCCCGGTGCTGGCTCGCCCAGTGCGGGTGATGAAGTCAGTTTAGCCGGTGGTGCATCCAATGACTCCCCAGCTACGCCCGGTGATGTTTCTGACACAAATAATCAGATAACAGGTGTCAATGAAGGCGATATTGTAAAAACAGACCCGCAAGGCAATATGTACATTCTTAGCGGCCGGCACTTTATTATTGCGAAGGGATTCCCTCCTCACGACTTAAGCATACTGGCCAAAATAGACCTGGGGGCACGCGGCTTAAACCTCTTTCTTGACAAAGAAAACCAGCGAGTCACCATTTTAGCCCGGCATGATGAACCTTATTATATTACCGATACACCTGCACAAACAGATGAAAGTCTGACTGTGATCAGACCACAACCTGACAATGATTATACCACCGCCCTCTTTTATGACGTTTCCACGCCCAATAAACCTGAAGTCATTGAGCAGATTCAAATACGCGGCTATTTCCGGGAAGGACGCCGGATTGAAAATCGTTTACACCTGGTGTCCCGTCATTATTTGCAAACTGCTGCACTGCATACCGACCCTGAGTTTGTCGATTTACAGAAAACATTTATCGATACCCTGAATACCGTTAAATGCGACACCCCCGATAGCAACATCGAAAATAATCCTGATGTGATACAGGCACAAAAAAACCTCGGTGAAAAAATTGAAAATATTATCCGTGCCACTGATCCCGCAAATTTTCTACCGGATGCCAGACGTATAATTAACGATACATCCGAGCCTGTTCCGTATCTTGCCTGTAACAATATCAATCACCCTGAAGTCAACATGAGCCTTGGGTTGCAGATTATAACCAGCATGGACACTGACGGCTCCAATCTGGCGGCAACCGGTATTATTAACAATAGCCACATCGTCTATGCCAGCAAAAACAACCTCTATCTTGTTGAAAACAGTCGGAACTGGTGGTGGAGACTCCCTAATGACGAACGCCCAACCTCTCAATCAGCGATCTATAAATTCTCCATCTCAAAAGATGCGCCAGATTATGTGGCCACAGGTCGTGTGGACGGGTATATCAATAACTCGTTCAGCTTAAGTGAGTACGAATATGACGGTAAAAACATGTTACGCATTGCGACCACTCAGGATGATTTCTTGCGTATTGGCGATGACAGCGGTACGCCTGACTGGCAACGTGTGCAAACGAATCATTTATCCGTACTGGACGACAATGGCGATGGCCGACTCAACATCGTAGGCGAAGTCCGTAATTTTGCACCCAATGAAAATATTCGAAGCGCACGCTTTATGGGTGAACGCGGTTTTGTTGTCACGTTTCGAAACGTTGACCCGCTATTTGCCTTTGACCTGGGTAACCCGACTTCTCCTGTACTGACAGGCGAACTCACTATCCCGGGCTTCAGTAGTTACATGCATCCATATGATGACAATCATCTTGTTACTATTGGTCGTGCAGGGGGTGAAGGTGGCGTCGGTATCGGTAATGGCATGCAGCTGCAATTGGTCGATGTCAGCGATATGAGTGAACCAAAGGTGATCCATAAATTCACACCCGATGTACCTCAAAGCTGGTCCTGGAGTGCTGCCGAATACGACCACAAAGCATTTACTTTTTACAAACCGGCAAATCTGTTGGCCATACCTTTGCAAATGTCGCCCAACGCCGCCAAAAAATATTTCAGCGGCGTTGCAGCTTATGAAATCACTTTAGCATCCGGCTTTAAAGCGCTGGGCAGGGTGGATCATGCAGATTTAGCGTTTGATTATTATTGTCGCCCGGATGATTCACCACTGGTTTATCCCCATACGGAGGATTGTAGCAATGGCTGGTACGTCCAATGGGCGGCACCACGACGTTCAGTGGTGATGACGGATACTGAAAACGTTTATCTCTATACAATTTCAGACATAGGACTAAAAGCTGCCTCAACCAATGACTTATCAATGACTCTGGGAAGCATCGTTTTTCCACCGCAACCCTATCCATGGTGGCATTACGGTTACAATGGTCGCGGCGGTGTTACTACAACAGATCAAAACATTGATGTCATGCCTGTGGTCAACTAGTACATTGTTATGCACTAATCATCAGATTCAATTAGTCTGTGCCAACATTCAGGACCATTCGCGTCTCGCCGCGAATGGTCCCTGCACCACCAGCCGGTACTTTAGATAACGATAAGTGGCGCTTTTTCAGGGCAACCCTGAAGGCCGGAGCACTATCCCAAATTGCGGGAAATAAATGGCCCCACAAATTTTGAAACAGGCAAAGGAAGCCTTTTCCAGGCATTGATAAATAATCGGTACTTGGGATTCAATGGATTGACATCTGGAATCTCACTTGCTTTCACCAGTAGATATTCATATTTCAAAGGCTCAGGCTCAAACCCCCAGTTTTTCTTGAAGCTATAAGACCCGGTACCCAGCTTGCTGCGGCCATAATCAAAAATGCGAATGCCGCGCTCACCCGCCCGTCGCATAAGCTCCCAATACATAAAATCATTGCCTTTAACGGTGCGTGCTTCACTGGTCCCGCCTCCATAATAAGGCAGTACCTCGTCGCGAAAATAAAAACTCATCACGCTGCTGATGAGCCGCCCCTCCTTAACCACGGTTAATACTTCACAATGCTCGCCAAACACATCACGCAGCACGGAGAAAAACTTTTTGGGGAACACCGGAGTCCCCAGGTTTCTGACGCTCTGCGCATAAGCATCGTAAAAACGATGAATATCCGTATCTATTTCGCTGGTGAGTTCCGCTTTGATGCCTTTACGCACAACGGCCCGTTGTTTACGTGGAATGGAAAGCAGGTTTTTTTCCACGTCGGAGTCAATTTCTTTTCGAAAAGTCACATACAGTTCTTTTTCCAGCCAGTTTTCACTCGGCAGCCGTAATTCAGTCTGCGCAAACTGTGCATTGCGCATTTCGAGATAATCCACGCCAAGACGATGTGCCAGTTTTTCTGCCGCCTGGTGCAACGCGACGCGTGCCGCATCCGAATGAGCGGCAACCCCTCCATACACACAGAAGGGTGCAGACATCAGCGCATTGCCAAATAGAAAACTTTTGACATGCCCCAATGGTAATACGCCTTCGATATTGCCATTGTGTTCTGCATACAAAAAATAGGCGCGATGTCCCATGCCTGCTTCAATCGCCTTTTTCCAGCCCGCACGATGAAAAAACGTGGCCTCGGGACATGCCTCCACAAAGGCATCCCAACGCGGTATCGATTGACTCTCCAGTTCTTTTATTTCTATTGATGTTTCCGACACGTCCCGTCCTGCTCCTGTGCAATATCTCATTTTATTTTTAATCCGGAAAAGGTGCTCTATTCGAGAAATACCTTATCCATCCGATCCCACTGAAAGTCCCTGAGCAATCTTTTCAACCGTTTTTCCATGCGTCCAAGATTAAGATAATGTCGAAATCGTGTTTTGGCACTGATACCCCTTTGGCGGGGTTGTCCTGGATCAATTTCCCAGGGGTGAAAATAAAAAACACCGGACTGACCATCATGCCGATTCACTCTGCGCATGGCCATACGTGAAACCGCATAGGGGTAAAGCCGGAAATAACCGCCGCCGCCGCACGGAAGCTTTTTATGCAACACTTCCACCGTCGTCACCGGAACTTCAAGAATGCCATCATCGCCACGAGGCCGGAATGAAAAACGCGGTGCTTCCGGCATACCGTATAAATCATGTTTAATGGGGTAAATGCTGGAACTGTAAACGTAACCCGCTTCTTTTAATTTATCGAGTGCCCACAGATTTTTGGCACCAATGGAATAACTTGCGGCACGATAACCGCGGACTTCCTGACCTGACATATCTTCAAGTAATTTTTTGGTGAGTACAATATCGTCAAAAAACTCTTGAGGTTCTTGATTGACAACACGTATGTGTGAATAACCATGACTCGCAAGTTCATGACCATCAGCAACAATACGCTTCACCAAACCCGGATAACGCTCCGCCACCCAGCCCAACATAAAAAAAGTGCCTTTCACACCGGCTTCATCAAACATATCAAGCACCCGCTCGGTACTTTTCTCCACTCGTGCGCTAATGTTGTCCCATTCACTGCGGGGAATCACTTTCTCAAAAGCGGAAACCTGGAAGTAATCTTCCACATCCACAGTCATTGAATTGGTAATGGTATGATGAGTCACTGGATCATCTCTGATGAGAGGTGGCCATATTCAGCCAGTTTTCGATAACGTCAATAATACGCTGAGCCGCTTTACCATCCCACTTGTCCGGTACCTGCCCCGCCTTTCCACCAGTTTCCATTGTGTCATTGAACGCCGCCAGAATTGCTTCAGAGTCAGTTCCTGCAATGGTATTGGTTCCCTGCTCAACAGTAATGGGTCGTTCTGTATTTTCACGCAGAGTAATGCAAGGAACACCCAACGCAGTGGTTTCTTCCTGAATCCCTCCAGAATCTGTCAATACCAGTCGGGCGTTGGCCATTAACCCCAGCATTTCCTTATAACCCAGCGGAGTTAACTGCGTAATGGCAGCACCGTCCAGCACATCATTCAACCCGGCTTTTTCTATGCATGCCTGAGTACGGGGGTGAACAGGAAACACAATGGGTAATTGAGTGCTGATGGTTTGCATGGTTTTCAGCAAACGTTCAAGAATGTCTGAGTCGTCCACATTGGACGGTCGATGCAATGTCAACAAAGCATAACCCTTTTCCAATAATGCCCCACTGTTGGCCACATGTGATAAGGTTTTTTCCGGCAAAGTAGCGCTGTCCAACTGATGACGCAATGTGTCGATCATCACGTTACCCACAAAATGAACCCGGGTACGATCAATTCCTTCCCGTTCAAGGTTGGCCACCGCATCCGACTCAGTAATAAAAAGCAAATCGGAAATTTGATCAGTGAGTACCCGATTAATCTCTTCGGGCATTTCCCGGTCGTAGCTGCGCAGGCCCGCTTCCACATGAATAACGGGTATCCCCTTCTTTGCCGCTACCAGCGAACAGGCAATGGTGGAATTAACATCACCGACCACCAGAATAGCTGCCGGTTTATATTCGTCCAGCACAGGTTCAAACCGCAGCATAATCTCTGCGGTTTGCACTGCATGTGTCCCCGAGCCTACGCCCAGGTCTACATCCGGCTCAGGAATATCCAGCTGATCAAAAAAAGCATGTTTCATTGCCGCATCATAATGTTGGCCGGTGTGTACCAAACAGGGTTTCAGGATGGACGACGTTTTTAATGCCCGCATAACCGGCGCAATTTTCATGAAGTTGGGTCGGGCGCCAACCACGCACATAATCGTGGAGGTATTCATGACAAAGATTTCCTTTTTGTAGATTTATTGTACTGATTATCGTTAGAGATCAGCAGGGCCAAGCAAACCATTGGCAAACGTTAAAATCCCCACTTCACACCAACACTGAGTCTTTTTTCATCGTAACTTCGCCCACCAGCCAGACCATCCTGGGATGTGCTTCTCACCATGACACTACCTTCCGCGCTTCGTCCCATTTTCCGGGAAAAGTTAATCTCTGTACTGCGAAGGTTTGCACCCACACGGGCACCAGCACCATCAGGGTACTCGCTTTTCAAGCCCCGGAAACGCAACAACATAGTAGTGCGGGCAGCAAAGCGCCAGCGCCAGGAAACGGTACCTCCACGTAGCTGCTGATTGTCGTTGCTCACAAGTAACTCCCTGCGCTCATTATACAGGGCGACGCTAATCAGGCTTTTTGCTGTTTTGTACCCAAAGTCCATTTGCGCACGTTTGCGTAAAAAAAGCTCATCAGACAAAGGAAGTGCTGAGGAAGATAAATTAGCCGATTGAGCACCTTGAGTGCCTGAACCCAAACTCTGCAAACCCTGTACCGAAGTTGTATCTTCAAGATAACTGGCACGCCAGGTCGCACGTCGATTAATCACTCGAAAAGCTCCCTGCCAAACCTTACCCGGATTCAGCCCTACTTTTTGGTCTCTCCACGAAATATCCAATGCGCTTCGGCGCGTGGGAGCCCAGGAAATGGATGCGGTATCCAACCGGTTTCCTGACAACAAATCAACCCGAAACGTTGAATGCGGTGTAATACTGATACCCGAGGCATAATAGGAACCGTTTCTAAAGCCCTGATTTTGAGGAGTCGCGAGATCATTGCGCTCATTACCCGCGCGAAACAAGGCACCCAGTTTTTTATTAATTTGATAACTCGCCTGAAGTGCAGATGACTCCCTGCTGTAATTACTTGTTTCTTCTCTTTTTGTTGTATTTTGCGAATAACTCAGCGACCAGGACATACGCCGAAAAGAAGGGCCACTATCAAGCTCAACAGTCACTGCTTCAATTTCTGCATCCGATGCCCCTCCCCCATAAGTCAACGCTTCATAAGAGTAACTGGCCGATCCTTCTGCTTTTCCGCCGAAACGCTTTTTAAAGTATGGCTTGATACTTCGGGCAGAAACATCGGTGCGATTAGCCGCGTTGAGATTATCCAGCGGCAACCCTCCGGCGGGTGAAATCACTCGCTGCGAATCGCTGGCCTTCAGGTTCAGAAAAGCAAAATCATTGATTAATTCTGCCGTTGCATCAGCGGCCAGGTTATGAAACCGGGTATCTCGACGCGACCCTTTCGCATAAAAAATATTTTGTAACGTATATCCAACACTCGCATTCAATCTGTTGCCATCAGCCTGCAATGCTAAACTTGGATTAACCTCAGTGATAAAATCCGCTTTGCCCGGATCACTAAAGGTCACATTGTCTGTGTAAGTTTCCCTGATCTCCAGAGAAGGCTTAAATGATAACTGTGCTGCAAGTACAGGTGCAGATATAAAAACCAGTGGAACAATCACCAAAACCTGAACACATAACCGCATATAGCCATTATTTGTCCGGCATAAAATCACCAACATAATGAACCAGGAGCCTGTCAGGCTCAGGTGGCTGTAGCGGGAAAAAGCCATTTTGAATCCATTTTTTTGATCACTTGAGACGAACATTGCACATGCTTAACGAAAATGATCGAAAAATGGGCCAAAACGAATTATTCGCACGACTGCGTAAAGGCAGAAGGTAGAAAAACACAGACGTAGTTGCCAAATAGTTTCATTTTGAATTCGACAGACTCCGGTAATCGCCCTATGTGATAATTGCGAGCATTATCATTATCATCACATGGATAAAACACTGGCCTTACTCCTCTCCGTACGCACAATAATAAGCACCGTATTGTCCTTTGTCGGAGCCTTTGTATTTGTTCAGCACAATACCAATCACTTTTCGCTCATCCAACAACGCCACCGCTTCCTTAACCGCGCTTTGCGGGGTTTCACCCGCCTCAACAACAAGCAATACCTGGCCAACCAAACCTGCAACCACATTTGCTTCACTGGTCATCAACAAAGGAGGGGCATCAAAGATAACAATTCTGTCAGGATAGCGTGTTGCCAGTTCATGAGTCACTCGTTGCATTTGCTCGCTCGCCAACAATTCGTTGGCTTGTGCATGTCTGCTTCCGGCGGGTAATACCTTTAACTTCGGCATATTAGTAGAAAGAATAACATCTGAAAGCGTTACATCAGGATCTGAGAGTACATCTGTAAACCCTAATTTTTCATCCAGCCCAAGCAACCGTGTAAGTGCCGGGTTAAGAACATCAAGATCGACCACCAGAACGGTAATATCCATTTCGTTCGCCATGCTCAAGGCCAGGTTGAGGGTATTGAATGTTTTTCCTTCACCTGACATAGCACTGGCAACCATGATCACATTTCCCAACTCAACAGCATCTGCATTCTTGCCAAAAGCATTGCTCAGCAACGGCCTCTTGATTCGACGATATTCTTCTGCCAGTTTTGCACGATCCTTAGGCGGGGCAATAAAACCAACACTCTCCAACTTTCTCATATTCATATCGATATCGATAAAACCGGCTTTGCGTTGCTTTGCTGCATCACCAGGTACCGGAGGTGTTCTGCCAGCAGGTTTTCGTTCCACCATCTTATGCTGCCCCCCTCCAGTGGAGGGCGATGATTTCAGCTTCTCAACCATACGTTCGATAGAACTCATATCTTTTCCTTCAATGTTTCCGCCAGCAATGAAGCCTGAGTAAAATCAATGCTTTGAAATAACATCACACCACCATAGACAAAGAGCAAAACGACCCCGACACCCACAAAAACCGCAAATTCCAGGCGCTTGCGTCGCAGCAGCTTAGGGGTCCATAAGCGGCTCACAACACCAAAAACCGGAACCCCTGCAAACTCCTGCAAGGTGCGATGATCATAGAATGCCGGACGGATTTGAGATAACAGAAACGCAAGCCCGATACCACCCGCAATACCCGCAAGCAGCGCCAATGTGTCAAGTGCCAGGCGATTCGGGCCGGAAGGCAGCGACGGCACTCGCGGTGGATCTACAACTTTGAATTTAACATCATCTCCCGTTCTTTCTGCTTTTTCGGACAATTTTGCCGATTCGAGACGCCCAACCAATATGTCATAATTACTTTTGTTCAGCGCATAGTCACGATTCAAGCTCTTTAGCTGTGCTTCGATCTCCGGAATGGTGTCAACTTTTGAAGCCAGCTCATCAATCCGCTGGGCATACTCTTTAACCCGCGCCTGCAAAGAAACGACACTCGCCTCAGCTTGTCCGAGCGAAATTTTCGTTTGTTGGTAAACCGGGTTTTGCTCCATCGATTGATCATTCGATTGAAAACTCAACGCGGGGTTTTTCTGATCCTGCTCACGCTGATTTTCCATATTTTCCAACATCGTTCTGACCGCAATAACATCAGGATGCTCTTCGGTAAACTGCAACAGTAAATCATCCAGTCGATCTTGCAGTTTGGAAATACGCCCATCCAGCTGATGGCTGACGGCTTTGGTATTTCCAAACCCAAATACCGGCTCTTCACCGACAAGTTGTCGCCTGAGTTCATCGCGCCGGTTAGTCACTTCCTGTAATTCCAGTTTTGCCTGTTCCAGGCGCGCACGGGATTCCTGTAGCAACTCAAAATAATCCTGGCCAGCCCGCGGCATTAATGCAACATTCTTCCGCTTGAATTCCTTAATACGATTCTCTGCTTCGACAAGCCGTTTTTCATATTCCATTATTTGCTGGCCAAGAAACTTTTGCGCCGCATCAGAATCCTGCCGGGTATCACCCAAGGTGTTTTCCACAAAAATAGTCAACAACGACCTAACAACTTCCTTTGCCATTTCCGGATCAGAGTGAGTATATGAAATCGTATAAAGATTAGCCCCCCTGGCACTGTTAATGCGGATTTTTTTTGATAGATCGTCCAACAATGCCTCCATTTCATCCGGCGTTTTCGCATGCAAATCAAGATCCGTCATACGGGCCACCTTTTCCAGGTTAGGCCGACTCAATAAAGTACGGGTCATCAATCCCAGTCGCAGTTGAACATTGGTTTCCACGGTAAGCCCGCGCAACAATGGTCGCAAAATGGAATCAGTGTCCACAAGTACGCGAGCATTAGCCTCGTATTGATCGGGAATCTTGGATATAACAACCCAGCCAATCATGGGTATCACCCATGCCAACAGCATCGCGTACCATCTGAAACGCCATATCCCGCGAAGATAGTTCAGTGTTAGTTGAATAATTTCCTGCATGAATAGCCCTGTCGATTAATTCGTTTGCACGCCGCAAACCTGGAGCCGGAACCTATTTACCGTTGCCATTAAAAAAACAAGCCATCACGATAGACTTATTCTAAACCCGTTAACATTTAAAACCACGTCTCAGGAATGATCAACACATCTCCAGGAAGCATATCGACATTCGCAGTGATGTCACCATGCTGAATCAAGTCTTCCAGCCGTACATTATATTGCTGCTGCCTTCCATCGACGACACGGACAATACTGGCCTTGTTACCAGCGGCAAGTTCAGTTAATCCACCCACGGCAATCATCACATCCAAAAGTGTCAGATGTTCCTTGTAAGGTAACGATTGCGCTTTTGCAGCTTCACCGATTACTCTGATTTGCTCACTATAGCGTCCGGTAAAGCCTGTTACGATAACGGTCACCACCGGGTTTTTTATGTAACGTGCAAGCTCCTTTTCCATATCCCTGGCCAATTGACTCGTTGTTTTGCCACTGGCAACAACATCCTCAACCAGAGGGGTTGTAATCCGGCCATCAGGACGTACTGGCACGGAGGAGGATAACTCAGCATTTCCCCATACAAAGATATTAACGTTGTCGCCCGGGCCAATAATATACAGCGGTGCCCCGCCGGCATATGTTGCAGAATCAAGCGTCAATTGGTTGTTCGGAGCACATCCGGCACTCAAAACGATAAAAATAACCGAACAAAATACGAATAACCCATTCGCGTACGTTTTTTTCATAAATATCTCACTGAAAATAAGAAGCACATTAATACACTGGGGGGCTGGGGTATTAGATGCCCACAGCCCCCCTGGCGCACCGGGCTATTCTACTAGAAATCCCATAGAGATTGCGAAATAGATAGCGCCCATCATCTACATTCTACCGAGGTTTTCCCGGGTATAATTACCACTGAGGTGAATCTATTGCGAAAAATCTATTTTGGCCCATTTTCGCGCTACGATTATTTACGTCCGACAGGCTCCTCCTAACGCACCTTTGATAACAGCGCCCTGGCTTCTGCCGCTTGCGGAAAGTCGCCATGTTTCTCCAATAACTTCTCAAGTTCCTCTCGCGCCTTTTGCTTTTGTCCATTGCGCTCCAAAGCCACCGCATAATGAAACTGGATTTCCGCAACATCCGGGGCTCCTTCAGAGGCTTTTTGTAAATACGCCAGCCCCTGCTTCGGTTTTCCATCCTGGAGCAATAACCAACCATAAGTATCGTTAACTGCCGGGTTGTCTGGTGCCAGTTTCTGTGCTTTTTGCCCGTAGCTCACTGCATTTTTGTTGCCCACTTCATAAAATAACCAGGCAAGATTATTCAGTGTGGCCACATGCTTCGGGTGTGATTCCAATATTTTTTCATACTGGGAGATCGCTTGCTGTTTTTTAGCCTCTTCCGAGTAAGCCTGCGCCAACACCATGCGCACTCCAACATCACGCGGGCTTTGCTTCAGCCACTCCAGCAACAGGGTTTTATCTGCTTTCCCTGCCTGGTATTTTTTTTCCGCCTGGAAGTGTTTTACAGCCAACATTCCGCTGGGAGCCTTGGCAAACCCTGAGGCATAGATCTTCGCTGCCGCTGGAAAATTCTTGCTATACGTCTGGAGATCGCCTTCCAGCTGATAACCGACAGCCAGAGCCGGTTGTTGCTCTTGAAGTTTTCTGGCAATACGCATTGCCTTGTCCAGATCACCATTCTGAACCGCTAACTGGGCTAATGCCTGCTGCGCAGGAATAAATGTGTTATCCAGCCTTGCGGCCTTATTGAGATATCGCCCTGCCAGCGTGAAATCGCCAGCGGCAAGGTAAGCTTTACCAAGGAGTGTATGTGCCCCCGCAACATCGGGGTAGTATTCTACAAGACTATTGAAAGTCTCAAGTGCATCGTTTTTCTGCCCGGCAGCCAATTGCGCCAAACCATAAGCTCTGAGTGCCGCAAAATTTTCAGGATATTGCTTCTTCATATCCCGGGCAATATCGATGGCTCTGGTAGAATCACCGCGCCCCATCCAGTAACGGACAAGCAGTGTCCCCACCCGTAAATCACCTACATTTTGTTCCCGAACCTGGTTTAACCATTTGTCGGCTTCAGCTCGATTTCCTTCTTGTTCTGCAATATCCACTAACGCGAATATCGCTTTGATATGTCCTTTATGCTGTTTCACGATTTGTTCAAACCTGGACTTGGCACCCTTTAAATTTCCTTCTGCCTGATCCAGTTTCGCCAGATTCATTACCGCCGGGACGAAATCGGGCTGAATTTTCAGTGCTGCCTCAAAACTCTCCCGTGCCGCAGGTAAATCTTCCAGCCCTGCGTACGCAGCACCGGCAAGATTTTCCGGAACCGCGCTATCCGGAAGTTTCAGCCCTAGCTGCTTGGCTTTATCGAGCGCCCTGCTAAATTCCTTGCTGCGTAAATGCGTGAGTATCAGCAAAACATCTGCCTGAAACACATCCTGCCCAAGCTGCACCGCAGTCTCCAGCACATCAACTGCTTCTGTCGTTTTGCCGGATGCTAAACGCCCCAGCGCTAATTGTGTCTGAATCAAGGCATTTTCGGGTGACTGGGCCACTGCCCGCTCAAGATATTCCGTCCCTCTGGCAGTATCCTTGTTTTGCATATAAGCACCACCCAACAAGGCAAGCAATTGAGAGTCTCCCTCATTGGCAGGAAGTATTTTTTCAAGTATCGGTATAGCCGACTCTGGACGTCCCAACTTCAACCAGGTGCTCGCCAGCAGTTTTCGCACAGCAATATCATTGGGGAAAACGTTAAGGACTTTTTCCAGAGAGACCCTGGCCTGCTCGAATCGCCCATCCGTAAAATAAATACTGCCCAGCATTTGATGGCTGGGCAAATGTCCTGGTGCGATGTTCAGCACCTTCTGCAAAGCCTGTTCAGCGGCTTCTGCCTGTCCCTGCTGGTACAAAACCACCCCCCGCACATAGTGTGCAAGTGGGTTCTGTGGCAAGCGCTGCTGTATCTGTTCGGCACTCTGTAGAGCCGCTTGAAAATCCTCCATTGCAACACTGACACCCGCCTGACCAAGCAAAGCCGCTATATTAGTCGGTTCCAGTGCCAGCACTTTGTCATAATTCTTCCTGGCAAGAATAAAATCATCCTTTAAGCGCGCAATTTCCCCCGCAATCAACCACGCTTCAAGGTTATCGGATTGCTGCGTGAGAACCTGGTCAACGAGTTGCTGAGACAAAACCAGGTCTTCCTGCATAATTGCGACACGCGCCTTGCCCAACAACGCTGTCAATAACCTGGGCGCTTCTTCAAGCGCCCGATTCAGCAAACGAGTTGCATCATCCAGATCACCAAGCGCCACATGGGCTTGTGCCTTTAATACAAAAACTTCTGCACGCAGTGAATTTGAAAAACCCGGCTCAGACTTCAGCTCTGCCAATAAATCTTCAGGCTTCCCCTGTAACAAATAGGCTTTGCCCAATGGAACCACAAGCTGATCTGATGATACGCCAAGGTTTTGAGCTGCCTTGAGCTCTTTTTCTGCCCCGGCGCCATTGCCCAGCCTGATATAGGTTTTACCCAACAGATAACGTGCCTGGCTATTTTTGGGGTCTTGCTGGAGAGCGTTTTTGAGATTAATAACAGCAGTCTGAATTTCATTTTTCTCAAGACTATTTTGAGCCTGTTGCAAATACTCATCGCTGCTGACCTTGGAGCATGCACTAATAAAACCAAGCACCAATACCATAACTGATATCAGGCCCAGCAACTTTGCATCGTAACGCTTAAAAGAAAGTTTTATTTTCATAAAGCAGATCGCCTATAGGTGGCCATAAAAAACATTTAATTTCGACATTATTATTCATGAATAATAATGTCCCATTCATTTGATTTTGTATTTCTTCATTAAATCATAAAATGTGGGCCGGGTGACGTTCAGCATAACAGCAGCCTGGGTCACATTGTCATTGACCAGAGCCAACGCCCGTAGCATTGCCTGTCGCTCAGCTTGCTCCCTGATTTTCCTCAAATCAGACAGCACAGCAGTATCATCAATATCGCCGACAAGTTCCAGGTCGTCCGGTTCAATAAAGGCACCTTCGGCCAGAATAACCGCTCGCTTAATTTTATTTTCCAATTCACGCACATTGCCGGACCACGGGTGTTTTTCCATGGCCGAAACAGCTGATGCCGAAAACCCTTTGAAAACATTTTTGTTTTCTTTGGAAAAACGGTTGAGGAAAACCCGCGCCAATAACAGCACGTCTCCTTCACGTTCACGCAATGGCGGGATATCCAGAGTAATTTCACTAATGCGATAATACAAGTCTTCGCGAAATGCTCCCGCCTCAATTAGCGCCGGCAGATCCTGGTGCGTCGCACAAATCACGCGTACATCAACCGGAATTTCTTTTCTGCCCCCCAAGCGCTCCACCACTCGCTCCTGGAGAAATCGTAGCATTTTAGCCTGCAAGGACTGTGGCAGATCACCCACTTCATCAATAAAAAATGTGCCCCCTTCAGCCAATTCAATTTTACCGGGAGTGGTTTTATTGGCTCCGGTAAAGGCTCCTTTCTCATAGCCAAATAACTCACTTTCCAATAGAGCTTCTGGAATTGCGGCACTATTAATAGCGACAAACTTTTTGTCGCCGCGAATGCTGAGCTGGTGCAAAGCCTTCGCCAAAACCTCTTTTCCTGTACCGCTTTCACCCAGCAACAGCGTCGTAGCATTCGTGGGTGCCACTTTTTCTATCATACGGCACAGCTTAAGCATCTGCGGACTGGATGCAATCACACCATCTAACGGAGAAGATGGCTGCTGAAGTAATTGCCGATTCTCGGCTTCCAGCTCATAAAGTGTATAAGCACGCTCAATAATCAGTGAAAGAATCTCTGGCTCAATGGGTTTTTGATAAAAATCATAGGCACCCATACCAATAGAGCTTACTGCATTCTCCCGGTCATCATTGCCTGTTACCACAATGACTTTGGTGTGTGGAGCCTTGTTTAATATAGCTTCCAACGTAGCCAATCCCTCTGATGCATTAGCGGGGTCCGGCGGCAAACCCAAGTCCAATGTAACAACAGCTGGTGTCAAGGTTTCAACAGCCTGCAAAGCAGATTCGCGGTCACCAGCAACGGTGACATCAAAACCCTCAAAGCACCAACGCAACTGATTTTGTAACCCAGGATCATCCTCAATAACGAGTAATGGACGTAGTTTTTTGGTTTTTCCCATAATTAATTATCCATAGTGGAAAATGGCACCCCGTTTGGAGTTTCATTGACATTGTTTGCAAGCTTCAATCGAATAAAAAATGTCGTTCCTTCACCTACTGCACTATGCACATCCAGTTGCCCACCAAGACTGTGAATAAATTCCCGACTTTCATATACGCCAATTCCCATTCCAGCATTTCCTTTCGTTGTATCAAAGGGTCGAAATAATCGTTCGCGTAAAAATAATTTATCCATTCCACAGCCGTTATCTTTTATCAGCAAAAGTGCATGTTCGCCCTCTCGGCAGATACTTAAACGCACAAACCCATCATCAGCGGTAGCTTCTTGTGCGTTCTGAATTAAATGACCAATCACCACAGAAAAACGATCCACGCTGGCAATGATGACCATATCGTCCCCGGTGGATATAAATTCGGGGACTGGGCGTTCTCTGGAATGATTCTCCACAACTTCAGCAAGAACAGTATTCAACTCGATGTGAGAATTATCACGGTTATCCGCGCGTCCCTGTCGTAGCTGAGATAACATGCGCGTCATCTTATTCACCGTGTTTTCTACGGTGGCAAAGGCATCATCAACAAAAACCGGATTTTCTCTGTGTCGCTTGGCATTTGTCACAATTAAGGACAGCTGCGCAACAATATTTTTTAAATCATGCACTACGTAGGCTGAAAGACGGTTAAAAGCTTCAAACTGTCTCGCATCCACAAGATCTTCGTTCGCTTTCGACAAGGCTAAATATCCCGCGCATTGGCGCCCGACCGTTAATAATAAATCACGCACCTCCCAGTTAATCTGCATTTTTGTGCGCGGACGCCCCAATATGACAAAACCCGTCACAACGGAAGGTGATCTCTCTTCATTTGAAGCAGGCCGTGAAACTTCATCCCCCATAAAAAGTGGTACAACTAGCCAGGCATCGGACAATTGCATCAACCACGGGGGCACTACCAAACCCTGATATGATTCCCGTTCTGCATCCAGCTCATCAAGATCCACCACCCATTTTTTTTCAGATAAAAAATTCAACAACGCGGTATTATCGCTTTGCTGAAAAGACACTTCGTCCGGCATATTCCAACCAGCTTCCAGATGATAACCCCCGGCATCCTGAGGCAGCCACAGCATGCCGCTGGGGCTTTCAACGATTTTCGCCATGGCACTGACAACCGTGGTTTTTAAATTTGAATCAAGTCGTGCTTCTGACAAACTTTGAATCAACCGCAACCACTCTTCACGATAATCATAACGATAATTAAAAAAGTGTTTATTTAAAAAAACCCGGAAGCGAGCCCGCATATGCCCTGAAAAAAGAGCTGTTAATAAAACCAGGGTTGCGCCAAAGAAAAATACAAGCTGACCGAGGCTGCTCCAGTCACCACCCACATTTTCAATATAGTAGCCACCCGCCGCCATGGCCAACAGATATATTCCACCAGCCATCATTGCCGAGGAATGAAAAACAAAACTCCGCGATACAAAAACATCCAGAGACCATTGCGGATTACGTGCTGCGGAAACAGCAATCAAAGGCATGATAATGGCATTGATATAGCCTCTCGCCCCCCAGATTTCCTCATCAAGGCTTTTCAGTAAAAACGCATCCGAATACAAGTAAAAATCATAGGCAAAAAGACCACCCAGCCCAAGGCAAAGATATTTGATCGTCCAGCGTGATTCCAGCGGCGTATTGCGGAATATCTGCTCAACCAGCACCAGCCCCAACAGCGCCAGCATTAAAAACAGAAAAACCTGTAAATCAAAACCGGTTCCGGCCGGAATACTCTGACCGTTCAAAACGATGTAGCTCAAAATCAATGCCACTATCAGAATCAGGCTACCGCCGACCCACAACAGCGAACGTGCGATATTCTGCTGTTGAGCTTTGGCCATGACCAATAAAAGAAAGCCTAGCCAGCCTGCGTCCCGCAATATTTCAGCGACCAACATATAAAGGGAGGAGTAATACCCCAGCGAGGCCTGATAGGCTGCACCACCAGCCCAAACGGCACTTAACACAGACGCCAACAGCAACATGCCGCCTTCCGGCCGGCCACGCCAGGCTGTTGATAATAAAACGGCTAACATCAGGAACGCGAATGCCGCCACCGCGTAACCGAAAGTTACCACTCCTACCATCGTTTATTGCCCCGATACAACTTTTCGGCTCATGAGCGTCACCGTCCACCTTTTCCGGCAATGACTGAATGGGCCGTCTGCAAAATAATAACCAAATCGAGAAACAGGCTGTAATTCTTGATGTAATATAGATCAAACTGCAATTTTTCCAGCGAGTCTTTTTCGGATGCACCATAGGGGTAACAAATTTGTGCCCAGCCCGTAATACCAGGTTTTACGCGATGGCGTTCAGCAAAATAAGGAATTTGCTCGGATAATTGCGTCACAAATTCCGGTCGCTCCGGGCGCGGCCCGACAAAACTCATATTGCCCTTTAACACATTAAAAATTTGCGGTAGCTCATCAAGCCGTGTTTTACGAATAAATTTCCCTACCCGTGTAACCCGATCATCATTTTGTTTTGCCCATTGGGCTTTGCCGCCTTTTTCTGCATCTTCACGCATGCTGCGAAACTTATAAACATTGAATAACTGCCAATGCTGACCGACACGTATCTGGCGATAAAAAACCGAACCTCGCCCCCAGCCTTCCATTTTTATGGCAATCGCTACCAGTAACATGAAGGGCCATGCCAACCCTAAAAGCAACAGGCTCACGATAATGTCAAAAATACGTTTTTGTGCATTCAGGCTTTTGCTCTGATTAAAGCCATCAGAAAAAATCATCCAGCTCGGATTTAAGATATCCAGTTTGAGCTTACCCGTTTCACGTTCAAAAAAACCCAGCAAGTCGATGACATCAACGCCGCTTAATTTACAATCGAGCAAATCATGTACCGGGAAGCTTTTACGTCGCCTTTCACCAACCGCAACCACAATTTCATCAACATGCAATTCTTTGGTTAATGTCAATAATGTCACCTCCGGTCGAATCACCAGAGCTTCATCCACCACGTCATGTTCACCGCGCACATGAACATGGCCAACGATCACAAATCCTTGTTGATCTGCTCTGCGTCGGAGTTGTCGTGAAATTTGCGCCGCATTTTCACCTGCACCTAACACTAAAATCCGCCGCTTGAGCTGTCCCTGGTTCATAGAGCGCACAAACAGAAAACGGGTGAGTACAAGCAACAATGCCGCCGTTAAAAGACTGAATGCCAGCACACCCCGCCCCAAAAGCAGGTCGGGCACAATGTAATACAACAGGGTCAAGGCAACGGCGGTTACCGCGAGACTGATACCAATACGTAATATCACGCCCGCCAGGCCAAAACGGAAACGCCGCTGATATAATCCCATGGACATCTGCGCCAGCAAGACGACCAAAGCGAACACAAGCGCTCTTGCCCAAACGGGCAAAACACCCGTCTGAACAATGTCGGAACTGCCCAGGAAATCCCATAATATCATCCCTGAATAAACAGAAGACACCAACAGCAAAAACTCCGCCAGCCCAAGCACAAGGAAAGGAATGGGAATATATTGTCGAAAAATTCTGACCACTTACGGGTAACGTCCTTCTTTGAGTATCAGGTAATGATGAGCAATGTGCCACATAACAAAAACTGTCGCCAAAAATCATCCATTTAATCAGCATTTCGATATATTGGGATCGAGTTGCGCCGCGAGGCAGCCATTCTAGTGACTTTCCGCAATGCTAACCAGCGGAAAGTCACTATCAGTAATATTGGATTGACAACATGATTCCGGAAATACTGTTTTTCAAACATTTACAACCGTATAATGCGCCAGCCCCGTATAAAATTCGCGGCAAAAATAACCAAATCACTGACAACCCGGGAAAATTTGCTGATATTGGGCAATATTACCTGTTGCAGACTCAGACGTGCTTACACAAGCCGGTACAATAAAACAATTCAATCCGAGGAGACCTGTCAGTCCATGAAAGTCACCATCTACGGTTCAGGCTATGTTGGCCTGGTTACCGGCACCTGTTTGGCAGAAGTCGGCAACGATGTACTCTGCGTCGATATCGACCGCGCCAAAATTGACATGCTGCTGCGCGGCGAAATCCCCATTTATGAACCCGGCCTCGATGCCATGGTAGCCAAAAATATCGCATCCGGCCGTTTGCGCTTCACCACAGATGCCGCCGAGGGCGTGGCCCATGGCCTGTTTCAGTTCATTGCAGTGGGCACACCGCCCGACGAAGATGGCTCTGCGGATCTGCAATATGTACTGGCCGTCGCCAACAGCATTGGCGAGCATATGTCGGAGTACCGGGTGATTGTGGACAAATCCACGGTGCCTGTGGGTACTGCCGACAAGGTCCGTGAAACGGTAAACGTGGCATTAAGCAAACGGGGTGTCGATGTGGAGTTTGATGTGGTTTCCAATCCTGAATTTCTCAAGGAAGGAGCAGCACTGGACGACTTCATGAAACCGGATCGCATCGTTATCGGCACCGATAATCCGCGTACCACCGAGCTGTTACGCGAACTTTATGCGCCCTTCAATCGCAATCATGATCGTTTAGTCAGCATGGACATTCGCTCCGCTGAGCTGACCAAATATGCGGCCAATGCCATGCTGGCCACTAAAATCACCTTTATGAACGAGCTGTCCAATCTCGCCGACCTGTTGGGTGCCGACATCGAAAATGTACGCCTGGGCATTGGCTCTGATCCCCGCATCGGCTATCACTTTATTTACCCGGGTTGTGGCTATGGTGGCTCCTGTTTTCCAAAAGATGTACAGGCACTGGAGCGCACCGCCAGCGAAATCGGCTACAACGCTGAATTACTGAGCGCAGTGGAAGCTGTGAATCTCCGTCAGAAACAGGTGATGTTTAATAAAATCCGTCAACATTTTAAAAATGATTTGTCAGGCAAAACCATCGCACTCTGGGGATTGGCTTTCAAGCCCAACACGGACGACATGCGTGCCGCACCTTCGCGGACACTGATGGAAGCACTGTGGGAAACCGGTGCCAAAGTGCAAGCCTATGACCCTGAGGCCATGGATGAGGCAAAACGTATCTATGGTACGCGAGCGGATCTGACACTGGTTGATTCCCCGGAAGCAGCGCTGGTCGGTGCCGACGCTCTGGCCGTGGTCACCGAATGGAGTGCCTTTCGCAGCCCGGATTTTGAACAACTCAAAACCCGGCTTAGCCAACCCACTATTTTTGATGGTCGAAATTTGTACGATCCCGCACGTCTACGTGCCGATGGCTTTAACTATTACTGCATTGGCCGACCATGCAACACGACACAACAATAAACGCCAATAACTTTACATATGAAAGATAAGGATGAGCAGATGTTTGACTTGAAGGACACTCGCATTGGTATCATCGGTTTGGGCTACGTGGGTTTGCCACTGGCCGTTGAACTTGGTAAGCACTACCCCACCAAAGGCCTGGATATCAATGCGCCGCGTGTGGCCGAATTACAGGCGGGTAAAGACAGTACCCTGGAAGTGGATGCCGATGAACTCACACTCGCCACCCAACTCACCTACACGAGCAATCCGGATGATTTGACAGACTGCAACGTCTACATCGTTACCGTTCCCACGCCTATCGACTCGGCCAAACGCCCGGATTTATCACCACTGGTCGGTGCCAGCCATGCCATCGGCAAGCTGCTTAACAAAGGCGACGTGGTCATCTATGAATCCACAGTTTACCCCGGTGCCACCGAAGAGGTCTGTGTACCCATACTGGAAGCTGAGTCCGGCCTGACATTCAACCAGGACTTTTTTGCAGGTTACTCACCTGAACGCATTAATCCCGGAGACAAAGAACACCGGGTCACGACCATACTTAAAGTGACTTCCGGATCAACGCCCGAATCGGCTGATTTTGTGGATGCCTTATATGCCAGCATTATCACCGCCGGTACCCACAAGGCCAGCTCCATCAAAGTAGCAGAAGCTGCCAAGGTCATTGAAAACACGCAACGGGATGTCAATATCGCCCTGATCAACGAGCTTGCGCTGATCTTCCACAAACTGGATATCGACACCATTGAAGTACTGGAGGCTGCGGGCACCAAATGGAACTTTTTACCCTTCCGCCCTGGGCTGGTGGGCGGACACTGTATCGGTGTCGATCCTTATTATCTCACCCACAAAGCGCAGGAAATTGGCTACCAGCCAGAAATGATCCTCGCGGGTCGCCGCATCAACGACGGCATGGGCAGCCATGTCGTCGAGCGCGTGGTAAAACGTATGACCCGCAACCGTATCCATGTAGTGGATGCCAACATCCTGATAATGGGGTTTACCTTCAAAGAAAACTGCCCGGATCTACGCAACACTCGCGTCATTGATATCATCGAGGAATTACAGACCTACCACGCCAATGTGGACGTTTACGATCCCTGGGTGGACTCTGATGGCCTGGAACACGAATATGGCATCCGGCCTGTTTCGTCACTGTCGAAGGGAAAATATGATGCCATCATTCTGGCTGTGGCACATGATCAATTTAAAGCCATGTCTGCCGATGAAATCCGTGCCCTGGGCAAAAATGACTGTGTACTGTTCGATGTCAAACATGTTCTGCCCGTCGATAAAGTGGATGACCGGCTGTAAGCCTCACCACAACCGGGCATAAAAAATAATGCGTAATAACAAGGTCCAAACATGAAAGTTCTCATCACCGGTACTGCCGGTTTTATTGGTAACCGTCTGGCGGAACGCCTGCTGGAACGCGGCGAAGAAATCATTGGTATCGATAATCTCAATGACTATTACGATGTCACGCTGAAAGAAGCTCGTCTGGCCAAAATCAAGAATCACCCTGGTTTCACCGAAGCACGCATCAATATCGAAGACCGTCCTGCCATGGAAGTTCTGTTCACCAAACACAAGCCTGACAAAGTGGTTAATCTGGCAGCCCAGGCAGGCGTCCGTTATTCGCTGGAAAACCCGCATTCCTATGTAGAAAGCAACATCGTGGGTTTCATGAATATCCTCGAAGGCTGTCGCTACAATGGGGTTGAACACCTGGTGTACGCCTCCAGCAGCTCGGTTTACGGTGCCAATACCAACATGCCCTTTTCCATCCACAATAATGTGGACCACCCACTGAGCATGTACGCCGCCACCAAAAAAGCCAACGAACTGATGGCACATACCTACAGCCACCTCTACGATCTGCCTACCACCGGTCTGCGTTTCTTCACCGTTTATGGCCCCTGGGGACGTCCGGACATGGCACTCTTTCTGTTTACCAAAAAAATCCTCGCAGGCGAGCCCATTGATGTCTTTAATTATGGTAAACACCGCCGTGATTTCACCTATGTCGATGATATCGTCGAAGGTGTGATCCGCACCCTCGACCATACTGCCCGGCCCAATGCGGACTGGTCTGGTGACAAACCTGATCCCGGTACAGCCGGAGGACCATATCGCCTTTACAACATTGGCAACAACTCGCCCGTCGAGCTGATGCATTACATTAAAGTACTGGAAGACTGTCTCGGCAAAAAGGCGGAAATGAACATGCTTCCGCTACAACCCGGTGATGTGCCTGACACTTACGCCAACGTGGAAGACTTGGTGACCGACGTCGATTACAAACCCGATACCACTGTGGAAGATGGTATAGCCAGTTTTGTTAACTGGTATAAATCCTACTATTCGCAGGCTTGAGCCTAAAATCCACCGTTAAATGGCCCGGCAATTCAACCGGGCCTGTCATCCAGGGCTGATGGCCGCCGTCTTTCTCGCTTCCCCCATCTCCCTGATTCTCTAAAGTTTTCCCCCTGTTTGACGCTACTTCCTGTAGTGCCCTGTCATATTACACGAGCAAGTGCCTTGCTTTGTTATTTCCACCGGGCATCACAGGAAGCTGAGGCCAGTATATGTCATGCGTCATCCCGCCAAAAACAGTTATTTCACTGTGCGTGTTTCTGACAGGCAACATGCTTTTCAGCGAAGTTGAGGCAACTGCCGCACCGGAATCCATTGATGCCACCACTAATGTAAACGCCGAAGAATTTATCGAGCTGGTGGAAAATAACCCTGAACTTGTCATTATCGATTCCCGTATCCGGGGGGATCGCATACAAGGTTTTATTGAAGGTTCACTCAGCTTGCCGGATACCGACACCTCCTGCGACTCCCTGTCTAAAATTATCCGTAAAAAAGAGACTGCCAGTCTGTTTTATTGCAATGGTGTTAAATGCGCCCGCAGCAGCAAAGCCATTAAAATTGCGCTCAACTGTGGTTACTCAAATATCTATTGGTTTCGTGGCGGTTTTGGGGAGTGGCTGGAAAAAGGCTACCCCTATTTGCAGGAATAAAATCCCGAATCACCCGAAGAACCCCAATCAATTATGCCCAAACTACAATCATCCATGCGCGCCAGTCTGGGACTCACTGTTCTGATCATGGGTTTGCTGGGTATGATGTTAGCGGCGGCTACGGGCGAAGCCTATCAGCGACTGGCACTGGATAATCAGCGTGAATCTTTCGTTTCTCTGGCAAAACTTAAAATCCAGGAAATCACTGAAAACCTGGCACAAGACAGTGTGGAATTAGGCCTCAACGCACAAGCAACCCCTGGCTTTCATCAAACAGTTATCAACAAAGACTCTACACGCCTCAGCCTGCAACTGGATGAACACTTTCATCGTGCCTTCGTCACCCTTGGTCGCGTCAAACTGATTAAAATGTACACCTATGATAAAGAGTTCAGGCTGATCTCCGCCTCAAAAAAGGGAGACCCGGCACTGCCGGACAACAAGCCTGTTTGCACTGGACTCTTAAGTACAATTGCCAGCCGCAGCAAAACAGCGCGTCTGAAACCGGACTCAGAACTCTGTCGCATCGGTATGCGTTCTGTGCTTGCCACTATCGTTCCGGTTGGCGGCTTGCAAATCAAAGGTTATTTACAGTTGATCATTGACCCAACCCCGAACTTTGCAAAAGCTGATAGTGGCCTGGGTACACCGTTAAAGCTGACCGGGCCGGATAAAACCATACATTATCAATCTGCAAATTGGCCAAAGAAACTCAACAAAAATATCCTGCTGGCAGAATACAGTCTGATCACCCCCCAAAACCAGCAGCTTTTTGATTTGACCTTCGCATCCAATATTGCCGAACTAAGGAAACAACTTTCCACAACCCGTAATTTCATTTTTTCCATTGCCGCCATCATCATGCTGGGCACAACCTTGATCGCCCTTCTCATGCTACAGCACACAGCATTGAGCCCTCTCAGTACTCTGACTAATCATCTGCGACGGGTGCAGAAAGACAAGTCCCAGTTAGGTACAAAAGTGGTCATCAGTGGCAATAGCGAAATTGTCGAGCTGGCCACTGATTTTAACAATATGAGCAGTGAACTCAGCACCCTGTATCGTACTCTGGAAAATATGGCCTTTACTGATGCGCTGACCGGCATGCCAAATCGTGTCCTGTTTTATGACCGGCTTGAACAAATCACAATGACCACATCGCGCTATAAAACACAGTTCGCCCTGATGATGATGGATCTCAATCGTTTCAAAAACATTAATGACACCTTGGGCCATCACATCGGAGACCGCTTGTTAAAAACCGTGGGCGAACGTCTGCAAACGATACTCCGTGAATCAGACACCGTTGCCCGCCTGGGTGGTGATGAATTTGCAGCATTGCTTCCCGCTATTGATCATGACGAAGGCGTCACTATAGTGGCAGAAAAAATTGTCAACGCACTCAACAAACCCATTGCCGTAGAGGGACACAACCTGTCCATTGGTATCAGTATCGGCCTGGTGCGCTGCCCGCGTGACGGTGATAAAACCACACTGCTCATGCAGCATGCCGATGTGGCGATGTACCACGCCAAACGTAAAGGCCTGGGTTATGTGTTTTACGACAAAAGCATGAGCAGTGAGAATCTGTTTGAACTCACTATGGAATCCGAATTACGGCAAGCCGTTGAAAATAGAAATTTTGAATTGTATTACCAGCCTAAAATCGATCTCCAGCATGGTCATATTATGGGTGCTGAAGCATTGATCCGCTGGGCGCATAACAAGTACGGTTTTATCTCTCCCGAAAAATTCATCCCTCTCGCCGAACAAACCGGCTTAATACAAACTTTGACCGAATGGGTACTTGGACAGGCTCTGACACAATGCGCCGCATGGCATGCAGACAACATCAATATTGGTGTTTCAGTCAACCTCTCTGCATACAGTCTGAACGATATCGATTTGATCGATACGGTACATCATGCCCTTGCTGACGCAAAAATAGAGCCTCAGTGGTTAACCCTGGAACTGACCGAAACCGCCATCATGTCTGATGCCAATCGCGCATTGAACACACTTTCCCAGCTTAATACCATGGGGGTACGCTTATCTGTTGATGATTTTGGCACCGGCTATTCTTCGTTAGCCTATTTGAAACGTTTTCCCGTCGATGAAATTAAAATCGACAAATCTTTTGTAATCGATATGCTGACGGATGCATCCGATGCCGTGATTGTTCGCTCCACCATCGATCTTGCTCATAACATGGGTATGAAGGTTGTCGCCGAAGGTATTGAAAGCCAGGATGCCTGGGACAAACTGGCCGAACTGGGCTGCAACCTGGGACAAGGCTATCACATGTGCCGACCGTGCCCGGCAGTCAGTTTCAAAACATGGATATATGAGTCCGACTGGGGTCTGAACCACATTAAAGCCGTAAGCTGAAAACTTTGTTTAATTTTTTTCCTGTTGCCACAAACACGCACCACCGCTGGATTGACTGATGCCTTGTAACCGCGCCTCATGTGCCGCTGTTTCCACCTCGCTAGCCTGTATTACGCGCAAACGTGGTCGCTCACCTGATAACCGACGTATTTCACCTGCGTTGGATTGCGACTCATTGTTCTGCCCGGCCAGCAACAAATCAGTCTGCCCCCCCGTCATTAACAAATAAACGTCGGCAAGAATTTCTGCATCCAGCAATGCACCATGTAACTCGCGGTGTGCATTCTTCACTTCGTAGCGTTTACATAAAGCATCCAGATTGTTTTTTTGTCCTGGGTGCATCTTGCGCGCCAGGGCCAGCGTGTCCAGCACGGTACAATTTGTTTCTATTTTTCCACCGGACCAACCCAGTAGTTTCAGTTCATTATTTAAAAAACCGACATCAAAGGGCGCATTATGGATCACCAGTTCTGCCCCACGCACAAAATCCATAAAATCGCTCACCACATCAGCGAAACGGGGTTTGTCCTGTAAAAAATCATTATCGATGCCATGCACCTCGATGGCACCTTCATCGATTTCACGATCCGGTTGTAAATACTGATGATAGTGATTACCGGTCAGGCGACGATCAATGATTTCCACACAACCGATTTCAATAATGCGATGGCCGTGTGCAGGCTCCAGGCCAGTGGTTTCTGTATCCAGAACAATTTGACGCATGGTTTTTTATGGCCCTCTATTTTTGGCTAAAATGTGAATTAAACGCTAACAAACTGAACAGTGATACTACAACTCATCCACACCCCGATTCGCCAGCGCATCGGCACGTTCGTTTTCCGGATGCCCGGTATGACCACGTACCCAGCACCATTTTACATCGTGCGGTTGCAGCGCACTTTCCAGACGCTGCCACAAATCCACATTTTTCACTGGCTTTTTGGCCGCCGTCATCCAGCCTTTACGTTTCCAGCCCTTCATCCATTCTGTCGCGCCTTTCATTACATATTGTGAATCTGTCGTCAGTACCACCTTGCAGGGTTTTTTCAAGCTTTCCAAACCACTAATGGCCGCCATCAGCTCCATACGATTATTAGTGGTTTCCATCTCACCCCCATACAGTTCTTTTTCACTGCCGTTAAAACGCAGCACCACTCCCCAGCCACCCGGACCCGGATTCCCCCGACAGGCACCATCACTAAAAATTTCTACGGCTTGTTTACTCATGATCGATAGATTCTCTCTCAACAACAGGCTGTTTACCCAGTGTACGTGAATTACCCGCCAGCCCTGCCGGCGCAATGTGCCGGCGCGCAGGCCGCCAGCGTGGTTTGATGGGGGTTAGCGTCGCCACTCGTTTACGCGCCACCACCACATAGCCGGCACCAAAAAACGGCACCCAGCGTCGTCCAATGCGATCCAGAAACCGTAATCGCCGCATCACCCCTTTATGACTCAATGGCGGCCGAAAAAAATACCGCCGCGCATCAACAATGTCGAAGCCCAGCAATTGCAACCAGTCCTTCAAGCGTGACTGACTGATAAAACGACCACACCAGGGTGGCTTGCCACGCCAACACAAGACCACGCGCCAAATCATCCACAAACTCCAGGGATTAAACGCAAGAATCACCACATGGCCCTCAGGAATCAGAACACGATCCACCTCACGTAAAACCTGATGCGGATCATTGGTGAATTCCAGCGTATGCGGCATAACCACCGTATCCAGAGAGTCTGTGGCAACGGGTAACCATTCCAGAGAACCGCGAATTTCGTTGCGCGCGCACTCACCAGCAGGCGGCGTATCTTGCAACCACTCATCCAGCACCATGCAATGCGGAATACGTGTACTGGTCAGACAGTCTTTGGAATACACATCGCCCAATTGCAACAGGTGATAACCAAACAGCGTCGGCAAAATCGTCCGCAACTGCGCACGCTCCTCCGCCTGCAACCAGCGCCCGGGCAAATGAGTAAACCAGGCCCGCAGACGCTGTCGCGTCACCTGCGAAGGCTCACATTTTGTCCAGCGGGCAATACGTTTTTTAAGGGCTGATAACACGATAATTGATCAAAAAATTACTTGGGGTGGATTAGGGGTCAGCCATTCACGAACAATATTCGTGGCAAGCGCACTGCGTAACGATACCTGCTCTGCCACCTCATCACCAGTCGAATCCCCCCGGCAATGCAGACACGCAGCACTTCACGTAAACTCACCGCTTCCCGATACACCTTACAGAGATCAGCATATGCTCACTGTCCACACTATCACTGCCTTTGAAGATAATTACATCTGGTTGATCCGACACCCGGAGCAACCGCAAGTGGTTATCGTCGATCCCGGCGACGCCACCCCGGTCATCGCCGCCATTACCGCACAATCACTGAAACCGGTAGCCATTTTGATCACCCACCATCATTGGGATCATGTCGGTGGTATTGAAGAACTGCTGGCCCGCTGGCCTATGCCGGTTTACGGTCCTGCCTGTGAAACTATCTCCCACGTCAGCCAACCGCTGGCCGAAGGCGACCCTGTACACATCGAGGCACTGGCGGCGGATTTCCAGGTTTTGCACGTACCCGGCCACACTGCCGGACACATCGCCTATTATCACCCGGCCAGCAATATTGACGGACACGGCATGATTTTCGTCGGTGATACCCTGTTTGCTGGTGGCTGTGGCCGCCTTTTTGAAGGCACACCAGCGCAAATGCACGATTCACTGAGCCAGATCGCCTCCCTGCCCGATGACACCCGGGTCTACTGCGCCCACGAATATACGACAGACAATCTGACCTTTGCCCGCATTGTCGAACCTGATAACCTCGCCCTCCAGGCACGCCAGCAAACCGTGCGACAGCAGCGCGAACGAGGCCAAGCCACCGTGCCCTCATTACTGGGGGACGAAAAAGCCACCAACCCCTTTTTGCGCTGTGAGCAAGCCGGAATCGTTCGTGCTGCCGAGGGCTTTTCCGGTCGCAAACTACACACAAGTGCTGAGGTTTTTGCCACAATCCGCCACTGGAAAGATACCCTGGATTAAAAAACAAGCCTCCCTGGCCGACAACATGACGTGGAACACATTTATTGTCATAATCGTCTAACTACTTGTCTTGTCTCTCAAATCCCCCGTAAACACTCATCCAAGAAAATTCAATATGTCATTTTCATTTTTACGCCTTGTCACTTCACTGCTCATACTATTACTGGCTGGGTGTGCAAGCCTGGCCGGTTTAACCAAAACAGAGGAATCTGTCGATACAAAAAAAACTGACACAACGGTCAACACAAGCGCCGATACTCCCCTCGTTACAACAGCGCAACCAACAAGCAGTACAAATACTGCTGACACATCGACCATCAGACACCGTTCCCGGCACCTGCCTTACGTGCCCGACACCGCCACCCCCTGGTGGGCACTGGTGGCAAATCAGGAATCTGATAACAGCACCGATGAACCGTGGACAATCGAAGAAGCACGTCGCGATACCGGTCACGACACCACCACCACGCCACTCGCCCAACCCGAAAGCCAGCTTGAAAATCCACTTAAAAACAAAGACCTCTGGCACCGCCTGCGCAGCGGCTTCCAGCTAGGCAGCCAGGAGCACCCACTGGTTCGCCCCTATATCGAGTGGTACGCCAAACACCAGCCTTATCTCGACCGCGTAGCAGAGCGTGCCCGCCCTTTCCTTTATGACATCGTGCAAGAAGTCGAAGCCCGTGGCATGCCCATGGAAATTGCACTGCTGCCCGTAGTGGAAAGTGCCTTCCAGCCCTTCGCCTACTCCTCTGGCCGGGCCGCTGGCATCTGGCAATTCATCCCCTCCACCGGCAAACACTACGGCCTGAAACAAAACTGGTGGTACGACGGCCGACGCGACATACCCAGAGCCACCAAAGCCGCACTGGATTATCTTGAACGCCTGCACAAACGCTTCGACGGCGACTGGCTGCTGGCACTGGCCTCCTATAACTCCGGCGAAGGCCGCGTAGCACGCGCCGTGAAAAAGAACAAAAAGAAAGGTCGCCCCACCGACTTCTGGTCGCTGGACCTACCGAAGGAAACCCAAGGCTATGTCCCCAAACTGCTCGCCATCAGCGCCATCGTCCAACATTATAAAGCCCATGGTGTAACGCTCACCTCTATTCCCGACAAACCCTACCTCGAACATGTTGATGTCGGCTCACAGATTGACCTGGCTCTGGCCGCCGAACTGGCCGAACTGCCCATCGAAACCATGTATCAACTCAACCCCGCCTACAATCGCTGGGCCACCGACCCCAAGGGACCGCACACCCTGTTACTGCCCATCCATAAAGCAGAAACATTTCGTACAGCTCTGGCCAAAATCGACAAAAAGGACCGTGTACGCTGGGAACGACACCGCATACGTGAAGGTGAAACTCTCGGCCACATTGCACGTAAATTTCAAACCTCCGTGGCACTGCTGCAAGAAGTCAACAATATCCGCGACAAATGGATACGCGCAGGACAAAGCATTATCATCCCCGTGGCCACCAAAAACCTCAAACACTACCTGAGTGAAGACCGCCGTCGCGTCGCCCTGCAAGGCACTAAACGTAACGGCCATAAACTGCATCACACCGTCAAACGCGGCGACACCTTCTGGGATATTTCACGCAAATACAACGTCAAAGTCAGCCAGCTCGCCTCATGGAACGGCATGTCACCCAAAGATACGCTCAAGCCCGGCCAGCAACTGGTAATCTGGACAAAAAAACCCAGTCGTGCAGACAGACAATTTGTCTCCCTGCCACGTAGTGCCACCCACCAACAGGTGCATTACCGCGTACGCAAAGGTGATTCACTGGCACGCATCGCACAGAAATTCAGCGTTACCATCGCCAAGCTTCGGCAGTGGAATTCGCTGAAAAAAGGCAAATACCTGCAACCCGGGCAGCAGTTGACACTGTATGTGGATATAACACAGCAATCTTAGACTTTACCAGCACCATTATTAGAGCAACCCTTTATGACAATACAAAAATGTGCATTGCCTTTTTATCCATAAAGAAAACAACGCGCCATATGTCCTTCACTTAAAAACCGTGGGTCGGGATAACATTGTTTGCACTCCGGCATAGACAGCGTGCAACGCGGATGAAAGTGGCACCCCGAGGGCGGATTGATCGGCGACGGCATTTCACCCTGCACACTGACAATGCCACGCTCAACATCTTTTGTTGATTTTTCAATGACCGGTACAGCAGCCAGTAATGCTTTAGTGTAAGGGTGCAACGGGTTTTCCATGACGTCCTGCACACCACCCTGCTCTACAATGCGCCCCAGATACATTACGGCCACCTCGTGTGCCAAATATTCCACAACCGATAAATCGTGCGTAATAAACAAATACGCCAGACCCAGCTCATCTTGCAGGTCCTTCAACAGATTAAGAATTTGTGCCTGCACGGAAACATCCAGCGCACTGGTGGGTTCATCACAGATAATCAGTTTAGGGTCTACCGCCAAAGCGCGAGCAATACAGATACGCTGACGCTGGCCACCGGAAAACTCATGTGGATAACGATATTTACTGTCGGCTGACAAACCCACTTGTTCCAGCAGTTGGTCAACACGCACAGCACGCGCCTGTGCGTCACCGCCCAAGCCCTGAATGATCATCCCTTCTTCAATGATATCCGCCACCACCATACGCGGATTCATGGAGGAAAAAGGGTCTTGAAAAATAATCTGAATATCACTGCGGTGCTGGCGTAATTGTGCCTGCGACAAAGCCGTAAACTCCCTGTTTGCAAATTGCACTTTGCCCGCGGTCGATTTCACCAATTGTAAAATACTTTTTCCTGCTGTGGTTTTACCGCAGCCCGACTCACCCACCAATGCCAGTGTATGGCCTTCAGGAATCGATAAAGAAATGTCATCCACCGCTTTGACATGGTTCACCACTCGCTGCAACATACCTTTGCGAATGGGAAAATACACCTTGAGTCCATGAACCGCCAACAATGTCTTATTACTTTTTACTGATTGTTCAGCACCACAGCCCGGCGCTGTTTCTTTTTTATCCGCTATTGAAAACTGCTGTTGATAGGTCATATCAAATTTAAAACAACGCACACCACCCGATGACGCCGTTGTGACCCACCCGGGTGACTGAACATGACAAACATCAATTGCGTCGTCACAACGATCCACAAAGCGACACCCGCTAAACCCGGTAGCCAACGAGGGTACACTCCCCGGTATTATCTCCAAGCGTTGCCCACGTTTTTTTATGTCAGGCAGAGAGGCAAACAGTTTTTTTGAATAAGGGTGTTGAGGGCTGGTAAAAAATGCAGCGCGATCCGCTTCTTCCACAATTTGTCCGGCATACATCACTGCCACACGATCTGCCATTTCTGACACGACACCAAGATCATGCGTAATCAGCAGGATGGCCATACCCGTATCTTTTTGCAATTGGCGCATAAGACCCAGCACTTGTGCCTGAATCGTCACGTCCAGTGCCGTAGTAGGTTCATCAGCAATCAACAAATCCGGCTCACCCGCAAGCGCGACAGCAATCATCACCCGCTGCTTCATGCCACCTGACAGTTGATGCGGGTACTCATAGTAACGTTGCGCAGGATCGGGAATACCCACAGCATCCAGCAGCGCCAACACACGAGCGCGTACCGCCTGCGCATTATTTTGCCCGCGTATACTTTCGGCGACTTGCGAGCCGATGGTCAGCACCGGGTTCAGGCTGGTCATGGGCTCCTGAAATATCATCGCAATGCGTTTGCCACGCACATTACGCATGGCCATTTCCGACAATTGCAGTAAATCATCCCCATTGAGACAAATACTGCCCTGAGTAATGCGGCCAGCCGGCTCAGGCAGCAAGCGCATGACAGACAATGCTGTCATGGATTTTCCACAACCGGATTCACCCAGCAGCGCAAACGTTCGCCCCCGTTGTATTTCCAGACTAATACCATCCACGGCATGCACCATGCCATCCACAGTGGCAAAGCTGGTTTGCAAAGAGTCTATTTTCAGCAAGGGATTCGTCATTTCACTGTGACCCCGATAAACCATCCGACCCTTCGCAACCTGAATATCAAACTCTTCTCCTCACCGATTGAAAACACACCGCATAAACATCTATACACCTGAGACCGCAACGCAATCATTCATGAACGGACAAAACGTACCACTTTTAGGCCGCCATTGCGTATAATACGGCAACTTAAGGCAGGGTATTCACGCAAACCTGTTGCACCCCTGCCCCACATAACAAACACCACTCAAAAAAGGATATCCACCATGGGATTCTTAAATGGCAAACGCGCGCTGATCGTCGGCTGCGCCAGCAATCGTTCCATCGCCTGGGGCATTGCCCAGGCGATGCATCGCGAAGGCGCTGAACTGGCCTTCACCTACCAAAACGAAAAACTGCAAGGCCGGGTGGAAAAACTCGCCGCTGAATGCGGTTCAGACATTGTGCTGCCTTGCGATGTCGCCAGCGATGAAGATATCACCACGGTCTTTGAAAAACTGGATGATTTCTGGGATCACCTGGATATTCTGATTCACTCGGTAGCCTATGCCCCGCGTGAAGAGCTGGAAGGCGAGTACCTTGACAGCGTGACGCGCGAAGGCTTCAATACCGCGCACGAAATCAGCTCCTATAGTTTCGCCGCACTGGCTAAAGGCGCGCGCAACATGATGCAGGGACGTAATGCCGCGCTGTTGACACTGAGTTATCTGGGTGCCGAGCGGGTACTGCCCAACTACAATGTGATGGGCCTGGCCAAGGCCAGCCTGGAAGCCAACGTGCGTTACATGGCCGCCAACTTAGGACCAGAGAATATCCGCGTTAACGCCATCTCCGCCGGACCTATTCGTACACTCGCGGCAGCAGGCATCAAAAACTTCAAATCCATGCTGAACTACAGCGCACAAAACACACCACTGCGACGCAATGTCAGTATCGAAGAGGTCGGCAATGCAGCAGCCTTCCTTTGCTCCGACCTGGCTTCCGGGATTACCGGTGAGATTACTTATGTGGACGGCGGTTACAACATCACCGGCATGGCGCAATCAAACTAAAGAAAACAGCAATAGCATTCCAGGGATGGAAAAAATTTAACGGCTGTTTGCCGGGATTATGAGACAACTAAAAGCAAAAATTTAGCATTTTGACCAAAAAATGCACGCCTAATACACCCTGTCGTTTACAGGCCAACTCTTTGCTTGATCACCATACAACTTAACAAGCACTCTTGTTATATCGTTTTGATCATCTTCAGATAGACTTGACATAAAAAACCTCGCTTATTCTGCCAAAAAGTTATTTTTGCCGTAATTTTCTACATAAATACTTAAAAAATAATTTTTACCATTTGCAAGTTCAATGATTTTAAATTTGTTGTCTGGAAACTCCCAAAGGTAGATCACACTGTTTTTCTTATTTCTTTTACGTTTATTTTTTACTTCCTGGTCCAAAAAACCATTTTTAAAATCAATCACCTGTGATGACACTTTGGGTTTATTAATAGATTCATCGTAAACCTGATCAAAAAACTCCAAGCTTGTTATCGATGGCTTAATCTGATTTAGAATCTCATCCAGGTGGTTTTCAGAAATGACAATTTTTTCTTTATTTTTCCCCAAAATCACTAAAAAGTCTCCCGACTTCTTAATTTTATCGATATCAAGTTGAAAATCGTATGAAAGAGAGTTTTCAAAATCGACTCTATCTACAGACTGGGTCGCGCAAGAAAATAATGTCAAACAAAAAAATAACGGGGTAAATCTAATTATTTTCATTTGTTAACTTCCCCAATATTTCAAAAAGCTATAACAAGCAGTTTGACAATATTGTTAACATCCTTTTAACCACAACTACTGACAATGACTACAAATCATCGTTCTGCACAATAACTTTAGCATCAGCTTTAAGCCGCGAGATAAGATGCAATTGCGCATTGGCACCCTGCTCACCAGCCAAACGGCGTTTTAACGTTTCACGTTCAGCAACATCCATTGTGGTCGGATCACCATCAACCACTTTATTCAAGCGAATCACAGCGTAATCTCCTGAGTTCAATACCACGCCACTATAACGTGGACTATCGGGTGACGATGGATGCGTTAAACGAAAGACCTGTTTGATAATCTGGGCATCGTGGTCTTTTGTATCACGCATAACCGCATCAGCATCCTTCCACTCTACTGACAATGCCTTGCTGACAGTTTCAGTGGACTCTCCTGCCTCCAATTGCTGCAAAGCCTTTTCTCCGGCAGCCTTCGCTGCTTCACGCGCCTTTTCCTGAATCAACGATTGTTTAACTTGCGATGTCACCTCACTCAGTGGACGCCGGTCCGCTTTTTGATGCTCCAGCAAACGCAACACCAATACATGATTTTCATCAACGTCGAGAGGCTCACTGTTAAAACCCTGTTTCAATACGTCGTCGCTGTAAGCGGCAGCCACAATACGCGGGTTGGCAAATACACCGGTACCACCATGTCTTTCGAAAAATGGACTTTGCTTGAGTTCAAGCCCCAATTCGTCTGCTGTCTCACTGAGAGAATCCGGCATTTCATAAGCCAGATTCGTTAATTTTTCAGCCAGCTCAAAATATTCACGTTCTGCGGCATCATTTTGAAATTGCGCAAGAATGTCATCACGCACGTCGGCAAAAGGTTTCACCTCTCGCTCACGAATCCCGGTCACTTTGATGATGTGATAACCAAACGAGGTCAATACCGGCTCGCTAACTTCATTCAACTTGAGAGAAAAAGCAACTTCCTCAAAATCAGGCTCCATAATACCGCGTCCAAAATAGCCCAGATCCCCTCCCGTTTCGGCGGAGCCGGGGTCATCCGAGTTTTCTTTGGCCAGTTTTTCAAAAGATTCACCCGCATTCAGTCTCGTCACCAGGCTTTCCGCTTTTTCGCGTGCTGCCGCAATGGCCGCTTCATCGGCGCCTTCTTCCAACTGAATCAGGATATGGCTGGCCTGACGTTCTTCCGCCACACTGAATTGATTCTGATTGGTTTCATAAAATTCATGTAACTCCTCTTCGCTGGGCTCTTCGTCACTCTTTAATGCGGCAACAGACAATTCTACATATTCAACACGCACTTTCTCCGGTGTCAAAAACCGGTCCGCATGTTGCTCATAATAACTTTTGATTGCTGCGTCATCAGCCAGCGATTCATCCCGAAATTGTGACGTACTCAAAACAAAATACTGAAAATCGCGTTGCTGTTTCTCCAGCCTGATCACTGCGTCCAATTCCGCATCCGTTACAAACGCCGAGCTTGCAAGACCATCAGGCAATTGTCCGGCAGTCATAATGCGTTTTACATAACGTTCAAATGCAGTGGGTGACTGCCCCTGGGTTTGTAATTGTTGCTGATACAGACTGACAGAAAAAGCACCACCTTCACGAAAGGCCTCAATACTCTGAATCGCCGCCACCACTGTTTGATCACTGACCCGAAAACCCATCTCTTCCGCATTTTGCAATAACAACTCACGATCAACCAGTTCATTAATAACCCGCTGTTTTATCTGTGGGTCAAAAAGCTGCGCATCATACTGGCCGCCCAGCATTTGCTGCATACGACCCCGTTGATCATAAAAAGCCTGCTGAAATTCACGTTGCCCGATGTCGGTGCCATTGACAGTAGCCGCCACCAGCTTGTCACCACTACCAACGTATTCGTTAACACCCCAAAGCGCAAAAGGGATTATTAGCAAACCTACTATTACCCAGGCGATCCAACCCTGGGCACGATCTCGAATAAAACTCAGCATATTTTTTCTTCGTGGTTAATTCTGAATATGTATTTAGTGTGAAAATATATTTTATCTGACCGTTGTTTCGACTGAATATTTCCACTTAAGGTTCCGGTATATTCCGAATATGGTTATCTTATCAGTCGCTTCAAGAACTCAACAGCAGAAAGTAAAAAGGCGCTCCCACATCAGATAGGAACGCCTTAAATACTAATAGTGGCGGAGTGGACGGGACTCGAACCCGCGACCCCCGGCGTGACAGGCCGGTATTCTAACCAACTGAACTACCACTCCCCAACAAAAACCTGACTCTAACCCAATCACTCAACTCAAGCATATCGTTCAATATGAGCTAATGGTGGGTGCTGAGGGACTTGAACCCCCGACATTCGCCGTGTAAAGGCGACGCTCTCCCAACTGAGCTAAGCACCCCAGGAAAGCCGACTAGTTTACGGCATCTTTCAATGCTTTGCCAGCCTTGAATGTAGGATTATTGGAAGCCTTGATTTCAATAGCTTCGCCTGTGCGGGGATTGCGACCAGTACGGGCTGCACGGGCTTTCACACTGAACGTGCCAAACCCAACCATAGCAACTTGATCCCCTTTTTGCAGGGCTCCGGTAATCGCAGCAACCATACCGTCAATAGCGCGAGCTGCTGAGGCCTTGGAAATATCAGCACTTTCTGCAACTGCATCGATTAATTCTGCTTTATTCACTTAGAATACCTCTCTCTGTGTGGTTATTTGTGTGATTTTCATCATTTATTGTCATTCTCGAACAGTCCCGCAAAAACGCCGCCAGTTCGATTATTCTTTCTGCTGCTTTTTTCAGTGTAACCAGTATGCATCAGCGGCCGATGTGTTTTCGCATGGGTTTATACCAATGGCAATTCCCCCATGTCAAGGATTCATGGGCATTTGAGGCCAATTAGGTATTATTTAGCATAGTCCCATCTCCAAAATAACACTCTGTTTTTTTTGATTTAACACAAAGCGACCGCCACCGGAACAAACCGAGGCGGTCCTTTTGCAAAAAGCAAAACACAATCAATGTGTGCGAATGGGTTTACGCTTTGATTCTTTTCGACCTGCGCCTACTTTGCCACTTGTTTTGTTTTCCGGCAGCGGCTCAGGCATGTGTTGCAATGCCACCTGTAAAACTTCATCGATCCAGCGTACTGGCCGAATATCCAGATTCTGTTTAATATTTTTGGGGATATCTGTCAGGTCCCGAGTGTTTTCATGGGGAATCAACACAGTTTTAATGCCACCACGATGTGCCGCCAACAGTTTTTCTTTCAGGCCACCAATGGGTAACACTTCGCCACGTAGCGTGATTTCACCGGTCATGGCGACATCGGCTCGCACCGGAATATTGGTCAACACTGACACCAGCGCCGTACACATACCAACACCGGCACTGGGTCCGTCTTTGGGCACGGCACCTTCCGGCACATGAATGTGGATATCGCTGTCACTGTAAAACTCAGGGTCAAGCCCCAGTGTCTTCACTCGGCTACGCACCACGCTCATGGCAGCCTGCACAGACTCTTTCATCACATCACCCAACTGCCCGGTGACACTGTGTTTGCCCTTGCCGGGCATCTTTACGGCTTCTATAGTGAGCAGCTCACCACCCACTTCAGTCCAGGCCAGACCAGTAACCTGTCCAATTTGATCCGTCTCTTCCGCAGAGCCAAAACGAAACCGCCGCACACCCAAAATCTTTTCCAGGTTGCGTGAGGTAATACTGACCTTTTTAGTGTCAGGCTCCAGTAAAATCTGCTTGACCACCTTGCGACAGATCTTTGAAATTTCACGCTCCAGATTACGCACACCAGCCTCGCGGGTGTAATAACGAATAATGTCGCGAATGGCTGATTCACTGACACGGATTTCATTATCTTTCAGACCTGCGGATTCAATTTGTTTTTTGAGCAGATATCGCTCGGCAATATTCACCTTTTCGTCCTCTGTATAACCAGCCAGACGAATAACCTCCATGCGATCCAGTAACGGTCCGGGAATATTCAAAGAATTAGCGGTCGCCACAAACATCACGTCGGACAAATCGTAATCCACTTCCAGATAGTGGTCATTGAAGCTGTTATTTTGCTCAGGATCAAGCACCTCCAGTAATGCAGATGCCGGATCACCCCGGAAATCCATGGACATTTTGTCCAGCTCATCCAACAGATACAATGGATTGCGGGTCTCCACCTTGGACAGGTTTTGAATAATCTTGCCCGGCATGGCACCGATGTAAGTACGGCGATGCCCTCGAATCTCAGCTTCATCGCGCACCCCGCCTAACGACATGCGAATAAATTTGCGATTGGTGGCGCGCGCAATAGATTTACCCAATGAGGTTTTACCCACTCCCGGCGGCCCCACCAGACACAAAATCGGCCCCTTCACCTTCTTGGCCCGTTGCTGTACTGCAAGGTATTCAAGAATACGTTCCTTGACCTTGTCCAGGCCGTAATGATCAGCCTCCAGCACCTCCATGGCCTTAGCCAGGTCATGACGCACCTTGGTACGTTTTTTCCACGGCACGTTAACCAGCCAATCAATATAATTCCGCACCACCGTCGCTTCGGCAGACATAGGTGACATCATTTTCAGTTTACCTAATTCAGTATCCGCCTTTTCACGCGCCTCTTTGGACATGCCCGCTTTTTCAATTTTGGCAGCCAGGTCATCCAGCTCATTGTGGCTTTCATCCATATCACCCAGTTCTTTCTGGATGGCCTTCATTTGCTCGTTAAGATAATACTCGCGTTGACTCTTTTCCATCTGTCGTTTAACACGTCCACGGATACGTTTTTCAACCTGTAACAGATCGATTTCCGCCTCCATTAACCCGATCAGATGTTCAAGACGCTTACGCGCATCGCCAATTTCCAGAATGTGCTGCTTTTCGTCGATTTTCAATGACATGTGGGCCGCGATGGTATCGGCAAGACGCCCTGGCTCTTCGATGCCCACCAACGATGAAAGAATTTCCGGTGGTACCTTTTTACTGAGCTTCACATATTGGTCAAACTGCGCAAGAACGGAACGCATCAACACTTCACTTTCGCGATCATCCTGTGACGCGGTTTCAACATCACCAAGACTGACCTGTGCCTGAAAATAATCATCGGTACTCAGATAATTCAGCACTCTGGCGCGCTCACTGCCCTCCACCAGCACCTTTATGGTACCGTCCGGCAGTTTCAGCAACTGCAAAATATTGGCCACCGTCCCCGTGCGATACAAGTCTTCCGGTTCAGGCTCATCCTGCGAGGCATTTTTTTGTGCTGCGAGCAGAATCTGCTTGTCATCATCCATCGCGGCTTCCAGCGCATTAATGGACTTGTCACGCCCCACAAACAAAGGAATAACCATGTAGGGATAGACCACCACATCACGCAACGGTAATACCGGCATGAGCAGCGGCTGATCATTGATGACGTCAGATGATTTGTCTTTGTCGGACATTTGGGGCTTCCCTCAGAAAATTCGTAAATCGGCCGTTGTGAAAACAAAAGTGAACATAAAAATCGCATTGCGAAAACAGCGTGGCACCTGAACTACCAGTCGGCACCCGGCACATCGGCCTTTAGCGCTCCCGATAACAATCTGCGGCTTCTGCGCCTAAAATTCAAGGCTTAAAACAATATTTACCGGGTTTCTCGGCAAAAAGAGTGCTTATTACGTGGATTTTATGGATTTCAGGCAAAAAAATACCGGGATAACCCGGCATTTTATCGTATTACATTGATTTTTGAGGGGAAAGTGTGTGTTTTATCACCTAAATCCTGCAAGTATGAACACTCGCAGAATCCGGGTATCAACCTTTTTCTCAATCAGATGCTGCTCTGTGCTGTTCACCACCTTCGAAAATCAGCAACGGCTTGGATTTATTGTTGATCACATCGGCATCCACAATGACCTTGCTCAAACCTTCCAGCGTTGGCAGGTCGTACATGGTATCGAGCAATACTTTTTCCAAAATAGAGCGTAAACCACGCGCACCGGTTTTACGCTCCATGCCCTTCTTCGCAACAGCGTGCAAGGCTTCGTCACGAAATTCCAGCTCGCAATCTTCCATCTCGAACAATTTGCCATATTGTTTGGTAATGGCATTTTTCGGCTCGGTAAGAATTTGCACTAAAGCGTCTTCGTCCAGCTCTTTCAGTGTGGCAATCACCGGCAGGCGGCCCACAAATTCCGGAATCAAGCCATATTTAGTGAGATCCTCAGGTGCCACACCTTCCAGGATTTCACCAATACTTTTCTGATCAGCCTTGCTCTGCACTGTAGCGGAGAAACCAATACCACTTTTTTCAGAGCGATCCCGAATAACCCGATCCAGGCCGTCAAAGGCACCACCACAGATAAACAGTATATTGGCCGTATTCACTTGCAAAAACTCCTGCTGCGGGTGCTTGCGTCCACCCTGCGGCGGCACCGAGGCAATGGTGCCTTCGATAAGTTTCAGCAAGGCTTGCTGCACGCCCTCACCCGATACATCACGGGTAATGGACGGATTATCCGATTTGCGGGAAATCTTGTCGATTTCATCAATGTACACAATGCCGGTTTGTGCCTTTTCCACATCGTAATCACATTTTTGCAGCAGCTTCTGGATAATATTTTCTACATCTTCACCCACATAACCGGCCTCGGTCAGGGTGGTGGCATCAGCAATAGTGAACGGCACGTTCAACAGGCGGGCTAACGTTTCAGCCAGCAGGGTTTTGCCGCTGCCTGTAGGGCCAATCAGCAGAATGTTACTTTTGGAAAGCTCAACATCGTCTTTTTTGATGCCTGCTTCAAGCCGCTTGTAGTGGTTGTAAACGGCGACCGCAAGAATCTTCTTTGCATTCGGCTGGCCGATAACATATTCGTCCAGACTTTGGTTGATTTCACGCGGTGTGGGTAATTTACTCTCACCAGAACTGGGAGCCTTTTCATCGACTTCCTCACGAATAATATCGTTGCAAAGCTCTACACACTCATCACACACAAAAACAGAGGGGCCAGCAATCAGCTTCCGTACTTCGTGTTGGCTTTTTCCGCAAAAAGAGCAGTACAACAGCTTGCCGCTGTCATCACCCTTGCTTTGCTTGTCGTCACTCATGATTACCTCGGAGATTACCCGGAAAACCCATCAAAAATGGCTTTCCCCCTTGGGCTGAATATCGTCTTGAATTGGGCTTTACTTTAGCGTCACCGGACGAACGCTGCAAGCGCACTAAATATCAGTGTTTTCCGGGATGGCACGACTGTCCAGAACCGCATCAATCAGTCCGTAAGCCACTGATTCTTCACCACTCATAAAGTTATCACGATCAGTATCCCTGGCGATGGTTTCCAGATCCTGTCCCGTATGTCCGGCCATAATTTTATTTAGCCGGTCACGTATCAGCAAAATTTCTTTGGCGTGAATCTCGATATCGGCTGCCTGCCCCTGCACACCACCCAGCGGCTGATGGATCATCATCCGGGAATGTGGCAGGCAAAAACGCTTGCCTTTAGCCCCTCCCGTCATCAACAGAGCCCCCATACTGGCAGCTTGACCGATGCACATGGTGCTCACATCACAACTGATGAACTGCATGGTATCGTAAATGGCCAAACCGGCTGTCACCGAGCCGCCGGGTGAATTGATGTAAAAACTGATGTCCTTATCCGGGTTTTCCGATTCAAGAAACAACAACTGCGCCACAATCACATTGGCCACATGATCGTCCACCGGACCCACCAGAAAGATCACCCGCTCTTTAAGCAAACGCGAATAAATGTCGTAAGACCGCTCGCCACGGGCCGACTGCTCGACCACGATAGGAATCAGATTCAAATTGCTGATTTCGTTATTTGTAACAGAACTTATATTGGAAAAAGACGAGTTTTTCATGAGTTTGTGCATTCTCTTTATAGTGTGCAGCCAGCGTCTTTCACGCTGGCTGATACAGAAAACAGGATCAACCGGCAGTCTGACCCGGATTCATCAAAGCGTCAAATGATGTATTTTTGTTGCTCACGCTGGCCTGAGAAACAATATGTTCCACGGCCATTTCTTCCAACGTCACATTCTCCACTTCCTTGAGGCGGTCTTTGTCACCGTAATAATATTTTATCAATTCTTCCGGGCGCTCATAACTGGCTGCCATTTTTTCTACGGCCTCGCGCAAGCGCGTGGGGGGAACGGTAATATCATTTACCTTGATGACTTCGGCAAGAATCAAACCCAATGACACTCGACGCTGCGCCTGTGTCTCAAACTGTGCGGGATCAACATCCTGTGCCGGTGCGCCATACTGCTGCATATCCTGCTGACGCTGTTTCACCAGCACCTCAATTTCACTATCCACCAACGCTTTGGGTATGGCCAGCAATTCCAGCCCCATCAAGCCATCAAACACCTGTTCTTTGACACGCATGGTAATCGCTTGTTCAGCTTCGCGCTGCATGTTTTCGCGCACCTGCTGTTTCAACGCATCCAGTCCGCCTTCTTTCACTCCAAACTCCACCGCAAATTCATCGGTCAGCTCCGGCAGTACCGGCTCTTCCACCTTGAGCACAGTGGTGGCAAATTTTACCGCCTTACCGGCGAGGTCCTTGGCGTGGTAATCTTCAGGAAAAGTCACATCCAGCGTCAGTTCCTGACCCGCTTTAGCGCCCATTAATTGCTCTTCAAAGCCAGGAATCATGCGTTTACTGCCCAGCTCTAATGGCACTTGCGTGGCCGTACCACCCTGAAATTCCTCACCGTCGAGTGTGCCCACAAAATCAATAGTCAGCTGGTCACCTTCCTGCCCGGCACGATCCACTTCACCCCAGGTTCTACGCTGTTTACGAATGGTCTCCAACATCTTGTCGATATCCACATCACCGATTTCAACGACCGGGCGTTCGATCTTGATTTTATCCAACCCCGTCACTTCAAACTCCGGGTACACTTCGAATGTCGCGGTAAATTCAAATTCTTCTTTCGCATCACCCGGTTCGATCAGCGGCACACCTGCGGGACGCAGCTTTTCCTGAAGAACGGCTTCATAAAAGCTGTTCTGCATCACTTCGCCCATCACTTCCTGGCTGACTTGAGCAGAAAATTTCTGTCGCACCACACTGAATGGTACCTTGCCTGGGCGAAAACCATCAATTTTCACGCGTCCAGCCAGATCTTTCAGGCGTTTTTGTACCTCGCCATCGATATTCTCTTTCGGCACTGTTACCGTCATGCGACGTTCCAAACCGCTGGTCGTTTCAACAGAGACTTTCATTGCGTTTTCCCCACTCAACTGTGTACATAAGGATACTTGAGTAATAATGCATCACTACTCACATACTCTAAAAACAAAAATAATGGTGCCGTCCCCCGGACTCGAACCGGGACGGGTTGCCCCACCAGAACCTAAATCTGGCGTGTATACCAATTTCACCAGGACGGCTTCATAAAAAATCGTGCCGGAGCATCCGCTCATATTGCCACCGCATCCAGCCCACCAATAAAAAAGCCCGACCTTGCACATAACCAAGGCCGGGCTTTTTTATTGGTGGGCCATGTAGGACTTGAACCTACAACCAATTGATTAAGAGTCAACTGCTCTACCAATTGAGCTAATGGCCCCAAACCACTGCCACCAGGATGAAGTCATCCGATGTGTGCCACGCGCGCATACTCTTCTACTACATTGCTACTACTAAATATGGGGTGGACGATGGGACTCGAACCCACGACGACTGGAATCACAATCCAGGGCTCTACCAACTGAGCTACGCCCACCATCGGTCAACAAACCGGGCCGCGATTATACATGACGCGGCAAACAATTGAATACTACCTGGCTTTACCAGAGCAGAAAAATGGCGCGCCCGGCAGGGTTCGAACCTGCTACCCTCGGCTTAGAAGGCCGATGCTCTATCCAAATGAGCTACGGGCGCATCTTAAGACCAGTACCGGGAAACCAGCCCTTGGAAACCAGACACCAAAAATTGGTCGGGGTAGAGAGATTCGAACTCCCGACATCCTGCTCCCAAAGCAGGCGCGCTACCAGACTGCGCTATACCCCGAACTGAGGCGGCGCATTATAGCGGCAGAATCCGTCAGATGCTATTCGCTTTTGCAGGAAAAGTGCATTTAACCTGAAATCCGCAGTTGGACGGCCTGTAAAGTGTGTTGAATGTTGTGGCTGGCAAGGCCCGAGAGGGGGCATAGCCCACTATTGCGACGATGCACAGCGCGGCCAGACGCAAAAGGCAACGTGCTATACCGGTCGTAGCGACTCACGCAACCCGTGAAGGCGCCAAAACCACTCAACAGGCTATTGATCAAAATGTGGATACATCTTCGAAACAGTTTGCACTGGAAAACAGACGCATAATTCCAGCGAAGACCTGTTGCAAAAAAACCCGTTGTCGAAAGTAAAGACGCCGTGCGATCATAGCGCCCCTGAAATAACAGTGTTTTAGCTGGCGTTGGGAAGTGGAGCAAAGTAATACATGAGCGCACAGATTATCGACGGCAAAGCCATCGCCGCTGAACTTCGCCTGAATATCAAGGCACGCGTTAAACAACGGCTGGCTGAAGGCAAGCGTGCGCCAGGACTAGCCGTGGTGCTGGTTGGTGCGGACCCCGCCTCGCAAGTTTACGTCGGCAGTAAACGCCGGGCCTGTGAAGAAGTTGGCTTCGTCTCCGTCGCTCACGATCTGCCCACAGGCACCAGCGAAGCAACTCTTCTGGCGCTCATTGATGAACTCAATGATGACCCAAGTATCGACGGCATCCTGGTACAGCTGCCTTTGCCGGAACACATCGGTACCGAAAACGTCATCGAACGCATTCATCCGGACAAAGACGTGGATGGCTTTCATCCCTACAACGTCGGGCGCCTGGCTTTGCGCCAACCGGTGCTGCGCCCCTGTACTCCACGCGGTATTGTTACCCTGCTGGAAAAAACCGGACAAGATATTCGTGGCATGGATGCGGTGGTGGTTGGTGCTTCAAACATCGTTGGCCGCCCCACCAGCCTCGAACTGTTACTGGCCGGCTGCACCGTCACCACCTGTCATCGTTTTACGAAAGATATCGAAGCCCACGTACGACGCGCCGATCTCGTGGTGGTCGCTGTGGGTAAACCCGGCATCGTAAAGGGAGAATGGATCAAACCTGATGCCATCGTCATCGATGTCGGCATCAATCGTAAAGAAGATGGCAAGCTGGTGGGAGATGTGGATTTCGAGTCAGCAAGCAAAAATGCCAGCTGGATTACTCCTGTGCCCGGTGGCGTGGGACCGATGACTGTGGCGACTCTGCTGCAAAACACTGTGGATGCGGCAGATCAATTACATAAATAGTCCGGCAGTCACTCTGAAAAATCAGCACTAACGTATATTCTATCGCCTTGCTCTCCGATATATACCGGAATATACTCTTGGCATGTTTCTTTTAGCGATCACCGATGCTCTCGATAAACACAGGGTCAAATATGCGCTGGTCGGAGGCTATGCTGTTGCCCTGCATGGTGCAGTGCGAGGCACAGTGGATGTCGATATTGTCATTCAGCTCACGCAAAATGCTTTTAACAAGGCTGAACAGGCGCTCGTGGAACTTGGACTACAACCTCGCCTTCCTGTCTCTGCAGATGATGTGTTTCTTTTCCGCGAGGAATACATCAAAAACAAAAACCTCATTGCCTGGTCTTTCAGCAACCCCGATAACCCAACTGAAATCCTGGATATCATTATCACAGAAGACGTCAATAATATGAGGCCAGTGGTAAAAAATGTCATGGACAAAAAAATCAGGGTTGCCGACATTGCCAGCCTGATTGCCATGAAAACACGCAGCGGCCGCCCACAAGACATCGAAGACGTAAAAGCCTTGCAGAAAATACTCTCAGAGGAGATAGAATGAGGCCAGTGCAATATTTTTCAGATCAATATCTGGCGCAATGTAAAACCATGTCCGCCGGACACATCGTGGAATTTCTTGAAGCCTTCCGGCTCATGCAACAACCCGCAGACAAAAGCAAACTCATTAGCCTGAAAATTCCGGAATCTCTGTTAAACGCTTTTCGCCGCAAGTGTGAGCTGGAAAACCTGAAATACCAGACACAAATCAAAACCTTAATGAAAGAATGGGTTTAATATCCGCATTATTCTCTGCGCCAGCTTGTATTGTCCGCACTGTCTTCCAACACAATACCCTGCGCTGCCAGCTCATCACGGATACGATCAGACTCGGCCCAGTTTTTGCTGGCACGCGCTTCCAGTCGTTGCGCAATAAGATGATCAATAGCCGCACACGATAACCCTTCTGCATCACCACCCTGCAAAAAAACATCAGGGTTTCGTTCAAGCAACCCAAGAAAAGCGGCCTGTCGTTTCAATACAACACCCAATTGGGCTGCCAACGGCATATCACAGTGGCGCTGACAATTAATCTCCCGCGCCAATTCGAATAACACTGCAATCGCCTCGGAGGTACTAAAATCATCGTCCATAGCCGCAGTAAAACGCCGTTCATATTCACTGTCCTCGATAACTTCCACACTATCCAGCCCTCGCAATGCCGTGTACAACGTCGTCAACGCCGCTTTGGCCTCGTTCAGATGCTTATCAGAATAATTCAGCGGGCTGCGGTAGTGACTGTTGAGAATAAAGAAACGCACCACTTCCGGATCATATTTTTCCAGCACCTCACGAATGGTAAAAAAATTCCCCAGCGACTTGGACATTTTTTCTTCATCGATACGTACAAAACCATTATGCATCCACACGTTGACAAATTTTTCGCCCGTGGCCGCTTCGCTCTGCGCAATTTCATTTTCATGATGGGGAAACTGTAAGTCCAGCCCGCCACCATGGATATCAAAATGGTGGCCCAGGCAGCCAGTGGACATGGCCGAGCATTCAATGTGCCAGCCAGGGCGACCCTCGCCCCAGGGTGATGGCCAGCTTGTGTCCTCTTCAGGTTTGGCCATTTTCCACAACACAAAATCCAGCGGGTCGTCTTTGGCTTCCACCACCTCAACCCGCGCACCGGCTCGCAAATCGTCGGTGTTTTTACCGGAAAGCTTGCCGTAGCCTTCAAAGCTGGACACGTCGTAATACACATCTCCTGGTTGGCCGTCAGCAGATTTACCCTGGTAGGCAAACCCCTTGTCCACCAAAACCTGGATCATGGCAATAATTTCGTCCATGTGCAGGGTGGCGCGTGGCTCCGCATCAGGGCGTAACACACCCAGCACATCAGCATCCTCATTCATTGCTTCAATGAAACGCTGAGTAAGCGTGCCGATATCTTCACCACTTTCATTGGCGCGGGCAATAATTTTGTCATCCACATCCGTAATGTTGCGCACATAAGTCACATTGTCGTCACCAAACACCTTGCGCAAATAACGGTTCACCACATCAAACACCACCAACACCCGCGCATGGCCCAGGTGGCAGTAGTCATACACCGTCATGCCACACACGTACAGGCGCACGTTTTTGGGATCAATGGGCGTGAAAACTTCTTTGCATTTGGTGAGATTGTTATGAATGTGTAGCATTGAGTCACTCGGTATATGTCTTGTGGCGGGCAATGGTAGCGAAATCCCTGCTTTTCCACAAAAGCCATGATGCTGGATTCCACAAACAATGGTGTGGAAACTTTCTCGAAACGGACAAACCCGATATCATTGCTCGCCAATGATCTTTCCCCCCTATTCTAACCAAAGGAAGCAACCGATGATGAATGCCCTGATCCGACTCACCCTGCTTTGCGCCTTGTTTGTTTTACCGCTCGCCCAGGCCAGCGCCGACGACCAGTTCCCGCGCGTACGCATCACCACCACCCTTGGTGATATTGTGCTGGAACTGGATCGTGAAAAAGCGCCCAAAAGTGTGGAAAACTTTCTCGATTATGTACGGGAAGGTTTTTATGACGGAACTATTTTTCACCGCGTCATCGATGAATTCATGATACAGGGTGGTGGTTTCACTCAGGATCTCCAAAAAAAACCGACCCGCGCGCCTATCAAGAATGAAGCCGACAACGGGCTGAAAAACCTGAAGGGGACTGTTGCCATGGCACGCACCAATGACCCGGACTCCGCCACCGCACAATTTTTCATCAATGTTTCTGACAAAAACACTTTTCTCAACCACACTTCACGCAGCCCGCGAGGCTGGGGTTATGCCGTCTTTGGCAAAGTGGTTGAAGGCATGGATGTTGTGGATAAAATTCGCAAGACACCCACAGGCAGCGCTGGCCCGTTCCGTTCGGATGTACCACGCACACCCGTGGTAATGGAAAAAGTGGTTCTGGATGGCGCAGCACCAACAGTTCCTGCCACGTCAATAACGCGATAACACCATCGAAATACATTTATTTCACCCACCCGATTAAGGACGACACCATGATTCGTTTGACCACCACAATGGGCAACATTGATATTGAGCTGGATTTTGACAAGGCACCCAAGAGTGCCGCCAACTTTGAGCAATATGTGAAAGAAGGTCATTACGACGGCACTATTTTTCACCGTGTTATGGATAATTTTATGATTCAGGGGGGTGGCATGTTGCCCGACATGTCGCAAAAAGAAACCCGTGGCTGCATCGAAAACGAGGCCGACAATGGCCTGAAAAATGTTAAGGGCGCGTTGGCCATGGCACGCACCAATGATCCACACTCAGCCTCTTCACAATTTTTTATTAACGTTGCAGACAATGCCTTTCTCGATCACAGCTCACCCACACCACAGGGCTGGGGTTATGCTGTGTTTGGCAAAGTTGTTGATGGAATGGACGTGGTGGAAAAAATAAAAGCAGTGACCACGACATCACGCGCGGGCCATCAGGATGTACCCGCTGATGACATTTTGATTGAAAAAGCCGAGATCATTGACGCTGAATAATTTCTAACATTTCCCCCAACAGAATCAGGCAAATGACATTGTGAGCGCATTGTTTTGAGCACATTGTTTATCGCTGACCTGCATCTTTCCGGGGAACGTCCGCGCATCATTCGCCTGTTTCGGGACTTTCTCAAAAAAGATGCCCGGCGGGCGGATGCACTTTATATCCTCGGTGATCTGTTTGAGGCCTGGCTGGGTGACGATGCCGTGCCACCGGACATGATCGATGTATTGCATGACATCAACCACCTGACACAAAGTGGCGTCCCGGTTTATGTGATGGTGGGCAACCGGGATTTCCTGCTCGGTGCAGAGTTTGAAAAGATGACGGGTTGCAGGTTGTTGCCCGACCCCAGTGTCGTAAACCTCTACGGCACAGACACATTATTGATGCATGGCGATACACTGTGTACCGATGATGTCGATTATCAGGCCATCCGCAAGCAAATACGCAGCCCGCAATGGCGACAGGCAATATTGGCCAGATCCATTGAAGAACGTATACAAATAGCGTGCGAGGCCCGGGCAGAAAGCCGGGCCCGCACCCGTGAAAAATCAGATGACATCATGGATGTTAATGCGCAAGCCGTTGAAAATGCCTTCCGCACACACGGCATAACCCGTTTGATTCATGGGCACACCCACCGGCCCGCCGTGCATAAAAGCGTCATTAACGGCAAGACCGTTACACGCATTGTACTGGGCGACTGGTACAACAAAGCCAGTGTTTTACGGATAACGGCTGATACTGCCGAGCTAACAACACCTGATCAAGCACCTCCGTCACCGCCTTGAGAAGGCTCAGAATCCTGCGATGCCTTTTCCGCATTTGGCGCTTCTGTATCCGGCGTTTGCACCAAAACATCACCCACTGAATACCGCTTGAAATCTTTCGGCAAATCAAGTGCGCCTTCGGATGCTAAAAAATCCGTACGGTAGTCTTTCATAAAACGCTGATAACCCTTCCTGTCCCATTCACGGATGGGTAACCCGTGGTCCATGTGCCGGGTGGCATAAAATATATTCAACGACAGGTCGCAGGCATCCAGCAGGTCTTCCGGTGTGCGGCCCACGGTGGTGGCATGCTCACCCGCCAGCACCATTCTGAATTCGCGTAAAGCCGCCAGCACGTCGGGCATAAAATCTTCTGGCATGACTACGGCATCATAACAATGCTTGCCATTAGCCGTAAAACGATAATGCGTTGCCTGCTTACCATCGATTTTGGGAATGGCACTGGAAGGCTGTGACTCTTCCTGGTAATCCAGTGTTATGGGTGGATCGATCTCCACCGCTTTATTGCGAATCACCATGATGGTTTTGTCATCCCGCGAGACGTTATAAATGGTTTTTTCTTTGCGGTTAAACAGAACGAAATCGGCCGGTGAACGTACATCCGACAGATGCAAATAACCCTCATTAACAAACAGGCGTGAGGAGAACGACCCGGATCCCGCTTCACGCTCAACCAAAATCAACAAGGTGCCGGGGGCCGCTTTTAACTCTGCTTCTGTTTTGGCAACAGGTTTTGTGGACTGGCTCGCGCAGGCCGCCAAACCCATCAATAAAAAACCGGCCAAAATAACGTTTACTGCTCGCTGCTTCTCATATTTCATCACTCACCCGTTCCCTCTAAATAGTTTAATTCATTTTCACTAAAACCGGCCGCTTCGCGGGCGCTACGGTGAAGCCTGCCTTTTTTACCCATAGAAACTCCCATGTACTGCTCAAAGAGACCTCGAAAAGTCGCATCGGGTTCCATGTCGCGCTGTTCACACAAATACCGAAACCAGCGCGTACCAATTTCCACATGCCCGATTTCATCCTGGAGAATAATCTCCAACACCTTCACTGCCGCAGGATCACCATGATCCGCCAGTTTTTTCATAATGCCGGGGGTCACATCCAGGCCGCGTGCCTCCAGCACTCGCGGTATCAGCGCCATGCGTACCAAAGGATCATGCGCAGTTTTCTGTGCCATTTCCCATAAACCGTTGTGTGCATCAAAATCACCGTAATCATAACCCAGCGACTGCAAATGCCCGCGCATTAACTGGAAATGATAGGCCTCTTCATCGGCCACCCGCATCCAGTCGTCATAATAGGCATCCGGCATATCACGAAAGCGGTACACCGCATCCAGCGCCAGATTAATGGCATTGAATTCGATATGGACAATAGCATGGATCAACGCCGCATGACCTTCCGGAGTATGCAAACTACGGCGGTGCAGGTTTTTTGGTGCCACCAAACGGGGGCGTTCGGGACGGCCAGGACAATCAACAGGTTCAGGTTTTCCGTTGCGTATCAGTGGAATATTGCCCAACCGCCACGCCTGAAAAGTGCGGCGGGTCACCGTGGCTTTTGTCTCCGGTATGCACAGCGACAGACATCGGTCAACGGACTCAAATAAATTCATAGGCGGCATAATACGGCCATGCAAGCCTAATTGAAAATACGCCTGCCAAAATAGTTGTTAACCCGTGCGCCGGTCAATATTTCAGCATCAACGCCCAATGCCGCTTTCCCGTGGCCGTCAACGACAGGAATGTGAATCAAGGGCTTAGTTGCCCTGTTTTGCAAGGTATGCAGCAGACTGCAATGATTTCTGTCTAGCCCTCTGCCAACACCTGCACTGTGTACTCCGCATGGGTACTGCCACCCATGCCATCGGGCGCAGTAAATGAGATAACGTGTTCTCCGGGCGTCAGATTGTTAGCAATAAGGTATTCACCACAACCCAGGTCACCATCAAGACTGGAATTCCAGCGACAGTCACCTTCGTCAGCACAGCCATCAGGTGAATAGGCACAACCCGCCAGCTCCACGACTTCGCTCTGTTGCGTCTGTCCATCCTGTGGCACGGGCGAGATCATCGCTTGCGCAGGTGTCCGGCTCACTTCAAACATTTCCGTTTCTGCCGTAGTGGTACGCAGCAGGATGGAAGCCATCACTTGCAGTTTACAACTTTTGCCGCTGGGCAGTTGATCCAGGTCCACCTTGTATTCCGTCTCATCCAACGACATAACCAGCGGACGCCAGGTTTTACCGCCATCATTTGTATAACGAACAATAGAGGTCACTTGCTCGTCTTTGCCGCATTGTGTTGTCCATTTAAGAAGCACGCTACCTGACTGTGCTTCACTGGTATCGAATTTGAGCGCCTCAATACTGATTGTCGGTGCTTTTTCAGGAATGTCGATAATAGTCGGCCCGTCTGCGTGTCCGCATTTGAAGACTAATCTGGCAGTATCACTCAGCATGGGAATGGCTTCTGAATACCAGGTGTGGGAGTCATTATGACTTTGGTGTGCCTCTCTCAGTACCAGACACTTTGCCCACAACACACAGCCCTGTTCATCCTGCAATTCAATGGCATGTTCGGTGGGCTCACCGTTATTGTTGCCACCCGGCCCCACCGTGGAAAAGCCGCTTTGCAAATCCACATCACCCTTACAACTTACGCGAAAATCAAGATACAGGTGTTCTGCACACTCCCTGGCTTCCACAGCTATCGGTGAGGGCTGATTGTTGATGTCGTTGATAAGCGCACGATACGTGCAGGGTGAAACCCAGGGGTTGCCGCAGTAGCCCATAAAATCATTGCTGTTCGACGGGTTGTACACTTTTCCAGTGGCGTAATCCATTCCAAATTCACTGATAGCAGCAGACCGGGGGTGGGTATAGTGCGGGTAACTCGGGTCCGGCCCACCCGCATCACGGCTCCTCAAAGCATGTCCCAGTTCTTGTGCCATTATGCTGCCATCACCCACAAAACTGGCACCGACGTGACCACCACCACAACCACCATAGGCGGTAGGAATGCCTTTTTTCATCAACGCATAATGACTCGCATCCTGACCCGAAGCATTATACAGCGCACGCAATTGACGCCATAAAGCGTTCCACCCCTGACCACAACCACCACCAGTGGTATTGGTCAGATCACTGGCAAAATGAATCACATCGTAAGAAAGAAAATTGAAACGTGACATAGGCCAGGTCTTGCGTAAATACACACTGGTGGCAATAAAATCACTCATGGAGGGCGCTGTCTTCAAAACACCATTACGATGATAATGCACACCATGGGCACGAATGCGCACCACCGGCACACGAATAAAGGTCAGGATACGCCCCTGCCAGGGCGTATATTTCCATTGCCCGCCAACAAATACTTTACAACGGCTGTAAACCACTAATCTTCCACGCGCATAAAAATCCGGAATACGGAAATTCAATGTGTGATTGGCGTTACCACGATCAATCGCCATAGCCCGCCGCCCGGCGGTGGAACCATTTAATACAATGGCTTTTCGGTAGGGTTGGCCCGCAACATCGATGCGCTTAAACCATACTGCACCTTGTACGGCACCAGCGGCCTGCCACCAGGGCTTAACGAGATTGGGATAAACACGAATCGTGAGATGCTTGCGCTCGATTAACGGCACGGCATTATCTGCGCCATCATGAGAGGCCCGCTGGCCATGTGAAGACGTGTAGAGCTGTGTTGCCTGGGTTGCCTCTATTCCTTCGATATTAAAAATAAAAACCGGTGCCAAAAGGGTCGATGGAACGATATGAGAAAAAGCACCGCTATCGATTGCATTATCTTTAATCGTGTCTGCTTCTGTCGGTATACCCGGCGACATATCCCGTGTGGCAGGAGCCTTTGTATCGAGTGACTCCACTGCACCAGGGGGTGCAATATCCAACCCCGCTTCCTCAATATCAAAAAACTCGGTCGTTCTCAGAAACCCCTGCTCAATCCCGGTCTCAGGCTCGCAAGCAGGCTGATGCTTTATCTGCTTTTCCATTATTCTTCTCCCTGCTATGTAGTAAACATTGCACAATTTCGACGAATTCAAGGCACAGCATCAGGCACCTTCTTAAATCCGCGAGCATCCTCACCACATAACAGTCACTCGCGTGACCCGGCACAATCTACATCCACACCGCAAACACAACAAGTACTTGATTAAAATGTGGGAATATTCACCAAACACGTTGTTCATGCTTAACAAACAATCCCGAAGCAAGCCACCTAAAGTATTAATATCACACCAGCAAAGGATGCTATTCACTGCACAAAAAAACACCCTCAGGTCGGCTGGGGGAATTGAACCCCCAGAGCCTAAAGGCACTCCAACATCAGACGCTACATTACAGAGACATTGCCCTTACCCCGTCATTTTCCGAGAGCCCGGATACCATGTTTGTTCGATTGATCACATCACTGATTATTTTTGCCTTGCTGCTGACCCCCGCATCAATCTCAGCCAATCATGCACCCAACGTCAATCATGGAAAATTAACCAGTAAAAATAAAAAGCTGAACTCTGTTTATAAAAAACAAGGAGAAAAAATTCAGAATGCCTTCAATCGATATCAAAAAAAAGCAGCGAAAATCTGGGGAAAGGAAGCCGTCATGCCTAGTGCAAAGCGTGATGTGACTTATCGCAACAATTTCAAAGAACGCAGCATTGTGAATTACGACGAAGGCATGGTGAAAATTGAGCTGGCTCTGAAGCCCGATATTGCAAAAAACCCAAAACACAGACAGCGAAACTGACACAACACTGTTAACAGACCTCACATCCAAACATAACTTCCACCCGGCTTATCTTGGCTACATCAGTCATGAGGAAATCGTGAAAGGTCTGACCACCCCGGAAGGCAATGAATTTGGCCGCATGCTGGGAGCATTGCTCAGCACTGTCAGCGCACAAGAAGTGCCGGACCAAGCTAACGGAGGTGCCGAACAAACACCTGCCGCACACAATAAACCCGTGACAAAAAACCCACTGGCCCCCATACAAACAACCACCTGTCGCACCGAGCTTCTGACAATCATTCAAACATGGCCACGCACCGTCTTTGGTTACACCGAACTCGACCTGAAGAAAAAACCCATAAAAATGGCCGCACGCATGGTAGTTGAAAATACCAATGCGGCATTCATGCAGAAATTACAACAATTACGTGGCTTCATCCCGGCACATGTCCGCAAAATCGACAGCAGACCTGCCCTGGGATTTGGTTTTGGCTTTAACATCGATGAACTGACGCCAGTGGTCAGCCAGATGTTCACAGAATTCACACAAAAGGATTACCAATGCCAGTTTCTGGCAGAAATGAAACAAGGTCTTGTTAACTCCAACCCGGTACTCGCACTGGGCATGATGGCGGGCATGGCTGCGGGTGTACACGGCATTTCGGCAACTGTACTGGATATCGACGCCTCCATGAATCTTGAGCAAAAAGGGACTACCTCCGACATTCACAGCCTCGATGCCATTATCACTATCTCGGCAAAAGAACCGCAACGCCTGCTCCTGATGGCTGCCAATTTCCAGCAAGGCATGCCGCCCATTCAACTCCCCGACGATGGCACTCCAATAGACTTCCCCATTCCTCTGCCAACATCTGACCTCGGTAGCGTTAAATTGGCATTAAAAGGAAACCATATTGTGGCTTACATCGGAGGCAAGGCGGAACAGATCGCGCAAACGATGGCAAACAACCCTCTTGCAGCGACGGGCATGTTTGCACTTAATATGGACCTTGGAAAGTACATGAAACTCGTTAACAACTTTGTGCAGACCGTTGACAACACAGACGGGAAAATATCAAGGCCATGTTGGAAGAAATGGCAAAAGCAAATGTGCAATTCGTCGAATCTTTCGATATTACGCCACAAGGCATTGTCCTCGATGTAAGAGTGACAATACACTGATAACTCAAGTTTCGGGGGCATAGCTGGTGACTAAGCCAGGCAGGGTGGAACAAGCGCAGCGGTTCCATCAAACGGGAAAGGGACATCAAGGTTCGATCCGTTATCGATGTCCACCTTGAGTCGTCATTTGCCAGTGAACCGTTATTGCATGTAGGGTTTTTCTCCTGTTTCGGGTGCTCAGGTTGTTGATTTTTTAGTCAGCGGCAGTGGACACAGAGGCTATCTGTTGTTTCTTATCGCCCATTGGTGGAACCGCTGCGCTTGTTCCACCCTACGGCTGGGGTGGTTGAGTAGGGTGGAACAAGCGCAGCGGTTCCACCTTGTGTCAGACAGTGGAAAAATTATATATATACCCTTGATCTCTCCTGACTTAATGGCAGTGACCCGCTAGCACACCGTCAACTTACAAACTCAAACTCAATATAAGCTGAGGCACTTTTTCAGTAATACCCTGCAAACCAAATTTGTTACGCCAATATTGGTACTCAATCCCAAAATAAACTTTATTTTTAAAATCCATCACACGGCCTATATCCACCAATAATTGTGGCTGTGACTGTATATTTGCAACAAAATAAGATTCTGAACCGACGTAATCCACATAGCCGCTGAAAATACCGTGTACGCGAAATAATGTAAATGGAAACCCCCAGGAGACAGAGATTTGCTCGGTATCCCCTGGCACTGATGGATCGCCACCATACAAAAAATTGACATTAAAATAATCAGCGCTTTCAAAATCTATTCTGACACCGATACCATAATAATAACGGCGGAAACTCGATACTGGATTTGACCCATAATCATATTCACCCACCAGAAGAATATCATCAATTTTCCAGATGCTATCCGTTTGATTAAACAGATTGGAGAGACTAAATGCAGGATGCCATTCACCATAGATAGAAATAAAATCACTATCCGGATTAATCACATCAAAGAAAAAGTAATGGCTTCCTATTTTCCCACCACTGCTATGGTCAAATGTTGCAATGGTTCTTTTCTTCTCTCCAACCAGGTAACCTCTGCCCCTTAAGAACGATATACTGGTTGCAGACCAGTTTATTGCGTTTTTATCATAATGGTCTGCCTGCCATTCATTTGCGTACCCCGCATTATTTCCAACTGAAACATTAATAGCCAATAAAATAAATGTTAATAAAGTACACTTGGCGTTACATTTCACAAACGACTCCTTTCTTTATTATATAACTCAGGAAAAATTTCCATCACTATGTTCCTTCGCGCTAATTGTCTTGTATAAAATCATCCCGCCAGTGTTTGATTTACATTCTAATGGCTAAGCGGTACGCATAATTAGTATGACCTCAAAGGGATAATTACCGCGAACATATTAATGTTAATATTTTCTTGCCTGAATTTTTCTTGTCAAAATTGAGGCAAGATAAAGACCGTTATCCGCATCGTATATCCCAAACTCATCTTCCAGCATAGTGTTCCGGGCATTCCATATAACAGCATCATCGCCTCCACCCACCCAACTATTAAAGTGTGTTATTTCTTCACTCAATGTAAACATGAGCGCGATCCAGTCGCCAGGCTTTACTGTATCATTCAAGCCCCATGTGTTATTGAACGGCAGGTGCCATGCAACCGTTTGGTTAAGAACGCCATCAGTATCATCAAATCCAGACTCTTCTTTCCCGTGAAACCGGGACTATGCATTCAGAGTAACCACATTGCTGATGATAATATCATCACGCTCCGTATCCAGGCCGAATACAACAAGATTCTCATCATCGTCAAGTGATTTATCACCTGCGGGAACCTGGACAGGTGGGAATGTTTGCCAATTAGTGATGACATGACTGCTGGGAGTTGTCACTGTCAGTGCGATGGGGCCAGCATTTTCAATCAACATAAAATATGTGTACTGACCATAACTGTTTTCCCAATATACAATATGAATGTTACCTAATGGCATAGCAAGAGCATTGATTGAATAAAGTGTGCTGATACAAAAGAACAGAATAGCAGATATGTTTTTTTTCATGACATTTTCCCCTTTAGTGATTTCCATGACCTCATATTGCTCTTGCACAATTCTCACGATTCACCGGCAGGATTTAGCTCATATGAGCATTCTCGTGGATAAAATGTGATATCTGCGTAAACCGCAAGCAAATCCTCTCCACCATGCTGCACCTGTCGGCGAATTGAACGACAGCCTGTGACATTGCCAACAATGGTAGATATTGTCCCCTGGTGCCAACATAACCATCATGGTCAAGATGGCACGATATTTCAAACACGCTACCACAGTATCCATGTTGACCCCGGCCAACAATACCTTTAATTGCAGTTAGCGGTGCGGTGAAAGACCCGAAAAAGGGTCATCGTGTTACTCACTCAGAATACAGGCAGCGAGCCTAACGATGAATTATTGCTGTCTCCGGTTCTATTTGGTAGAGAAAAGCGATTCACCTAATGCAGGCAGTGAAAGCTATGTATGTATACATCCACACAAGTGTACAGGGCATTAGTGATCTGATAAGTACTGCTTATGATTAGCGTAACTCGGCAGCACAGATTGTGATCAAGCATGTGAAGTAGTGCTGTAAAAAAACCGTATACAAAATAGCCTCCCCGTTTCCGCAAAGAAAGGGGGAGGCTTATTGAAATGTACTAATTCTCTTTTGAGAAAAAATCCATGGCTTTCGCTGCAATGGCTATGCAGTATGATGAATGCCCCATATCGTTATCCAATAACGTAACAGATACGACTCTTTCCCCTGGACCACACACCCGGCCCTTCATCAGAGAATATTTTATGGCTCCTCTCTCCTGGACAGCCGATACGTGAAGGTCATTTTGACCTTCACGGGACAGAACCGTCAGTTCTTAATCACCGTTGTGTGTTGCAGGTTGATCGTGTCCCGCGTTCCTGTGGCCGTGACACGAACTGGTGCGACTATCAACGTTCCATCAACCAAACTGTCGGCGACCGTCGCATTGATCGTTATGGTTTGGCTGGCACCAGCTGCCATGGTGCCCAGAGTCCAGCCTGCTTCATCCATTGGATCACAATTCCCGGAACAACCAGCTGCATCGGGTTCTGCGTCCACACTCCAACGAAAGAACAGTTCTGCCGGAACTCTGAGCTGCACACTTACATCCTCAACCGGTAGACCATAGCCATTGGTCACCGTAATGGTATAAGCCAGAATCCCGCTTGATGCCACAGGTTGAGGCGTTGCAGCAATGTCTACCGATAACAGTGAAGCAATTCCCGCGTTTTCTGCAACAGAAACTGCAAATTCACTTCGATTATCGATCTCAAGCCCGCCGTCATGGGACAACTCAGCAGAGAGCGCAAGAATATCACCATCCGTAGCGCCACCGGCCACTACAGTGATTTCACGGTGCAGTGATGCCCCGACACCAAGAGTGCCCTCGTTCCATACCACCTCACCTGCGTTGACCTCGCTACCGCCATCACTGATGGAACTCACAGTCACACCCGCAGGCAAAAAGGCCCGAAGCGCTACCGGGGTCAGCGATCCCGCGCTGGTGTTGCCAAAGTCCAGTTGATAGGTAAAAGTCTCACCCGCCATCACCGGGTCCACTGAGGCACCCAAAGCCAGATCGGCAGAGGGGGCATTGAAAACCGCAACCGTCTTCCGCAAGTCAATCGTGTCGCCCAAACCGGTGGCCGTAACTCGCACCGGTACCGTGATCAGGTTGCCACTCAATACGTTGGCGACCAGTGCATTGATTGTAATCGTGCGACTTTCACCAGCAGCCAGGGTACCCAGACTCCAGCTTGCTTCATCCATTGGATCACAATTCCCGGAACAACCAGCTGCATTGGGTTCTGCGTCCACACTCCAGAGAAAGAACAGTTCTGCCGGAACTCTGAGCTGCACATTGACATCATTGACCGGCAACTGTGACGAATTACTAACCGTCAGTGTGTACAACACGCGCTCATCCGCCACCACCGGGTTGGCCGAGGTGCTGATATCCACCTCCAGTGGCAATGCTGCCTCAACCACGGTCAACGCATGTTCAGTCGTACTGTCAACAGCCTGACCACCGTCGTGGGTTAGCTGGGCAGAAGCTTTCAGAATTTGCCCGGCCGTGAGACCGGCATCAACAGTGACCGTGATTTCACGGTGCAGTGATGCACCGACACCAAGAGTGCCCTCGTTCCATACCACCTCACCTGCGTTGACCTCGCTACCGCCATCACTGATGGAACTCACAGTCACACCCGCAGGCAAAAAGGCTCGAAGCGCTACCGGGGTCAGCGATCCCGCGCTGGTGTTGCCAAAGTCCAGTTGATAGGTAAAAGTCTCACCCGCCATCACCGGGTCCACTGAGGCACCCAAAGCCAGATCGGCAGAGGGGGCATTGA